>Ga0315336_1000165_pt1 | contig 273431 bp, 215 predicted proteins | sample ASW5metaG_FD_204512 | JGI IMG/M metagenome (GOLD analysis project Ga0315336, IMG submission 204512) | Ammonia-oxidizing marine archaeal communities from Monterey Bay, California, United States - ASW #5 | ecosystem: Environmental > Aquatic > Marine > Intertidal zone | place: USA: California... | reverse complement strand
AAAATCGTAAAACAGTTGCTCCGGAACTGTCTGTGTTCCCATCATCGAACCGTCCTCCTGAGCAAGTCGCCCAAGAAGAGAGAATCACAACAAACTGCGACGATCCAGCGACTTCTTCAACAAAATCTGCCACCACCCGCCTCGACGTCAACAAAGCCGTGCGCAAACGCATGGGTGTGCGCAAGGCGTCGTTTGCGGCACCGGATGACACCAAGCGCATCACCGGCATGGAAATCGGCGGCGTGACACCGGTCGCGCTGCCGGAGACGCTTAAGGTATGGGTCGACCAGCGGGTCGTCGAGGCGCCGCGCATTATCTTGGGCGCCGGCATCCGCGCGGCGAAGATTATCGTGCCGCCGGCCTATTTCCACGGCCTGGCAAACTGCGAAATTATTCCCGACCTTGCCCTGCCGCTGCCGACCGATCCCTAGCCGCCTGCTGACAACTCAATCGTAGGCCAGTTTCGGAAACCAGTCGCTGCCGCGGCCGTCCGGCGTTAGATCGAATGTCGACCAGAGCGGCCAAAGCAAGTCCATGTGCCGCATATGTTGGCCTTCCTCGGGCGCGCCGAACAGCAGCTCCGAGTGATAGAAGTGCCGAATACCGTCATCCGCCTTTCGGAAGACGTTCATCGACGGTATTTGGCCGCCCTCCGGGTTCTGGCCATGATAATCTTGATTGTAGCTATTGCCCGCGGACGACAGCAGCCGAAGGTTGTTCCAACCGCGGCCGTCGGCAAAGGACCGGATCTTGTCGATCGGCGCCTTGGCAACCACGGCAACGCCCACCCGGTCGCGGACATGGGGGGCATTGCCGTTGAATGTATCCAAAAAGGCAGTGCACATCGGGCACGGTGCATCATCGTCGGCGGTATACATGAAACTGTAGACGATCAGACTCTGCTTGCCCGCCGCGAATAGCTCGGAAAAATGTGTGTCTTTCGCCGATCCGTTGCCGGCGGCCTCGGCGAAAACATAGTCTTCCTTTAACTGGCCGCCCGGCGGCAAGGCGCGGCGTTGCGCCGCCACCGTCTCCAACTGCCGGCGGAGATCCGCCTCCGCCGTCAACAAAGCGTCACGCGCCGCGCGATAATCGTCGCTTTCGTTGGGAAACCCGACATCGTGATGCTGTCCCATAACCGTGCTCTCCTCGATCTCCAGAATATCATTTAACCATTAAGTTAAATATCGATCATTCCACCGGCGCCGTCAAGCCCTATGGCTGTGCCCGCAGCGGCGCTCTGCTAGACTGGCGCGGAACCAGTAACGGGAGAAATCAACGTGCGCTATGATCTGGTCATCAAGAACGGCGTGGTCATCGACGGATCCGGCATGCCGCGGTATCGGGCAGACGTCGGCGTGAAGGATGGGCGCATCGCTACACTTGGTAGAATCAGCGCCCAAGCCGATGAGACCATCGACGCCGAGGGCCATATCGTTTCGCCTGGTTTCGTCGACGGCCACACCCACATGGACGGCCAGATTTTTTGGGATCCGATCGGCACGTCGTCGTGTTATCACGGCGTCACCAGCGTGGTCATGGGCAATTGTGGTTTCACCCTGGCGCCCTGCCGTGAAAAAGAAGCGGATCTGGTTTTCCGCAACCTCGAACGCGCCGAAGACATCGACCGCAACGCATTGTTGGCGGGCATCGACTGGCGTTGGGAGACTTTCCCGGAATTCCTGGACGTGCTGGAGGCCCTGCCCAAGGGCATCAACTATAGCGGCTATATGGGCCATTCGGCGCTCCGCACCTACGTCATGGGTGAGCGCGCCTTCAGCGAAGCCGCCACGGATGACGAGATCGCCATCATGGCGCGCCACGTCAAGGACGCGGTCCGCGCCGGCGCCATGGGGTTTTCAACCTCACGCAGCGTGAACCACCTGACCTCCGACGACCGACCGGTGGCAAGCCGGGCCGCAAGTTGGGACGAGCTCGGCGCCATGGTCCGGGCGATGGGCGAGATGAATGCCGGTATTCTGGAGATTGCGGGCGAGCCGACCGGCATCAGCACCAAGCGCGCCGCGCCTTATTTCAACGGCCTGAAGGCGCTGTCGGTCGAAACCGGCCGGCCGATCACGTTCGGCATGTTCTCTAGCCGTATCAAGCCCGATGCCTGGCGGCGCTGGTTCGATGTTGTCGAGGAAGCCGCTGCCGAAGGCGGACGGCTGTTCGTCCAGGTGCATTCGCGGGCGCTGAGTGTGTTGTTGTCTTTCGAGACCAGCACGCCGTTTGACAATTGGGATGTTTGGCGCGACATCCGCGCCTTGCCGCTGGAAGAACAAAAACAAGCGTTCCGCGACCCGGAAACCAAAGCCAAGCTGGTCCAGGCAGCGAACCAGCCCTACGAGGGACCCCAGGTGGTCGGTGCCGAGGCGCGGCCGCCGGACTGGGACTGGACGTTTATCATGGACACCGTGGAAGGCCCACACAGAAGCATCGCCGAGGTCGCCGACGAACGCGGCATCAATCCGGTCGAACTCATGATCGACCTCGCTTTGGAAAAAGACTTCAAACTGTTTTTCCGCCAGCCCATCGCCAACGAACTCCAGGACCAGGCGCTGGCGCTGATGAAGCATCCGCGATCGGTCGTGACATTTTCCGACGCCGGCGCCCATGTCTCGCAGATCATGGACAATTCCCTGCAGAGCCACATCTTCAGCCACTGGGTGCGCCGGGAGCAGGCCTTCACCTTGGAGGAAGCCGTCAGGCTGGTGACCTACGACACCGCGACCCACTGGGGCTTCCACGACCGCGGGCTGTTGCGCGAAGGAATGGCAGCCGACATCGTGGTATTCGACCCCGAGACGATCGGCGGCCGCATGCCGGAGGTGGTGGCCGACCTGCCGGCCGGCGCCAAACGCCTAAAGCAAACCGCCGACGGCATTCGCGCGACCATCGTCAATGGCGCCGTTCTGCTGCGCGACAACGAGCATACCGGCGCTTTGCCCGGAAAACTGCTGCGCGGCCCGTTGGCCCGGCATTGAGGCGGAGGCGTCTGTTACAAGGCGGATGCTTCGGTGTCGACTTTTCCGCTGCGAATTTGCACGCTGTGATCGAGGTTCAAGACGAAGATCCGGCCGTCGCCAATTTCACCGGTGTGCGCCGCATCGCGCAACGTCGTGACCGCTTGTTTTGCCAATTCGCTTGAAACGGCAAACTCGATTTTCGTCTTTGGCATGAAACCGACGTCGTATTCCGCACCTCGGTAAAACTCCAGATGTTCTTCATGAGCACCGTATCGCCGCGCCTCGACGACGGTCAGAGAATCGATCCCATGCTTGGCAAGCGCTTCTCGCACCGTCTCCAGCGTATGCGACTGTATGATCGCTATTACATATTTCATGCGTTTACCTCAAACCTTCGAATGGCCCGGACGCACCCGCTGCCCTACATTTCATATCCACGTTCGCCATGAAGGCGAACGTCCAACCCTTCCAGTTCGACGCGCCGCTCCACCCGTAACCCAATTGCAGCATCGATTATTTTCAGGATGACAAAGGACACGATGCCGCAATAGACCACCGTCACGATAACGCCGTACACCTGCGGAAGCAGCTGCCCCATGTTGCCTTCAATCAACCCCGGCGTCCCGCCAATCGCCTCAACCGCAAAGACACCGGTCAGCAAGGCGCCGACGATGCCGCCAACCCCGTGGACGCCGAAAGCGTCGAGGGAATCGTCATAGCCGCCCCATCGCTTGAGCGTAACGGCGCCCCAATAACACGCCACGCCGGCACAAACCCCGATTACCAACCCGCCAACGGGGCCAACGAATCCGGACGCCGGCGTGATCGCCACCAATCCGCCGATCGCGCCCGAAATGATGCCCAATCCGCTTACCTGGCGACGAACGACCCATTCGACAAATGCCCATGAAAGCGCCGCCCCAGCCGCCGCGATTTGGGTTACGGCCATGGCCATGCCGGCGGCGCCGTCCGCGGCCAAGGCAGACCCCGCATTGAATCCGAACCAGCCCACCCACAGAAGAGAGGCGCCGACGAAACTCAAGACCAGGCTATGCGGCGCCAAATACTCCTTGCCAAAACCGATACGCGGCCCAATGACGAAGGCTGCAACGAGCCCGGCGACGCCGGCGTTGATGTGGACTACCGTGCCGCCGGCAAAATCGAGAATGCCAAGATCCCCAAGGAATCCACCGCCCCACACCCAATGGCATATGGGTGCGTAAACAAAAATGATCCAGCAGCCAGAAAACAGAAGCAGGGCCGAAAATTTCATTCGGCCAACGAACGCACCGCAGATTAGTGCCGGCGATATGATCGCGAACGTCATTTGAAAGGTCATGAACACGCTTTCCGGAATGGTGCCGGTCAGACTGTTCTTTTCCATTCCGTACAAAAACAGCCGATCAAAGCCACCGATTATCGCGTTGCCTTTACTGAACGCCAGCGTGTAGCCCACGATCATCCAAAGGACGGTCGCGAGGCAGCAAACGACAAAACTTTGAATGACCATCGATAGCGCGTTCTTGCGTCTGACCATGCCGCTGTAAAACAGCATCAGCCCCGGGATCGTCATCATCAGGACAAGCGCTGTCGCCACCATCATCCACGCGGTATCGGCGCCATTCAGCCCGGCCACCGCCTCACCTGCGGCGGCCGGCATAGCCGCAAATATCGTTGTCAGCAATATTCCTGATATCCAAAACAATCCGGGCCGGCTACCCGCAATAAATGATATCGGAAATGGCGATCCTGTAGGATTACGGCGAATACGCGCCATACGCACCTCCCTTTTCGCATAGTAAAACGAAATAGAAACGCGGGACTCGACTATCGCTTACACAAGTATCGTATGATATCGATTTTCATTTAGTCAATGGCAATTAACATGGTTCGACTGACCTTCGGAATATGTTGGGATTGTCGGATCTATTATTGGATCCCTCTCACTATTCTGCTAATTTAATAGACACGGCTGGATCATTTGTCAGACGGATGGTCCCTGGCTTTTCGAAAGCACGTTCAGGAGGCGGCAGGTGACGGAAAGCGCGCTGAAGAGAACGCTGGCTGACATGCAGCTGTTGGGGTCGATCAGCGATGCGTCACGGAAAGTCATCGAGGAAAACTGCAAATGGCGGCGCTACCGCGCCGGAGAGCGGCTGTTTTCGCGCGGCAGCATGGCCGACGACGTGTTTTTCATCGTTGATGGAAAGGTCCGGATAATCGGGCTTGCCGATTCCGGCCAGGAAATAACATTAGCCAACGCTGAATCCGGCAATACGGTGGGCGAAATGGCGGCGATCGACGGCCTACCGCGGTCAGCAAGCGTTGAGGCGGTGGAAGATTCACTCGTCGCGGTACTCGACGCAGAGCCGTTCATTAGCCTGCTTGAAGACCATGGCCATATCAGCCTCGACTTGCTTCGCCGCTTGTCGGCCATGGTGAGGATCGGTGACGACCGTGTACTCGAGCTAAGCGTATTGGAAGCCAAACAGCGAATTTGCACAGAGTTGCTCCGGCTGGCGCAACCGGATCAAGCCGCGGCCGATCTTTGGGTCATTCAACCGCTGCCGCCGCTTCGGCAAATCGCCGGCGCCGCGGCCACGACGCGTGAGATCGTCGCCAATACGCTGAACCAGCTCTATCCCCGGAAGATCGCCGTCCGAAAAGGCGACAATCTCTTCATCCTCGATCGCGCCGCGCTGGAAACTTTTGCCCAGAAGCCAGTTTAACCGCCGGTTCTCCAACGGCGTTAGTTTGGTGAGAGATGCGCTTTACAAAGAGCACCACAACCGACTTTAATGGATGCCTACTTGTCGCATCGAACGCTCATCCGACCTTCATTGCCGATTTTGAAATGACTGAAATAGCGCCTTCAACTAAAGCCAGGGTCCTTGCATTGGGCCGGCTTTCGGTCATGGTTCTGTTTCTGACGGTCCAGTTCTATGTCGGCTTGCACCAAGCCGAATACCTCTTTCCTGAGCACGAGCACGCCGGCGAAATCTGCGACACCTTCCTGTTGAGCTCGGAATCCGAAGTGCTGGCCGGCTCGGCTTCAGCCGCCTGGCTCTGTCTCTCGTTCGACTATTGGGCGTTCCCTCCTGAGAATACCGTCACGCGCGTAGAACATGCGCCCGTAGACGGACGTATTCGGGCACCGCCCGCCGTCATCTCCTGACCTGTCACTGAAATCGCGTCGGCCGGCTTCGCCGTGGCCGAAACTCGAGACATCTATGTCCAGGAGACTGACATGTTTTTACGCGCACTCTGCGCGGCTGCCGCTGCAGCCGTATCCGTTTGGCTGGCCTTCGCCGCTTTGGCCGCCGAACCCGATATCAATACCATACGACAAGAAATCCAGAACTTGAAAAATCTCTACGAAAGCCGGATCCAGGCGTTGGAAGAGCAGCTGAAAACCCTACAGAAAAAAGAGACTGACCGTTCTACGAAGGCGGCCAGCGCCGCGCCGGCAACGTCGGGCCGGGTCATCCGCGACAATGCCTTCAATCCGGCCATCGGTGTGATCTTGAATGGCAAATACACCAACTTCTCCGCCGATGATTCCGAAATCGCCGGTTTCGCCGTCGGCGAGGAAGGCGAGCGCGGCCGTGAAGGTCTCGGCATCGACGAGTCGGAATTGAATTTTTCGGCCAATGCCGATGACAAGTTCTACGGCCACGTCACCACGGCGATCGTTCGCGAAGACGGTGAAGACAAGGTCGAACTGGAGGAAGCCTATCTGCAGACGTTGCCCGGCGCCGCGGTAATCGACGGCCTGAGCCTGAAGGCCGGGCGTGCTTTCTGGACGTTGGGCTACTTAAACGAACGCCACAGCCACGAGGATGATTTCACCGATCGACCGTTACCCAATCGTGTGTTCTTGAACAACTCCTATAACGATGACGGTATTCAAGCCTCCTGGGTCCTGCCAACTGACCTCTATACGGAAATCGGCGGCGGTATCTTCCGGGGCGACGACTACCCGTTCGGCAATGGTGGCGGCAACGGTGTCGAAGCTTGGTCGGCCTATGCTCGGTTCGGCGGTGATTTTGGCGCCGACCATGCTTGGCAACTGGGCGGCTCCTTTCTATCCGGTGATTCCGACGGCCGCGAGAGCAATGAAGGCGGCGTCGAGTTTGTTGGCGACTCGAACTTGTTTATCACGGACTTTCGCTATGTCTGGGCGCCAACAGGCAACCCTCGCCAACAAGAGCTGACCGTGCAAGGCGAGTATTTCTGGCGCTTCGAGGACGGCACCTACGAAGACAGCGATGCCGGCACGGGCGCCGTCGATTATGACGAAGATGACAGCGGCTGGTACCTGCAAGCGGTCTACAAGTTCCTGCCGCAATGGCGCGTCGGCACCCGCTATAGCCGACTTTCGCCGGCCAATACTCCCAACGGTTTAGACGGCAGTGCGCTCGACGCGGATGGTCAGACGCCGCAATCATGGTCGCTGATGGCCGATTGGACCAACAGCGAATTCAGCCGGCTTCGGATTCAATACAGTCACCAGGAACTGAGCGATGACAAAGACGACCAGCTGATTCTGCAATACATCCTCAGCATCGGCGCCCATGGCGCCCACCAGTTTTAGGAGGCAGGCATGCTGCGTTTAACTATCCTATTGTCGGCTGCCATACTCAGCCTGTTATCGGCACCGGCCATGGCGGCGTTACAGGTCTTCGCCTGCGAGCCGGAATGGGCCTCCCTCGCCCAAGAAATCGGCGGTGATCGGGTCAAAACGATCACCGCCACTCACGCCGGCCAGGATGCTCATTATGTCCGTGCTCGGCCGAGTTTGATCGCAGCAATGCGACGCTCGGACCTGGTCTTCTGTTCCGGCGCGGACTTGGAAGTCGGATGGTTGCCGATCCTGTTGCGGAAAGCCGGAAACCAGACCGTCCAACCCGGTCAGGCCGGACATTTGCTGGCTGCCGACCATGTAACGCTTCTGGAAGCGCCGGAAAAACTCGACCGCAGCCTTGGCGATGTTCATCCCCAAGGCAACCCACACGTCCATTTGAACCCTGCCAACATTTCAATCCTGGTCACCGTACTGGCCGACCGGCTGCGCGACCTGGATCCGCCGGGCAGTGCGCACTATGAACGCAACGCAGAGAAATTTCTTGCCGCCTGGCGTGAGGCCGTTCTGCAATGGGAGCAGCGGGCAAAGGCGCTCCGAAACATGCCGGTCGTGGTTCACCACAAGGCCTGGACCTATCTGGCCGACTGGCTCGCGCTAGACCAAGTCGCGACCTTGGAGCCGAAACCTGGGTTGCCGCCGACGTCTTCGCATTTGACGTCGTTGCTGCAGCTGACCCGCACGCGGCCGATCAAGGCGATACTGCGCACGCCCTATGATCCTGACGACGCCGCCAAGTGGCTCGCGAAAAAGACCGGCATTCCGTCGGTGCAACTTCCGTTCACGGTCGGTGGCGACGAACAGAGCGGAACTTTGTTTCTGATGTTCGACCGGACGTTGACGCTTCTGGAGGAGGCCAACGGTGACGGCTGACTACCTCGAAATCATGGGGCCGGCGCTCGCTGTCGGCCTGTTGATTGCACTGGTTCACGCACCGCTTGGCATCGAAGTTCTGCGGCGCGGCATCGTTTTTATCGATCTCGCCATTGCGCAAATCGCCGGACTGTCGGCCGTGACCGTCAATACCGTCATTGATGAACCTTCACGCGCCGTAATCCAGGGTGTGTCGCTGCTATCGGCAATTGTCGCCGCCGGATTCTTCCGTTGGGTGGAACGGCGTTTGCCCGATGAACAGGAAGCGATCATCGGCTGTTGCTTTGTGCTCGCCGCGTCGGCCGCGCTCTTGGTCCTGGCCAACCATCCCCACGGCGGCGAGGAAATGGAACATATCCTGTCGGGGCAAATTCTGTTCGTCACATGGCAAGACGTGGCTGCCAATCTTCCTGTTTACGTTGCCGTGCTAGGCCTTTGGCTACTCTGGCCTGGTGCCCGCCAGGGCTACTGGTTTTTCCTGCTGCTCGCCCTCGCCATTACCGCTTCCGTTCAGTTGGTCGGCGTATTCGTCGTCTTCGCAAGCCTGGTTCTGCCGGCACTGGCGGTCAACCCGTGGCGGGAAGGCAAGACGCGCAGGGCCTGGATCGTCGCTGCCGGTTCCGTGATCGCCGGAATTGCTTTGTCGGCGCTGTTCGACTTGCCGTCCGGTCCCCTATTGGTTTTGGCGTTTGCTGTCTTTGCCATTGGCTGTCGCTCATTGGCTTTCCGCCGCCAATGCTAAGCAAACTTCAACAGGGCTGAATTGGCGAACGGTGGCGCTATGGCCAGATGATCAGATGATCAGCTACCAGCTCCGGCAAAGACGGCATCGAATGTTGACCGTACCGTTGCCTTAGCGTCGCTTAGCCGGGCTTCGAAATCATCGAAGCTCGGCGCGCCGCAGGCCCGGGTCAAGGCCGCCGCCAAAGGCGGTTCAATGGTGTGCCCGAGCGTCGTCCCACCCGCCACCGCTAGGAATGCCTCCACTTGCCCCATGACGTGACGCGCTTCGCCGAGCGCTCTGCCCTGTTCCTCCGAGATTTCACCGGCAGTTACCAGTTCCGCGATCACATCTTCCACGGCCAATGCGCGCAACGCCGGATGCTTGATTTTGAACCACGAGAGGATGGCGTCCAATTGCTCGAGCCCGCCTGCGCACCACCTGACATCCCAAATACCGCTTGCTTCCGCACCCCGATAGGCGGTGTGTATGTCGGGGCCTCTAGCAGACAACAGCCGCCAGGCGCCGCCGCCGGCGAACAGGTCTGCCAGCGCTGAATCGAACGCGGCACTAACATCGCCGGCCCCACAGACAATCCGAATTCGGCAAAGGCTGAGCAAGGCGCGTGGATCGCCTGCTTCCCGGCAATAGTCGAAAAACGGCTCGACTTCGGAAATGACGGCCCGCGCCGTTCCATAGGGGGTGGCGTCGACGTTCAGATGAACCAATCGGCCTTCGGGGTTGGCGGCTGACAAGTGCGCGAACAAGCGCCGCGATGTCCTCACGGCGGGACCCGAGGTGTCGCGATGAAACACCAGAAGATCAGCCGGTGCACCATATGCCAGCCGGCCCCCGCCATAGGGGCCAAGCGCCGCGACAGCAAGATCGGCGAACTCTGCATTGCCCTCTGACAAACTGCCCGACACCGGCGGAACGGCTAACGTTTGCACAACAGCATCGGCAATGGCGGCCAGAACGCGGCCGCTCTCGAACCAATTGATATTATGGCCGATGATCTCGGCCGCCACGCGGAAACGCAGCTCGTTCGCCCAGGCTGCGATCGCTTGGTAGCGAGCCTCCAATCCGTCGGCCCGGTTTGCCACACGCATGCAATCAGCGGCCAGCAACCGCCGATCCAACGCGTTATCCAAGTTCGTACCGCTGACAAGCGCCTGCATGCGCTCCGGCCAACGGCAGAGCACGTCGATCAGAGCGGGCGCTGTCGAAATCGCAGCGATCAGAAAATCGAATGCCTCCTGTTGCGCGTTGACGGTCGAGAGGCAGCGCAATCCGGATTTCAGATTGTTCAGAAAATCGTCCAGTCTAGAGACCAAGGAATCAGCGTCCTGCGCCCGCGCCGCGACTTCGATGAATCGCGGCGTCAATGCGGCAACGACTTCTTGGGCGCGCGTGTCGCGGATTGCCTGGTAGGCGCCGCTTTGCCACCTGAGCAAACGGTCACGGGTGTCGGCGGGCCGGTTGAAACCGAGATCTGCCAGCTTGCCGGTGATTTCTTCCTCTGGTGCGTCCAGATCAAGGTCGAGCGCAGCATCGCCCGTCGGCTGATCGCCTAAATCCATAGCAGCCGAATACGCTTCCTGCACGGTGCCTAGATGGTGCAGCACCATGTCACGGAAGCCGTCAACCTGTTCATAACCCATAAACTGCGCGACGTGACACATACCAGGTTCGTCATTAGGTAGCGTCTGGGTCTGCTGATCATTGATCATCTGCAGCCGGTGCTCGAGCTGGCGCAGGAACTCGTAGGCCTCCGTCAGCTCATCTGCTGTCTGATCGGATACGACATTCGACTCGGCGAGAGTCGATAGCGCGTCCAAGGTCCGCCCCGACCGATGATACGCATCACGACCGCCGTAAACCAATTGATGCGATTGCGCAAAGAATTCTATCTCACGAATACCGCCGCGGCCCACTTTGATGTTGTGCCCGAGAAAGCCGATTTCGGTGCTGCCACGGTGGTCGTTCATATGCTGTTTGATTTTGGCGATCTCCCGTTGCGCCCAAAAGTCGATTGCCGGCCGCCAGATGAACGGTTCGAGTTCGGCCATGAACTGTTCGCCGAGCCGCAGATCGCCGATCGCGGGCCGTGCCTTGATCATCGCCGCGCGCTCCCAGCCGGCGCCACGGGTCTCGTAGTATTTCAACGCGCTGGCGTAAGGAATGGCGACCGGCGTCGATCCAGGGTCGGGGCGCAGTCGCAAATCAACACGAAAAACGTAGCCGTCGGCCGTCATGTCCTGCAGGATCGACACCAACTCCCGGGTCACCCTGATCATTAGCTGTTGCGCGGATCGGCGCCCATGATAGGAAATCCTGGCCGGATCGTAGAGCACGATGAGATCGATGTCGGAGGAGTAATTGAGCTCGCGCGCACCATACTTGCCCATGGCAAGGGCGAAGCAGCCGCACGCATATTCCGGGAAAAAGTCGTCGACCAGCGTGATTTCGCCTTTGTCCATGGCCGCCAGCAACAGATGGGAAAGCGTCGCGGATACGGCGACATCGGCGAAATCGCTCAATGACTGCGTCACGCGTTCGAGCGACCAAAGGCCGGTGATGTCGGCCAGGGCGACCAGCAAGGCGACACGCTTGCGCGCCATGCGAAGGCCGCGCATCAGAACGGTACGGTCCGGTTCGCGATGCAGGTTATCCTTTACCTCGTCGATGACCGCACTCAAGCCGGTGTCCGGCCCACGCGCGAGAAGCAGGTCGAGGAATTGCGGATCGGTCGTCACACATTGCGACAAAAACGGGCTGTTCGAGAACACCGCCTTCAAGACGTGCTCGACACCGGGCTCCGACAGCACTGCGTTGAGGCGGCCTTTGGCCTCGCCATCGGCCAATTCGGCGACCCGGTCTTCTAGATCCTGGTATCGCTGCACCGCCTGGGCCGGGTTGCCGACAACCGGCAGCCCAATCAACGGGCCGTGAAATAACGCTGTCAACGGATTGCGCGCATCGCGCCGCAATTGCTCGCTCATTGCCGCCTCGCTTCGGCTGGGCTGAGAAACAATAAACCCAGTAAAGCATTTTTCGGCATGTCAGGTAGAGATTTATGGGGCAGCCCTCTACAGGCTGCCCCGGGAACCATCGTTTGCGACGCGTGCGCCTGCCTCAACCGATATCGGCGCCTCGGATCAAGGTGCGCGAGACCAGCTTGCCGGGCACGCTCGCCGCCAAGGCCCGAAACTCTGGATTCTGGCTCATTGCGTCGATAGCCTTACCGTAAGCTTCCATGTTCGCGAAAAATGTCGCGACGATCCAATGGCCGGTATATTGGCCGGTTTGAATTTGCCCCATTCGCATGTCTTCGGCGCCGTGTGCGATCGCCATTTTCTTTGCCTTTACGGCAACCGCGACACCTTCTTCGATCTTGCCGGGAACGTCGGTAAAAATTTGTAACGAGGTGACGGTCATGGTCGTAGTCTCCGTATCCGGATTTGCTCTGGTTCAGCCGATGTCAATGCCGCGAACCAGCGTTCTGAACACCAGCGTGCCTTTGGTTTCGGCCACCATCGCCTGGACCTGTGGATCCGTGGCTTGCAGGTCCGATGCCTTGCCGAAGGCTTCCATATTCGGATACCGTATAGACATCAGCCATTTCCCCGTATGTTCACCGGTTTGAATTTGACCTACCCTGGCATCTTCGGCACCGTTGGCCATGACCCAGGCCTTCACTTTGGCGGCTTGGCCCAAAGTATGTTCGACATCTTCCGGCGCGATATCCCATACCGATAGTGATACGACTGGCATTTCTTTCTCCGTTTATTGTTGTTGTCCCGTTGGATTCGTTCGAAGCTACTTTGATCGGAGAATTGTATGCACAGCTACGGAAATGAGTCGAGTACGTTAGTTTTGAAACTCAATTAATTCTACTAATACGTGTTTGCTTGACATGTCATGCGGTTGCCCGACAGTGGCGGTCATGTCCGACCCCCTGACGCTGCGCACGGCCTATCGGTTTTTTGTGCCGTTAATTTTCATGACCGAACTCAACATGATTTCGAAATCGGTCATCAATGCCGCGCTGGCCCGGACGCCGGATCAAAACGTCACATTGGCCGCCTTCCACATTGCATTCACGCTCTATTTCGCCCTGTCCAGCAGTACCGAGGTCTGCACCATTCTGTCGCTTTCCTACCTGAAGACGCGACGCGCGCTTGGGCAGTTGCTGCGATTCATGGCGCTGATCGTGTCGCCGCCGTGGCTGGTGGCGCAGTTGATCGTTTTTACCACATTTGGCGATTGGCTCTTCAGCGGCCTGTTCGGTGTCAGCGACAGTGTCGTGGCACAGGCAAAGACCGCCGTGTTTTTGCTTTCGCTCAGCGCACCGATCCTGGTTGCCCGGGCAATCTGTTTCGGCTTGATCTTGAACCACCAACGAACGGTCTTGATCGCCTACGCGAATGTCGTTCGGCTCGCTTCGCTTGCCGGCTCGCTGGTTGTCCTGCCGGCGTTCTTCACCGGTGCCGCGGTTGGCGCCGCGGCACTGGTCATCTGCATGGCCGCGGAGACCGTCGTGGTCCTTATGTTCGCGCGGCGATTCTTCCGAGATTTGCCGTCGGGCATTGGTACGGATACCGAGACGCCGCCACGCCTGCGCCAGCAATGGCGGTTCTCGTGGCCGTTGATATTAAACACCACGGCAGAAATGGGCGTGGTGACCGCGATCAGCATCTTTCTCGGCCTGCTGGCCGACCCGGATCTGGCGCTCGCCGCCTTTAATGTCGTCTACGGGCTGGTCAGCCTGTTGATGAGCCCGATGCGCAACTTGCTGCAGACGGCGCAGACCTTGGTGCGCACGTTGGCCGATCGCCGGCCGATGATTGTTTTCACCCTGCACCTGATTTGTTTTTTCGGGACAGTCGGCATTCTGCTTTTCCACACTCCGTTAGAGAACCTCGTGCTGGTCGACGCCATGGGCCTCAAACCCGCGCTGCGCGACTATTGCGCCCCGGCGCTCAAATTCGCTTTCCTGATGTCCGCGGCCTGGGCGTTCTCCGCACTCTGTCGCGGTTTACTGGCCGGTGGGCGCAACACCACGATGATGGCGCTGACCGGCGCCGTACGTGTCGGTTTCGCCGCCGCCATCGCCGCCACGACCTTGGCTGCGCCCACGGTCAATGGCGCGGTGATCGGCTTGATCGGCTGGATGGCCGGCTACACGGCGGAAACGGTCGTTTTGGCCTTGGTGCTGAAGAAACTGTCCGCCGCGACCGCCGGATGTGCTAAGCAGAGCCGGACGAATGCGAAAGGAAAAACAACGTGGCGAGCGCACTGAAAGTCGATTTTATGGGCATCGGCGCGCCAAAATGCGGCAGCACCTGGCTGTTCTATGCTTTGGGACAACATCCGAAGATCTGCCTGTCGGAACCGAAGGAGATCAGATATTTCGACCGCGAGGAATTCGGGCAGCCCTACACCCCGGGACGGCACCATCTGCCGATAATCAATCCCTACCATTCAAACGATTTTGCCTGGTATGCTAAACATTACAAGCACTGTCCCGACAGTATGATAAAAGGCGAGTTCTCCCCGCAATACATGTATGACGAAGAAGCGCCGCCCCTCATTCACCGGCATTTCCCGGATGTGAAGCTGTTGGTCTGCCTGAGAAGGCCGATCGATAAGCTACACTCGTCGTTTTACGCGCGAACGCTATATGCTGGCTTGGACAATTTTGCATCATTCGAAGAGGCGATCGATAAAGATCCGCGATACTTGGCTAGAGCGCTCTATGCGAAGCATCTAAGACGCTACATCAGCCTTTTCGGAAAACATCAAATCAAAGTTGTTTTGCTGGAAGATATCGTTGACCAGCCTGAACAAACCATTCGAGATACGTTTGAATTCTTGGGCCTTGAGGCCGGTATCGACCTCGATTTAGCCAAGATCCCGAAAAACAGCGCAAAGACACGCCGTTTCATTACGCCGGAACCGATGATGCGGTGGTTCTCGAACTTTATGGTCGAACAGGGTCAAGCCGCATTGCTGCGCAAGATTAGAAATCTCGGGCTGAAGAAATTGCTGCTTCGTGTCAGCACGGTTGAGTCGCCGCGAGAGCCGATGAGCCTCGAAACGCAGGACCGAATTAGGCCGCTGTTCCATGACGACATAAGCGAATTAGAAGTCATGCTGGATCGCGACCTTACTGCTTGGCGATGAGGACGGCCGACCGCTCCACTGACCCTCAAGGCGCGTTGAGCCAGTCCTCGGGGCTGCCGATATCCGGCCGGAAATAGACGATCATGCGGCCGTCCGGGCCGGCCTCCGCCGCCGTCGACCATGGAGCGACGCCATGCAAGGCAAGCCGGTGAACCAAATAGGCCTCGCCCGGCCCTGCGGCGATTTCCACGCGACGGCAGCGCTGGAAAATTTCTCGCCTCGCGGCTTGATAGGTTTCCGTGACGTCGAGCGAAGCCCATTCTTCAGGCGGCAATCCGGCAAAACAGGCGCGAAAGGTTTGGCGAATAATCTCGCGCGAACCCTGCCAGACCACGAAGGGCGCGGCCGCGGCATCGACCATCGGGGTGCCAAGCAGGAAGCCATTCTGCTGTTCCACACTCCATTAGAGAACCTCGTGCTGGTCGACGCCATGGGCCTCAAACCCGCGCTGCGTGACTATTGCGCCCCGGCGCTCAAATTCGCTTTCCTGATGTCCGCGGCCTGGGCGTTCTCCGCACTCTGTCGCGGATTACTGGCCGGTGGGCGCAACACCACGATGTTGGCGCTGACCGGCGCCGTACGTATCGGTTTCGCCGCCGCCATCGCCGCCACGACCTTGGCTGTGCCCACGGCCAACGGCGCTGTGATCGGCTTAATCGGTTGGATGGCGGGCTACACGGCAGAGGCGGTCGTATTGGCCTTAGTGTTGAAGAAACTGACTGCGCCGGTGAACCAGTCTTCCAGATGAAATTACGGCCCAATTCGGACGATGGCGGACTGCCGGGGCGTGTGATAATTAGAACCAACTGAGATGAACGGAGGAACCACGTGGCGGATGCGCTGAAAATCGATTTCATGGGAATTGGCGCGCCCAAATGCGGCAGCACATGGCTGTTCTATGCCTTGGGGCAACATCCGAAAATCTGCCTGTCGGAGCCCAAGGAGATCAAATATTTCAACCACGAAGATTTCAGGCGTCCCTACCGCCCGGGCAGGGACCGCTTGCCGCTGATCAACGCTTACCACTTGAACGATTTCTCTTGGTATGAAAATCACTACAAGCATTGCCCAGCCAATATGCTGAAAGGCGAATTTAGCCCGGAATATATGTATGACGAAACAGCGGCAAGGCTCATCCATCGGCATTTTCCGGACATAAATCTGTTTGCATGCCTGAGAAAGCCGCTCGATCAGCTTTATTCGTCATTTTTTGCGCGCTCTCGTTACGCTGGCTTGGATGATTCTGAAACATTCGAACAGGCCATTGACAATGACCCGCGGTATTTGCGGGAAGCGCACTACGCGAAGCACCTAAAGCGGTATTTCGAGCTGTTCGACAGGCATCAGATCAAAGTTGTCTTGATGGACGATATTGTCGGCGAACCAGAACGCACAGTTAGGGATATGTTTGAATTCTTGGAACTCGAGCCCAACATCAGCCTCGACATGGCCAAGATCCCAAAGAACAGCGCGATGAAACGCCGTTTCATCTCGCCGGAGCCGATGATGCGATGGTTCACGGACTTTTTGGTCGATCATGGCCAGGCGGCATTGCTGCACAGGATCAGAAATCTGGGTTTGAAAAATCTCCTGATGAACGTCAGCACGGTTGCTGCCACGAATGAACCGATGCGTCCGGAAACACGGGCTCGCCTGGCGCCCCTGTTCCAAGATGACATAAGCGAATTGGAAGTCATGTTGGACCGCGATCTTAGCGCCTGGCGATGAGCCGAACCACGGCAACCTATGGCGCCTCGAGCCAATCTTCGGCGCCGCCGATTTCCGGCCGAAAATAGACGATCATGCGACCGTCCGGGCCGGTCTCGGCGGTTTTCAACCACGGCGCGACACCGTGCAGTGCAAGCCGGTGGACCAGATACGCCTCGCCCGGCTCCGCGGCAATTTCGACACGGCGGCAATGCTCGAAAATCTGCCGACGCGCGGCATGATAAATTTCTGTAACATCCAGCGAACCCCATTCATCGGGCGCCAGCCCGGCGTAACAGGCACGAAAGACTTGGCGAACTATCTCATGAGAGCCTTCCCAGACCACGAACGGGGCTGCATCGGTGACCGTGTCGACCATCGGGATGCCAAGCAGGAAGCCATGGTGTTCGCGCAAATGCCGCCGCCGTTCCGGCCCCTCGGCGCGCAGCCCGTCGAGATGCGCGGCGTCGCGATCGCGGCGATAGCGAAAGCCGGCGTCCGATTCCGAGGCCATTGGCCGCGGATAGCCCGGGTAGCAAACCGAGACTTGGCCGCGGTCCAAGGCGATGGTTTGCTGCCCCAGCATCCGGTGGATGAAGTCGACCGCCTGGCCCCGCAACGCCACGCCGCCGTCCACGACACCGTCAGCATCGTTCGGCAAGACATTGACACCGGCAAACCAAGTGCCGCCGCAGCGCAGCCAGGCCGCATTCTCCGGCGCCGCAACGGCCGCGCGCGCAACCGGCAAGGTTCGCCTGACCCAATTCATCAGCTCCGGGTCACGGCCAAATCGGCACCAGCCTTGGCTGAAGAACGATCGTTCCATCGGCAACCTTCTTAATCCCTTGCCCACAACACCTGACATTGCGAACAGCCGCGATCCCATGGCATGGTTTCCGGGCGCGACCCACATTATGCGAACGCCAATAATTAAGAAGAGGCCAAAATGGACGACTATTTCAACCTCGGTTCCTATTCCCGCGCGGTGACGACCACATCTGCCGACGCCCAGCGTTGGTTCGATCGCGGTCTGGTTTGGTGTTTCGGTTTCAATCACGAGGAAGCCATTGTCTGCTTCCAAAAATCGCTCGAACACGACCCCAATTGCGCCATGGCCCATTGGGGCATCGCCTACGCGGTCGGGCCAAACTACAACAAGCAATGGGCCGACTTCGACGACGAAGAAAAGACCAGCGCCCTCACCCAAGCGCAATCGGCCAATACGGCGGCCTTGAAACTGGCCGCCGACGCGACACCGGTCGAACGCGCGCTCATCGAAGCCCTGGCGCGCCGCCATCCTGACAGTCCCGCGGTCGAGGATTGCAGCCCTTGGATTGACGATTTCGCCAACGCCATGCGCGACGTCTACAAAGCCCATCCGACCGACCTCGATGTCTGTTGCCTGTTCGCCGAAGCGCTGATGAACCGGACCCCGTGGCAGCTCTGGGACTTGCCGACCGGCGCGCCCGCCGAAGGCGCCGACACGTTGGAGGCCACGGCGGCCATGGAAACCGCCTTTCGCGATGACGATGCCGCCCATCGCCATCCGGGCTTGCTGCACATGTATGTCCATCTGATGGAAATGTCTCCGCACCCGGAAAAAGCGCTCAAGGCCGGTGACACCCTAAAGGACCTGGTACCGGATGCCGGTCATCTCGTGCACATGGCGACCCATATCGACGTGTTGTGCGGGCATTACGAAAACGTCGTTTCGCGAAACCATGCCGCCGTTCTGGTCGACAGAAAATATCTCGACCACGCCGGCCCGATGAATTTCTACACGCTCTACCGCTCCCACAACCTGCATTTCAAGATCTATGGCGCGATGTTCCTGGGCCAGCCGAAACCGGCCTTGGCGGCCGCCGAGGAATTGATGGAAACCACCAGCCGCGAGGTCCTGGAAGCCGGCATGGCCGACTGGCTGGAAGCCTTCGTACCGATGAAGCAGCATGTGCTGATCCGCTTCGGCATGTGGGACGACATCCTGGCACAAGACCTGCCGGACGATCCGGAGCTCTACAGCTTCACGACGGCGATGACACGCTATGCCCGGGCCGTTGCGTTGGCGGCGACCGGCCGGGTCGCCGAGGCCGAGGCCGAGCGCGATGCCTTCATCGCGGCGCGCGCCGCCGTACCCGAGACGCGCATGCTGTTCAACAACACCTGCGTCGACATCTTAGGCATCGCTCAGGAAATGGTCGACGGCGAGTTCGAATACCGCCGCGGCAATCATGAGGCGGCATATGCCCACCTTCGCCGCTCGGTGGAACTCGACGACACGATGCCCTATGACGAGCCATGGGGCTGGATGCAGCCGACACGGCACGCGCTCGGCGCGTTGTTGCTGGAACAGGGCCGGAGCGAAGAGGCCGAAGCGGTCTATCGCGCCGACCTCGGCCTCGACGGCGTCCTGAGCAGGGCCTGCCAACACCCCGACAACGTCTGGAGCCTGCATGGCTTGCACGAGTGCTTGAAACGCCGCGGCGAGACCATCGAGGCGGTGGTGATCAAGCAACGCCTCGATCTGGCCATGGCCCGCGCCGATGTGCCGATTAAGGCGTCGTGCTATTGCCGAATGGGCGCTGCCGCATAATATATAGCGTGTGTCAGCGCGGCAGGTGCAGGAGTTGGTTTGTGGATGTTGTCTTTGAGTGGGCGTGGATCTGTATCATGATCATCGGCTTCGGCTACCTGCTGTTCGGGCATGGCGGGCTGTTTGGGCCGGGCGGACCGTTCAGGCGCAGCGCCGGCGCCAACAACGAAGAAAGCGGTGCCGGCACTTAGCCTAAAGGCAGTTTCAACCCCATGTGACTGGCTTCGAAACCAAGAGACTCATAGAATCTCAACGCGTCGGGTCGCGCCTTGTCGGTGGTCAGCTGAACCAGGCCACAGCCATGGTCACGGCATTTTTGGATCGCCCATTCAAACATCTCTCTGCCAAGGCCGCCGCCACGCCTTGATGACGCGATACGAACGCTCTCGATTTGCCCCCGCCAAAGCCCGACACGGGAAAGGCCAGGGATGAAACTGACCTGCAAGCAGCCGACCAGCGTACCGCCACCTTCCTCGACCACGGCGAGGAATTGGTTGGGGTCGCTATCGATGGCGGCGAAGGCTTCTCGATAGTTGGGGTTCATCGGCGGGCCCGGTTCTTCTCGCAGCCGTCCAAGCTCGTCGTCCGCGAGCAATTCGATGATTTCCGGCAAATCACCGGCTATTGCCCGCCGAAATCGGACCGTTCCCATTGTCAGAGCCTCTCCCGCAAAATTTGTCGTCGTTCTAGGAGGATAGTCCGAACGTCGATGCCAGTCAGCCGCCACAACGGCACGGTAGGCGAGGAATGCCATGTGACGCCATGCCGCGGCCGATATTGAGCACCGTTGCTTTGCTATTCCGCGCGCCAAGGGTAAAAATGCATGGGCAAGCTGCAAAATCAGAGGCAAGGATAGGCAGATAATGAACGTGGTCGCGGAACTCAACAAAGATGCTTCCCAAGCCGTGGAGCATTTCGATGTGTTGATCGTGGGCGCCGGCATTTCCGGCATCGATGCAGCCTATCACCTGCAGCAAAACTGCCCCGAGAAAAGCTTCGTCTTGCTGGAAAACCAGGAAAGTTTCGGCGGTACTTGGCTAACCCATAAATATCCCGGTATCCGCTCCGACAGCGACTTGTTCACGTTTGGCTACAAGTGGAAGCCGTGGACCGGCGTTCCGATTGCGACGGCGGATGAAATTCTGAAGTATCTGGACGAAGTCTTGGACGAGCAGGACATTCGCAAACACATCCGCTACCAGCACCAGGTCGAGAGTGCCGACTGGTCGAGCGAAGACAAATGCTGGACCGTGACCGTGACGTTGAAAGACAGCGGCGAGACCGTGCGGCTCACCGGCAATTTCCTGTGGATGTGCCAGGGTTATTACAATCATACCAAGGGCTATACGCCGGATTGGCCCGGCATGGAGCGTTTTCAGGGCGAGATCGTGCACCCGCAGATCTGGCCGGAGAGTTTGAACTACAAAGACAAGCGTGTCGTCGTCATCGGCTCCGGTGCAACCGCGGCCACCCTAATACCGGCGATGGCCGACGACTGCGCCAATATCACCATGCTGCAGCGCTCGCCCACTTATTTCGCGCCGAAACCGAACCGCAACGAGTTGGCCGAATTGCTGCGCGAGCTCGACGTGCCCGACGAATGGACCCACGAAATCGTCCGCCGCAACATCCTGCGCGAGCAAAAAGAAATAACCCGCCGGTCATTCGAGGAGCCGGATTCCTTGCGCGAGGAGCTGATCGGTGCCGCCCGCCTGTTCCTGGGCGACGATTATGATATCGATACCCATTTCACGCCGAGCTACCGGCCTTGGCGGCAACGGCTCGCCCTGATCCCGGACGGTGACCTGTTTCAAGGCATCCGCGCCGGCAAGGCATCGGTCGTAACCGATCAGATCGAAAGCTTCACGGAGAACGGCATTCAGCTTAAGTCCGGCAAAGAGCTGGAAGCGGACATCATCATCACCGCCACCGGGTTCGATCTCTCGATCCTGGGCGATGTCGCGTTTGTCGTCGATGGCGAACCGCTCAATTTCGCCGACTGCTTCACCCATCGCGGGATCATGTATTCCGGCGTGCCCAACATGGCTTGGGTGTTCGGCTATTTCAGGGCCAGCTGGACCCTGCGGTCAGACCTGATTGCAGAGTTCGTGTGCCGGCTGCTGAGCCACATGAAAGCCAAAGGCGTGTCGATGGCGACCCCGGAACTGCGGCCGGAGGAACACAACATGCCGGCCCGGCCGTTCGTCGACCCGGAGAACTTCGATCCCGGGTACCTGATGCGCAGCATGCATCTAATGCCCAAACAAGGCGACCGCGATCCGTGGCTGCACAAACAGGATTATTACACTGAAAAAGACGAAATCCCCGCCGCCGATCTGGACGACGGCACGCTCGTCTATAAATAAGACCGCGCCGCTTAGGCGGCCGCCGCGAAGCCTTCGAAGCGCGTCGGAATACGCTTGATGTCCTGCAGCAGCTCGGCGAATTGGCCGCGTTCCGACTCCGGTGGGATATCGAAACGCAGGCTGTCGACGGCATTGCCGAAGCGCTCTTCGATGGCAGCGGCGATCTCGTCATAGCGGCCGACGGCGGCAAACAGGCGGACGACGTCGTCGGAGACTTCAGCCGCCATGGTGTCCCACTCGCCGGCTTTCGATTTGCGGTGTAGCTTGGCGCCGAGCTCGATCAAATCGTGCTGTTCGAACACCGGCCAATAGGTGCGGGTCGAACCATAGAAGGCGACGCGATAGCGTGCCCAATCCATCTGTTCGCGGACCGCGGCATCGTCGGCGCCGGTGGCGACGAAACCGCCGCCGGAGATCTCGAAGGATTCCCGCCCGCGGCCCGACTGGCCTAAGCCTTCATTGATCCGTTCCATGCAGACATTTTCAATGTAGCGCCGGGTGCAGAAGCCGTGCAGCCGGGCGCCGTCACAGACCCGGCCGGCCATGCGCATCATGTCCGGGCCAACCGCGGCGACGGTGACCGGCACCGGCGGCAGCCCGTTGGCGGGCGGCGAGAATTCCGGCGTCATTAGAGTGAACTGGTAGTGCTCGCCGACGAAATTGAGCGGCTCGCCATGCTCCCAGGTGCGCCAGATGGCGCGGAGCGCCTGGACATATTCGCGCAGCCTTGAGACCGGGGCGGTCCACGGCACGGAAAAACGGCGTTCGTTGTGACCCTTGACCTGGGTGCCGATGCCGAGTTGGAAGCGACCGCCGGAGTTGGCCTGCAGGTCCCAAGCCTGGCCGGCGACAATCATCGGCGAGCGTGGAAAGGCGACGGCAATAGAGGTGCCGAGGTCTATCTTATCCGTGGCCAATGTCGCCAGCGCCAGCGGTCCGAACGGATCGTGCGCCAGTTCCGAAGTCTGTATGCCGTCAAACCCCATCTCTTCGGCCGCCCGGGCCAAATCCGGTACCGCCTTCCAGTCGGCTGCCGGCAATCCTGCCATCACTCGCATTGTTCGTTTTCCTTGAAAATTTACCCGGTGTGCCGGGGTCATTCGTTCATCCGCTCGACCGCGGGGATCACCTGTTCGACCAATTGCCGGGTCTGCGCCATCATTTCGTCGTCGCCAAAAGCGATCGGCCGCAAGATGAACTTGAAGATGCCGTTGGCGACGAAGGCTTCGATCTTGGACAGGATCTCGTCAGCGCCGCCGATCGCCAAGCCCTGTGCCGGGTCGCGGCCGGTGATCGCCTTGTAGCCTTTCGCAGCGCGCTCGACACCCGGATCGTCCCAGCCGCCGAAGCGAAAGGCGATACCGGTACCGTAGTGATCGAAGTCGATGGCACGCCCGGCCTTGGCCGTCGCTTCCTTGATCTTCTCGACGGTGATGCCGGCCTCGTCCGGCGTTTCCGCCGCCGCCTGCCAGCCTGTGCCGAAACGGGCGGTGCGCTCGATCGCCGCCTTCGACGAGCCGCCGATCCAGAGCGGAAAGCGTTTTTGCACGGGCAGCGGCGCGATCACCGCATCCTCGTAATTGAAAAACTCGCCTTTGAAGGTCAGACGCTCGCCCTGCCAGAGCCGGCCGATGATTTCCAGCGCTTCGTTGGTGCGAACGCCACGGCGCTTGGTCGGACGCCCGGTCGCAGAGTAATCACGCGAGCGCACTGAGCCGATACCGAAGGCCGGCAGCATGCGGCCCTTAGACAAGACATCGATGGTGGCGCATTGTTTGGCGATCACCAACGGATCGCGAACGCCCATCGACACCACGTTCATGCCGAACTTGACCTTCTTCGTGCCGCCGGCCAGCGCCGCCATGGTGGTCATGCTTTCCAGCACCGGTTCCGATGACACCAGCCGGTCGGTCTGCCAAATGGAATCGATGCCGTTTTCGTCGCAAAAATGCACCCATTCCCAGTATCCATCGGCGGTTTCGAAGGGATAGGTCGCCAAGCCGACACCAGCATGGATGCTCATTCGATCACTCCATCAATTGCCTATTCCGCCGCCGGCGCGCGGTCCGCGACGAGTGCGCCTTGGTCCGGCCGGGAGAATTTGGCGGCCGGCGTGTTAATCGTCGGCGCCAGCGGCATGTTGGCGAATGACGATCGGCGCCGGTCTTCCGTTGCCGTCGCGTAGAGCGTGGTGCGTTGGTAGGGCTCGCGATCCAGGCCGTGGATCAGGGCCTCCATCGCCGACGGCGGCATTTCCTGGCCGTGTTCGGAGCCAGCGGCGCGGGTGATGGATTCATTCATCAAGGTGCCGCCCATATCGTTGACCCCGGCGCTGAGCGTCGCGGCGACGCCTTCCGCGCCCATCTTGACCCAGGAGGTTTGAATGTTCTCGATCAGTGGATGCAAGACCAGCCTTGCCACCGCGTGCATCAACACCGCCTCGCGGTAAGTCGGCCCCTTGCGCGACGTGCCGCGAATGAACATCGGCGCTTCCATATGCACGAACGGCAGGGCCACGAACTCGGTGATGCCGCCGGTCTGTTCCTGCAGATCCCGGAGCGCCAGCAGATGGCGGGCCCAATGCACCGGCCGTTCGATATGGCCGAACATGATGGTCGACGTGGTATTGAGGCCGACTTCGTGGGCGGTACGCACGATTTCGAGCCAGCGGTCGGTTCGAATCTTGTCGGGACACAGGACCTCGCGGACCTCGTCATCAAGAATTTCGGCCGCCGTGCCGGGCAACGACCCGAGTCCAGCGGCCTTGAGCCGGGTCAGAAATTCGCGAACCGGCAGCCCGAGCGTCGCCGCCCCTTGATCGACCTCCAACGGTGAGAAGGCGTGCACATGCATGTCGGGGATGGCCTGCTTGATGGCGCCAAGAATCCTGAGATAGGTCTCGCCCGTATAGGCCGGATGGATGCCGCCCTGCAGGCACACTTCCGTGGCGCCGCGCGCCCAGGCCTCTTCGCTGCGGCGGACGATCTCGCCGAGGTCCAGATCATAGGGCTTGCCGCGCAAGGCCTCAGACGTTTTGCCTTTGGAGAAGGCGCAAAACCGGCAGCCAAAGTAGCAGACGTTGGTGTAGTTGATGTTGCGGGTCACCACGTAACTCACCCGATCGCCGGAAACCCGACGGCGCAGCGCATCGGCGGCCTCGCAGACCGTCTCTAAATCTCGGCCGCGGGCGGCAAACAGCTGGACGATGTCGGCCTCTTCAAGGCGATCGCCGGCGCCGGCTTTGGCGACCAGGCGATCAATGGCGGGATCGCGCGGCGGTGCTGCTTCGACCGCCAGGCTCGGCGGCGCCTCGGCCTGGCCCGGCGACCAGTCGTCGGCGCGGGCGAAGCCTTCGGAATCGATGGCGGCCAAGACTGCCGGCGCCAGTTTGCGGTCGACCCAGCGGTCGGTGTCGTGGGCGTAATTCGGATAGACCGCCAGGCGCTCGACCAGCTGTTTGCCGGCGCCAGCCGTCAACCGTGCCAGGTCGGCAAGATGTGGCCAGGGCGCCTCAGGATTGACGAAGTCCGGTGTCACTGGGGAAACTCCTCCCCAATCGTTGATGCCGGCATCGATCAGGGCCGCGGCATCGTCGCCGCTCAGGTTCGGCGGCGCCTGGATGTTCATCGCCGGGCCATAAATCAGGCGGGCCACGGCGATGGTCCATTTCAGGTCATCCAGATCCGGCTCCGGCGCCTCGGCCATGCGGGTGTCGGGCTTGGCGCGAAAGTTCTGAATGATGATCTCTTGGATATGGCCATAGCGCTCATGCAGCCGGCGCAGTGCCAGCAACGCCTCGATCCGTTCTGCCCGGGTCTCGCCGATGCCGATCAAGATACCACTGGTGAACGGCACCGCGGCTTCGCCCGCCAAGGCGATGGTTTCCAGCCGCACCGCCGGGTCCTTGTCCGGCGAGCCATGGTGGGGCATGCCCTTTTCCATCAGGCGCGGAGACGCCGATTCCAGCATGATGCCTTGGCTGACGGACACCGGCCGCAACATGGCCAAATCATCTGCCGTCATGATACCGGGGTTGAGATGCGGCAGCAGGCCGGTCTCTTTAAATACCAACGCAGCCATGTCGCGCAAATAAGTCAGGGTCGATTCTTGGCCGAGCTCGTCGAGCGCCTCGCGGGCAGCAGGATAGCGCAACTCCGGCTTGTCGCCGAGCGTGAACAGCGCTTCGTTGCAGCCGGCTTCGGCACCGGCGCGGGCGATCGCAAGAACTTGGTCGGCCGACATATACGGGACGACATTGCGCGGCGCTTCGGCGAACGTGCAGTAATGGCAAACATCGCGGCAGAGTTTGGTCAGCGGGATGAAGACTTTGCGGGAGTAGCTGACCAATCGGCCATGGCCCTGGTCGCGCAAATCGCAGGCGGCGACAGCGACACCGTCGTCCGCAACCGTATCGACCAGGCGCGCGGCCTCTGCGTCCGACGGTCGGTGCCCGGCACCAATCGCCGCCACGAGGCCTTTCAATTCCGCCATACTCTGCTCCCCGATCGTATTTTGTTGTCGCGGTCGGCCCCGTCTACGGTGCGGTCGCCTCACCCAATGAACTAGCGCTCAAGTCAACCGAATCCAAGAACCGCCCGGTCTCCCCCCGACGCGGCATTGATCGTAGCTTAGCCAGATCCGCCGGCTTGTCGATATCAGCCGCCAGTCCAGGCAGCGCCAGCGCCACCGTGGCCACGCCGTGCGCCCCGGCCTGCGCCTGATGACGGCGGTTGGAGCCTGGCCCGAACGCGAACACCAAGGCTGTCGGCGGCGCCACCAACAATCCATTGGTGCCGTCATCGTCATGCGCCGGCACGATGACCGCCGACGGCGCCGGCACCGTCGCGGCAAGCAATCGGTCGATGTCATCGGCACCGACGTTGGGCACGTCTGCCGGCAGTTGCAGCACGGCATCGACGCCATCCCCGGCAAGAATTTCGGCCGCATGCGCCAAGGCCGCGTTGAGGCCGCCGCCCGGCGGCTCATCGATGACCCGGGCATCGAATTGTCGGGCGATCCCGGCGACGGATTCGTCCGGCGTCACCACATGAACCGCATCGAGCCCGGCGTGACCCGTGAGCACGGCCAGCACATCCTTCAGCATGGCGACGACCAAGCCACGGCGTTGATCCGGCGTCAGCACGCCATCGAGCCTTTTCTTGGCCCGGTCGAGATGTTTCACCGGCACGAGCGCCGCGATCCTCACTGCTTTTCTACCTTAATTTGTTTACCAAATTCAAGGGTTTGTTCAGCTAACTTAATGCGATCTTCTAAGGTCTTCATGATCGTGTTGGTGGTCAGCACCGCCATGCCCATGGCCTCGATCTCCGCAGCCTGATCGGCGTCCACCTGGTCGAGCACGAAGCCGTCGAGCAAGCCTTGATAATGGCCGGCAACTGCCGCGGCCGTCGCCGGCATGGCAAGTTCGCGCATCATCTTGGCCGCTGGCCCCTTGATGGCGTCACCGCCGACGATCGGGCTGACCGCGATCACCGGTGCGGCGGATCGGCCGATGGCGTCGCGAACGCCGGGCAAAGCCAAAATCGGATCAACACTGACGAACGGGTTGGACGGCGCGATGATCAGTGCCGCCGTCTCCGGCGCTGCCAGGCCGGCGATCAACATCGGATCGGGCCGCGCCTCTTCGATGCCGTCGAAATGGAAGCCGGTCACCGCCGGTTGACAGCGGTCGCGCACGAAATAGTGCTGAAAGGCCAGCGGCCCATCGGCGGTCTCGACGATGGTTCGGACCGGATCGTCCGACATCGGCCGAACCGTGACAGCAATACCGAGTCGGCGGCAGAGATCGGCGGTGACCGCCGACAACGGCTCGCCCGTTGCCAGGCGCCCGGAACGCGCCACATGCAAGGCCAGATCGCCATCGCCCAGATTGAACCAATCTTCGCCGCCCAGGGCCTTGAACGCCGCCATGAAGCTCCAGGTTTCACCGGCCCTGCCCCAACCCAACTCCGGATTGGCAAGGCCCGCCAAGGTGTAGGTGACGGTGTCGATGTCGGGGCAAATAGTCAGTCCCAAATGCACGAAGTCGTCGCCACAATTGGCAATTACCACGAGATCTTCGGGCGCCAGGATGTTGGCGAGGCCAAGCACCAGCTTGGCGCCGCCGACACCGCCGGAGAGCGCGATGACCGGGCCGGACGACTTGTGCGCAGCGGGGTCGACGCCGGCGCTCACCGAAACAGGTCCTGTTCGGCCGGCCGCAGCAAGGCCGTGGCGTCATTGGCGTCGCCAGTGATATTCAGGCCACGGGCCAAAACCACCGGTTGGCCCTCGGCGCCCTGGCCCTGCAACAGCGACGCCGCGCTCGCCAGCTCGTCGGCGATGCCTTCCTGACTGACCATCAAAGGTCGGCCGAACAAGTCGAGCTCGCCGCGCAAATCCGCCAGCGCCGGTACGCCATCGGCGCCTATTGCCAAGCCGACCGTGCCGTTACGCCAGGCACGGCCGACGCTGTCATTGACGATCACCGAGATATTGGCCCCGAACTGCTGCCCCAGCTCTTGGCGGAGCCGCCGACAGCTCGCCTCGGCATCAAGCGGCAGCAACAGCACGCGCTCGCCGTCATCGGTCTGATCGACGTTGGAGGCGTCAATGCCAGCATTCGCGAGCACGATGCCAGAGCGGTGGGCGACGATCAGCACGCCAGGGCAATAGCGCACCACGTCGGTCGATTCTTGGAGAATGAGTTCTACCAGCCGTGCATCCTTGTCCGTCGCTTCGGCCAGTTCCTTGGCTTTTTCCGACGGCGTGACCGTGGCGAGTTCGACATAGCGGCCCTCCGCCTTGGAGACGATCTTTTGGGCGACAATCAGTACGTCGCCATCTTCGAGGCCGGTGCCGGCCGCGTCGAGACCACTGCCGATAATAGCCGCCAAGTCGTCTCCCGGCCGGACCAACGGCAGGTTCGGCAGCGCGAACAATTCCAGCTTTCGTGTCGTCATCAGCGATCCCCCTTTGCCGTGCGGCTCACGCCTTCGCTTCGCCGGGGTCACCCGTAATACGGATGCCGGCGCCGGGGATCTTGTAGCGCGCGTTGATGAAGATCAGCGCCGAAGTCAAGGCTTCGGCAACGGCGGCATTATCGATGCGGCCGGCGTGCCAGGCCCGCATGCCGGCGGCTTCCGCCAATTCGACCACAGTGGCACGGGCGTCCGGATCGTTGCCGGTCACCAGCACGTCGCAATCGATGGCATGATCGGGGTCATTCAAATGATCGGCGGCAACATTCTGGAATGCCGAGACGACGCGGACATCCTCACCCAGATAGGTCTGGGCGATCTTGCCGGCCGAGCCCTCTGGCGGCAATTGCACGGTCCGCACTTTGGGCGGCATCAGCGGCACGGTGACGTCGATAACGATCTTGCCTTGCACTCCCGGCTTCACCGTTTCCAGGGTCACCGGGTGATTTGCGAACGGTACCGTCAACACGACAATGTCACCGGCGGCGGCGGCCGCGGCGTTATCCATGCCACGCGCGTTGGCGCCGTCGACGCGGTCGGCCAAGGCCGCCGCCGCGATCTCTGCACGGTCGGCGGCACGGGAACCGATGATGACCGGATATCCGGCCATGGCCCAGCGCAGCGCTAGTCCCGATCCAAGATCTCCTGTGGCGCCGACGACGGCGATGCAGGGTTTGTCCTGCGGCATGATCGTTGTCTCCTTGTGTTCTTGAAACCGTGCCTCAGTCTCAGGACCGAACCAGGGGTAATATGTCGGTGGCGAACCAGTCCATGCGTTCCATGGTCTCCGCCAGGTCCGGTTTCTGTAGCATGACGATGACGTGCCCGACACCGCATTCGCTAAGACCGGCCAAATCGGCGGCGATGTCGGCGGGCTCGCCCGACAGCAATTGCCGGCCGCCGTCAGCGCGCCGCCGTGTCTCCGCGTCGACCGGGTCGATCACAAACAAGCCGACATCCATGGTCGACGGATCGCGGCCCAGGTCGCTGCAGGCATTGCGAAAGCGGGCGATGCCCTGCTCGACCCGGTCCAGGTTGTTCATCGGATGCGCCGGATTGCCGCTCGCCGGGTACCAGCCGTCGCCGTAGCGGGCGGCACGGCGCACGGCCTGCGGGCTCTCGCCACCTATCCAGATTGGCGGATGTGGGTCCTGCACCGGGCGTGGTCGAAACAACAGGCCATCGAAGCTGACATGCCGTCCGTCCATCACCGGGTCATCCTCCGTCCAGAGCGCCCGGAAGGCGGCGATGTATTCGTCCGTGACGCGGCCGCGTTCGGCGTAGGGCGGCGCGCCCAACGCCTCGAACTCTTCCCTAAGCCAGCCGGCGCCGCAGCCGACGGTGATACGGCCGCGCGACAGACGGTCGGCGGTCGCCAGCATCTTGGCGCTGAGCACCGCCGGCCGGTGCGGCAATACCATGACCGAGGTCAGCAGGCGGACCCGCTCGGTAACCGCGGCCAAAAAAGACAGGACCGAAAGCTGCTCCAGGCATTCGCCGGCCGCGGCCCCGGCCCAGGCGCCATCATCTGAATAGGGATAGCGGCTTTCGATGCCGCGCGGCACCACCACGTGATCGTTGACCGCGATGTAGTCCAGGCCGATCGCCTCCGCCTTTCGCGCCATGGCTTCGATTCCGGCGGCACCGGCACCGGCGCCGCGGGTCATCATGTTTGCACCGATCAGCATTCTGTCTCGTTCCCGTCGTCATTGCCGCAGTCGAGCGGCTCCGTTGAAGCTTTTAGCGCCGACCCGCCCGAACATGCAAATCGAAGTGCCCAGGCACGCCCTGTTCAGGGCCTGCCGGGCGGGTTAAAATAGCGCTGCTTGATCTCATCATGACTTTCCGACAACGGGGGTGTTTTTCAGTGAAACTCGGATTCCTTCTTGGTACCGGCGGTGCCCATTATTCCGTCAACATGGATCTCGTCCGTTTGGTCGAAGACCTTGGCTTCGATTCCGTTTGGACGTCGGAAGCGTGGGGCGCCGATGCGATTAGCCCGGCCGCCTGGGTGCTGGCCCAGACCACCAAGATCAAGGTCGGCACCGGCATCATTCAGATGCAGGCGCGGTCGCCGTCGCTGGCGGCAACCACGGCGATGACATTGCAGCAGCTGTCCGGCGGCCGCTTTATCCTCGGCATCGGACCGTCCGGGCCGCAGGTCATCGAAGGCTGGCATGGCGTGCCCTATGGCCGCCCGCTCACGCGGACACGGGAATATATTTCCATCATTCGGCAAATTCTGGCGCGCGAGAAACCGCTCGAGCATGATGGCTTCCACTATCACATTCCAAACAACGGCGACGGCACGACCGGCCTCGGAAAACCGCTCAAAAGCGTGCTGCACAACGACCATCCGCTGCAGATCGTCACCGGCACCATCGCCCCCGCCGGCGTACGCATGAGCGCGGAAATCGCCGACGGCATGATTCCGGTTTTCATGGACCCGGAACGGTTCGATATTTTCGGTGCGCCGATGCAGGAAGGCTTCGCCAAGGCCGGCGGCGGCAAAGGACTGGAAAATTATGCGGTGACGCCGTTTTGCACTTGCATCCTGGCCGACGACATGGAAGTTGCGCGCGCACCGATCAAGGAAAATCTGGCGCTCTATATCGGCGGCATGGGCGCCCGCGACAAGAATTTCTACAACGACTACGCCAAGCGGCTCGGCTTCGAAGATGCGGCGGTGGAGATCCAGGACCACTTCCTGGCCGGACGCCGGCCGCAAGCGATGGCTGCCGTGCCCGACGCACTCGTCGACGCGGTTGCCCTGGTCGGACCAAAGGAACGCATCGTCGATCGCCTGCAGGTCTGGAAAGCCGCCGCCGCTAAAAAACACGTCGACAGCATCTTAGTCGGCGCCCGCCAACCAGAGGCGTTGAAACTGCTGGCTGAAACAGTGTTGTAGGCTTGGGCCTTGGGTCGCAGACCGCGTTCGACTTTGAGATAAGCGGTCAGGGTCGCGACTGCGACCCCGGCGCAACTAGCGCCGCCCCGCGGAGCCGTGCGCCGAAGGCGCGTTGGCGTGAGCGCAACAAACGAGACTTGATTCGATGAATATCGAACCAAGTCTAATGCATGTCGACGGCGACTGATGCGATGCGGTGGTCGCGGGTCTTGTAGAGCACCACGTCGGCCCGGTACCGGGTCGACAGGATGTGTTCGCGCAAATTCACCGCGTTGATGCGTTCCCAGATGTCGCCGGCGACCGCCCTTGCCTCTTCGTCATCGAGCTTGGCATAGCGGTGGAAGTAGGATTTCGGGTCTCGGAACACGGTCTCGCGTAAGGTCAGAAAGCGTTCCACGTACCAATGTCGGATGTCGGTGACGTCGGCATCGAGAAATATCGAGAAATCGAAGAAATCCGAGACATAGGTATCGGCGGCGTGATGGCCTTCGGTGTTGATTTGCAGCACGTTCAGGCCTTCGATGATCAGGATATCGGGGCGATCGACGATTTGGCAATCGCCGGCGACGATATCGTAGGCGACGTGGGAATAGATCGGCGCCGGCACGTCCGGTTCACCATTTCGGACCCGTGCCAGAAAGCGCACCAGCGCCTCGCGATCGAAGCTTTCGGGAAAACCCTTGCGGTGCATGATATCCCGGCGCTCGAGTTCGGCCAGCGGGTAGAGAAACCCGTCGGTGCTGATCAAATCGACACGGCCATGTTCGGGCCATTTCGCCAGCATTGAACGCAGAATTCGCGCCGTCGTGCTTTTACCGACGGCGACAGAGCCGGCCAGCCCGACGATGTAGGGCGCCTGCCGCGGCGAGCGGCCGGTAAAGGCGGCGACGGAATCCCGGGCTTGCCCGAGCCCGCCGTAATGCAGATTGATCAACCGGCTGAGCGGCAGATAGACGTCGGCGATCTCCTCCAACGACGTTGGCTCGTTGATGCCACGCAGCTCAGCCAATTCCTCCTCGGCGATCGAGAGCGGCAGCCCATCGCGCAGCCCCCGCCAAGTCGCGGCGTCAAACAAGCGATATCGTTCCGGTGGCCTCTGCATGCCGGCGTGGTCCGTGCTGGTGCCAATTGATGCCATAAAGGCAAGGGCCTAGTGACTTGTCAAACCACGCGCATAGTGCCGGAAATCGGGAGGAGAAGGCCGAGGACGATGCTACAAATGTCGGCGTTCACGAACCCTCAAGCAACCGCCCAAGACACCGCCGAAACCGGTCGGCGATCGCCGTTTGTTCAGGCAGCCGGCCATCGCGCACCGCCCACTTGCCGCCGACCATGACGTCGCGGACCGGGTTGTCGCCGCCGCGGAACACGTAGGCATCCAATAGGCGGTCGCCGGTTCGTGCGGCGAGCCCCGGGTTGGTTTGATCGAGCACCACCAGGTCGGCGCGGCCGCCGGCCTCGAGGCGGCCGGTCTGCCGGCCGGCGGCCTGGGCGCCGCCGGATGTGGCATCGTCGTAGAGCCGGCGCGCCGCCGAGCGCCCGGCATCACCGGCGCGATTGCGTTTGCGGTCGCTTAGGCGTTGGCCATATTCGAGCCAGCGCAGTTCCTCCGCGGCGGAAACGGCGACGTGGCTGTCGGTACCGACACCGAGCCGGCCACCGGCCGCAAGGTAGGGCCGCAACGGAAACAAGCCGTCGCCCAAGTCGGCTTCGGTGGTCGGGCAGATGCCGGCGACGGCGCCGGACTGGGCGAGGCCGATGGTTTCGTCACCCGTCATATGGGTCGCGTGAACCAGGCACCAGCGCGAATCGACGGCGGCGTTGGCCAGCAGCCATTCAACCGGCCTGGCGCCACTCCAGGCCAAGCATTCCTCGACTTCCTTGGTCTGTTCGGCGCAATGGATATGAATAGGCCTGTCGGCCAAGAAGCCCGAGACCGCCGCGGCCAACGCGTCAGGCGGTACGGCACGCAGGCTGTGCAGGGCCAAGGCGATGGTCTGGTTGCCGCTATCGTCGAGGCCATCGGCCGCGCTCTCAACCAGCTTCAAATGATCTTCGACCGAATTGACAAATCGGCGCTGGCCGGTGTCGGCCGGACGACCACCAAAGCCGTTATTGATATAGAGCGTCGGCGCCAGGGTGAGTGCGATGCCAGTCTGTCGTGCCGCCAGCGACAGGCGGTGCGCCATTTCCGCCGGGTCGTCGTAGGCCCGGCCGTCGGCCGCATGGTGGAGGTAGTGGAATTCGACGACGCCCGTATAGCCATGGCGCAACATTTCGCCATAGAGCTGTGCCGCGATCGCTTCGAGGTCGTCCGGCGTCAGCCGTTCGACAAAGCGATAAAGCGCCTGGCGCCAACTCCAAAAGTCATCATCGGAAGTCGCCGGCCCTTCCGCCAGGCCCGCCATCGCCCGCTGAAACGCATGGGAATGCAGATTGCTGAGGCCCGGGATCGCCGGACCCGCCACGGTCTCAACCGAAACACCGTCCGGGGCCCGGTCGCGGACCTCGGCAATGCTGCCGTCGTCGGCAACGGCGATCCAGCCCGGCGTGAGCCAGCCATCCGGCGCCTTCAGACTGTCGAACCGATACCAGGCATTCATGACTCGAGCATCGGCAAGTTCAGGTCGTTCTCCCGTGCGCAATTGATGGCGTCGTCGTAGCCGGCGTCGGCATGGCGCATAACACCCGTCGCCGGATCGTTCCACAACACCCGTTCCAGGCGCCGGGCAGCATCGTCGCTGCCGTCGCAGACGATGACCATGCCGGCATGCTGGGAATAGCCGATGCCGACGCCGCCGCCATGGTGCAGTGACACCCAAGTGGCACCGGACGCGGTGTTGAGGAGCGCGTTGAGCAGCGGCCAGTCGGAGACCGCGTCTGAGCCGTCGGCCATGCCCTCGGTCTCCCGGTTGGGGCTGGCGACCGAGCCGGAATCCAAATGATCGCGGCCGATGACGATCGGCGCCGTGACCTCGCCGCTTGCCACCAGTTCGTTGAAGGCGAGGCCCAAGCGGTGGCGCTGACCCAGCCCAACCCAGCAGATCCGCGCCGGCAGGCCTTGGAATTGAATCCGCGCGCGCGCCATGTCGAGCCAATTGTGCAGATGCGGGTCGTCGGGAATGAGTTCCTTGACCTTTTCGTCGGTGCGATAGATGTCCTCCGGATCACCGGAAAGCGCCGCCCAGCGGAACGGACCGACACCGCGGCAGAACAGCGGCCGAATGTAGGCCGGGACGAAGCCCGGAAAATCGAAGGCGTTGTCGACGCCCATGTCTTGCGCCATCTGCCGGATGTTGTTGCCGTAATCGAGGGTCGGCACGCCTTGGTTCCAGAAATCGAGCATGGCCCGAACCTGGACAGCCATGGATTGCTTGGCCGCCTGCATGGTGCCGTCCGGGTCGCTTTGTTTGCGCGTCTCCCAATCGGCGAGGCTCCAGCCGGCCGGCAGGTAGCCGTTCAGCGGGTCGTGAGCGCTGGTCTGATCGGTTACCGCGTCGGGGCGGACACCGCGTTTTACCAACTCGGGAAATACCTCCGCTGCATTACCGAGCAAACCGACTGAGACCGCCTCGCCGGCGGTCTTGGCCGCCTCGATCATGGCGAGCGCTTCGTCCAGATCCATTGCTTGGCGGTCCAGGTAGCCGGTCCTGAGTCGCATCTCGATCCGGCTCGGCTGGCATTCCACCGCCAGCATCGAGGCGCCGGCCATGGTCGCGGCCAACGGCTGGGCGCCGCCCATGCCGCCGAGGCCGCCGGTCAGAATCCAGCGCCCGACCATGTCGCCGCCATAGTGGCGCCGGCCGATTTCGACAAATGTTTCGTACGTGCCCTGGACGATGCCTTGGCTGCCGATATAGATCCATGACCCCGCCGTCATCTGGCCGTACATCATCAAGCCGGCACGATCGAGTTCATTGAAATGGTCAAGATTGGCCCAGTGCGGCACGATATTGGAATTGGCGATCAGGACCCGCGGCGCATCTTTGTGGGTGCGAAACACGCCGACCGGCTTGCCGGATTGGATTAGCAAGGTTTCTTCGTCGCCAAGTTCTTTCAAGGACGCGACGATCTTGTCGAAGCACTGCCAGTTGCGGGCAGCCCGGCCGATGCCGCCATAGACCACCAGTTCCTGTGGCCTCTCCGCCACTTCCTGGTCGAGATTGTTCATCAGCATGCGCATCGGCGCCTCGGTCAGCCAGGTCTTGCAGCTGATCTCCGATCCGCGCGGCGCGCTGATAATTCTGCTGTTGTCCAATCGCGTTGCGTCGGTCATGGCCGTTCCCTCTGTTCGTTAGACTTGCAAAGTTGTCTATACATGTATAGAGCTATAGGTGCAAGAGCCTATGGTCAATCCCAGGATCGTAGAGCATTGTTCGAACAATCACACAGCCCGGCGCGCACGATGGAGGTCAGCATGAAGGATTGGGATAGCCTTTGGATCAACGCCCATTTGGCAACCATGGCGGAGGACCGTGATGGTTACGGCAGCATCCGCGACGGCGCCATCGCTGCTAAAGACGGGCACATCGCCTGGCTTGGCTCCGTGGCTGAACTGCCTAAATCGCCGGATCAACTGGCCGACCGCGTAGAGGATTGCGCCGGCCGCTGGCTGCTGCCGGGCCTGATCGATTGTCATACCCACATGGTCTATGGCGGCAACCGGGCCGGCGAGTTCGAACAACGCCTTGAAGGCGCGAGTTATGAGGATATCGCCAAGGCGGGCGGCGGCATCTTGTCGACGGTCACGGCGACGCGGCAGGCCGACGACGCGACTTTACTCGACGGCGCCGCCAAGCGGTTGGCGCCGTTGATCGCCGAGGGCGTGACGACGGTCGAAATCAAATCCGGCTACGGCCTCAATGCCGCCGACGAGGCCAAGCAACTGCGCGTCGCCCGCCAGCTCGGCGCAACCGCCGACGTGCGTGTCAAGACGACGTTTCTCGGTGCCCATGCCCTGCCGCCGGAATTTTCGGGCCGCGCCGACGCCTATGTCGACTTGGTTATCGAAGAAGCCCTGCCCCACGCCGCCGGCGCCGGCCTGGCCGACGCGGTCGACGTGTTCTGCGAAACCATCGCCTTTAGCCCGGCGCAATGCGAACGGGTGTTCGCCGCCGCCAAAGCCCACGGCCTGCCGATCAAGGCCCATGTGGAACAGCTTTCCGACCTTGGCGGTGCGCAATTGGCGGCGCGTCACGGCGCGCTCTCTTGCGATCATCTGGAATTCGTGACCGAACCCGGTGTCGCCGCCATGGCCGCCGCGAGCACGGTCGCGGTGCTGTTGCCCGGCGCCTTCTATTTCCTACGCGAAACGAAAGTGCCGCCGATCGACCTGTTTCGCGCTCACGGCGTTCCCATGGCGCTCGCCACCGATTGCAATCCGGGCAGCGCCCCGGTGACGTCGCTGTTGTTGATGCTGAACATGGCCTGCACCTTGTTTCGCATGACACCGGCCGAGGCGCTGGCCGGCGTCACCAGGAGCGCCGCTCAAGCCCTCGGCCTCGGTGCCAGCCACGGCACCTTGGAGGTCGGTAAGGCGGCGGATTTCGCGCTGTTCGATATCGGAAACCCGGCCGAACTGAGTTACCGGATCGGCTACAACCCTTGCGTCGGGCGGGTCGTGGCAGGGCAGTGACGCGCGCTTGCCGCCGTGGCACACTGTGTCGCGGTCAATAAGCGGGAGAGGCGCACATGCGGGCAGCAATCATGCGGGCGGGCGAAATCCAGGTCGACGACTTTGCTTTGCCGGAGCCCGGCCCCGGTCACGTCATCGCCAAAACCATGGCCTGCGGCATTTGCGGGTCCGACTTGCATTTTCTGAAGCACGGCCAAAAGCTCATCGATACTGAACGCCGCGCCGGCGGCAGCATGATCATGGATCTGAGCCGCGACGTGGTCATGGGCCACGAATTCTGTGCCGAAGTCCTGGATTACGGGCCGGGCAGCGAACGCCGTTTCAAGCCCGGCAACCTGGTGGTCTCGGTGCCGGCAGTCAGCACCTCGGACGGACCGGAGGTGGTCGGCTATTCCAATACCTATCCCGGCGGCTTTGGCGAGCAGATCATCCTGAACGCGCCCAACTTGCTGGCGGTGCCGAACGGCCTGTCGGCGCCGCTGGCGGCGATGACCGAACCGATGGCCGTCGGCGTCCATGCCGTCGCCAAGGCGCAGCTGGAGCCGCGCGACGTTGCCGTGGTCATTGGCTGCGGCCCGGTTGGGCTCGCGGTGATCGCCTCGCTGAAGGCGAAAGGCCACGGGCCGGTGCTGGCCGCTGATTTTTCCGCGCGCCGCCGTCGCCTGGCTGAGGCCATGGGCGCCGACGACATCATCGATCCCGCCAAGGTCTCGCCGTACGGCAAATGGCGCGACCTCGGCGTGCCGTTCAACCGACGCGACTTGGCGCTAGCGATTTCCTCAAAGGCCAATCCCCGGCGTGCCGTGCTGTTCGAGTGCGTCGGCGTGCCCGGCGTGCTGGCGGAAATGATGGACGGCGCGCCGGCCGGCAGCCGTATTGTCGTTGTCGGCGTTTGCATGGAAAGCGACCATGTGGAACCGGCAATCGGCGTGGTCAAGGAATTGGAAGTGCAATTCGTGCTCGGCTACAGCGCCGCGGAATTCGCCGCCAGCCTGCGCCACATCGCCGAAGGCGACTTCGACGTGGCGCCGCTGATCACCTCGACGGTCGGCCTGGACGGTGTCGCCCGCGCCTTCAAAACCCTGGCCGACCCGGGCCACCAAGCCAAGATCATGATCGACCCGACCATGGCACCGAGCAAGGCCCGGGCGTCGAGACCGGCGATGTATTGAGCAGTCCATCGGGGGTATCGACGCCCCCGGACGGGCCTTGCTCTGGAAACCGAAACCGGGAGCACTGGGTCTGCAACACGCGAGCGGTCATGTCATGGGGAACATTTGATGTGAATCATGGCCCCATCGGCCAATACGGTGTTTCGTTGAGCAATGATTGCTCCAAGGAAACGTCATTATGGTCGCTGATCCCATCAGCAAGTATACCGATCCCGGCTGCGCCTATTGCCCGTCAACCGTCCGTGCGTGCCGCCAGGGAGAAAGTGAGAGCCGCGGTCCCGGCTATTGCCCGTCGAAAATCGACCAAGACGGTATCGATGCGGCTTATGCCAAATACAACGACGGCTTCGTTCGCCGCGTGGCGCAGGAATCGGCCCGCATAGAAGCCGAAGGCTATTGCCAGTGGACACGGGTCGAGGAGATCTGTCAGTTCGGCAAGAAAATGGGCTTCTCCAAGATCGGCATTGCCACCTGCATCAGTTTTGTCGATCTCGCCAACACGCTCAGCCAAATCCTCGAAAGCCATGGTTTCGAGGTGGCGTCCGCCGCCTGCAAGCATGGCGGCGTCGCCAAAGAGCGGATCGATTTGAATGACGCGGAGAAAATCCACCCCGGCGGCCACGAATCGATGTGCAATCCGGTTTCTCAGGCCGAACTGCTGAACCGTGCTGGCTGTGAATTCAACATCGTGCTTGGCCTTTGTGTCGGCCACGACAGCTTGTTTTTCAAGTTCTCGGAGGGACTGGCAACGACCCTGGTCGCCAAAGACCGGGTGCTCGCCCACAATCCCATCGGTGCCCTCCACCTCGCCGATACCTATTATCAGAAGGTGTGGGGTCCGGAGCGTCCGGACAAACCGCACAAATTGCCCCGCCAGGGCCGTAAGAGCTGACACTGTTCTATTAGCCGGTATGCATTCCGAAGTGGCAAATGCCACGTCAACGCCGTCTATTACGAATCCTTGTCGGTCAGATGCCGGCGCAGAAAGATGCAGATTTCGGCATACTCCCGTGCCGCCGCCGACCCCCCAAAACGCGCCCGCATGAAACCGTGGATCATACCCTTGGCTTCCCGATAGGTGACCTGACCGCCGGCCAACGCCAGTCGCGAAGCGAACACCCGGCCGTCATCGCGGATCGGATCGATTTCGGCAGAGTGCACCCAAAACGGCGGCAGGCCCGACAGGTCTTCGGCCATCACCGGCCGGGCATAGGGGTCTTTTGTGTCCGGGTCGTTCGGCAAGTAGTGGTCGCGGTATTTCCGGGTCGCCTCGGTGGTCAGGCCCGGCCCTGTGGCGTGATCGACGTAGGAAGGATGGTCTTGGTTCAAACCGGTGACCGGATAAATGATGGCGGCACAGGCGATGCCAGGACCGCCTCGGTCGCGCGCTTTCAAGGCGATGGCGGTGGCGAGATTTCCCCCCGCGCTGTCACCGGCAAGGCCAATACGCGCTGCATCGATTTCCAAGCCCTCAGCGTTTTCGGCCAGCCAACACAGCACCCCCCAGCAATCGTCGAAGGCGGCGGGATAGGGATGTTCGGGGGTCAGGCGATAATCGACGCTGACCACCAGGCCGCCGACCGCTTCAGCGAAACCCCAGGCGATGCTGTCCGAGCTGTCGAGGTCGCCCTTCATGAAGCCGCCGCCATGCATGTAAACGATGGCGGGAGCGGTGACCGCCGCGCCGGCCGGCCGGTAAAGGCGCACCGGCACGTCATAATCGGGCGTCTTTATCACGTCGTCCCACACCGCCATGTCCCTCGGCGCCGGCCGGTTGGTAACGTCTGTATAGGCGGTCCAGGCGCGGCGTAGTTCGGCCGGACTATCGTCCTTGGCTTCGTTGCCGACGCGGGCATCAAGCAGGATCTGCATATCGGGATGCATGGTCGGTTCGGACAATTTTCGCTTCCTCGTCTTCGCTCGAACCATCTGGTCTTCCGGTTAGCCGCGCATATAGCCGTACAATTCCGGGTTCGGTATCGAGGTGTCGACGTAGCCGAACGTGCCTTGTTCTAGAACCTCGTCGACGGCGGCGGCGAGCCCGGTCATCGCCGCGCGGTAGAGGGAGGTCGCCAAGCTGATGCGCCGCACACCGGCGCCCGCGAGCTCGGCGATTGTGAACGACTTGCCCGGGATTCCGACCATGAAATTGACCGGCTTGGAAACCGCCGCGCAGACCGCTTTGACCGCATCCAGTTCCGGCAGTCCCGGTGCCATCAGCACGTCGGCGCCGGCGGCCTCAAAGGCCTGCAACCGCGCGATGACGGTGTCGAGGTCCGGATTGCCGCGCAGGAAGCTTTCGGTCCGGGCGGTCAAGGTGAAGTCGAAGCCGACCGATGCTGCCGCCTCCGCCGCCGCGGCGACGCGCTCGGCTGCCGTCGCCATGGTGTAAAAAGGATCGCCCATGTCGCCGGTATAATCTTCGACGGAGCAGCCGACCAGTCCGGTTTCTGCCGCCAAGGTCACGGTTTCGGCAACGAATGCCGGTTCGTGACCGAAACAGTTTTCGAGATCCGCGGAGACCGGCACATCGACCGCGTCGCAAACCGCCCGCGCATGCTCAAACGCCTCGTCGCGGCTGACGCCGCCGTCGCGCCGCCCGAGGCTGCCGGCGAAGCCGCCGCTCGAGGTCGCGAGCGCTTGAAATCCCCGCCCGGCCAACAGCCGCGCTGAGCCCACGTCCCAGGGATTGGCGATCACGAACGGCTGCGGCCCGGCATGCAAGGCGCGAAACCGTGCCGCTCGGTCGCTTTGACTTGGTCGATTGTCGGTATTTGTCATCGTGTTTCTCTCTTCATTGTCTCAGCCAAGCGCGGCCATCAAATCCTGCATGGCACGTAGGTGCCCATCGGGAAAGGCCAAGCCGCATTCGGTCGTCCGGAAGGTAATCTGCGTGGCGCCGAGCGCCCGCCACGCCTCGATCCGCTTCAGCCAATCGTCGGGGCCACCATTGTCGGCGTAGACCGTGGCGTCGATGCCGAGGCTTGACGGATCGCGGCCGGCGTCAGTGGCCGCCTGTTTGAAGGCGCCGACCAGGTCGGCGGCGCTGCCGTCAAGCGCCTGGCGGGGATAGACGAACCAGCCGTCAGCAATACGGCCGGCGCGGCGGATCGCCTTGGCGCCCAAGGCGCCGATCCAAACCGGGATCGGCCGCTGCACCGGCGGCGGGTTGATGCCGATATCTTCGAGCTGGTGATCGGCGCCGTTGAAGGTCACCAGGTCCTCGGTCCAGAGCCGGCGCATGACCTCGACCTGTTCCTCGATGCGGCGGCCGCGGTCGGTGAAGGTCTGGCCGAGCGCCTGGTATTCCGGCGCGTTCCAGCCGAGGCCGACACCAAGCCGCATACGGCCCCGCGACAGCACGTCGACCTGGGCCGCCTGTTTAGCGACCAACGCCGCCTGGCGCTGCGGTAAGATCAAAATGGCCGTCGATAAGGCCAAGCGCTCGGTCCGCGCCGCCAGGTAGGACAGAAGCGTGAATGGCTCATGGAACATGAACTCGCTGGTATACATCCGCGCGAATTCCGGGCCGACCGGCGTGCCGGTGCCAAGCACATGGTCGATGACCGAGAGATGGTCGAAGCCGAGGCCTTCGATGGTCTGCACATAATCGCCGATGCGGGCCGGGTCAGCGCCGATTTCGGTCTGCGGAAATGACACGCCGATCGGCAGGCGGTCCGTCATGGCTACCCCTAACGGCTCGGCAAGTCGGTAATCAGCATCGATCCCGGCTTGTGGGTGATCACGGTGTCGATGTCGGCACTGAGCAGAGCGTTCTGCGGCGTCACGCCGCAAGCCCAGAAGACCGGGACTTCGTCGCCGCGAAACTCAGTCGGATCGCCCCAATCCGGCGTGTCGACGTCGGCGACGCCGATCGCTTTCGGGTTACCGATCTGTACCGGCTCGCCATGGCTGCCGGGGAAACGGCCAGTGACTTCGCGGGCAAGCTCGGCCTTGGCCGCCGGCATCGGCCGCATCGACACCACCATGGTGCCGCGAAAGCGGCCCGAGGGCGTCAGATCGATGTTGGTTTTGTACATCGGCACCAGAGAGCCGAGTTCCATATGGCGGAGCGGCAGGCCGGCCGCCGCCAGCGCTTCTTCGAAAGAAAACGAACAGCCGAGCAGGAAGGCGACGCTGTCGTCGCGCCACAAATCCTTGATATCGGTCTGCTCACCTTCCAACGCGCCGTTCCGATAGACGTAGTAGTTCGGCAAATCGGTGCGCACATCGATGCCCTCACCCAACATCCAGAGATCCGGATCGCCGGTATCGGAAATGCCGATCACCGGGCAAGGTCGCGGATTGCGCTGGCAGAAGCGCGCGAAGTCGAGCGCGTGAGCCGCCGGCACGATCGCCAGATTGCCTTGCTGGCGGCCAAGCGCCATGCCGCCGGTATCGCCGGTAAAGGCACCGCGCCGAAAAACGCTGCGCAATTCGGCCGGCTGGGCGCCGGCCACATCAAAGGGAAATATCTCGCTATGTTTCATGATCGAAATCCACCAGTTGGTTGATCGTCGCGCCTATTTGACACCGAAGACGCGGCAGATGGAAGCGCCCCAGGTCTATGAGACCGGCACGGAATAACCTAAGATGCGGGCAATTATCGTATGGCATCGGAGGCGACATCATGGCCGGCGACGGTTTGGATCTATTGGAAGAAGCGAAATCCTTGTTGCCGCGGGCGGTTGAAATGCGCCGCCGCATTCACATGCACCCGGAACTCGGCAACAACCTACCGGAAACCAAGGCGACGGTGATGGAGGCAATCGGCGACCTCGGCCTCGACCTGGCGTTCAGTGAACAGACCAGCGGCATCGTCGCCACCCTAGACGGCGCCCGCCCCGGCCCGACGATTCTGCTGCGCGGCGACATGGACGCCCTGCCGATGACCGAAGATACCGGCCTCGAGTTCGCCTCGAAGGTCGAGGGCCGCATGCACGCCTGCGGCCACGACGCCCACACCGCCATGCTGGCCACCGCGGCGCGGTTGCTGAGTAATCACCGCGAACGTCTGGCCGGCCGCGTCAAGTTCATGTTCCAGCCGGGCGAAGAAGGCCCGGGCGGCGCCAAGCCGATGATCGACGAAGGCGTGCTCGACCATGGCGGCGCGCCGGATGCGGCCTTCGCCCTGCATGTCTTCCCGAACTTCTCGTCCGGCGTGGTCGCGTGCCGGCCCGGCCCGGTGCTGGCGGCCGCCGACCGGGTGAAAATTCGCATACTCGGCCGCGGCGGACACGGTTCCATGCCCTATACCGCGAACGACCCGGTACCGGTGGCCTGCGAGTTGGTGCAGGCGATGCTGACCTTCATCACCCGGCGCATCAAAACCTTCGACCCGGCGGTACTGTCGGTTGGGCGCATTCAGGCCGGCACCGTCAACAATGTCATCCCGGCGCACGCTGATATGGAATGCACGTTGCGCAGTTTCTCCGACGAAACCCGCGACACGGCCCATGCCGGCTTGCGGCGGCTCGCCGAGAACATCGCCGCGGCCCATGAAATGTCGGCGGAGATCGTCATAGACGAAGGCTATCCGGTGACCACGAACGACGGCGCGTTCAGCGAGTTCGTGGCCAAGACCGCCCGTGGCCTGCTCGGCGACAAAGGTTACGTCGAGATGCCGGAACCGGTCATGGGTTCAGAGGACTTCTCATACGTATTGCAGCGAACCGAAGGCGCCTTCGCGTTCCTCGGCGCGGCGCCGGACGGCGTCGATCCGGTAACAGCGCCGACCTGCCATTCCAACTTCATGATGATCGACGAAGAGGCAATGACGGCCGGTATTGCCATGCATGCGGCGGTCGCATGCCGGTACCTCGGCGCGCAAAACTAGAGCAAGTTTCGACAATACGGGACCGGTGGCTATAGTCACCGGTCGCGAAAATCTGTGATGGTTCAGGACAAGTCATGAAAGCGGTCATTATACCGGTCACACCGTTCCAGCAGAATTCGACTTTGCTGTGGTGCACGGAAACCTCAAAGGGCGCGGTGGTCGACCCGGGCGGTGAGGTCGACCGGATACTGGAGCAGGTGGAAAAGAACGCGGTCACCTTGGAAAAGGTGATGCTGACCCACGGCCATCTCGACCATGCCGGCGGCGCCACGGAGCTGGCGGAGCGCTGCGAGCTACCGATCGAAGGGCCGCATCCCGACGACCAGTTCCTACTCGACGGCATCGCCAAACAAGCCGACCGTTTCGGCTTCGAAGGCGCGCGCGCCGTGAGCCCGGACCGCTGGCTGGAAAACGGCGACGAAGTGACTGTCGGGAATCTCAAGTTCGACGTTCGCCATTGCCCCGGCCATACGCCAGGCCATATCGTGTTCTTCCAGGCCGATCAAAAACTCGCGTTGGTCGGCGACGTCTTGTTCAAGGGTTCGGTCGGGCGCACCGACTTGCCGCGCGGCGACCATGACCAGTTGCTGCGCTCCATCCGCCACCGCCTCTGGCCGCTCGGCGACGACGTGACCTTCGTGCCGGGCCACGGCCCGCTCTCCACGTTCGGAGCCGAGCGCCAATCCAACCCCTATGTCAGTGACTTGGCCGGCGGCCCAGGACTGACCGAAGATTAGAGCCCTTTTTAAGGGGATATGAACGCTTGCAAGCCTATTGTCGCGGCTAACCTACAGTCGCGGCACTGCCCGCGCGAAATCATTCCCAACTTGGCGAACACATGGCGGCAGTCGAACGGGCACAGCAACGGAACCCTCGCGACCTTCCCGAATCAATAAAGCGGCGCTTCGAGCAACGCTTGAAAAAAGTGAAATTGGGGACCGCCGGTCCGCCGACGATCCCGCGACGGCCGGATACCGGGCCGGCGCCGTTGTCCTATCCGCAACTATCCTTCTGGCTGCTTGACCAAATTCAGCCGGGATCGCCCGCCTACAATTTGCCCCACGGCGTCGCGTTTACCGGACCGCTTGATATCCCTGCCCTCGAGCGCGGCCTGCGGCACGTTCTCGACCGCCACGACATTTTACGGACCCGGTTCGAGGTCATTGACGGAACGCCGCACCAAGTCCTTTGGCCACTGACCGAGTGGTCGCTGCCGATCATCGATTTCAGTGGATTGGCAGAGAACGAATGCGACACAGCGATTGACCGGTTGCTCGGAGAAGAGGCGCTGGCACCGTTCGACCTGGCAAAAGACCTGCCAATCCGCCTAAAGCTTCTGAAACGCGCCGAACACGACCATGTTTTGGTATCGGTCAGCCATCACATCGCGTTCGACGGCTGGTCCTATAGCGTCTTCTTTCGTGAACTTAGCCATTTCTACGAGGCCTTTGCCTCCGGCCAGGCGCCATCCCTGGCAGAGCCCGCTATCCAATATGCCGATTTCGCCGCCTGGCAGCGACACCAGCTGGATGGTACCGCAGATGACACCCACCTAGCGTATTGGCTGGATCGGTTGTCCGGACCGCTTGGCGTCTTAGATCTGCCGACGGATCGTCTACGGCCCACGACACCGACATTCCGCGGCAAACGGTACAGCCACGTCTTCGAACCGGGCGTCTGTGAACGTCTTCAAAACATTGCGACGCCGCGCCGCGCCACCTTGTTCATGGTATTGCTCGCCGCGTTCGACGTGTTGATGATGCGCATGACCGGCGAAACCGACGTCGTCCTCGGCACCCCATTCGCCAATCGAGCGCTCACGGAAACCGAAGGCGTAATCGGTTGTTTCGTCAACAGCCTGGTGATGCGCGCCAACCTTTCAGGCGATCCGACGTTCGACGAGTTACTTAGCCAGGTTCAGCACGCCGCGCTATCGGCCTACGAACACCAATCCTGCCCATTCCAAAAATTGGTCGAAGCGCTGAAGCCGGAGCGCGGCACGGGACGGATGCCGATATTTCAGGTCATGTTCCAACTGAACAACACGCCGGACGGCGACATGCACCTCAGCTCCGGCCCGGGGCAAACGCTTGCGGTATCCGAATTGCCGCTGTCGACCGTCACCACGAACATCGACATCAGCGTCGACATGTATGAGACCGACGAAGGCCTGTACGGGCGCGTCGAGTACAACAGCGACCTATACGACGAGGCGACAATCGCTCGTCTGATGGCAACCTACGAAACGTTACTGGTTGATATCGCGGCCGACCAATCCAAACCGGTTTCGGCCTATAGAATGATGGACCAGGAAACCTACCGGACCGTCCTGCAGCGCTGGAATGTCACGGATCACCCGATTCCCGAAGGCGTTGGATTGCACGATCTCATTTCCGCGCAGGCAATCCAGTCGGCCGACAAGCCGGCGCTGGTGTTGCATGGGTCGTGCCTCAGCTATGGCGACTTGGAGCGCTGGTCGAACCGCATCGCCCATGGCTTGATTGCCGCCGGCCTGACAAAAGGTGCGATGATCGGCCTTTGCATGGACAACGGCTTTGCCCTCGTCGCCGGCCTACTCGGCATCATGAAGGCCGGCGGTGTCTTTGTGCCATTGGACCCTGCCCTACCCCCGGCACGCCTCGGCTTCATGATCGAGGATTCCGGCGCTGCCGTGATCCTGACACAGCAGGCATTGACCGCCACCGTCACCGCCGCGGCACCGATTGCCGGCGCCGAGCCGATCGCCATCGACGCCGATGACGATCCGTTCTTCGATCTAACAGAGGACGCGCCGGAGATCGCCGCCTCAGGCGACGATCCGGCCTACGTCATTTATACCTCCGGATCGACAGGACGACCGAAAGGTGTCCTGATTTCGCATCGGTCGATCCTTAACCACATGTTGTGGGCGGTCGATACCTACGCGATTACCGACGCCGACCCGCACCTATTGATCGCCAACTACAGCTTCGACACGGCGTTGTGGGAATTATTCGCACCCTTGATGAGTGGCGCGCCCCTTGTCATCCCGGAACGCGAGGACACACGGGATGCGGGCCGGTTGATCGCCCTGATTCGCGAACATGGCGTAAGCCATATACAAACTGTACCAACCCTGTTGCGGCTGCTGATCGACCATCCGGACATCGATCAATGCGTGAGCCTGTCCCACATCTTCTGCGGCGGCGAGGAGTTACCGCCAGGGTTGATGAAGGCGGTTTTGGCGCGGCTTGATGTCCGTCTGCACAACGCCTATGGCCCAACGGAGACCACGATCGACGCAACATTGTGGCAATGCGATCCGAATGATACGGGAGCTTCGGCGCCGATCGGCCAGCCGATACGCAACACGCGCTGTTACGTGTTGGACAACACTATGAAGCCGGTTCCTGTCGGCATTCCCGGCGAACTCTATGTCGGCGGCGCCGGCGTCGCCTTGGGTTACCTAAATCGCCCGGCGCTGACGCAGGCGGCGTTTATCGCCGATCCGTTCACCGACGCCGACAATGCTCGACTCTATCGCAGCGGCGACCTGGCGCGTTGGCGGGCGGACGGCTTGCTGGAGTTCCTTGGCAGAAAAGACGGTCAAGTCAAATTACGTGGACTCAGAATCGAATTGGGCGAAATCGAGCACGCCATGACAGCGCTTCCGGCGGTGGACCAAGCGGTTGTTGCGGTTCGCGACGACGTGCCGGACGGCGGTCGCCTGATTGGCTATTACTTGCCGGCGAGCGCCGACCGGCCGGACCGGGCAGATTTTCAAGCGGCGATGGAGGACATGTTACCCGACTACATGATCCCGCAAACATTTGTTCCGATCGATGCCATACCGCTCAACAACAACGGCAAGATCGACAAGCAGGCCCTGCCCGCGCCAACACGAGCCGAGCCGGCATCCGATGCCCCTCAAGCACCGTCGACATCGACGGAAGCTGTGCTCGCCGCGATTTGGTGCGACTTGCTTGCCGTTGATACGATCGGCATAGACAACGACTTTTTCGACATGGGCGGTCATTCTCTGCTCGCCGTCCGCATGGTAGCCGCTGTCGAGACGGCAACCGGCGTGCGCTTGCCGCTGGAGGCGCTGTTCAAAGGCGCGACCATCCGCCAGATGGCCGAAGCCCTGTCTGTTGCCGGCCGCGGGCAAGCGACGCGCCCGTTCGTAAGTTTCAATGAAGCGGGTGAGCGAACGCCACTATGGTTCGAGCACGGCGACTATGTCGGCGGCGGGTTCTACTGCCGGCGTCTGGCTAACGCGCTCGGACCCAGTCAACCGTTCCATGCACTGACCCCTCACGGCGCCGACGGCAAGCACTTCCCGGCCGCGATCGAAGCCATGGCGGCACGCCATGTGCGGCACATTCGGCACCATCAGCCGGTAGGCCCCTACCGCCTCGGCGGTCACTGCAATGGCGGTCTCATGGCATTTGACATGGCCCGACAACTTCAGGCCATGGGCGAGCAGGTGGATGTCGTCGTCCTGATCGCCACGCCATCCTATAATCTCCAGCCTTGGATCTACAGAACCCATGCGGCGTTGCAGGCGCTCTATGGCACCGGGGACACGGATAAAGTCGACCGGTGGCTCAAGCGACTGAGTTGGCTGCGCGGACTGGACGTGCCGCTCGGGCTCTACAAGCGCCATCTGCTACAACTGGGAAATCTGTCGATCTCCCGAGAATTCTCAGTTCTGCGCAAAATTCTCACTGATTACCGCGACCACAAAGCGCCCTCACCCGATGATTTGAACTGGCTCTACAGGGATATCATCGACCGCCACATACCCGGGTGCTATGCGGGCCGGGTCGCCTTACTGGCGCCAACTGAGGAGATCGGGCCCCGCTCGTCGCTGGACCCCGAGGTATGGCGCACCGTTGCGCCTAACCTAGAGATCAACCTGGTCCCGGGTGGCCATTTAACCTGCATCACTGAGCATGTCGAAGACCTGGCGGTCGCGCTCGACCGTTTGCTAGCCTAGAGTGTCCATCCGGTAACGACACCGGCCTGCCAGGCTACCGTGAAGTAAGAGTTGCGCTATTGTCGATCGGTTCCGCCATTCGAAATGTCATTACCGAGCTTGGCAGCAACCATGTTCAGGACATGCTGTTGCTGCCGATCACCATGCCGTTCGCAATACGTCGATTTTTGCGGGATCGACCTTCGCCTGAGGAAGCCAAAGCACAGTTGCAGCACGCGCTGGAGACACGGAATCAGCGTTTTCTGGAGCTGGTCCGGTCCCGGGTCTTCGGTGAACCAGACAGTCCCTACAGAAAGCTGTTCGACCATGCCGGCTGCACACTCGGGGATCTCGAGGCATCGCTTCAACGGCTTGGGCTGGAGCCGACGCTGACGGCGTTGGCGGCCGAGGGCGTGTACTTGATGCCGGCGGAATACAAAGGCCGCCAAATGGTCACACGCGGCAGCCTTTCGTTCCGTGTTCACCCCCAGGATTTGGTTCGGCGCCGGCATCACGGTTCGACCGCCGGTATCGTCCGCAGCAGTGGCAGCACCGGTCGACCGAGCAGCAGCGTCGCGTCATTCGATTGGTGGCGCGAAGTAACCCCGGCGTTGGCACCTTTTCTCGAAACCCATGGGCTCAACACCTGCCGGATGGCCGCTTACGAACCTGTCGTCGGCAGCCTCGGTGCCATTGCGATTGTCATGATGGCAATGCGTTTGGGCGTTCCGGCCGACCGCTTTTTCATCCGGCCGGTGACCATGAACAATCGGTTGGACAGCCTTTTTTTCGGCTTCACGTTCTATGAAATGGCGCTTGCGGCGCGATGCTTCGGCCTGGGCTCGGCACGGCCTGAAACAACACCGGTCGAACGGCTTGACAAAATTGTCCATTGGGTCGAGCGAAATCGCCGGGACGGCCAAACCAGCTGCATCCGAACGGTTGCCAGCAACGCGGCGCGCATCGCCCGGGTTGCCGACACCATGGGTGCCTCCTTGGAAGGCTGTACGTTCATAGCTTCGGGTGAGCCGATGACGCCGGCGAAGCGACGCGCCGTTGAAAAAGTCGGTGGCGCCGTAGCCGTAACCTGGGGATACTTTCCCATCAACACGATCGCCTTGGGATGCGGCCGGCCAACCCACGATGACGACATGCACGTCATCCGCCATTGCATGGCAGTGATCGAGCATCCGGAACCGGTCGTCCAGTCGGGCAGCGAAGGCCTGCGTCCGCTGCTGTTTACCACGCTCTATCCATCCGCCACGCAACTCGAGATCAACGTTTCCAACGGTGACCAGGGCGTGTTATCGGAAACCGACTGCGGCTGCCCGATGCACGCGGCCGGACTGACCTTGCGCGTGCACAATGTTGGCAGCTTCGAGAAACTAACCAGCGAGGGCTTGGCGTTTTCTTTCGATGAGATCTACGAGTTGATTGAATCGACACTGCCGGAACGGTTCGGCGGCGGCGCCGGCGACTACCAGCTACTGGAGGAAGAAGACGAAGGCGGTCAAAGCCGCCTTACGTTGTTAGTGGATCCGAGCGTCGGTGCGCTCGATAATGCGACGGTGCTCGACTTTCTGACCACCGCGCTGGCCGGCGGATCACGCCAGAATCGCTTTATGACAAATGTCTGGCGCGATGCCGGAACCCTCCGGGTCCATCGGCAAGCACCGCAAACCAGTGCGCGGGGCAAGATCCTGCCGTTGCGATTGAGCGGCTAGGCTCGGGGGCGACAGATACTGCTGGGACTGTGTAGCCCGGCAACGGATCTTACTCCGGAATGCCGGCCTTGAGGGCTAGCCCGACCAGCCGCTGCCGAAATTCGTCGGATTTGATGACCTTTAGATTGTGCCATTTCGACAACCGAAAGCTCGGGTCAATCCGACGGAAGCGCGCGACCGTCGCGGACGCCGCGTGCATCTTATCGAGAGCAACCTGCGAGGCGGCAAGGAAGACGTGGAAGCTGTTGTGCTTCACCACGCCGACCGACCGGATGATCCTCTCCCAGGTCGCTTCGCTCTTGGCGTATTGCCTATCCAGGAAATAGGACATGCCGAGAAAGAACAGGCCGCGGTAGGTTGGCACGCGGCTCAGGTTATCGGCGATTTCCGCGTGCTTGACCGCGAGCGCCGACTTAGCGGCCCAAAACAGATAGAACGCCATGAACAGATTGGTTTCGTAACCGCCCGGTTGAATCGCGAGTGCCTGTTGCATCGCATCTACGGCGGACTCGGTTTCGCCGTTCGCCAGGCGGGCGCCGGCCAGAGCGATATGGGACCAGGCGAATTCAGAGTCGGCTTCGATCGCTTTCTTGGCAAGCGCCAGCGCCTGTTCGACTTCCGTTTGCCGCGACGACGTGTAGCCGAACCGGGCCTTGACCGAATGATTGAACGATAATCCGGCAATGCCGCCGGCAAACTTGGGGTCGAGTTCGACTGTCTTCTTGAACAATTCCCCACCCTTCGAGATATTGTCCCGCGACGGCACCTCGACCATCGTCCGCGCCTTTAGGAACACCTCATAGGCCTCGATGTTGGTGACATATTTCTGAAGGATACGGTCCTGTTCCCGGGCTTTGAGCGTGACCGCCATCGCCTTGACGACCCGCCTGGTCAATTCGGATTGAACTGCGAACACATCCTCGACGTCCCGGTCATACCGATCGGCCCAAAGGTGAGCGCCCTCGATCGCGTCGATCAACTGGGCAGTGACACGAATTTTGCCGCCAGCGCGTCGAACGCTGCCCCGAAGCACGTTGCGCACACCCAGCTCCTCGGCAATCGAACGAACCTTTACGTCCTTGCCCTTGTAGCCGCGCGTCGAGTGCGGGGCGACGACGAAGATACCCGAGACTTTAGAAATGTCAGTGACGATATCCTCGGTTATTCCGTCGGCAAAAAAATCCTGGGCCTTGTCGTCCGACAAGTTGGTGAAGGGCAATACGGCGATAGACGGTTTGTCCGGCAGCGGGAACGCCATGCGGTCGATCGACGCCGCCTCGACTTTCGTCTGCCAGGGTTCCAGCCAAACCAACCCCGCGCCAACGACCGCCAAACACAGCACGGCGGCAATGGCGATGATCTTGAAATTAGCCCGCCCGCGCCTCGGGTGGGTTGGTGGCGCCTTTGCTGTTTGCCCGTCAACCAACACACGGAACACCCGGACCGGACGCGGCATGTTCTTGACATCGACCTCGCCCATGTCGTCGAGCGCAATATCCATCCGGTCACGGACCTGATCGCGCGCCGCTCGCGAAATACTTATTCCGCCGGGCTCGGACAGACCCTCAAGACGCGCGGCGACGTTGACACCGTCACCCAACAAATCGCCGTCTTGCTCGATAACGTCACCGAGATTGATGCCGACACGAAACGTGATGCGCCGGTCTTCAGCAACTTCGGCGTTGCGCTCGGCGATGCCGCGCTGGACGTCGATCACGCAGCGCAAGGCTTCGATGACGCTCGAAAACTCGATCAAGAGGCTATCGCCCGCGGTGTTGGCGATCCGCCCTTTGTACTCCGCGATCTTGGGGTCAATCAGTTCCGTACGGTGTGCCCGCAGCGTCGACAAGGTACCTTCCTCATCGGCGGCGATCAGGCGCGAATAGCCGGCCACATCAGCCGCGACGATGGCCGTCAACCTGCGCGTGACTTCCCCTTCCGCCATGAAAGCCGATCTCCTGGAGGCAGTAACGGTCGAAAGCTTAGCGGATGGAAAAGCTTTGCACTACCCGGCTACCGCATGTGTCAAACGCTTCCGTATGATCGAAACCTGCTCTAGACACGGGTCATATTTTTCCAACGGGGCCGGCTCAGCTACCATGACGGCCAAATCCGCGGGTCATCTCGATCACGTCGGATCAACCAAGTACGAACTTCAGACCAGGGAATGAGAGACTATGCCGGGAGCACTTGAAGGCATTCGCATCATCGACATAACCACGGTCATTTTGGGTCCATGGGCCGCCCAGCAGTTGGGCGACATGGGTGTAGAAATCATCAAGGTGGAAACGCCGACGGGCGATCTTACCCGGGCCGCGGGTGCGCGCCGGAACGTCGGCATTGCTTCTTTTTTCATGGGCGCCAATCGCAACAAGCGGTCCATCGTTCTGGATCTGACCAAGCCGAGAGGCCATGAGGTGTTGTTCAAACTGGTGGCACGGCACGCTATCCCGAGCCACCAGTATGATTTTCCGAAAGCCCATCCTCCGTACACCGTCTGCAGCCCAGACTGGGTGAGCACAGCGCCGAAGTGCTGGCGGAGGCGGGCTACTCGGATGCCGACATAGAGACGTTTTTTGCCGAAGGTGTCAACAAGCCGGCAGAAGACTGATGGAGCGAAAGGCGACAGCGATAATTAGGAGCCCTCGTCGGAGTCTTCGATATCGTCGAGAATCAATTGCTCGACGATGACTGCCAATTCAGCAATGGTTGGCGCCTCGAACAGGTCGCGTAAAGTCAAGGCGATCTCAAATCCGGCCGCAATCCGCGATACTAGTTGCGTAGCAAGAAGGGAATGACCGCCAAGCTCAAAGAAGTCGCCCTCGACGCTGACCGCTTCCATACCGAGCACCTCCGCCCAAATTGGCTCCAACGCCTCTTCGGCCGGGCTACGCGGCGCGATCATGGCGCGTTCGATGTCAACCGCACCATCCGACGGCGCGGGCAAGGCCCGCTTGTCGATTTTGCCGTTGCGATTGAGCGGCAGGGCATCAAGAGCGATGAACACGGCCGGAATCATGTAATCCGGCAACATATGGTGCATCACTTCGCGAAACGCTGCTCGGCCGGGCCGTTCCGATCCTGTCGGCACGTAATAACCAACGAGGCGTTCCGCGCCCGGCGTGTCCTCACGAACCACGACCACCGCCTGGGACACCGCCGGGTGGCCTGCCATGGCATGCTCGATTTCACCCAATTCAATTCGTAACCCGCGCAACTTGATTTGATCGTCGGCCCGGCCAAGGAATTCCAGCAGCCCGTCCGGGCGCCAGCGCACCCGATCGCCGGTCCGATAAAGCCGAGCGTCCGGCCAGTCGGCGAACGGGTCCGCGATGAACGCCGCCGCGGTCAAATCCGGTTGATTGAGATAGCCCAACGCGACACCGGCACCGCCAACGTAGAGTTCGCCCGGCACACCGATCGGCACCGGCATCATAGCCTCGTCCAGCACATAGCATTGCGTGTTTCGGATCGGCTTGCCGATCGGCACCGAATGGCCGGCTGTCGCGCGGTCGCAAGTCCAAAACGCTGCGTCGATGGTTGTTTCAGTCGGGCCATAGGTGTTGTGCAGGCGCCCCGGCAACCGGTCGATGGCGGTTTCCATCAACGCCAACGGCAAGGCCTCGCCGCCAACGAAGACGTCCGTCAAACCGGTGCATTCACCAATATCCGGATGCTCGACCAACAGGCGCAACAGCGACGGCACGATCTGCATATGGCTGACACTATGGCGGCGGATCAGGTCCATCAGTATGTCCGGATCCTGGGCATCGTCGCGCCGCGGCATGACCAAAGGCGCGCCGGTCATCAAGGGTGCCAGCAAATCCCAAAGTGCGGCATCGAAGCAGTAACTCGCGACCAGCAAATGCGGATCGGTTTCGCTGATACCGAAGGTATCGATCGCCCATTGCATATGATTGAGGATACTGCCGTGGGAGACCAAGACACCTTTCGGTCGGCCGGTCGATCCGGACGTATAAATAACGTAGGCGGGATCGTCGTCAGACGCGGCAATATCCGGCGCGGTTTCCGGTTGGTCGCTAAACCGGTCATCCTCGGCGTCAAGCGCGATAAACGTCGGATCGCCTTCGATCTCGTCCAGCACCGGCAACAGGTCATCCTGCGTCAGAACAAACGCAATACCAGCATCGTCGATCATGTAGCTCAGGCGCGCCGGCGGGTTCGTCGGGTCAAGCGGAACGAACACCGCACCGGCTTTTAATATACCGAGAAAGCCGGCCATCAATTCAAACCCGTTGTCGACGCAAAGGCCGACCCTGTCGCCTTTGCCGACACCTGACGCGATGAGGCCATTTGCCAGTCGGTTCGACCAGCGCTCCAAGTCGCCATAGCTCAGTACCGCGTCCTCGAAAAAGAGCGCCGGTCTATCCCCAACCCTTTGGGCTTGCGCGGCGATCACGTCATGGACGCCGGTACCCTCGGTCAACGGATGAGCGGTATCGTTCCATTGTTCGAGGATCGTCGTCTCATCGTCGGCGGTCATAAGCGGGTACGCCGAGATCGCCTTGGTCTGATCGGCGACGATGCCGCAAAGCAGTGTTTCATAGGCGGCCATCATGCGGCGCACGGTCGCTTCCTCGAACAGGTCTCTGTTGTACTCCACCCGTCCGAGCAGACCACCGTTTTCCTCATACATGTCCACGCGCAAATCGATTTTCGCCGCAACTTCGGCCAGTTCGACTTCCTTGATTACCAGTCCGGTAATCTCTTCGACCGTCTTCGGCGTATTGTTCAGCTGAAACATGATCTGGAACAGCGGTGTCCGGGCCGGATCGCGTTCCGGCTTTAGCACCTCGACCAGTTTTTCAAACGGCAGGTCTTGATGCTCGAAGGCATCCAGCGCCATGCAGCGCACGCTGTCGAGCAATTCCGCGAACGACGGGTCGCCCGATAGATCGCTGCGCATAACCACCGTATTCACGAAACAGCCGATCAAGCCCTCGACTTCCCGGCGCGAGCGATTGGCGAACGGCGTACCGACGATTACATCTTTCTGCTCTGCATATCGCATCATAAGAACATCGAAGGCCGCAAGCAGAGCCATAAACAGCGTGGCCCGCCCGCCCGAGGCGACCTCTCTCAGACCGGTCGTAAGATCGGTCGAAAGCGAGAAAACGTACCGTGAACCATTAAATGTCTGAACCGGCGGACGCGGCTGGTCGGTCGGCAGATCCAGCACACCAAGCTCACCGTCCATTTGATGCAGCCAGTATTTCAAATCGCCTTCCATGCCGGATTCATCAAGCGTTCGGCGCTGCCATTCGGCAAAATCGGCATACTGAATATCAAGCGGCGGCAACGGCGATGACCGCTCGGCTATGAACGCGTCATAGAGTGTCGAAAGCTCTTTGAAGAAAATGCTGTATGACCAGCCATCACAAGCGATGTGATGCATGGTCAAGACCAGCACATGCTCTTCCGGTGATAGGCGCACCAGCGTTTGGCGCATGGCCGGCGATGATTTAGCGGCCAAATCAAATGGCGCCATGGCTTCTTCCGCGAGCCAGTCGCCGAACCTGTCCCGACCGTCGGTAAGATCGACAACGGCTAGGTCGATCGTCGTTGACGGCAGGATGTACTGGCGCGGTTCCATATCGTCGACGGCAAAACGTGTCCGTAGCACTTCGTGGCGATCAATGATCGTGGCCAGGCTTTGCTGCAAGGCCGCGACGTCCAGTTTGCCCGCCAGATGCAGGGCATAGGGCAAATTATAGGCCGGGCAGCCGGGCTCAAGCTGATCGAGCAGCCAGTACGATTGCTGGGGATAGGAAAGCACGGCCTGTTCAGGGTCCTGACGGCGCGGGATCGTGCTTTTTTGGCCGGCCGATGTTCGGCCCTTCTTCAATCTTTTCTCGAACAACGACATCTTTTCGTCGGACATCGCCGCGCGTTTTTCGATCTCCGAGGGTGTTAGTTTACTCATCTATGCTATCGCCGGAAACCGGCCCCAACTTGTGATTATCCAGGTAGTGACAAGTTAAAGCCGAGTACCGTTAAAACCGCACTAACGCTCGCTTGAAGGCGCGGGCGGCCATTCACCATTCCTATAGGCTTTTTGCCTAGGCTTCCCGTCAAATTCGGCAGTTGCAACGGTTCCGGAGTCGGAAAAATCTCGGTATGGTTGAGTACTTAAGGAAAATTCGCCCATTAATGCGCCCGGGCGACGGTCCCTTGCTGGCATTGTTCCTCATGTTGGCCATCATCGCCGGCTTTTCGGAAATGCTCGGTGTCGGTCTGTTCATCGGGTTTGTCGCCCTAATCGGCGATCCGGGCGGGACAACAGACAGCACCATTGTCGGCTTTATGCACGAATTGGTGGGAGATATGGCGCCCGAGCAACTGCTGATGGTCGGCGCAGGGGCGATACTGATATTTGTCCTAGTGAAGAACCTGTTCTTGGCGGCGCTTAATTTCTACAAGTTTTGGTTTGTCACCAAACGACAAATCGATCTCAGCCGGCGCCTGTTTCGGGCCTACATGCTTGGCGATTACGAACAGTTCACCCATCGAAACTCAGGCGAAATCCTTCGCAATGTAAACGAGGAAGCCGGCAACCTGTTCTTCGGCTTCGTCGACCCGACGCTGAACCTCATTGCCGAGTCCTTTGTCGTCATCGCGCTTCTCGGATTAATGGTGATCGTCGAACCCCAGGCGACGATGGTCACCGCCGCCACGCTTTGTGTTTGCGGTATCGCTATTCACCAGGTGGTGACCCGCGTATCGCCGCGCTATGGCGCCCAGCGGGTGGAACATTTGGGAAAGATGAACAAGTGGGTCAACCAAGGCATCGGCGGATTCAAGGAAGCACGCGTGCTGGGGCGAGAGGCGCGGTTCGTCGACAATTACGCCCGCCATGCCCGCGCCTACGCGGTGACCGATGCGATAGACGCGCTCATGCACCTGCTTCCCCGCTTCGCCGGCGAGCTGACATTGATGGTCGGCTTTTTTGCCATCACCGTCGCCCTATTGGCCCAGGGCCGGGCCGTTACCGACTTGCTGGCACCATTGGCGCTGTTCGGTGCCGCCGGCATGCGGCTGATGCCGTCATTCAATCGCATTATGGCGAATTTCCATGAACTCAGCTTCAACAGCGCCTCCGTCGCCGAAGTGCTGCGCGATCTGGAAACCTTCGAAGGCAGTATCAACCGGCGCAATGTGGTGCCGGCGGCCCTGCCGCTCACCGCCTTTACCGAGGAGATTCGGTTCGATAACGTCACCAGCCGGTATCTCGGTGACAGCCGCTCGTCGCTCCGCAACGTCTCGTTCAGCATCCCTGCCGGCAGTTCGGTTGCGTTCGTAGGACCGACCGGCTCTGGAAAATCCACGCTGATCGATCACATCATCGGCCTCCTGGTTCCGGAATCGGGCAAAGTCGACGTCGACGGCCAGGATCTGCAATGCCAGCTGCAGGCTTGGCACAGCCAACTCGGCTATATTCCCCAATCGATCTATCTGAGCGACGACAGTCTCGCCGCTAATGTCGCATTCGGTGTGGCGCCTGAGGAAATCGACGAAGCGCGGGTATGGCATTGCTTGGAAATCGCCCAACTCGACGACTTTGTCCGGGACCACCCGTCCGGCTTGGCCGCCATCGTCGGCGAGCGCGGCATCCGGCTCTCGGGTGGGCAGCGCCAACGCATAGGCATCGCCCGAGCGCTCTACCACGACCCGCCGGTATTGATCCTGGACGAAGCAACTGCGGCCCTGGACACGCAAACCGAAACCAACTTCCTGGCCGCGCTGGATCAATTCGCCGGCGCCAAGACTATGATATTCGTAGCCCATCGCCTGTCGACGATCCGCCATTGCGACCGGATCTATTTGATCGAAGACGGTGCAATTCGTGCCGAAGGCCGCTTCGACGACCTGCTGCGCCGCGACACCACTTTCAAAAAGCTTGCCGTGGGCCGCTAGACCTGTCTCGATTTCCATCGATTCAGGTCTGTCTTGTCGCGCTCACGCTGATGCGCTTGTGGCGCATGGCTCCGCGGGGGCGGCGCTAGCCGCGCCGGGGCCACAGTCGTGGCCCTGACCGCGCGTCTCGAAATCGAACGCGGTCTGTTTTGTCGCGCTCACGCCAGTGCGCCTACAGCGCATGGCTCCGCGAGGGCGGCGCTAGCCGCGCCGGGGCCACAGTCGTGGCCCTAAACGCGCGTCTCGAAATCGAACGCGGTCCAAAGCGGCGTTCGACCTTACGGCGAAGGTTGTTCCCGCGGCAGCCGGATGCTGACCCGCAATCCCGGGTCGCGGTTCTGCAGGGCGATGTCGCCGCCATGACCACGGATAATGCTGCGGGCGATCGCCAGGCCGAGGCCAACGCCCCCGGTTTCGCGGTTCCGTGAGGGGTCCAAGCGTACGAAGGGCTCGAACATGCGTTGCTGGTCGTCGGCGGGAATGCCGGGACCGTCATCGTCGATATGGATGGCGATAGTGTCGGACTCGACGGTCATGGAGACCTTGGCTCGGTGGCCGTAGGTCACGGCGTTGTCGATGATGTTGCGGATTGCACGCCGCAACGCCGTCGGCCGGCAGGCATGGGCCAGGCGTGGCGTTTCATCGGCCGTGACCGGCCAACCGAGCTCAGCCAGATCGTCGACCAGGCTTTCGATTAGCGCCGCCAGTTCAACGGTTCGGGTCGGCTCCTCCGTTGCCTGGTCGCTGGCGAAGGCCAGGGTCGCCTCGGTCATTTGCTGCATCTCGTCGAGGGTCGCCAACAATCGGGTACGAATTTCAGTATCCTCAACAAACTCCGCCCGGAGTCGCAAGGTCGTGATCGGCGTGCGTAAATCATGGGAGATGGCCGCTAGCATCGCTGTTCGATCGCTGACAAAGCGGGCCAGCCTTTCGTGCATGCGATTAAAGGCACGGGTGGTACGGCGAACCTCTTCGGGGCCGGCTTCCGGCAGCGCCGCCACATCCGCACCACGCCCTAGCCGGTCGGCCGCATCGGCCAGGCGTTGCATGGGACGCGTGATGCGGCGCACCATCACGACCACGACCAAGGTGATGACGATGGCGCTAATGGCGAAGGATATCAGGCCGAGCCGTGGCCACGGCGGACGCGGCGGCGGCAGACCGGTATCGACGTTGAGCCACCGGCCGTCGACCATATGCACGGACAACTTGGCCCAGACCGGGCGGCGGTGCCGGTGGTGGCGAAAGCGACCGCCGTCGTGCTCATCATCGTCGTCGTCGAAGAACTCGGCGAAGCGATCCCAAAACGTCGGCCCCTGGCCACGCTGATCGAGACCGAGCCGCACTTCTTTCACAACGCCGTCCGTCATTCTGTTCAGGCGGCCCGCGAGGAATGACGCGGCTTGCGGCACGTCGTCGTCACCGATCGCGCTTGCACCGGCCAGGCGGTAGCGCAGGCGCCGTGTCGCCGCGGCGGCAACCACCGCCTCGTGCGTAGACGGCGGCGTCGACTGCAACAGCCGGATCACTACGGCGATCTGCGGCAGCAACTGAGCGCGGTGCTCACGATGAACGGCCCAGCGCCGTTCGTCGGAGAAAATGACGATGATCAGGGCCTGCGAGGCGACCAAGGACACCAGCAGCAGGACAACCAGCCGGGCCGCCAGGCTGCGCGGCACGATACGGCGGAACCAGTCTCCGGCACTCATCGCGATGTCACCTTGGCCGCGAGCTTGTAGCCGCCACCCCACACGGTCTGGATGATTTTCGGATCCTTCGGATTAACTTCGATCTTGCGGCGCAGGCGACTGACTTGATTGTCGATCGATCGATCAAAGGCGGCGGCAGCCCGGCCCTTGGTCAGATCGAGCAATTGATCCCGGGTCAAAACCATGTTCGGCCGGGCCAGCAACGCACTCAGCAGCAAAAATTCACCGGTCGACAGCGCCACCGCGACACCGGCTTCGTCGGCGAGCTCGCGGCGATCGATGTGAAGCACCCAACGGTCGAACGCCAATGTGCCACCGGCGTCGGGCTCCCGCGACGGCGGCATCGCCCGGGTCCGCCGCAGCACCGCCTTGATGCGCGCCAACAACTCGCGGGGATTGAACGGCTTTGTCAGATAGTCGTCGGCGCCGATTTCGAGGCCGACGACCCGGTCGGTTTCCTCGGCCAGCGCCGTCAACAGGATAACCGGAACGTCGGCGTTGTCCCTGAGGTAACGGCAATAGGCGAGACCGTCTTCGCCGGGCATCATGATGTCCAAGACCACCAAGTCGAAAGCATGGGTGCGCATCAGCCGCCGCGCCGCGGCGACGTCGGCGGCGACGCTGACCCGCAGACCGTGCCGTTTCAAATACTGCGCGACCAGCTCGCGAATCTCGCGGTGGTCATCGACGACCAGTATATGCGGCGACGGATCGTTTTCGCTCTGTCCCATGGCGTCAATATGGCCCCACAGGCGCGGTTCCAGAACAAAAACATGTAACAAAATGTGTCAAACCCCGCCAATGCCATTGATTGCGACCAAAAGGCCTGTTTGCCGTCGATTTCTTGCGACAAATCCTCCCCATGTTCAGGTCATCGCCATTCAACGAACGAAAAGAGGATCATCATGAAACAGAGAAATCGCATCCTATTGGTCACCGCCATCCTGGCCATCGGCGGCAGCGCGGCACTCGGCGGCGTAAGCTATGCCGGACGTGACGGCGGCGGCTGGAAACGCCACCACATGGGCATGGGCCACCATCGCAGCCATGGCATGCTCGAGAAGTTCGATACCAACGGCGATGGCAAAGTGACGAAGGAAGAAATCGAAGCGGCACAGGCCGATTTGCTGGCCCGTTACGATGCCGACAACAAGGGCGGCTTGAAGCTCGAGGAATTCGAAGGCGTCTGGCTCGAACTGACCCGTGAACGCATGGTCGATCGTTTCCAAGACCTGGACGCCGACGGCGACGGCACTGTGACAAAGGCCGAGATCGATCGGAAGCTCGCACGAATGATGCAGGTCATGGATCGCGACGGCGACGGCGCCATCAGCGCCGACGACTTCGGCAAGAAGCATCGCCGCGGCCACCACGACGAAAAGCGCAAAGACGACGACTAATCCGGAACAGCGGCGCCGGCCTGCTTTGGCCGACCGGCGCCGCACAAATTTCCACTATCAATTCTGTCGAAACTGTGACGGAATCACCTCTCCTGCAACCGAAAACAAATCAGGGAGGGATGGTTGTCATGATTTGGAAATTGACCGGTTTCATCGCCTTGGCCGGCCTTGCCATCGGCGCCGGCACTGTCCAAGCGGACAGCATGAAGCCTGCGCAGAACGACCTGTTGAACGCCACATTGTGGACGCAGACGTCGGTCGAATTCAAAGCCAACGCGCTCGCCAGCTATCGCTTGGCAAAAGTCATGCTGGATCAGGCGCTGGCGGACAAGAACTGGACGGGCGTGACCGAACAGTCAGGCGCCTATCAGGACAAACCGCCGGCGGTCATCCTGGACGTCGACGAAACCGTCCTCGACAACAGCGAATACGAAGCTTGGCTGATTAAGGCGAACACCCACTACAGTTCCAAGACCTGGGGACCGTATGTGGATGCGGCGATTTCGAAGCCGATACCCGGTTCCTTGGACTTCATTAAATACGCCGCCGACAAAGGCGTCGAAATCTTTTACGTGTCGAACCGCAAGAAGCCGGGCGAAGACGGCACCCGGCGGAATCTCAAGAAATTCGGTTACCCGATCAACGAAAAATTCGACACGGTATTGCTGCGCGGTGAAAATGATTGGGGCAGAAAGAAAAGTACGCGGCGGGCGCACATCGCCAAGGACTTCCGCGTTTTGCTGGTTTTCGGAGACAATCTTGGCGATTTCACCGACAAGACCGGCGGCTCACCGGCCGACCGCCTGAAAGTCTATGAAGAGCACATGGACCGTTGGGGCACGTCTTGGATCACGATTTCCAATCCGATGTATGGATCATGGGAAGCGGCCGCATTCAAGGGCAATTGGAAACTGGACGGCGATGCCCGGCGTCAAATGAAGCTCGACGCGATGACCTATTGGGCCGGTCCGCAATAACCGCTTGAACACGCGCTGGCGAGGGCCGGGCATCATTGCCCGGCCCTCACTATTTCAGTGGTGCGGCCGTTCATGCCCGAAACGCTGGCCCGAGACGGCGCATTGAAGTTTCTCTCCCCAGGTGGAAAACGGACCCTTAACCAGATCCGCGCTTATAGTTGTCTGAAAAAATTCGTCCTAATTGGGGAATTCACTTTGCCGTTCATGATGGATCGGACCAGGGCGCGTTGTAGGGCAACACGCCAATATCGATACCTTGCTGGTCGAAGCAGTGGTTTGCGATTGCGACAAGGACGAAATTGTGACGGCCATGACAGACGACATCAAAATTGCGCGGTATATCGACAACAACCTGATAAAACAGGTAGAACTCGACCTGGAAAGCATCGAACGCGCTATCGGGCACAGCCTTGGCACTGGTGAACGCGAAACCTTCGTCAAGGTGCAGCAACAGGCGGTACGGTGGACATTCATCGGGCCTGGCTTGGCGCATCCGCGGTTTTTGGCGACGCTCGAAGCGGTGTCCCCATCGACCCGGCGCAAAGTTGCGGAAATCGCGCCCGCCTTTTCCTAAGGCGGCAAACCCAGTGAATGGCAACAGAGCTGTTGTCGCAGCGCATTAAGCCCCTTCGGCGGGAGACTGACATGGCAAGATCAACGTTCGAAAAGTACGGCGGCTTCGCCAAAGTCAGCCGCATTGTCGCCGCATTCTATGACAAAGTGTTGGATTCGCCGCGCCTATCGCCTTTCTTCGAAGGCACCGACATGAAACGTCAAATCGATCATCAAACCAAGTTCATCGCGTCGATAATGGGCGGCCCGGTAAGCTACAGCAACGAAGAACTCGAACGGGTGCACTCCCGGTATCGCATCAATCAAGCTGCATTCGATGAAATCGCCATGCTGTTGCGTGAAACCTTGGAAGATTTCGACGTCGAAGACGAAGACGTGACGGTTGTCACCCAAAACATCATCAATCGTGCCAAGTTCATTGTGAACACGAAGTAGCGGCTGATTCCGCGGAATTGGCGAATAGGAGGTGCCTGATGGCACAGGACGACCCGATGACGGAACTGGTCCAGTCCCTCGGTCTAGGCGTCGCGCTGGTTGATTTCGAGACCTGGGAAATCGAGTTCGAAAATGCCAAGTTCTTTCAATGGTGTCCGCCGGGCGGTGACGTCGACGCCCCGTTGCCGAAGCGCCTCAAAGATATGAAAGAGGATCGCGCCCGCGAACGCATGCGCAACGGCCGGCCGTATAAGCTGGAATGCGAGACCCGTTCCGGCGCCCGCAGCAGATGGCTAGACATCGAAATGCGGCCCTTGCCGGATATGGAAGGCACCAGGGCCATCGTCGAATGCAGCGACATTTCGAAGCAAAAACAAGCCGAATACATGCTGGAATCATACTCGCAAGTGTCGGAGCGCAACACTCGAGAATTGCAGCGCGAAAAGGACAGAGTCGAAAAGCTGCTGCTCAACATCATGCCGCGTTCGGTCTATGAGGAAATGAAGGATTACGGCACGACCACGCCAGCACGGTTCGAATCCGCGTCCGTGATGCTGCTCGATTTTGTCGGCTTCACCGACATGGCGATTTCGCGGGAACCGGGCGAGCTGATCTCCGAACTGAACGACATTTTCTCCGCCTTCGACCGGGTGGTTGAGCTGTTTGACAGTGAACGCATCAAAACCATTGGCGACGCCTACATGGCTGTCTCCGGCGTGCCAGAAGGCAACCCTGACCATGCCCAGAATATTGCCCGGGTCGCGCTCCGGCTGAAGCGTTACATCGAGCGCCGCAACACTGCCCATGCCACCGCCTGGACCTGCCGCATCGGCATCAATTCCGGTCCGGTCATCGGCTCGATCGTCGGTATCCAAAAGTACGTCTACGACATATTCGGCCCCGGCGTGAATTTGGCGTCGCGCATGGAATCCCATTGCGAGCCGATGGAGATCACGCTCTGCGGCGACACTTACGAACTGCTGAAAGACGAGTTCGAAATGACCGAGCGTGGTGAAGCGGATATCAAAGGCTTCGGCCGGAAAACGCTCTACACCTTAGATCGCGAGCGCGACCAAACGTCGATCAGGCGCGACAACCGGTTCTAGGCCTGTTTCGATTCTAATCGAACCAGGCCTTTTCGGTTGCGCTCACGCCAATGCGCCTATGGCGCATGGCTCCGCGGGAGCGGCGCTAGCCGCGCCGGGGCTGCAGTCGCGGCCCTGATCGCGTTCTTACAAATCGAACGCGGTCTATAGATTGTCGGCCTGGTGCGCGCGCAAAAACGCCCGCATGTGGAAGTGCGCCTGCGCCGGTTCGTATTGAAACGACAGGCCAACCGGGCAAGCGCGGCGCGCGCGGCATCCCAATTCTACACAATCGCGGCCGGCGGCGGATTGCAGATGGGCGACGCAGGCCGGCACGTCATAGCCCTGGTCGGTAAAGGCGCCGACCGGGCAGGTCGACAGGCAGGGTTTGTCAGCGCATGACGTGCATGGAGACGGCGGCATCGGACTGCCGGCGGCCAAGGTAAGGCGCGCGGCGAAACCGAGCGCCCCGCGATAGGCATGCCACAGGCCGAAGTCGGGATGGATGAACATGCCGAGCGGTGACGGCTGGCAAGCACCGGCGCGCCGGGCCCAGCGTTGAAACGGCAGATAGGGTTTATCGAACGGAAAATACGCGCCGCCCCCGAGCGCTGACGCAACGGCGCCAACGCGGTGCCGTGACCATGCGTCCATCGGATCCGCGCCGCCGCCGCGCTCGACCTCAAACCGATGCCACATTGCCGGGCCGGCGTTGCCGATCAAGATCAGCGTGGCAACCGGAGTATCGCCGTCAAGCGCCGGCACGCCATCGTCATCCGTTGGGTGAAAAGCGCCAAGGGCCATGAATCCGGCGTCCGAGATGGCGCGTGCAACGCTATCGATCTCCATGCGCCCGTCCTAGAGCAGTTTCAGGGCACAAGTCTAGTCCGTATTCGGCAATGGCTTAAGCGCGTGCCGGCGTCGCTACGGGTGCCGAGCTCGGCATGGTGCGATCAGCTGGAAAGGCGAGTTTGATACGCGTGCCGAGCCCAATTTCACTGGTGATGGTGAACACGCCACCGTGGGCTTCCGTTAGTGCCTTGGCAAGCGGCAAGCCCAGCCCGGTGCCGGCATATTTTCGGTTGAGATGTCCGTCGACCTGGCGGAACGGCTGCAACACCACTTCAATGTCATCGGCAGAGATGCCAATACCGGTATCGACAATCTCGAACATCAGGCTGCCTTCCGGCGGAACATACACACACAACGCCACCTCGCCACCCGCCGGCGTAAATTTGATTGCGTTGTCCAGGAGGTTGACCAGAATTTGACGCAGTTTGCGCCGATCAGCGCGAATCATTGGCAGATCGTCGTCCAACTGCAGCACCAGCTCGACCTGTTTTTCGCGCGAGCGATTGCGGACGATGGTGAATACTGGGTGAATGGTTTCCTCAACCTCTAGGGTTTCATCGTACAGATCGGCAGCACCTGATTCGATCTTCGACATGTCAAGGATGTCGTTGATCAAATCCAACAAATGCTGCCCGGAAATGTTGATGTCCCGGGCATATTCGCCATATTTCGGGTTCGTCATCGGCCCGAGCGTCTGCTGGCAAATGACTTCGGAGAAACCAATGATGGCATTCAGCGGCGTCCGTAGTTCGTGGCTCATGTTAGCCAGGAACTGGCTTTTGGCACGGCTCGCCAGTTCCGCCTCGTTCTTAGCCACGCGCAACGCGTCAATTGCTTTCACGCGATCGGAAACATCGCGGACAATAGCAAAGATAATCGGCTCGCTCTCCGCATGCGAACATTGCAGCCGCACTTCGACCGGGTAGATCGAGCCGTCGCGCCGACGGTATTCAGCGTCCACCAGCACCACTTCCCGCTCACCCCGGCGCATCGGAACCAAAATCTCCGCAAAGGCCTGCGGTTCGAAATCGACCCAAAATTGCGACAGCAACGCGCCGAGTAAGTCGCTTTCGGTATAGCCCAGGTTTGCCTGGGCGGTCGCGTTGGTCTGGGTAATAAGGCAATCGGGATCGGAAAATACGTAGATCTCGTCGCGCGAGTGATTGACGAGGCGACCGAGGCGGGTGTTGAGATCGGCCGTGCGACGCAATGCCTGCTCGGCCGCAAGACGTTCCGCGTTTTCTTTTTTCAAACGGTCATTGGCCTGCTCGAGGCGTTGATTGACGTGAGCAATAAACAGGAGGATCGGCAGCGCAACGGCGTTTGACACAATAAAACTGACCCAGAATACCGGCCAGCCATATATGTCATACATGACAAACCAGGTCAGCTCGCCAAGGATCGTCGCCGCGGCAACAGCGGTCGATAGAAACAGAATGACGAATGCCGGCAGGCTCATTCGGGCGCAGCGATCGACCGCCCCGTCTAGCCAGCGGCCGTACCAGCTCTGGGATTCTCGCAATAAGTAAAACAGCGATCCGTGAGCTTTGCCGACCGGCGCAGAATTTTGATTAGTATCGTTGGTCACGTATGTTTACTCGAACTTGGGTGCGCCCCAACGCCGCCAACAGCCGCGGCCCGACCAGCTGCCGCTGACCATCCGACCGACTATGTCGGCCACCGGTTAATGTTGTCTTAGTCTGCACTCGAATGTTGAAAAAATCCGCCGGCGTTCGAGCGAATTACAGCGCCTATGCAGGATTTAGAAAACCCGTATAAACTATTAATATTAAATATTAATTCGTGGCGGCCGGTGCGGCGATCGAATTTTGTCGCTGTGTGTTGTTTGCGTGTTGCGCCGGATTCTACCGGCGAAACCGGTCGTTGAGTTTTCGACTTTCCTCATCAAAGAAAAAGGCCAAAAAGACGTAGCGTTGACCACGGGTCACAGGCCGAACCTCGTGCAGCAGGGAACACGAAAATACCACTGCGTCGCCGGTTCCCGGTTTGTACAAATCGGCGCCATATTCGGGAAAAGCCAATTCGCCGCCATCGTACTCGTCCGTGTTTAGGTTCAAGGTGATCGCAAACCGGCGATGCAGGTGACGCTCCAGAACGTTGTCGCGGTGGGCAGTGAAATGGCCGCTTTCCGCGGCGTCGTAGCGTACGATTTTGTATTGTTCGGCGCCGCTGATACGGCGGCTGAACGCTTTGTCGACTTCCGGCTGAATGCGTTTTCCCAAGCGTCGATTGATGCCTTGCAAAAGGCCGGGATCGGTCACCAGCACATCCGTGCGGGCTTTCTCCGACAAATCGACGTGATGGCCGCTTTGACCGAGTTCACCACTTTGTTGATATACACCAGAGCGCTGCGGTTGGCCGGCCTCGAACATAGCAACGAGGGCGCGGCAAAAATCCGGCTCAAAGACGCCGGGTACGTATAGGACCGGCGCAAAGTGGGAGAGCGATCGGGCCGGCCGCTCGGGCAAACTTTCAAGAAAGTCGAGCACCGCCTGGGCTGGGTCCGGATCCGTGACGTTCGGGCTTATCTTCATGACCCGACGACTGACATCACACACCACAATAGCAAATCCGTCCGCCGCGTCCGCACCCGTATCCGGCTCAACACCGAGGCCACGCGCCAAATTGTGCTCGTAGTCCGACAGCATCAGATACGGCAATGGCGTCTCAATCAAGAACGCCGCGTTATCTTCCGGCATTGTGGCGGTGATGCCGATGACGAACGTCAGCGGGTCCAATCGCTCAAAAAACCGGGCAAAATTCTGCAAGCGGTCCCGACAAGACGGCAATCTTGGGTCAGGGCAAAACACCAGCACCTGCCGCTTGTTGGTAACGTAGTCCAAGAATCGGACGAGCTTTCCGTCACTGCCCGGCAAAATGACGTCCGGCAACATGTCGCCTTCGCCGAAAGCGGCCGTCGGCACGGTTTGGGGCGTCGTTTTCATGGTTCGTGCGACCTCGACTGAATCGAGCAACACCGAAACATAGCGGCGCACCGATTGGCAAGCGCTTCGCGCCGGAAATCGCCTGACCGCCGTCATCGTGTTAAAGTCGGCACATGAAATCGCATATACGCCACGACTTTTGTGCGGACACGGCATGCACATATCCGGCTACCTGATAGAAGTCATAATCATATTGCTGGCGGCCGTCGTCTGCCTCTGGCTGGCGCAACGGTTGAAGCTTGCCTCCGTGCTCGGCTATTTGGTCGCCGGCATCGTCATCGGACCGACCGCGTTCGGTCTGATTTCCGACGTTGAAGCCATGCGCCCACTTGCCGAGTTGGGCGTCGTATTCTTGTTGTTCACGGTCGGTCTGGAGTTGCCGATCGCGCGTATCCGCGTTATTCGACCAGCCATGTTCGGCTTATCCGCCGCGCAGATCTTGTTGACCGGGCTGGCAATCATGGTGATCGCCTGGGCGGCCGGCGGCAGTATCGACATCGCGCTGGTCGCGGCCGGCGCCTTGTCGCTGTCATCCACGGCGATCGTTTTGCAGCTTCTGACCGAACGCCGTGAACTCAACAGCCGGCACGGTCGCTCGGCGCTGACCGTCCTTCTGACCCAAGATCTGGCCGTCGGGCCGTTGCTGGTGATTGTCGTGGCGTTGGGCCAAACCGCCGAACCCCTACCCATGGCACTGGGGCTTGCGGCATTGAAAGCGGTGGCGGCCCTGGTCGTCATCTTGGTTGTCGGCCGCCTGGTCCTGCGGCCGCTGTTTCGACCGGTCGCGGCGACCCGGGACCCGGAGATTTTCGCGGCCCTGACCTTACTAGTCGTGCTCTGTACCGGTCTGGCGACACAGGTGGCCGGACTATCGATGGCCTTCGGCGCGTTCTTGACCGGCATGCTGCTGGCCGAGACCACCTATCGCCACCAAGTCGCGGCTGTGATCTTGCCGTTCCGCGGCCTGCTGCTCGGCCTGTTTTTCATTATCGTCGGGGTATCGGTCGACCTGGATCTGGCCTGGGCCGAGGCGCCGACGGTGGCAGGATTGTTGGCTCTGCTGCTTGTCGGCAAGGCGCTTTTGCTGATCGGGCTCGGCTTAATTTTCCGCCTGCCATTGTCGCAAGCACTCTATCTCGGCATCCTGCTCTGCCAGGGTGGCGAGTTCGCATTCGTCCTGCTTGGCGCCGGCATCGTCGAAGGCGTCCTGCCGCGGCCGCTCGGGCAATTGCTGGCGTTAATCGTCATCCTGTCGATGATCCTGACGCCCTTGCTTGCCATTGCCGCTCGCTACGTGCTGCGCTGGACGGAACGGCCGAGCGACGTTCCGACAGAACCGCCGGGCACTGCTCCCGAGGACCTACGCGATCACGTCATCGTTGTCGGTTACGGCCGCGTCGGCCGTACCATCGCCGCCCACCTAAGCGTCGAAAATGTCACCTGCGTCGCCATCGAACGCGACCCGGATATGGTCGCCCAGGGCCACAAAGAGGGCCGGTCGGTCTATTACGGCGACGCGACGCGGCCCGAAGTGCTGACCGCCTTCAGCGTCGATCGCGCCCGTGCCCTGATCATCACCCTGCCCGACCCCGCGCAATCGCTGCAGATCGTGTCGCTGCTGCGCTACATCTTTCCCGATCTCAAGATCCTTGCCCGCGCCCATGACGACGCCCATGGCGAAGAATTGATGAAGGCCGGCGCCGACGGTTCGGTACCGGAGATCGCCGACGGCGCGTTGAAGCTCGCCGCTTCGGTCATGCATACCGATACCAAACCGTAGCGCGGTCCTGTTCGGCCAAGTTGAAATTCGCTCTAATGGATGAGGCTGAAGCCATACCGCGTGGCAAAATCTTCGATCTCGCGCATCCGCGCATAGGCTTCATCCGGCAAAATTTCGATGTCTTCCAGCAGCAAGGCCTGGCGGGCGGCAACCAGGTCCGGGTCGGCAAAAGCACTAAACAGCGCCATGCGCATGCGGGCGATACCGTCGTCATCGATCCTACGACCCGTCACATAGGGCAACCCAGGCGCCCGATAGGTGCGCCCAAGCTTGCGTAGGCCGGCGAGCGCCTGTGGCCGATACCGTTCCAGCAGCGCGTACGTCACGCAGTCGATGGCACCGACGTCGGCCTCGCCGCGCCTAATCATAGTAAGGCTAGTCTCGTGCGAACCGCTCACCCTCACCGTGGTAAAGAAGCGACCGTCGCGGCTGACCGGTGCCACCAGACCGCGCAGCGCGTTCATGCCCGAATGCGATTCCGGGCCGTTGATCACGCACGTCGCACCACGCATATCCAGAACATCCGTTGCCTCGCTCTGCTCGGCGACGACGACTACACTGGCGTAGTCGCAGCCCAAGCATTCCGCAGCACCGAAATGCGGCGTGGCGATCGGCTGCAACCGGCCAGCGTAGCGATTGACGATGTCATAGCCGCAGCACTGGCTCAAAAACAGATCAGGGTCATTCTAAAAATCGTTCACCGGCCGCTCGTGCGACAGCCTATTTGGGGCATCGGACACCCCTTGCCGGTGAAAATGCCGCGCCAAGCCCTGCCATAAGGTGTCAAGTGCCTTGCGAACCTCCGGGAGGTCGTACATAGGCATGCTCGCGACGCGTAAGGGACTGGTCATATTGTATATTCCCGCACTGTCCCCTTTCGTGCAAGTACGCAAATTGCCGCCAATTCACGCCGGCCGCTCACGCCGACGCACGGGGTCTGTGGACGGCCACGCCGATCATGACCAGGGCAACGCCGATGAGGTCTTTGAGCGACGGAATCTGCGTCAGCACGATCGCGGCGATGATCGTCGCCGTCGCCGGCAGCAATGCCAGCAATAGGGCGAAGCTGGCGCGCGGCAGGCGCGACATGGCGAGCTGGTCACAAATGTAAGGGATCACGGACGAGCAAACACCGACGCCAACGCCGGCCAAAACCAACTCGACGGCACCAAAGGCAGCCACCGCTTGGGCAAAGCCGATCGGCATCAGTATCAGGAAGGCGATCGACATGGCGGCGCCAAGCCGTTCGACGCCGCCGCTGGCGCCGCCTTCAGCGGCGCGATGACCGAGCACGATATATCCCACGAACAGGGCGGCGTTGAGCGCCGACCAGAACAGGCCGACCGGATCGGTCACCCACCGCACGTCTATCAGTATGAAAACACCAGCCGCGGCCAGGCCGAGCGCCAAAATATTGCGCCCGGTCCGCATGCCATAGAAGGCGACGCCAATGGCACCGACGAACTCCATCGCCGCGACCAGGCTCATCGGCAGGCGATCCAGTGCCAGGTAAAACGACGTGTTCATCACCGCCAGACAGAGGCCAAGCCCAACCAGCAACAGGCGTGTTTTGCCGTCCGCGTCGCGGATCGTTTTCCACGGCTTGGTAAAGGGCGCGAAGATCAGGGCGGCCGAGGCAATCCGGAACCACGCGACACCCAGAACGCCGACGGCCGGGAACAGCAACACGGCAAATGCCGGTCCGAGATAATGAAATACCGCACTGCCGGCGAACCATGCATGCGGCGGAACGCTGTTGGCGGCCGCATTCAACGTAAGGCGTCTCAATGCCACGCAAGCCTCCTTGCCCTTGACAATGTTGAAGGAGATTTTGACTGTTCGCTATGGCATTCTCATGGTATTATGACATTAATCCTATCATATTGAAGGCCTATACAATGAAATTCCTTCGATACGAAAATGGCGGTATCGATCGCATCGATGCGGTGCTGTTGAACGAGCTGGCTGTGAATGCGCGTGTCAGCAATGCCGAATTGGCCCGGCTCGTTGGATTGTCCGCGCCGAGCGTATCGGAGCGCATAAAACGGCTGGAAGAATCAGGCGTCATCGAAGGCTACGCCGCCAAGATCAGCCCTGTAGCCCTTGGCCTGCCGTTGGCGGCGTGGATACGGATCAAGCCGATACCGGGCCGCCTCGGCAAAGTGACGGAAGTCCTTCAGGAATTGCCGGAAATCGTCGTGTGTGACCGGATCACGGGCGAGGACTGCCTCCTGGCCCGGGCACACGTCAAATCGGTCCAGGACCTGGAACGGCTGATCGATAGGGTTCTTCCTTACGCGACCACCAACTCGTCGATCATTCAATCCTCTCCGGTCGAAGAGCGGCTGCCGTCGATCCAGAGCAAATGAAAAAGGGCGGCGCCTAGGCACCGCCCCTTCCCGTGTCAGTCCTAGAACAATCAGATCTGTTAGATCATGCGTCCTGCAGGTTGACGGCCTTCGGGCCGCGCGCCTCGGCCTGAACTTCGAACGCGACCTTTTGGCCTTCGTCGAGGGAGCCCATGCCGGATTGCTCGACAGCGGAGATGTGCACGAACACATCCTTCGAGCCATCTTCCGGCGAGATGAAGCCGAAACCCTTGGTCTGATTGAAGAACTTAACGGTACCGATAGCCATAGTTTTGATAGTCCCATATTGGAAGTTTCCCCCGGCCCACTATGTTCCGGAGGCGTGATCGATGCTCAAACGATAGGAGGAAAATCAGGGCGGGAACCCCATAGGTTCCGCCGAAGTCCGCCGACCAGCGTCGGTATTCACCGCGCTGATGTAGGGACCCGGGCGTGGGAATGCAAGCCCAAATTTCAATTCGGCCAAAATAATTGTGACGGCGCGTTGGCCGCCGGCTACGTTTGTTACGGCCAGCCCCAGTCGGAGATTACATCAGCGATGGCAATCTATCGGTTTCTAGCCGACGGCGCGGTCATCGTGCATTTGCTGTTTATCCTGTTCGTGGTCGGCGGCGGCTTGCTTGTGTTCCGCTGGCCAAAAGTCGCCATCGCCCACATACCGGCCTTCCTTTGGGGCGTGATGATCGAATTCGCCGGCTGGATCTGCCCGCTCACGTATCTTGAAAACGATCTACGCCGGCGCGCCGCGGCCGCCGGCTATGACGGCGGCTTCGTCGAGCACTACATCCTGCCGGTGATCTACCCGGACCTGTTGTTTCCCGGCGGCTTCCCGGCGTCGGGCTTCATTGTCATCGGGATCGCGGTCCTGCTTCTCAACCTGACCGTCTACTGGCAGGTCTGGCGACGCCGGGTGAGACCGCAGTCCCGGCGCAATCGATGATGGCAGCGCGTGGTCAGGACAATCAATCATCCCACGCTATGTCGAAGCGACGAAGCATGTAGATTGCAGCCACGGCAATGATCGTCGCCGAGAGCGGAATATAGACATCGAATATGTCGCGAAACATATTGCCAATGAGAAAGTCTAAAGCTCCGGCGCCAATGGCGACGATCGCCACGCCCTTGAAGCCGGCAACCGCGCCGAGCAGTACGGCCATCAACATAACGATACCACGTGCCTCATCGCCCAACATGCCGGCAGCGAAATACTGAAACTGAAAAACAAACAGCGCGCCGCTTAGACCGGCAATGGCGCCGGGTATTAAGACACCGAGCCTAGAGAAACCGAACAATGAGCCGTAAGGCGACAGTCTTGCACTCGCGAGCGCCAACAACACACCCACGCCCAATGCGATCGCCGTAACTAGGTTCTGTTCAAGGAAAATCCCACCCACTTCAACGACAGCGTCTGGAACGACTATTTCCGACTCACCAAGAAACGTTGACAGCATCAAAAATATGCCAGCGCCGAAAAAGACGTCAAAAAACGCGCTGATCGCCAAGTTGAACTGCGGTCTTCGATCGTCCAGTAGCGCCCACATCATCGCTGCGGCAGCGGCACCGGCCAAGATCGACCATGCGAAAGCGTCGAGACCAACCGTATCACGGAAGTTGGCAGCAATGGCAAAGGCCGCACCTCCGCTTGTCGTCATCGCGAGCCACCCCAGCACAATTTCCCGGCGATGCGCTACGACCAAGTATATGGCCAACGCCATAAGCAGTTGCGGCGCGATCAATAGCACCATGAATTGATAATAGTCACCAAACATTATGCTACTCGCAAGAACCAGGACTATTGCGATTACACCGACTCTAAAAATGTCTGATCTCAACACAGGTGGCGGCGCCATTCCTGCACTTGACGGTGCCGGTCTCCGACTCGGAACACTATCTCCGGATCGCCGCATCGTCACACCCGGCGCAAAACGAAGAAAAACGGTGATCGCGGCAAATGTACATAGCGCCGCAACACTGAAATGGCCAATAGCAAGGCTGATCGGGGTGCTGATAGCGACAAAGATTACGGCGACAACGATAAGCCAACCGACGCCGGCAAGGCCGCTTAGCACGGCTATCATGTATGGCACGCCGCCCAATTCAAATACGCTCGACGTCGCATCACCAAACCGGTATGCCGCCATTACCCCGAATAACGCCGTCAATGTGCCGGCAATGGCGGCGGTAGCAAAATCGGACTCTTCACCACGCTGTCTGCCGGTGTTTTGGAGCAATGATGCCCCAACCAGGCAAGCCATCAAGATTGTGGCCGCGGCAAAAATTGCGAGTGCGAGAGAATAGGAACTGAAGTACATTCCGCCGATGGAAATCGGGCCCGCAAAGTCGGCGAACGGCAACTCCATAGAGACAATTTTCTGTTCCCGTCCAAACAAAACCGATGCTCCGACATACAACAAGACGGCAAATGGCAATGAGGCCAACGACGCAACCGTCGCAGTTGGCGCGATACGAATAATGAAACGCAACGTAAACCGCGTGATGACAACACTCGTCACGATGGCGAGGGCAAGTGCGGCTATAAATGGTAAGCCAAATATCTCGGAAGCTTGAAAATAGACTTGGCCAGCGATCGCCGCTGACGCGGCCTCGCTAAAACAAAGCACCTGAGTGGACCGATAAACAAACAGAACAGATAGTGCAAGCAATAGGAATGAAGGCGCATCCAACAGAGCGTTCAAAATTACTTCTGTGTAAAATAACAATTCCAATTCAAGAACTCCTGAAATAGTTCCTTGTCGAACCGCTAAACTGTCGAAACCTCATTCCACGCCAACCGCAAAGCATCAAAATACGATGCATTACTATCGGCACCTTCATCGCTAACCAGGAAACTTGCCAATTCGGTCGTGCGACATACTGCTTTGCCGCGCGACGGCGGCCCACGCCGCGACTAGGGAACAAATCAAGTTTTATACTCAACGACTGTATGATACACTAAGATATATTTGCAACAAAATATAGAAAATAGCCCGCTGTTGGCGGCGGCTCTTAGGCAAGGGGAGGCAAAGATGACGACAACCGAATCAGTCTCCGCCGATACGGCGGCAAAGGTCGACGCCAATCCATTTTTCAGGTCGGCCAGTGAGACAATATGGGAACGCGCCGAAACGACCCGAGATGTATTCGCCGCGGCAATTCAGGAAGCGGCCGATCAGGCCAATTACGACATATTGTTGCACAAATCAGAACGCGGCACTTATCCGGCCTGGCTGACGGTCGAAGCATGGTTGCCCGTTGAAGGCTTCGATAGTGCTCATGACCCGCGCCAGCGATCGAAACTGATGATTTCGATAGATACGCGCGCCTACAATCAGTTCCAACTCGTCGTTTCCGCAACAGCAACTAGAGGCAAGAAAACGATATCCATTTCGGAACGCCCGTCGTTTTCACGCAACGACGCCTTGGAATGGGCTGAATACGTGCTGGGACGACGAGGCAAACCTTCAAACTACACGCCCGTGGTCGACGCTATTGCGGCCATATTTCTATCCTTCATTCCTTTTGCCAAACCACCACACCACAACCCCCTGCAACGCCAATACAAAAAGTCGTTTCCATTCACTTTTGCTCAGCTGCTGATAGGCGTTGCCGCAGCCTGTCTGGTATTCGCATTTCTCGTCAGCCAAAACAGCTATTCTGTCGGCCCTGAAGTCGCTTGGCTAATCCTGGCGGCTGTTGCTTGCGGGCTTACGGCAGCTGTTTTGATCGCACGGCGTCAACCCGTGATCTCTGTGACGCCGCAGCCTGTGGTGCCCCCGCGCGAACTGATTATGCTTGACAGCTGGCATACGCTTATTCCGGAATTGGGTCGGAATTTCGACGAAGTGAAGCGTCGCATCGTCGGAAAAATCTCCGAAGGTGAATCTATGGGCCTTACATGTGAGCCTGAAATATATGGATTTCGAACGCCCTACAAGTTTGAACAACGCGAGCGGTTGGTGGTAACGAAAGTACAGAGTGTGGTCCATGTACATATCTATAAATTCGGCGATGACGTGTTCGTTGGCTGGGATGCATATTTGAACTGGGCGCGGTGGCAAGACAGCAATAGTGTCGCGAGCAAGGTCGAAAACGGCAATTTCATAGAATTTCGCGATCTACGGCCCGATTTGTATGTGCCCAATCAGTTCGATCTCATTGATCTCAACAACTTGAGCGACTTCGTACACCGGTGGATAGAGATTGAGCTCAAAGCCCTTTTGAAAGAACATAAGATTGACCAGGAGATAGACTTCGCGATCATTCGCGGGGATCGAGACCAGGCGTTGGACGAGGAGCGTGGCAAAGCACGTCGAAAAACGCCGAAACGGCAATGGAAGATAAGATCACCCCGGGGCATGGCTTAAGCGAACTGAACCGTGCATGTTCTCACAATAGAAAGCGGATCCGAACGCTTTGTTCAAGGATTCGTCAGGGCAGTGTGGCCCGATCTGAACCACACCGCGTCCGCCCAAAATTGGACGACGACGCTGCTCCGTTCGGTTTCGTTGTGGGCAACAATTGACGCCGTCTCGGTGGGCGTACGACTTTCCGTCACCCCCGGGATTGGACTGTCAACGGTATACTCGTTTATCACCCGAGATGAAGAATACCAGCGCCTGCAAGTCACGTTGGCGGCACTGCTACGGGCGGATGGGCTGGACATGGGCCGCGCCGACGCGCCTCATACGATTGAAGAAATTTCCGACGACTATATCAGCGACGATCTGGTTCGACTGGCTATTCACCCCGAGATTTTGACCGCCAGCAATGGCTCGAAAATATATCTTGACGTTCGTACGCAGGAACTATTGCCGCAGTTGGTCTCCGATGCCGACCTTTTGTCGATTCCGATTACCTACGAATTGGTCGCCACACCTTGGCACCTTTCCAAGGATGCCCGGCGAACCGTACTTCGGGATCTGGTGCATGTGCAAAACCAAGATAGCACCCCACCGGCTATGCAGGCCGAGCAACAGCGGTTCGCCGACCGCGTGAAAACCGGCAATTTCCATTTGCAGCAATGTCTGGCGTTCGTGAATGAAGCCGACGCCAAACACTTCAAACAAGCCGCCGAAGCCAGGCTCAACGACAGCGTATACGGCCGGTTCGACGCCGCGCCGGTCTTGAGCCAATTGGACCCGGATACGGCACACGCATTCGGCAATTTGGTCCATCCGCACGTCATGTATGGATGGCCTGACGAAACGCATAGTGAAGACCTGCTTTTCGCCTATGGCAAAGGCGACCTAGACAATTGTCTGTCATTTTCGTCGCTGCAACACAGCGGCAAGCTTATCGCACCGATAACGCAGGACGATCCGCCGTTGGAAAGCGCGCCAATTCTCTATCCACTGGGACTAGGGAAATCAGGTGGACCGCAAGAGAGTGAGTCGCGCGACCAAACCGGGCCGTTCCTTTTCACCAGCTATGCGCGCCACGATTCCGAACTGGTGGTACCAACAGTGTCTGAACTCAAAGGAAAGGGCGTCGGTATTTGGATCGACCTCGATATTTCGGCGGGCACCGAATGGGACAGTGAACTCGAACGTTCTATTATGACCTGCTCAGGATTACTGGCGTTCATCAGTCCAAGGTTTGCCAATTCGCGTTACTGCCGCCGCGAAATCAAATTTGCGGATGCGCTCGGCAAGCCCATTATTCCAATTATTCTTGAAGATGCGGAGCTGACTGATGGGCTCGGGTTTCTGATGACCACGTTACAGGTGCTACGCTGCGAACCAGACCTGCTGGTCGACCGAATTCGCCAGTCGATCATAAACCTCGCCCCAACGGAATTCCGCTAGCGCGCTTCTCGACCATGCGGAAAAATTTGGCCGGCTTGGCGCCGAGTCAGACAGCCGTCGCTGCGCGATCAATGATGGTGGCCAGCACCTCGTCTGGATCGCGGCGCCACCAATTTTCGGCCGAGAAAATCTCGACTTCGGCGAGCCCTTGATAGCCGGTCGCGGTCAGCCAGCCGCGGATCTTCGGGATGTCAATTACGCCATCGCCCATCATGCCGCGATCGAGCAACAGATCCCGCGTCGGCACCAGCCAATCGCAGATATGAAAAGCCAGAATGCGGTCGGCGCCGGCGCGGGCTATCTCCGCCTCGAGATCGGGATCCCACCAGACATGGTAGACGTCGACGGCAATGCCGAGGCCGGCGCCCAATTCGTCGCAGAGATCGTTGGCCTGAGCCATCGTGTTGACGCAGGCTCGGTCGGCCGCATACATCGGGTGCAGCGGCTCGATGGCGAGCGGCACACCAGCAGCACGGGCATGCTCCAGCGTCGCGGCGATGCCGTCATGCACATGGCCGCGCGCCGCCACCAAGTCCTTCGACCCTGCGGCCAAGCCACCGACCACCAGCACCAGGCAGCGGGCGCCGATCGCCGCCGCTTCATCGATGGCGCGGCGATTGTCGTCGAGGGCGCGCTGGCGTCCGGCCGGATCGGCGGCAACAAACATGCCGCCGCGGCAAAGACCGGTCACGGCCAGGCCGGAATCACTGATCATGCGCTCTGCCTCAGCTATGCCAATACCGGCGAGCTTGTCGCGCCACGGTGCGATGCCGCCAAAGCCGTGGCGCACGCAGCCTTCGACGCATTGCCGCAAATGCCACTGATCGCGCACCGTCGCCGTATTCAAGGATAGCCGTTCCGCCGGTACCGCCATGGCCTAGGCCTCAACGCCGCGGGTCGCCAGTACGGCGCTCATGCGCCGGCAGGCGCGCTCCGGCTCGGCCAACAAGCCGGCCCGGTCGGCAAGCCGGAACAAGTCCGCCAGATGTACCGTCGAGCGTGCGCTTTCCTGACCGCCGACCATGGTGAAATGGTCTTGGTGGCCATTCAAATAGGCCATGAACACGATGCCGGTTTTGTAGAACCGGGTCGGCGCCTGAAAGATGTGGCGCGACAGTGGCACGGTCGGCGCCAGGATCGCGTGGTAGGCCGCCATGTCCTGGCGCGCCATGGCGCCGAGGGCAGCACTCGCCGCCGGCGCGATGGCATCGAAAATGCCAAGCAGGGCATCGGAATGGCCGTCCTCGTCCCCGGCGATCAAATCGGGGTAATTGAAGTCGTCGCCAGTATACATGCGCACCCCGGCCGGCAGCCGCCGGCGCATGGCACGCTCGTGATCCGCATTCAACAGCGATATCTTGATGCCGTCGATCTTGGCCGCGTTGGCGTCCATCACCTTGAGGCAGACATCCATCGCCGCCCGGTGATCCGCATGTCCCCAATAGCCGGCCAACGCCGGATCGAACATCTCGCCCAGCCAATGGATGATGACCGGTTCCCGCACTTGATCGAGGATCCGGCCGTAAACCGTCGCGTAGTCTTCCGGCCCACGCGCCACCGCCGCCAAGGCGCGGCTTGCCATCAGGATGATACGGCCGCCTGCCCCCTCGACCGCCTGGCACTGTTCCTCGTAGGCACTGATCACATCATCGATCGTCGTGGCGGGCCCGGCTTCCAAATGATCGGTGCCGGCGCCCGACGCGAGCAACGCGCCGCCATTTTGGCCGTCGGAGAAATCGCGCGCCGCGTCGACCGACCGGCGGATCAGCTCGATCGACTGGTGCCAATCGAGACCCATGCCGCGTTGGGCGGTGTCCATGGCCTCGGCAACGCCGAGGCCGAGCCCCCAAACATGGCGGCGAAAGGCCAGGGTCGCGTCCCAATCGATCGCCGGTTCGAGCCAGGGATCGTTGTCTGCCAACGGGTCCGACACCACGTGGACCGCCGAATAGGCGATCCTCGGAAACGGCACACCATTGCCGTTGGCGAAGCCAAGCGGCGCGCCGGTCTCATAGTCCTCCAGATTGCCGTCCGCCGTCGGCAGGGTTAATCGTGGCATGGTTGTTGTCCCTCAAACCTCGAAATTATAGATGTCCTGATCGAACGCCTGGTAGTCCGCATAGCGCAATGTGTCATAGAGATCGCGGCGATGCTGCATGCGTTCCAGCAACGCCGCCTGACTGCCGCTCTGATTGATTTCGGCCAAGCCGTCGACCGCCGCGCCCATCGCCAACCGCCACAAAGTAACCGGGTAGATCACCATATCGTAGCCGGCATCCTGTAATTCTGTCGCGGTGAACAGATCCGACTTGCCGAACTCGGTCATGTTGGCCAGCATCGGCACCGCGCAAACCGCGCGCATCCGACGGAACTCTTCCAAATTGGTGAGCGCTTCCGGGAAGATCACATCGGCGCCGGCTTCCGCATAGGCCGCAACCCGACGGGCCGCGCCGGCCAGCCCTTCGACGGACCGGGCATCGCAACGCGCAATGATCAGGAAATTCTCATCGCGTCGGGCGGCGACAGCGGCCCGGATTTTTTGCTCCATGACCGCGGTCTCGACGACGTCCTTGTGGTCGAGATGACCGCAGCGTTTCGGCATAACCTGATCTTCGATATGGCAACCCGCGAGACCGGCCTCCTCCAAAGTGCGGACAGTGCGGGCCACCGCCATCGCTTCGCCGAAGCCGGTATCCGCGTCGATGATGCACGGCAAGTCGGTGACACGGGCGATTTGCTGGCCGCGGCCGGCGACCTCGCTCAAGGTCGTCAGGCCGACGTCGGGCAGGCCGAGATCGCTGGCCAGCACGGCACCTGAAATATAGACCGCGGGAAATCCGTGCTTTTCGATTTCCATCGCCGCCAACGGAGAGAACGCGCCCGGTACCTGCAGAATCTGTTGGCCGCTTAAAGCCGCCCGCAGGTCGGCGCGTTTGGCGGCGGCGCTTTTGGTGCAGAACAACATGGCGGCACTCCCGGCGATGGTATCAATGGTGTGAATAAAGCGGTTGGCCCGGCACTTCCATCTCAGTCTTGAGTACGGTTGCCGTCGCCGAATCGATAATGAACAAGGTCCGGTTATCCGGGCCGCCGAAGGCCAGGTTGGTGGTGGTCCGCCCGCCGCTCACCGCGCGAATGCGCACCAGCGGTTCGGCAAACGGCGAGAAGCCCCAGACGCAGCCATTGCCCGCGTCGCAAACGAACAGACGCCCGTCGCGATCGACGGCGAGCCCGTCGGCGCCACCCGTGCCGCCGGCCAAGGCGGTGAATATGCTGGCCTTGGTGGTGCCGCCATCGGCAGTCAGCGGGATCCGCCAAACCGCGTTGCCGCGGGTCATGCCAACGTAAAGCACACTTTCGTCAGGGCTGGTGGCCAAGCCATTCGGGCTCGGGCCATTACCGATCAGCCGATCGAGACGCCCGGAAGCCGGATCGTAGCGGTAGACTCGCCCGCTCGGGTCGTGCACGCCGGTTTGGCCTTGGTCGGTGAAATAGAGCTTGCCGGAGGAATCGAAGAACAGATCGTTGACGCCGATGAAACTCTCGCTGTTGCGATGGGTCAAATAGGGTTCGACGGCGCCGGTCGCCGGGTCCAGGACCATGATTCCGTTCTTGTAGTCGGTGATGAAAATCCGGCCGTCGCGATGAATCTTCAAGCCGTTGGGCCAGCCGTCGTATTCGGTCACCAGGTTCCAATTGCCATCGGGCGCAATGCGAAACACCCGGCCATAGGGAATGTCGGTGACGTAGAGATTGCCCTCGCGATCGAACGACGGCCCTTCCAGGAAACTGTCGAGGCGCGCGCCCGGCCGGTTGGCCATCGCCCATTCGGCGTCGCGGCCCTGATAACGGAATCGCTCGGGCAGTGCTGTAAATATCTCCGTCGAACGGTCATTGGGCGGCGGATAGAGGCTCATCGATGGGTGTCTCCCGGAAACGTGCGCCCGAAAATATGCCATCAAAGTCAGCCGCTGACGAGGTAAGCGCCACATTTCTCGTGAAGCGAGCCAGGAAAAGTCGGCTATTCATTCGGTAACGGACCAATCGGCTACGTCACGGCAATTCTCTGATGTGCCAGGAGTGGCGATCTGGGAACGGCTAGGGTCACCTGGGAAGAATCCTGGTCAGACGACCAAAATTCTGCGGAATTCCATGTCGATCACCCCTTGGCATACCATCCGTTATCGACGTACAGGGCGTTGCCGTTGACGAAACTGGATTCGTCGGAGGCGAGGAAAACCACGGCGTTGGCGACTTCTTCCGGTTCGCAAATGCGGCCCTGGGCTTCCGCCAGGGCGCTTTCCTCCCAGGCCTGGCCGGCGGTATCCAATTCCGATATTTCGCGCAAGCCGTGCGCGGTCTTCACGAACCCTGGGCAAACCGCATTACAACGAATGCCTTGGTCACGATATTCGACCGAGATGCTGCGTGCCAGTTGCAATACCGCACCCTTCGTCATGCAGTAGACGGATTCAAGGGCGTATCCCAGCTCGGATGCGATCGAGCCTGTGATCACGATATTTCCACCGCCGTTTGCGCACATATCACTGACCGCGCGGCGGCAAACGAGAAAGGCCGATTTTACGTTTATGTCCATCAGGCGGTCGTATTCTGCCTCGGTAGTTTCGTGAAACGCTTTTACCGTAATGGTACCGGCATGATTGAATAATATGTTGTACGGACCGATGTCTTTGGCAATCCGGTCGAAGGCGCGTTCTACTTGTGCCGAATTGGCGACGTCCGTTTCGATGAAGCCGGCGACACAGCCCATATCTTGGATCATCTGCACGGTTTCTTCGCCGGCATCCCTTTGAATATCAAGGATGGTGACCGAAGCGCCCTCACGGGCGAAAGCCAGGGAAGCGGCTCGGCCCATTCCGGCAGCGCCGCCGGTGATAACGGCGGTCTTGCCGGCAAGGCGGCCCGGCTTCGAGCCTTCGTTGGTGCTGTTTGCCATTGTCTTGCCTTTCTTGTTTTTCACTCAGACAGCTTTAGTCGGCGGATGAGGCCTGCCTGCTGGCCGTGATGTTTTGGAAAAACATCGAAAAAAGTTCCTGCTGCGAGGAAATCCGCAGCTTTGCGTATATGTTGCGACGGTGAATTCTGACCGTTCCGACGCTGATACCCAGACGTTTGGCGATTGCGTCGGAGGAGTGCCCTTCAAGAACCTGCGCGGCAACTTGGATTTCTCTTGGCGTGATGTATTCGCTGAAGAGGGCGCCGACTGTGTCTTCTATTTTTGTGCGTTCTTGCGGAATCGTAGCACTCTTTTGGCCGGCCTCAAATTCTTCAGCGATGTGGCGCCAATGACGCTGTGCCAGGCTGACGACCACGGGCGTGACGCTATCCAGAATGCGGAATTCCTTGGCGGAGAAGCGTGTATTTTCGCGCGACCGCATAAGTGAAATGACCAAAGCAACACCGCCCTGGAGATAGAAAGTGTAACAAATCTCTTCTGATAGGCCAGTTTGGATGTAATACGAACGATAATATTCGCTTTGATAAAATCGGTCCGGCGCGATGTCGCGCAACCTATACAAACCGGTTTCCACCATACGGTCGCACGCTTGAAAAAACGGGTCCAGCAGGTATGGCCCTTTCAAATAATCGTCAACAAAAATGACCCGCTGGCTGGGATTGTAAGTGTGGTGGAGGCACAACGGCGTTTCGCTTTGGAAATACGCAAAGGAAACGGAGTAATCGATCTGAACCAACGACCGCAAAGCCGCCACCAGATCATCGGGGAAAGCTTCCTCGCCGATGGTGGTGATGCAACGGGACAGACCCGCAAGCCAATCGGTGTTGCCGGCCGGGACCGATTTCGCCGTTTTGGTTTTGGCGGTCATGACACCGTTTCCAGTCATCCGTCGATATACTCCATAAAAAGCCAATAATATTTGTTTTTGGCCTATTTATGTAGTAGCTTACATTTAAACAAAATCAATAACAAATCCCCATTTAAGAGGTAGGGGGGAAAATACAGGGAATGGCTTTGCCTGCAGCATCCGGCGGATCAATGGACGAAGATATCGAGTTTCGCGGCGTCTCGAAAAAGTTTGAAGACGTGCTGGCGGTCGATGATGTTTCCCTATCCGTGGAACGGGGGTCTTTTTTCAGCCTGCTCGGACCGTCCGGTTGCGGCAAGACGACCTCCTTGCGCTTAATCGCCGGCTTCGAACAGCCGAGCGCTGGCGACGTTATTATCGGCGGCCACACCATGGTCGGCGTACCGGCGTACAAGCGGCCGGTAAACATGGTTTTCCAAAACTACTCTCTGTTTCCCCACTTAAATGTGGCGGACAACGTCGCTTACGGATTACGGCAACGAAAACCGCGTCCGGCCAAAGCCGACATTTTGAAGCAAGTCGGTCAGACGCTGGAACTGGTGCGTCTTGACGGGTTTGGGCACCGCCGAACGTGGGAGCTTTCCGGTGGGCAACAGCAACGTGTTGCCTTGGCCCGCGCCTTGATTAACCGCCCCACGGTGCTGCTGCTTGATGAGCCGCTGGCGGCGCTGGACCGAAAACTGCGCCAAGAAATGCAAATTGAACTACAGACCCTGCAGCGGGACGTCGGCATCACTTTTGTCCTGGTGACCCACGATCAGGAAGAAGCCCTCTCCATGAGCGATAGAATCTGCATCATGCGTGACGGGCAAATCGTGCAAATAGGCGGGCCTAGCGAACTTTATGACCAACCAATAACCGACTACGTCGCCGGCTTTGTCGGCAAATCGAATTTTTTCGATGGGGTGGTGGTTGAAAGTTGTCCCGAGGCCACCGTTTTGAAAGTCGGCGACGGTCGCGTCCTAAGAGGCCGTGTCCCGGGTGGCGGCGTGGCACCACGCCAAAGCCGGCCGGGCCGGATTGCCGTACGGCCAGAACTCATCAGCATTTTCGCACCTGAAAACGACGCGGCAACACCAATCGACGTAAAAGCGCCAGCGCTGGTGAAGAACAGAATCTTCCTCGGTGGACAAACCGAATACTTAGTCGCAGCGGAAGGGTTCGGCGACATTCTTGTACATGCATCGAAGCAGGCCGAAGGTATCACCGGCGGGTTTTCACCTGGCGACAAGGTCATCGTCGGGTGGGATACCAAGTCGGCCCTGGCCTTTGAGGACTTAGACACGAGTACTGAAAATCAAGACCGTCCTGCCGTCGGGGCGGAACTTGAAAATGTAAATGACGGAAACGGGAGCAAGGGAGACTAAACGATGGTCAAAAAGCACAGAGAAAACGCGCCCATCAGCGCGCGCAAGTTCATGGAAGAGTTACGTCGCTACGAGAAAGGCTCGGTTTCCAGACGCCATTTCCTAGGTGTCACCGGGCTTGGCACGGCGATGGCCGTACTAGGATCGGCAATGCCGGGACTGGTCCCAGGCCGAGCCCATGCCGCGGACGACTTGGGCGACAAGCTGGTTTTTTCCACTTGGCCGAACTATTTCAATCCTGCCAATATCGAGGCATTCACCAAAGCCACAGGCGTCCACGTGCAGGTAAATATCTTCGGTTCGAACGAAGAAATGCTGGCTAAACTACAGGCCGGCGGCACCGGTTGGGATGTTTTCGTTCCGACCAATTATACCATTTCGAATTATGTGGCACTCGATCTGATCCAGAAGCTGGATTTGGCCAGATTACCGAACTTCGATCAGAAAACCCAAGACCCGCTGTTCGCCGACCCGGCCACCGTGAACGGTCAAGTTTACGCCGTGCCGAAAAACTGGGGCACGACGGGATTTGTAGTCAATACGAAGAAGATCAAAGGCGATCCGAAATCACATAAGGACTTTTTCAAGGTCACCATGGGCGAAGGGTCGGGTCACACCATCGTTCACGATTATCAATTGACCACGATTGGCGCGGCCCTGTGTGCTCTTGGCCATTCGTTCAACTCAATCGACAAGAAAGAATTGGCGGATGCCGAAAAGCTGCTGATCAAGTCGAAGCCGCATCTGTTTGCCATCACGTCCGACTACCAACCGGGTATGCGTAATGGCGACGCCTGGATGTCGATTTGCTGGACCGGCGATGGCGCGCAACTTCACAAAGACCTGCCGGAGATGAGCTATGTCGTTGCCAACGACGGTGGCGAGATCTGGTCGGATTTCTATTGCATTCCGAAGGAAGCACCGCACATGAAAGCCGCCTATGCGTTTATCAACTACCTGATGGAACCGGCGGTCCAGGCAAAGGAATTCGAAAGCCACGGTTACGCAACCAGCGATTCACGGGTATCCGCCCTGTTGCCGGCGAGCACGGCAAGTGACCCCATCCTTTTCCCGGCCAAGGAACTGATGAACGGTTTGGAATTCGGCGCGGCGCAAACTTTGACCGATCCCACGCGAGCGGAAGTCATGGCGCGCTTCAAATCCGCCTGAGCCCAGAGCAGAATCGGAAGATGACGGCGGCGAGCTTCGATACAGGCGGCAAAAGGAATTGGCAGACAGCGGTGTTGTTGATGCCGTCCACGCTTTGGTTCCTGGTGATGCTTGTCTTACCGTTGATTGTCGTCGTCATTTTCAGTTTTGGCGAACGGTCCCCCGTCGGCGGCTATGGGGCCGGGTTTACGTTTGAGCAGTACGGCAATCTGCTTGCCCGCCTCAAGGCGTTTCAGAACACCATGACCTATGCGCCGCTCGGCACCGTGGTCAGTCTGTTGGTGGCATATCCGCTGGCCTATTATCTTGCCGTCAAAGTTGACAGGCGGTGGCGCCTTTTGTTGCTGGTCCTGGTTATCGTGCCGTTTTGGACCAGCCTATTGATCCGTACTTATGCCTGGATCTTTATTCTCGGTGGGCGCGGTATCCCGACGTTATTGGAATTCGTCGGCATCGAAGAGCTTCGCCTGATCAACACACCCTTCGCCGTGTTGGTCGGCATCGTGTACGGTTATTTGCCATTGATGGTGTTCCCCATATTTGTGTCGCTGGAACGCCTCGACAAACAATTACTGGAGGCTTCCAGCGATCTCGGCAGCTCGCCGCTGCGTACTTTCTGGCAGGTGACCCTGCCGCTTTCCATGCCCGGGGTGGCAACTGGTTGTATGTTGGTGTTTATCCTGTTGATGGGGGAGTTTCTGATCCCCGCGTTCTTGGGCGGCGGCAAGGTTTTCTTTATCGGCAACGCCATGGTCGATCTGTTCCTGCAATCGCGGAACTGGCCTTTTGGGTCCGCCGTCGCGGTGACACTGGTGATCATCATGTTAATCACGGTCAGCCTTTATATGCGCTTCGTGATGGGTGGTAGATCCGGCCGCGACGCTTCCATCATGTAGGGGGCCGCATGCGACTTTATTCCATCGCTGTTTATTTGTTCCTTTATGTGCCGATCGGCATCATCGTCCTGTTCAGTTTCAATTCCGGCCGTCATGCCGCAGACTTTCAGGGGCTCTCGGTGCAGTGGTACGGCAAGGCCCTGTCCAACCCCTTTGTTATGGAGGCATTGTCCACCAGCCTGATCATTGCGCTGTCGGCGGCGGTGCTATCCAGCCTGATGGGAACTGCCGCGGCCTTGGCCCTGCAACGCTTGCGGGGGGCGCTTAGGGCGCTTTTTGACGGCTTGATCTATATTTCCATCATGATCCCCGGCATCGTCATCGGTATTGCGACGCTGGTTGCGTTGGTAACCGTGTTCGACTTCCTAAACCCGGTGCTGGCCGCCTTATGGCCGGACGGCACCAAAGCGCCGAAAATGTCATTGGGGTACGCTACGGTGATCGCGGCGCATACACTTTTCACCATGTCGTTGGTGATCGTATTGGTGCGCGCCCGGATCGCCGACATGGACCGAACCCTGATCGAGGCGTCGGAAGATCTTTATGCCACGCCATGGCGAACCTTCTATCAGGTGACCTTGCCGCAGATTTACCCGGCCATCCTGGCGGGGTTCCTATTGAGCTTTACCTTTAGTTTCGATGATTTCATCATTTCCTTCTTCGTCGCGGGCGCCAACACAACTTTGCCCATCTACATTTTCTCTTCAATACGGCGCGGCATCACGCCCGAGGTCAACGCCATCGGCACCATGGTATTGGGCGTCTCGCTTACGCTGTTGATCGCGGCGCAATTCGCGCTACGCGCTCGTTTGCTCAATCGCTAAAGAAAGCGCGAAGACCATGGCGAAGGGAGCGACTGCTGGCAATTCGAATACCGTAGCAAGGAGTTGCGGTCGCGCTTCACACAGCCAGGAGCGTCCGCTCGAAGCCCGTCGAACCGGATGTTGCCGTCGCCGGCGGAATGGCTACCATAAGAGCCCTAAGGGGCACCAATCTGGAGAATGTCGGGGAATATGCCAGGATCGAGCAAGGATACTCCCGTGGATCATGGCTGGTTGAGCCAAGGCAGCACGTCGAGCGCGGATGTCCGCCAAAGCTATGACGGCTGGGCTGGGACTTACAATGACGATTTGGACGCATGGGATTATCGCGCGCCCGCCAAGGCCGCCGAACTACTTCGAGACGCCGTTGCGCCATCAAGTAGCTTGCTCGATGCGGGCTGCGGTACCGGTCTCGTCGGACAGGCCTTGCGTGACGCTGGTTTCAGCGGTGCCTTAGACGGCATCGATCTGTCGCCACCCTCCCTCGAAGAGGCTAGAGCGCTGGGCATTTATCGTGATCTGCGCGCCGCCAACCTACAGGAATTGCCGTTGAGTACCGGCGATAACGCATATGATGCCGTGATCTGCGTCGGCGTCTTGACCTACGTCCCCGATAGCGAGGCTGTTCTGCGGGAGTTTGCTCGACTTGTTCGTCCCGGCGGCGTCGTTCTGGCCACCCAGCGGGACGATCTGTATCGAGCGCGCGCGTTCGATCTGACGATCCAGGGCCTGGTGGATGCCGCGGTCTTTTCCGAGGCTGACATCGCGGCGCCCGAGCCCTATCTTCCCAACAATCCCGATTTCGGTTCGGTCATTAAGGTCATCCATGCTGTACTCAGCGTGGCATAACGGTCAGCCGAAGCCGTCGAAGATTTCGTGAAATCGGGATATACGGGCTTTAACAATAATTCTGTGAGCGTCGTTTGCTTGAAATATCGACTCCCGATACTTGAAATCTACATACGATCGTTGTGCATGGACAGAGGAGGATCCGATGCCGAGCACCTATGGCTTCGCTGATGCGAAGGGTTACGAACGGATTATGGGCCGCTTCAGCGCGGGCCTAGCACGGCGGTTCTTGGAATTCTCCGAACATCCGGCTGGAGAGAAAATACTGGATGTTGGATGCGGGACCGGAAGCATGAGCTTTGCCCTGGCGGAACGGGGAGATCACGAAAGCATCGTCGGAATCGATGTCAGCGATGGTTTTGTCGCGTATGCCAAGTCCCAGAACCGTGATGACCGTACACAGTTCGAAGTCGGCGATGCGACTTCCCTGCCTTACGATGACGGCCATTTCGACCGCGCGGTTTCTCAGCTCGTTCTACAATTTCTGCCTGATCCGTTTCCGGCGGTTGAGGAGATCAGTCGCGTTGTCAGACCTGGCGGGACCGTGACGGCATGCGTTTGGGATTCTTTCGGCGGTTTGCCGCACATTCGCGTCCTATGGGACAGCGCGTCCGCGTTGGGCCTCGACCGGGAAAGGTCGCTTTTGCGTCCTCTAAGTACACAGGGCGAATTGGAAGCGATGTGGCGACGCGCCGGGCTTGCCTCGGTTCAAGAAGACATCATTACGACAAGATTTCTATACGACGATTTTAACGACTACTGGTCGTCGTTCCTTCACGGCGACGGCCCGCCGACGCAAATGCTGCGGACTCTCGACAACGATCAGATAAGCCAGCTGGAGCAACAGGTCAGGCATGTATTTCTAAGCGGCAAGCCCGACGGCCGACGTTCGTTTTTCGCCGTTGCGCTCATCTGCAAAGGCACTGTTACAGCGCATTGACGCGAAATGAATGCGCCGATGGAAGAATGAGAAGGACATCCCATGGCAATTGCCGTCACGCCCGCAACCCCGGTGTTCGGCGCTCACGTCAGCGGCATAGATATCAACAAGCCGCTCGACGGCGATGCATTCGCGGTTATCCGTGCCGCCTTCGACAATCACCTTGTCTTGATTTTTTCCGGTCAACCGATGACTGACGAGCAGCAGATCGTGTTCAGCGAACGGTTCGGTCGGCTGGAGGGCACGTCCGCCGCAAGCGTCAATCCCGGCGCCGGGACACCGTTCGCGCGTCAGTCCAACCTGGACATCACGTCCGGCGAAACAATTCGGGCAGACGACCGGCGTATGTATTATCAAAAGGCCAACATGTTTTGGCATGCCGACAGTTCGTTCAAGACGATAACTTCGTTGTGCTCCGTGTTGTCCGCCCGGATCGTGCCGCCGCAAGGCGGGGCCACCGAATTCGCCTCAACCAGGGCGGCCTACGCCACTCTCAGCGAACGGGAAAAATCTGACATCGAGGATTTGGTCATCGAGTATGACCTCGCTTATTCCCGCGGTCTGGCCGGGTTCGAATTCACACCAGATGAATTGACGGATACGCCCCCCGTCCGGCACCGGCTGGTGCGAACAAACAAGGCGAATGGGCTTAAATCCGTGTTGATCGGCGCCCATGCCAAAGGCGTCGTGGGGTGGCCCGAAGATGAAGGCCGTGCGCTGCTAGACGATCTACTGACGCGCGCGACCCGGCCTGAAAACGCCTATCGACACGAATGGCGCGAAGGCGACGTTGTCGTTTGGGACAACCAGGCTGCGGTGCATCGCGCCACCGAATACGACACGACCCGTCATCGGCGATTGATGCAGCGCACGACGATTACCTCCGCCACATAGTCGATCGGTTTTAACGATCACCTACTTCGCCGCCTCGTCCAAAAGCAGCCTCGTCATTTCTTCCGGATGGCTAAGCATCGGATAATGACCGGCCTCCATCACCTGCCAGTCGGCTTCGAGATTTTCCGCCGTCCGGCGTTGATGCGCTTCTGACGGATTCTTGCTGTTTGTGCAATAAATCACCGTGGCCGGCCATGATTGCGCCCAGAATTCGGTTAAATCCGCCGCTGACGCGCCTTTCGGATGCAAGGTCGCGCGGTCCAGCGCCCAGGTTTGCAGACCGGGCTCCAAATCGGCGAAGAGGCGCTTGGCCAACCCCTCGCGGCTCGGGCCGGCGGCGAATTCGGTTTCATCATTGGGCGGTTGACCGGGACTGACGATGACGATGTCCGCCACGGTTTCGCCGACTTGCGGCGCCAGCGCATCGATATAGACAAGTCGTTTGATTTTATCGCGGGCGCGTTCCGCGACCTTGCTGATGACAATGCCGGAACTGCTCGTGCCCGCCAGAATGACATCGTCGAGGTCTTCGTAAAACAATAGATCAGCCACCTCTTCCGCCATCGTCGTCGCAGTGATACCGGCGCGCAAATGATGCCGCCGCTCGGCGCAGCCGTCCATTGTCGGGGCATGAACCACATGTCCGGCCGCCCGCAACAATTTTACGGTCGGCTGCCAAATCCAACTTCCTTGAAACGAACCATGAATAAGAACGAAATTCGCCATTTGCTACGACACCTGTTTTTTATGACTGCCAGTGCCTGCCATGGTGCGGAAATCGTGGATGATTGTCGAGGCGGATGCTGAGCCGACCCGCCATCACCAGTCAGCCGCACGGTGCCGATCGCAGCGCTAATCGGGCTCGGCCCTCCAGAATTAATAACTTTGTGCGTTTTAGAAAATTGAGGTTATCGCCGGTTACGATTATTGTGACGGACGCAAATTCAAAGCTTGGTTTGAGTGAGGGATATGTACATCGACTTTTCCGATCCGGCTGACATCGTCGACCAATGTAAGACCTTGAACTGTGGGCGCGAGGATTTCCTGCTCGTATGTATCGCGCGGAATGACGAATGGCAGTTGGATCGCATTTTGAAATTGCTTTCGGATGCGAACCTTCGGTTTTTCGGTGGTGTTTTTCCGGCCTTGATTGAAGGATCGACTGTTCGCGAGAACGGAGCGCTGGTTCAGGTCCACAAGTTGGCGGCGGAGCCGGTCGTGGCGCAAATCGACGGGAATGAGCCGGAATGGGCCGCGCCATTGCCTGACATATCAGGACTGCCGCAAAAACCGACCTGCTTGGTTTTGGCGGACTTTTCCTGCGTGGCGGTCACCAGCCTTCTCGAGGAGCTGTTCAACGTCCACGGAAACAGAGTGAATTATTTCGGCGCGGGCGCAGGCAACGGTACGCGCAGCCCGCGTCCCATCCTGTTTACCAATCGCGGCCGGCTCACCGGCGCCGCCTTGGTCGCCTACGTCGTATCGAACGCCGATGTTCATTTGCGGCACGGATGGTCGCGCAACTCTGGTCCGGTTATCGCCACGAAAACGGACGGCAATGTGGTCAAGGAACTCAACTGGGAGCCGGCCATGTCGGTCTACCGAGGCCTTGTCGGCGACCAAATTGCGAACTCTCTCGGACGCCGGGAAGATGTTCCGGAGGCAAAACGGCATCCATTTGGCATTGCCCGCGAGGATTTGGAAGATGTCGTCCGTGACCCCATGATGGCCATTAATGATGGTGAACTCGTTGTCCTGTCCGGTGTTCCCGAAAATTCTGTTATGCATATTATGAAGGCCGATAACGACAAGCTCGTCGAATCGGCGCGGGAACTCGGCAATGTTTTCAGCCAAGGCGGCGAGAACAGCCACTGTTTGCTGTTTGATTGCTATTCGCGCGCCAAGCTTCTGGCTGACGCCTTTCCCAACGAACTCAAGGCTTTCGTCACCGCTTTGCAGGAAAAGATGCCGGGCTGTAGCGTAGAAGGTGCGTTGGCGTTAGGCGAAATCGCGTCCGACGGCAACCGACTGCCTGATTTTCACAATAAGACCATTGCCGCCGGATTGTTCTATGGCGAACGCTGACACAGATATTGTCGCCGACTCGCTATTGCTTTTGGAACTAGCCCTATCAATAGGCCGAACGTCCAATGAAAGCGTGAACCGGCGATGCAAAGCCTTCCTGCACATCCTGCTCGCACGCAAGAATTTGTCCTATGGCTCGGTGTGGATTTGTTCCGACGTCGTCAGTCGCGATGAGGGCGATGCCCAAACAATTGAATTGATAGCCGCTTTTCCCGAAAGCCGCGGCATCGAAAGAAAGATTTCGATCGACCATCCGAGCATGGCAGTGCTGAAGGAACCCGGCTTTCATGTGACACGGGACACCGACCCCGATTTCGATTTGCATGTTCTGGAAGCGAACTTTCCAGGGGGAAGCGTGCTTTCTCTAAAATTGCGGAATCTCGGCGTAATGCGGCTTTTTTCCATCAAATCGAACGCCTTCACGCGCCGCGAAATCAATCAGTTGTTACCGGTGATAGAGATCTTCGCCTTGTCTCTCAAAAGCGCTTATGCGCAAGAGCACTTGCAGCAGAGCGAAATGAAAGCACGGCTGGCAACGGCCGAAGCGGAACGTTCCAGGGCCGTTGCCGAGCGTGCCCAGAAATCCGCGGAGTTGGCCAACAAGGCCAAGTCGGAGTTTCTATCGACGATGAGTCACGAACTCCGGACGCCTTTGAACGCCATTCTCGGTTTTGGACAAGTGATCGAAGCCGCCAGTGAAAACGGTGGCGACGAGGCAACCAAAGTTGGCGCCGGTTATATTCTTCGTTCGGGATGGCATCTGCTGAGCCTGATAGAGGAAGTCCTGGATTTGTCCAAAATAGAATCGGGACAGTTTGATATTTCGATCGACACTATCTCTCTTACGGACATAGTCGGGGACTGCCATCAGACCGTAGCGGCGATGGCAAAGGAACACGGCATTTCTATCGGAAATACACTATCACCTAATCAATACGTAAAAGCTGATGGCACCCGACTGAAACAGGTGTTTCTCAATCTTTTGTCGAACGCCATCAAGTACAACCGACCTGACGGGACCGTGACCGTCGGCTCGGAACATCCACATGAGGGTTTTATCCGCGTCACCGTCGCCGATACCGGCCGAGGCATCTCGCCAGCGAATGTCGACAAGATATATCAGCCTTTCGAACGTCTGAGTGCCGCAAATTCCGAAATCGACGGCACGGGCATCGGACTGACGATTACCAAACGCCTGATCGAAGCCATGGGTGGTCGAATCGGATTTGATTCCGTCGAAGGCAAGGGCAGTTCCTTCTGGCTTGATATTCCCGTCGACGATGCGCCGGCAATGGTCGGAGAGGCGAACCTGACACCGGCAATTCGTGGCAATACTAAACCGCCTTCGAGCGTCGATGAGAATTCAAAGGTAATCTTGTACATCGAAGACAGTCCGGCGAACTTGCGCCTGATGGAAATGACAATGAGCCGGTTCAGCACCATTCGCATGCTATCAGCCCATACCGGCGAAATTGGCCTGCAAATGGCCGAAGCGCATCACCCCGACCTGATCTTGCTTGACATCAATCTGCCGGACATGAACGGGTTTCAAATTCTAAAACGTTTGCGGGCATCACCGCGGCAAGCTGCGATCCCGGTCATAGCTGTGACCGCCAATGCCATGCCAGCGGATCTCGAGAGGGCCGCACTGGAAGGGTTCGACGCCACTATTACCAAGCCGTTCAACCTGGATGAGATCGCGGACGTCCTCCATCGCGGGTTAGGGTTGGAACCATCGGCCGCATTGGGCAAACGACACCATGAAATCCGACAGCCCTGAGCCAGGCCCCGCCGCTCACGGCGGTGAAACCGTGTTGCTGCGCCATCGGGCAGGGATTTTACTTGCCGGAATCGTCCTGAGCTTTGGCGGCCTGTTGATCCGTATGATTGAGACGGCAACGCCTTGGCAAATCCTATTGTACCGCTCCGGATTTCTGGCATTGTCCCTTGCACTTTATCTTGCCTGGCGCGAGCGAGAACGCCTGGTTCAATACCTAGCGGCCACGAGCGGGGCTGCGATCCTTGGCGGATTCTGTATCGGTGGGGCGATGATTGGCTTTATCTGGTCGGTGACCCACACGACGGTCGCCAATACGCTATTTATCCTAGCCGCCTCGCCCTTTGTCGCCGCCGCGCTTGGCTGGATCGCACTTCGTGAGCGTGTGCATGCACGAACGTGGTTGACAATGGTGGTGGCAGCTCTGGGCATCGGCGTCATGGTTTACGACGGTATCGGCGGCGGACATATCACCGGTCTGCTGGCAGCACTCGGCGCCACCTTCGGCTTTGCCGGCTTGACGGTTATCTTGCGCTGGAAACGCCACGCCGACCTCATGGCGGCAGTGCTCTACGGCGCCATATTCAGCTCTCTCGTCGGTGCAGTCGTAACGCTGCCCGAAGGCTTCGCGGTTCCCCTCGCCGACGTCGGATGGTGTGTGTTTTACGGTGGGCCGGTGATGGTTCTGGGTTTCATCCTGCTCATTCATGGCGGCCGGTTTGTGCCGGCAGCCGAGGTGACGTTGCTGTCGCTGTCGGAAGTGGCACTCGGGCCGGTATGGGTTTGGCTGGTGGTCGACGAGAGGCCGAGCGGAGCAAGCCTCATCGGCGGAACTTTGGTGTTGGCGGCCGTCGCAGCGCAAGTACTTCTTGGCGGCCGACGACGCCATCCGCCGATGCCGCTTGACTAACGCATTCTCGCGCCTGCCCTCGCTAATGACATAGGGTTAGCAAATGAAACTTTACGTGACTTTGACCTCGCCCTATTCACGACTGGTTCGTGCGGTGATCATTGAAAAGGGGCTGCAGGATCGCGTCGCCGTGACGCCAATCCAGACACGCACGCCGGACAGTCCCCTCTACGCCATCAATCCATCGGGTCGGGTTCCGACTTTGTCCACAGATGATGGCGTGATTTTTGAGGATTCATCGCTGATTTGCACCTATTTAGATCACCTGGACGGTGCGCCTATTTTCGATATCCCCGACGACGGCCGCCGATGGGCCGCCTTGCGTCTTGAAGCCAAAGTGCGGAGCATGCTGGACGGTATCTCGGTCTGGGGCCGGGAATTTTACCGACCGGTCAACGAGCGTTCCCCCACCGTCATTGATCACGAAGCCGCCCGTGCCCATCGCTTGGCAGATTCCTTGGATAAAGACGTCGCCGCCGGTCTGTTTGACGGTCCTTTGTCCATTGCTCAATTGTTGCTGGCCTGCGCATTACCGCCCTATTGGCATTGGCCCAACGCGAAGTTGGACGTAAGCGAAGGCCACCCACCCGAATTCCAATGGCGCAGCGGCCGCAAAAGTTTGAGTCTCTGGGTAGACCGGTTCAGCGAACGGCCGTCGATACAGGAAACCACCCCGGCTGCGCACTGATTGTCATAGTGTGCGCGCCAATCGAACTGCGACATACAGCCGAGGTGATGGGCACCGACACCAGCACGTGGACTATCCCTTCGCCGTCTACGGCATTTGATGACCACAGGCACTTTGCAGCAGACCCAACAGTTCTACGGTGAACGCGTTCTTGCTAAGTCCATGCTTTCTGAGATAGCTCGCCTGCACCCGATAGGCCTCGCCCTCAATCCAGCCAGTACAAGACGCGTGTAAATATGCACCACTCTCGAACTGGTGTGCATGGACTAACTCGTGCACCAAGTAACTGCGCCCTAGTGGCGTAGCGAGATCGACATCAAAGTCATGCAATATTCTCCCGCTAGCCACCACGTATGCGGTGAGCGGAACCGCACCGTGAGCCGAAGCCTCCGCCCCAACAACCGCAACTAGCGCTGCAGTACTTGTCGCGCTCACGCGGGGGCATTTCTGTAGTAGCGGGCGGCCGGTCTCTTCTGAAACGAAAGCGATAAGTTCACCCAACTGTTTGCAGTCGATGGCCTCGTTATACGTGTCTCCTAACGCTGGACCCACCCGGGCACCTGTGAAGATTAGACTCAGCAACGCAAGGGAAAGGGCACTGATTATTGCCTTCATAGTCGACCACTCCTGTTATCTCCTGTCTTAGGCAATTTTCACATTTCGAGAGTTACGGCCGCGTGAGTGCGGAAAACCCGAGCGTTAGCTTAGCGTTAGGTCGGTGGCCGCTTCAGTTGCGCAGGTAACAAGATCGGAATATCTTGAACTTTGATGGCAAAACTCAACATTAGGCTGCTTGGCGGATTCCGCCTTGATGATGATACGGGTGGTAGGATTCCTCTTTCTGGTCGCAAGGGAATTCTGCTTCTAGCTCGCTTGGCAGTGCCGCCGGGAATGACACATTCGCGGGAACAGTTACAGGACTTGCTCTGGCCTGATGCTGACCAAAGCCACGCACAGGGAAACTTGCGCTTTCTCCTCCACCGGCTACGTAAAATCATTCCGCCGGAATGTAGGCAATTTCTCGTCTGCGAGGGCCGCCAAGTGTCTCTCGATGCCAACCATGTCACGGTGGACGTCGAACAGTTCGAGCGACTGGTTCTCGAAGGAACACCGCACGCGCTCGCTGAGGCTTGCGCGCTCTATGACGGCGATCTGTTGGCAAGCCTGCCTGTGAGTGATCCGAGGTTCGAAGAATGGCTTCGGCTTGAACGGGAGCGCCTACAGGAGCTTGCCCGCGAGGCATTCTGGGGTTACTTCCAGTTCAACATTTTGCAGAACGATATCGCCGCTGCAAAGAACCTTGCCTTTCGTTACTTGGGCATCGATCCCTACGCGGAACGCATGTACCATGCGCTGCTTCGACTTCACCTTGTGCTGGGTGAAAGGGCTTTTGCAGCCCGTCTCCACAGGAAATTTAAAGAAACCCTGGCGCTAGAACTTCAGATCGAGCCCAGCCCAGACATAGACGAATTGGTCCGTCAGGCGATCGAAGATCCTGAACGCGCGTGCATTCCAGCCCTCTTCGATCCGGCTTGGGTCCTGGGGCAAGACGAAAACATGGTAGATGGCGATCGCGAAGAGTCGCTCTCGAATTCAGAAAAGCCCTCTATTGCGGTTCTGCCGTTTTTGACGTTACGCGGCGGCCGAGAACAAGACCAAATTTCCCAAGGAATAACGGAAGATATTGTATCAGGCTTGTCACGGTTTCATTCGTTTTTTGTCACAGCGCGCATTACAAGCGTGTTCGCCGATACATCGGTCACCGACGTCGAACTAGTCGCCGATAATCCTCCTGCCCGATATATATTGCAGGGCAGCACCAGGTTGATGAACAACCGTGTTCGAGTTTCCGTAAGATTGATCGACGCCAGTACTGGCGGACATATATGGGCGGAGCAATATGATCGGCATTCAGTTGATTTCTATGAGACGCACGATCAATTGACGAAAAGCATTGTTGGCTCCATTGCTCCTAGGATATTCTCCGCCGAGGTTTTGCGAGCCAAGTCGCTATTTTCCGAAAATATTAACGCTCATGATATTGCGTTACATGCCCTCGATCGAGCTTGCTATTCTCTCACAAACAGCAGCAAACGGGCTAACGTCGAAGCCATTGTCCTCGCTGAACGAGCGGTGACCATGAATGGCCGTTGCGCACTTGGATACGCAGCTATAGCGAGGTGCCACTTCTGGAATGTAGTAATGTCTTGGACAGCGAACGAGGGTCGTAATCTGGCAAGCGCCGAGGAAGCGGCCCAAATTATTCGGTCGCTGAATTCCGGCGATCATCAAGCGTATTTTCATCTTGGCCGAGTTGCTTTCCTGCGCAGACAGCATGATCTTGCCCTGTCGAATTTTAACAGAGCAATTGACTTGAACCCAAATGACTTGGAATTGCTTGTTTACTTGGCTTGGGCGGAAGGGTCTTCTGGATTGCCAGAAACAGGGCGAGAGCATGCCGAACATGCACTGACGCTCAACCCGCAAGACCCGGAAACACGACAGATGATTTACTGGAACCTAGCCCAAGCAGCATTCGTTACCGGCGATTATCAACAGGGTTCCGAATACGCTGAGCGCGCCTGCCGGGAGATGCCAGATCACGCCGGCGGCTACGGCATGCTTGCAGCCTGTCTTGCCGAATCCGGCAATTTTGACGATGCCCGTGGTGCTATGGGAAGGGCCATGAGACTGGCACCCTCTTACGTTCGTGATAGAATACTAGGCAACAGCTATTTCAGGGACGAGGCGGATCATAACCGGTTTGTCGGGGCGTTGCGAAACGCTGCCGCTGACTTGCGGATTTAATTTGAAACTCAGCGTACCGGCCTTTTGGACGGACAATGAGTTCCTTCAGACAGAGGCGGGCAACGTGGTACATCAATCGCCTGGGGCCGCCTTCAGGCTGTTTGCGATTCATGAATCGATACCGTAGCCTGTTTGGCACACGCTGGAGCAGAGCGGGTGCCAAAGGAAATACGAGCTCAGAGGCGGTTGGCTGCAATAGTGGCGGCAGATTTCGCCGGTTATTCGCGCCCTGTCGGCTTGGACGAGGAAGGCACTCTCGCGGCCATGCGAGCTCATCGGCGTGAACTCATTGATCCGCTGCTCGACGAACACAGCGGTCGAGTTGCCAATACCGCCGGCGACAGTTTTCTTTTGGAATTTCCATCGGTCGTGGATGCGGTGCGCTGCACCGTTGCGTTGCAGGACGGCCTTGCCATCCGCAACAAGGATGTCGCGCAAGATCGGCGCATGGAGCTACGTATTGGCGTCAATCTGGGCGATGTGATCGCCGACGACGGGGATTTACTAGGTGATGGGGTGAACATCGCCGCCCGACTGGAGACCCTTTGTCAGCCTGGTGGCTTGATGCTATCCGATGATGCTTTCAGGCAAGTGCGGGACCGCTTGGAGATTGCATGGGTGGATGGTGGGGAGCAAGAAGTCAAAAATATCGCTCGTCCGGTTCGAGTATGGCAATGGTCACCCAATTCTTCGACTCTCGCAGATCCAATGACCATCGATGCGCCTCTGGCCCTTCCCGATAAGCCCTCAATCGCCGTATTACCGTTCGACAACATGTCGGGCGATCCCGAGCAAAAGTACTTCGCGGACGGCATTGCCGAAGACGTCATCACCGCCCTTTCTCGGTTTCGGTCGCTATTCGTCATCGCTCGGAATTCCTCTTTTACTTACAAGGGCGGTGCCGTCGATATTGCACAGGTGTCTCGCGAGCTGGGTGTGCGTTATGTCGTCGAAGGTAGTGTCCGCAAGGCGCGGGATCGGGTGCGGATAACGGCGCAGCTGATTGATGCGGCCATTGGCAATCATCTCTGGGCCGACTACTTCGACGGCACCCTGGATGATGTCTTCGATCTGCAGGACCAGATTACCGAACAGATTGTAGTCGCGGTCGAACCGGAGATCGGGGCACACGAGCGTCAGCGCGCCCGTCGCAAGCCGCCGGAAAGTCTCAGTGCTTGGGAGCTCGTGCACCGCGGCCTGCCATATTCTAGTCGCGTCAACGACGCCGATAACCAAGAGGCCATACGCCTTTTCAGGCAAGCCACCACGTTGGATCCAGAATTCGCGACGGCTCATGCTCACCTTGCCTTTGCTCTTTTTAGATCGGCACATTACCGCTACGCCGAAGATGTAGAGGAAGCCGCGGCATCGGCGCGGGCGATCGCCGAACAGGCAATTGCGCTCGATCCCAGCGAACCGGAGGCGCATTACGTCTTGGGACGGCTACATTTGCTGGCCCGCACGATCGAAATGGCGATTAGCGAGATGCAGACCTCGATCGCCATCAATCCAAATTTCGTCCGGGGCCATTATGGCCTCGGCTACACCTACCACCGTGGTGCTGGCCAAGCCGAGCTCGCCCTACCACATTACGAAACGGCCCTTAGGCTCGGACCACGCGATCCTTGGCGTTGGACGATTCTCGCCAACAAAGGTTTGGCGCTGCGATTTCTCGGTCGCCATGATGAGGCCATCGCCACCGGCCGGGCGGCCTGTCAATTTCCTGACGCGGGCCATTTGGCCTACATGAACCTCGCCGGATCACTGGCAGAGGCCGGACAAGTAGACGAGGCGCAGTTGACGGTTGAAAAAGCCATGCAAATCGAACCGATACTTTCTATTGGCTTAATCAGCAGTCGCTACGCCAGCATGCACCAAACGATTTTGGATAATTTGCTCGATGGCCTGCGGAAGGCAGGTGTGCCGGAATAGGGACTACCTCGAAGAGACCGAGGCCTACCTCGCTACCGTCGGCGAATTCCTGGCCAAGGTCGACGCCGGCAAGAACAGTACGGCCTCTATCCGGGATATGTCGGCCGAAAACGCCCGTCCCGTCAGCCACGCAGCTTTGGGATAACCTCACCGGCGATCCGTTCAAAGATGGCGAGCTGTTCGTCTTTGGTAGGATAGGCTAAGACGAACTCGTTGATGCCCGCTTCTATGTATGGCCCGACGATATCCGTAAAGGCATTCGCGGACTCGTAGACCATTTCCCGAATGGGAGGCCAGAGCAGGAGCGATCGCCGGAGCGTCGACGGGTCGCGACCGGCCTCGTCGCAGTGTTCATCAAGCGCGTCATTCCGCTTACGCGTGACCGCCAGCAACTCCTTTGGCGATAAGTTAAATCCTCCCATCGAGCTCCAAGTATCGCCATGACGTGCTGCGATTCTTAGCATCTTTGGTCCGTGCGCGGCGATGGTAATGGGCGGACGCGGCTGCTGGACCGGCCTGGGCCGCATGGCGGTATCTTTCAACTGATAGAATCGTCCGCGATAGGAAGAGACCTCGTTGCAAAGCAGCTGGTCTACGATCTCCACGACCTCTTCGAAGCGGGCCACGCGCTCCTGGAATGACCAATCGTCGATGCCTGTCATGGCATAGCTCGCATCGATCGCACCGGACGCCCCCGTGCCCAAGCCGAGTTCCAACCGCCCATGCGAGACATGATCGACCGTGAGCGCTTGGCGAGCCAGGAATGCCGGATTGCGAAATGGTATGGCACTAACCAGCGTTCCGATGCGAATCCGCGCTGTTTGCGTCGCCAGAGCGGGCAAGAGCGTCCAGGCTTCAAACCGTGGCGTTCGCGGTTGTCTCAAATCGACGAAGTGGTCGGGCAGCCAGACACTGTCAAAACCTAACGCTTCGATGGTTTGCCAACGCTCTACCATCTGTTCCCATAGGACCGACGGCGATGTGAGGACCCCAAAACGAAGCTCAGTGCTCATGACTGTCTCCTTAAAACGCATCAGAACCGGGTTTGCGAGAGATCCTGTCCGAGAACCAGCTTCCCGCCGGCGATGTAAGCGGCCGGACTCATCGCTATGTGCTTGGCCGCGGCGCGCGCATCGCGTTCGTAGCGCTCCAGCGGGCATGACCGGAAGATCGCGACGGCACCTGCGATCTCGGTCAACTGCCCGATCGCCCAAAACGCGCCTTCACTGGTAAACGTACAGGCAAGGCGGAACCGTACGCGCGCCGGAACCAAGTCCGATCCGGTCTCGACCGCATCGAGCAGATCCGTCATGGCTTGCCTGAGATATACACGGCTCGCGGACAGGCGCGCCTCGATCCGTCCGACTTCGGATTGGACGAGTTCACGTTCCGCCAACGGTAGGCTGTCGTTTCGCCGCTTCCTGCGCGTGGCAAGCCGCTGGAATTCCGCAAGCGCGCCGCGCGCGAGCCCGAGGGGCACCGTCGCCACAGTCCAGGGAAAGATCGAGCCCGTAGGCAACCGGTAAAGCGTGCCCGGCAGCGTCGGTTCCGGTTGAAAGGCATGCACGAAACGGTCCGGCACGAAGACGTCGCGGAGCTCGAAATCTGCGCTGCCGGTGGCGCACAATCCGGACACCTGCCAGTTATCGTGCAAGTTCACATCCTTTCGCGGTGCGTACACGAAAACCATGCGGCCGGTGCCCTGCCCGGACTCCTCGACTTCGCAAACCGGCGCGAACCATGTCGCATGCGGCGCACCGCTGCCGAACGGCCAACGCCCGCTCACTCTGTAACCCCCGGGCGCGGTTACCGCCCGCCCGACACCCCCGGTGCCGGAGACAACGAATGCCTCGGGGTCGGCAAAGATCTCCCGTGCGCAATCAACCGGCAAGTAAGCGCCGACGCGCCCCATGCCGCCGCCATTGCTGACGAGCCAGCCGATCGCCCCATCGAGTGCCGAGGCCTCTTCGACCACATCCATGAAGTCGAGCGCCGAAAGCTCCGGCCCGCCCAGGGCGGCCGGCAGCCACAGCCGGAACAAGCCGATTGCGGCAAGCCTGCGATAGAGGTCATCGGGCAGACGGCCGGCGGTGTCGAAACCCGCCCTTTGCCGCGTCACGGTCTCGGACAGTTCGCGCAGCTCTGCGCAGAAATCCGCGGCGGACATTTCGCCCACGTAATCCATTTGCGCAGTCGCTGTCTCCTTGGAGATCGCCATAATATGTCGCTCCCGAAACGCGTTCGCCTTTCAGGCAGGGTAGGTCCGCCCGCACGCAATAGGAAGACGTCAAAAGTGGTACATTTGACCCAGAAGCTGCCGTTTCAGTTCTCGGGCTGTGGCGGCAGCGAAAGTACCAGGCGTATCAGGTCTACCTGACGGTGCAATCCGGTCTTGGCGAAGATGGTCTCCAGGTGACGGCGCGCCGTTCTCTCCGCAATTCCAAGAGCTTCGGCGCATTCGCCCAAGGGACGACCGCCGGCCAACATCATGGTGAGGTCGGATTGCCTGCGGGTCAGGCCATAGTGACGGCGCAGGATATCGCCCTGCTCTCCCGGTGCCCCGTCCGGATCGTTCAACAGCACAAGCACGTGATCTCCGGTCAGCGCTTCGAATTCGCCGAGTGCCGGAATGGGCAGCACGGTGACGGAGTAGGGTCGCGTTTTGGCCACGCGGCCGACCGCCATGTTCCCGCCGGTCCCGGCCGGAAAATCACCCAAGGCCGAGGCAATCAAAGCCTGCAATGCCGTGTCGTCGTTGCGCCGGCGCGCCTTCAGCATCCCGCCCTCGCAGCGCATGCCGTCCGCGGCGTTGATGATCCTTCGTGCCACCGCGTTGCAGCGACGGACCCGGCCGTTGTGTCCGAGCGTGATGACGGCGACGTGAAAATTTTCGATCGCCTCCCATGCGCCGCGTTCCCGCATGTCCAGATCCGCCAGGCGGTTGCCAACCTCAACCGCGCGGGCGAGATGATTTCTCAACAGGCGAAACGTGCCGATTTCGGTCTCCGTGACGTGCCCCTGACCGGGACCCCGCTGCACGTTGGCCAGGACCAAGACGTCCGGCGTGCGCGACAGGACCGCGCCGACGTAATAGCGCAATCCATAGTCCTGGCGGAAACGATAGGCCGGGTGCCGGTCGATCGACCGCTCGTCATGCATCATGTAGTCGTAGCTGAGATCAATGTCGGGTCGGGTTTGGTGCAAGACATTGCGTTCGCTTTCCCGCGAAGAGTAGGTCGCAAACTCTTGCTTGTATTGTTGCGTGAGGCCGTGATCGATTTGGTAGACGCAATCTCGGCTGGCCAAGTCCATGCCGTAGATTTGCGCCGCCGCGCCATCCAGCAACTGGCTACAGCGTTGCAGCGCTTTGTCCCATGCCCTGGGGTCGAGCGCCGCATCGTAGATCAGCTCGATCGTGTCGATCAGATCCGCTTCGTCGCGCAACATCAGCCGTCACTCCCATCGCAAAGAATATAGGCCTTGTCCGGACTTGTCTCGATTCAGTCCATTTTCGCCGATCGAATGTACGCGTCGGCGAGCTCGCTGTTTACCGGGCCAATGTCCTACGGTAACGCCATCATCATCATCCTTTTTCTGAAACGTTGGGTTGCCTACAAAACCGTAGCATAGCGCGTCGGGCAGGTATTGATGATCTGGTCGAGGCCGCGCTTTTCGGCAGTCAATTAGTCCGAAGCTAATTCGCCGCAATCAAGGCAATCGCACTTTGGTGCCTTTGCCGAGGCGGCCGGAAAGGTGCGGGTTGAGCCGCTTCAGCTCTTCCAGCTCGGTGCCACTGACCCTGGCGACATCGGAAAGCGCGCCGCCGGATTTTATTATGTAGTAGTCGAAAGGCAACGGCAGGCCGTCTTTGACCGGCCAATTCGGCTCTTTTCGTAGCCAATGCCAGCCACCTTTGGCCCAGCAGGCGGTATCACCGACCGTCTCTTCCCGGCCGCGGAACGTCAGCGTGTCATAGAAGTAGCGACAAACCAGCTGACCGTCATTCTCCAGGCCGCGGGTGCGGGCAACAGTGACGGATCCACCGACATCCGGTTCCACACCCTGCCAGCGGTGCGGCCTAGCCTGCTCGGCCGTCTCCAACGCCTCCAGCACGGCTTTCGCATGGCTATCCAAATCCTGCGGCGCCAAGCGGGCAAAGAGCGAGCGATCCGGGGCCAAAGGCGATGCTGGCGGCGGTGCCGTTGTCTGGGGTGCCGCTGGCTGCGGCAGCTGGCTGGTCAATTGTTCGAGGCAACCCTGAGTAAGCAATGGCACCACCAGGGCACTGGCAATGATGGCCAGAGATCGTAGTCGGCGTGTCACAACTGTTTCGTCCTAATAACGCCTTCCGTCGTGCCCGGCTGCCAGGAAGAATCAAGCTGTATTGGCTACTAGTTAGAGAAAGTATGAAATGCGTTGCTCCATTGGTCCGCGAATTCAGCCATCTCGGTCCGTCTGTTTCTTTGATTGCGCCACTTTTCCCACTTTTTTTCGAAATCTTCGGTCACGTCCGCCGGCTCGTCGGCTGGGGGCGGATGTTTCGGACCGGTCTTGTCAACCACGTCTTCGACAATTTCAATTTCTGTCTTTTCGTCGTCGTCGCCGCCGTCACCGCCACCGGCGAACGCGCCGCTGGCGAGAACGAGGGAAAGCAGCAGTGACGGAAAGATCATCCTGGTCAGCATGTCTACACCTCCCTTTGTCGAGCTGCTAATGATTCGGCATTGCGGGCACCGCTGTCAAGCTGACACCCGGCCTTGGCGATGCCGTCGGTCTAGTGAATCCGGGATTTTCTGGCAGCGGTTAGTACACAAAAAGCGTCGCATTTGGCGCGCCTGGCGGCGGCCTGATCGGTCATAAACACAATAGAATCCGCCAGCCGCTTGACGCCAAGGGCCGCATGGGGTGGGTATTGGTGGTTGAGGGAATCGGGGACAAGCACGGTGACACGCTATTCGGCCTTCTCGCTGCTGGCGCACGCGCTGACCGGCCATAAACGCTGGCCGCGGGCCTGGACCCGGGCCGAGCCGAAGCCGCACTACAAGGCCATCGTGGTCGGCGGCGGCGGCCATGGCCTGGCAACCGCCTACTACCTCGCCAAAGAGCACGGCATCCACGACGTTGCCGTCGTCGAGAAAGGCTGGATCGGCAGCGGCAATGCCGGCCGCAATACAACCATCGTACGATCAAACTACATGCTCGGCCCGAACACGCATTTCTACGAATGGTCGATGAAGCTTTGGGAAGGCCTGAGCCGCGACCTCAATTTCAACGTGATGTTCAGCCAGCGTGGCGTCTTGAACCTGGCGCACAGCCCGCCGCAAATGGACGCCTTCGCCCGCCGCGGTAATGCCATGCGCCTGGCCGGCATCGATGCTGAACTGTTGGACCGCGACCAGGTGACGGCCATGGTGCCGGGGCTCGATACGTCCGACGAGGCGCGTTTTCCGATCACCGGCGGGTTGTTTCAGGGGCGTGGCGGCACCGCCCGGCATGATGCCGTGGTCTGGGGCTACGCCCGGGCCGCCGACCGCCTCGGCGTCGACATCATCGAGGATTGCGCAGTCGAAGGTTTCATCCGCGACGGCGATGCAATCGTAGGCGTCGAAACGACGCGAGGCCCTATCCGCGGCGACAAGATCGGCGTCGCTGTCGCCGGCAGCACCAGCGCGGTGCTCAAACAGGCCGGATTCGAGCGCCTGCCGATCGAAAGCCATGTCCTACAGGCGTTCGTTTCCGAACCGATCAAGCCGTTGATCGATTCGGTGGTCACGTTCGGCGCCGGTCATCTCTATATCTCGCAATCGGACAAAGGCGGCCTGGTCTTCGGCGGCGACCTCGATGGCTACAATTCCTATGCCCAGCGCGGTAACTTGCCGATCGTCACCGATGTCGCAAGCTCGGCCATGGCGCTGTTTCCAGGCCTCTCCCGGCTGCGCCTGGCGCGCCATTGGGGTGGCATCATGGATATGTCCATGGACGGCAGCCCGATCATCTGCCCGGCGCCGATCGACGGCCTCTACATCAATGCCGGCTGGTGTTATGGCGGCTTCAAGGCGACACCGGCGTCGGGCTGGTGTTTCGCCCACACCATGGCGACGGGCCGGCCGCATCCGCTGAACGCGGCCTTCACCTTGGAGCGGTTCGGCGCGGGCGACCTCATCGACGAACGGGGCGCCGGCGCGACCCCGGGCCATCACTGAGGGGCGGCGGCGATCATGCGTATCCCCTGTCCCCATTGCGGCTCGCGCGATCACGCAGAATTCACTTATGGTGGCGACGGCCAGCCGGTGCGTCCGGACCCGTCGGCCGACGACGAGACGTGGCAGACCTACGTCTATCTGCGGGCCAATCCACGGGGCGAGCATGCCGAGCTCTGGCATCACACCCAGGGCTGCAGGCTCTGGCTCCGGGTCAAACGCGATACCGTGAGCCATATCATCTCGGCGGTGGAAATCGCCGGGCCGTGGGCGGATTGGTCGCCATGAGCGGCTACCGCTTGGATAAAGGCGGGCTGGTCGATCGCTCGACGCCGCTGCGCTTCCATTTCGACGGCAAAGTCCATCAGGGTTTTGCCGGCGACAGCCTGGGATCCGCCTTGCTCGCCAACGGCGTCGGGCCGATCGCCCGCAGTTTCAAGTACCACCGCCCGCGCGGCCTTTATGCCGCCGGCATCGAGGAGCCGACGGGCTTGGTCACCGTCGGCAATGGCGGCCGCACGGAACCCAACATCCCGGCGCCGGCCATGCCGCTCTATGACGGCCTGGTTGCCACCAGCCAAAACAGCTGGCCCTCGCCCAAATTTGACCTGCAAGCCGTCAACGGCTGGTTCTCCCGCCTATTGGTTGCCGGATTCTACTACAAGACCTTCATCGGCCCGACCGCCGGTGCCTGGATGTTCTATGAGAAATTCATCCGCCGCGCCGCCGGCATGGGCCGCGGCACTTTGGCGGCGGACCCGGACCGCCATGAGACCAGCCATGCCTTTTGCGACGTCTTAGTCGTAGGCGGCGGCCCGGCCGGCCTGATGGCGGCAGCAACCGCCGCGGCAGCCGGCCGCCGGGTCATCCTGGCGGAAGCCGATCGTCACATCGGCGGCGGCTTGCTCGGCGTCGAGCGCGAAATTGACGGCATGGCCGGGCACCAATGGGTAGCGCAGACCATCGCGGACTTGGCCGCTCGAACCAACGTCACCGTGATGCCCAACACCATGATCTACGGCGCCTATGACGGCGGTCAATTCGGCGCTGTGGAACGGGTCGCGGAAGACTGTCCCGAACCACCGCCCTGGCGGCCGCGCCAGCGCCATTGGACGATTACCGCCGACCAGGTGGTCGTTGCCACCGGCGCAATCGAACGGCCGCTGGTGTTCGGCGACAACGACCGCCCGGGCATCATGCTGGCCTCGGCCGTACGGACTTACGCTTTGCGCTACGGCGTGGCGCCCGGCCGGTCGGTCGCGCTGTTTACCAACAACGACAGCACCTACGGCGCGGCCCGCGACTTAATCGCCGCCGGTGTGCAGGTCGTCGCGATCGTTGACGCTCGCCCGACAGCGCCGGCTGCCGCCGCGTTACTCGGCGACAGCGGCGTGCAACTGATCACCAACAGCGTCGTTACCCGGGCGCGCGGCGCCAAGGCGCTGAAGACAGTCGAAATCGCCGGACTCAATGCCAGTCGCACCGGGCTTGCCGGCGCGACGGCGACCCTTGCCGTCGATTGCCTGGGCGTGTCCGGCGGCTGGACACCGACCCTGCACCTGATGAGCCAAGCTGGCGCCGTGCCAGAATGGGATGCCGGGATCGCCGCCTTCACCGCCACGCCGCCGACGCCGGCCTGGCATCCGGCCGGTGCGGTCACCGGCCGCTTCGGCCTGGCCGAGGCCATGGCCACGGGCATCACCGCCGGCCGCGCCGCCAGCCGATCGACAATGGAAGACGCTCCGGCCCTGCCCCATCTTGAGGGCGCGGAAGCCCCATACGAAATCACGCCGCTGTTTGAAGTGCCGACGACCGGCCGCGGCAAAAAGTTCGTCGATCTGCAAAACGACGTCACCGCCGACGACATCCGGCTGTCGGAACGGGAAGGCTACCAGTCGGTCGAGCATCTGAAACGCTACACCACGCTCGGCATGGGCGCCGATCAGGGCAAAACGTCCAACGTCAACGCGCTGGCCATCATGGCGGCGGCGCGACAACAGGACATCGCCGATGTCGGTACAACGCGCTTTCGCCCACCCTATGCACCGGTCGCGCTCGGCACCCTGACCGGTCGGACACTCGGCCGTCATTACAGACCGACCCGGCTGACGCCGATGCACGAATGGCACGTCGCCCATGGTGCCGACATGATGAATGCCGGCGCCTGGCAGCGGCCGCGCGCCTATCTGCGGCCCGGCGAGACCCTCACCGACGCCTATATCCGCGAGGCCACGGCGGTCCGGGCCACGGTCGGCATTGTCGATGTATCGACCCTGGGCAAAATCGACGTGCAAGGCCCCGATGCCGGTACATTTCTGAACCGGGTTTATGTCAACGGCTTCGCCAAGCTGCCTGTCGGTAAGGCGCGCTACGGCTTGATGCTGCGTGAGGACGGCTTCCTGTTCGACGACGGCACGACCTGGCGCCTCGACGAACATCGCTATTTGATGACCACCACCACGGCCAACGCCGCACCGGTGCTGACCCATCTCGAATATCTTTTAGGCGTGATATGGCCGGATCTGCGGGTCGCCGTCACCTCGGTCACCGAACAATGGGCCGGCGTCGCTGTCGCCGGCCCCGAGGCGCGGATGCTGTTGGAATCCGTCGTAGAAGACCTGAACCTATCGAATGCGGCTTTCCCATTCATGGCGGTCGGCTCCGGCCGCATCGGCCAGTGGCCGGTCTTGGTGGCGCGCCTCAGCTTTTCCGGCGAACTGGCCTACGAGGTTTATATCGGCGCGCATCTCGGCGAAGCGTTGTGGCTCAAACTCATGATAGCGGGCGCTGCGTTTGACGTGACGCCCTACGGCACCGAAGCGCTCGGCACCTTGAGGATCGAAAAAGGCCACGTCGCCGGACCGGAACTCGATGGCCGCACCACGGTGGCCGACCTCGGTCTCGCCCGCATGGCATCAACCAAGAAGCACTTTGTCGGCCAGCGTTTGATGAACCGCCCGGCCCTAACCGATCCGTTGCGACCGCGCCTGGTTGGACTGGTCTCCGAAGACCACCAGCCGTTGCGCGCCGGTGCCCATCTGGTGACCAATCCGGAGCCGGCGGAGCTGGCCGAAAGCCAGGGCCACGTGACATCAACCACCTATAGCCCGGCGACCGGTCAATTCATCGCGCTTGGCCTATTGCGTGACGGACCGGAGCGCGAAAGCGAAGTCGTTTATGCCGCCCATCCGCTGAAGGGTTTGCATCAACCGGTCAAGGTGGTGTCGCCCCACTTCTTCGACCCGGACGGGGAGCGCATGCATGTCTGAAGATTGGCGCTCACCGCTCGCCGGCGCCTGGCGGTCCGGCCGTCACGGCAATCCGGAGGTCTCCGAACCCGGCGTCGTGATCGCGGAATGGCGGCCGGCCGTCATGGTGCAAGTCGCCGCCTGGCCCGACAGCGACCGCGCGGTGCACGGCACCGTGACGAAGCGCGCCGAAGACAGCGGCAGCCGGCTCTTGGCGCTTGCCCCGGGGCGATATTTGCTGGTTGGCGACGACCCGGCGCTCGAAGCTGGACTGCACACGGCGTTGACGGCCGACCAAGCCGCCGTTACCGACCTCAGCCAGGCCCGGTCGGCTTTTCGATTGACCGGCACCGCAGCGCAGCCGTTGCTGCAAAAAGGCCTGGCGATCGATCTCGACCCTTCCGCCTTCGGGCCCGGCGCCGTTCTGCAAAGCAGCATCCATCATATCGGCGCTATCGTGCAGTGCGTATCGCTGAATACCTACGAAATTTACTGTTACAGAGGGTTTGCCCTCTCTCTTCTGGAATGGTTGACCGATGCCGCCGAGGAATTCGGCTACGACATACCACCGAGCGGGTTCTGAGCGTTGACGCCAAGGAAACTCATAAATGACTAGACGCCCGCGGAAGAGCCCGCGCCAAAGAAACCGCGGCGCCAAGTCCACCGCGATCCGGCAATTGCCGTTCAAGGTCCATCGCAACCCGTTTCGGCCGGTCGAGATCTTGAGCGAGGATCAGATCCATTTGATCCACGAAAAATCCCTCGATCTGTTGCAGGACTATGGCATCGAGTTTCTGCTCGACGAGGCCCGCGAAATGCTGGCCGCGGCCGGCGCTGACGTCGAACCCTCCGGCCCGCGTGTACGCTTCGACCGGGGCATGATCGAAGAGCGCATCAAGACCGTGCCACGGTCCTTCAAGCTGCATGCCCGCAACCCGGCCCACGACCTGGAGTTCGGCGACAACACCATAACCTTCATCATGGTCGGCAGCGCGCCCAACGCTTCGGATATCGAGGGCGGCCGACGGCCCGGCAATTTTTCCGACTACTGCGATTTCCTGAAGCTCTCCCAAAGCCTCAACATTTGCAACGGGCCGCAGGGCTATCCGACCGAGCCGACCGATATCCCGACGCCGATCCGCCATCTCGAGGCCGGCCGCGCCATGGTCAAACTGACCGACAAGGCCAATTTCGGTTACGCCCTCGGGCGGCAACGGCTGGCCGACGTACTCGAGATCGTGCGTATCGGCCGCGGCATCAGCGCCGAACAACTGTCGCGCGAGCCGAGTATGGTCGCGACGATCAATTGCAACTCGCCGCTCCGCTACGATACCCATCTGACCCAGGGCCTGATCGAGCTGGCGCGCCACAATCAGCCAACCGTGGTCTCGCCCTTCACCTTGTCCGGCGCCATGGCCCCGGTCACTTTGGCCGGCACCTTGATCCAACAAAATGCCGAGGCGCTGGCCGCCATTGCCTTGACCCAAGTCGCCAATCCCGGTGCGCCGGTGTTCTATGGCGCCTTCGCTTCCAACGTCGACATGCGTTCCGGGGCGCCGGCCTTCGGCACGCCGGAATACGTACGCACCACTCTGGCGGCCGGGCAGTTGGCGCGCCACTACGGCTTCCCCTACCGCTCGTCAGCACCGTGCAGCGCCAACGCGCCGGACGCCCAGGCGGTCTATGAAACCGAAATGGCGCTCTGGCCCTGCCTCTTGGGCCACGCCAACATGGTCAAGCATGCCTTCGGCTGGCTCGAAGGCGGGCTCTGCGCCTCGTTCGAGAAGGTCATCATCGATGCGGAAATCGTCCAGAACCTGGTCGAAGTCCTGCATCCGATCGACACCAGCCCCGATGCTCTGGGTATCGAGGCGATCAAGGATGTCGGGCCCGGCGGCCATTTTTTCGGCACCCAACACACCCTGGAGCGTTACGAAACCGCGTTCTACGAACCGTTCCTGTCCGACCGGCGCAATTTTGAATCTTGGGAGGAAGCGGGCTCGCCGGATACCTTGACCCGAGCGCATAAGATTTACAAATCCTTGATCGCCGATTACGAACCGCCAGCGCTCGATCCGGCAATCGCCGAAGAGCTCGACGCCTTCGTTGACCGCCGCATCGCCGAAGGTGGCGCGGAGTACGGTACGTAAAAGAAATCGGCCGCCCCGGAAACCAGGGCGGCCGTCACGTCCAAGCCCGTGTGAGCCGGCTGTTACTTCCCTTGTTCTTTCAAGATTTTTTCGTTCTCCACCCGATGCCGCCAGGCAGCACCCATGCTGGCCTTCAGGTTTTCCGGCAGCTGTTCCAACGGGACGACCAAGTCGCCTTCAACCGGCCAGTTCGGCAGCAGGTCAGGGTGATAGCCCTCGGGATAGTATTTCTTCGGATCGATTTCTGAATTACGAATGAAAGGCTCCTGAATTTCTTCGCGGCTGGTCGGCGGATGGGGAACCACCAGCTGGCCATTGCTGAAGTCGAACTGCGGTGCCCGGCTGTTCGGATAATCCGGCAGAATGCCTTCCCGCACCCAGATCTGTTCTTTCGTTACATTGACGACAATGCCGTCCGGCGCGCCAAAGTGGAAAGGCCCTTTCCAATGTTCCCGAACCTCCACGGTGGATTCCTCGTTGAGGTACGGATCGAACGGCATATGGGTGGTCATGAACAAGCGCGGCTGCACCAAATTGGCGACATAGCCGGCGCCATAGGCGGGAGTATGATGCGTATCGATGGTGTAACGTGCCAGAAACGGCGGCACGCCTTGCACGCCGGAACTGATTTCGACTAATTCCGCCTGTTGTTCGGTCACGAACACATCACAATCTTTGACATAGGGAATGTCGTTCATGTTGGGCCGGCCGTCGCCGGTCCAAACAAAGCACAGGCCATTCCAATCGAGACGATAGCCGGAGGCGCCGTCCTTAGCATGGGAGCGTTGCCAATGGGTGACTTTCACGCCGTTCTTTTCATAAACGACGCCGCCATTGTCCCGGAAATCGAACTCGTTGACCTGGATGTCCCAGCCCTTACCGACCGGGAAAACGCTGAACGCATGGCGATGCCAGTTCAGCATCATTTTCATACCCTTGACCATGGTCTTGGTGCCATATTCCGGCGTCCGTCCCGACGGGCCGTGAACCGTAAGGTTTTCATGCCAACCGCCGGCCCAGGTGCCGAACATCCACAGATAAGGCAAGCCGCCGAAATGATCGACATGAAGGTGGGTGATGAAAACGTCGTTGATTTCGTTAAGGGCATAGCCCGACGCGATGATGTTCGCCGGTGAGCCTTCGCCGATGTCGAACATGAAGATGTCACCGTTGCCGAGTTCGACCAACATGGCGGTATTCATCTGCCCCGGGCGAATGAAGGGCGCGGAACCCATGAAGATAATACGCATCTCATTGGGCTGCACTTCTTCACTACGCGGGAACCAGTTCGCCGCGCTTTTCATCCATGGCGACGGTTTAATGCCTTCAAACAGCAAACCTTCCTTCCATTTGTCGCCCGGCACGCCGCCGAACAGGGCCGCCTTGATGTCTGCCACCGATGACGGTTTTTGCACGGGTGGCGGCTCCGCCTGACCGACAGTAGGGGCCAACAACAGCGCGCTTGCCGTTAGGCAAACCGCTGCGAGTTTTCGTATCGATTGATGGTATTTCATCTGGTTGTGCTCCTTGTGCATGAGGTCGGCTAAGGTGTGCCCGCGCGTGGGATTTCTGGCGTTCCCGAAGAAAGCCGCGCCAATTGGTCGGCCATGTCGTGCTCCAGTTCCCGGCGCAGGCGCTGAAGTTCCTGCTGGGTATGGTCGCTGGGATCGACATTGGCGCGGGTGCCGTGGTCGAGCGCGGCGAGGACGTCGGCAAAATCGCGGCCAAGCTCACGGAAGGCATCATTCGACGCCAGCAGAAAACGGATTTCCCGCGCCTGTTCAGGAAATCGTCTGCTAATCGCTTGAACGATGTCTTTCAATCAACCGTCTCCGTGGGCCAGCAAAACGTGCTCGTTGGACCGAACCTTTGCTAGCATTTCGGCGGCCGCCGGAGACGTTAGTCAGGGTAAGTCACAGGGTTAGTCGGCGCCGCCGGGCACCCACGTCGTCGCCGAGAGGCCCGCTTGTTCCTGTTGTGAGCCAGCCGTCATGGGCTGTATTATCCTGGCTTAGGAAACAGACGGTGAAAGTAAGCGTGTTATGGAGCAAACGCGGCGGCGAGCCGTCGGCCCAACCGAGGGCGAGGTCCGTCAAACCCTTTCAAGCATTGTTGCCAGCGCTGAGTTCAAACGCTCCAGCCGGCTTTGCGACTTTCTCGATTATGTGGTCACGCAAACGTTGAAAGGACAGGCCGACCGGATCAAGGCGGTCACCATCGCCCAGGATGTTTACGGCCGGTCCGATTCCATCGATCCGCGTTCCGATACCCTTGTGCGGGTCGAAGCGGGCCGTTTACGCCGCTTGTTGGACAACTACTACCTGACCGATGGCCGGGACCAGGCCGTCCGCATTTCAGTGCCGAAAGGCAGCTATGTTCCGGCTTTCGAATGGCGGGCCGTCGCGGATAGTCCAACCGACACCGATGACGGCACGCCGTCGATCGCCGTGCTCGCCTTCGACAATTTGAGCGGCGATCCGGGCCAAGAATATTTTTCCGACGGCATCACCGAAAACATCATTACCGCACTCTGCAGGTTCCCATGGCTGCGCGTCGTCGCCCGAAATTCAACATTTGTGTACAAATCAGAGCCCGCGGATGTGCGGCGCGTGGCGGCCGAGCTCGGCGTCCGTTATGTGCTCCAAGGCAGCGTCCGCAAGTCGCGGGACCAGATCCGGCTGTCGGCACAACTGATCGACGGTCCGACCGGTCGACATCTCTGGGCCGAACACTACGACCGCGAACTCGGCGACATCTTTGTGCTGCAGGACGCGGTGACCCAGACGGTGGTCGCCGCCATGGAACCCGAATTGGAACGGGCGGAACAGCGCCGCGCGCAAGCTGCGTCGCCGGCCGAACTGGACGCCTGGAACCACTATTGGCGGGCGATGTGGCACCAACACCGACGCACCAAGGAAGACCTTGCCCAGGCGCTGACGCTCTATGAAAAAGCCATCGCCGCCGACCCGAACTTTGCGCTGGCCTATGCCGGCATCGGCGAAACGTATTTTTTCCACCTGCTACTTGGCGACGACGACCGCCAACAAAACGTCGAACGGGCGTTGGCAGCCGGCCGAAAAGCGGTTGACCTGCAAGCCGACAGCGACGTCGCCCGCATCGCCCTCGGCATCGCGCTGGCAGTCCAAGGTGACAACGAGGCAGCAATCGACGAGTTCGAATTCGCCCTCACCCTGAATCCGAATTCCGCCCGTTGCTACTTTCACCTGGCAACGTCACTGACCTTCTCGGGTCGCCCGCTCGATGCCATCCCGCGCTTCGAAAAAGCCATTCAGTTGAGCCCGAACGATCCCTATATGGCACCTTTTCTCGGGCGCCTCGGCATGGCTCACCTCCACGCCGGGCATTACGAGGAAGCCGTGGCGGTTACGCGAAAATCCTTGTTGCGGCCTAATCCGCCCTGGCCCTGCCTTATGATGCTCGCGGCGGCGCTCAGCCATCTCGGGCAAACCGACGAAGCGGCCGAAGTATTGTCCGAGCTACGAGCCAAAGAGCCGCGCATATCCACGGGCTTCGTTCGCCGACAAATGATTCTCGCGAACGAAGACCTGACGTCGACGGTGATCGAAGGCCTGCAGAAAGCCGGATTGGACTAGCGTCTAGTATAGCCGCTCGACACGGTCTTTATCGATGAGCGCCTGGATTTCCGATACCGGTTCCGACAATTCCGCGTGCGCCACCACCGCTTCGGCGAGTGTCGGCACGTCGGCCAAGTCCGGCCATCGTTTTTCATCCCACAAGCCGGATCGGACGACGCATTTCGGGCAATGGGTAAAGGCTTCTTCGACGGAGACCACGAGCACCAGGTCCGGGACTCTGCCCCTGATCTCGAAACGCGCCTGCAGGGCTTTGTCGCGCACGATGCGCGCGGTCCCGCTGACACGCAGGGTATCGTTGTTTCCCGGGATCAGGAAAAACAGCCCGATCTCGGGGTTTGCCAGCAGATTCTCGAAGGTGTCGAGCCGGTTGTTGCCGGGCCGGTCGGGGATCGCCAGGGTCTTGTCGTCGAGGACGGCGACGAAGCCGGCAGGGTCGCCTTTCGGCGACAGATCGAGCAAGCCATCCGCCCCGCGCGTCGCGATCATGATGAACGGTGCCGCCGAAATGTATCGCCGGCAGATGTCGTCTATGTGATCGATCGACTTGTTGCGCACCAATTCACGCGGCGGTTTGCGCAGTTCCCGCAGTCTCTCGCGCGTCGTAATGACTTCTTCGAAGCGATCATTCATTGACCCGATCCCGCTTACCATTTTCGGCCTTGAGCGTAGCGCGCCTGGCGTCCTCGCAACAAGCACCGTCTTTTCGCGTCGGCTGAGACCGGTTCAACCGCCGGAACCATCGCCATAGGCCTTGGCCAAATAGCCGTGGCTGAACTTGCCCGAGCGCCTGTCCTCTTCAACCAAGGCCGGATCGCGGCTCGCCGGATCGCCGTAGCCGCCGGCGCCCGGGGTTTCGATGATGACAGCCTCGCCCGGTCCGAACGCGACATCGCTGACTTTATGGGGCAAGGCTTCGGTCTCGCCGTCGCCGCGACGCATTTGGAAGCGGCCGCTCGAACCCGGCGCGCCGCCGAACAAGCCCCAGGGCTGATGGCTGAAACGTTCGCCGGCGCCGGAGAAGGCGGTTTCGTGGCCGACCGGCTGGATGATCCGGCGCAGACCCATGCCGCCGCGATGGCGCCCGGCGCCGCCGGAATCGGTGATCAGTTCGTAGGCCAGGACACGCAACGGGTACTCCATCTCGATCGCTTCTACGGGCAGGTTAGAGGTATTGGTGATATGGACCTGGACGCCGTCCTTGCCGTCGGCCGCGGCGCGCGCGCCCATGCCGCCGCCCAGGGTCTCGAGGTAGATATAAGGCTTGTCGGTTTCCGGATCGCGACCGGCGAAGACGGCGCTGGTATTGGCGCCGTTGGCCGCGGCGATGGCGGCATCGGGCAAGGCCGGCGCCAAAGCGCCGATGACCACGTCGATCACCCGCTGGCTGGTGTTGGCGCGGAGCGCCACCGCCGACGGCGCTCGGCAATTCAACAGGCTGCCTTCGGGCGCCACGATCTCGATCGCATCGAGCACGCTTTGATTGTTCGGCATGTCCGGGTCCAGCAAGGCCTTCAGGGCATAGCCGACCGCCGACTGCACCGCATTCAAGGTCAGGTTGACGTTGCCCGGCACCGCGTCGGCGGAGCCGGTAAAGTCGAACCGGATATCGGACCCGGCCTTGTCGATCGCCAGCACGATCGGAATGTCTTCCGCAGCGATGCCGTCGTCGTCGAGCACATCCTGAAAACCATATTGCCCGTCCGGGATCGCGGTGATCGCGGTCCGCATGCGCCGAAGCGAGCGGGTCAGGATTTCGTCGAAGCCCACTTCGATCAGGCCGGCATCGTATTTGTCGATCAGCTGATCGAGCCTAGTGACACCCAGCCGGCAGGCCGCGATCTGGGCATTGAGATCGCCCTGGCGCTCTTCGGGCAGCCTCATGTTCAGCAACAGGATATCCAGCACGTCCTGCTGCAGTCGGCCCCGGTCGTAGAGCCGGACCACGGGGATGCGCAGTCCCTCCTGATAGATCTCGAACAGATTGCCGGACATGGAACCGCGGGCGGCGCCGCCGACGTCGGCGTGATGGGCGATGTTGCAGATGAAGGCGATCAATCGGCCGTCGCGGAACAGCGGCATCGCCATGTTGATGTCCGGCAGGTGGGTGCCACCGCCGACATGAGGATCATTGGCGACGAACAGATCGCCTTCCCGGATTTCACCGCCATGGCGCGCCAGCAACGCTGCCATCAGGCCGGTCATCGACGCCAGATGGATCGGTAGCGCCTTGTCGGCTTGCACAATCAGCCGGCCCGTGGCATCGGCGATGGCGGTGGAGTGATCGTGGCGTTCCTTGATGTTGGTGGAAAACGCGCTCCGCATCAGGGTCAGGAAACATTCGTCGACCACCGAACGGAAACCGTTCCAAAGGATTTCCAAGGTAATCGGATCCAGCGCTTTGCTCATGGCGTATGCTCCAGGATCAGATTGCCGGCAGGATCGGTCCGGTGGTACCAATCGGGCGGCACCAGGATGGTGGAATCGAGCTGCGTGATCACCGTCGGACCGGCAAGCCTTTGGCCCGGCTCAAGTGTCAGCCGGTCGACAACGTCCGCTTCTTCCGGGCCGCTCTCGAACCAGACCGGGCGACGGTCGCGGTTTTCGGCGGCGCCGGCGCCGACGGTTTTCGGCGCGCCCGGATCGGGCAGCCGACCGACTGCCGTCAACCGCAGATTGACGATCTCTATGGGTGCCGATTGATCATGATGGCCATAGGCCCGGTCGTGTTCGGCGTGGAAGAGACGGGTCAAGGCGGCCGCGTCCGGCAGGGTTGGACGCGCGTTGGCGCCGAGCGCCCCATCCTCCCCGATGCTGACGCCAAGCTCGTAATTCTGACCGACATAGCGCATGTCGACGGTCAGCATCAGATCGCGGGCAGAGGTATCGATGCGCTCGGTCTCGTGCCATGCCGCGGCGCGCTCCGACAGCCCGTCCAGCACCGCCTGCAGCATGGCCGGATCGCCGGGCAGCCGGGTCCGGCAGGTGGCGACGAAATTCTCCCGCAGATCGGAGACCACCAAGCCTTGGGCACAGAGAATGCCCGGCGCGCTCGGCACCACGACTTCGGAAATGCCGAGCTCAGCGGCAACGTCGGCGGAATGCAAGGCACCGGCGCCGCCAAAGGCGATTAGCACGAAATCGCGCGGATCATGGCCGCGCTCGATTGAAACCGCGCGAATGGCCCGGACCATGTTGGAATTGACCACGGCAATGATACCGAGGGCGGCCTGTTCCAAGGACAGATCCAACGCGGCCATGACCGGCGCCAACGCCGCCGCCGCCGCTGCCCGGTCGAGCCGCATTTCGCCGCCGATCAGGACCGGCGACAACCGGCCGAGCACCAGGTTCGCATCCGAGACCGTCGGCTGGTCGCCGCCGCGGCCATAACAGGCCGGCCCCGGTTCGGCGCCGGCGCTGGTCGGGCCGACTTTCAACAAGCCGTCCGGCGCCACCCAGGCAATTGAGCCACCGCCGGCACCGACCGTGTTGATGTCGACCGACGTCTGGCGGATCGGAAAACCGGCCACCTCGCGCTCGAACGCCATGGTCGGTGCGCCATCGGCGATCAGGCAGACGTCGGTGCTGGTGCCGCCCATGTCAAAGGTAATCAAATCCGGCCGATCGGACAGGTGACCGGCATAGGCGGCGCCGACGGCACCGGCGGCGGGACCCGAGAGCGCCGTGCGGATCGGCACCTGGGCGGCGCGGGCAATTGACATCAGGCCGCCGCTCGACTGGTTGATGCCGATCGCGGCCCGCGGCGCCGCCGTCTTCAGGGTTTCGCCGAGGCCGGTCAGGTAGCGGGTCAGGCGCGGCTGCAGGAAGGCGTTGAGCAACGTCGCCGAGAACCGCTCGTACTCGCGGAACTCCGGTTGCACGTCGCTTGAGAGCGAGACCAGGACATCCGGCAAGGCCGCTTCAATCGCCGCACCGATACGCCGTTCGTGATCCGGATTGAGAAAGGAGAACAACAAACAGACGGCGCAACCTTCAACTTCCGCGGCGCGCACCTGCTCGACAATGTCGGCGATGGCGTCGTCGTCCAGCGCGGTGACCACCTGGCCCTTGCCGCCGACCCGTTCCGCCACTTCGAAGCGCCGTTCCCGCGGCGCCAGCGGCGGCGGGTTGTCGGCCTGCAGGTCGTAAATGCGCGGCCGCGTCTGTCGGCCGATTTCCACCAGGTCGCGAAATCCCTCGGTGGTGACCAGCGCCACGCGGCCACCGCGGCGTTGGATCAGCGCGTTGGTCGCGACCGTGGTGCCATGGGCAAAGCGATCGATGGCCTCGGCCGGGATACCGCCGGCCGCGGCCAAGCGTTTCAGGCCCTCGGCGATCGCCCGGGCCGGATCATCCGGCGTCGATGGCAGTTTCAAGACAGCCGACGCGCCGGTCGCCGCCTCGTAGGCAAAGAAGTCCGTGAAGGTGCCGCCGACATCGACGCCTAAGGCCCAAGTCATGTGTCCGTTGCCTTACCTGCTGCTCTAGTAGAGAGACGCCAACGGATGATATCATCGGCCGTCCCATTGGTAATACTAAGGAGCGGGCTCATGCCGCGTGTCAAGGAATTGGAAATCGACGAAGTGCCCGAAGACGCGCGCGACGTTTATCGACGCTTCGGCAACGAATACGGTCCGTTCCTCAACCAGGTCAAGATCTTCGCCCACCGGCCGCCGGCCTTGCGCCATATCATGGGCCTGTTGCTGGACCTGGCCGACGAGGCCGTGCTGCCCAAGCGCTACCTCGAAATCGCCCTGGTCGTGGTCTCCAAGATCAACGAATGCACCTATTGCGTCGCCCACCATACGCCGCGGCTGATCGATCAAGGCTTCGCGCCGGATGCGACGGAAAAGATCCTCGATGCCACGGTGCCCGGCTTCGACGAGGTCGACATGCTGGTCCGCGACTACGCCGTCGAGGTAACCGAGCGGCCGCAAACTATGCGTGACGCCATGTTCGACCGCCTGAAAGAGCATTTTACCGAAGAGCAGATCGTCGAACTGACCCTGCGCACGGCGCTCTGCGGCTTCTTCAACCGCTTCAACGACGCGCTGCAGATCACCATGGAAGACGGCGTCGTCGCCGACATGCTGGCCCACGGTGCCTCGGCCGAACAACTTCCGGCGCACGAGCAAGCGGCCGGGAGCGACTAGAGCAAATTTCGATCATACGGAAACATTTGACCGAGATTATTTTGCGTTGTGGCAATGAGCGCGTCGCCATGCAATGTGGGACATTTCATAAGACGCGGGAAGCGGCCACAACGCAAAAGAACCCGGCCTTCGGTGGGGCAAATCGGCTCTTCGGGTGCGTTGCGAAGCTTGCCCGATGTGCCACATAGCGCTGCGCAACGCGCCTGCCCGAAAAGCCGATTTGCACCCATCAAACGTATCCGTATGATCGGAACTTGCTCTACCATGTAGGCCCGGCACGGCCGCTATGTCGATTTAGCGATTTCCTTAAAGACGGCGAGCAGGTAGTTTCCCCCGATCATCGGGGCGCTGCCCTAATTCAGTATGGCACAAGGCATATGAACGATCAGACGAGCGTTAATACGGGCCCGCTGGCGGGCATTCGCATTTTGGATTTGAGCCGCATCTTGGCCGGCCCGACCAGCACCCAGTTGCTCGGTGATCTCGGCGCCGACGTGATCAAGGTGGAACGGCCGGGCGCCGGCGACGATACCCGCAAGTGGGGACCGCCCTATGTCATGGACGCGGACGGCGAAGAGACCAGCGAGAGCGCCTACTATCTCTGCGCCAACCGCAACAAACGCTCTGTCGCTATCGATATCGCCCAGCCCGAGGGCCAGGCACTGGTGCGCCGGTTGCTCGGCCACTGCGACGTGTTGATCGAGAACTTCAAGGCCGGCAGCCTGACGAAGTTCGGCCTCGCCTACGAGCAGCTCAGCCAAGACTTTCCCGACCTTGTCTATTGTTCGATTACCGGCTTCGGCCAAACCGGCCCCTATGCCAAACGTCCCGGATATGATTTTTTGATTCAGGCGATGGGCGGCATCATGAGCGTTACCGGCGACACTGACGGCGAACCCTTGAAGGTCGGCGTCGGCATTGCCGATGTGATGTGCGGCATGTATGCCACCGTCGCCATCCTATCGGCGCTGCGTCACCGCGACAGCGGCGGCGGCGGCCAGCATGTCGATCTCGGCCTGCTCGATACCCAGGTCGCCTGGCTGATCAATTCTGGCCTGAATTACCTGACCTCAGGCGACAACCAACGCCGCCTCGGCAACGCCCACCCCAACGTCGTGCCCTACCAGGTGTTTTCGACCAAGGACGGTAACATCATCATTGCTGCCGGCAATGACGGTCAGTTCCAACGGCTCTGCACGTTCGCCGGTGCACCGGACCTCGGCACGGATCCGCGCTTCCTTACCAACGATGCCAGGATCCGCAATCGCGATGTGCTTATACCGATGCTCACCGATCTGACCCGCCAACATGACAGCGCCTATTGGATTAGCGGCCTGGAGAGCGTCACTGTGCCCTGCGGCCCGGTCAACGAGATCCCGGAAGTGTTTGCCGACCCGCAGGTCCGCCACCGCAACATGCAGATCGAGATGCCGCACCCGCAGGCCGGATCCGGTGCGGTCAAGCTAATTGGCAACCCGATCAATCTTTCCGAAACGCCGGTCAGCTACCGCCATGCGCCGCCTTATCTCGGCCAGCACACCGCCGAAGTTTTGAGCGAACTCTTAGGGCTAGATGGCGAAGAGGCCACCGCCTTGAAGGCGGCCGGTGTCATCGCCGATTAGAAAGAGACAATCCGATGTTTGACTTAAACGATGACCAGAAAGCATTGCGCCAGCAGGTGCGGGAAATTGCGCAAACCGAGATCGCGCCCGGCGCGGCGGAAGTCGACCGCAGCGAGCAATATCCCTGGGACAATGTCCGTGTGCTGACCGAGGCCGGCTTGATGGGAATGACCGTGCCCAAGGCCTATGGCGGCCGCGGCCTCAGCTATATGGACACCGTCCTGGTGATCGAGGAAATGGCCAAGGTCTGCGGCGTCACCGGCCGCATCGTCGTCGAAGGCAATATGGGCGCGATCGGCGCCATCATGCATTACGGCAACGAGACGCAGAAGCGGCTGGCGGCCGATCTGGTGCTGGCCGGCGACAAGCCAGCGATCTGCATCACCGAGCCGAACGCCGGCAGTGCGGCCTCGGAAATGACCACACGCGCCGACAAGGTTGGCGACCGCTATGTGTTGAACGGCAAAAAGCACTGGATCACCGGCGGCGGCGTATCGCGGCTGCATTTGATTTTTGCCCGGGTGTTCGAAGACGGCGAAGAAAAAGGCATCGGCGGCTTCATCGCCGTGCGTGACGAGGACGAGGGCCTGGTCGTCGGCGAACGGGAACCGGCCATGGGGCTGCGCGGTATTCCGGAAACCGAAGTCCTGTTTCAGGACCTGGCATTGCCGGCCGATCGGGCGGTGATCCCGCCGGAAGGCATCCGCCGCGGCTTCGCCGGATTGATGAACGCCTATAACAGCCAGCGGGTCGGTGCCGGCATGGTGGCGCTCGGCATTGCCCAAGGCGCCTACGAGCTGGCCTTGGACTATGCCCAGACCCGCGAACAATTCGGCCGGCCAATCGGCGAGTTCCAGGGCCTGCAATGGATGCTGGCGGATATGAGCATTCAGTTGGAGGCAGCACGCCTGTTGATCTGGAAAGCGGCAGGGAGCGCCGGCGACGGCTTCCCCGACAAACTCGCGGCGGCGCAATCCAAGGTCATGGCCGCGGACACGGCGATCAAGGTGACCAACGACGCCTTGCAGATCTTCGGCGCCGCCGGTTATTCGCGCAACCGGCCGATGGAACGCATGGCCCGGGACGCCCGCATGTTCACTATCGGCGGCGGCACCGCGCAAATCCTGCGCACCCAGGTCGCCGGCAGCATTCTCGGCCAGAAAACCCCACAGACCCGCGACGGCTACCTCACCCTCGCCGCCCGCAAACACAACCAATAGGAGACCGCGGCCATGGCAACTGCCGCCACGTTGTTGGCCGAACGCCTCTATGAGGCCGGCTGCCGTCACGCTTTCGGCATCCCCGGCGGCGAGGTGCTGACGGTGATGCATGGGCTGATTGACGCCGGCATCCGCTTCGAGCTTTGCAAACACGAAAACGCCGGCGGCTTCATGGCCGAAGGCACCTATCACATGACCGGCGCGCCGGGGATACTGGTGGCGACCCTCGGACCCGGCGTCGCCAATGCCGTCAATGTGGTCGCCAACGCCCAGCAAGACCGCGTGCCGCTGATCTTCTTGACCGGCTGTGTCGATCCGGCCGAAGCCGCAACCTACACCCACCAGGTTTTCGACCACACCGCCCTGCTCGGCTCGATCACCAAGGCGAGCCTGACCTTGGCCGACGGCGCCGTCGACGTGATTGCCGACAAGGCGCTGGCGCTCGCGCTCGACGGTCAACCCGGCCCGGTCCATATCGATATTCCGATTTCCTTGGCGGCGGCCGAGCAATCCGGTAACGCCCGCACCCGCCGGCCAGCACCGTCACCGAGTGCGCCGGCACCAGGGCCGGACTTGGATCGCGCGCGTGCCGCTTTCGCCGCGGCTGAGCGGCCGCTCATGATCGCCGGTGTCGATGCGCTCAATCACGGCGCCGAAGAGGCCGTCGCCGATTTCTGTCGCGATTACGCCGTGCCGTTAATCACCACCTATAAGGCCAAAGGTATCTTGGCGGAGGATAATGCGTTGGCGTTGGGCGGCGCCGGCCTGTCGCCGCTCGCCGACGGCCATCTGTTGAAATTGGTCGGGCAAAGCGACTGCATCCTGCTGGCCGGCTATGATCCGATCGAAATGCGGACCGGTTGGCGCAACCCATGGAGCGATAACACCCCGACCATCGAATTCAGCGCCGTCCACAACAGCCACTACATGCACCAGGCCGGTATCACTTTCGTCTGCGACGTTGGCGCCGGCCTTGCCGCTTTGCGCCGTAACATCGACCGGTACGGCCGGCCGAGCTGGTCGGATGGCGCACCGGTAAAAGTCCGCGGGGCGATCGCAGATGCGTTCACCGCCGACGAGGATTGGGGACCGGCGGCGATTGTTGATACCACCCGACAGGCCATGCCGCGCGACACGGTCGCCACCGTCGACAGCGGCGCTCACCGCATCCTGTTGAGCCAGGTCTGGGAATGCTATGGCGCGCGCGGATTGCTGCAATCGACCGGCCTTTGCACCATGGGCTGCGCCTTGCCGTTGGCGACCGGTGCAAAGCTCGCCACTCCGGATCGGCCGGTCGTCGCCTTCACCGGCGATGCCGGGCTGGAGATGGTTCTCGGTGAGTTGGCGACGCTGCGGGATCTGGAGCTCAATGTCATTGTCATCGTGTTCGTCGATCGTTCGCTGGCGCTGATCGAGAAAAAGCAGCGCGAATCCGGCTTTGCCAACGCCGCGGTCGGTTTCGGCAGCACCGACTGGGCCGCCGTCGCCCAGGCCATGGGCGGCGCCGGCGCCTTGGTCGACAACCGCGCCGATTTGTCACAGCAAATTGGCCTGGCGCTGAACCGCGAATCGTTTACGCTAATTGGTTGCGAAATTGGCGAAACAGCCTATGACGGGCGTATCTAAGGGAGCCGGACACATGGGACAATCCGATAGCCGCGGCGTACCGGTTTCATGCACCGATGGGGAATTGATCGTCGCCCTTGACCGAGCTCAGGAGCAAAGTCTGGCGTTTTTTGGCGATGCGGTCGCGGGCGTCAACGAAGTTCTCGACGCCGATCCTGATTTCGTCATGGGCCATTGCTTTAAAGCCGGCATGCTGACACAGACCATGGAAACCCGCATCTATAACGAGATGCTGGCGAGCGTCGAGGCGGCGGAACGTCTGTCAGCCAACGCCAACGACCGGGAACGCGGCCATATCGCCGCTCTCAGGGCCTGGGTCGACGGTGATTTTTTCGGCGCCGTGCAGCATTGGGAAGCTGTGTTGACGCGTTATCCCTTCGATCTCCTGGCCCTGCAGCTCGCCCATTTGACCGATGTCCTGCTCGGTGACGTGGTCGGCCAGCGCGACACCGTAGCCCGGGTCTTTCCGCTCTGGGACGAAGCCGTGCCCGGTTATGAATTCGTGCTCGGCTTCTATTCGTTCGGCCTCGAGGAGAACCGCGACTTCGGCTATGCCGAGGAACTGGGCCGCCGCGCCGTTTCCATTCGTCCGAGCCACCCTTATGCGATTCACGCGGTCGCCCACGTCATGGAAATGAAGGGCCGCCAGGCCGGCGGAATCTGGTGGATGAACAGCCGCCAGGCGGACTGGGCGAACAGCCATTTTTCCAATCATTTGTGGTGGCATTTGTCGCTCTATCATCTCGACCTCTGTCAGACCGACCGGGTCCTGCAAATCTACGATAATCACCTGAGGAGCCAGGAGCATACCGGCGACAAATACGAAGAACTCGACGCGGCGGCACTGCTGTGGCGGCTGAAGCTATTGGACGTCGACGTCGGTCAGCGCTGGGACAATTTGGCCGACAAATGGGACCGCAGCGCCACCGACCTGCTTTATGCCTTCAACGACGTCCACGCCATGATGGCCTTCGTATCGGCCAAGCGCGACGACGCCGCCAATCGGCTGATGAATGCCAACGAGCGCTATGTCGATCACGCCGACGACGCCAACGTCGCCATGAGCCGGATCATCGGTATGCCGTTTTCGCGGGCGCTGCAAGCCTTCGCCACCGGCGATTATTGCGATTGCGTCGACCAGCTTTTGCCAATCCGTTACCGCACCCACCGCCTGGGCGGTAGCGCTGCGCAGCGCGATATCATCGGCTTGACCCTGCTGGAAGCCGCGGTTCGCTGTGGCCAGTACGAACTCGCACTGGCGCTCGCCCACGAACGTTGCGGCGTCAAACCGACCAGCCCGCAAAACTGGAAAATGGTCGCCCGCATCCATCAGGGCATGGGCAACCGCCAGCGCGCCGAACAAGCCGAGGCCAAGGCTCAATCCCTAATGGCAGCTTAAACAAGCCGTACGCGGAGCAATCGCGACACACTGTTGGCTGACACCTCAACCGCCCAGGTACTTCCGCAACACGGCCGCAAGCGCGGCAACGTTGGGTTCTTGCAGCATAGACGTGTGGTCACCCGGCGCCTCGACCGTTGTCAGGGCGCCGACGATCAGGCGTCGCCAACCATCGACCAGCTGCGCGCCATTATCTCGGCCCGCCGCCGTTATCAACACCGCATCGCCTGGGAAGGGCCGTGGCCGAAATCGGATATTGGCTGCCACGCGCGCGGCTTTTAATGTCGTCGGCTGGTCCGGCTGACTAAGCCCAAGCGCCTGACCGACCAGCGAGCCGGCGAAACGCGCAGTCCTGAACGGCTGGTTCAGCATTCGGCTTGCGTTTATGCCAAGACTGCCGGGCAGATCCGTGTCCAGCAGCACCAGACGCGCGACCGTGTCATCGTCCGCGCGCAGAATACGGGCGACTTCGAGGGCAATCAGTCCGGCGGCCGAGTGGCCCATTATGCAATACGGTCCTTGCGGTTGAACCGCTCGCATCATGGCAACGCAATGCTTTGCCATATCCTCGATCCGCCGATCCGGCAATCGGTCGCCACCCGCGCCCTTGGCCGGCAGCCCGTAAACCGGCTGATCCTTTCCAAGATAACCGATCAGCGACAGGCAATAGACCGGCGCAGCGACCATTGAAACGACAAACAACGCGGTTCTCTCGCCCCTGGGCTGTAGGGGCAAAGCACGAGACCAATTTGGTACCGGTCCCTCTGTCCCGCCCTCCAGCCGTTCTGCCAGAGCAGCAATCGTCGGCGCCTCGAACAGCATCTCCAGCGGCAGACGGCGGCCGGTCGCCGCCTCGATGTCCGTCAGCAGCTTGACCGCCGCCAATGAGTGCCCCCCCAACTCGAAGAAATTGTCATGCAGCCCAACCTTCGGGACATCGAGCAGATTGGCCCAGAGGCTGGCCAGCAACGTTTCGATGGACGTACAGGGCGCGACGAACGGCGGCTGATCTGCGTTTTTCCGCCTCGCCGGCCTCGGCAGCGCCTGGAGATCAACTTTATTATTGCCGGTGCGGGGCAAGGCGTTCATGTTCACGAATACCGCCGGTATCATCGTGTCGGGAAGCTTGTGTCTCAGCCACCTATCGAGATCCGCGTTATCAACGGTTTGCCCGACACAAGTCACCACATAGGCCGCCAACCAGGCGCCACCAGCGGCATCTTCGGGGACTGTGACAACGGCTTCCCGAATGCTCGGATGGTGTCGCAGCGCCGCTTCGATTTCACCCAACTCGACGCGAACGCCGTGAATTTTGACTTGGTGATCGACACGGCCAAGATAGTCGAGATCGCCGTCGTCGAGATTTCGAACCCGGTCACCGGTTCGAAACAGACGGGTGCCGGGCGCCGGGGCGAAAGGATTGGGAATGAAAGCATTCGATGTTTCGCCTGGCCGACCGAGATAGCCACGGGCCAAACCGCCGCCGCCGATATAGAGGTCGCCGGCGACCCCGATGGGAACGGCGGCAAGGTGTTTGTCCAACACATATGTCTCGACGTGCCCGACAGCCCGTCCGATCGGAACGTAGCGCGCCGGCGAGCGTATGGCGCCTGAAAGGTCTCGCATTGTGGACACCGCGGCGGCTTCCGATGGCCCGTAGGTATTGACCAGCCGGACGCTTGCGTCGACCCGTCGCTGCCAATCATCCAGCCGATCCCTGCGCGCCGGTTGGCCGCCGATGATGACCAGTCGGACCGATGACGGCAAGGTCAAATCGTTTTGCGTCAAGCATTCCGCCAGGACATGCCAATACGAGGTTGGCAGATCGAGTATGGTGATCCCGAGGGCGCGGCAGGCCTCCAGGAAACCCGTCGCGGAATCGAGCATTGCGTCATCACGGAGCACCAGGGTCGCACCGCTTGCGAGGCTCGGGAAAATTTCTTCGAGAGACGTGCTGTAGCACAGCGCCGCCAGCTGCAGAATGCGATCTCCGGGACCGGGATCGAAAGCCTCGCAGAGCGTGCGGGTAGCGGTGCCTAAGGCCCCATGGGTTAGCTCAATACCCTTTGGCTGACCCGTAGTACCCGAAGTATATAGCACGCAGGCCAGATGACCGGCGTCGCTGATGTGCCGGGGATTGACGTCGTCGGCCGGCGCCCCTTTCGCGTCCTCGACGTCTAGACAGACGACAGTACAACCATCATCCGGCAGCCGTGTCTCGAGATGCGCATGCGTCAGAACCACCAGCGCTTGGGTTTCGGCAAGGATATGGCGCAAGCGCTGCTCCGGATAACCCTGGTCCAACGGCACGTAGGCACCGCCGGCTTTGAAGATTGCGAGCACGCCGACGATCATATCGACAGAGCGCTCGACAAACAGGCCGACGCAGGTTTCCGGGCCGACGCCAAGCCTTCGCAACGCACGCGCCAGCCGATTGACCGAGCGATTGAGTGTGCGATAGGTCAGCGAGCAGTCGCCCATCTCGAGGGCGGTTCGATCCGGCGACCGTTCGGCTTGGGCTTCAAACCGCGCCTGTATCAGTAGCGCCCGTGGTGCCTCCGACCCCGTCACGACCTCCGTGACGGCAATCTGTTGTCGCTCGACAGCCGTGAGCATCGTCAATCTGTCGACGTCTTGATCGGGCCGCTCGGTGAGCGTCTCCAAAAGCGTTTGATAATGGCCGTGCAGGCGTTCAATCGTCGCTTTGTTGAACAGTTTGGTGTTGTATTCGATCGATCCGTTCAGACCCTCGTCATCTTCCGAGAGCCACAGCGTAAGATCGCAGGCCGTTTGTCCCACATCCGTGCGCTGCTCAATCTCAATCTCCAGGCCGGGAAGCGACCGTTTCGGGAGCGGCATGTCTTGCAGCACGATCATGACCTGAAACAACGGCATTCTCGGCATCGGCCGATCGGCTCGGAGCCCCTCCAGCAAGGCCTCTATCGGCAGGTCCTGGTGGGCGTAGGCGTCCAGGGTGACCTCTTTGACGAGATGCAGCACGTCCCGAAAACCAGCACCTTCCGGTACACTTGTCCGCAGAACCAGGTTGTTGATGAGACAGCCGATTAGGCTCTCGGTTTCGAGGCGATTGCGGTTGGCGATTATGGTGCCGACACAAATTTCACGGCTTTCGGAATAGCGGCAGAGCAGTATCTTGAATGCCGCGGCCAGCGCCATGAATAACGTACAGCCTTCGTCGGCGCTCAGAGCCTTGAGAGACCGCAACACCGGGTCGGGTATGTGGAACTGAAAATGCTCACCACTATAGGGTTGCACGGCGCGGCGCGGATAGTCGGTGGGCAAGTCCAGGCGGACCGGCAAACCATGCAGTTGCCGCCGCCAATAGTGCCGCTGATCGCGGAACCGTTCACCGCGTAATGCATGGTTCTGCCAGCGCACGAAATCCCCGTAGTGCATGGGAAGGGGATCGAGAGGCGACGGCCGGCCGTTAGAAAACGCCTCGTAGAGAGCCGTGAGCTCGCGCAGGAATACACCAACAGACCAACCGTCGATCAGCATATGATGCACGGACCAAAGCAGGACATGGTCATCGCTGGAAAGTCGAAACAGCGTCATGCGCCAGAGCGGCGCTTGCGCCAAATCCATTGATTGCCGGGCCGCTCCCCGGGTGCGGCAATCGAGTTCGCGTCGTTGGTCCGACGTGGAAAACGCCTCGAGATCGACCGCGTCCAGGATGACCGGAACTGATGCCGCGACAACCTGGCGGGGGCTGCCATCCTGACACGGAAAGCTGCTACGCAGCACATCATGGCGGGCGACGATCGCCGCCATAGCCCGCTTGAGCGTCATACGGTCGAGATTGCCTTTTAGACGCACCACAACAGGCAATTGCGTGGCTAAGGCGTCGGCGTGCCATTGTTCCAAAAACCACAGGCGTCGCTGGGCAAAGGAAAGACCCTCTGCACCATCTTCAGCGATTTCGCGAATGGCGGTGGCGGCGGAATCGGCGCGGCGGTTTTCCGCCTTTGCCACACGCGCGGCAAACGCGGCGATGGTCGGCGCCTCGAACAGACTTCGGACCGGCACGTCAACGTCAAAGCAATCCGCAACACGGGAAATGATTTGCATGGCGTCGAGCGAGCGCCCGCCCAGCTCGAAGAAATTGTCGTGACGGCCAATTCCGTCGACACCGAGGACGTCGGCCCACAGCGTCGCCAGTTGTTTCTCACGCCGTGTTTCGGGCACGGCATACGGGACCTCCTGGCTTGGTCGCTCGGCCGTTAGCGGCGGCAGCGCCTGCCGGTCGATTTTGCCTGTCGGTGTCCTCGGCAAGGCGTCGACCTGAACAAAGCGGCTCGGCACCAGTTCCTCATGCAATGTCGCCCGCAACGAACGGCGCAGGGCACTTGTCGGCAAGATGTCGTCGGTGCGGCAGACAACATAGGCCGTCAATACAGTGTTGCCGGCGGCATCCAGCTGGCCGACTGCAGCCGCCTCGACGATGTCAGCGCGGGACAGCAGCGCCGCCTCGATAGCCGCGGCGTCGACTTGCCGGCCGCCGACCTTGAGAAGAAAATCCTTGCGCCCGAGATGTTCAAGACAGCCATCCGACCGCAACCTTCCCAGATCGCCGGTTCGATACAAACAGAAGTCGGGATCGGCGCAGTCAGGAACAAAAGCCTGCCGTGTGATGTCTGACCGGCGCCAATAACCTTGCGCCAGGTAGCGGCTTTTGACTGCGATTTCGCCAATTTGGCCGCGGCTGACTTCTTCTCCTTGGGGGTCTAACAACGAAACAATTTTGTCCTCGACGGCGTAGCCCGCGGCAACAGTCGTGTCCCCCGACCGATAGGCGTGGCTGATGAACAGACGGCTCACGGCGCCGGTTTCCGTCGCGCCAAACTCGTTCATGAGCGTGGCTGTCGGCCCAAAGCACCGCTTGAACAAATCGATGGTTTGCCGGGTTAGGGGTTCGCCCGCCAGATGCAGAATTCTGAGGTGAGGAAATCCTGCCGTTGAGAGCAATACGGTCCCAAGGCTATGAAACACCGATGGCACCGTCTGCAGCAGCGTTATGCCTTGCCGCTCGAGCCACGTCGCCAGGTCCTTCATCGAACGATGGTGAAGGTCGAAAGGCAGGAGCGCCGCGCCGTTCAACAGCGCGCGAAACATTGTTGCCGGCGAACCGATAAAACCGTTTGCGGAAATCAGCCCGACCCTGTCGCCGGTCGTGATAAACTGGCTGTTGGTGTTATCGCGCGCGATATGCATAACACTTTGGTGCGTGTGCACGACGCCCTTCGGTGCCGCCGTGGAACCCGAAGTGAAGAGGATGTAGGCCGGCCAATCGCTCGCGATCGACACACCGGGCGGGTCCGGCGGCAGGCTGTCGGCGATCGTGTCGACATTTACGACCGCTCGACCCCCGGACAGGCGGTGGGCGAGCGCACTATTGGCATCGTCGGTCACGATCAGGCGCGCGCCGCACTGTTCCACCATCGGCGCCAACCGTTCCGGTTCCTGCGGCGACAACGGGACGCAGATCTGTCCGGCCTTCAACACACCAAGGCTTGCCAGCACAAGCCTTTCATCACAGGCGGTGAGGATGACCGCCGGATTTTGAGGATCGCCGCAGACTTCCAACACAGTCCGGGCGACCCGATTGGCGGCATCCTGCAGGCCGCCATAGGTCATTGTGGCCGTGGGCGACTTAATCGCCAGACGCGCGGCATGTATTGAAGACTGGTGATCGAAGCGGGCGATCAGCGACTGTGCGAGCGCTTCCCGGGGAAACGCTTGGAAGGCATCAGGACGGCCAATAGGCGGCGGCATGAGGCTCATGGCGCGTCACTGCTTTTTCGTTTGCAAACACTCGACCATCGTTCGACGCTACCACAGTCCGGTTAACCGAATTGCCCTCGATATCACCTAATCTTAGGGTTTGTCGCCACCCACCTCAATGCCTCGCTGCCGGAGCGCGAACGGGCGGCCCCTATGCAGCATGCTAAAACGTTTCCTTGTGGGTCCGAAGATCAAGCTCGTGGGTCCAGGCGTTGCGTGGCTGGCGGTGCAGGAACATGTAGGATTCGGCGATGCCGTCGAGGCCGACCAGGCCATCCATGCCGCGTTCTTCCACCAATTTGAGGCCGCGTGACAAAATTTTGTCGCCGGCGATGCCGCCATCGACCACCACATGGCCGACATGGATGCCTTGCGGCCCGAATTCCCGGGCCAAGCTCTGTGCCATGGCGCGGAGGCCGGCCTTGGCCGCGGTGAAGGCGGCAAAATTCGGCCGGCCGCGCATGGAGGCGCTGGCGCCAGTGAATATCAGGCTGCCGGCGCCGCGCGCCAGCATCGGTTTCAACGCCGCTTGGGCAAATAGAAAACCGCCAAGGCAGCCGACCCGCCAGGCGGTCTCGAAATAGGCCGCCTCCATTTTCATGAAATCGCCCGGAAAGTTATTACCGGCGTTATAGACCGCGAGTTCGATCGCGCCGATCGCCTCCGCCGTCTCGATCAATTGGGCTATTGCGGCCTCGTCCGTTGTGTCGGTCGCGACCGCGGTCGCTTGGCCGCCGCCATCTCGAATTTCCGCGGCGACGCCTTCAATCACGTCGGCCGTCCGCCCAGCGACCACGACATGCAGCCCATCGGTCGCGGCGGCCTTGGCAATGTAGGCGCCGAGCCCCTCGCTCGGGCCGACGCCGATCACCACCGCGGTTTTGGTTTCAGGCATATTTTCGGTCTCCTATTTGGCGTTGGCGACCGGCGCCCGGGCGACGCCGGCCTGTTCCAAGTGATGGGCGACACCAAGCACGAGATCCTCCCGCCACGGCGGGGCGATGATCTGCACGCCGATCGGCAGTGGACCGCCCGGCCAGACCGGTGCCACGGCGATCGGCAGGCCGGCCGGCGTCAGTGGCTGGGTCAGCATGCCGACCGCCGCCCGGGCCGGCAAAGTCTCACCGTTGAGCTCGATGGTTTCCGTACCGATCGCATGTGCCACATCCGGCGTCGCCGGCGCCAGCAGCACGTCGTGATCGCGAAACAGGTCCTGCAGCTGTTGCCGCCAGGCGGTACGGACACGCTGCGCCCGAACGTACCAGGCCGCCGGTGTCAGGGCGCCGGCGGTCAGCCGGTCGCGGATCAGTGGGTCCAGGCGCCGGCGGTGGTGGCGGATCCAGTCGATATGTAGGTCGCCGGCCTCGGCATAAGTGATAATGGCGCCCGCCGCGCGGGCCGCCGCTGCGAGCGGCGCGATGGCTTCTGTTTTGGCTCCCAAGGCGTCGGCCGCCATGGCAACGGCGTTGCGCGCGGTTTCGCTCGCATGTTCACGGAAATGCCCGGCCAAAACGCCGATCCGCAAATCCTCAGCCGCCGGAACCGCATCCAACGCAACCGGTTCCGGATTGGCGGGACTTTGTTTCGGGTCCTCCGGATCACGGCCTTGCAGCGCGTTATACACAAGACAAAGGTCGGCGACCGACCGGGCGAAGGCGCCGACATGGTCGAGGCTGGTGGAAAACAACTGCACGCCACGCCGCGACAGCCGGCCATAGGTCGGCTTCAGGCCGAAGATGCCGCAAAACGACGCCGGCACTCGGACCGAGCCGTTGGTGTCGGTGCCAAGGCTGATCGGCACCAGGCCGGCGGCGACTGCCGCCGCAGAACCACCAGACGAGCCACCGGCGATGCGGCTCAAATCGTGAGGATTGCGGGTCGGCCCGTAGTGATGGTTTTCCGTGGTGAAGCCGAAGGCAAATTCGTCCATGTTCGTGGTCCCGACGAGGACGGCCCCAGCACTCCGCAGCGCCGCGACTGCTGCCGCGTCGTTCCCAGCCGGTGGCTGGTCGGCCAGCACCTTGGATCCGGCCACGGTTACAAGCCCTTCGACATCGAACAAATTCTTCACCGCAAACGGCACCCCGGCCAGCGGCCGCGCATCGCCCGCGCCCACCGCCGCGGCCGCCGCCATGGCCCCATCACCGGTCACGTCGGTAAAGGCGTTGATATTCTCCCCGCCGATCCGATCGAGCGCGGCGGCGACCGCTTCTAGCGCTGAGGCATCGCCTCCCGCAACCGCCGCCGCGATATCCGCGGCACCCGCCGCCGGGCCCAACGGATCCGCCGTCATGGCCGAAACACCGGCGCCGGCTCGACCGCCTCGGCCTCGTCGACCTCGAGCAGCGCCGCCAGATCCGCCATCCGGCGAAATTGCTCGGCAACGGCAGGCACCTCGTCGCCCGCCAGCGCGATCCCCAACGCCGCGGCACTTGCCTTCACCATGGCTTCGACATCGTCTTCCACGCGCAGCCTCCCAATCCGGCCCTTCATGTTTTGCTCAAACGCCACCATAGTAGACCAGTCCATTAGCGAGAGGGAGGGCGGGGTCATGACAGACGCGGTTCGACACGACTTTGGCGCGGTAACCCTGCAGTCCGGCATCACGTTGCCCGAAGCGCAGATCACCTATCAGACCTATGGCGAGCTCAATCCGGCGCGCGATAATGTGATTGTCTATCCGACTTCCTACGGCGCCCATCACACCGATATCGAATGGACCATCGGACCGGGCCGCCCGCTCGATCCGGAGCGGTTTTTCATCATTATTCCGAACATGTTGTGCAACGGCCTGTCGTCGTCGCCGTCGAATACGGCGGCACCCTTGGATCGCGGCCGCTTTCCGCCAGTCAGCGCGCTCGACAATGTGCGGCTGCAGGCGCGGTTGCTTGAGGAGGCGTTCGGCATCGAGCGCATTGCCATGGTCTATGGCTGGTCCATGGGCGGCCAACAGGCCTATCACTGGGCCGCCCATTTCCCCGATCGGGTCGCGCGCATGGTCTGCCTCTGCGGCTCGGCCCGGACGGCGCCCCACAACAAGGTGTTTCTGGAAGGCGTCCGCGCCGCCCTGACGGCCGATCAGGCCTTTCAGGATGGCTGGTTCGCCACGGTCCCGGTGCGCGGGCTCCGCGCCTTCGGCCGGCTCTATGCCGGCTGGGCGTTGAGCCAGGCGTTCTACCGCGAGACGATGTGGGCCGGTCTCGGTTACGGCTCCGTCGAAGATTTTTTGATTCGCTACTGGGAAGCGAATTTCAGCCGCCGCGACGCCAACGATCTTCTGGCCCAGAGCGCCACCTGGATGCAGTCGGACATTGCCGACAACGAGCTCTATGGCGGCGATCTCGACGCCGCGCTCGGCGCCATTACTGCCAAGGCGCTGATCATGCCCGGCGACCACGACCTCTATTTCCGGGTCGAAGACAACCGCCGCGAAGTCGCGAAAATGCCGAACGCGACGCTCAAGGTTATCCCCTCGCTCTGGGGCCACCGCGCCGGCAACCCGAGCCAATCGCCGACGGACGATGCCTTTATCAATGACGCTGTGGCAGACCTACTCGCGGATTAGGGAATTCTGCCTTTGGCCGCTGGCCTCCGGCCAGGCGTTTCCAAGCCGGCCCGCTCCCCCGCCCGACCGCCCACCGGGCCGGTTTGGAACCGCTGCGCAAGAGGATCACGGCCATACCGCTTGGGCGGCCGGGTGGGTGGTGCGGGATGGCCGTGATCCTTCGGCCGGAGGCCGAGGGCCAGAGGCAAAACCTCAACGCCCTTTATAATCCGCCTTCCGTCGCTCGGCGAAGGCGTTGATGCCCTCCCTGTAGTCCTCGGTACGGCGGAGTTTTTCGTATGAATGGCCTTCGACCTCCAACCCAACTTTGAGGCTGGTGTCCGGGGCAGCGTTCATCACCCGTTTTAGGGAACGGAGCGAGATCGGCGCCATCGCGTTCAGATCGGCGGCGTATTTTTCGATGAGCGTCGTCAGCGCCGCGCCATCCTCAGCGACCGCGGTGATCAGGCCCCAGTCCAGGGCCTGGGCCGCCGGCAGCCGCTTGCCGAGCATGACCATGTCCTTGGCGCGGGTCATGCCGACCAGGCGGGCGACCCTGGCCGAGCCGCCGGAGCCCGGCATCTGGCCGATGGTGATTTCCGGCAGGCCGACCTTGGTGTCGGCGGTCGCCAGGCGGAAATCGCAGGCGAGCGCCAGTTCGAAGCCGACGCCGAAGGCGTGTTTCTCCAGCGCCGCGATGACCGGCTTGGAGCAGCGTTCCGGCGCGCCGATGTTGTCAGCGAGGTCGGACATCTTGTTGACGGGGATATCGGGAAATTTCTTCACGTCGCCGCCCGAGGAAAAGACGCCATTGGCGCCGCGGATGACCACGACGCCGACGTCGTCGTCTTCGTCCATGGCCTCGATGATCGCCCGGATCTGCGACCGGCCGGTGTAGGACACGATGTTGAGCGGCGGCCGGTCGAGGATCAAATGGCCGATTTGGCGGTCCGTATCGACCTCGACCCGCAGGCCGTCTAAGTCACGCAGGACGTCGGCGCGGCGCTCGGCATAGTCTCGTTGCATGTCAGGATTCCTCAGATTTGTTTATTCGTAATCGGGATGCAGTTCGTAAGCGCCGATACGGAGCTGTCGGCGCAACAGTTTGCCGGAAGCCGAGCGCGGGATCTGCCGGACGAACCGATAGGCGCGCGGCCGTTTGAAGCGCGCAAGGCTGCTGGCGAGACAATAGGCGTCGATTGCTTCGGCCGTCGCTTCGGCACTGGCCGGTTCGATGAAAGCCACCACTCGCTCGCCCCAACGCGGGTCGGCCTCGCCGATCACCGCCGCCGCCAGCACCTGTGGGCAGGCGCTGAGCGCATCTTCGACCTCTTCAGCGTGAATATTTTCGCCGCCGGAGATGATCATGTCGTCGACCCGGCCGACCACATGGATTTCGCCGGCTTCGTCGAAGCGGCCAAGATCGCCAGTGAAGTACCAGCCGTCGCGAATAGCTTTTTCGTCGGCGTCGGGCCGTTTCCAATAGCCGGCAAAGCCATCAAGTGCGGCCATCGAGGCGATGATCTCGCCGGCCTCGCCAGCCACCACGACCTCATCGGGTCCAACCCATTGGTCAGGATCGGCGCGCACCACGCGCAAAGTCTGGCCGACACCGGCGCGACCGGCCGAACCGGGATTGATCCTCACGTCGGGGCAAATGGAAAACGTATAGATCTCGCTGGATCCGTAGAAATTGGCGAAGGCCTCGGGCCTGAAGGCCGCTGTTGTTTCCGTGATCAGAGCACTGGTCATCGACATGCCGGCATAGGCGATGTTACGGACCGAGTCCACATTGGTCGCCGCTATCGCCGGGTGATGCACCATGTCGTGGAACATGGTCGGCACCAGGAACAGCGCGCTCACCCGTTCCTCTGCAATGAGCCGCAAGGCGGCCGCCGTGTCGAACGTCGGCATGCAAACAAACGTCCCGCCCACGAACACCGACATCAAGAGCGCGCGGATGCCCATAGTGTGGAACAGCGGCATGACACCGAGCGAGACCTCGCCCTGCCGGTAGCCGAGGCCGGCGACACACGACAACGCCGCCCAACGCTCAGCGGTGCCTGAGCGCGGCACGCCTTTAGGCCGCCCGGTCGTGCCGGAAGTATAGAGCATCAGACAGATCGCTGCGGCATCCGCCGACGGCACGTGAAGCGTTTGGCCACAGAGATCCGCATAGCGGACGGCTCTGCCTTCGGCATTGTCGGACACGGCAATCAAGCAGTCCGACTCTAGGCCGGCGGCAGCCGCCGCAGCGGCGACGGTATCTTGGGTCATGTCTTCGTAAGCGACGGCTCGGGCCTCAGCGTCTTCGAGGACATAGCCAATCTCCTCGGCACTCGCCCGCCAGTTGAACGGCGTGAAGATCAGGCCGAGAAACTGGGCCGCCCAATAGAGCGTCGCCATCTCATAGCGGTTGCTCAAGACACAGACCAAATGGTCGCCGGGCACCAGACCCATCGCCGACAACCCGCCGGCCAGGTGCCGGATCTCGACTTGCCATTGATGGTAGGTCAAGCGCCGGTCACCATCGATTATGGCGACAGCATCCGGCTCGCGGGCAACGGCGGCGGTGAAGATGGCGGCCAAGGTCATGGTTCGCGCGCCGCTTTAGCACAATCCAAGATGGCCCGGACAATGCCTTCATAGCCGGTGCAGCGACAGATATGCCCCGACAGCATGTCGCGCACCTCGGCCTCGCTCGGGTCTGGATTGCCGGCCAGAAAATGTTGCGCCGAGATCAGTATACCCGGCGTGCAAAAGCCGCATTGCAGGGCGCCGTGGCGGGAGAACGCCTGTTGCAGCGGGCTCAGGCCGTCCGGCTCGGCGACGCCTTCGACCGTCGTGAGCTCGGCGCCGTCGGCCTGCACCGCCAGGGTCAGGCAGGACCGCGCCAAGCGGCCGTCGATGGCGATCGTACAAGCACCGCAAATTCCGTGCTCGCAGCCGACATGCGTGCCGTAGAGTTGAAGCTCGTGGCGGAGAAAATCACTCAACAACAGGCGCGGCGTCGCGAAGCCGGTCATCGGACGGCCGTTGACGGTTAGGCGGACCCGGTGGCGGTCGCCGGGTTTGATGCGCATCATTCGGCCCCTCCCCGCGCCACGCCTTCGAGCGCTGCGATCGTGACTTGGCAGCCGAGATGCCGGGCCAAGTGGCGGCGATAATCGGCACTCACCTGCTGGTCGCCAATCGGCGCCAAGTCGCTAAGCGCCTGCGACAGGAGATCATTGGCGAATTCCGCGGCCTTGGCCGGAGCGCCGTCGAAAGTACCGCTGAACACCCTAGGGCATTCCTCCACGCCGCCAAGGCCAAGGTCGAGCATGATCGTTCCGTCGGCTGTCGGCCGAGCGGACGCGCCGGTCGCGACCAAGGCGAAATCGCCACGCCGGGCACTGATTTCCGTGAAGGCGGCGCCGGCGCCGGCGACCGGTTCGGGCCAGCGGAGCGCCCGCACCATTTCGTCGCCTTCCCTGACCGTCGTCAGCGCGGCCTCCGCGAAGGCGCGGGCCGGTACGGCCCGTGTCGCGGTGGCCGAACACAGCTCGACACTCCCGCCCAGGGTCGCCAGGACCAGCGGGATCTCGGCACTCGGGTCGGCGTGCGCGACGGAGCCCGCCAAAGTACCCCGGCTGCGGGTTTGGTAGTGGCCGATATGCGGCAAGGCGGCCGTCAGTAGCGACAGGGCCGCCAACGCCGAGGTGGGGATATCCGCCTGGCGCACCAAGGCACCGGATCGGAAACCGCCGTCCGCGGTTTCGACCCAGTCTAGGTCGCCGCCCAAGCGGTTGATGTCGATCACCGCCAGGGGTCGGACCAACCGCATGTTCAGCATGGCACCAAGCGACAGGCCGCCGGCCAGGATCACGGCGTCGTCGCCGAATTCCGCCAACAGGCCCAACGCCTCTTCCAAGCTCTCGGGGCGGCAATATTCGAAGGCGCCCGGCTTCATGTGTCACCGGCCGTGTCATTGGCGAGGCGCCATACTTTTTCCAAGGTCAGCGGCAGGTCAATGTCGTCGCGGCCCAAGGCGTCGGCGACAGCGTTGGCGATCGCCGCCGGAGTCAGCATGGCCGAACCGTCGCCCATGCCTTTTGAGCCGAGCCGGTTGGCCGGCGACGGCGTCTCGTAATGGCCGATGGTGAGCGGCGGCAGGTCGGCCGCGGTCGGGCAGAGATAGTCGGCGAAGGTGCCGGACAGGAAATTTCCGTCTTCGTCATGCACCAGATCCTCGAGCAACGCGGCGCCGAAGCCATGGGCGAAGCCACCCCGCACCTGGCCTTCGACAACCATCGGATTGAGCATTGTGCCGACATCGTGGACGGAGACGTACCTGACAATCCGGATCCGGCCGGTTGCCCGGTCAATTTCGACGGCGGCGAGGTCGATCAGGTAACCGAAGGTTGCCGCCGACGCCACGCGGTCCGCATCATCGGGCGCATCGAGGCTTGGTGGCGACAGCACCGCCGCCTCGTGCAGGCCGGGTGTCAAACCGTCGGGCAACCCGGCGGGATGCCAATGGGTAGCTGCCGCCAAGCGGCCGATCGGGATCGCTCTTTCGGCGACGCCGACGATGCGCGCCGAACCGTCGGCGAGTTCCACGTCTTCGATCGCCACCTCGAGCTGATCGGCGGCGACCTGCTTGAGCTTAACGGCGATGCGGCCGGCGCTTTCAGCGATCGCGTCGACGACAATGGAGGAGAACCGGTTGGCGTAATTGCCGGCGGCGAGCGACCACGGCAGGGTTTCGGTATCCATAGCCGTGGCGACAGTGACGTCTTTGGGTGCAAGGCCGAGCGCGTCGGCAACGATTTGGGCTGCGACGGTGGCGTGGCCCTGGCCGGCCGGTGTCGAATCCAGGCGAACGGTGACGCCGCCCGACGGATCCAGGCTAACCATGGCCGCTGCCGTGGCGCCGGACCGGCCACCGGCCTTGGCCCGTTCTTCCGGGGTTTGGGCCAAGGTGACATAGGCCATGTTGGAACCGGATGGCTCGATGCCGGCCGCGAAACCGATGCCGAACAGACGGCCCGTGTCTCGCGCCGCCGACCGTTCGGCTTTCAAGGCGTCGTAATCGGCAAGCTGTAGCGCCAGATCCAAGCCCTTGCCGTAGTCGCCGGAATCATAGATGGCGCCGGCCGGCGCGTGATAGGGAAAGTCGTCGGGTTCAAGAAAATTACGTCGGCGCAGCTCGGCCGGATCGATGCCAAGGCGGCGCGCCGCCTGATCCATCGCCCGCTCCAGGCCGAAATAGAATTGCGGCCCGCCATAGCCGCGGTTGAGACCGATCGGCGGCTTGTTGGTCACGGCCAGGCGGTTGTCGATGGCGATGTCGCGCACTTTATAGCAACCGTTCGACGCCGCGTGCATGCGGTAGACCGAGGCCGGCTCCGGCGCCCGCACGTAGGCGCCGACATTGACCAGATTGCGGTAGCGCAGACCCAGCAACGTGCCGGCGCGATCGAAGGCCGCCTCGATCTCGTCGTCGCGGTCTGCGGCCGAGGACGATGCCAAAAGATGCTCCAAGCGATCCTCGGTCCATTTCAGCGGGCAGCCCAGGACCCGGCTCGCCGCCGCCAACAGCACCATTGTGGGGTACATGCCTTGCTTGATGCCGTAGCTGCCACCGCTCGACGGCGCCGTAATCAGCCGCAGGCGGTTGCCGGCCACCTTCAGCGCCCGCGCCATGATCGGCTGCAAGATGAACGGCCCCTGAAAATTCGACCAAATGCTGTAGCGCTCGGGCGCGCGTTCGAAGGCGGCAACGGCGCCATAGGTCTCCATCGGCGTCGCCGATTGCCGTGGATAGCGCCATGCCAGGCGCACGACCAGGTCAGCCTTGTCGAACGCGGCTTCAGGCGTGCCATAACGAAACGTCCGGTGATGCACCAGGTTGGCGCCGACCGCCTCATGCACCAGCGGCGCGCCGTCGGCGAGTGCCGCGCGTGGATCGGCCACGGCCGGCAGCGGTTCATACTCGACGTCGATCAATTCGGCGGCGTCTTCGGCGACATAGCGGTCTTCGGCGGCGATCAGCGCCACCGGCTCGCCGGCAAAGCGGACCTTGTCGATGGCGATCGGGAAATAGTCGACCGGCGCCCGCACCGCACTGGCCAACGGCGCGAGCCACGGCGCCAGATCCCGCCCCGTGACAATGCCGGTAACCCCCGCCAGGTTCAGCGCTTCGCCGACGTCGATCTCACCAAGTCGGGCATGAGCGTACGGCGAGCGCAGCAGCACCACATGGCGAAGTCCGGCAACGGGGGAGAGGTCATCGATAAACCGGGCATGGCCGGTCAGGAGGGCCTCATCCTCCAGCCGCGGCACCGCCTTGCCAACCCATTTTTCACCGTCGTCCGTCATGCGCCCTATGGTAGCCACGCTCCGGCGGCCGACAAGGGCCTTTGCCGGTGCCGACGTTGCCTTGTTCGGCCGGCGCAAAGCAACCGCTGTCCGAAGCTGCCGCTCCCGGCTTCCGATCCGTGTACAGCCTCACCGTCACGTCGCCGGCGACTGATCGATGGCGATGCGAATCGGTTTATCGGCGTCGATATGCACGTCGCGCTGCGGAAAGGCGATGACGATCCCGGCCTCGTTGAAACGCCTGTAAATCTCTCTGCGGATATCGGTCATTACGGCGCGCCAGTCACTTAGCGAGCCGATGAAAATGCGTAGGGCGAGGTCGAGCGCATTATCGCCGAAATTGCTGAAAATGACATTCGGCTGCGGATCGTTCAGGACGCTCGTGTTGTCCTTCGCTATGGACTCCAAGATCTCAAGCGCCTGCTCGACGTTGCTACCATAGGCAACGCCCACCGGAATTACCAACCGTACCGTCGCATCAGATAAGGTCCAGTTGAGCAGTTGTCCGGTGATGAATTCCTTGTTCGGAACCAAGAGTTCCTTTCCGTCAAAATCTCTTATGGTGGTTGCGCGTATCCGGATTTTCGTGACGGTGCCGTTTTTTTCGCTGACGGTCACGATGTCACCCACGCGTATCGGCCGTTCAAACAGGATAATCAGACCGCTGATGAAATTGGCAATGATCTCTTGCAGGCCGAAGCCGATGCCAACACCGAGCGCGGCTACAAGCCATTGCAATTGCGACCATTGCAAGCCAAGCCGGGATAGCGCCATGATGATGCCGGCGCCAACAATGACATAGCTTAAAAGCGTGCTGGCCGTATATCGGGCGCTGGGTGTGATAGTCGACCGTGAACGCAACACTAGCTCGACCAAGGCCGGTAATTTTCGTACTGCGTAAAACGTGATGCCCACTAAGAAGACGACGACAATCAACGTTTCCAATGTGATCTTTGTAGTAACGGTTTCACCGTCTACGATCGTGGCGGAAGTCCATAAGACGAATTGATCAGCGGCGTCGACAACGGGCAAGAGCGGCAGCCAAACATAGATCAGTGCGAAGACGGCGGCTGTAAAAGTCGCCGCATTCAGCAACCGCGTGGTTTCGGCGCCGACGTCGACCAAGGCAACCTCGTCTTCTTCCACACCAGCCGCCTCGGTAGCGTCTCGATCCGCCTGCGACGCTAGGCGTTGCTCCAAATCAAGACGACGCCGGGTGACCAGCATCCAACGTATCAGTAGGTTGTGGGCAATCAACAAACCTATACCGACATATAGCGTGATCAGCAATCTATCGGTCACGATGCTGACCGTGTGACGAAGCCCAAATATCTCCGCGATTGAGATTAACAGAACGAACGCGATCAAACAGAGCCGCAGGCTGTTCTCATTGGATGTCAGCCTCCGGTCGCCGTCAGCATCGAATTTTCTCCGGACCTGGCGGACAAGATGACCCGCGATCAAAGCCATTGCCACCAATAGCGATATCCGGCCCAACAACTCGGTATCGTCACCCATTAGATAAAGAAATCCCGAGAGCCCGGCGATCGGCAACCACCAGCGTATGAGCCAGCCGATCTCTTGGTGCAGTCGCTCGCAAAGTTGTGGCCGCCAGCGGAAATGGATTCTTGCCAGGCCATCGTCCGCGTTGAGATGCCGGACAAGTGTCAGTGCGTACAACGCGATGCCCAAGCCAACCAGCGTTTGCGATGCCGCAACGGCGAATCCCGAAAAGTTATTTGGATTCAATGCGCCGACAGCAACGAATCCGAGCGATAGCGGCAACGCCCGTAGCGCGGTCACGAGCAGGGCGACAAGCGTAAATCGGATCGAATCGCTGCGAGGCTTTCGGATTTGCAGGTTCTGACGGCGTTGAATTTTCCGGAACGGTGCTTGAAGCGAAAATAGCACGAAAGCGGCCGCGAGCGCGAGGATAGCCAGCGGGGAGAGCACCATCCGGAAACCCGTCACGGCAAGCGGCAGGCCAAGAACCTCCGCCGAGATCGCCCGAAAATCGACCAGCCAAAGCCGCGGATGGCTCGGTATCCATAGAATCAACCCGCTCAGAAAATCTTTGTATTGGTCGAAGAGATCCCTTAGACGCGTGCGGGCCGTATCAAGTTTGGTCAGCGCCTCGATGTGATCGGATTCGATGGCGATAAGCTGTCTCATGAGTTTCCGCTGCGCCATGGCCAGCGCGATCAGGGCGTCCAAATCGGACGGTGCGAGTGTCTCGATTTCGAGTCCGGCCGCCTTCAGTTGCGTGTCCATGTAACGCCGTGCGTCGACCAGCCTACCGAGCGATTTTTCGTGATCGATACGGCTGATAACGGTGTCGCCAACCCGCCCGGAAAGCCGCTCCACTGGAGTCGCCAACGCGAGGGACTTCAGCTCATTCCAATAGGCGAGCAAGACTCTGCCAAGCGCCTCGCTTTCCGGTGCAAATTCAACGAGCCGGTGGGCCGTCGCTAACCGATCATCAAGAATGCGCGTAGCCTGTTCGACGCGCGCCAAGTTTGCACTGATTTCGCTGAGCGACGCCTCGACTTCAAGCTGTTTTTCGCGCAATTGTGCGTTTTCCGTCGTCAACCGTCCCGCCAACGGATAGGCCGGCGCATCGGCACCGATATCCGGTTCGGAGGGCTGTTCTATCTGCGCCTGGGTGCTGCGAGCCGCAGATTCCAAGCCTTGCACCCTCTCGTTCAGCACTTGAATGCGCAATGCCAGTTCGGCCGATTCCGCCCGCATGGCACTGTAGCGGACGGGCTGGCTGGAAAGCCGGGCTTCTTGGGCTTTACGCTCTGCAGCGAGAGCGATCAGCTCAGCACCTTTCGTCCACAGTTCCGCTTCGGCCAGGGACGGAGAAGCATTCGGTTCAATCAGCGGTTCGACGTCGGCGAGTTCGCGCGAGCGCTCCGAAATCTGAGTAAGCCGCGTTCGGATTAGATCCGCGTTGGTCTCCCGCGCCGCCAGCTTTTTCTCGATCGTCTCCAAGGATTCCGTCGCGCCGCGTAGTTCCGTACGTGTGGTTGCGAGACGCCGGCCCAATTCGGCAGGCTTCAAATTTTCGATGTCGATCGATTCTGCTTTCGTCGCTTCCCCGCGATCGATCCGCGCCTGGATCTCTTCCTCACGCTTTGGCGCACTCGCCAAAGAATCGAGGTAGGTCTTTGCATCAGTGTCGAACGATGCGGCGGCTTCAAGCCAGGTCAGAGCGCTGTCATAGGCCCTCAGTGTCTTGTCGTCGTCCGCGGCGCCGTCGGCGCGGAGTGCGCCAATGCGCGCCTCGACCACGTCCGAAGTCAATTCGACCGGTTCCGCAATCGCCGATCGCGGGTCACCGATCAAGAAGAACAACAGAACCAGGATCGAGAGGACAGGAGTTACGCGGGGCATCGATAAGAGTGACTCGGCTAATCAGGCTGAAGGCACATACACATTATCAGCGGATAGCGCTCATGATAAGGAAAGGCGACGTGTCACGTGCCGGAATTTGGTGGTTGGTCGATTCACTGTCCAAATCGGACCCCAGCCATCGAGACACCTTCGATCCAATTGTCGACATGTACGGATACAAAATGAAGGAAGTTTCGGGTTCGAACGTTCCCAGCCGCCTCCTGCGGCACAGGCGCCGCGCATGGGCGTATGGTGAACGCAATCTCGCCACATGGTACCCACGGCCCCGGGTTGGGCAAGGGTGTTCAGCCGGTCGACAGAATTCGGATAATCCAATGGGGAGAGCCCAGTCTTTGGCGGCGCGTCAACGCTTCGTCACCCAGGCGACCTTGGCAACGATTTCCTTCGCAATATCCAATATCGATTGGCCATCGGTTTCGACGACGAAGTCAGCCGGAGCCTTGTCCCGAAGGGATTGCGCGAGTTCAAGGGCGCGGGTTTCGTGCCGATCGCGGCCGGCCCCCAATTCGCGTTTCCGCACCCGTTCGATCAAGGATTCTCTGGTCGCGTGCAGCTGGCAGACGAGCGGCCGGGAGCCGGGGGCGGCGAACTGAATGTTCTCGACGTCCTGTTTGGTCTCGACGACCCGGGCAACGATCAAATTTTTCGACCCCATCGCAGCGCAGTTGGCCCAGACATCGCGAAGGTTTCGAAGTGCAAGCTGTTCGCCGAACCTGTCTTCCGGTAATCGCGGATAAGTCTGCGCAAGCGCATCCATGTCAATGAACGTATGGGCAATGCCCCGTCGCTCCAGCACCGAGCTAACTTCGTTGCCAATCGTCGTCTTGCCCACGCCAACCGGACCGCTGATCACTAGCAATGGAATTACGTTCGTTGCCATCGTCAAAAGATAGACCGTCAGCACGAAGCCTGTGAAGTGTCGGCCTTCAGGGCGTCGGCGCGTCGCTCCGCATATAGCCCTGTTCTTTCAATTGCCGCCAAAGCGCATCGGGTATCTTTCGGGATACGCCGTCGACGTTCGACGAAACTTGACCCGGATGATTGGCACCCGGGATTACCGTCGCAACCGTCGGATGAAACAGTGGGAACTGCAAGGCCGCGGCCGACAACGCTACATTGTGCACGCGACAAATGTCCGATATCGCCTGGACCCGTTCGACGACTTCTTTGTTGGCTTCTTTGTAGCGGTATAGCGCACCCGTGACGGGACCGGTCGCCAATATGCCGGACGAAAATACCGCGCCAAGCACGACGCTAATATTACGTTTCTGGCAGAGTGGCAGATCTTCGTCCAGGGCGGTTTGCTCGAGCAATGTATAAGGCGACGCAATCAAGAAGTAATCCATGTCGAACCGCTCGACAAAGCGCGGGATAAGGCCAGTAAGATTGATGCCGGCACCGATTGCCTTGATGTCACCCCGGTCTTTCAATTCCATCAGGGCGGCAAATCCGCGGCCCGCGTCCAATTGCCGAAACCCGCCGGCGACGCCGGCTTCCGACTTCATATGTCCCGGATCTAGATCGTGTATCGCCAGACAATCCACATTAGGCAGTCCGAGCCGGGTGAGGCTGTCCTCATAGGAGCGCATAATTCCGTCATATGTATAATCAAATCGTAGATCGAAGGGCAGGCCGCCGAGCCAGCGCTTGGCCCACGGCGAGTTGGCTTTGAAGTCGGCGACGTCTTCCGGACGGGAATAAACACGGCCGACCTTGGTCGAGAGCACGAAGTCGTCGCGCGGCTTGTCGCGCAAGAAATGGCCGAGCCGGTGCTCGCTCTTGGTATTGCCGTACCAGGGCGCTGTATCGAAATAACGCACGCCCCGGTCATAAGCGGCCGCTAGGGTCGCCTGTGCCTGGTCCTCCGGGATGACGTCGGTCGGGTCGCCCAGAGGACCGCCGCCGAAGCCGAGCTGGGTGACAAGCACACCGGTCTTGCCGACCTCATTGCGTTGCAGCGGATCCATGGTCAAGTCGGCCTTAGCCCTCACCGCCCTCGCCCTTGACCCACCAATCATGCATCGCCCGAAACACGGTGGTCAGATCGAGCGCCCGTTGGGTCGCTGAATATTCCACGCGCGGCGGCACTTCGGCATAGACTTTGCGTTTGACCAAACCGTCGCGCTCCAGCGCCCGCAGTTGATTGGTCAGCATGGTTTGCGTGACACCGTCGATTTGACGGCGCAGTTCGTTGAAGCGCTTCATGCCGTGGAAAATTAGGATCTGCAGAATGATCAGCTTCCACTTGCCGCCGATGATCTGGGCAATGTCCGGCATCGGGCAAACGGCTTCGATTGGCGGTGCACCAGCTTGGCCTTCGCGCGGCATGACTTTGGTGGCGGCATCCATATCGCACTCCAATAACTAGCCTAAGTATGAAAATTTGTACTATATACGAAAATTCTGCCTTCTTGTGAAAGAATACCGTCGTCGTATGTTTTGTAAAGCGAGACGTTTTTCCCACAAAAGGCAGACCCATGACCCTGACAGTTCATACGGTTAGCGGCGCGCCCCGGCCTTGGCGCGTGCTGCTCGGCTTGACATTCAAAGGCCTGAATTATGAAACCCACTACCTCGAAGCCTCACAGGCCGAGCACAAAGCACCAGCGTATCTGAAACTGAACCCGCGCGGAAAAGTGCCGGTGCTTGAGGCCGGCAGTTTGGTGCTGCGGGATTCGATCGCCATTCTGGCCTGGCTCGACCGGCGCTATCCGGACAGGCCGTTGTTCGGTGAAACCGCCGACGAAGCCGCGCTAATTTGGCAAACCACCATGGAATGCTGCGACTACTTGCGCGCCGCGGGACAAAACCTGCTGTTTCCCATTCTGGTCCTAAACGAAGCGTTGCCGGCGCCAAACAGCAATGAAATGGCGGCCCTAGTGGCAGCGGGCGACGCCATGCATGCCGAATGCCATTACCTGGAAGCCCTACTCGACGGCAACCCCTTTCTCGGCGGCCAACGGCCAAGCGCGGCCGACGCCATCGCCTTTCCCGAGATCCGGCTCATTCAACGGGGCCTTGAACGTAAACCCGAGCATATGGCCGCCGCGGGATTTGACAACGCGGCCGCGCTTTATCCGCGTGTCGTGGAGTGGAAAGCCCGCGTCGGCGCACTTGAGGGCGTCGACAAGACATTGCCCATTCATTGGTGACGCGAACCGACGGATGCCAAATCAGGAGGCTCCCATGAGCACCGACAATTACACAAGTACCATCACCGTTGCCGCGACGCCGGATCAGGCCTTTCGGGCCCTCACGACCGAATTCGCACAATGGTGGACCACACCCGATCAACCCATCGCCAAAGTCGGCGACCGGGCCAAGTTCGGCTTTCCGCCGGGCCGCTCCTATTGGACGTTTGAGGCGACGGAATTATCGCCAGGCGAACGCGTCGAACTCGATTGCGTCGACGCTTGCCACATCCACGAAGGACAGCCCACGCAAATCGAGACGGAATGGCTTGGCACAAAGGCGATTTGGCGCATCGAAGGGCGCGACAAATTTACCGACATCCGCTTCGAGCATGTTGGCCTTAACCCCACACTCCTCTGTTTCGACATATGCCAAGCCGGCTGGGATCTGTTCTTCGTCGATAGCCTGAAGGCCTATCTCGACACCGGCGTCGGCAAGCCGCATCGTGCGCCGGCATGAATGCACACGGCGGCATTTGACTTGGGAGGCGGCACATAGTCCAGTTGGAGCCACGAAAGGACTTCGATGGCCGCCACAACAATTCTTGCCTATTCGGGTGCCGCCGCCCTAGAGATCGCCGGGTGTTTCGCGTTTTGGGCGTGGGCGCGCTTGGGCCAGCCGGTCTGGTGGCTGCTGCCCGGCCTCGCCGCGTTGGCCTTGTTTGCCTATTTGCTGACCCTAGTCGACAGCGCCGCGGCCGGTCGGGCCTATGCTGCCTATGGCGGTGTCTATATCGCCGCCTCGCTGCTCTGGCTGTGGCTGATCGAGGGCACACGCCCGGATGTCTGGGACCTCACCGGCGCGGCAATTTGCCTGGTCGGCGCCGCGGTCATATTATTTGGCCCCAGAACTGTTTGAAGCGAACGCGCTCAAGGACCTGTCGATGCCAAAACGATTGACCGAAGACGCCGTCCAGTTCTACCGCGAGCACGGCTATTTTTCGCCGGTACCGGTGTTGTCGGCAGACGAAGTCGCACGCTACCGCGCCGAGTTGGAAAACCACGAGGCCGCACTTGGCCATCCGCTCGACTTTCCGGAAAAATCAAAATCTTACTTGCTCTACAAATGGGCCGATGCCCTGGTGCATCACCCGGCGGTCCTGGACGCGGTCGAGGATGTGATCGGGCCGGATATCCTGGTCTACCATTCGACCACGTGGATCAAGGAACCGGGCACGCCGGCCTATGTGCGCTGGCACCAAGACGGCAAATATTTCTTCCTCAAACCGGCTCTTCACATCACCGCCTGGGTGGCGCTCTCCGACGCCACCGTGGAAAGCGGCTGTGTGCATGTCCTGCCGGGCAGCCATAACTGGGGCGACTTCGATCACCGCGACGACCTCGGCGAATGGAACATGATCAAGCGCGGCCAATTTATTGCCGATCGCTTCGACGATCAGGTCGGCGAGCCGATTGAGCTCAAGGCCGGCGAGATGTCGTTGCACCACACCAACCTGGTGCATTGCTCCCGCGGCAACGAGGGAATTGACCGGCGCATCGGCCTCGGCATCAGCTACATCCCGGCGTCCGTCCGCCAATATGGCGAGCCGCAGGCGACAGCATTGTTGGTGCGCGGCAAGGCGCGCGAAGGCGCCTTCGGTCCCGAAACACGCCTAGGTGAAGAAGGCAGCGCCGCGTCTCTGGCTGCCCACACCAAATCCGTCAGCCTGTTCCGGGCACGCCAAGACATGGGCCGTGCCGACTTGGCCGTGGACTCGTAGTAGCGATTCCAGGTGTTCCTGCCGCTCCGGGCATACGTTCCAGGCCCGGAGCGGGCGGCCATAGGGGGTGTGTGACTAACCGAACTGGAAAAACACCGCCTTGTTGCCATCAGGGTCACGGAAGTAGCCACCGTAGAACATGTCCGGAATACGCTGCCCTGGGTCGCCTTCGTTGCTGCCGCCGAGTTCGAGCGCCTTTGCGTGTAGCTTGTCCACCATCTCCTTCGAGCCCGGGTTGATCGCGACCATGTTGCCGTTTCCAGCACTAGGTTCCTCTTCGTTATGCGGAACGCAAACAGCAATCATTGGCTGGTCCACACCTGTTCCGATCATCGCCAGCCGACCAATGTCGATCTGTACGCTGGCGCCAAGCTCCGAGAGCAGCTCGCCCCAATATGCCTTGGCCTTGTCCATATCCTTCACACCAATCGTGCAGTATCCGATCATCGCTTGCTCCTTATCGATTTTCGCTATTTGACGGGTCTGTCAGTATAAACAGCAGCCACCCGGAGAGAAACCGACGATCAAGTCATAGTGAAGGCCGCACAGCGGCATTCGCCTAGCGGACGGTGTAGCCGCCGTCGGCGCAGAGCACCTGGCCGGTCACGAACGAGGCGCGATCAGACAACAGGAACAAAATGACATCGGCGATTTCCTCGGGCCTGCCGAACCGACCCATGGGCACGCCGCCCAGCAGCCAGGCGCGGCGTTCCGGGTCGGCGCGGGTCGCTTCGGTCATCGCCGTTTCGATTGGCCCCGGCCCAACGGCGTTGACCCGCACCCCGGCCGTCGCCAGTTCCAGCGCCATGGTTCGGGTCAGGCCGTTGATGCCGGCTTTGGAGGCGGCATAGGCCGCCGCCCGCGGATGACCGACCAAGCCGATCTGGCTCGACACCATGACAATGGCGCCGCCGGCGGCGGCCTTCATGGTGCGGGCAGCGGCACGCGCCAGGTTGAAGCTGCCGGTCAAATTCACATCGATGACCGATCGCCAATCCTCGTCCGAGGTGTCCGTCGATTCCCGCAACGCAATGATACCGGCGCAAGCGACGGCGCCATCAAGCCGGCCGAACCGGTCGTGGGCTAGCGCAACCGCCTGATCGACGGCTGCGCTGTCGGCAACGTCGATATCATAGATCGCCTGTCCGTCGGCATGGGCCGCGAGCGCTTTGCGTTGCGCGGACCCGCGCACCGTGCCTGCGACCAATGCACCATGGCTGGCAGCGGCCGCCGCGGTGGCGAGGCCGATGCCGGAGCCGGCGCCGGTGATGAACACCGCGCGGTCTTTGAAGGTAATCATGATGCCCCCTAACGCCTTGCGGCAGCGATGGCCCGTTGCGCCAATTCCTGCAACCCCTCGGGATCCTCCAGCAAATCCTCGGAAACCGAGACATAGCGGCCGACGGTGACCCGGCGGCGTTTCGTGGCATAGGAAAACGCCTCGCCACCGGCGTCGTTCAAATCGGCCCGCAAATCGTCGTCGACACAAAAGTAAAGAGTGTCGCCCATGATCATCGCAAACTGCAATCCGTCGGCGCGTAGGCCCGTGCCGCCAAAAAACCGGGCAAAACCGACGCGGTCTGCCATGTCCAACTGATCCAAGACGTAATCACGAAACTCCGTACTGCGCTGGGCCATCGCTCGGGTCGCTTTTCAGCGCTGGTAGCTGATGCGATAGACAGCACCGCCATGGTCATCGGAGACCAGCAACGAGCCGTCGGCAAGCTCGTTCACGTCGACCGGCCGGCCCCAACGATCGCCGGTCGGCATGAGCCAACCCTCGGCGAACACGTCGCTGCCGGTCGCTCGGCCGGCCTCATCGAAACGGACGCGCATCACCCGATATCCGGCCGGCTCCGAGCGGTCCCAGGAGCCGTGCTGGGCGACAAATGCATCACCCCGATAATCCTCCGGAAACATGTCGCCACGATAGAAATGCATGCCGAGCGCCGTGTGGTGAGCGCCGAACTCGACCACGGGAGCGGTCAGCGCCATGGCCGGCGTCTGGCCACTGAATTGCGGGCTTTCGGTGCGGCCACCGGCCATGTAGGGAAAACCGAAATGTCGGCCCGCTTCGGGCGCATGGTTGAGTTCGTCAGCCGGCACGTCATCGCCCAGGCCGTCACCGCCGTTGTCGGTGAAGAAGAACTCGCCGGTTCTCGGGTGAAAATCGTGGCCCACCGAATTGCGCACGCCGCGGGCAAAGATCTCGGCCTCGCTGCCATCGATGTTCATGCGCATGATGGTGCCCTCCGGCTCGGGCCGGATACAAATATTGCAGGCAGCGCCGATCGACACGTATAGTTTGTCATCCGGCCCGATCGACAGGTAGCGCCAGCCATGGTGCCGCCGGTCCGGCAAACCGCCCTTTACCTGTGACGCGCCCAATACCCCCGGGACACCGCTTTCGTTGGTCGCTAAGGTGAGTTTGCTGACCCGGTCCTGCTCGCCCACATAGAGAATGCCATCGTGCAGGGCGATGCCGTTGGGTACATGCAGCCCAGCCTTCAAAATCGTCAGTTCTTCGGCCACATCGTCGCCGTTTCGATCGACGACGGTGTAGATTTTATCGCCACGGGTGCTGACGAAAACCGCGCCCGTCGCGTGATCGACAGCAAGCGACCTGGCCTTGGGCACTCTGGCGTAAACGTCGATCTTGAAGCCCGGCGGCAGTTTGACCCTGGCAAGCTCTTTGGTTAATCGGTCTTCCGCACGCGCGCTGCCGGAGGTCGCCAACAGCGCCGCGGTCATCGCCCAAACCACTCCGATCACTGCCAATTTGATTATCATGACGTCTTACCTCAGTCCCGCGACCACCGACGCGACCCACCGCCGGATTTTCCGGGTCACGGTCCGCCCGATTCCCACCGGTTGGCGATCGCCGCGCCGCGAGCAAATTCCGCGTCGACGCAGTGCGCATAGGCCGGCGTTCCCGGTTCCATTCCTTGTTTCTGACAGGAGCGCGCAGCCCAACTGTTTTCGCTCATCTGACAAGCTGAAAGCAAGAGCACCAAGGCGCCAACGCCTAACACCAACCGCTGCATACGGCCCTCCTTCGTTGCACCCGACCGTTCTAACTTGCCGGACAGCCACGCCAAGTCAACAATGGGTGAAGTCATAAGCGCCCTACCTGGCAAAGTTGCGCGCCGAACCCCGTTGTGAAAAGCTCGACGTGACCATGCGTTTGCGAACCAAAGCCCTAATATCACTGCCGGCCCTAATCCTGACGGTGATTGTCGTCGGGTTCGCCATCGTCGCCGCCGACATCGGCGACAGCCGGCGGCGTGGCCTACAGGCGCTGCTTAACCTGACCCTGGACCGGGACGTGGAAATCAACGGCACGGTGTCCTTGAGCCTATCCCGGCGTCCGACCTTAACCGTCACCGGTATCCGACTGCCGTCACCTGAAGGGTTTGAGACTGACCACCTCGCGTCGATCGGGCACGGCTCGATTCAATTGGTCCTTCGACAGCTGCTGTCGGGCCGTATTGTGTTGCCGCTGGTCACGGCCCGGGACGTCACGATCAATCTGGAAATCGATGCGGCGGGCAAGAACAATTGGCTCAACCCCGTGGCGACCGGCGACATCGACCATGACGACAAGCTGGCGGTTCCCTTGATCGAAACGTTGGTCTTGCAGAGCGTCGCCGTCCATTACAACGACAATATGACGGGCGACCAACGCACGTTCGAGCTGACGTCGTTGACCAAGCAGCAACGCGCGGGTGAAGACGAATCCACGGTTGAAGGCTCCGGACAGTTGAATGGCCGCCCGGTTCGCCTATCCGGCTCGATTGCCAGCCTCGAGGTCATGTTCACCTCGAAGGAGCGTTTTCCGGTTAATATCGAGGCGGAGTTTCCCAACCTCGACCTCTCCGTCTCTGGGTCGGTCAATCCGTTCCTAACCAACGACGCACTAGACTTGAGCCTGGCGGCGAACGTCTACTCCATAAGAGACGTACTCGAGAGCGTGGCTATCAATAGCGCCTTCGACGGGCTCGCCAAGGCCACGGGCAAAGTGACCGGTGCGCTCGAATCGCCATCGCTTTCCGACCTGCTGCTTGACGTCGCGATCGCCAGCGGCGGCGGCATTAAGATCGCCGGCGACGTCGCTAACCTTGCCAATGGTTCGGGCATCAATCTTGCGGGCTCGATTGAACTCGGCCAAAATTTTCCGTGGTTCACCGACTTCATTCCGCCCGAGCTGGATCTGGTCTTCGTCAGTGCGCGCTTGGAGGCACTCGGCCGATTGGATGATCTCTGGCTTTCGGACATCGTTATAGAAACCGAAGACCGGAAAGCCGGCCGGATCAAAGCGACCGGTGCGCTGGGACTAGACGTCTTCGGCCGTAATCGCCGATTGATCGACGGAAATTTGTCGTTGACCCTTGACCTGACACGGTCCAAGGCATTGGACGCTTGGCTCGGCGCCGACTTCGGCCGCCTTGGACCGGCCACCGCCAAGGCCGATTTGACCCTGGACGACAATGTGCTGAAGCTCGGCAATTTGGCGGTCGACGCCCAGGGCATGGGCACCGTCATCGTTGATGCCGAAGGCATCCTGGGCCGGTTCGGCGTGTCGAATTTCGTCCCGACCTTGCGGCCGAACCTATCGATCAAGGCGAGCGTCCGTGACAGCCAAAAGGCCCTTTCGGCGTTCGATATCGCCGCTCCGGCCCTTGGGCCGCTAAACGCACGACTGAAGCTGGATCATACGGCTGGAGACTATCGGTTGAACGACATACATCTGTCGCTCGGGCAAGGCGCCGGCCCGGCGCTGCAGGTCCAGGGCTCGGCGGTCGGGACATGGACCGAGGCCGGGCCGAAATTGCAAAAGGTCGCCATGACGGTCAACGGCACCGCCGCCTCGGCGACCACGGCGCTCGGATTAGACACGCCCGACTTGGGTCCATTGAAACTGAGCGCGGTGGTCGGCAACAATGGCGACGCGCTAAGCATATCTGATATCGTGCTTGAGTTGGGCGAAGCCGGTCGGGTTAAGGTCACCGGCCGCGGCAAGATCGGCTTAGTGCATCTTGATGCTCGGCCGCGGCCGCTGTCCGGCGTCGATATTGCGCTGCAGGTGGCGACGCCGGCGCTCCCCAGATTGAACCCGTTCGCCGGCATCTCGCTGCCGGACCTCGGCCCGGCGCGCCTGAACGCGCGCCTCCGAGACCACGAAGACGGCGCCGCCCTGGACGACATCACCTTGGAAGTCGGCACCAAGGGCGGCTTGTTCACCGCAGGCCGCGGCGCGCTCGACAAGATCCTTGTCGATGGCAACGGCGTGAAATTTTCCGGCTTGCATATGAGCCTAAGCGCCAACGCCGCGACAACGGCATCCTTGGCGCCGCTGATTGGCTACACACTCCCTGAATTCGGCGCCCTGCAAGCGACGGCGAAATTAACCGACGCCCTCGAGAAACTGAAGCTTGACGATATCAGGATCGACGGCGGCACGGCCGGACGCGGTACGCTGACAATAAAAGGCGGCATCGGTGACGTCATGGATCTCGGCGACATCACAATCAGCGGCCAAATGAGCGGCCCGGTCAGTCTGTTCCTGCCCGTCGATCGGGCCGGTGCGCTTGGCGACGTTGCCGTGCAGATGGTGTTGTCGGATTCCGACGGTAGCCTCGGGTTCGAAATCATCGATATCAAATCGACCCGGAACACCCTCTATGGCCTGTCGATCAATGGCCGCGTCGATGATTTGAAGGATCGCGACGAAATCGAACTGGCGGCGCGGCTGACCGTGCCGAACCCAGATGCTTTGGCCCGTGTTTTCGACGCCAAGGCCGGTGGCATTCGTGCCATCGACTTCGCCGGCTCGTTGACCGGCAGTGCCGAGCGGGTGGAGGCGAAAGGTGACTTTAAAATTGGCAAGACCACATTGTCCGGCCGGATCGACGGCAGCCTGACAGACGACCATCCCAAGCTTTCGGGTACGCTTAAGTCCAACTTGTTGTACTTGGCGGATTTCGGCCTCGCCGCCGATGGCTTGGAGACGGCTCCGAAACCGAAGCCGCAACCGGCATCCGGCCCTGTCGATTTGTTCGGTACGGATCCCATACCTTTTGACATCCTGCAAGGCATCGACCTGGACCTGTCGGTTGACATCGACGAAATCGAGGGGACCGCCATTCGCATCGATAAAGCGACAGCCCGGATCGCGTTGCAAAGCGGCAAGCTTAAAGTAGCGCCGTTGCGCTTCGACTTCGTCGGCGGTCACACCGATGGTCAGATTGAAGTGGATAGCGCCTCGCCGCAGCCGCGGATTGCATTCGCGGCAAGGACGAAGGATCTCAGTCTCGAGAGCGTCTTCGCCAACTTGGAGTCCGACGTGCCGATCGGCGGCGATTTGGATCTTCAGATTAATCTGGTCGGCGAAGGCAAGACCCCACAAGCCATCGCCGATTCACTTGACGGCACCGTCGATCTGGCGATTTCCCGCGGCAAGATACTCCTCGGCTTCTTCAACCTCACCGCCATCGATTTGTTTTCCTGGGTATTGTCGAAGGAGGCACGGCAGGGGTATTCCGATATCACCTGTTTTATCGTGCGTTTCGAATCCGAAGATGGTATCGCCAAGGCCAAAGGCTTCTTGCTCGATACTCCAGCCGTTCGATCCGCCGGCACCGGCGAAATAGACTTGCACAAGGAAACCATGGATCTGCTGTTCGATCCGGAACCCAAGCGTAAACGCATCGCACAATTCACCACGCCATTTGCCGTGCGCGGCCCGCTGTCGGAACCCGAAGTCGATGTCAACATGACCTCGGTCGCCGCCCGCACGGTCGGCGATATCGTGTTTTCACCGGTCAACGCTTTGGGCTCGTTGCTCAGCATGGTCAGTGATGACGGCAAGGACGCAGACAATCCCTGCCTGCAAAAGTAATGGAGGCGCCGCGACATGAAGATCGCTGACGTTAAAACCTACGTGGTCGGCAATCCGCCGCCACATTTCGGCGGCCTGTATTGGGTGTTTCTGAAACTGACCACGGACAGCGGCGTCGAAGGCATCGGCGAGGTCTATTCCGTACCGTTTCACCCGCGTGTCGTTGCCGACATGATCGAGGATGTCTGTGCCAGAAAAGTAATTGGAACCGATCCCTTCAAGATCGAACGGCTGTGGCGCACCATCTATTCCAGCGGTTACACCCAGCGGCCGGATACTTCCATCCTCGGAATCCTAAGCGGCATCGAAATGGCCTGTTGGGACATCATCGGCAAGGAAGTCGATAAACCGGTCTACGAACTGCTCGGCGGTTTGGTCCACGAGCGCTTGCGGTCCTATACCTACATCTACCCGGACCCCACCGACGAGACCGACGTTTACCGCGATCCCGACCTTGCCGCGGAGCGGGCCGCACATTATGCCGACCAAGGGTTCACCGCCGTCAAATTCGATCCCGTCGGCCCGTACACGGCTTTCGATCCGCGGCAATTGTCGCTGGAAGCCTTGGATCGCGCGGAAGCCTTCGTAGCCGCCATCCGCGAGGCCGTCGGCGACCGCTGCGACCTGCTGTTCGGCACCCACGGGCAGATGACCCCATCCAGCGCTATCCGGCTGGCTAAACGGCTGGAGCCCTATGATCCGTTGTGGCTGGAAGAACCGACGCCGCCGGAAAACGTCGATGAAATGGCGCGCGTCGCCCGGCAAACGTCGATACCGATTGCCACCGGCGAACGCTTGACGACGAAGTACGAGTTTCGTCAAGTGCTGGCGGCTCAATCCGCCTCAATCCTGCAAATGGCGTTGGGCCGCGTCGGTGGCCTGCTGGAGGCAAAGAAGATCGCCGGGATGGCCGAGGCCCACTACGCGGAAATCGCGCCGCACCTCTACTGCGGACCGATCGAAGGTGCCGCCAATATCCAAATTTCCGCCTGCAGCCCGAATTTTCTGATCTTGGAGAGCATCCAAACCTGGGGCGGCTTTCACGCCGAGATCCTGAAACGGCCGATCCGGTGGGAGGATGGCTACGTCATCCCCCCGACCGAACCCGGGCTCGGCGTCGAGCTCGATGAGGCAGTCGCCGCCAAGAACCCCTATGATGGCGACCGGCTTCACTTGGAGATGGCGGACGAACCGGTTTGAGAGAGCGCCTTTGGCAGGCGCTGAGTGTCATGCGTTCGTCAGGAGAGGCAAATTACTGTGGATAATAAACCTCCGGAAAAGTTCCGTCCGGATAAATAACCCGCTGAAGCTCAAAATGACGTGATCTACCCGCATATTCGCCGCCTGTTTCTACACGATCAGATTTCAAGACCGCTGCTAAAACCGGTGAGACCCAGAGCCTTATTGTGTGGCTATAAGCTTGGCCCGGTTCGGCCGATAGTGAGACTTGCTTCTCTTCTACAATGAAGCACGTATAATCGACTCCCTCCAATTTCCGTTTTTCCTTGCCGGTTACGCGCAGGTCCGTTCGCCACACACCACCGTCACGACGTGTTTCCAATCGAGCGGACTTGCCAATTTCAAGCGGCCAAAGGCGCCGGATACTTTCATAATCCGTTGTGTACGTTCCGCCCACGGTGATCCGCTTAATAATGGAGTAGTAGTGAGTTTCAGTGCCATCGTAGTCTCCTCCAACCTTCCGAATCGTCATCCGATAGCCGTCGGTTTCGGAAACGACAAATGTCGAATGTTCATAAACAAACTCCGTACCCACGAGCGGTTGGCGAAACCGGCTGTCGGCCGAGTCAAGTGGCATCGTACTCGATGCAGATGTTTTTGTCGGCACTGCAGTCGGCTCCGTACGAACAGCGACCGTTTCAAGGCGGCTAAGTCGTGCTTTGATTGCTGTTTCCAACTGCTTGATCCATTCGTTGACACGCCAGTGAACAACGTTCCTGTTGTAGTTTCGCTGCAGATCCGACGACATCAACGCAATTCTAAATGCCTCCGAAGTGTAGCCTACGTGGATCTCTGTTCTACGGTGACGTCTAAATTTGACACCCGTAATTGCACCTGGACCTTTGACGATCATTGACCATTTCTGATCACTCCCGGCGTCGAGAATGGCAGATTCCACATCTTGAAACCGAAGGAGATGGCCAGCGGCATTGGTGCGCGTATCAGGTACGTTGTATATCGGCCGATACTGACTGCACGCTGAGACGAAAGCGGCGCACAATGCGACAATAAGAACTTCGGTAACGCGAAATGGCAAAACGCTCTCACTTCAGACTCCCGTTCGCGGAACTAATTCTGCAAACAGTTGCCTCAATAGGCCTGATTCCGTTCAATTGTATACATGTGTGGATGCACTGTCAAATAAGTGCAATTATATATTGAATGTACTTCGCACAAAATTCAGAGAAGAGAACTATTCCATGTGGTTGCTAAGAACGACTTACCTGAAGCGCTGAATAAAAATGCAAAAACACACGCCTTCAATGGCGCAGGCCGCGTCGATCATTTGCGGGGGCAAAGAAATACACCTGCTTGGCCAAGCCGAAATCCTGAAGCGGCCGATCCGGTGGGAAGATCGCTACGCCATCCCCCCGACCGAACCCGGGCTCGGTGTCGAGCTCGATGAGGCGGTCGCCGCCGAGACCCCCTATGACGGCGACCGGCTTCACTTGGAGATGGCGGACGAGCCGGTTTAAGGGCCAAAGGCAGAATCCCTCATGCCATCCAAAACGGCTTGTTGACTTCGTGCTGGCGCTGCCAATGGGTCAGCCCCATGTCGATGAGGTCGCGGTCGTTCGCCCGCGCCAGATAAGCACGGTTGCGATCCCGCCGCCGCCATAGCTTGACTCGCTCACGTAGCGCCGCGAGCCAATGGAAAGGGTCCACGCGATAAGGTCTGATAAAGTCCGTAATGTCAGTCATAGCTGCTGCCTTCATTAACAAAGTTTTCTCTCTTGCTTTAGAAAATGGTTGTATTTTGGGCTGTTACAAACGATATGTTGTCCTCATATAGATGAGATAAATTCATCCGATGGATTGCCAATGACGAGTTTGCCGTCGCTAACCGGATTGCGCGCGTTCGAAGCCGCCGCGCGTCTTTTGAGTTTTCAAAGGGCCGCCCAAGAGCTGTCGATCACGCCGACCGCCGTCAGTCATCGTATTCGCCGTTTGGAAACCGAAATCGGCACCGCCTTGTTTCATCGCAAGCCGCGCAAGGTGGCCTTGACCGACGCGGCCCGGCTGCTGTTGCCCGACGTTCAGGCGGCGTTTCAACGTTTGGAAATGGCGGCGCGGCGGCTCAGGGAGACCTCCGCCGAGGGCGTCTTGACGGTCAGCACCGTGCCGTCCTTCGCCGTGAAATGGCTGGTCCAGCGCCTCGCCTCCTTCCAGCAGGCCAATCCCGGCATCGATGTCCGAATTTCGACCGACATGGCGCTTAGCAACTTCCGCGGCGATGGCGTCGACATCGCCATACGCTATGGCCGCGGCAATTGGCCGGGCCTGTGCGTCGACAAGCTGATGACGGAAGATTGGCACCCGGTTTGCGCCGGCAACCTCATCGCCGGAACACCGCCGCTCGGGGACCCGGCCGATTTAGCCGATCACACCTTGCTGCATATCGCGGCCTATCCCGACGATTGGGCGCGTTGGCTGACCATGGCCGGCCATGGCAGTGTCCGCGCCGCCCGCAATCTCTATTTCGACGACACCATGACGGCGCTCCAAGCGGCGATCGACGGCCTCGGTGTCGCACTCGGACGCCGGGCGTTCACCGAACGAGACCTCGCCGCCGGGCGCCTGGTCGATCCCTTCGACATCCATCTGCCGCAAGATACCGCCTTCTACGTGGTCGCGCCCGAACACACCATTGCTCTGCCGAAGGTCGCCGCTTTCCGCGACTGGATTCTGGCCGAAGCGGCCAAAGGCGACCTCACCGCCCCACGGCAATAATGATGACCGCCGGCACGATCATCAGCACCGCGACGATGGCGCGCGGCGTTAGCATTTCCTGACGGAAAACGAAGCGGCCAAGCAGCAAAGTGACAACCGGAGAAATGGCGACGATCGGAATGACCACGACCACGTCGCCGCCGGAAAGCGCGGTATTGAGCGACAAGAGCGACACACCGTTGGCGATGCCGGCGATACCGAAATACAACATCGAGCGGCGGCTGCTGGCCAGGAACGGCCGCCGGCGCCGCATCGCGTGAAAGGCGAGCGCCACGCAAAACGACACCGACAAGGTAACCAGGCCGGCGAAGTACGGGCTCGGGACGATTTCCATACCGACTTTTGAAAAGACATGGCCAAACGCCCGTATCGTCGCGGCGCCGACTGGCAACGCCAACGCCCAAAGAGGCCAATCGCCTTTGCTGCGGCCACCGCTGGCCATTAAGACAATACCGGCGATGATGCCGCCCGTACCCGCTGCCAGCGGCCAGGTCATAACCTCGCCGAGCCAGAACACGCCCAGCATGGCACCAAAGAACGGCGAGGTCGCAGCGAGTGTCGTCGCTAAAGTCGGGCCCAAATAAGTCACCCCTGCCAGGGCCAGATTCGAGCTGATGAAGGGTCGGATCACGCCGACGGCGAAGAATATGAGCAATGCGGCTACGACCCAGTAGTCGGCGCGCAGCAACAATGGCGCCACCAGCCAGTAAAGCGCCGTCGAGGCGCCAACGGATAACAGCGTCGCTGTCCTGGAATCGGTGTCCCGCAGGCCCAATCCTTGAAACTGAATGGAAATCGCAAACAACACCGACGACACGAGCGCGAGCAAAATCGGCAATTGGCTGGCGTTCACGCGTCGGCTCTCCATCTGCTGGGCGGTTGGCAATCATAACGAATAATTCGTCGGTGTGGACTTGATTGACCCGCTGCACCGCCCAATACTTCGGCGCAGCAACATCAGGAGGGGCACTCATGGCTCGTATGCGTTTCGGTGCATTTTTGGCGCCACATCACCCGATCGGCGAAAACCCAACCCTTCAGTTCCGCTCCGACCTGGATTTCGTTGAGCAACTCGACCGGCTGGGCTACCACGAATTCTGGTGCGGCGAGCACCATTCCACGGGCTGGGAGATGATCGCCTCGCCGGAAATGTTCCTGGCAGCGGCCGGCGAACGCACGCAGCGCATCATGCTCGGTACCGGCGTCGTCTCGCTCCCCTACCACCATCCTTTCCTGGTCGCCCAGCGCATGGTTCAGCTCGACCATATGACCGGCGGCCGGGCGATCTTCGGGTCCGGACCCGGCGCGTTGCCGTCGGACGCCCATACCCTCGGCATCGATCCGATGACCCAGCGCGATCGCCAGGACGAGGCGATCGGTGTCATCCGTCGGCTGCTGGCCGGCGAAGAACGCTTCGACCACGACAGCGATTGGTTCACCCTGCGCGACGCGCGCCTGCAGCTGTTGCCGCTGCAGGAAGACATGCCCTTCGCCGTCGCCTCCATGGTCTCGCCGTCCGGCATGACCTTGGCCGGCAAATACGGCACCGGCGTGTTGTCCATCGGTTCGATGTCGACCGCCGGCCTGCAGGCTTTGCCGACGCAATGGAGCTTCGCAGAAGAATCCGCCGCCAAACACGACCGCTCCGTCGACCGGGCCGACTGGCGCATCGTCATGTCGTGGCATATCGCCGAGACCCGCGAACAAGCGCGCGCCGAGGCCAAGGACGGGTTGCTGCGCTGGCACAACGAATACACCGTCGGCACATTGATGCGGCCGGGGCTGGAAGCGTTCAGCACGCCGGACAATGCCGTGGACGAGACCGCGTTCTCCGACGGTGCCACCTCGGTGATCGGCACGCCCGACGACCTGATCGCCAAAATTCGCGACATGATGGCCCTGACCGGCGGCTTCGGCACAGTGATCGGCTTTGTCCATGATTGGGCCAACCGGGAAGCGACGAACCGCAGTTGGGATCTGGTCGCGCGATACGTCATCCCGGAAGTGACCGGCATGCTCGAATCTTATCGTGAGTCGCGGGCCTACGTGATCGAGCATCGCGACGCCTTCGATCGCGCCAAGCAGGCGATCCTGTCCAAGATCATGGACAACGACCGCGCCGCCGCCGCCCTCGCCGAAGGCTCCGATGCTAAACCGGCAATCGCCGCCCATCATGCGCCCGATTTGAGAAAGCGGGGTTAGTCGTCACGGTTTCTGCTACAATGTCGCGAAAACCTGGGAGAGAGCACAATGATTGAACGGATCATGGTGCCGGGGATCATGGACCCGGTCAGCCACTATTGCCATGTGACCCGAGCCGGCCCCCATGTCTGGGTATCCGGCGTGGTCGGCGTCGCCAAAGACGGGTCGGTGCCGGACGACACGGTCGCGCAATTCGACATCGCAGTCGAGACCATGGACGCCTGCCTCAAGGCTGCCGGCGCAAGTGCTGCGGACGTGGTCAAGGTACAGGTCTTCCTTACCAACGTCGGCGATCGCGCCGCGATCAATCCGCGCCGCATCACCTATTTCGGCGAGCATCGCCCGGCCTCGACCTTGGTTGAAGTGTCGGCATTGGTCGATCCGCGGTTAACCGTGGAGATCGAAGCCGAAGCTTTTGTTGCTTCGTCCGACTGACCGGTCACCAAATCCCAGGTGATCGAAACGTGTCCCACCAGTTGACACGACTTGGGAGATCGATAGCGGGTCTGCCCCGCTGGGTCCAGGGCTGGGTCGCCATTCTGATTGCCACCAACTTGGCGTCCCTATGGTTTCTCGATCATCCAATCGGGCAATGGACTGCCATCGCCGCCATTGCCGTCGCTGCCATGAACCTGCCGATCATGGTTGTCCAAGGCGGCATCACCCGCCTGATGTCTTTTCCTCACATGGTCTGGGTGCCGTTGCTGTTCTTCATCATTGAACAACTGGTCGGTGCCGGCGGCCCGGCAGTCGGCTCCGCGGTTTGGGCCTTTGGCGCCACGGTTTTTGTGGTCAATCTGATATCGGTGATGTTCGACCTGTTGGACATCGTCCGATGGCTGAACGGCGAACGTGAGATCTTGGGCCTCGACGGCACATGAGGCTAGCGGGCTAGCGCCCTTCGAAGCGCGGTTTTCTTTTTTCGGCGAAGGCGGCGAGGCCTTCGGTGCGATCGAAGCTGGTAGCGTGATCGGCGTTGAGCGCCAGTTCATGGCGCAAGGCATCGTCGAGGCCAAGCTCCTGGCCGTGATCGACCATGCGTTTCATGGTGGCGAGGCCGGTTGGGCTTTTCGACGCCAGAGCTGCCGCCATGTCGCCGGCCGCGGTCGCCAGGTCACCGTCGGCGACGACCTGATTGACCAGTCCCCAGTCAGCCAAGGTCTCGGCGGCTAAGAAATCGCCCGTATAGATCAGTTGCTTGGCGCGGCTGACGCCGACTTTGCGCGGCAGGCGAACCGAACTGCCGCCGCCCGGAACCAGGCCGTAATTGGCATGAGCATCGCCGAACTTGGCCGATTGCGCCGCCACCACCAGGTCGCAGCACAGCACCAGTTCGAGCCCACCGGCAAGCGCCAGGCCGTTCACCGCGGCGATGACCGGCGCCGGGAAGCGCTCGATCCGCAGCAGCAGCAGACGCAGCTGGTCAAGGAAGGCGGCGTTTGCGTCCGCCGGACTGTCGCCGGAAACCCGTTCCCGCGCGCCTTTCAAATCGACACCGGCGCAAAACGCTCGGCCGGCGCCGGTAATCACCAGGGCAGCCAATGTCCGGCGGTCTTCGACCGCGTCGAGCGCCTGATCCAGCTCGGCCATCATGGTCACGGAGATGGCATTCAACGCATCCGGCCGGTTCAAAGTGATCCAGAACGCGGTTTCGCGATCATCGATCGTGATGGTTTCATAGCTCATGTTGGTATTTTTATCGCCCGGCGAGGGTTGCGTCCAGGGCCGCCGCTCATGAAGATAGCGGCGTTTCCCGAACCCTTGCTATCAGTCTAGGAGAGGCATTGATGTCGTTGCCATTACCCAAGAAGTTGCGCGTCGGCGCCATGACCATCCATCGTCGGACCGAGCCGGCGACCGGCCCCTGGCTGCCGACCGTCGATGACGGCCGTACCCTGGTTGAACTGGTCGACCGCCTTGGCTACGACTCGATCTGGGTCGGCGACCACCTCTCTTTCGCCATTCCGATCCTGGATCCGATCATTCAGTTGGCCCAAGCCGCGGTGTTCAGCCAGCGCCTGACGATCGGCACGGCGGTCTATTTGCTGCCGCTCCGCCACCCCGGTCCGGTCGCGAAACAAGTAACGACGTTGGACCACTTGAGTGGCGGCCGCCTGATCTTCGGCGTCGGCGTGGCCGGCGAGTTCAAGACCGATTTCGCCGTCGCTGGTGTGCCGGTCAACGAACGCGGTGCCCGTCTCAGCGAAAGCATCGACGTACTGCGCAAGCTCTGGACCGGCGAGAAGGTCGCCCACGACGGCCGTTATTTCCCGTTCGAAGAACTGGCCATGTCACCGCCGCCATTACAGGCGGGCGGGCCGCCGATCTGGTGTGGCGGGCGTTCGGATGCGGCACTAAAGCGGGCCGGCGAACAGGCTGACGGCTATATTTCCTATGTGGTGACGCCGGCGATGTTCGCCTCGGCGCTCGGAAAGATCGAAGCCGCGGCCGAGACCGCCAACCGGCCGCTCGAGTCTTACGGCACCGGCCATCTGTTGTTCACCCGGGTTGATGATTCCTACGACAAGGCGCTGGACGCGGCGACGGAGACGTTAAGTGTTCGCTACGCCATGGATTTCCGCGAACCTGCAAAAAAGTACTGCGCGCTCGGCCGGCCGGAAGACGTCGCGGGGCGCCTGCAGGAGTTCTACGATGCCGGCGTCCGGCATGTGGTGATGGATTTCGTCGGCCCCTACGAGGAACGCGACCAACAGCTCACCCGCTTCGCCGAAGAAGTGATGCCGCTGATCGGCTCGATGACCGACGATTAGACCGAGTTAGGGGCGCATACCGAAATTGGATGGACCCGGTTGTCGAAGCTTGGCGGCGAGGTCTGCGAATTCGCACAAGAGCGGCCGTGTCGTCCGTGGGTCGATTATTTCCTCTACCCAAAAAGCCTCGGCGGTACGGAATGGCGAGCGCATGCGGTTCAGCCGGTCCTCGATTTCCTTGAGCATCTGTTTGGGGTCTTCGGCGGCGTCGAGTTCGGCGCGATAGGCCGCCTCGATGCCGCCTTCGAGCGGCAGTGAACCCCAACGGCCCGACAGCCAGGCATAACGCACGGAATAGCGCCCAACTGGGCGGTGGGCGCCGCCGGCGACACCGAAGGCATTGCGCACGATGATCGAGCACCAGGGCACGGTGGTTTGATTGATCGCCGACATGGCCCGCACGCCATGGCGGATGGTGCCGCGCTCCTCCGCATCCAGGCCAATGGCAAAGCCCGGACAGTCGGCCAAATAGACGATGGGCAAATGAAAGGTCTGGGCGAGGTCGACAAACCGGATGATTTTCATACAAGTGTCGGCGGTCCAGGCGCCGCCATAGAAATAAGGATCGCTTGCCATCACGGCAACCGGCCAGCCGTTCAGACGGGCAAGTCCGGTGATCATCGGCTTGCCGAATTTCCGGCCCATCTCAAAGAAACTGTCCCGGTCGACGACGCTGTCGACGATACGCCGCATCTTATAGACCTTGCGTTTGTCGCGCGGGATGATGGAGAACAGCTTTTCATCGACGCGCCCGGCTTCGTCTTCCGTCGCGCCGCGCGGCGGCAGTTCGTCGACCGATGACGGCAGATACGACAGGAATCGCCGGGTCGCTTCGAAGGCTTCATCCTCGGTATCGACCACATGATCGACGGCACCGGCGGCGAGTTGAATTTCATGGCCGCCGAGCGCTTGCTTGTCGAGATCCTCACCGATGCCGGCAACGACCGGCGGACCGGCCACGAACACCGCCGATTTGCCGCGAACCATCACCGAATAGTGGCTCGCCGCCAGGCGCGCGGCGCCAAGACCGGCGACCGAGCCGAGGCCCAGGGCGACCACCGGCACGGTCGCCATGTTGTCATTGATCAGATGATAGCCGGAAGATTGGGACAGGCCGCCCGGCAGGTTGGGGCGGCCGGTCTGTTCGATGGTGCGGACCGAACCGCCGCCGCCGGAGCCTTCGATCAGGCGGACGATCGGCAGCCGCAGCTCATTGGCCATGGATTCGGGATATTTCGCCTTTTCCCAAATCGTCGCTTCGGCCGAGCCGCCGCGGATGGTGAAATCGTCGCCGGACACGACCACTGGCCGGCCGTCGATCGCGGCCCGGCCCATCACGCAATTGGATGGCGATAGCGCGATCAGATCGCCGTTTTCATCGTAGCTCGGAGAACCGGCAAGCGCGCCGATTTCATGGAACGACCCGGCATCGGCGAGCCGATCGATGCGCTCGCGCACCGTGAGCCGGCCACCGGCATGCTGGCGCGCGATCCGCTCCTCACCGCCCAGCTTGGCGGTTTCCGCCGCGCGCCGGCGCAGCTCCTCCAGTTCCGGTGTCCAGTCTTCCGACATATCTCGTCGCTCTCCGTCGATTGCTAACGCCGGCGATAGAGCCATCGGTGGGAAGCGAAGTCAAACCAGCTAAATGCGACCGCTGTTACAGCCCTGCGTCCCGCACCAGATCCGGCCAGGCGTCCGACCATGGGCGCGCCTGTTCAAAACAACGCGAGGCCCTCAGGACCAGCGGATCATCAAGGTGGCGCCCAACGATCTGCAGGCCGACCGGCAGGCCGGCGGTGGTGAAACCCGCGGGGACGGTTGCCGCTGGCTGACCCGTCATATTCATCGGGAACGTAAAGGGCAGCCAGTGGGCGGAACTGACCATTCGGCCGTCGATTACCTCCGGGCCCTGTATGTGAACCGGAAAGCCCGACACCGCGATGGTCGGCGTCAGTAGCAGGTCATAGCGGCTCATGAACCTGGCCATCTTGTTGCTGATCGCCTGACGAGCCATGTTGGCGTTGGTGAAGTCTTCCGCCGTCCACGGCCGCATCAGCAGGTCAACCAGGTGCGGCGACATCTCGTGGGCATGATCCGGCAGCCAGGCCCGCATGCCGGCCAAGTCGGAATCTGCTGCGACGAGAGTCCAGAAGGTAAGCAGCGGGTCGTCCCAGCCCGGCGAAGCCTCTTCCACGATGCAGCCGAAATCCTGTTCGAACGCTTTCACGGCATTGCGGCAAATTTCACGCACGGCCGGCTCGACGGCGGCGTAACCCCAGTCTTCGCTGTAGGCCACCTTGAGGCCGTTCAGATCTCCGCCCAAGGCTTCGAGCCAGTCGAAATCCGCCTTCGGCAGCGAGTGACGGTCGCGCATGTCCGGCCCGGAAATGGTCGCCAGCATTAATGCCGCATCCTCTACGGTGCGGCTGATCGGGCCAATGTGTTCGATGCTCTCCCAGCTGGATATTCCCGGGTAGCGTTCGTCGCGACATCCCGGATAAAGCGGGACGCGGCCCATGGACGCCTTCATGCCGTAGAGGCCACACAACGCCGCCGGAATGCGGACCGAGCCACCACCATCACTACCGATCGCAAACGGTGTAACCCCGCAAGCGACCGAGGCCGCGGAACCGGCACTCGACCCCCCTGGCGTAAACTCGAGGTTCCAGGGGTTGCGGCTTGTCTCAAAGATAGGGTTGTGGCCGGCGCCGCTATAGCCGAACTCGGGCACATTGGTTTTGCCGATGATTATGGCGTCGTCCGCTTTCAGGCGCTCAACGACAATGTCGTCCTCATCGGGCAAAAAGTCCCGATAGAGGGCGGAGCCCATGGCGGTGGTCAGGTCCTTGGTCGCCACCAGGTCCTTGATGCCGATCGGCACGCCGGCCAGCGGGCCTACCGCCTCGCCTTTGGCAATGCGTTCATCCAATGCCGCAGCCGTAGCGCGGGCCAAATCGTGGCCCGGGGTGCAAAACGCATGGATATGGGGTTCGAACGCGTCCATGCGGTCAAGTGCAGCCTCGGTCACTTCCTTGGCCGACAGATCGCGCTTCTTAACACGTTCTGCAATCTGTATTGCGGATAGTTCGCGTAGTTCCCTCGCTGTAATAGCCATTATTTTCTCCCAATTATGAGAGTCGCGCGTAACGATCCAATCGCTTCAACGCGACGCTATAGCTGAACACCCCGTGTCAAGGCGCCGTCAACCACCAGATTTGTTCCCATAATGAAGCCCGCGGCCGGGCTGGCCAAAAACACGACAGCGCGGGCGATCTCCTCCGGTTTCGCCATGCGCCCCGTCGGGTTTAACGCCAAAGCCTGGGCGTAGAATTCTGGATTGGTCTGTTCAATCTGCTGCCATACGCCGCCGTCGAAATATGTGTTTCCAGGCGAAACAGAGTTGGCACGGATGCCTTGGCCGGCCAGTTGATTGGCCAGGCCTTGAGTATAATGCAACAAGGCGGCCTTGAAGGCGCCATAGGGTCCGGCGGCAAAATCAATCTCTCGACCCGAGACGCTGGAAACCGTGACAATCGACGCGGCATCGCTTTTTTCCAACCACGGCATTGCCGCTTCAACCATGCGGACGCTATGCATTAGATCGATCTCAAAACCCTGGCGCCAACTGTCCTCGTCATTGTTGATGGCCAACGCGGACACATTGGCGATGACGATATCGATTCCACCAAGTTCGCCGGCAGCGGATTCGATCCAGGTCTTCAAGCCGGTCGCCTCAGAGACATCGAGCGCCTGACCGAAAGCCGAAACACCGCGCTTTTGCAGATCGGCCGTCGTCTCCTCGACCGCCGCCCCATCGCGGGCACAAATCGCAACAGCGGCGCCTTCGTCGGCCAGCAGTTCCGCTGTCGCCCGGCCGATCCCTTTGGTGCCGCCGCTTACCACGGCCCGCAGTCCTTTTAAGCCTAAGTCCATTGCCTTCTCCCCGATTTCTAGCGCAAGTTTGGTGCTTGCTGGTGTCATAGAGAGCGGATGTCCGCCGCATTCCAAGGCGGAACGATCCTACTATCCAACAATAGGGGACTTCAGGGATGAACGAACAGGAATTTAGGACGCAATTGGCGCAACAGGGCTATGGCGATCCGAAAACCGGCGCGTACGATGTTGGCCCGCCGAGCGACGAGCATTCCCATGACTTTTCCGTCACCGGCATGGTGCTGGACGGTACATTCGTGTTGACCACCGCCAAAGGCGCGCAAACTTTGACGGCCGGCGAGACGTGGATCCTAGCGGCAGGTACGCCGCGTCAGGAACAAGCGGTGGGCGACGGACCGGCACGGTTGCTATACCGGACAAAATAGCGATACCGGTTCCCGGCCATGCTTGAAACTACCGTGCCCAGCGCTTAGAGCGAGGCTTCAATCCCCGGCCAGTTGGCATCGCCCTTCTTGATGTTGCCGGGGATGTCCTGCTGCCAGGTCTGTTGCACGCTCTTGGAATAGTTCAGATAGAGCTTGCCGTCGACAATGCGCCAAGCCGCCGGGTCGATGCTGGCGGTATAGCCTTGGGAAACCGCCCAGGCGCAATAGCCGCCATATTGCGGCGCGAAGCGTTCCGGCGCCTTGGCGAAGGCGTCGCGGTTGGCGGCGCTGGCGAAGCGCCAGACGGCGCTGTTCCAGCGGTGCTCGAATTGGTCGCTGCCTTGGACCGGTTTGCCGGCCTCGAAATAGGCGACCGGGTCATAGCCTTCGATGGCGACACCGCCGAAGAAGCTCGCGTTGATCTTGCCGGCGGCGGCCGGTCCGGCGACGAAGGCAAAGCACATCACGACCAGTACCGCTACGCGGTTTGCGGTAATTTGTCTGCGTACTGACATCGACCCACTCTCCTTCCATCTACCTGCCCTAGCCGGTGCAGGATGCCGCCTCGCCGGCGCGCGAGGCCGCCAGTGCCCCATCGAGCAAGGCCATAATCTTGGCACGCGCGGTTTGCGCGACCAGCCGTCCGACTTCGCCGTCGCCGGCCATGGCCACCAGGGTGGAGCGGCGAACAATGTTCAAATCCTTGGCTATCGGCGACCCTCGGTGTTCGTCCCAATTCACATTCACGAACGCGATTTTTTCGTCATAGGCGCTGTTGGCTGCCCGCAGTTCACTGATCACACGGATCTGACGACGGCAGGTGCTTCACCACTCGGTGTTAAAGGCCAAAAGAACCGAACATCCCCGGTCGGCGGCAGCCTTGACCGACTGCGGCGTATAATCGACGCCGCGCACGCCTGCCTCTGCCGCCAATGGCGTCAGCAGCATTAAGGCGAAAACAAATTTCAATACGGGCTTAGTCACCATCATACCTCTTCATACAAGTTCACACGGAGACGGACAGATCCTGCAACCATTCTGGCATCGCATCCAGCACCCATCCCTCCAGCCAACGGTCTAGCCCAAACAGGATACCAAGACCTACACACAAAAATGTGACGCCCAATATCGGCTTGGCCTTATCCGACAGCCATCGCAGGGCCTGCTGCCGCTTGCCGATGACTTCGCGCGCGCCAAAGGCCAGAGCCAGCATGATCGCGGACACGCCCATGGCAAACGCCGCCATGATGGCGCCGGACCACACCACGTCCCGACCCTGCGCGGCGAGGGATATGGCGCCGCCCAAGGTTGGACCGATGCACGGCGACCAGACCGCGCCCAACAGGACACCGCCGAGAAACTGACCGCGCAAGCCGGCATCGGTCATGTCCTGCATACGGCTGTCGGCGCTGCCAGCGATGCCGGCGGTCGCCAGGGCGAAGCGCTCATTCAGGCGGGGGATCAACATGATCAGGCCGAAACCGACCATCAGCCACGCGGCGGCCGTCGTCATCATCATTTGATCGATCCCGAAGGACGCCCCGAGCAGGATCACGAACAGGCCGGCCAGGACAAATGACAGGCTCAGGCCGCCGGCAAGCGCCAATGGCCCCCGTCGATCGGCCTGCAACGACGCCGCCAGCACGATCGGCAGCACCGGCAAGACACATGGGTTTAACAGCGTGAGCACCCCCGCAACAAACGCCAACACCAATTCCACGCGCTAAAACCCCAACTCGTCCGATGACTATTGCCTGACCGCCACAACACGGCGCCATTCCCTATCAACAGGATCGGTGGGCCGATTGCACATCAAATGTTCTCACATTTGGGTATAGCGCCCGTAACAGACATCCCGACAGCGCATGACCTATTGTCGGGCGCTGCCGACGTGCAGATTCTCAAGGACTTTGTCGATTGAAAAACTACCGGGCTTCTGGCGTGGCGGAAAATCTTTGAAGGTGGCGAGGAAATCACCGACAAAAGCTTGTGCTGGCACCAGGGCGAATAGCCTTTCGAACCGCCATCGCATGTAGTCCATCGAGATATGGTCGGCCCTCTCGAACGGATCGGTGCGGAGATTAAACAGCTTTGGCAGACGAAGCGGCGTGAAGGGTTCTTGCCAGACGTCACCCCCCTCGGCACGCTGCTCGGCAAACACCACTTTCCAATTGTTGTAGCGCAAATTCAGCAATTCGCCGGTGTCCGAGAAGTAGAAAAACTCGCGGCGCGGCCCCTTGTCCACCTCGCCTTTGAGGTAGGGCAGAAAGTTGTAGCCGTCGAGATGGACCTTGAAGGTCGTGTCGCCGATGGTCTTGCCGGCCATCAACTCTTCTTTCACTTCCGGTTCACCGACCGCCGCCAGAAAGGTCGGAATCCAGTCCATATGCGAAATGATCTCGTTTGAGATTTGGCCCGGCTTGATCACACCAGGCCATCTGAGCGCGAGCGGCACACGGAAGCCGCCCTCCCAGTTCTCGTTCTTTTCGCCTCGGAACGGCGTGGTGCCGCCGTCCGGCCACGTAAATGTCTCGGCGCCGTTATCCGTCGAATACATGACGATGGTATTGTCGGCGATGCCGAGTTGGTCGAGCTTGTCGAGCAATTGGCCGACATGGCCATCATGCTCGACCATACCGTCGGCGTAAACGCCGAGCCCGGTGGCACCTTCGGATTCCGGTTTCAGATGGGTAAAAACATGCATCCGGGTCGAATTCCACCACAAGAAAAACGGTTTCTCCTGCGCCGCCGCCCGGTCCATAAAGTCGAGTGCGCCAGTAAGAGTCTCGACATCAACCGTCTCCATCCGCTTCTTGGTTAGCGGGCCGGTGTCCTCGATCGTGCCGTCGGCGGACGATTTGATGACGCCGCGCGGACCGAACTTTTTCTTGAACGCGGGGTCTTTCGGATAATCCGGATTTTCCGGCTCTTCCTCCGCATTGAGGTGGTAAAGGTTGCCGAAAAATTCGTCGAAGCCATGATTGGTCGGCAAATGTTCGTCGCGATCTCCGAGATGGTTCTTACCGTATTGTCCGGTCACATAGCCGTGCGGCTTAAGCAGCGCGGCGATAGTTGGATCCGCGGAATGCAGTCCCTCTTTGGCGCCCGGCAGGCCAACTTTTAGTAGGCCGGTCCGGAATCCGCTTTGGCCAGTGATGAAAGCGGCACGCCCCGCGGTACAAGATTGTTCGCCGTAGGCGTCGGTGAAAAGCATACCCTCCTTGGCGATGCGATCGATATTGGGCGTCTTGTAACCCATCATGCCTTGGTTGTAGGAACTGACGTTCCAGACGCCGATGTCGTCGCCCCAGATGACAAGTATGTTTGGCTTCTTCGCCTGGGCCGACGCGCTGGCGCCAGAAACCAACCAAATTGCGAGGCACGCGAAAGCTATTCCGACAACACCAAATGCGCTCAACCTCATCCTGCATCTCCGCATGTTCTGTGGGACAACGATTTTCAATGTTTCATAGATCCGGCAAGAAATCGACATCGACCAACATAGCCAAATGTATATATACGGGGTAGTTGTCCCAGATGTCAGGCGGCAATATGACGATGGGCCAACTTTGGCCTAGGATCTCGCGGTCGCTGGCGCTGCTGTAGTATAGCGACCCGATAGCGCGTCCCGGTATCGCCGCTCAGAAACGATAATTTTCATGCACTTTCGACTGTCCTACTTGCCTCCCCTGATGGTCTACGTCGCCGCCGGCATCGCCGGGCTGACCAGCATCGTCGGCACCTTCTTCGTCAAGGAATATCTCGACTTGACCGCCGAAGCGCTGGCCGCGGTGGCGTTTTGGGCCGGTATTCCCTGGACCCTCAAAATTCCGGTCGGGCATTTGGTCGATCTGATCTGGCGCTGGAAGGCCTGGCTGGTGGTGTTGGGCGCCCTGCTGATCACCTTATCGATCGCCATCATGATCGGCCTGGTATTCGAGCCGGACATGCTGTTGAGCCGCGCCTCGGCCACCACCTGGTTCCTGTTGGCGGCCCTGCTGGCGCCTTTGGGCTTTGTGCTGCAAGACGTCGTCGCCGACGCCATGACCGTAGAAGCCGTGCCGCGCATCGACGCGACCGGCGCACCCTTGGACCCTGCTCAAATCAAGCAAATGCATGGCGACATGCAGCTCCTGGGGCGCCTCGCCATTCTCGGCGGCCTGGTCTTGGTGTCGCTGTTTAATGTCGTCATGCTGGATGGCGTCGAACTGCTGCCGCCGACCGAACAACGCATGGCCTATGGCGAGGTCTATGTCATCGCCCTGATCATCCCGGTGGTCTCCATACTCGGCATTATCCTGCAGGCATTCCGCCTGAACCGGCAGAAGCGTCAGCTGGCGAAGGCCGGCGTGCCAATCGAGGATATCGATCGGCAGCTATTTGGGCGCGGCGAGGCGCCGCCGGTCGATTGGAAGATTCTGCTGGGCGGCGCCGCCTTCATCACCGTTGCCCTCGGCTCCAAGTTTCTCGATCTGCCTTTTGCCGAAGAGTTGGTATTGGCGCTGTCGCTCGCCATCATCCTGTTCCTGATGCGAGAGATCCTCGACGCCTTGGACCAAGAGGCGCGCCGGGTGCTGGTCGGCACCGCCATCATCGTCTTCGCGTTCCGCGCGGTGCCGTTGCCCGGACCCGGCAGCGGCTGGTGGCAGATCGATTTGCTCGGCTTCGACCAACCCTTCCTCGCAACGTTGTCGCTGATCGCCAGCGGCCTGACCCTCGTCGCGCTGTTCGTCTTTCGAGGCTTCATGGTCAATAGCACGATGGTGCGGATCATTGTGCTTCTGTCGATCGCCAAAGCCGTTTTAGAGCTGCCGGATTTGGCGATGTATTACGGTTTTCACGAATGGACAGCGGCCCATACCGGCGGCATGATCGATCAGCGCTTCATTGCCATGGTCAACACCGGCGCCGAATCGCCGCTCGGCCAGGTCGCCATGGTGCCGATGCTGGCTTGGATCGCCAATTCCGCGCCCGACAACCTAAAAGCCACGTTCTTCGCGGTGATGGCCTCGTTCACCAATGTGGCGCTGTCAGCCGCCGCGTTGGGCACCAAGTACCTCAACCAGATCTTCACCATCACCCGCGACGTGCGCGATCCCGCGACCAACGCGGTGACCATCGCCGCCGACTATTCGGACCTTGGCTGGGTGTTCATCGTCGTCACGGTCCTGACCTTGGCGATGCCCTTGGCGTCGATCGTTCTGATCCGAGTGCTCGGGCTCCGGGCCGCCTGACCCCGCCTATGACTTGCCGCCCCGTGCAATCTCGCTAACATCGGCAGGATGAAGGCGTTCAAGAATTACCCGGATCACGTGGAATCCATCGCCCACATCATTGAAGGTGCGGCGGCGGAAGCCGAGGAAACACGCCGGTTGCCGGCACCGTTGTTAGCGGCATTGCACGAAGCAAAGCTGTTTCGCTTGTTGCTGCCGGCGGCTTATGGCGGCGGCGAAGTCGACGTGTTGACGTTTTTCCGGACGATCGAGGCCGTGGCCAAGCGCGACGCCAGCACCGCTTGGTGCCTCTGCCAGGCCAACGGCTGTGCCATGGCCGCCGCCTATCTGGAACCCACTGTCGCCCAACAGATCTGGGGCGACGATCCGAGTGCCGTACTGGCCTGGGGACCGGGGGCGAAATCCCGAGCGGTCATGGTCGACGACGGCTTTCGGGTTACCGGCAATTGGATGTTCGCAAGCGGCGGCCGTCACGCCAATTGGCTGGGCGGCCATGTGACGGTCAGAAACGGCGATGGCTCGCCGTTGCTGGCGGATGACGGATCCGTTGTCATCTCCACCATGCTGTTTCCGGCCGCCGAGGCAGTAATGACCGATGTCTGGGACGTCATCGGCCTCAGAGCCACCGGCAGCGACAGTTTCTCGGTCAAGGATCTGTTCGTGGCCAAGGATTACGCCGTCAGCCGCGACGATCCGGCCGCGCGCCGCTGCGACACCGCATTGTATCAGTTTCCGGCCATGAGCCTCTATGCCATGGGCTTTTCCGGCACCGCACTCGGCATCGCCCGTTCGATGCTGCAGTCGTTCATGGAATTGGCTGGTGAGAAGACGCCGCGGCTGGCCCGCAACCCACTGAAAGACGACGGCGTGATCCAAACCGAGGTCGCGCTTGCCGATGCCCGGCTTAGCGCGGCTCGGGCCTTCCTGATCGACGAAATAAGTGGCATCTGGCAGGCGGTGACCGCGTGCGGCCAGCTCACCATAGACCAGCGCATGCGCATCCGCCTCGCCGCGACCTACGGCATCCACCAGGCCCGCGAAGTCGCCAATATGGTCTACGAACTGGCTGGTGCCACAGCGATATTCACCAGCAATCCGTTCGAACGCCGCTTTCGCGATATCAATACCGTGACCCAGCAATTGCAGGGCCGGCGTTCACATTTCCGCACCGTTGGCGCCTATCAGCTCGGCCATCCGGCGGATATGACGGTGATCTAGGGCGTGTATCCATAGGGCGTTATGGTGCGCCCGACCGCCTATAGATGCTCATGGTGACGCCGTTCGGTGTCGCTCGCGATGCCACCAGCGTCAAAGCCATCTGGGGCGCATCCTGACCGAACAAGCGTTTGCCGGCCCCGACCACGACAGGGAAGGTCCATAGCCGGAACTCATCGATAAGGTCGTGGGCAAGAAGGGTCTGAATTAGCTGCCAACTGCCGTGAACCTGTAACAGGGGTCCGTCCTGCTGTTTAAGCCGCGAAACTTCCGCGGCGATGTTCCCTGTGATGGGCGTCGAGTTCTTCCATCCAAGTTTGCCCAAGGTCGATGTCACTACGTATTTGGTTGCTTCGTTGAGCAGCTTTGCATGCGGACTGTCGTCGCCGACGTTTGGCCAATGCGCCGCGAACAGTTCGTAGGTCTTGCGTCCGAATAAAAACTCGATGGGCGCCACCATCGCCACTTCATTGACCTGATCCATAACCTCGTCAAAATTGGCGGCGGCCCAGCCGCCATGCTCGAAACCGCCCGATAAGTCTTCCTCGGGCTGGCCCGGCGCCTGCATGACCCCGTCAAGCGTCAGGAAAGTTATGACAGCCAGATCTCTCAACGTCCGCTCACCTTTCCGTATGCCCGCCGAGGGCCGCTGTTGTCGCTGTCAATCTAAACATCTTTCGGGCGGTCGGAAAAGAGTTGCCAATTCGCCAAAGGCCGTTTCTGATGGCAATTGATTAGACGGAATATGCCAGATGAACCATTTACTCGACCTTGACCGGTTTCCGCTCAACAACCCGCAAAGTGCACCGGGACGGCAACTGATCGAATCATGCCGCCGGGAACTCGCGGATCAAGGCATGTTCAGCCTGATCGGCTTAGTGCGACCGGCCGCGATCGCCCGCATTGTCGCCGACGTGGCACCGATTTTCGAAACCGGCGCGTTCCACCACAAACGGCGCCACAACATCTATTTTGACGATGCGATTGCCGGGCTCGATCCGGACCATCCGGCCCTCACTCGGTTCGACACCAGCAATCGCACGATCTGCGCCGATCAGATTGCCGCCACCGCCCTGTGCCAAATCTATGAATGGCCGCCGCTTGCCGACTTTCTGGCCGCGGTCATGGGACAGCCCCGGCTCTATCCCATGGCCGATCCACTGGCCAAAACCAACGTCCTGGCCTACGGCCCCAGCGAGGCACTCAACTGGCATTTCGATCGCGCGGAATTCACCACCACTGTGATGCTGCAGGCAACGGAGTCCGGCGGCGCCTTTCAGTATCGCCGAGATCTTCGCTCAGCTGACGATCCGAACTATGACGGCGTCGCCCGCCTTTTGACGGATCAGGACGACGCGGTCGAAACCCTGAACCTGAAGCCTGGAACGCTCAACGTATTTCAGGGCAAGTATACCGCGCACCGGGTCACACCGGTGACCGGCGGCTCGGATCGCATGATCGCCGTCTTTTCGTATTTCGAGCGGCCGGACGTCATTTTCAGTGAGGCAGAACGCCTAGGCTTCTACGGCCGCACGGGTGTTTAGCCGGAGGCTTTAACGACGAGACGCCTGGCATGCAGGATCGGCTCGGTGTAGCCAGATGGCTGTGCGCGGCCCTCGAACACCAGGTCGCAGGCGGCGCGGAAGGCCTCGCCGTCGAAGGCCGGCGCCATCGGCTGATAGGCCGGATCGCCGGCGTTCTGGCCATCGACGATCGCGGCCATGCGCTTCATGGTCGCCATCACCTGGTCTTCCGTGGCAACGCCGTGGTGCAGCCAGTTGGCCATATGCTGGCTGGAGATGCGGCAAGTCGCGCGGTCTTCCATCAGGCCGACGTCGTTGATGTCGGGCACCTTGGAGCAACCGACCCCTTGATCGATCCAGCGCACCACGTAACCGAGGATGCCTTGCGCGTTGTTATCCAATTCAGCCTGGACATCTTCCGCCGACCAGTTCTGGCCGGTGCCTAGGGGAACGGTCAATATATCATCCAAGGAGGCGCGTTTCCGGCTGCCGAGCGCCGCCTGACGTTCGCTTACGTTGATCTGGTGGTAATGGGTGGCATGCAGGGTTGCGGCGGTCGGCGACGGCACCCAGGCGCAGGTGGCGCCGGCACTTGGATGGCCAATCTTTTGCTCAAGCATGGCCGCCATCAGGTCCGGCATTGCCCACATGCCTTTGCCGATCTGCGCCCGCCCGGGCAGACCGCAGGCAAGGCCGATATCGACGTTCCAGTCTTCGTAGGCCTGGATCCAAGGTTCGGCCTTCATGTCGGCCTTGCGGATCATCGGCCCGGCCTCCATGGCGGTATGGATCTCGTCGCCGGTACGGTCGAGGAAGCCGGTGTTGATGAAGGCAACGCGGGATTTGGCGGCGCGGATGCATTCCTTGAGATTGACCGTGGTGCGGCGCTCCTCGTCCATGATGCCGACTTTTAGGGTATTGGCGGACATTCCCAGGACCGCTTCGACGGTTGAGAACATTTCGTCGGTGAACGCCACTTCCTCGGGCCCATGCATTTTCGGTTTGACGATATAGATCGATCCGGTGCGCGAATTGCGGAGCCCGTCGGTCTTGGCAAGATCGTGCATGGCAATCAGGCTGGTGATCATGCCATCCAACAGCCCTTCCGGCACCTCGGCGCCGGTTCGGTCGAGCATCGCCGGATTGGTCATCAAATGCCCGACGTTGCGGACCAGCATCAAGGACCGGCCGTGCAGGCTTAGGGCCGAACCATCCGGCGCGGTGTAGCGCCTGTCGTCATTCAGCCGGCGCGTGAAGGTGCGGCCGTCCTTGGTCAGGTCTTCGGTGAGATCGCCTTTCATCAGGCCGAGCCAGTTGCGGTACGCCGTGACCTTGTCGGCGGCATCCACGGTGGCGACGGAATCCTCGCAATCCATGATCGTGGAGATCGCCGCCTCGAGAACAAGGTCGGCGACACCGGCCCGGTCGTCGCGGCCGATGGCATGGCCGCGGTCAATGGCGATCTCCACATGCAAGCCGTTGTTGGCAAGCAGGATGGCGGTCGGCTCCTCCGGCGATCCGGCGTAACCGGCGAACTGTTCGGCGCGCGCCAGGGTAAGCGACGTGCCGTTCTCTACGTCAGCCGCAAGCGCGCCACCTTCAACCCGATAGCAGACGACATCAGCGTGGCTACCGGTCGACAATGGTGCCGTGTCGTCGAGGAATTTTCGTGCCCAGGAAATGACGCGGGCGCCGCGGGCGGGATCGTAGCCGCCTTGTGCCGGCAAGTCGCCCATGGCATCAGTGCCGTACAATGCATCATAGAGCGAGCCCCAGCGGGCGTTGGCGGCGTTCAAGGCATAGCGGGCGTTGGTGACGGGCACGACCAACTGCGGCCCGGCGATGGTCGCGAATTCGGCATCGACGTTTGCCGTATCAACGGTGAAGTCGGGACCTTCCGGCAGCAAGTAGCCGGTCTCGGTCAGAAACGCCTTATAGACATCGAGGTCGACGGTCTGGCCGCGGCGGTCGCGATAAAACCCGTCGATGCTCGCCTGAAGGGTCTCGCGCGCCTCCAGCAACGCACGGTTCTTCGGCATGAGATCGTGGACATAGGCGCTGAAGCCTTGCCAGAAGGCCGTGCTATCGACGCCGGTCCCCGGCAGCGCTTCGCCTTCCAAGAACCCATGAAGTTCCCGATCAACCCTGAGTCCGTCGCAATCCACATAATCCGTCATCGAATTCACTCCGCCCTGCCGGTCTAACGCGGCGCCAACCGGTCGATCTCGGCCATATCCTCGTCCGTCAGGTGCCAATCAACGGCAGCCGCATTCTGTTCAAGTTGTTCTGGGCGCGTCGCGCCGGCAATGACGCTGGTGACCATGGGGCGCTGGGCCAGCCAACTGAAGGCTAACTCCAACATGGTGTGGCCTCGGCTGTTACAGAAGTCCCTGAGACCTTCGACGATGTCCCAATTTTGTTCCGTCATATAGCGATCGGCCAGGCCCTGGGCGTTGCTGAGCCGGCCGTCCGCCGGCATGGCACCGCCGCGCGCATACTTGCCGGTCAACAGGCCGCAGGCGAGCGGAAAGAACGGAATGATACCAAGGCCATAGGATTGGGTGGCCGGCACCAATTCGTCCTCGATATCGCGTACCAGCAGGCTGTATTCATCCTGGCAAGAGACGAAAGGGGTGTAGCGCCGGTCCCGCGCCGTCCATTCGGCCTCGACCACTTCCCAGGCCTTGAGATTGCTGCAGCCGATATAGCGAACCTTACCCTGCCGCACCAAATCGTCGAGGGCGCTGAGCGTCTCTTCGATCGGGGTGAGTGGATCGGGCTGATGCAGTTGATAAAGATCGATCCAATCGGTCTTCAGCCGACGCAAGCTGTCCTCGACGGCGGACATAATGTAGCGGCGCGAACCGCCTTTCATCTCTCCGTCTTGGTCCATCACCATGCCGAACTTGCTGGCCAGCACGATGTCCTTGCGGCGATCGCCCATGATCTCGCCCAGCACTGTTTCCGAACCGCCCTGCCCGCCGTAAATGTCGGCGGTATCGAAAAAATTTATGCCGAGGTCGAGCGCTTTGTGCACGACTTTGCGGGTGGCTTCCAAATCGATGCGGCCACCGAAGTTATTGCAGCCCAAGCCGACGACGGAAACCCTGAGGCCCGACGTACCGAGATTCCTAAGGTCCATGATGTGTTCTCAATCGTTTCGACGGTTGACGGTGTTCAGGTATTCCAAACAATCCGCAAGCGGCGTGACATCGCCGAACTTGGCGTCGATGTCAAACAGATTCCAAGCGACGGCGCCGGGTACCCGGTCGCCGATACATTCTTCCACCGCGATGGTTCGAAAGCCGTCGGCCAGGCCGTCGCAAATCGTCTCCCGAACGCAGGCCGATGCGGTGACGCCGGTTACCAAAATCGTATCGACTCCGGCCGAGCGCAAGAACCCGGCCAGGTAGGTGCCGTGAAAGGCGCTGGCCCGCTTCTTGATCATCACTTGCTCGCCCTTAATGGGCGCAATGCGGGAATCGATGGCCCACATTTCTTCGTCGCGCTGATCGACGGCCTCGATCGGGATCTTGCGGTGCCACAGACCCATATCGGTATGCGGGTCCTCGGTGTCGGTGACCTGATAGCAGGTGGTGGTATGGACGACCACGTGGTTGTTGGCCCGGCACGACTCCAGCAATTGCTGGACGCCGGGGATGATTTGGTCGTCAATTTTCTCGCACGTAAATGGATTGCCGGGACGGGTCCAGGCATTAGCGAGATCGACGTTAATCAATGCCGGTTTGCGGCCGAAGCCGATACGGCGCTGGAAACCGCGTTCCCGATAGATCTCCGTGGCTTTGGCGAACGCTTGCTGCAGCATTGCGTCCAGATTGTCGAGTTCCGTTGACATCGCCATCCTCCCATTCGATTGCTGCTCTAGCAATCATACGAAGAATGCGCGTGCCATCAACCAATCATCGCTGGCCGGTCTCGCAATAGGCCTCGATCCACGGCGTGCGGTAGCCGTCCTCGCGCCACAACACCGGGAAGAAGCTTTCGTTCAAACTTGGGTCACCAGTCAATTGATAGCGGCGGTAAATGTAGCCGCCGGGCCGGTCGCTAAACACCGCGTGATCCGGCAACATATGCACACCGATCGACCGCCGGACGCAGTCCCGTGTCTTGTTGGGGCCGGAGCCATGCCAGGTCTCGCCGGCATGGAACACCACGGAGCCCGCCGGCACTTCGATGTAAACCGGGTCCGGTGGCGTGACGTCGGCCGCCGCGGCGGCATGCTTCATCGCCGCCCGGTAGTCGTCGGAGCTGAGAAAATCCGGCGGGATCGGTGTCAGCGGCCAATCGTGTGAACCCGGTACATATTCCAGAGTGCCTGCATCGCGATGGGTGTCGTCGAGCACGACCCAACAGGTCAAGGTCAATGGTGGCTCCAGGTAATCCATGAACGATGTGTCCTGATGCAAGACAATGGCCTTGGATTCCGGCGTCTTCCACCAGATGGTGTCTTGGCCGAGCCGAACGCCGGGCCAACCGGTAAGCCGGCCGGCGGCACGGCCGATCGCTTCCGACAATGCGAGCCGCGCCACGCCCAAATCCGATTTCCAGGCATTGGCCATATGGCGGGTAATGTCCGGCAGGCTCATGCCTTCGCGCCAATGCCACTCGTCGGGGAAAATACCGGTATCGAAATCGCCGCGAAACAGCCGGGGAAAGCGATCCCGTAAGTCTTCTACGGCACCGTCGTCAAGAACGGATGGCAAAACCAGAAACCCGTCGCGGCGAAAATCTTCCAACTGATCTTCGGCAATCTCGAGTGCGGTCAAATCAGACATTTTTCTTCTCTTTTTCGGTCTACTTGGCCATAATCTGAATATCAGTTGCAAATTCTTAATTTCAACCGAATTATTTTCGGAGATATGATGATTGACCCGGCCATGGACCGAACGGATGTCGCTCTTTTGCGGCTTTTGTCGAAGGATGCACGCCTGTCCAACAAAGAGCTCGCCGCGGCGGTCAATTTGGCACCGTCGAGCTGTCATGAACGGCTCAAGCGCCTGCGTAATGCCGGGGTACTCAAAGGCGCCCACGCCGAAGTCGATTTTGCCGCCCTGGGCTTCGATCTGGAGGCGCTGTTATACGTTGCGCTGGCCAAGCACACCCGCGACCTGGTCGACGACTTCCTGCGCGATGTGGTGACCATTCCGGAGGTGCGTTCGGCATTTCTGGTAACCGGTCGCCACGACATGGTGGTCCATGTCGCCGTCCGCGACATGACGCACCTCAAGGACCTGGCGCTCGACAGCTTCACCAACCGGCCGGGTGTCACCCAGATCGAAACCTCGATCATCTACGAGGCGACGTATCGCCACGATCTGGTGATTGCTGAGGCTTAAAGAAGGTTGGTCAGTCGCTCGGCAAGTTCGCCGACATATGGCTCTTGCAGCATGGAATTGTGACCACCGGGTGCCTCGGCCGTCGTAAGGCCGCCTTTCACCCAACGCCGCCAGTCGGCAGTCAACTTCACTCTTTGTTGCCGCTGCTTCGATGTGACCAAGATCGCCGAGCCGGAATAAGGCTTCATCCGATAGCGAAAGAAGGCACCACGCTGCGCCGCGCTCAACGTCACCGGCGAGGCGGCCTCATTCATTCCCAGCGCCTGTTTTGTCAAGGAACCGGCAAATCGCGCCGCCTTAAATGGCCGCCGCAGAACCCGACCGGCCAGCCGGCCCACCGTACCAGACAGATCGCAGTCAAGCAGCACCAGCTTCGACACATCAATACCCTGAACGTGCAAGATACGGACGATCTCGAAGGCGACCAATCCGGCCGCCGAGTGACCCAAGATCCGATAGGGGCCGTAAGGCTGCACCTGGCGCATCAAGGTGATGCAATGGGCGGCCATGTCCTCGATGCGCCGATCAGGCAATGCGTCACCCGCGACACCTTTCGCCGGCAACCCATAGACCGGCTGATCTGCGCCCAAATGACGAATCAGAGACAAACAATAGACCGGTGTCGAGGCCATGGAGACGACGAACAGCGTCGGCTTTGCGCCGTTCGTTTGCAACGGCAAAGCCCGAGGCCAATTTGGTGCCGCTGCCTCGCCGGTTATGGATTCGGCCAACGATCGGATGGTCGAGCCCTGCAGCCACAAGCTCTCGAACGGAATTCGCACCCCTAGTGATTCTTCCACCTTCATGAACATGGCCAAGGCCAGCACCGAGTCACCACCAATAAGGAAAAAGTCGTCGTCAACGGAAATCGCGTCTTCGCCCAACAGCGCCTCCCAGATCTCTTTCAAAGCCACTTCCACATCGTTCGCCGGCGCGATGATATCACCGACCCGTGCGTGCAAATCGATCTTGGGCGGCGGCAAGGCGCGACGATCGACTTTTCCGGACGCCGTCATTTTGAATTCGGACACCGGCATGAATACCGACGGCACCATGTGATCGGGCATCTGCGCCCCGAGAAAGCCGCGAAGCGCCGAGGTTGTTGGCGCGGGGTTCGTTTCGCTGACGATGTAGCCGACCAGACGGTCGCCGCCGAGATTGACCTGATCCAGTACGACCACAGCCGCTCTGATTGCCGGATGTTCGGTCAAGATGTTTTCGATCTCACTCGGTAGCACGCGATGACCGCGGATCTTGATTTGTTGATCGACGCGGCCGCGACCGTGCAAACAGCCATCCTGGTCCAACACCGCCAAATCGCCGGTGCGATAGAACTGCCCGCCGGGCATCGCCGGATTGGGGGTCCAGACCTCGGCCGACTTTTCCGGATCATCCCAGTAACCGGGACTGAGCATGGTGCCGCGAACAACGATTTCACCGATCGCGCCTTGTGGCACCGCGTTGCCATGGTCGTCCAGCAACACCAAGTCGCTACCCGGTATGGGAAATCCAAGCGGCACCACGTCACCGTTTCGTGGCAGAGCGGAGCGATCCGGCGTGAAGCAAGAAATTTTTGGATGATCCGTTGATGCATACAAATTCGTCAGAACGCAGGACCGATCGAAGGCCTGGTCAAATCGCTCTATGTCCGTGCGATGCAAAGGCTCGCCGGTCAACGTCACCGCGTGCATGGCCGGAAAACTGTCGGTTGGCTCAAGCACTTCCAGCAACTGCCGGAAACCTGTCAGGATACCTTCATAATTGGTGATTTCGTGTCGCTGTAACCAAGTCTTCAAGTCCGCCAAACCTTGGCGCCGCAGATCAAAGGGATGCAGTGTTGCCCCGGCGATGAACGGACCGAGAACGTGACTGGACAAAAAATGCTGCATAAAAGCAACACGATAGCCGGCCCGGAATTTCGTATGGATCACAGTCGCTAGAGCGATGTCCCGCTCATTGCCATGGCTACGAATGACGGCCTTTGGGGTTCCGGTGGAGCCGGAAGTGTATATGACACGAGCCCAATCGTCCGGCGCGATCGTCAAATTCGGGTTTGCTTCGACCGGCGTGATCAACACGTCAGACATATCAATCATGGCAACCTTGGCCGTCATCAACCGATGGCAACGATCGGCGTTCGTCAAGTCGGTGACGATGACCGGCGCCCGGCAATGATCAAACAAATCGGAAACGCCACGATCATTGTGTACGGTATCGACAATGACGTAGGCTCCACCGGCCTTTAGCACACCGATGGCCGCGGCAACTTTGGCGGCGCCGTGGTCCATGAACAAAGCGACCGTAAATGGTGAACGCGGCCCGATTTCCAGGATCCGTCGTGCCAAGGCGTTGGCCTGGCCATTGAGTACGGCCAGCGAAATAGTTGCCTCCTCAGTGACGATGGCCGAACGATCCGGCGACGACTGCACGATCCGTTCGAACCGCTCGAGCAAGAGTTCTCCGTTCGCCCACAGTTTTTCATAGTCTGATGCCGGCGCCATTGGCGTCGATATCCATCGAGGAGATTCGATGCTGCCGGGATAACGTTTCGGTTCTGGCAATTTTGGTCCGTCTACTACGCTACTCACATTTCTGTGCTCTCAGGTGTCCCGCTTTCATGCTGCGAGAAACGCTGCCAAGGTTCGAGCAAGTTCACCGACATTCGGCTCCTGCATCATGGACAAATGGCCGCCCGGCACTTGCGCGGTGACCAAATCACCCTCAACCAGCCGGTGCCAGCGATCTACCAGATCCAAGCTGTCCCGCCGCTCCGCCGTGGTGACCAGAATAGCATCGCCCGCATAGGACTTCGGCTGATAGCGAACATGTGCACCAACCCGAACCGATTCCCAGTCCGCCGGGCTAATTTGACCCCAAAGCCCAAGCGACTGACCGATCAGCGACCCGGCAATCCGCACGGCCCTGAGTGGCTTGCGCAGCGCCTTTACGGCTACAGCCGCTGACGTCGGCGGTAGGTCGCAGTCAATCAGCGCCAATTTGGAAACCTCTTCGCCTTGCGCGTGCAAGCGACGTGCGGTCTCGAAGGCGAGGAGGCCGGCAGCCGAATACCCCATAATCCGGTACGGGCCCTCCGGTTGGACCTGGCGCATCATCGCGATGCAATGAGCGGCCATATCCTCAAACCGCTGATCAGGCAGCGCACCGCCGCCGATACCTCTGGGCGGCAGCCCGTAGACCGGCTGGCCGGTGCCCAAATGCCGGATCAACGGCAAACAATAGTAACCCAGCACCGAGCTCATGGCGGCGATGAACAGAACCGGCTTCTCGCCGTTGGCTTGCAACGGCAGGGCTCGGTCCCAGTCGGTTACTGGCGTTTCCCCGGTCAGGGTCTTGGCCAAGGCCCGAATGGTCGAGCCTTGCAGCCATAGGCTCTCCAACGGCAATTGCTCACCCAAGCGCTCCTCTATCTTGAGGGCCATGGTCAAGGCCATCACCGAATCCCCGCCAATCAGGAAGAAATCATCTTCGACCGAGATCCCCTCCTCGCCCAACAGCTCCTGCCAGATTTCTTTCAAGGTCCCTTCGACGTCGTTTTTCGGCACGACGAAGTCACCGGTCCGCGCCTGAATGTCGATCTTCGGCGGCGGCAAAGCGCGACGGTCGACCTTCCCGGTCGCCGTCAATTCAAAGCTCGGTACCGGCATGAACACCCCTGGCACCATGTAGTCCGGCAAGCGGCGGCCGAGATAGGCGCGTAGTTCCGAGGTTGTCGGAACGGTGGCCGTTTCCCCGACGATATAGCCGACCAGCCGATCGGCTCCGAGATTGGTTCGGTCCAAGACCACCACGGCCGCCTTGATCGCCGGGTGCTCGACCAACAGATTTTCAATTTCACCCGGCATCACCCGAAAGCCACGTATTTTGACTTGTTCGTCGACGCGCCCCCGACCGTGCAGGCAACCGGTCTCATCCATCACCGCCAAATCGCCGGTGTGATACATCCGCCGTCCCGGCGTCGATGGATCTGGCCGCCATACATTCGCCGACAGGTCAGAATTGCGCCAGTACCCAGGGCTGAGCGCGCTCCCGCGTACGACGACTGCACCGACGGTCCCACGGGGCACGGGATTAGACTGTTCGTCCACGACGGCCACATCCATGAACGGCGCCGAAAACCCCAACGGCACGATGTCGCTGTCTGTCGGCAGCTTCTCGCGGTCGACCGTGAACGCGGCAATCACCTGGTGTTCCGTCGCGGCATACCAATTCATGACGGCACAACCGCGAGGGAAAACGCGATCGAAGCGCTCCATGTCACTGCGATACAAAGGCTCTCCGGACAAGCACACGACCCGCATATCGGGGAAGTTTTCACCCGGCTGCAAGGCGTCCACGACTTGACGCAAGCCCGTCGTCATACCGCCGTAGCAAGTGATGCGGTGGCGCAAAAGCCACGCTTTCTTGGCACCCAGCCCTTCGCGCCGATAATCAAAAGGGTGAACGGATGCACCCGAGATCAATGGCGCCAATAAATGGGTGTTGTAGAACCCCTGCAAGAAGGCGACGCGATCGCTCGGACCGAACCGGCAAATTTCGGATATGCTTGCGATGGCGTTGAGTTTATAGCCGTGCGTACGGATCGCCGCCTTTGGCTTTCCCGTCGAACCCGACGTATAGCTTAAGTTGAAGACTGAATCGGTCGTCACCGTGCGAGCCGGATTCTCGGGCACGGCATGGTCTAGAAATGAGGACACCTCAATCACAGCTACCGACGGATCTGCGAGCTGCGTTGACCGTGTCTGATTTTCCTTGTCGGTCAGTATGACCAGCGGATCGGAATGAGAAAAAAGGTCTCGGAGCTCTTGGTCCGTGCGCATGGGATCGATCGATACGTACGCCGAAGACGCTTTCAACACGCCGACGGCTGCGGCCATTTTCTCTGGCCCATGGGTCATGCAAAGCGCGACCAAGGAGCCCGGCTGAATAACACCCTCCAACAGCCGGAAGGCAACCGCATTGGCCTGGCTGTTGAACTCGCCCAGGGTCATGGTCCGCGCATCGGTGACCACCGCCGCGCGGTCCGGCGCGGCGATAACCGCCTGCTCGAACCGATCGACCAGCAGTCCCTTGGCGGGGTCCGGATCGAACGGCACATAACCCTCAGCCGGAGCGACTTCCATGGCCAGCCACCGCCCTTGGTCCGACAATCTTCAGTCCTCCAACACGCGCATCAGGGCGCGCGCAAGTTCGCCGATCCCGGGCTCTTGCAACATCGAGATGTGATCACCCGGCACTTCCGCGACTACAAGGCCGCCTCTAGCCAGGCGGCGCCATCGCTGCGCCAGTTCGGCTGTGTTCTGCCGTTCCGACGCCACGACCAGAATGGCCTCGCCCGCATAGGGCTTCGGCCGATACCGGAAATAGGCACTGTTTTTCGCCGCTTTACGCGTTACCGATCCGCTAGAAGCGCCGCCCCCAAACGCCTGTCCGATCAACGATCCGGCATAGCGCACGGCCTTAGCCGGTTGGCGCAACACTTTGCCCGCCAGCCTACCCGTCGAGCCTGGCATATCGCTGTCGAGCAACACCAGCTTGGACACGTCCGCGCCTTGACGGTCCAATACTTGGGCAATCTCGAAGGCAACCAGGCCGCCAGCCGAATGGCCCATGACCCGGTAAGGCCCCTCCGGCTGCACCTGGCGCATCATCGCGATGCAATGCGCCGCCATGTCCTCGATCCGGCGATCCGGCGGCGCGTCGCCGCCAACACCCCTCGCCGGCAGTCCATAGACCGGTTGGTCCGAACCGAAATACGGGATCAACGACAAACAAAAGACCGGCATCGATCGCTGGGAGACAACGAAGAGCGCCGGTTTGTCGCCATTGGTCTGCAGCGGCAAGGCTTGGCCCCAGTTCACTTCGGGCACGCCGTCGGACACGGTCTTGGCCAAGGCGCGAATGGTCGAGCCCTGCAGCCACAGGCCTTCAAACGGCAATTGTCGCTCCAGGCGCTGTTCCATCCGCAAAAACATGGTCATCGCCAAAACCGAATCCCCGCCGATCAGGAAGAAATCGTCCTCGACCGAGAGCCCCTCTTCCCCCAGTAGGTCTTCCCAGACCACCTTGATGGCCGCCTCTACTTCGTTGGCCGGCGCCACAGTGTCGGTCGATCGAGCGTGAATATCGATCGCCGGCGGCGGCAAGGCACGGCGGTCGACCTTACCGGAAGCGGTCAGGTTGAAGCCCGTCACTGGCATGAACACCGACGGCACCATGTAATCCGGCAAGCGACGTCCGAGATAGCCACGCAGTTCCGACGTCGTCGGAATGGTGTTGGATTCTCCGGTGATATACCCGACCAACCGATCGCCGCCGGAATCCGTCTGATCGCGTACCACGACCGCTGCTTGGATAGCCGGATGCTCGACCAGCAAATTCTCGATCTCGTCCGGTACCACCCGATGGCCGCGGATCTTGACTTGCTGGTCGGCGCGACCACGGCCGTGTAGGCAACCGTCGTCGTCCATGACGGCCAAATCGCCGGTGCGGTACAGGCGTTGCCCAGGTGCCGCGGGATCCGGCGGCCAGATTCGTGCCGACAATTCCGGTTCCCGCCAGTAGCCCGGACTGTGCTCGGTTCCTCGCGTCACGATTTCACCGACCACCCCGCGGCCCACACGGTCGAAATTCTCGTCAACCAACACCACATCCATGAACGGCGCCGAGAATCCAATCGGCAGAATGTCTCCGTCTGACGGCATGGCGCTACGATCAACCGAAAAATCCGTCATTGAAGGCTGTTCGGTTGCGCCGTATTGGTTGATGAGCGCGCAATTGCGTGGGAAAGCCCGTTCGAGGCGGTCTACATCGGCACGCCGTACGGGTTCGCCGGCGACGGAAACGACCCGCATGTCCGGAAAATAGTCATCAGGTTGCAACGCCGCCAGTAACTGCCGAAAGCCCGTCAAAATTCCGTGGTAGTAGGTGATGCGATGGCGCAGGAGCCACGCTCTCATGGCCCCAAGTCCTTCACGCGGTAAGTCGAAGGGGTGGAGCGAAGCGCCCGAGATCAACGCCCCAAACAGATTGCTGGTCCAAAACCCCTGCATGAAGGCAACGCGGTCACCCGGGCCTAGTTTGCGACCCACCGCAACACTCAACACAGTATTGAACTCGGTACCGTGCGTGTGAATGACACCTTTGGGTTTTCCCGTCGATCCGGACGTATAATGCACGGCATGGTAGGAGTCGGCGGCAACTGGGCAGGTGGGGTTTTCGGCCACCGGATGATCTACTATTTTCGTGGCGTCGATTACAGCCGCAGACGGCGGCGCCAGACGCTTCGTCCGATCAATGTTTTCTGCGTCCGTCAGAACGATCGACGTCTCCACGTGCAGATATAAGTCGCGGACCCCCTGATCGGCTAGTGCGGGGTCGATCCGGACATAGGCCGCCGCCGCCTTCAACACACCGATGGCAGCGGCCACTTTCTCGGTCCCGTGCGTCATCGTCAAAGCAATCAGCGTGTTCGGCGGCAAATCAAACTCCAAGAGCCGGCAGGCGATCGCGTTGGCTTGTCCGTTGAGCTCGGCCATGGTCAAGGTGTTTGCGTCGGTGACCACCGCTGCACGGTCCGGCGCGGCGGCAACCGCCTGCTCGAACCGGTCGATCAGCAAGCCCTTGGCGGGGTTCGGGTCGAGCGCTACGTAACCCTCGGCCGGGACGACCTCCGTGGCCTGCCAGCTTTTTTTGTCGGGCAAGTCTCAATCCTCCAGCAGGCGCGTAACGGTGTCTGCTAGGTCGCCGACATGGGGCTCTCGCATCATCGACAAATGGTTGCCCGGCACTTGTGCGGTGACAAGCTTGCCCCCAACCAAACGCCGCCAGCTTTCCGCCAGATCGCCATTGTCTTGTCGCTCTGCCGTGGTGATCAGAATTGCGTCGCCGGCATAGGGCTTCGGCTGATAGCGAAAATGCGCGCCAACCCGTGCCGATTCCCTGTCCGCCGGGCGGACTTGGGCTTTGACCCCAAGCGACTGGCCGACCAGAGACCCGGCTATGCGCACGGCCCTGAGTGGCTGGCGCAGCACCTTGCCGGCCGTAGCAGCCGGCGTCGGCGGCAGATCGCTATCCAGCAACACCAATTTGGAAACCTCGTCGCCTTGTGCGTGCAAAAGACTGGCGGTCTCGAAGGCGAGCAATCCGGCGGCCGAATAACCCATGATCCGGTAAGGGCCATCCGGCTTTACTTGGCGCATCATCGCAATGCAATGGGCGGCCATGTCGCCGATCCGCCGATCCGGCAATTCGCCACCGCCGACGCCTTTGGGCGGCAAACCGTAGACCGGCTGGTCCGCGCCCAGTCGTCGGACCAAAGATACACAATAATGACCGACCGTCGAATTCAGCGTTACGATGAACAACGCCGGTCTTTCGCCATGGGTCTTAAGAGGTAAGGCTTGGCTCCAACCGGCCGCCGGCGCCTCTCCTGTCAGGGACCTGGCCAAAGCACGAATGGTCGAGCCTTGTAGCCACAGGCTCTCAAAAGGGACTTGCCGTCCCAAGCGCTCTTCGACCTTTAGAACCATGGTCAAGGCCATCGCCGAATCGCCGCCGATTAGGAAGAAATCATCTTCAACCGAGATACTATTTTCGCCCAACAGGTCCTGCCAGATTTTCTGCAAGACCGCTTCCGCGTCATTTTTCGGCGCCTCGATCTGGGCGGACCGTGCCAGAATATCGAGCTTCGGCGGCGGCAGCGCGCGGCGATCGATCTTGCCGCTCGTGGTCAAGTCGAAACCCGGTACCGGCATGAACACGCCCGGCACCATATAATCCGGCAGGCGCCGGGCGAGATAGGCACGCAGCTCCGACGACGTCGGTACGGCCTCCGTCTCACCGACGACATATCCGACCAAACGATCGCCATCGAAATTGTCTTTGTCCAGCACCACCACGGCCGCCTTGATCGCAGGATGCTCGACCAACGCCGCCTCTACTTCACCGGGCAGCACCCGATAGCCGCGAATCTTGATCTGTTGATCGACGCGTCCGCGCACATGCAGGCAGCCATCCGCGTCCTCTACCGCCAGATCGCCAGTGCAATACATCCGCTGGCCCGGCGCTGACGGATCGGCTGGCCATACGGACGCCGACAATTCCGGGTCGCCCAAATAGCCGGGGCTGAGTTCCGTACCGCGCACGACCACTTGGCCGACGCTTCCCCGGGGAACAGGAACGAATTGCTCGTCGACCAGCTCAACGTCCATAAACGATGCCGGATAGCCAATAGGCACGATGTCGCCGTCGGCCGGCAGCATTTTGCGATCGGCAATAAACATGGTGATCGCCTGGTGCTCCGTCGCGGCGTACCAGTTCAGGCAAGCGCAGTCATCGGCAAAAGCGCGGTCAAAGAGCTCCAGATCCGTACGATACAAGGGCTCTCCGGTTACCGACACGACCCGCATGTCCGGAAACCCGTCACCCGGCCGCAGCGCGGCCAGAAGCTGTCGGAAACCCGTCATGATACCGCCATAGCAGGTGATGCGGTGTTGCTGCAGCCATGTCCCCAACGCGCCGAGACCTTCGTGCCGAAGGTCGAACGGATGGGCCGTGGCGCCCGCGATCAACGGCCCCAAGAAATGGGACATCCAAAAACCATGCATAAAAGCAACACGGTCTCCCGGGCCCATCTTGTTGATCGCCATAACGCTGGCGATGACGTTAAGCTCGTTGCCGTGCGTGCGAATTGCCGCTTTCGGCTTTCCTGTCGATCCGGACGTATAGGCTACATTGAAGACGTCGTCGGCGCCTATCGTATGTACCGGGTTCTCGGCAACCGGTTGGCCCAGGATCGACTGCACTTCGATAACCGTGACCGACGGATCCGCCAGTTTTTCCAGCCGCCCATGGTTCTCCGTGTCGGTCAAAACCATAGATGTTTTGCAATGTGCCAGAAGGTCGGTGACGCCGTGGTCGCTGTGTATGGGGTCGATCGATACATAGGCTGAAGATGCTTTCAGTACGCCGATCGCGGCTGCCGCCTTCTCCGATCCGTGTGCCATACATAATGCAACGAGCGAGCGAGGGGATAGACCGCGTTCCAGCAGCTGGTGGGCGACTGCGTTGGCCTGCCCGTTGAATTCGGCCAAGGTCAATGTATGGGTATCGGTGACCACCGCCGCGCGGTTCGGCGCGGCGGCGACCATTTGCTCCAATCGCTCGACCATCAAGCCAGCGGCAGGATCCGGATCAAAAGGCACGTATCCGTCAGGCGCGGCGACCTCCATGGCCCGCCACTGCCCTATGTCCGGTACCGATTTACCGGTTTTTCGTCTCGACGCTGATAATTCGTAATTCATACTAACGCACCTGTTATTCGCCGCAATTCTGCCGCAGTCGATGTCCTGTCAAAAGGCTGCAGCCTGTCCCTGCCAAAACAGTCAATCCTCCAACAAGCGCATGAGCGTACGCGCGAGTTCGCCAATTTGTGGTTCCTGCAACATGGAGTTGTGAGTGCCTGGTACCTCGGCGACGACGAGGCCGCCGGTAACGAGGCGGCGCCAGCGTTTCACCAGTTCCGCGATTTGTTTTCGCTCCGCCGCCAAGATCAGAATGGCCTCGCCCGGGTAGGGTTTCGGCCGATAGCGGAATTGAGCGCCCGTCTGCGCCGCCTTCCGGGTCACCGGTCCTTCCGGCGCGCTGAACCCAAGTACCTGGCCGAGCAATGAGCCGGCAAAGCGTACGGCCTTGAACGGCTTGCGCACCACCTTGCCCGCCAATTTGCCCACCGAACCCGGCATGCCACTGTCCAGCATTACCAGTTTGGACACCTCTACGCCTTGATTGCTTAAGGCTTGGGCGATTTCATAGGCGATTAGCCCGGCGGCCGAATGGCCCAAGATTCGATAGGGGCCGTGTGGTTGCACCTTGCGCATCATCTCGATGCAGTGCTTCGCCATGTCCTCGATTCGACGATCCGGTAGCGCGTCGCCACCAATGCCCTTGGCCGGCAGGCCATAGACCGGCTGGTCGGCGCCAAAATACGGGATCAAAGACAAACAAAAGACCGGCACCGCTTGCTTCGAGACGAAAAACAGAGTGGGCTTATCGCCATTGATTTGCAACGGCAGAGCACGGCCGAAGTCGGCCGCCGGCACGTCGCCCGATATGGTCTTGGCCAAAGCCCGGATGGTCGAGCCCTGCAGCCACAGGCTCTCAAACGGCAATTGGCGATCCAAGCGTTTTTCAAGCTTCAGAAACATCGTCATTGCCATCACAGAATCGCCGCCAATCAGAAAGAAGTCATCCTCAACCGAAATCCCTTCTTCACCCAGCAGCTCTTCCCAGATTTCCTTCAAGATCGTCTCTGCATCGTTGGCCGGCATAACGACGCCGCCTATTCGGCTTCGGAAGTCGATCCTAGGCGGCGGCAAGGAACGGCGGTCGACCTTGCCAGTCACAGTCAAGTCGAAGCGTGCCACCTGCATGAACACCGACGGCACCATAGGGGTCGGCAGTCGACGACAGAGATAAGCTCGCAGCGCTGATGTCGTCGGTACGATGTCCGCTTTGGCGACAAAATATCCGACCAATCGGTCGCTCCTGGCCATGCTCCGATCGGGCACAACCACCGCGGCTTGGATCGCCGGATGCTCAGCCAACAGCGTCTCAATCTCCTCAGGCACGACGCGATGACCGCGAACTTTGATTTGTTGATCGGCACGGTTGCGGCCGTGCAAGCAGCCGGCCTCGTCGATCACGGCCAAATCGCCGGAGCGATAAATTCGCGCGTCGGCATCCGTACCGTCCGTTTGCCACACCCTCGCCGACAAGTCAGCGTCATCCCAGTATCCGGCACCGAGCATGGTACCCCGGACGACGACTTCGCCAATTGAGCCTGGCGGAACCGGACTGCCGCGATCGTCCAACAATGCGAGCCCTGCACCCGGTATCGGATAACCCAACGGCACGACACCGCCATCCACGGGCATCGCAGAACGGTCGGGGGTTAGGCAAGCAATCAGCGGATGTTCCGTCGACGCGTACAAATTCGTCAGCGCAACATGCGGATCGAAGGTCCGGTCGAAACGCTCGACATCCTCTCTGTATAGCGGCTCCCCGGTTACGGTCACCGCGCGCATGGCCGGAAAACGATCCGCTGGCTCCAACGTATCCAAGAACTGTCGGAATCCGGTCAGGATCCCTTCATAGTAGGAAATTTCGTGGCGCTGCAGCCAGGCCTTCATTGCGCCCAACCCTTCACGCCGCAGGTCGAATGGATGCAGGCTCGCACCTGCGATCAGCGGACCGAGGAGATGGCTTGACCAAAAATTCTGCAGGAAGGCGACGCGATCCCCTGAGCCGATTTTCGACAGCGCTAGAGTCGCCAGGGCGAAATCCCGCTCGTTGCCGTGAGTCCGGATAACCGCCTTCGGCGATCCGGTCGACCCGGAGGTGTAGACGATACGCGCGCAATCATCCGCCCGGATTGGCAGTCCCGGATTTTGATCAACCGGTTGAGCCAACATGTCAGCGCTGTCGACCGTGACAACTTCCGAAGCGGCGAGGCGACGGCAGCGCTTGGCATTGGCTTCGTCGACAATAACGATCGGCGCCGCGGAATGGCCCAACAAGTCGGTAACTCCGCGATCGGTATGGATTGGATCGATGGCAGCGTAAGCGGCACCGGCCTTGATAACACCGACGGCCGCGGCGATTTTCGCCGGTCCATGCGCCATGAACAGGGCGACCACCGATGCCGGCCGCAGACCGATTTCCAGTATTCGGTGCGCCACGGCATTGGCTTGACCATTAACGTCGGCCAGGGTCAGCGTTTCGGTATCGGTAACCACCGCCGCACGGGTCGGCGCCGTCAAGACGGCGGCTTCCAAACGATCGAGAAGCAGTCCGTGCGTTGGGCTTGGATCAAGCGGCGTATAGCCGACGGCCGGCATCACGGCCATAGACTCCCATTGACCCGCCCCGGCGCGCACAAGGCTGGCCGGCCGCTCGGATACGATACGGTTGTTCTTCACACTACTGGCACCTTAATGCGTGCTGCCGTTCCCCGCACATTGTGCCGCAAATCGCGCCGTCGGAAAAGGCCGGTGACATCCGTGAGGCGGCAGCGCGGCCGCTATGGTTAACACCAGCGGCTATTCGCCCGGATCAGCGCATAGCCAACGTCGCTGCTCGCACTATGGCAACACGTGCATAGGCAACCAGACATGGGATCGGGCGCCGTCGTCGCCATCGGCCCGACGGCCTTTCAAGCGTTCAAATAGCGGCTGCTGAAAGTCAAAGAACCAACGGGTCTCGACGGTTCCCGGACGGCGTTTGGGATAGGAAAACTGAAACCGGAGTTCCTCGTCATCCCAGGCCCCGATCTCAATCGGCCTCTCGCCAAGGATTGCATCGAGCAACAAGCGTTTGCGCTGCAATACCTTTAACGTTGCCACGTAATCCGGATGCCGTTCGGCCGTGCGCTCGACGATTTCCACAATCGAACGGTTGAGAAATCCCGTCTTGATCGGAATGCCGATCCGCTTGGAGATAAATTGCCCGAATTGATCCTCCGGATCCGGCGTGTCGCCGGTCAAGGTGGAGACAATCCCGACCAGAGCATTCTCAACCTGTTCCTTGGTCTGGGACGCGTTGCCGCCGTTGATCATGCTTTCAATCAAGCCCTTCAACGCGGTTTGAAAATCGGTCAACATGACCTTGTCGACCAAAACGCGCAGCTCCAGTTGTCGGTTGCCGAGCCTGTCGCGCTCGCTGACGTGGCCGCGGATCGAGATCTGGTTGGCACCGAACATCTTCGGATCGACGTCGGCATATTCGTTGAGCACCTGTGCGGCGATCGTGCCGTGGTAACCGACGATATCCAGAACCCGTTTGCCGAGATCCCGTTCCGCGGCGGATCGGTCGCTGCAGCCACCGATGCGGCGAACTTCGGCAGCGAGGCACCATTTCGATAAAACCATGGCACCGACCGCCCGTTCGAGCGCCAACACATAATCGTCGACGGTGTTGCTCGGCGCCTTCACCAGGTTGCTGAAGCTTCGCCCGGTGCCGGCGATCGCGCGAAATTGCTCTTCGAAACGCCGATTATGGCGCCGTCGTTTGTCGCCGGGTGACGCAATATGAACCTGCACGGCATTGAAGTGGATCTTGGCGGTTTGCAGCGCCCGGCGTACGCTTTCGGTCTGGAGATGATTTACCGCCAAGGGATAGCGTGCCTGAAAATCGGCCGTGGGTTGCGTGTGGTTGCCATGGTCGCCGACCAGGATCATCCAGCGGTCGTAACGCGATTTCCATGACAATCGACGGATCGCCTGGTCGATGCCATAGAACACCGCCTCGGGATAGGCGTGATCACCGGACAGATCGTCTTCAGTACTGTAGGCGGAAATGGCGCTGATCTTCTTGCTAAGCGACCGCCAGTCATTGGTGAAGTCGCTGATCAACCAAAACGGATCATTGGGGCGGTCCGGAAAATCCCGGTAGACGGCGATAGCGATTTTGAGGCGCAGATGGCTGAGTTCCTTAGCGACGAAGCGATCCAAAGCGCGCTTGACGTTATCGATCACCGACTGCATGCCCGCCGTCGCGTCCACCAGGATGGCGATTTGGACCTCACGCGAATTGACGATGTCGCTCAACTTCTTCCGCCAGCCGGAAATCGTGCCCGCCGGTACCCTGGCCGCGCCATTGAGCAACCCGCTGCCGATGAAAGCGGCCTGATAGATGCGGTTGCCGTCCGGTGTCCGGCTGGTCGCATCCAGTACCGGAAACCGATTGGCAAAATACGGCAGCGGCTCGGCTGTCGTCTGTTCCGTATAGATCGGCCGGCCCTGAAAGCCGCCGTTCAGATAATCGATAAGGTGGCGTTCCTTGAAAAAGATCTTGCCTGGTCCGCCGGCTGCAGCAGCACGCTTATCAAAGGTTTTTTTGTTGAACTCGAAACCGATGCGATTGCTCCATTCTTCGGTCTGGCCCCTGGCGATCCAGCCGGTCAGGACTTTGTGCGCGTTGCGTCGGGTCAAGTCGTCGCGTAAACCGACCAGCACCGCGGAACGGCCGTCGGTCGAGGCTTCGGTTTCGTCATAAAGATAGCGTAGTTCGAAAATGGTCACTTGGGCGATGGGCTTTCCCGCCAAGTCCGGATTGTCGTACAGGCCAACGAACACGCCCTGGCCCGGCGTCCCGTTCAGATCATTGACGACGACGACCTTACGGCCGATTTTGGTCGAGACTAGGCGCACCTTGCCGGCGGCGCCGGGCCGGCGTTCACGAAAAACCTTCTGTTTGCAGCGAATACGCCGTTTGGCGGCGCCGGGTTTAGCCGTCCGGTTGGTCAGAACGATATGCCGGCCATCGCGAATCCAGCCGGCTTTGTTCGACGACAACATGACCTTTAAGTAACCGTTCTTCGCGGCCTCGATCTCCATCGCGCGGCCAAAGTCGGCGGATGAGAAGCGATGGCTAATGGCGCTTGCGCCATCCGGCGCGGACCGCAAAGTCGCGCGGGCGTCGGTCAGCACGGCATATTCGATCGCTTGGAACGTCCCGGCCGCATCAGCACCGTTGAGGGTCAAAAGCACCGGTGCCAATCCCAACACAATCATGGTCCGTACTTTCATCGATCGAAGGGGGCAATTCATAGTAGCGATCTCTCATGTTGACGGCATGACGGCGCCGCGGTCACTTGACCAGTAACAACGCGGTCTCTTGCTCGCGCGTGATGGAACACCAGCGAAAATCGTTCTCCGTTACATAGACGCATTCCTGCTCGGTGGCGTCGCTCGGGCCGCGTATGAAAATTCGGCGATAAGACAGCTGGCGGAGCCGCTGTCCGTCCAGGTGAGGCCAAAGCGCCACAACCTCTTCCAAAGTCGGCAGGCGCCAACCGTCGCCGACGGCACGGGCCTTTTCCGACGGCTTCAGACGGCGGCTGTTGAGCGCTCGGTAGAGCCCGCGGTTCTTGTCCTCTTGGACAAATTCAAAAGTCCAGAGTCGGTTAGCCCGCGGCTGCCGAAACAGAGCCGACCGCGTGCGATGCGGCTTAGCCGCCCGGGCCGCCGGCGCCCTGCGCAAATCGCGCATCAAGGAACCGGCGACGAAGCCGGTCACCGGCGCGTTGTCGCCGGCGGAATAGGCGACCTTGAACCACAGGCCTTGGCCCACCTTGGTGGTACCCAGCACCCGCACCTCGCTGCCGCCCGGAATGACAGTGAGGCGCTTACCTCGCCGCGACGCCGACGGCCGCAGATTGGCATTGCGAACAACGGTCATGAAGCCTTGCAACGGGCGGACATTCTTGGTCTTTGGCGCAACCAACCGTTCAAGGTTGTGGGCCTTCGCCGGCGGTCGAACCGACGCATTGCGCATTGATCCCGTCCAACAGGGTGTCGCCAGATCGCTGATACGGCGATCGCAGCGCCAGAAGTCGAGCGTCAGGTGGCCGCGGGTGGACAGATATATGTCATAGTCGGTCACGGCACCGAGCGTTGGGTTCTTGGGCTTCACCGCCATGACGAAATAGTTATAGAGCCGGCTCGAACGACGTCGGGGCGGTTGGTAATGGCGCTCGCGCCCGCCGATCAACCGCGGGATGATCAAAAGATCCTCCCGTGTCAGCCGTTTTGCGACGATCTTGCCGGGCCGCGACAGCACAATTTGGTTTGGCACCCGGTCATGGTGGAACGATGGCCATCGAAGGTCGATCGCCTGTTGAGAGCCCCGGCAATCCTCGCAGCGTACGACCAGGCGCCGCAGCTGCAATTCGACCGTACGCAAATCCGGCGACACCCGGCGACGGGCGATGGTGAACGCCCGATGACGGCGGTCGATCAGTTGGTCGAAGTATGTGGTGATGCCAAACTTCGTTCTCCTGGTGGGGAAAATACTGCATCGGTAGCGGATCTCATAGGTGCTGACATTGAGCAGGGAAAAACGACAACGCGGCCGCTTAGGCATCGATTCCGAAGACCGGCGCCAAAGTTTGGCGAGCAAAGCATCAGCATCGGCTTGCACGTCTCGGCGCCCCTGCCGGCCCGGGTCGATTTGCAGATCCGCGTCCTTGATAACCAAATCTACGGCCGCCACAGGCCCGACTTGGTCTGCCGCGGCCACGGAAGCGGCGGATACAACGGCAAAAATAGCCAGGCCACAACACAGCTTTGCGGGCATGCTCTATGGCTCCTGTACCAACAAGAGCGCTGTCTCCTGCTGCCTGCGAACAGAGCAGAATTCGAACGCCTCTGCGGCAACGTAGACGCATTCCTGGCCGCTGCCGTCATCCGGTCCATTGGTAAAGATGCGTCGAAACGACAACGCCCGGCGCCGGTCGCCATCGAGGTGCGGCCAAAGCGCCTCGATCTCCTCAATCGACGGCAACCGCCAGCCCGGACCATGATCGCGGGCCGTCTGCCTCGCCGTCCGGCGCAATCCGTTCAGCGTTCCATAAAGGTCGGCATTGGCCTCGGGATCGGCGAACTCGAACGACCAAAGCATGCCGTTATGGCGTTGACGCGTCTGAGCGCCTGAAGCCAAACGGCCGGTCGCTTTGTCGTCATGACCCGGCGTCGGCTGCAACAGCGCGGCGCAGCCAAGTGTCCCATTAGCCAACACTGCGCCCGATGCGATCTCTACGCGCGTCGGCGGGTTGCCTATCAGACCGGCCAGGCCCGCATGGGTTCGATCAACAAACGCCTGTAGTTGGCGGCAGCGATCTTTGGCAATCTCCGGCCGCCAATCGGTCTTGGCATGGGTAATCCGCAGGTCGAACGACGCGACAACGGCAAGAGTCTCCGTCTCATGAACAGCATACGGGCGGTCCGCATAGAATTCGCCCGTTACGAACTCGACTTCGAGATCTTCGCCGTAGCCTTGCAATGTGTTGAGCACACCGCCTTCCATGCTGCCTCTTACCGACTGCAACACGAACGACGACCGTTGAACGGCCGTCTGCAGCATGTCGGTAACCAAGGCTTCGAATGTCGGCGACAAGGAACGCGATGAATCGGGAATACTGAAGAACCCGATACCGATGCTCCTGCGGCGATTGCCTCTCGCCGCAATGTCGATGGTTGCCTTTTCCTTGGCCCACAGCCCGTGCTCGCCGTTGATGAGTGTGTCGACCTTATCGACAGCACGCCGGAAGCCTTTATGTTCCGCGTTCAGATGCTTGGATTCTTTGGCCAACACAGCCTCTTGCGTGCCGACAAACGACCGCAGCGCCTGGCGTTGTAGGGCCCGTTGTTTTCGGTCCACGCCGACCCGAACCAGCAACGAGCGCCGCGCCGCCGTCGCCTCTTCATTGTAACGTGCGGCTTCGCGGACCAATGTCGCAATGATCCCGAGGCTTGCCTTTTTCGTTTCTGCGCCAGCGGTCGTGATAATTTTCCGGACGGGGTCCGGCAATCCGTCCGGTCCGTTGAAAGCCGAAAGCTGCCAATGACGAATGCCGCCGCCAAACAGGGTTTCGAAAGCGCTGCCGTCCGGACCGGCGTTGCCTTTGCCCGAAATGCCTGCGGCGGGAACATAGCGCATCAACGCGATGCCCAGCATGCGGCTGCCGTCGGCAGGATGATAGGGCAGCACCAAGTCGTCGCTACCGGCCTGGCTGGCGATGCCGACTTGGTTGGCGGTTACCGCAACCCGGTCGAGCCGGCCTTTGCGCACCAGCGATTCCTGTTCCAGGTATGTCGGTGCCAACCGCCACACGGCCAGATATTCCATGACTTTCGAGAGCCGCAGCCTGGCCAGAACTTTCGACATGCCGGCTCGGTCATAGGGCAGATCGACAGCGAAAACGCCGAAAGCCGAGTGCGCTTCCTTATCGCTTTCGTAGGTCCGGATATCGGCTTCGTCGAAACGCCGCAGCATAGCCGAACGGTCGCCGGCATGCTTGATATCGGATTGGATCTCGTTAAGCCGGCCAATCCGGCCACGTACGGCAGTGCTCGATTTGTTGACGGCCTCCAACGCCCGGCCAACCCGCTGAATTTGTTCGCCAAGTTCCGTATTGCGCTCAACATCACGGCTTACTTGTGCACGCCAACGGCTTTGTTCTTGGCGGACTAAGGCTCGGTGAAAGCAGCGCAGATCGCGGATCCGATCGCCTTCCAGGTCGGCGAGCCCAAGGTGCCGGTGGCGTTGCTTCGATATGATGGTGTCGTCGATCTTGGCGTCCGACCGCGCCACGACGTGGTGCACCCAATTGCCGAGCGTCTCGGGGCCGCCATCGAATTGCCGGTTCAGGTCGAGGCCGGCGAGATCGATACGCATGCTTGGGGCGTAGCGCACCCACTCTGATTCCGACGCGTCTTTTCGAACCTCGCTGCAAAAATCCCGGCTGCTGTCGGCCGAGATCAGGGCATTCTTCCGTTTGGCCGGCTTGGCAACATTGATGCGTTTGCGCTTGAGATGCAGGCCGCCATCCTGCTCAACAACAAACCACTCGACATCACCGTTTCGAAACCGAATTTGGGAGAAGTCATAGCCACTCACGCGGGCCTTGGCCGCGTGCGTCGGCACGCTCAGGCCATCGACGGGCGTGTCCGTCAGCATGAACAAAGCGCCGGCCTTGCCGGAAAGGCTTGGCTCGAATGTTTGATAGACCGCACTGCATGCGAAATAGCCGCCACGCTGGCTCTTCGGATAGATCTTTGAGCGGCCATCGCCTTCCAAGTGGATGATCGTTCCTTCGGGATTGAACATCGTGCCGCAGGTGGTTGCCGGCTTGCTGACCTCCGGCGACGGCGTCACCACCGGTTCCGAGCGCACGACGGATAACGTCAGCACACAATAGGCGCTCGCCGCTGCCGCCAAGCCATGCCGGAACCATCGTAAGATCCGGCCTGTTGGATATTTATGGCCGTCGCGCATGGTTCACCGCCCGCGCCTCACGGGTTTTGCCGGCCCGCGGCGCGACCCGAAGATCGTTATCGATGACCACCATACCGACCTTCTCCATCACCTGCCCGGCCCGCAATTTCTGTTCCAGGGTATCGACGTGGCCGAACAAAATTACACTGCGGCCGGCGGCGATAATGTGAACGTCGTATGAATCCAGAGCCTTTTCCGCGATCAACGCCGCACCGGCATCGGCGTTGGCCTGCAGGTCGTCAAACCAACTGGGGCTCTTGTCACCCAGCAACATGAAGCGCACGCGCCGGTTCGAGAATTCTTCCTTTGTCATCATCGCCAAAATGGCGTCATGCTCACCGCGGTCTTCCACATAGCCCAGCACATAGGCGCGGCCGTTGAAAACTCGGCCGCGCACCCGCCGGTGCCCCAAAAGTGCCAGTTGAAGGCGCGTCTCGTCCAAGTCGTCTTGTGCTTTTTGCGTGACCGAACGGTGGTCCAGAGCGGCCGCCACCGAATAGCCGGCGGCAGTGGTCAGGCCCGGCGGCGTGGTGCATGCCGTCAAGGTCAGGATCGACAGGCAGCACAAAAGCGGTACCTTCCAAGACCGGCCACCGCCAGATATGCGTCGAAGGACATTGTTGATCATAGGAGACATCCATTACTCACGTCATCTGCGAGGCCCACGCGATTATGCGGGCGGCGTAGGGCCGTTTCTCCGGATGACAGTTGGGCTTCGGGCCACAGCCTTCGCCGGCGTAGTAATATTGCAAAGCCAAGTTCCAATCCCCGATCCGGTCGCGCCGCAACCGTCGGTGCGGATTGCGACGCTCGGCGAACTGGAAAAGGTGGTTCAAATACCAACCGCCGGCCATCAGGCTACTTCGCGGATCGGTCCGATCGCCTATCGTCATGCCGGTGTCTCGTTTCAATTCGCCGGCAACCCAGCGCCAGGTTTTGTCCACGAATTGGTTCAAGCCGAGCGCCGAGCTGTTGGGATTCCTTATGGACGGAACACAACCGGATTCCCGATAGATCAGGCCAAAAAGAATCCGTTCCGGCACGCGAAAGATCAGTGCCGCTTCGCGCACTTCGGCGAAGAACCGCCCACACCGGATTTTCAATGCCCGCAGGCTGGCACTATCGGCACGCGCCAATTGCAGAAATTCCGGTGGCCTGACGGCTTTGCCGTAAAGAGTGCGCTGTTTCGGTAACGCGTAGCGCCTATCGCGCCAGTCGTCGTCAGGCAGCGTCGGCGATGCCAGTCGATCGCGGGACAATTCCGCATCCTGAATTTCTTTCGGCGCATAGCGAAACAGCGACCGGTCTACTTTTTGCTGAATGCGTTCCAGATCCCGCCAATCGGCAAGCAGGGCGCTTGCCAAGGTCCGCAAGTCGGCGGCGTTGCGGCGTTCGGCTTCCGCCCCGACCGCGGCAAGCGATACAGCCAGGCAGACCATCGCGGCGGCCGAAATGTTAGCATAGCGTTTTACTGACCAGGCCATGGCTCTAGCCATCCGTCTCGGCAACGAAGGTGCTGATGCTGAAGCCTTTTTGCCGCAGTCTTTTCTTTTCGCGCTCCCATTCGATCGCCGACAACGTGTCGCCGGCCGTGATACGGAGGTATCGATTTCCGTCGGCTTCTCCGAATACCGGCAAACCTGAAACCGCACCGTGGAAGGCGGCCGGGTCATAGTCCCGGTCGCCAACCCGAAAGACGATGCCGGTTGCTTGCTTGGCGATGACCACGATGTCGCCGCCCCGCACGTGGCCACCGCCGCCCGGCTCGCTGGAGCCGGCCACCATGGTCAACAGAAACAGCAAATAGAACGTCAGAAACAGGATGGCGAACAAATCCTTGCCCGGATCCTGTTCGGCGGCCATGAAGTCTTGCAATTTGCGCCGGGTTTTCATGACGGTTCCATCAGCCCGCGCGTCGTGCTGGACCGGTGAACGCGAGCGGCGACGCGTCGGACGGCCGATTGACGCGGGCGCTGATTTCCTTGGCGACGACGTGTTCGAAATCGACGACGCAGCGCAGCAGCATGCGCCTGAGCACCGCCACGACCGCCCCCAGCACAGCCGCGATCAGCGAAGACCACATGGCGATGGTCAGGCCGCCACTCAAACCTGCCTGGACGACATCGAACAATTTGTCGGGTGTCTCGCCGAAGGCCCGAGAGATTTCCTGAAACGCCGCCATTGTTCCGTAAATGGTCCCGGCGAAACCCCAGAGGATCAACGAATAGACGTAAGCGTTCAGACCGGACAAATAGAAATAGGAGCACTCGTCGACCCGGCGCCACACCGCCTCGATCGCCAGGTTGAGGCCGGCTTCGGAGCCGCCCGATCCGTTTCTGGCCACAGCCAGAAGATCGCCAAGCTCCTGTTTGACAATCGCCAGATTGAGCGTCTGGCGGCGGGAAGCGCCCTTGAATAAATAGATCGGCAAATAAGTCCAAGCACGCCCCATCAGGCACGTGGTGATGGCGTGAATTTCCCAAATGATGAAACCCAAATAGACGAGAAAGACGACCGACAGGAACGTCATGCTCTTGGAAATACCCACGATCGATATGTCGAGCATCAGATCCGCCTCGCCCCGTCGGTCACGAGTATTTCCGGCGCATCGCCTGGCGAGCGTGCTTCAAACGCCCGATGATCGCGCGCGCGTTCGCCGGCGCCAAAGCGCCGATATCGACATCGATCTCTGCCAAATATTTTTCGAAATCGATCCCGGCCGCGAGCCAAGCCCGACGCCCGTTTCGTTCGACCACGGCGCCGAGAGGAAAGTAGGCCGCGACCTCTTTGCCGTTGGCTTTCAAGCGGAACAACACCGCCGTGACCCAAGGATCGGCGGCATCACTGCCAATCCCGTTTGAGGTTCGGAGATAGTTCAGGAAGTCGCCGTTTTTTCGCGCCAAATAGGCGCTTGCTTGATCGGTCCCGACGTAGAGATAAACGAAGCGCCGATAATGCGTGGTGCCAGTATCGGAATCGTAATGCCGGTCGAGCAATTCGGAAATCGGCAGGCGATGGCGGTTGTGAAACCAGCTTCTGTTGGGGCCGCGCAGTTTTATTTTGATGATGCCCGGCCCGGCGCGTGCGGCGCGCCCGACCGGGTCCAGATCATAGAGAAGACCGCGTTCCGGATCCCATATGTGGGGCCGGATGCCAAGCATCGGATAAACCTCGAAACGGTCGGCGTTCTCGACCAGAAAACGCGCCGACACATCGTCCCGGGTGCCATGCTGCGTCCGTTGGTTCTTGGCGATGTGATCGACTTCTGCCCGGCTGACGGCTTGCGTGATCGTCGGCGCGGCTTCTGCCGGCGCCACCGGGTCGGGTGGAGCGGCCGATGCGTCGGCCTGGGCCGCGAGGGTCTTGGACACGGCTTTTGCGTGTTCGCGCGGTGGCGCCGCCTGGCTCGACGGGGCCGGCGGCACCGGCGCGGGCGACGGCGGCTTGACGTCGATGGCCGCGACTTCGGTGATCATCCGGTCGGCGACGGCCGACAGCGCGGTTTGACGCCGCGACGGCGCGGGCGCGACCGCCGCCGGCGGCGTTTTCGCGGCAGCAGGTTCGGCATCGGCGACGGCAGGCTCCGGCGGCACGACGGGAGCCGGCGGCGGTCGCCGCTCAGTCGCCGGTGCGGCCTTCGCGGCAGCAGGCTCTGCACGAGTGGCGGCAGGTTCCGGCGGGGGTGCTGGCGCCGGATCGGACTTAACCGGTTGTTGCGGCTGTTCGACAGGATCTGGTTTCGCTTCAACCAACGGTGTTTCGCTGACCGGTTCTGGTGGTTCCGGTGCCGGCGGCTCTTGTGCCGGCGATAATGGCGCTTGGCGTTCGGTCTCCTGGTAGGTTTCCAGCGCCACCTCAGCGGGAACGGCCGCGGCAGTCGGTGCCGGCGGATCGAAGGCGCCCGGGGCCACGTCAAAGGCCAGCCACAGGACCAGAATCAATCCGGCAACGGAAGCCACGACTTCGGCGAGGTTTTTTGCCTGGCGTGGCATTTCGTCCCTAGTCTTTCGGCAAGGGTACGTTGGCCGGCAGACGGGACCGTGCGGCATGCTTGGGCGCGCCGACGGCGAACAACCGCCGTATCCGTTGCTGCATGTCACCGTCCAGATGATCGATATACTCGAACGCCGGACCGATATTGATCTGGTACGACCGTCGGCCTCGCACCGTCGCCAGCAGATTGTCCAGCAGTTTCGGGGCCTCAACGGCCGTGACCGCATCAACGTTCAGGCCGCGGATGCGCCGAACCATGATTTCCGCTGCTTCCAGAGACGCCATTGTTTCGGAGCGCGTGGTGTTGCGCCGCTGTTTGCATTGATCGAAGGCTTGCGTCTGGCGGGCAGCGATGCGGCCGATCTTTTTCTGAAAGGAATCTCCGGTGACACTTTGGCGTTTCAAGGCCGCGCGTTCACGATCGAACTGCAGCCGGTCATCGGCCTCGCAGCTCTGCATCCGCCGCAGGTCACCGACCAGCGGGATGATGCCGGTCACCAGAACGTGGGCGTAGGTCAGATCGCCGCGCACCTCCAGCCGCCTGATTTCCGACAGATCCACCGCCGCGACAAATTCATCGACATTGGTTTTGGCGGCGTCTTCCAGCCGCTTGACGCGCGCCGCTTCGGTCTCACCCGGCGCCGCTTTCAGTTCGCCCAACAGCTCCTGATAGCGTTCATCGCCGTCGGACTGCGTCACCGCCGGCGGCGCCTGATCGGATTTACCGCCGGTCTCGTTGGCCGCCGCCAACCCAATGGACATCGCCAGCGATGCCGACGCCAAAGACCACAATGCGTGCTTGAATGGGCTCATAAACTTGCTCCTAGCCTTCGGTCGGGTTGTCGCGGAGGAATTTTTCATAATCTTCGACCTTGACCTCCGGCGCCTTGCCGTCCGTGCCAACGGATGGCGTATCGGCCGAGGCCAGGGATTTGATGACGTCGACGTTCGGTTTCATTTCGCCGGATATGACGGTCAAGCTCTCGCCGAGGCTGGTGCCAATCTTGTTCAGCTTCTGCAGGGTCTGCTGCAGATGGGCCAACATCTGTGACGCCTTGGCAAGCGAGGCATCGGAGCCGCCGGCAGACAGGCGAACGTCGCGGATCGCCGCCGTGTATTCTTTCATTTGCTTGCGGTAGTCGCGCGCCAGTTTTCGGGCCAAGCGGCTGAGCCGGCTCTCGAAGACACCAATAGTCGAGTAGAACGTCTGGGTCAGCTTCTCTTCCTTGGTCAATGACGTCAGTTCGATGCGGCGCTCGATCACGCAGTCGCGCTTGTCGTCGGCGACATAGATCAGGTCTTCGGATATTTCCCGGCCTTCGCGCTTGGCACCCTTCATTTGCTCAACCAAGCCGACCAGCTCCTGTCGGCAGCGCTCTTGTTGGTTCACAAGCATGTCGCGCTGATCGTCGAACATGCGTTCCATGCCGCTCAGCCGCCGCATTTGGAATCGCGCCGAGGTCATCTCTTCGGAAAGATCCTCGACATGACGCAAATAGCCCGGGAACCGGTTGATCAACACGCCGTATATCTTTTCGATTTCCTTCAGGCTTTTGGCCGCCAGGTAGCGGCCTTCGACAGAGCCTTCCTCGGTCGTCGATATCGCCTTGATCATGACGGCGATAGCACGGACGGATTGGCCGACTTCGGCCATGAAATGCTCGGTGTCGTTTTGCACGGTCTCGGCCCGCTGGCCGACTTCTTCCAGCACGCGAACGGATTCATCGGCAACATTGGCGACAGCGGTTTGGGCGCGCGGCAGGTCGAACGGCACCGCAATGGCGGCAACGACGGCCAGGGTCGCGATGGATACGGGGATGCGCATAGCGATTTCCTCCACGCTAGCTGGTGGCGAACAGCTGTTGGTACAAATGCGGTTCAAGTTTGCGGATCAGGTCTTTGACTCTGGCGTATTCGGGCGGGCTGTCGTTGTTGAGGACGTAGTCTTTCAACCACATCAATTGGCTTTGCTCGTCATCGCCATAGCCGTAGCGAGACTGCCATTGATCGACATTGTCAGCGTACATGCGCAGGTAATTCAGCATCGCCGAAATCAGGATGTCGCCGGATTCCGGAGCGAGCTTGGCGCGCTTCTCCAGCCGGCTTAGGGCATCGACATAGACCACGCGATCAAAATTGAACCGGGCATAGCCATTACCGGTAAAGGCCACGTCATAGAGCGCGAGCAGGCGATCGTTTCGGCGCTCGACATCCGCCTTGATCAGGTAGGTCAAGAATGCGTTGACCTCACGGCCCGACAGCTCGGCGCCGCCCTGCAGGGTCGACAGAACCGATTGCTCATAACGCGCCGCGTGAGCCTCCGGCACTAGGACGGGCGCGCTTAGGGCCGCCGTCATGGCCCGGCGCCAAATACCGTCTTCCTCGTATATCCGTGCCTTGTCGAGCAACAAGCCACGATCGTCGGCAGATAATTCGTCCGGCGTATCGACATAGAGAGCGAGCCGTTCGAATTCCGGATCGTTCGGTTCCGGCATGCTGCAACCGGCAACAATCGCAGTCAATATCGCGAATGCCAACGCCAATGCGGCAATTTTGAACGGGGACAGGCTGCGCGCATGCTTCACCATGAGACTTGATCCCTTTGTTTTGGTTCCATTACCGCCCGCTCCCACAACACGGTTGCCGGCGCGTCGACGACGGGCAGTTCCGCCTTGAACTCAATGCGGGCAACGCAGCTCTCTGGCCGGTAATCCGATGCCACTTCAATCAGTCTCGGAGCTCGTCCTGCGATACGCTCGATGCAATGCTCGTCACTCAGTCCTTGATTGTTACGCCGTGTTTGGCATTGCATCCGCCAATGGCCGGCACGCCGGGCGAGGCGCATGCGCGCGTCGATGGCAGCGCACGCCATGGCGTTTTTCCGGCGATCGAAAGGCGATACTCTATCGTCAGCGCAGCGGCAGCTGCCAACCGCGACTTCGAAGTCGCCGGATCGCCGGCAAGGCGCGTCGCTCCGAACCAAATGATCGGTTAAGAATATTACCTGACCGGCGCGCACCGGGCCGTCGTCGCGCAGGCCGACCAGTGCCAGCCGCAACCGGGCGAAGCCCCAGCGGTTGTCCGGCCGCGACAGCCATTCGGTGGTCACCACCAGATTTGCCGGCGCCAGACGAGACCGGGCGGTCGGTTCGAAATCCACCAACTGCAAGCGTCCCTGTTCGCTGACAACTTGCCGTAACATGGCGTCATGGGGCGCTGCCATCGGACCCAGTTGGCGGCTAAGCGCCACGGATACCGACCGGGCTACGTGTTCCGGCACGCATTCCGACGCGGCCGGCACGACCAGCGGCGCAACACCCCGCGCCCGCATCGGCCGGATGTGTTGGGCGATCCGATCGGCGCTGAGTGCCGCCACACGATCGACGCTATCGAAGGCCGTCGCGAAGGTTAGCCCGTCCTTGGCCTTCTCGGCCGGCCGAGCCACGACGGCTGGTGCCACGCTCGCGGCCTTGACGACTTTTGGTACCGGCTGCGCCTTCTCCGGCGCTTGACTATGGTCCATCACCGGGTGCGCGTGCCGACCCTCGGCACAACCGACGAGGAGCCCTATCAGGATCAATGCGCTCACCGACCAGCCAATGCTCATTTCGGCGCCTCTGCATTCAACACAACGTCCACGACACGACGGGAGTCGTAAAGCATCCGGCCCCACTGTCGCGCCCGATCCATGTTGCCTTGGATCGCCTCGAAACGGCCGATCCAGGAATTGCGATAGGCGTCAAGCCACGCCTCGGTATCCGCGTCGACGCGCCGCGCCGCGCGCGCGGTCACATAATCAGTGTCGGCTTGAATAACCGCCTGCACGAAAGGCGAGAACGCCTCCGCGGCATGGCGGGACGCATCCTCCAGCGCGATCCGGCAGGTGCGGCCCAAACCCATTGTCGGGTAGACCGTCGCCGCCGCCTGACCGCCGGACGACGGCGCAACGCGAAGCGCGCAGCTCAACCGCACCACCTGGTCACGACGATCGAGCGCTTGACCGCCGGCGCAGTCGTGGACACAGGAACCGGTGACCCGGGTCATCATGAACGTCCGCCGATAGAGCGGATTGGTTCGCACATGGTCGAGGCTGCGACGGAGATGGGCGTTGATCTCGAGCAAGGCGGTATCGCCGGCGTAGACGGGTGACGTAGCGCCGGTCAGGATCGCGGCCATTGGCAGCGCGATCGAGAGATAACAGAAAAAACGCCGGCGATATTTCATTGCACTCACTCGTGGCGGCGGTCGATTGCAACCACCACCCCTGGCAATGAAGGTTCCAGGGATACTTTTTTGCGACGTTTCCTAGTCGGCACGCAGGAGGGCTGCTGGCGTCTGCAAGATGCGGCTCAGGATTAGTGCCGTGAACATGAGCGACAGCAGAACCAGGCCACCGAGGCCGACCAGAAGCACCAAGGTCGGCGGCACATCCAGCAGTGCCGGATAGCGCGCAATATCGACAACCACCGGCACGTCGTCCAGAAAGCGGGATCCGGCGACGATGGTTGAGATCATCGAATTGAAGACACCGTAGTAAAGCGCGACAGCGGACCCCATGCTCAAAATCGAAATGATCACGGACTCCAGGAAATAGAAGGCGAGGAAGGCCGGCAGAGACATACCGTAGGCCAGCAGCACGCCGATTTCCCGGCGCTTACGATGGATGCCGCGATAGACCACAACGCCGACGAACAGCAACGACACGACCGCAACGGCGCCACCCGACAACAACGCCATTGCCAAAAGCACCCGCCTCAGTTCTTCGGCGATGGCGAACTTGGTCCGGGCCGTGCCGACATCGGCGAGACGAAAGGCGGCGTCCGCATGGTTGGCAATGCGGTCCGCCAGCACAGCAAGGTCTTGGATCCGTGCGGGGTAGACGTGAATGACCCGCGGTGACGGGTCGACGTGGGTGCCGGCATCGGCCTGACCGTGAAACGCCTTGAGGTAGAAGTCCTCGCGGATCAAGGCGGTGGTCGCGTTGGGCAGGAAGCTGTCGGTGACCAAGACCGGAACCGCCTGGTCATGGCGTCCTTTCACTGAAATACGGAGCCGGTCCGGCGATCGCGCGAGCCTGCCATCTTCGGGCGCCCCAACGTTCAAGAAGTCGATGGCCCGGTCGAGCCGTGATCGGTAAATGACGATGCCGGCGGCACTCGCTTCCGCGGGGTCGGACACAAACGGCTGGGCGCGCGCACCGGCCGGCAAATCAACCAACACGCGCTCGATGATCGGGTCGCCGACGCGAAATGTCCGAACGGTTCCGGCGATCAATGTCGAGGCGCCGAGAGCGTTGGAAATCGCCAACTCGGTTTCATAGGTCGGCACCACCTTGAAGGCTTGGGCACCCCCAATCGCCCGCAACGTAGCGATATCGCCATGGCCGAGCGCATGGCCGCCGCGGGCCTGCACGCTTAAGTAATTGACCCGCGGGTCCGACAGTTTGGCCTCGATGAACTTCTGCGTGGCCACGGCAATTTTCATCGCCACCAGTACGAAAACCAGCACCGCGAACACGGCGAGATACGTCGTCAGAAAATCGGCCGTCGGCCGGAACCAAGGAAACCCATTGCCTCGTCGCGTGGACCCACCAACCGCGGTTCGCGGAAAGAAGTCCCGGAGCGCATAGCGCCCGGCAACACCGAGCAAGCACCGCTTGGCCCCGCCGTTCCGCCAACGCGGCGTCGGCAGCGCGTCCACACGGTGTCGGTCTTGCTGCAACAGCGCCGACGACGCCTCCGCCGTAGCCATCGCACCATAGGCGCGCGCTTTACCACCCTGGATGACGACCACCTGATCGGCATAGCGCTGCGCCTGGCCGACATTGTGGGTGACCCAGATCAGAGCGGCGCCGGTCCGGCGAACGGTATCTCGATACAACGCTAGAATCTGCTCGGCGCGCGGTTCGTCCAGATTGCTGGTCGGCTCATCGCCGATCATGATGGCGCTGCCTTTGACCAAACAGCGCATCAGGGCGGCGCGTTGCGCTTCGCCGCCTGAGACTTGATGCGGGTAGCGCCGTTGAAGGCCCGCGATGCCCAGCGTTTCGAGCGCCGGGCCAAGCCAGTTCGGATCGATTGGCCGTGCCGCCGCGACGATCGAGGCGATGTTGATGTTGTCGTCGAGATCCAGATTTGGATGCAGCAGCGGTTTCTGGAAGACATAACTGAAATGCGCGCGGCGCAGGTCGGCGACGGTATAGGGGCGCCGCGGGCGCCATTGAATGACGCCGGCGCTATCGCGCTTATAAAGATCGACGCGGGCCTTCACGGCGCCACCGGAAGCCGTGTAGCTCACCCGATAGACGGAGTCCGCCATGGCGATGGTCAATCTCGGTGCCGCCGCGCCGGGCACCAGATCGGGCATATCGAGCAGCCCGATTATGTTAATGAGCGTGGTCTTACCGGAACCGGAGTAGCCCAACAGAACCGTCACCGCGCCAAACGGGATAAACAGCCGATCAATGTCGAGAACCCGTTCGCCGCCATAGGACTTGCGGATGTTTTCCAGCCACAGGCCATTACCCGGGAATTGATCGCCTCCCGGCGTGTCCGGCTCCTCAACCTCGACACCATGGATGGCGTCCCGTCTCATCCAAATGCGCATGGCCGGATCAATGCAGCGTCTAGACGCTTTTTGATCGCGATTCCACTTTTGACTGTTCCGTTATCGCCGCATCGGCTGACACGTATCCTGCCGAAGAATGGCGTACGGGTTTGCGGATGGATAAGTCCAGGAGGCGCCTTGATATTCAACCCGTCGCGGGTATTGTGAGAGATCCGTTAGTGTCGCCCGTCCCCAGATAGAGTAGGCCAAGCCATGAAGAATGAATTCGAAGAAAATGGCTTTTTCGTCCTTAGGAATGTCCTGACACACTCGGAAGTGGACCGTCTCGCAGCGCCGATCCGCGCGGCCTTTAACAGCGGCGATTATGACACCTACCAGGAGGGACCGGCTTATCCATCGCCGGGCATCCATTCAATGGGCCCGCGGGTTTTGGAAGAATACCCAGATCTCGCGGAATTGAGCCTTGCGCACCCGGCGATCGTGGCAGCGGTCCAGGAACTTTTTGGCGAGCCCGCAACATTGGCGCAATATTGGTCAATAATGCGTCCGCCGGGAGCGGGCATTGGCGACAAGCCGTTCGTCAAGGGCAGCGGCGCCCACTACGATTACAAGCCTTGGCGGTGCGTCGGATCGTACGTCAAATGGATGTTTGCGGTTGTCCCGTTCGTCGACTACACGGAGACTGCCGGCCCACTCGCCGTCTCTCCCGGTTCACACCATAAAACCACCGTACGGCCATCAGACGGGCGTGTGCATCAGGTGGACGCCGCCAAGGTCCCTTCTGCGGCTGAGATCCGGCTGGTGGATCCGTCACTGAAAAAGGGCGACGTCGTCTTGATGGACGGATTCCTATGGCATGAGGCTCGCCCCAACTATGGTAACGCTGATCGCTGTGGGCTCTATATGAAGTTCCATGCAAAATCATCGCCGCCCGCCTGCGGGCCTACCATCTACCCGTCTGCCGTCCACGACATTTTGCCGAACGACGTCAAGCACCTCGTGCCTTACCATCGGGGCGACGGCCAGTACGCCGCGCTGCGTGACGGGCCGGTGGGCGGCATCGACGAGGCACGACTGTTGATCGAAGACAGCGATGAAAAGGTGCTCGTCGTCGGAAACGACACCGATGGCTGGCAGCTTCCGAAATTCAGAGCCGCGGAGGACGCATCAGCGGGCATTCTGGACGTCTGCAATGTAATGGGTTCCGTAGTCGCGCAAACACGCGATGAACTGGGATTGCAATTGCCATGGCTCAGCTGGTTGGTCGACCTCGCCCACTCGGCCCAGGACGGCGGCACTGGGGAATGGCGATGCCGGGTATATGGCCATCGCCTGCAAACCGCTGCCCCAGAGCTCAACTCAGCAAACGATTTAACGCGCCGGTATCGCTGGATGTCGGTCGACGAACTTGAAGAGGTCAATTCAGCCGGACTGTTGGAATGTGGTGCGGGAGTGCTCAAATGGCTGCGCATGTGGCAGAAAGAGGAGGATGAGCACGGACGCCCTGTCACGAGAAGCTTTGGCTTGCCCTCCACCGATGTCGAGTACTATTCGTACAACAGAAATGGTAATCCGGATGGCACCTATCGTATCGGTGAGTTCGATTACGACGGCCGGCCTGTTCCTTGATATCAGACCGTGTCAAAAAGATCGCTTTCATCATTTTTTGTCTAGGACAGTTTTGATTTTCGGGCGCAGGTACTCTAATACATCAGCAAGGTGCCGCACAGCATGATGTCTATCCTCAAGCGTGGCCCCATGGCGATTCTCATTAGAATTTCCAGCTGGTTCGCTGGGTCAAAATTTTTGCACCTGCCAATTGTCTTCTGAACATGCTCATCAAAATATTCACCATCACGCGCGCCGAAGCGCGTTGGAATCCCAAAGGTAAGTTGATTTTCTGGCCATTTTGTGAGGATTTCGGTATACTCATGCCATGAGTTCGATCGAAACCATCAGCATCGACGTTTACCCATGGGCGGAGCCGACCGAGGAACAGCGGGCCTGGTTTGATGCGCTGTCGGCGGAAGAAAAACGTAAAGTGATTGCTGACGCTATCAAGCAGGGATTTGATAGCCCGCTAAGTGATAAATCGATCGAAGACATTATCCGGGAAGCACAGTCCAACCCCAAGCATGCGCTTTAAAATAACGCAGCAGGCAGAGCGTGATCTCAAAGACATCTATCGCTATACCGAATTGACCTTTGGACGAAGGCAGGCGGAGAAATATCTCCGGGAACTCGACACCGTCTTCGAACTAATCGGCGACAATCCACGCATTGGCCGAAAATATGACGGCAACACCCATCGGTTCCTGCATGGCAAGCATATCATCCTCTATCGCGTCAAGACCGACCATGTCCTGATCGGCCGCATTTTTCACGGTGCGCAAGCCAAAGGCTGAGCAATACGCCAAATCGGTCGGTTTGCGAGGTGGACAAAGGTATGCGTGCGTGATGAAGCGTCGGCAACCAACGGTAAACCCATTCAGCGCGGCAGCGTCGTCGCGCCCATCAGGTATTGGTCGACCGAGCGGGCGCATTGCCGGCCTTCGCGGATCGCCCAGACCACCAGAGATTGGCCGCGGCGCGTATCGCCGGCGGCGAAGACGCCGTCGATTGAGGTCTCGTAGTCGTCGGTGTTGGCGTCGACGTTACCGCGACCATCCAAGGCGATGCCGGATTGCTCCAGCATGCCGTCGTGGATCGGATGCACGAAACCCATGGCCAGCAGCACCAGGTCGGCGTCGAGAGTGTGGGCGCTGCCCGGCACTTCGACCATGCTCATGCGACCAGCCTCGTCTTCCTGCCACTGCAAGCGCACCAGGTCGAGGGACTGGGCTTTGCCGTCGCTGCCTTTCACCGCCTTGGTGGCGACCGCCCAGTCGCGGTCGCAGCCTTCCTCGTGCGAGGACGAGGTGCGGAGCTTGATCGGCCAATTGGGCCAGGTCAACGCCTTGTTTTCCTGCTCCGGCGGCAACGGCAGAATTTCCAACTGGGTCACGGACGCGGCACCCTGGCGGATCGAGGTGCCAACACAATCCGATCCCGTATCGCCACCGCCGATCACCACGACCTTCTTACCTTCGGCAGTGATTGGTTGATTGTCACCAAGCGGCTCACCGCTATTGCGGCGGTTTTGCTGGGTCAGGAAGCGCATGGCGAAATGCACGCCATCCAGCTCGCGACCCGGCACATCCATGTCGCGCGGATGCTCGCTGCCGCCGGCCAAAACCACGGCATCGTGGGTCCGGCTGAGCTCTTCTAGTGAAACCGACACGCCAACATGGCTGTTCGGCCGGAACTTGACGCCTTCAGCCACCATCTGCGCCATGCGGTGATCGATCAGGTGCTTTTCCATCTTGAAGTCGGGGATTCCATAGCGCAGAAGACCGCCGATACGGGCATTCTTTTCGTGTACGGTGACCGAATGGCCGGCCCTCGCCAATTGCTGGGCACAAGCAAGCCCAGCCGGGCCGGAGCCGATGACGGCGACTGTTTTGCCGGTGCGCCGTTCCGGAATTTTCGGAACGATCCAGCCTTCCTGCCGGGCTCTGTCGACAATCGCGCATTCGATGGTCTTGATGGTGACCGGCTCTTCCGTAATGTTAAGCGTACAAGACGCTTCGCACGGCGCCGGGCAAATTCGACCCGTAAATTCCGGAAAATTGTTGGTCGAGTGCAAGACCCTGAGCGCTTCACGCCAATTGTCCTGATAGACCAGGTCGTTCCAGTCGGGAATGATGTTGTTGACCGGACAGCCATTGTGACAAAACGGAATGCCGCAATCCATACAACGTGCGCCCTGTTGGCGAAGCTCGTCATCCGACAATGGCTGAACGAACTCGTCGAAGTGCTGAACGCGCTCCGCCACCGGCGCAGTGGTACGCTCGCTACGGGCGAATTCCTTGAATCCTGTTGGCTTTCCCATGGTCTTTACTCACCCGCGGCGACGGCAATGCCGGTCGGCTGGCTGGTCCGTGCGGTCGCCTGCATCTCCAGCAAGGCGCGGCGATAATCGACCGGCATCACCTTGACGAACTTCGGCAGATAGTCGCTCCAATTGTCGAGAATAAGCCTCGCCCGTTCGCTGCCGGTATAACGCAGATGAGTCTCGATCAGCCCCTTGAGGCGCTGTTCGTCGTGACCGGTCATGTCGTGTAACACGTCGACGCGGCCATGGGTTTCCAGATCGCCGCCCTGATTGTCGAATTGTTCCAGCGCTTCATCTTCTTCGGCAATCGGTTCAAGTTCGACCATCGCCAAATTGCAGCGCTCGGCGAATTCGTCTTCTTCGTCCAAGACATAGGCGATACCGCCGGACATACCGGCCGCGAAATTCCGGCCGGTCATGCCAAGCACCACCACAACGCCGCCGGTCATATATTCGCAGCCGTGGTCGCCGACGCCCTCGACGACCGCGGTCACGCCGGAATTGCGCACGGCAAACCGTTCACCGGCAACACCCCGAAAATAGCATTCGCCCTCGATCGCACCATACAATACGGTGTTGCCGACGATGATATTCTCCTCGGCGACGAACCGGCTCTGCCGCGGCGGATAGATCACCAAACGGCCACCGGATAGCCCTTTGCCGACATAATCGTTGGCGTCACCTTCCAGCTCGAAGCTGACGCCGCGACTTAAGAAGGCGCCAAAGCTCTGACCGGCGCTGCCGGTGAACTTCACCCTAATGGTGTCTTCGGCAAGGCCCTGTTGGCCGTATTTCTTGGCAATCCGGCCGGACAACATGGCCCCGACCGTGCGATTGACGTTGGCGATCGGCAAAGCGAATTCGACCGGTACACCGTCTTCGATTGCCGGCTCGGCCTGCTCGATGATCCGGTTGTCCAACGCCTTGTCGAGACCGTGGTTCTGGGTCTCGCAATTGAAGATAGCGACACCAGGGTCCGGCACGATCGGATAGAGGATACCCGACAGATCAAGGCCCCGCGCCTTCCAATGATCGATCGCCTCCCGCGTTTCCAACCGATCGCGCCGGCCAATCATTTCATTGAAGGTCCGGAAGCCCAACCCCGCCATCAATTCACGCACCTCGTCGGCGATGAAGCTGAAGAAGTTGATGACATGCTCCGGTTCCCCGGTGAATAGCTTGCGTAAGTCCGGGTCCTGGGTGGCGACGCCGACGGGACAGGTGTTGAGGTGACATTTCCGCATCATGATACAGCCGGCCGAAATCAAAGCGGCCGTGGCAAAGCCGAATTCGTCCGCCCCGAGCAGGGCACCGATAACCACATCCCGGCCGGTCCTGAGCCCACCATCGACCTGCACCGCGATACGGCCGCGCAGGTGATTCAACACCAAAGTCTGATGGGTCTCGGCCAGGCCGATTTCCCATGGGCTGCCGGCATGCTGAATGGACGTGATCGGACTGGCGCCGGTGCCGCCGTCATAGCCTGAGATCGTGACGTGATCGGCATGCGCCTTGGAGACGCCGGCGGCGACCGTGCCGACACCGATCTCCGACACCAGCTTGACGCTGACCCGGGCCGCTGGGTTGACGTTCTTCAAGTCGTGGATCAGTTGCGCCAGATCCTCGATCGAATAGATATCGTGGTGCGGCGGCGGCGAGATCAGACCGACACCCGGGGTCGAATGGCGCACCCGGGCAATCCATTCATCAACCTTGTGACCGGGTAGTTGACCACCCTCGCCCGGCTTGGCGCCTTGCGCCATCTTGATTTGGATGTCGCTGGCATCGGCGAGGTACTCGGCGCTGACGCCAAAGCGCCCGGACGCCACCTGCTTGATGGCCGAGCGCAGGCTGTCGCCGTTGGGCCGGCGCCCGAAGCGGCTCGCCTCTTCGCCGCCTTCACCGCTGTTCGATTTGCCGCCGATGCGGTTCATGGCGATCGCTAAGGTGGTGTGGGCCTCCCAAGAAATCGAGCCGAACGACATCGCCCCGGTCGCGAACCGTTTGACGATTTCGCTGGCCGGTTCGACTTCGTCGATCGGCACCGGTTGGTCCGCCGGTTTCAGTTCGAACAGCCCGCGTAAATTCCGCGCGCGCTTGTCTTGTTCGTCGATCCGCCGGGAGAAAGCGCGGAATGTTTTTTCGTCGCCACTACGCGAAGCGTGTTGCAGCAAGGCCAAAGTTTCCGGCGTCCAGGCATGCTCCTCGCCGCGCTGACGATAGGCCAGATCGCCGCCGACATCCAAAGCATTGCGGTACTCCAGCACGTCGCCATAGGCGATGGCATGGCGGCGCACGGTTTCATCGGCGATTTCGGCCAAGCCGACACCGCCGACCGCGCATTTCGTACCGGTGAAGTAGCGCTCCAGAAACGCCTCGCCCAATCCTATAGCGTCGAAAATCTGGGCCCCGCAATAAGACTGATAGGTCGAGATCCCCATCTTCGACATCACCTTCAAGATGCCTTTGGCAACGGCCTTGGAATAGCGAAAATGAGCCTTTTCGACGGTCAGTTTCTCGGCCAGTCGCGGGACCAGCGCCGACACAGTGTCGAAGGCGAGATAGGGATTGATCGCCTCGGCGCCATAACCCGCCAACAGGCAAAAATCATGGACCTGTTTGGCCTCACCGGTTTCGATAACCAGGCCGACCTCGGTCCTGAGCCCTTCCCTGATCAAATGATGATGCACGCCGCCGGTCGCCAGCAATGCCGGTATCGGTATATTGTCCGTATCGACGGCGCGATCCGACAGGATCAAAATGTTGTAGCCGCCCTCAACTGCTTCTTCCGCCGACTTGAACAGCCGCTCAAGCGCCGCGTGCATGCCGGCGGCACCCTCCGTCGCCGGATAGGTAATCGGCAGCGTAAAAGTCCGGAAGGCGTCGTCGACGTGATTTTCGATTTGCCGGATGCGTTCGAGATCGAGGTTCGAAATAACCGGCAGGCTTACTTCCAGGCGCTTCTTGGTACCGGCGTCGGCCGGATCGAGCAGGTTTGGCCGCGGACCGATCAAGGACACCAGCGACATTACCAATTCCTCGCGGATCGGATCGATCGGCGGGTTGGTCACTTGGGCGAAACATTGCTTGAAATAGTCGTAAAGCCGTTTCGGCCGGTCGGACAGCACCGCGAGCGGCGTATCGATGCCCATGGAACCGATCGGGTCCTGGCCGGTGAGCGCCATCGGCGTCAAGAACGCGCTCAGATCTTCCTGGGTATAGCCGAAGACCTGTTGCCGCGACAGCAGGGTCTGCGCATCGGGCGGCATCGGCCCGACTTCCTTCGGCAGGTCGCCGAGGTCGATCTGGGTCTCATCGAGCCATTCCTGATAAGGCTTGGCGCGGGCCAGGCTGGTCTTGACTTCGTGATCGTCAATGATGCGGCCCTCTTCCAGGTCGATCAAAAACATCTTGCCCGGCTGCAGACGCCACTTCTGGGTGATTTTCTCTTCCGGGATCGCCAACACGCCGACTTCGGAACCCATGATCACCATATCATCGTCGGTGACCACGTAGCGCGCCGGCCTGAGCCCGTTGCGGTCCAAGGTCGCGCCAATCTGCCGACCGTCGGTGAAGGCGACGCCGGCCGGCCCATCCCACGGCTCCATCAGGGCGGCGTGGTACTCGTAAAACGCCCGACGCTCGTAATCCATCAGCGGATTGTTGTTCCACGCCTCCGGAATCATCATCATCATGGCATGGGACAGCGAGTAGCCGCCGGCGACCAGCAGTTCCAGGGCATTGTCGAAGGTCGCGGAATCCGACGAGCCGTCGCCGATCAACGGCCAAAGCTTGTCGAGGTCGTCGCCCAGCACGGCCGACTTCATCGAATGGCGTCGCGCCGCCATCCAATTCGTGTTGCCTTGGACGGTGTTGATCTCGCCGTTGTGGCAGAGATAGCGGAACGGCTGCGCCAGTTTCCACGATGGGAAGGTGTTGGTCGAAAAGCGCTGATGCACCAAGGCCAGCGCCGATTCCGTGCGCTCGTCGTTGAGGTCGGCGTAATAGCGGGTCAGGCTGCCGGCCAAGACCATGCCCTTATAGACCAGCGTCCGCGACGACATCGACGTGATGTAAAATTCGTCGCGGCCGCCAAGGTCGCTTTCGCGGATCGTGCGGTGGCAAGCCTTGCGGATGACGAACAGCTTGCGTTCGAAGGCGTCCTGATCGGCGGCGTTGGCGCCACGGCCGATGAAGACCTGGCGAATGTCTGGCTCGTTCGGCTTGACACTTTCGCCGAGGCAGGCGTTATCCGTCGGCACGGTGCGCCAGCCCAACAGGACTTGGTTCTCGGCGGCGATGGCCTGATCGACAACGTCGATCATCGGCGCACCAGCCGCCTGGCCGCGCGGCAGGAACACCATGCCAACCGCATACTCGCCGGCCGGTGGCAAGTCGAAGCCTAGGGCGGCGCAGTCATCGCGGAACAGCCGGTCAGGTACCTGCAACAGAATGCCGGCGCCGTCGCCGGCCAACGGGTCCGCGCCGACGGCACCGCGATGGTCCAGATTGACCAGGATCTGCAAGCCTTGACGAACGATTTCATGGCTTTTTCGGCCCTTGATATTGGCAACGAAACCGACGCCGCAATTGTCATGCTCGTTGCTCGGGTCATACAGTCCTTGTCTTTCCGGTAGCCCCGCTGTGCTCATGTTCGCCTTTCCCGTCATGCCAAGATCAAACTGCAAAAAAATGGAAACATTTTGATGCAGATTATTTGATCTACCTCAAAGCGTTAGAGCAACTTATCTGCGTTCGAATAAACGCAGGTTGCTCTAGTTACTGGTACCGAAATCTCGATCGAACATAGCAATGGCCCCTGCCACACACCGGACCCAATGGAGAGTGCGGTCACGCCGCGCCCAAGCCATCCATCCTTCTGAGATGTGTGGAAGTTCGATCTTCGGACCACGCCTTTATGCCATCAACCGGCGGATTTGTCACGTCGTGGCATCAATTGGCCCCGCCCCGGCGGTTCGACGCCGGGAGAGTCCCTGAAATATTAGACACTTATGGGAACCGGCGGCACCATCTCAATTAATAGAATTGTTTACGATATTTGCAACTTGAATGATGGCCTGGCGAAGGACGTATACTGAAGGCCGCTTTGGATGAACACGCGGCACATGGGGTTTCTGACGGGCCGCACCGAACGGATAGCACATGGTAGCGACGCAGGATTGGCATGCGCTCTTGCGCCAAGCACCGCCACGGAGCGTACCGGAAACGCTTCGCGCCGTCGCGCTGAACGGCGCACGCCGGTGGCAGGTCAGCCTTGTGGGCATCGGGATTTTCTGTACCGTCATCGTCGCCCTATTGTTTCCGTGGCCGATAATTTACGACATTCGCCTCGACTTCGGCGGAATCGCCGGACGCGGCGTTGTGCTCAGTTCCGTCTACGCCAAACGAACCTATGGCGACGACATTGTCGTACGCAAGCAGCTCGTGTTTTCGGTCCGAATTCGGTTTAGCGATGCCCAGGCGCGTGAGCACGAAGCGACGAGCCTCGTATTGGGTTACGTCAAGCCGGGAACCGCCGTTGACATCGAGTATCTTCCGTCGAGCCCGACCGTGGCACGGCTGATCGGCGGCTTCTTTGTTCCCGGCGGCCTATGGGAAGTTCTGTGGGGCCTCGCATTCCTGGCGCCGCCGCTGTTCGGTGTCTGGAACTACCGCCGATGGCGGCGCAGCCGCTTGGCGCTGTTGACCAACGGCATATCCGTAGAGGGTCATATCGACAACGTCTGGCGCGCCCCCCCCGAGGATGACACCAGCGGGAGGATCGCTGTCAGCTACCGGGCCGGCGGCGTACCGTGTCAACACAGCATGCCAGTGGGGCGCGAGATTTATCGGCGCGCGAGCGCGCTGTTCGACAGCCAACGGCCCGTGCACGTGTTACACGCCCCGGATGCGCCGCGCGAGTATGTCGTCGTCGAGCTGATGCCGTGAGCCGATCGGGCGTGCCGAAATTTGCCAACACTGGATGACAAGCATGGCGAGCTGTGCACCAGCCAAACGCTTATGATGATATTCCCCTTTGGTTGGATCCGATGCCGCGGTTAGAATTACGCCGTAACCGGGCATCCCAAGCGGTGCGAGGCGGCAGAATGCATTGTCAAATAAGGTGACCAACCATGCTTCGGACAAGGCTATGCGATATTCTGGATATCGACTATCCGATCATCCAGGCAGGGATGGGCGCGGCGACCTCGGCGGAACTCGTCGCCGCGGTCTCTAATGCCGGTGGGTTAGGCAGTCTCGGGGCGTTTCTCAGGCCACCTGATGACTTCCTAAACGAACTCGCGACGTTGTCATCGCTGACAAATCGATCCTTCGCCCTCAACGATGTCGTGCCGGCCCTAGCGGAGGACACCTTCACCGCGGCATTGCAGGCCCGGCCCAAAGTGTTGTCTTTAGCGCTCGCCCATCCAGGCGACCACGTAAAACGTGCCCATGACGCGGGCGTCCTGGTTATGCATCAGATCACCACTGTACGGCAGGCAGTTGAAGCCGCCGAGTGCGGTGTCGATATTATTGTCGCGCAGGGCGGAGAAGCCGGCGGATACGGCGGCGTTGTCGCATCCCTTCCGCTCATTCCTCAGGTCGTCGATGCCGTTGCTCCGCTGCCCGTTGTGGCGGCCGGTGGCATTTTCGATGGCCGGGGCATGGCGGCGGCATTGATGCTGGGGGCGGTTGGCGTCAACGTCGGAACGCGATTCCTTGCCACGCCAGAGGCGCCGTTCCAGGAATGGAAAGAGCCGATCACAGGAGCAGCGTCCGAGGACGCCGTCAAAGTGGCGTTCATTAACGATTTGATGCCCGTTCCCGGCACCGTCGGTTACGGCACGGAACTTCGAGCAATCCGAACGCCGGTGGTCGATCATTGGCGGGAGCGGCGGCAGGAAGCCCGGGCCAATCCCGATGATGCGATTGCCAAGCTGGCGGGCGCCAACCGTGCAAACCTTCCAGTTTCCGGTCAGTCGGCAGGCGGCATTAGGGAAATTCTTCCAGCGCAAGAAATCGTTCGGCGGTTCATGCAGGAGGCGGAGGAGGCGTTGCAATCCGCCGCAAGCTTCATCGAGCAATAGGCACTCCGCTCTGGGCTGACTGATCCAATGTTGCACCGCCCCCGCTTGCGCGGCGCGCTTCCGCATCGCCGCACAAGCCGGTACAAAGGGATCTCTGTCATCGAACGGGAGGCCGGCCTATGAAGATCACCAACGTCAAAGTGGACATGTTCAATTGGAAGTCTGACGGCTGGAAGATCGGTACCGGCGTGCTATTCGGACAGACGCAACAGCTCGGCGTCGTGACCGTCGAGACCGACGAAGGCGTCAGCGGCAATGCCTTCCTCGGCTCCGCACGGATGGGCGCCAACCATTTCGTTCCGGGTCTCATCGAATTCATCAAGCCGATGCTGATCGGACGCGATCCGCAGGACATCGGCGCCATTTGGTGGCAAATGTGGAAGATGAACCGTTCCGTGTCGACCTATGTCATTGGCGCCGTCGATATCTGCCTGTGGGACATCAACGGTAAGATCGCCGGACAGCCGATCCATCGCCTGCTCGGCACCTGCAAACAGTCCGTGCCGGTTTATTCGAGCACCGCCTATCACGAAACCAAAGAGCAATACGTCGAAGAGGCGATCAAGTTCAAAGAGATGGGCTGGACGGCCCACAAACTCCACCCGCACGGCCAGCCGCTAGCCGACATCGAGATTTCCCAGGCGGTGCGCGCCGGCGTCGGCGACGACATGAAACTGATGCTCGATTCGATGTGGGCCTATCACTACGAAGACGCCCTCAGAGTGGGCCGCGCCATCGAAGAGCTGAACTTCTATTGGTACGAAGACCCGCTGGTCGAAGAGGACATTTACAGTTACGTCAAGCTGCACCAAAAACTCGATATACCGATCATGTCGACGGAATACGCACCGGGTCGCTATTACGGCATGACCCAATGGATCACCCAATACGCGACGGACATTCTGCGCGGCGACGTGGCCGTAACCGGTGGCATCACGCCATTGGTCAGGCTTTGCCATCTCGCCGAAGGCTTCAACATGAAGTGCGAGATCCACCACGGCGGCAATTCCTTAAACAACGTCGCCAACCTGCACGTCACCATGGCGGTGCCTAATTGCGAGTTCTTCGAGTTCTTCCCCTGCACCGGCGCCAACGCCTATGGCTTGGTCGAGGACATCCAGTTCGATGACGGCGTGGTTCACGCGCCGACACAGCCCGGCCTGGGCTTCGAAATCGATTGGGGACTGGTCAAACGCGAGCATACGGCGACCGTGGAATAGCCGTGGCCAAGGAAACCGATAACGGCCTCCGGGAACAATCACGGCAGCTGACAATTCATCAGGCCTTGGATCTCGCCGTACAGCATCACAACGCGGGCCGCTTTCCCCAGGCCAAGCAGATCTATCAGCAGATCTTAAAGGCCCAACCAAATCATCCCGCCGCGCTTCATCTGCTTGGTGTCGTTGCCTACCAGGAAAGCGATCATGCTCGCGCTGTCGAGCTCATCAGCAAGGCTATTGTCGCCAAGCCGGACTACGCCGATGCCCATCGCAACCTCGGCAGCGTGCTGCGCGACTTGGGCCGCTTCGACGAGGCCGTTGCCAGCTACCGCGAGGCACTTTCCATCAAGCCGGACTATACCGATGCGCACAATAATCTCGGCAGTGCGTTGCGCGACCTGGGGCGGTTGGATGAGGCCGTGGCAAGCTACCGCAATGCCCTCGCCATCGAGCCGGATCACGCCGGAACGCACAACAATCTCGGCAACGCGCTGCGCGACCAGGGCTGGCTGGATCAGGCCATCGCTTGCTACAACAAAGCCCTCGCCACCGATCCCAGCCACGCCAGCGCCCACAACAACCTGGGCAGCGCGTTCAGAGATCTGGGGCGGTTGGACGAGGCTTTCGACAGTTACCGCAAGGCCCTCGCGGTCAAGCCGGATCACGCCGACGCGCACAAAAACCTCGGCCATCTCCAGTTGTTGACGGGCGACTTCCAGAACGGCTGGGAAAATCACGCGTGGCGGCTGCGGGCAAAATCCTTTGCCGACCGCCCGCGCCAGTACAAGAAACCTTTTTGGGACGGCAGCCCACTGGACGGCAAGACGCTGTTCGTTTATCCGGAACAAGGCTACGGCGACGCCATCCAGTTCGCCCGCTATGTCGTGTTGGTCGCGGCGGACGCCGACCGTGTCGTCTTCGGCGTTTTGGATCCTCTGGTTCACCTGTTCTCGAGCCTCGGACCCGGCATCGACCTTCTGGCCTCGGGCGAGCCACCACCGCCGTTTGACTATCATACACCGTTGTTGGAACTCCCCCGATTGTTGAAAACGACCTTGGAAAGCGTACCCGCGGATGTTCCTTATCTGGCGGCCGATCCTGAACGCGAGAAGCAATGGGCCAACCGGTTGGGCTCGCAAAAAGGTTTCAAGATAGGGATCGCCTGGGCCGGCAACCCGAAGCACTTCAACGACCGCAACCGCTCCGTCGAACCAACGCTGTTTCGACCGCTAACGGCGCTACCGGATGTGTCGATCTATAGCCTGCAGGTCGGACGCGACGGCGAGGCCGGCCGTGTTTTTGGCGACGACGTCACCGATCTCGCGCCATGGCTTTCGGATTTCGCCGACACCGCCGCGGCGATGAAAAATCTCGATCTGGTACTCTCCGTCGATACCGCCGTTGCCCATATCGCCGGCGCGCTTGACCGCCCGGTCTGGACGCTGGTGCCTTTCATGCCGGATTGGCGGTGGTTGCTTCAACGGGAAGACAGCCCTTGGTACCCGTCCATGAGACTATTCCGCCAGGACACCCAGGGCGACTGGCAAAGCGTCATGGCGCGTGTGCGAGAGGCATTAATTCAGACAGCCGATCGTTGAGTATTCGAGCGCAAGAATCGGATAGCGCCGCGGCCTTCGGCATGCCAGGCTGGAAAATTCATTTGAACGGGGCCGGACATGCCGTCCGCTTTGTTAGGGTTGGGTTGCCTTCTTGTCTTCGCGGTCTCGCAAGCCGTTCGAGATACATATTTCGGAAGCGTTTTCCAATCCGTTAGTTTCTTCCTCATCGCCATCCTGGCATTCGGCGGCTCGACCCTGGTGTTCGGGCTATGGGCCTTGTGTCGAAACCGCCGCCAAATCCGTACGTTGATCGATCACGCCGGACTACTTTTCGCCCTCAACACGACCACGGCGGCGGCCTGGATCATGTTCTTCTTTGCCCTGAAAAATCTCGAACCCGCAATTGTCAGCACGCTCTACACTGGCATCGGCCCAACCGCCGTCCTGGCGTTCTCGGCCCTGGGCTTGGCTATGGCAAAGCGGACAGATATCGGCCGGTTTGAATTCGTTGGTCATTGCGGCGTATTGGCTTCCTTGATCGCCATCGCGGTGGTCGCCGTGCTCGGTCAGTCCGGCCTCTCCGGCCCGTCGGTCGAGACCCGGCTCGCCGCCGTCGTTTTAGCGATTGCCGGCGGCGTTTTGATCACGGTTGGCCACATGATCGCGCGCCGGCTTGGCGATCTCGGTGTCGGCTCCGTAGCCTTGATGGGCTTGCGATTTCCGTTGACGCTCGGCATCGCCGCCGTCGCCGAATTTTCGCTGGATCACAACCTCCCGCAACCCAATGTCGAAACCCTGCCGCTACTTGCTGCCGCCGCGTTCGCCTTGATCGTCATTCCAAGCTTCTTCCTTCAACTCGGCATCGCCAGGACGTCGCCGCTGACGGTCAATGTCATCCGCGCCCTTGGGCCCGCTTTCGTATTTGCCGCACAGCAATTCGATGGCCGGCTCCACTTTTCGGGCGGCACGCTGGCCTGCATCCTGGCATTCGTGTTGTTCGAGATCTTGGCGAGCACGACGCGTGGATGGCAGGAAGCGCGCGGGCTGCCGCGGTGACGCCGCCATTGACCTTTCCCGCACAAGAGGAACGGACTACCATCACATACGGCCTCCGACGTGGGGGCCGTCGATTTACCATCGGGCGCGGTGATCATGGCGGCGAAGCAAAAGTTTCATCTGGCGCAGTTTTTAGTGCACGGGCCGACCTATCACAGCTTGGCCATGTGGCGGCATCCGCGCACTGAACACGATCGTTATTCCTGGCACCGCCCACAGCTCTATCAACACATCGCGAAGATCTGCGAGCGCGGCAAGTTCGATACGGTTTTCTTCGCCGACTTGAACTACATCTCGGACACGTTTGGCGGCAGCCTGGAACCGGCGTTGCGTTACGCCGTCCAGGCGCCGGAACACGATCCGATTCCGCTGTTGTCATGGATGGCGGCGGTCACGGAAAAAATCGGCGTCGCCGCCACATTCTCCACCAGCCATCACCATCCCTATTACGCTGCCAGGCTGTGGGCGACCATCGATCATTTGACCAACGGCCGGGCCGGCTGGAACGTGGTGACGTCGATCAACCGCAACCTGGATGCCAATTACGGCGCCGAACGACCGGCCGCGGATCAGCGCTATGACCGGGCGCATGAATTCATCGAGGTCTGCCAGCAATTGTGGAACAGTTGGGACGACGATGCCGTCGTGATGGACCAGGAGAATGCGGTTTTCGCCGATGCCGGAAAAGTTCGCCGCATCGAATTCGAAGGCCGGTTCTTCAAATCACGCGGCCCTTTGAACGTAACACGGTCTCCACAAGTCGGCCCGGCCATCCTGCAGGCCGGCACCTCGCCGAAGGGCCGTGATTTTGCTGCCAAATATGCCGATGGCATTTTCGCCATTCAGCCGCGGGCGGAAGACGCCGCCGCGTACTTTGCCGACATCAAGAGCCGAATGGTCGATCTCGGCCGCGACCCGAAAGCCTGCAAGATCCTGTTCGGCGCCCAGCCGATTATCGGGGCGACGGAAGCGGAGGCGCACGAAAAACAACAGGTCCACAACGATCTGGTGCCGCTTGAAGGCGGCTTGGCCATTCTGTCGGCGCACCTGGACTACGATCTCTCAAACATGGCGCTCGACGACCGGCTCGCCGAACGGCCGGAGCCGGAGCTGCAGCGCATGCGGACTCGCTTTTTGAAGCCGGACGGTTCATCGATGACGGTCGCCGAAGTTGCCAAGCGCCACGGGCAAAGTGTCGGCCTGCCGCAGTTCGTCGGCACACCCACTATGGTCGCCGACCAGATGGAGGCTTTCATCTCAGAGGTCGGCGGCGACGGCTTCATGCTGTCGCCGATCTATTCGCCGGGCGCCATCGAGGAGTTCGTCGATCAAGTGGTGCCGCTGCTGCAGGAACGCGGCTTGGTGCGAACCGAGTACACGGGAACCACGCAACGGGATCACTTCCGGCAATTCGACTAGGTCAATGTGCTAGCGCAAGGGAATGTTTTGTAAGGAGGTGCTGCAATGGGATTGATCGGGAAAAACCGAAGCTCAGGCTTGATGCTCGCCTTGGGATTGGCGCTCGCGCCTGTTGCAGAGGCCGAGGAAATAAGCTTTACGTCGGCCAGTCCTTATCAACTTGGCGATCTGCTCGCCAACGACACACCGACCTACGATGTCGAAATCACGGCCGATCTGGTCTATCCCGACAACAAGACTGAGATGATGCCGGCATTCGTTTTCATGCACGGTTCCGGCGGCCCCTTGCTCCGCCATCATCGCTATCTTGAGCTGGCCCGCGCCCGCGGCTTCGTATCCCTACAAATCGACAGCTTCGGCCCTCGCGGCATTACCTCATCCGTTGGCAACCAGACCAACGTGACCGCGGCGATGATGACGATCGATGTATTGAGGGCTCTCAAATTCCTGGCCGGACGCCCGGATGTCGATGCCAACAGGATTGCGATCATGGGCAGCAGCAAGGGCGCCATCGCGGCGCTTTTCGCGACCTGGAGTCCGATCCGGCATAAGGTCGCGGGTGACTTGGATTTTGCCGGCTTTGCCCTGCTCTATCCGCTGTGCGCGACCATCGAAGACGGCAAGGTCTCGGCCAATCCCGTTCATGTCTATATCGGCAAGGAAGACAACTGGACACCCGCCGCGCCCTGCATAAGCCAAGTCGACCGCATGGCAGCACTTGGGAATAAATGGGCGATTACGCTTTATGAAGGCGCCTATCACGGTTTCGACGCGCCGATCGACGGTATCCGCGATATGCCCTATGCCTACAGTATGGTCGATTGCAACGTCGCCTTGCGCAGCGATGGTTATGAATATGAAACCGGTTCAGGACACCTGCTGACCAGGGCCGAGCGCCGAATGGCCTTCCGGTCCTGTGCCAAGAAAGGCGCGGTCAAGATGGGCGGATACCATGCCGCCGACGCCCTGCTCAACGACATCGGTCTTTTCTTGGATGTCGTGATTGATTAGGCGACGTAGTTTTGCAAAGTCTGAAATCAGCGATCGAAAACCATACGCCGTACCGGACTTCACCCATCCAATAGGCCCATTGGGGGACAATCGATATGCTAACGTTGCGGAATACAGCCGCTGCCCTGGTTTTTGCCATCGCAGCATTAAATTGGCTTCAGGCGACGGCGATGCCCCTCGGCGAAAGGTCGGGGTTCCCAGTGCCGTCGTTGAAATTGGAGCTTGCCGCCGACAAAAAGGCGGGCCGCAAAGCCACGCCGGAGGCGGTGGCACGGGAGCTCAAACTGCAACGCGCCCCGGCATCAACAACAATTCGGACATTGAAACGGGACCACCGCGCCAGCGCGCCGGTTTCGGCGAAGGCTCTGCGGGGCGCCGGGTATTCAGCGATCGATACGGCTGGCGCGTTGCGTAAGGAATATCGGACGAACGCGACCGCATCGGCAAAATCGTTGCGCCAGGCCGGTTACTCGGCAGCCGAGTCGGCGCAGGCGCTTCGATCGGCACATAAATCGTCGACGAACCAGTACGCCAAGGCAGCGAAGCAAGCCGGCTACCCTTTTGCGGCCGTGGCCCATGCCTTGAGAGACATCTACAAATCGACGGCACAGCAAGCCGCCGAGGCCATGCATGCAGCCGGCCATTCGCCAAATCAAATCGGATCCATGTTGAAGGACGAATATGGCCTCAACGCTCAGGAAACGGCGCGGATTCTAGTGACTGTCATCACTGTCATAATAATCGTCATCGCGGTCATCGTCGCGATTTTCAGCTTTGGAGCAGGGACGGCGGCGGCCACCGCAGTGCTGGCCATTATGATTAGCATCGGTGTCGCCAGTTACAACGAAATTGGTGACGGTCTGAAGGCTGCGTTCAATCTCAATGCAAGCCAAATGGCAGAAGTGTTCAAAACGAAGAACGTCGCCGTCGACAAGACGGCGAAAATGCTGAAGCACACCTATAATGCCGGCGGCGAGGCCGCAGCCAAGGCCCTAAAACAAGCCGGCTACTCCGTGACGCAGGTAGCAGATCAGCTGAAAACGGTTTTCAATGCCACCGGCGAGAACGCGACAAATTGGCTGATCAAAGCGGGATATTCGGTCAATGACGCCGCGGGCGCAATTATTGCCAAGTTCAATCCGTCAGCCAAGCAACTGGCAACTTGGCTGAAAAAAGCCGGCGTGTCCGCCAAAAACACCGCCAAGGCGTTGAAAGAAAAAATCGAAAATTCGGGCAAGAAAGTCTTGAAATGGCTTAAACAGGCGGGCTATGGGCGGTCGTCGGTGGTCAAGGCGATCAAGGACGTTTTCACCGGCAACGCCACCAACATCGCCAAATGGATGCGCAACGCCGGCTATTCTTGGACTCAAGTTACCAAAGGCCTGTTCAACGATCTCGGCAAATCGGCCTCTGCCACCGCACAGGCGCTGTTCAAGGCCGGGCTCAAGAACATGCAGACCATGACCAACCTGTTGACATCGGTCGTCAAAGTGAATGCGCAAACCGCGGCGCAGATCATCGCTAACCTGTGAGCGGCCAGTTGCGGTCGACGATGGCGCGGTGGTCGGCGGTGGCGGGCAAGGTGCCGAAGCAATGGCCCCAGTCGCCGTCGAGCCGGCTGGCGCAATAGGCGTCGGCCACCACGGTCGGGCAATGGCGCAGCACCAGGGAGCCTTGCAGACAGAGCGCCATGGTTTCGACCAGGCGCCGGGCGTTGGCTTCGAATTCGGCCGGTTTCGCCAGCATTGCGTCGAGCTTGCCGATCAATCGGTCGAGGCCGGCGTGGCCGCCGCTACCCAAGCGAATTTCCGCCAGCAGCGCCTCGAGGCTCGCCGGCTCGCGCTGCAGGGCGCGCAACACGTCGAGGCTGATGACGTTGCCCGATCCCTCCCAGATGCCGTTGAGCGGGCCTTCGCGGTAGAGCCGCGGCATGATCGAGTCTTCGACAAAGCCGGCGCCGCCCAGGCATTCTACCGCCTCGGAAAGCGCCGGCCCGACGCGTTTGTTGAGCCAGTACTTGGCAACCGCGACGGCGATGCGGGCAAACGCCTGCTCGGCCGGATCGTCGGCGCTGGCGTCGAACGCTTGCGCGACCCGCATGGTCAACACAGTGGCGGCCTCGGATTCGATGGCGAGATCCGCCAGCACGTTGGTCATCACCGGTTGATCGATCAGCATCTTTTGGAAGGCGCGCCGATGCCGGGCGTGATGGACCGCCTGCATGAAGCCTTGCCGCATGAGCGCCGCCGCCGCCAGGGTGGTGCTGAGGCGGGTGTGGTGCACCATGTTGATGATGGTGGCGATACCGCGGCCCTCCTCGCCGATCATCCAGGCCCAAGCACCGTGATATTCGATCTCGGCGGACGCGTTCGACTTGTTACCGAGCTTATCCTTCAGTCGCTGGATGTGGATGGCATTGCGCGTCCCGTCCGGTCGCCAGCGCGGCGCCAAAAAACAACTCAATCCCCCGTCGCTGTAAGCCAGGGTCAGAAAGGCGTCGCACATCGGCGCGGAGCAAAACCACTTATGACCGGTGAGCGCGTAGAGCGCGCCGGGACCCGGCCGGTTCAGTGCCGCCGCCTTGGTCGAGTTAGCGCGCACGTCTGAACCGCCTTGTTTTTCGGTCAACGCCATGCCGATGGTCAGGCCGGATTTCTCCGCCATCGGGATAGAGCGCGGATCATATTCGAGGCTCATGACACCGGGCAGCCAGGCTTCGGCAATGTCCGGCTGATGCCGCAAGGCCGGCGTCACCGCGTAGGTCATGGCCAGTGGACAGGTGGCGCCGGCCTCCACCTGAAACAATAGATAATCGAGCGCCGTAAACAGGCTGTGGCCGCCCGGCCCGTCCGCTGTCCAGGCGATCGAATGGACACCGTGGGCAATGCCCTCGCGCATGACGGCGTGGTACGCCGGATGGTAGGTCACCTCATCGATACGGTGGCCATGGCGGTCGTGAGTATTCAGCTCCGGCAGGTAGGTGTTGGCGAGGCGGCCATTTTCCAGCATGTCCTCGCTGCCGCAGACCCGGCCGAAGGCATGCAGACGGTCGCTGGCCCAGGCGGCGCCATTGCGCCCAATCGCTTCGACCAGCGGCCTATCCGATCCGTAGAGGTCGACGTTCTCCAACGCCGGCGGCTGGTTGGTTACTTCATGGGTGGCAAGCTCCGTCACCGGTCGTCGATTGGCCATGTCATCCTCCCATCCGCGTTTGGACCGGGCGATCATAGGGCTCTAAGACGACGCGTCCAGTAGTGCCTTGGCGTCAATCAGATCTTGTTTGTCGAAGCCTTCGGTGAACCAATCATAGAGTGGGCGCAACAGGCGGTCGGCTTCCTCCCGGCGCCCTTTGTCAATCCACAGGCGAGCAAGGTGATTTGCGGCGTTCAGCTCGAGCCAACGCGCCTTCATGGCGCAAGCCTCGCGCAAGGCATGTTGAAACACGTGCTCTGCCTCTGCCGGATCGGCGCCCGAGGCCAGCAACAATTGTCCCTTGGTCGAGAGGGCAAACGACAAGAAAGCGTGTTGATTGCTTTCAGCGATCATCGCAACTGCCTTGTCTACGGCGTCGAGACCAGCGCCGTGCCTACCGACCAGGCGCGCCGCATCGGCAAGACAGCTCAAATACAGCGGCACGCGCAGCCGCGCCCCGGTATCGGTGAAAGCCTTGAGTCCGGCCTCGATTTGATCGAGCGCCGATGGCCCGCCGCCCTCCCGGGCGAGGCACCAGCCGTCCATCACATTGGTAATGCCAAGATAAGCCGTCGCGCCAATGCCCTCGCAAATGGCGCGTGCTTCTTCGATATGTTGTCGTAGCCCGACCAGGTCATTCAAAATCGGCACAAACATTACGTTACCCAAAGAATACATTAGCCGGCTCGGAAGATGGTCCATCTGGTCACGACGGTTTTCTGCCCTCACCAAGTAGTCATTTGCTTGGTTGGCGTACCCCAGACATGCCAATGCCCATCGGCCATGCACGAGGCCACAGATTAATGGATCGTGACCGGCGATATCGTACATAAGATGACCGTGCCGTTTCACGTCGAAGAGTTCGATGCCCTCGCGGCAACGCTCCAGGCAATGCTCCCATCGGCCGCGCGACGTACTCGACGTCCAGGCCGCGTGATTGGCCTCAATAACGATGGCCTCGTCGTCGGATTGGTCGGCAAGCGCCAACAACTCCTCAGCCTGGGCACGCGATTTATCGAGTTCCGTCCTCTGCTCATAGAGATACCAAAGGTGCCATTTCGTCGGAAATACGACCGCAACGTCCTCGGTGTCATCAATGAGTTCGTCGGCGCGCAGGTAAGTGCTTTCCACGGCCTCGGAGGCGTTTCCTTCGCTCATGGTCAACATCGGCCCAATCTTCAATTGCAAGGCCAATTCCAATCGGCGGGCCGCCTCGACATTCTCCAGCCTACGGACGACATCAATCGCGGCGCGGTAATGCGCTACGGCCTCCCTGTTCTGCGATCGTTTTGCCGCAAGGTCGCCGGCGCGCCGCCACCAGGTTACGGCGTCATCATTTTGCCGGCCTTTTTCGTAGTGAAAAGCCAGTAATTCCGGCTGCATCTCGAGCAGCTTCGGCGACAGGCCTGCGATTGCCTCGGCGACATTGCGATGAACTTGACGGCAGAGCGACTGCAGCATGCTGGCGTAAGCGGCGTCCTGAACCAATGCATGCTTGAACGTATAGTGTACGTTAGGCGAACGGCCGGCCCGAAGGACGAGGCCTGATTGCACCAGATGATCAAGGTCCGCCGACAGCTCCGTGTCGGGTCGATCGGCAACGCGCAGCAACAATTCATGCTCGAAGTCGCGGCCGATGACGGAACCAATCTGCGCGATCTCTTTGGCGGCTGTACCGAGACGGTCCAACCGGGCGAGTAGCGACGCCTGCAAGGTGGCCGGGATATCTGCTTCGGTAATATCGAGGCCGCCTTCGACCAGCGACTTCGTCAATTCCTCGACAAACAGTGGCACGCCATCGGTCCGTGAAACGATGCGCGCAATGCTGTCTTCGGAAACACTGTCGCCGGCGATCGCCCGCACAATCTCGGCGCCGTCGGCGTTGCCAAGTCGGTTGAGCTGCAAAAGCGTGACGTGATCGTGACCATCCGTCGGCGGGAGCCAGTCCGGACGGTGGCTTAAGACGAGCAGCACCCGTGCCCGGCGAAGCCGCCCGATCGCCAGGTCCAGCATCTCCAAGCTCGTTGGATCGATCCAATGGGCATCTTCAAAGAAAAACAATACCGGGCGCTGCTCTGCAAGCCGCAAAAGATAGGCAGCGAGCATTTCCAACTGATGTTCCTTGATTTGCTGCGGTGACTGCTCGAGGGCGCCATGGCGCTCCTCGTAAGGCAAGGACAAAAGATCGGCAAAAAACGGCAGATCGGGCATTACGTCATCGCCGGCTTGACCGAGCAACGACACCAGCTTGTCGAGCTTGTCGTCACCGTCATCTTCCGCGGCAAAACCGGCCGCCCGCTCCAAGTGCTGGATCGTCGGATAGAATGCGCTGTTGGTGTGGTAGGGCGAACACTGATAGCGAACACGCGTATGATCGGTATCCGCCAGATGATCGCTCAAGGCTTGCATCAATCTCGATTTGCCGATCCCGGCCTCGCCGGAGATCAACACCACCTGTCCTTCGCCGCCTTCGGCCCGTCGCCAGCGCTCAAGCAGCAGCTGAAGCTCGGTTTCACGGCCGACGATGCGCGTCAGCGCCGCACCATGGGCTGCCTCGAAGCGGCTTTCAGCCGAGATTTGGCCGGCAACGCGCCAGGCTCGAACGGCGACGTCAAACCCTTTTAATTCGTGGCCGCCGAGATCGTCGAGCGTGAACGCTGCGTCGACCAATTGCCGCGTTGCTTCACCGACGACCACCTGTCCCGGTTCCGCCAATTGTTGCAGCCGTGCGGCACGGTTGGGGGTCTCGCCGCTCACCGCTTCGGCATCACGGCCGCTCTCGCCAACCAAGTCGCCGACGACGACTTGTCCGGTGGCAATACCGACCCGGGCCGCGAGCGCATGCCCGTCGGGACCTTCAACATCCTGCACCGACGCCACCGCATCGAGGCCCGCCCGCACGGCTCGTTCCGCCTGATCCTCATACGCCTGCGGCCAGCCGAAATAGGCGAGCACGCCGTCACCCAAGTACTTCGCCACATGCCCACCGTAACGGGTCACGGCACCGGCCACGACATCCTGGTATCGGCGCATCACGTCGCGCAAATCTTCGGGGTCAAGTTGGCGCGATAAGGCCGTCGAGCCCACCAAATCACAAAACATGACCGTCAGTTGCCGGCGCTCCGCCGGCCGTTGTGCCGTGTCAGCCCGATCGTCGACCGACGCTTGTCCCGCGCCTAATCCTTCGATCGACCGCAGCAACAACTTGCGGTGACCCATAGAGGTCACGCCGAGATCTTTGAGGTCGGCGTCGCCAACGTCGCGTATCAAGTCAAGGTCGAAGTCGTTCGCTTCGAAGATGTCGGCATATTGGCTAAGACCCAAGCCGTCCAACCATTGCCGTATTCTATGACCCACTTGCTATCCCCTTTACCTGCCGATGGTAACAGATGAGAACGCGGAAAGAAGCTGTGCGCACCGAAATCGGTCTTGCGTGAACGCCGCGCGTCTAAATCCAAACCGAGACCCAGGTCGCGCGACGACAAACCAGGCCAAGGTGACAGTCCGCCCCGGGGGTGACACTATCTGACGAGGGGGACAAACTAGCCGTGATTGTCTATCGATCGCGCGCGCCAAAGTATTCGCCGGCTGGTCCAAAAGGAGAAATCATCATGGGTCGCGTGGAAGGAAAGATCGCCATCGTCACCGGCGGCGGCACCGGCATCGGCCGGGCTGCTGCTCAGCGTCTGGCGGAAGAAGGCGCCAAGGTCACGATCGCCGAATTTGACGCCGAGAGCGGCCAGGCAACGGTTGCGGAGCTGGGCGGCGATGCGGTCTTTGTCCAGCATGATGTGCGCAATGAGGCGAACTGGCAAAGCCTGATGGAACAGGTCGCGGCGCGGCACGGCCGGCCCGACATACTGATCAACAACGCCGGCATCCTGGCCACCCAAAACGACCAGGCCCTGGCCGACACCGATATGGACCAGTGGCGCGCCATACAATCGGTCAACGTGGAAGGCGTCTATCTCGGCTGCAAATACGGCGTTGCCGCCATGACGGCCGATGGCGGCCGCGAGCGCGGCGGCGCCGGTGGCGGCGCCATCGTCAATATGTCGTCGATCGCCGGGTTGATCGGCACGCCGCATCTGGTGGCCTACGGCGCCTCCAAGGGTGCGGTCCGGCAGCTGACCAAGTCGGTGGCCATCGATTGTGCCCGCAAGGGCCTCGGCATCCGCTGCAACTCCGTGCATCCCGGCGTGATCGTCACCAACATGGGCAACCAGGTCATGGGCATGGGCAACGGCGACGTGGACGCCAACTGGGCGGTACGGGTCAAGCTGGTACCCATGGGCGAGCCGGGCCAGGCGGAGGATGTCGCCAACTGCATCCTGTTCCTGGCTTCAGACGAAGCGCGCCACGTGACCGGCGCCGAACTGGTCGTCGACGGCGGCATGACTGCAGTGTGAGGCGGCCTAGTTTTCATCCGGCCTGTGCAGGGTCGGCAGCGACCGGGTAAAGGTCGGCCGGCCGCGTTTGAAACCGTAGAGCGCCGGGGCGATGGTCGCCACGGCGTCGGGCGGGCTTTCGGCGTCGAACACCACCAGATCAGCCGGGTTGCCGACGGCGATGCCGTAATCGGCGCAGCCGATCAGCCGTGCCGGGCGCTCGGTGACCATGTCGAAACAGGCGCGCAATTCGTCTTCATCGCCGCGCTGGGCGACGTTGGCGTAAAGATTGGCGATGCGGATCAGCGAGCTGTCGCCGAATGGCGTGAACGGATTGAGCACGTTGTTGGTCGACAGGCAGCAATTGGCGCCGCAATCGATCAGCGCGTTGGCATCGGTCACGCCGCGGATCACCGCATGATCGCGCTCGCGCCCCATGACGAACAAATCCGTTGCCGGCAAGACGGTCACCGTGACACCAGCATCGGCGAGCCGGGCGCCGAGGGCGCGCAGATCGTCGGCCGGCAGCAACGAATATTTGGTGCCGTGGCCGACTGCGACCCGGCCGCCAAGCCCGTATTTTTCGGTCAAGTCACAGACCAAATCGATGTCCATGTCGTCCGTCGTCGGCCCGACGTCGAGGTGGATGTCGACATCGACGTCAAACTCGCGGGCAAGCTCGAAGATGCGCGTGATTTGTCCGGCATGGTCGGCATCGTAACCGGGTGCGCCGCCGACCACCTTGGCACCTTGGCTCAGCCCTTCGACGAGATTGGCATCCGCCTCCGGCACCTCGGTCAGGCCTTCCTGGGCGAAGACGCAAAGCTCCAAGTCGATGGCCCAGCGGTAGTCCGCCGCCAGTTGCTGGAGCGCCTCGAAGCTCACCATGCCGACATTGGGATCGACCTCGACGTGGGTGCGCATATGGGTGATGCCGTTCATGACCGAGCGCTCCAAGGTCTCGCGCGCGCGCCGGTAGACGTCGTCGACCGTGAAGCCGGGCTTAACGGCGGCCACCCGCATCATGTGGTCACGGCCACGGTTGGGCGATGGCGAACAGCGGTCGAGAATGCGCGATTTGTCGAGGTGTATGTGGGATTCGATCAGGCCCGGCGACAGCAACCGGCCGCCGATGTCGATGACCTCACCGTCACCAGCAAGATCGCTTTCGATCGCGATAATGCGGCCATCTCCGATGCCGACGTCGCGAAGCGGCACGTCCGCCGGATCACCGGCCAGGCGCGCATTGCGTAAGATAAGATCAAGAGCCATGTCGATCCTTTGGTTAGAACAGATCGTCGCTATTTCACATAGGAAACATATACGCCGTCCCAATTGGGGCCAGGCGGATCCGCTTCATAGAGCGTGATGCGTTGGCGATAGAGCTCGTATAGCGTCTCGAGCGTGTCGAACTGTGCCGCGCAGGTCTCCAAGAGCTGTTTCGCCTCACCCCAGCGTTGGCCGCGATAGGCCGCCAGCATGGCGTCGTGGTTCGCCTTCACTTGCTGGAAGTCAGCCTGTTGCGCCGCCTCGGCATCGCCGAACAGGCCATAGACGTTGACGGCTTCGCTTTTGCCTTTGACGGCAATCAGATCGAGTTCCAATGCGGCGAAGTCCGGCGCCAGCCGACGGGTTTCCTGGTCGATAATGATGTTGACGCCATAGCTTGCAGTTCCCGCTTCCAAGCGCGAGGCAAGATTGACCGGATCGCCGAGCACGGAATAGTCAAACCGTTGCGCCGAACCCATGTTGCCGACCACGCAGTCGCCGGTGCCGACGCCGATGCCCATTTCCAGGTTGGTGGTGTGAACTTCCGAGGTCGGCGTGCGCCAGGTACGGGCCCGGGCTTCGGCATCGGCAATATCGCCGGCCCGCATGTCTTTCATCAGATTCTGCCGACTTTCCTCGGCCGACAGCAAACCTTGGCGGGCCGAAATGGTCAGCCAGGCCAGGGCGGCGACGTTATCGCGTTCGACCCCCTCGCCGCGGGCGTAGCGCATGCCAAGGTGGCGTTGCGCTTTCGCATAGCCTTGATCGGCGGCGGCCTGGAACCAGCGCGCTGCTTCGACCGGGTTCGGTTCGATGCTGTAGCCGTCGCGATAGGCCTTGCCGAGGCTGTATTGGGCGTTGACGAAACCGCGTTCGGCTTCGTAGTGCAGCATCTCCAACGCACGCTCCGGATCGCCATCGCCGTCGGCTCGAGCCAGCACCGACTTGGCTTCGCGGTAGCGTTGGTGGTCGAGGTCCAGGCCCGGGTGGCTGGCAACGATTTCCGCCTTCAACTCCTCGTTCAAGCGCTCGATCGCCTTTACCATGGCAAGTGCGGTGTCGCAGGCATGGCCGGCGTGATCGGGATCGTCCAAAGGCGCATTCCAGAACGCCATCAGACAATCGCCGATATATTTGTCTATGGTGCCGCTGCGCGCCAGCACTGCATCGGTCGTCGGTGTCAGGAACCGGTTGATCAACCGGGTCAGGCCTTGCGGATCCTCCTTGAACCCTTCGGCAATAGAGGTGAAACCGCGGATGTCGCTGAACAGCACTGAAATCGTCCGCGTCTCTCCGCCCAATGTCAGCCGGCTCGGGTCATCGGCCAATTGTTCGACCAAGACCGGCGACAGATACTGGCCAAACGCGGTCCGCACCCGTTGACGATTGCGCTCTTCACCCTGGTAGCCGTCATATATCAAAAACATATAGAGCATCATTGACGTGAATATGGGATAGGACGCGTCGAGCAGATAGGAATATTCGGTGAAAGCGTACCAAGAGCCACCGAATTGCACTGCGCAAATCAGTAAGACCGGCAACAGGGTCCAGCGCGCGCCGACCCGCGGCACCAGTGCCAACAGTAACAACCCGGCACTCAGCAAGGCCAGGAACTCCAGGCCAAGAGCGTAGTGGGGCCGGGTGAGGAAATCTTGAGCGAATATCGATTCGATAAGCTGCGCATGGATTTCGACGCCAGGCATGAACGTGCGCAGCGGCGTCGCCTCGATATCGCCCAAGCCGGTCGCCGAGGTGCCGACAAGCACCAGCTTATTGGCAAAGCGTTCCGGTTCGAATTTGCCGTCGACGACATCGACGGCGGAGACATAGCGGCGCCGCTGATAGGGCGAATAGCGCACCCAGGCCATGCCCGCATTATCGGTTGGGATGGCGATACCGGCCAGAACGAGGTCCTGGATACCCGCCTCGTCGACACGAATGGCGAGCGATTTGCCGCCCGTCGCAATCCGCAACATTTCGATAAACAATGTCGGCAGCAGCGCATCCTCGAACCGCAAGATGGCCGGCACCCGGCGCACGACGCCGTCGATTTCCGGCAGCAGGGTGACCATGCCGCGACCGCTGGCGGCGTCATCCAAGACTTCGATGTTTTCCACCACCGCGTTTCGCGGTTCCAGAAACGGCCTCGGATCACCGCCGATCTCGGCGATCGCGGACACGTGCCTGGGCGGATCGCGAACGGACGCTCCTTCGGTGGTGATGGCATCGCGACCAAGGACCACGCGGGTCCGGCGAAAACTCGCCGCCAGAGTGACGTCATTGGACGGCAGATCGGCCAACCGCGCCAACAAATCGCTGTTCGTTTCAGGCAGGAATTTGGCGATCTCGTCCGGCGACATGCGATCGGGCTCGGCGAAAATCACATCGAAGCCGACAGCGACCACACCAGCCGCTGCAAGATTGTCGACCAGTCGTGCCAAAAGCGTACGCGGCCACGGCCATTGCCCGAGCGCCTTCAGGCTCTTTTCATCGATGTCGACGATCGTGACCGGCCAATTCGTTTCGACCCGCGGCGACAGCTGCTGGTAATAATCGAAGACCTTCAAGCGCGCGATTTCGACAATTGCCGGATCCCAGACGCGCAACACAAGCAGCAGTGCCAGCAACGCACCGCCGAACAGCCGTCCGCGCCCCAGAATGGCTTGCAACGGACGCGCGATCGTCAAGAATTTGCCGGTCGGGCCGGCACCGCTGACCATTCCCCCGTTGCCCCCGCTCCTCGTCCGGACGGCGCCACCGCCGTTACGACTCAGGCCACGACGAGATTGTCTTCGAGGTCGGAAATGCTGTCAAACTGCACGCCGTTTAGGCGCACAAACGCCACGAACTGGGTGCCGTTCGCCGTACCGTCGGCGTCAATGGTGATCTCGGTGCCGCCGCCAGCAACCGAGGCTTCTAAGAAGTCGGAAATGTCATCGGCCAACGGATCGAAATCGATCAACACGTCAGCGACATCAATCTGGTCGCCATGATCGGCGCGGAAGGTCGAAATGACGTCGGTATTGCCGTTGGCGAAATCACCATCGAGCACGAACCGGTCGCTGCCACCGTCACCGATCAGCGTATCGGCGCCCGGTCCGCCAATCAGCACGTCGTCGCCACCGCGGCCAAGCAAGCTGTCGTCGCCGCTGCCGCCAATCAACGTGTCGTCGCCAAGCTCGCCGTTCAGCGTATCGTCGCCGGTGCCGCCGGCCAGACGATCGTTGCCGTCGCCGCCGAGCAGCCGATCACTGCCCTGCTCGCCAAAAAGATAGTCGGTGTCGTCAGCACCAACCAAGGTGTCGCGGCCGTCGCCGCCGAGCATGATGTTGACTTGATCGCCGGCGGCCGGGCCTTCGGCGCCGGCATCGGTGCCGATGCTGAAAGTGACGAGGCCGTTGTCGCCGACATCGATAACAAGATCGTCGGCGCTGACAAACGGCCCGTCGGTACCGGTATCCGGGTCCGACGGCTCAAACACCATGATCACGACTTCGTCTTCATCGCCGCCGAAGCCCAACAGGATATCACCGTCCACATTGGTGGAATTATTGGCGTTGCCGCCGAACACCTGAACATCTTCGAAATTGGCGTTGGTCACACCGAACGCATCGGCGCCTTCGAAATATTCAAGCGACAGCAGCGACGGCACCGAATTGATGTCAAAGCCGACGTCCTCGCCGACCAGGATGCGGCCGTCATTGTCGACAGCGGTCGCCGGATCGATGGTCAGGGAGAAGATGTTGCTTGGATCGGTCAAGGGGATGAAGGTCAGGACGATCAGCGCACTGGCCTGGGGCGTGCTGGTGGTGAAGATACCGTCCAGACGGCGTTCGTCGAAGGTGTTGGTCACCGACACGGTCAAATCCGCGGTGGCGCTGTCGCCGTCATTGTCGACGGCACGATAGGTAAAGCGATCCTCGGCATCGGCATCGAGACTGCGCGTCGGCGGCGCCAAATAGGCATAGCTGCCGTCGGCGGCAACCGTCAGCATGCCGCCGATTTGCGTGGTCACGGCAATATCGGCGCCGCCCGAGGGCACCGCCACTGTTTGTTGAGCGCCGGCTTGGTTGGTGAACGTCACCGCCGCCAAGCGACCGCCATCGGGCCCGAGAGCGTCGGCGACATCGCCAGCACCAGCACCTGGACCGCCGAGCACATTGCCGCTGATCGGCGCCTCAGCGCCTTCGACCGCCGCGGCGGTATCGGCATTGGCAACCGGCCCGCCATCGGCCACCGACACCGTCAGGCCGCTTGTTGCTTCGTCGCCATCGCGATCCGTGGCCTGAACCTGGAAAGTTATGTCGATGACATCGGCGGCGCCGACGGCGTCGGGGCCCGGATGGTCGAGGACGCCAAGCATAGTGAATTGCGTGGCGCCGGCGTCGTCAATGCTGAGGTTGAAGATAGTGACGACCGTGCCATCGGCCTCGACTTGGCCCAACACACGGCTCGGGTCACTGCCATCGACGGTCAGGAACACCGGATTGCCGCCGGAGGTCAGTGCCAGCGCCTGGCCGTTAGAGGCGGCGGAGAAGCCGGTAACCGTCGTAGCCTCAGCGATGCTGCCGCCGCGCGGCCCGTCGGCACCAAAATCGAGCGCCAAATCGCCGGTGGCTTGGCCAGCGCTGCCTTCGGCCACCGCCGGCAAGGCGACGGCGGTACCGGCGGTCGGTCCGGCATCGTCAATGTCAAAGGCGATGCTTTGGACCGCCCGGTCGCCGTCGCCGTCGGTGACGCCGATGGCGATGTTGATGGCGACTCGGTCGCCGGCAACAACCGCGTTCAGGGCGGCTTGCCCGCCGGCACCGGCCGGGCCGCCGTTGGGATGGTCGATGGCGCCCAACAGTTCGAAGCGGTAGCTGTTATCGGGATTGAGCACGAACGAAAATACTGGAATGGCGGCGCCAGCGGCATCAGCCAACGCAATCACTGAATTCGGATTGCCGTCGACTGTCACCAAGGTCACCGGCAAGCCGCCGGCGGTCAGCGAGAGCAGCGCGCCGTTGGCGCTCGCCGCGAACCCGTCGACCTGTGTCGGCGCCGCCGCGGGACCGTCGATACCAAAACCAAAAGACACCGTACCCTCGGCCACCGACGCGTCCGCGGCTTCCGTAACTGGCGCGTCTTGCTGGCTCACGGTCAACGTCGGGCCGTCGTCGGTGATCGACACGATCACCGCGGTAATCACGGTTTCACCAAGTTGGCCCTGGGCTTCGATGCCGAATGTCAGGTCGATGCGGTCTTGTTCACCAACCGCGGTGGGGTCGAGATGGTCAAGCGGCCGGAACAACTGGAATGAATAGGTGTTGTCCGTGGTATCGAGGGAGACGGTAAACACCGTCTCGCCGTCTGCGATGCCGCGCAGTTCCGTCGCGCTCACCTGATCGATGGCGATGTCGGCACCGCCGGAGCGGAGCGGCATGCGGATGCCGTCGACGACCGCGGACACTGAGACCAGCTGGATCGAACCGGGCACCACGTCGACACCGCCGAGGATCAATTCACCGCTGACTTCGCTGCCGCTTTCCGCCAGACTGCGCTCATCGCCTGTGGTCGAGGCCGGCGGCAAGTTGCGGACGATGTCAAACACGCGTTTATCATCAACACTGCCGGTACCCGTACTGCCAAGCATCTCATTCGACAACGCATCGCTGCTTTGCAGCGCGCCTTCCAGGGATCCGAAAATCACGGTGTCGGTGTTCGAACCGGTGCCGAACACGTCCGCCCGTTCCTCGGACGATATCGCATCGCCGAACAGAGCGTCGACTTCGGCGTCAGTCAACAGCGACTTGATCGCCTGGTCGCTGAAGTTGGTCGCGACCACCGCCTCGTTCAGCTGGGTCAACAGCACGAAGGAACTGGTGTTGGTGAAGCCGACCGCGCCGACATGGCCGTCATCATCGGCCAACAGGACGCAGGTCGTGGCCGTCGTCCCGGCGTCGATCACGCAGCCGACCTTGGTACCGCGAATACCGAGCGTGCCCGACGGCGTGCCGACGCGCATGGCATCCGGTTTGGTGGCGGCGATCTTGCCGGTGGCAAAGACGAACGTTCCCTTGAGCACGGAAACGACCAAGGAGCCGATACCCTCGGCCGGTTTGTATACCAGTTCGTCCAGCACCATTTCCGCGTTGGCGCCAAGGGTGAAAGTGGTGCCGTCGCTGAACACCACGAAAACCTTCGATCCTGTCCCTGTCGCTACCGTGTCGTCCTGGTAAACCGGGCTGCCGGCCGCCAACGCCTCGGTCGTGCCGTCGGCATGGGTCACCGTCGTCGATCCTTCGAGCCGCTCGACACGGCCGATTTCCTGTGTTCCGATCGAAACCTGGTCGCCTTGCTTCAAGAGTTGCGCAAGCTTGACATGATCGGTTTTCAGGACATGGTCTGCCGGCACCGCGGCCACAGTGGCAGCCGTAGAATCACCGGTATCTTTCGCGCCGATTTCCAAAATCCAACCTCCCGGGTTGCGATCCGACTATGGTGCGTTAGGCGACCAGTATCCGGTTGCCGGCTAGATCAAACTGCACAAAATGGAACCATTTTGATGCAGATAATTTGATCTAATTCAAAGTGGCAGAGCAACTTATCTGCGTTCGAAAGAACGCAGGTTGCTCTAACCGGCAACGGTCTGATTTCTCTCTAACATCTCTACGAAAATCTCAGCGACGTAAGACGCAGTCTATACAGCAAAATCCACAAAATCGCAAGCATTTTAGCAAAATTCATCACGAATTTCGCCTATGTTTCAACGCGTTAAGATTAATATGGGGATTCGCGAGCAAACGAAAAGTGTCAGCCGTCACCTTCGTCGGATATTGTCGGCCGATCGTGGCGCTCGATGTCATCACGAAAATCCCGAATACCTTCATCGGTTTCCGCCGGCGGGCTGATCGATAAAGTCCGCAGCAAAGCGCCATGCAGAGCCAATATCCGGTAGCCGGCCTGCATGTGGTTAATTTCGTCCGTGACAAGCTGGCCGCGGGTGGTGAAAAGTTCGGTTTCCGCGTCCAGAACGTCCAGCAACGTGCGTTGCGCGACGGCAAACTGCTGCCGGTAGATATCGCGGGTTCGGATCGAGAATTGGACGGCGCGCGACAACCGCCGAACACGTTCGGTGGCCGCGACATAGGCGTTCCAGGCGCGGCGCATGTTTTCCTCGCCTTCGATCACAGCTTCGTCGCGACGGCTGCGCGCCTCTTCCATGCGGGCCGCGGCTTCGCGCTGGTTGGCCCGGTCCGAGCCGCCGCGATAGAGATTCCACCGCATGCGCACCATAAATTGGCTGACGTGCTCGTATTCCTGAACGCCATCAAGATTGTTGTTGTAGGCGGTAAAAGCTTCCAGATTGAGCTTCGGAGCATCCGTGGCTTCGGTCACGTCAATTTGGGCAGCGGCCGCTTCGACGTCCTTCTTCAGGCTTCGAACTTTCGGATTGTCCGTCTGGGTTCCGGCCAGTGCGGCGTCCAAATTCTGCGGTAAGGCCGTGGCCGGAAAAGTCGGCCGGACCAAGTCTTCCGGGTGCTGACCGACCACGCGAATGTAGTTGGCCTCGGCATCGCGAAGGTCGCGCTGGGTGCGCGCGCGCAGAGCGCGTGCCCGTTCGAGCCGGACTTCGGTCTGATAAACGTCGGCCGAGCTACCGGCGCCCGCCCGAGCCTTTTTGGAGATCGAATCAAGGGTCGTTAGGTGAAAGTCGATCAATTCGTCGGCCAGCGCCACCAGCTCCCGTTGGCGCACGACCTCAAGATAAGAACGGATCGCATCGAGGCCGAGGAACTCGGCGTTTTCAAACACCCGCCGGGCCGCCGCCTGGACCCGCGCCTTCTGGCGCCGAACACGGTTCTTGGCATCGAAGCCGTCGAACAAACGCTGGGTTACGCCGATCTGCGATTCCGACCGCCATAAACCTCGGGTATCGGTGCTGCCTTGGCGTGAACGGGTTTGAAAATCATTGGTCAGTTCATGGCCGAAGCCGTTACTGAGATCGACCTGCGGCAGATACAGTCCGCGCGCCTGACGCAGCTCTTCGTCGACGGCTTCCTTGTTGTGGATGAACACGGCGACCCGTGGATTGGTCGCGATCGAAAGTCGGACCGCCTCTTCTATGCTAACCGCTTGGGCAGACCCGCCGTAAGCGACGCCTGCGATTCCGATCGCACCGACCAACGCCCAATAACGCACCGACACCGCAAACCCTCCTGATCGTTCCCTCCTCCCAAAGGTTTGGCCCTGGCCGCGTTATGGGTCGCGACTCACCGGTAAATTTGCGCCACCATGTCGCAAATGACCGAATCGGTCAATCATAAGAAGTTGTGGAATCACAATCAATTCTATGTATCTCTTCATGAAGGGTGACAAGAACCGGCTGGTAAAATAAGATCGGCGGTCGAGGGCGCGGACGAAAACGTCCGGCCAAAGCTAAGGCAATGTCCGGCATGCAAGGCAGCGGTGCAGGCGATGGCTATCCGCCCGGCGACGGGCGCTCGGATGGAACCGCTTCTGTGGGATCGCCAGGTCGCCGCATATTTCAGACCGGTATCGTCGATTATGACGATCCGTTGCTTGTCTGCCTGTCCGTCGTCTCCGCTTGGTTCGACCGGCCATTATCGCCGGCGGCGTTGATGGCGGGGCTGCCCGACGCTGCCCAACGGGCGAGCCCGGAACTCTGCGTGCGCGCGGCAATCGAGGCCGGCTTCCAAGCCCGGATTGTCGCCCGGCGGCGGTTAGCCGATTTGGCTGCAGTGACCTTGCCGTGCATCTTGCTGCTCAAAGGCGGCGGCGCCTGCGTCCTATTCGCCGTCAATGATGGCGGCCAGGCGGAAGTGGCGGTACCGGAATCCGGCGGCGGCAGTACGGTCGATCTCGCGGAGCTGCAGGATCAATATAGCGGCCGCGCCATATTCCTTAAGCCCAAGCTCGCCTTCGACGGGCGCACGGAATCAATCGCCCTGGCCGAATCCCGCTCATGGTTTTGGGGCGTGCTCGGTGGGTTTTGGCGGATCTACGGTCATGTCCTGGTCGCCTCCATCCTGATCAATTGCTTCGCCGTCGCCATGCCACTGTTCATCATGAACGTCTACGACCGCGTGGTTCCCAACGACGCCAAGGCGACGCTCTGGGTGCTGGCGCTCGGCGTCGCCATGGTCTTCCTGTTTGAATTCCTGATGCGCAATCTGCGCGGCTATTTCGTCGACGTCGCCGGCAAAGGCGCCGATATCGTCATCGCCGGGCGCCTGCTGCGCCAGGTGATGGCCATGCGCCTGGACCGCAAACCGCCGTCGACCGGGGCGCTTGCCAACAACCTCAACGACTTCGAAGCGCTGCGCGAGTTCTTTACCTCGGGCACCTTGATTGCCTTGGTCGACCTGCCGTTCATCTTTCTGTTTCTTGCCATCATTTGGTTGATCGGCGGACCGATCGCCGTGGTGCCGTTGGCCGCCGTTCCCGCAGTCATCCTTGTCGGACTGGTTTTGCAAATGCCGCTGCGCCGGGTGGTCGAGCGTATGCAGCGGGAATCGGCGCAGAAACACGCCATGTTGGTCGAAACCATCGAAGGTCTTGAGGCGGTCAAGGCGGTCGGCGGCGAAGGCCGCATCCAACGCCAGTGGGAAAAGCTGACCGGTAGTGCTGGCGAATCGGCGCGGCGCGCCCGAATGTACGCCATGCTGTCGACCAGTTTCGCTGCGGTCGCGACGCAGATTGCCACCGTCGGTGTGGTCATCTTCGGCGTCTACCGGATCAGCGACGGCGAGCTTAGTGTCGGCGGCCTGGTCGCCTGCACCATCCTGACGGGCCGAGCGCTGGTGCCGCTTGGCGCCATCGCCGCCATGCTGGTCCGCCTGCAACAGTCCCGGCTGGCGCTCAAATCCCTCGACCGGTTGATGCAGGCGCCGCTCGAACGGCCGCCGGAGCGGACTTTCCTGCATCGCCCGCATTTAGCCGGCGCCATTCGCTTCGACAGCGTGTGTTTTCGCTATCCGGGCCAAGACAACGACTGCCTCAAGGACGTGTCGTTCGCGGTCGAGCCGGGTGAGCGGGTCGGCGTCGTCGGCCGCATCGGCTCCGGCAAGACCACCTTGGCGCGGCTGTTGATGGGCCTCTATGAGCCGCAAGCCGGTTCGGTGTTGTTCGACGGCACGGACTTGCGCCAAATCGAGCCGGCCGACATACGCGGCAACATCGGCTACGTGCCCCAGGACGGCTATCTGTTTTACGGCACGGTGCGCGACAACATCGCCTTCGGCGCGCCCGGCATCGACGACAGCGCCGTGCAACGGGCGGCGCAGATCTCCGGTACCGGCGACTTCATCAAACAGAACTCGGCCGGATTCGATCTGCAGGTCGGCGAGCGTGGCTCGGCGCTTTCCGGCGGCCAGCGCCAGGCCATTCTCATGGCCCGGGCATTGGTCAGGAACCCGCCGATCCTGCTGTTCGACGAACCCACCAGTTCCATGGACCGGTTGACCGAAACCCAGTTGATCGGCCGCTTGCAACAGGTCGTCGACGGCCAAACCATGATCATGTTCACCCACCGTAATTCGCTGTTGAAATTGGTCGACCGAGTGATCGTGCTGGACGGCGGCCGCATTGTCGCCGACGGCCCCCGCGACCAGGTGATCGAGGCGCTGAAACAGGGCCGGATCCGGCCGTCCGACATGACAAACTGAAGGAGCCACGCCATGCTCGGTGGCGGCCACAAGGCCGACGATCTCGATTTCATGCCCGACGCCATCGCCGCGGCCAAACGCGGCGGCGCTCGCGGCGCCTATGTTTTGAGCCTGTTGGTCGTGCTGTTCGTTGTCGGCTTTGCGGTTTGGGCTGAGCGCGCCGAGCTGGAAGAAGTCACCCGTGGCGAAGGCCGGGTCATTCCATCCGGCCGCGTGCAGGTGATCCAGCATTTGGAGGGCGGCATACTGGCCGACCTGGCGGTAAACGAAGGCGACGTGGTCGAAAAAGGCGCGATCCTGGTCCGCATCGATAACACCGTCGCCGGATCGAGCTATCGCGAAACCCGATCGCATTATCTAGGCCTGCTCGCCGAAATCGCCCGGCTCGAGGCCGAGATCGAAGAGCGCGCGCCGTCCTTTCCCGACGCGGTACGGACCGAAGCGAAGGAAATGATGGCCGATCAAGTGGCGTTTCTGGCAGCCCGCCGGCAGGAGCTGGCGGCCAAGCTCGCCGTACAGCAAAGCCAGGTCGAGCAGCGGGGCCAAGAAATCAACGAGATCAAAAGCCGGGAGGCGCAGCTCGGCCGCAGCCTGGCGCTGGCTCGTGAAGAACGCAAAATCACCGAACCGCTGGTTCGCCAAGGCGTCATGTCGCGGGTCAATTTGTTACGGCTCGATCGCGACATCAACGATCTGGCCGGTGAGCGCAAGACCCTGCAACTCGCCCGCCAGCGCGCCGTGACGGCACTCCGCCAATCGCGCCAGCGCCTCACCGAAATCACCCTAACCGCCAAATCGGCCGCGGCCACGGATCTCATACAACGCCGCGCCGAACTGGAGGGCATCGAGGAGCAGCTGGTCGCCGGCGAAAACCGATTTACCCGCACGGAAATCCGCTCGCCGGCCCGCGGCATCGTCAAGGACTTGAGGGTCACCACCATCGGCGGCGTGGTGCGGGCGGGCGAAGACATCATGGAAATCGTGCCGGTCGACGACCGGTTGTTGATCGAAGCCGATATCCGGCCCCAGGACATCGCCTTCCTGCAGCCAGGCTTGCCGGCGGTGATCAAGATTTCGGCCTACGATTTCTCGGTCTACAAAGGCATGAAGGCGCGCCTGGTCAGGATCAGTGCCGACACCATCGAAAACGACATGGGCGAGCGCTTCTACCGCGCCGTCCTGGAAGTCGACGACCCGGTCCTGCGCCACAAGGACGAGGATCTGCCGATCATTCCCGGCATGACGGCCACGGCCGAAATCATCACCGGCAAGAAAACCGTGTTGGACTATCTCCTGAACCCAATCCTGACCGCCCGCAACCAGGCACTGCGGGAGCGTTGATCGCAGTCTCGTTAACCCTATCGCTTAGCGCTCTCTTTACCGTTTCTTTCAATCCCGAATTAAGCCCGAGAAACCACACTCTGCCGATAAACGGCAGGGGCAAAAGCTGTGTTGCGACGGTGGGCATATCTTCTGGTATTGACGGCCCTCGCCGGCCCGGTCGGCGCGGCATCGGCCGACGACCGGCTGCAATCGGCAAGTGCCAAGCCGGTCGGCCTGTTCGGCTCCATCGAGTTTCGCGGCGGGCCGCTCGAGCCTTCGCACCAATGGCAGGGTGTGTTACAGCGGATGGACCGCGAACAAAGGACCATGGCCGCCTGTCTCGCCGATGACAGCGCCTGCGGCACGGCGACACTCGCGCACTGGCGCCGGCAATTGCTGGCCGCCGCAAGCCCGGACCGACGTGCCATGGTCGGCCGAATCAACCGCTTCTTCAACCAATGGCCCTATCGTTCCGACACCGAAACCTATGCGGCGGAGGAGCATTGGGCGAGCCCGGTCGAGTTCATGGACCGCTCCGGCGATTGCGAGGATTATGCGATCGCCAAGTTCTTCGCGCTGCGCTTGCTCGGCGTCGAAAACCAGGACCTGCGGATCGTCACCTTGATCAACCGAGCAACCGGCGGCGCCCATGCCGTGCTCGCGGTCAATTCCGGCGGCGAAACCCTGATCCTGGACAGCAAATCCGACGCGGTCCTGCCTGACACCGCCTATGGCCATTACGCGCCTTTGGTCTCGGTCAACGAAACCACGCGCTGGTCCCATATCACCCTTCGCCCCGCCAACGGCCCGCAAGGCTGAGGGGCTGCGGCTGCCGGCGAGTCAATCAAGCGCGGCGTTAGCCGCACCAATATTTCAATCAATAAGTCACGTCACCGCCATTTGTCTGCGATTGTAAGTAGTTGATTATAGACATTGGCTTTTGATATCGTCTCCGAATGCGAAAAACAGGCGAAATAATTCAACTCAGCGCGGTAGATCTCGTCGGACACCTGAACTGTCGGCATTTAACGAACCTAGAACGCATGGTATCGCAGGACGAACTGGCGAAACCCAAAGGTACGAGTTTACTGCTAGAGATATTGTGGGAACGCGGTGCCGCCCACGAACAGGAATACATCGACCATTTGGAAAGCACGGGCTATCAGGTTGTCCGAATTGAGGGGTTTGACGTCGACGACGCCCATGTCGATCTTACGATTGAGGCGATGCGCGACGGCGCCGAAGTTATCGTTCAAGGCGCCCTCGCCAACGAAACTTGGGGCGGGCGCGCCGATATTCTAAGGCGCATCCCCACCAACAGTGCGTTAGGCGCGTGGTCTTATGACGTGATCGACACGAAACTCGCTCGGCATACGAAAGCTGGAACAATCCTGCAGCTTTGTTTGTATTCGGACCTTGTCGCCGAGATTCAACAGCACCCGCCACAAAACATGTCCGTGGTTACCCCGTGGTCCGACTATGCGCCACAAACCTTCAAGACGGCTGACTTCGGTGCCTATTACCGGTTGGTAAAGGCGAGCCTCGAAAGTTCGATATCCCACGAATCCAACGGCGGAACTTACCCAGAACCTTGCGATTTTTGTGAGATTTGCCACTGGCGCATGCGATGCGAGGCGGAGCGCAGGAAAGATGATCATCTATGTTTGGTCGCCGACATTAAAAAGCTACATACAAACGAACTTAGGGCTCGTGGTATTAGTACAACCGGTGAATTGGCCGACCTGGCACTTCCTCTGCCATGGAAACCCGAGCGCGGGGCAGTCAAAACCTACGAACGCATTCGAGACCAAGCGCGCGTACAAGTGGAAGGACGTGTGAAGGGCGAGCCCTTCTATGAAACACTGGAAGTTGAACCTGGACATGGGTTGGCTCGACTGCCGACCCCATCGCCCGGCGACATATTCTTCGACCTCGAAGGCGATGCTTTCGTCGGAGACGGCGGTATCGAGTATTTATTCGGATATGTCACCTGCGACGATAAAACGCTCCCCTACAACGGCGAATGGGCTTTTACGCGCGAAACCGAGAAGCAGGCTTTTCAGCGTTTCGTCGATTTTGCTGTGGAACGCCGACAACAATTTCCCGATTATCACATCTATCATTACGCATCGTACGAGCCGACCGCACTCAAGCACCTGATGGGGCGGTATGCAACGCGAGAAGAAGCGGTTGATTGGATGCTTCGCGCGGGTTTGCTCGTCGACCTCTTCGCGGTCGTCAAACGCGGCGTTCGGGCGAGTGTGGAAGGGTATTCCCTCAAGAATCTGGAAGTGTTTTACGGCTATCAAAGAAAGACCGACCTGCGGCTTGCCAATTACGCCATCAACCAAGTTAGAGCTTGTCTTGAATTATCGGATCCCGCCAGCATCCGTGAAGAAAGCAAATCAATTGTCGAGACATACAATCGGGATGACTGCGTTTCCACCTATCAGCTCAGGAACTGGTTGGAGGAAATTCGGGCATCTTTGATCGGCCAAGGAACGAGCATCGATCGACCAATTCCGAGAAGCGGTGACGCAAGCGAAAATGTCGGAGAAAGGCAAGAAAGGGTTGATTGGCTAACAGCGCGTCTGGTCGAGAACATGCCCGTCGACGAGGAATCCCGCACGTCGGCGCAACAAGTCAATTGGACTTTGGCAAGTGTGCTAGATTGGCATTGGCGTGAGAAAAAAGCCGACTCGTGGGAATACTTTCATTTTAAAGACTTGTCATCGGAAGAGCTATACGACGAACGAAGAGGCGTTGCCGGCTTAGAATTCGTTGGTGAATTCAATGACGACAAGAAACGACCAATTTGTCGTTTCCGATTTCCAACCCAAGAAATCGACTTTGAGCGGGATAAAGAATTGTGCGCGGTTGGGGGAGACACAATTGGGAATTTGGTCTCAATTTCTCTCAAGGATCGGACCATAGATATCAAAATGCGCCAGCATGCGGCGCGCCCAGATGCTATTTTCGCGCGTCGAAGAGGGCCTAAAACAACAATTCTCGCGAACTCGTTATTTGATTGTGGCGAAAATTTCACCGATCACCAACCGTCTGGATCAAGCGCCTATAACGTCGCTTGGGATCTTTTATCAAAGGCTCCTCCCAATGTGGAAAACGGCAACCTAAGGAAGGCAACCGAGACGGCACTAGACGCAGCCATTCGACTCGCAACAAGCCTACAAAGCGGTGTGCTTCCGATCCAAGGCCCGCCAGGTGCCGGCAAGACCTTCACCGGGGCAAGGATGATATGCGAATTGGTCGCAAATGGCGCGAAAGTCGGGATCACCGCAAACAGTCACAAGGTTATTCGAAATCTATTGGATGAGACACTGAATGCGGCAAAGAAGCGCGAGTTGGGCATTAGTTGCGTTGAGAAGGTCTCAAACGGACGAGGCGACGACGGTCAGATAAAAATTGTAGAAAAGAACGATCTAGTGTTCAACGCACTCAAATCCACGTGCCAGGTCGCTGGCGGCACGGCTTGGCTTTGGGCGCGGCCGGAGGCGTGTCGATCAGTCGACGTTTTGTTCGTGGACGAAGCAGCCCAGATGTCCTTGGCCAATGTCCTTGCCATATCACGCGCGGCGCCGAGTCTTGTGTTGCTGGGAGATCCGCAGCAGCTTGATCAACCGATGAAGGGCAGTCACCCGGACGGTGCCGACGTCTCAGCGCTGGCGCACTTGTTGGGTGATCGGCAGACGATTGATCCGAAACACGGCATATTTCTTGAAGAGACATGGCGGTTGCACCCCGATCTATGTGCCTTTACCTCCGAATTGTTTTACGAAGGTAACCTGCGTTCGAGGCCTGGCCTAGAGAATCAAACCATTCTGTCTGATGGCCCGATCCAAGGCAGCGGCCTGCGTTTTCTCCCGGTCCCCCACGACGGAAATCGAAACGCCTCTTCAGAAGAAGCAGCCAAAGTCGCCTCTTTGGTCGAAAGTCTAGTTTGCGGAAAATCAGCATGGGTTGACGAGAAAAAGGAAGAGCACCCGATCACTTTGGAGGACATACTGATCATCGCGCCCTACAACGCGCAAGTGATTGAGCTACAACATCACCTCCCTGGAGCACGTGTTGGAACAGTTGACAAATTTCAGGGGCAGGAAGCGCCAATTTCAGTATATTCTTTGGCCACCTCGACGCCCGCTGACGCGCCACACGGAATGGAATTTCTCTACAGCCTCAATCGGCTGAACGTGGCAACGTCACGTGCTCGCGCCGTTAGCATTGTCGTTGGATCACCGCGCCTGTTCGAACCCGACTGCCGAACACCACGGCAAATGCAATTGGCCAACGCATTCTGTCGATACCGCGAAATGGCCGACATAGTCGCTCTGTAGAGCCCTCACGCCGTGTTCTTTTTGGCGCCGCCGCCATAGATTGCCAGCTTTTCGTCCTCGCCTATCGGGCCGTCGGCTGTTTCCGGCGTCGCGATGTAGTGCGCCGGCGGGGCCTCGCCGCGATCGTGGCGGGCGCGGGCTTCGGCCGGGGTCTCGAGCTCGGCGCCCATGGCCATTGCTTCTTTGCGAGCCGCCGGCTGTGGGTTCAGGTCGTTGGGCGCCGGCATCAGGTTGGCCGTGTGGTACGCCATCTTCTGTTTTGTCGGATCGACCGAGCGGTCGAGGTTGAGGTCACGCTGATTGACGCCTTTGACCGGCTCCACGCAGACCCCGTCGATAACCTCCAAATCGAACCACCATTTCTTGGCCGGATTGCGCCGGCCCTTGCCGAGGTAGTCGTCGAGCTTGACGGCAATCGGCACGAGCAGCGGTTTCAGCCAGCGGGCATTGACGCCGCACCAGCTGGCAATCCGCTCCAACAGCGGCCCATCGGCGGTTACGACCTTGTTCAGCGGACACATCTTCATGCAGCGGCCGCAGGCTGAACCGCGGGCATTGGTCAACCGATAGCGGGCGCAGCGTTCGGCGTCCGGCTTCCACATCTCGTAGCCGTTGAACATCACCTTGTCGCCCCACGAGATGGCGTCGCACGGGCATTCGCGAGCGCATTTCAGGCAGTTATTGCAGAAATACTGCAGGCCGAAGTCGATCGGCTTGTCGGGCTCGAGCGGCATGTCGGTGGTCAGGACCACGGATTTGAAACGCGGCCCAACAAAAGGATTGAGCACCAGCTCACCGATGCGGGACAGCTCGCCAAGCCCGGCCAGCAACACCAATGGAATATGTAACAGGTCGCTATCGACATTGGTTTGCGAGCGCGCCGGAAAGCCAAGCCGGCGCAACGTATCGGCCATCACGCCGGAGATTTCGGCGCCACGCAGATAGGCGCGCATCGACTGCGTGCCGGAGATCCAGTCATCGCCGGACGCCCCCTCCATGGTGTCGAACTCCTGGTCGATCAACATGACCACTGCGTATTTGTGGTAGGGCTCGATCGGCCGGCCGTCACTGCCGTGGGAGAACCAGGCATAATTCGGGATCTCGCAGATGCCGGTAAGGTCGGCGCCGAGCAGATATGACAGCGATTTGAGCGCCCGCGTATTGGCGGCCGCGTCGTCGTAAGTGCCGGCTTCGGTGTCAGGGTCCGGGTCGCCGCCCTGGATCGGCACCATGGCGCGCATCGACGCCATCATGCCCGAGGTGTGCGGTTGCTTGAAAGCAAAGCGATTGCGCTCGCGCTTGGCTTTGTCGCCGAGATCGCCGCGCGCCGCGCGCTCGAAAAACGCCGCGCGCTTCGGCACCCGCGGCACCTCGTCATCAAGCACCAGGGTGGTCGGCCGGTCGACCCGTTTCACGGTTTCCATGGGATAGGCACTAAGGTGCGTCGCCCGTTTGGCGCGACGGCGGCGCTCCCGGCCCGAGGTCGCGCCGTTCTGTCCCAGCCAGTAGCGCAGACCGCGCGCGGTCAACGCGGCGGCGGCCAACGGCCGATCACATTCCAGGTCGTAGGATGTGGAAACCACGGCGATCGAGAAATTGTGATCAAAAAACGGATTGCGCAGGGTGTCGCCGTCACGCACCACCAAACCCGCCAGTACCGCCAAGCGCTCGACATCCAACCCGCCCGCGCCATGCACGTGGGCGCGGGCCGGCCAGCCGAGCCGGCAAATATGCCCGCCCAGGCAGACCGCGATGCCGCCGATGCGGCACGCGGCAGCCTCCTCGATGGCCGGCGCGATCCATGGCCGTGCCGGATTGCCCGGCTCCGGCACGCGGCCATGTTCCAACAGCAGCACCACGGCAAAGTCATGGTCCTCGGCTTCGGCCCCCTGCACCCAGGCATTGGCAGGAATACGGCAGATACCGACTTGCGATGCATTCATGAAATAGCCGTAACCCTTGACATCGACCATGCGCCGATGGGGATCGTCGGGTACCGGCGCCCGAGCCTCGGTCGGCTCGTCGACAGCGGTTTCGACAAACAATTCCAGATAATCGCGGAGCGCCGACGCCAGCGGCCCGTCGGCCGGGGCCGCCCAACCAGTGATCGCCACTTTCGGGCGGGTCGCCTCCGCGACGAGGACGGCGTCATCGCGCGGCAGCGCTTCAAAGGGAAACGGCCCCAAATGGTAGGGCCGATCAGTAGCGGCAGTCGTGAAAAACATCTGGTCGGCCCTTTCGGTAAGCGTCGGACGATCCTAGCAGAAGCGACCGCCTGATCGACATGGCAAATCGCAACGGGCTTTCGCGGCCGCCGTAATTTCTTTAGGTTGGTCGGATTAAGTGGCCGTAACTACACCAACGCGGTGTGGTAGCGGTATGTGAGCAATTGTGACTGGATCTATTATGTCGGTTGATACTTCGATGGCGCCCGCCCCTTCATTTACGCAGTTGGCATTTGGCGATGGCACACCTAAAAAGGCTTTCTATACGGCATTGGTCGTCGGAACCATATTGGCTGTGATCAATCACGGCGATGTTATTCTTCAAGGCGAATGGCCGCCGGTCCTCAAAGTGGGGTTAACCTATTGCGTACCATATTGCGTTACGACCTGGGGTGCGATTACCGGCAAGCGGGCGCAATGGAAACGATCACAGGACTAACCACTGTCTACGGCCGGCTTTGCCGGTACCTGGAGCTGGGCGCATGAAACTTGAGGACTTCTTCAATCAGGGCAATATCATCGACCTCAGTTTCTTCAATTTTCGCAACGCCATTACCGCCGCCTACTACGCCAATCAGCAGTTGGAAATTCTCAAAGTCAACGAGAATTTCTGCTCGTTTTTCCCGGTCCTCGGCAACGTCACAAACGCCTATTTCCCCGATGTCCTGCAGCAGCTCGGCGTGCCCGGGAAGCAAATCGAGGATTTTGAGAAAGGCCTCGCGGAACGGGGGTTTGTCCTAATTCCACAGGTGCATATTCGCCTGAACGATTCAGACCGTGTGTTTTCTTTATTGTCGACCAAGACCACGGACGAAAGCTTTTCCTATTTGAACGGCGTTCAAGGACAATTTGTAGACCGTACAGAAGAATGGAAGCTAAAACGCGAACGCGAGGAGCTGTTAGAGCAAAAAATCCAAGACCGCGAAATCATTGAAGCAAAAAGTCAACAGCTTGAAAATTTGGCGATGCGGCTCGCGAAATACCTTTCCCCACAAATATACGAAAGCATCTTTTCCGAATCCCAAGGTGCAACCCAAACAACGGCGAGAAAGAACCTGACCATCTTTTTCTCCGACATCGAGCAATTCACCGACCTCAGCGATACACTGGAACCGGAGCGGCTTGCCGCGGTCATCAACTCCTACCTGTCGGAAATGGCTTCGATTGCGATCGAATGCGGCGGCACCATCGACAAATTCATCGGTGACGCAGTGATGGTATTCTTCGGTGATCCCGAGACTGAAGGCGAACAGGAAGACGCCCTGAAGTGCATCGAAATGGCCATTCGCATGAAGAACCGCGTGGCCGAGCTGCAACGCCACTGGAAGAAGCTGGGTGTGGCGAAAGGCATTCGGGTACGGATGGGTATCACTACGGGCTTTTGCACGGTCGGGAATTTCGGATCGGAACAGCGCCTGGATTACACTGTCCTCGGCAGCCCGGTGAATCTCGCTGCCCGACTGCAAACGCTAGCGCCGGCGGATAGCGTGCTGGTCGACGAGAATACCCACAACCTGATCAACGAATATGTCGCCTGCGAGCCTTTCGACGAAATCGCGCCGAAAGGCTTCGCGCGGCCTGTGCAGATTTATCAGGCGCACGACTTCTTGTCGGATGGGCACCGGGAGAAGCGCCGACGGTTGTCGCTCGTTGGTGAGCGGGTTGAAGTTAATGTGTTCGATAGCTCCGACATTCGCGCAGCCATCGCCGAACTACGCCGAATACAGGACGAGTTCGAGCAACAAATTGGCGAAGGTGATTGAATCTGTTGCAAGTAAATTCAAATAAAACGCGCAACTATACCCTTCGCTGTTAATGTGCCACCATTGAAGCCAAACTAATAAACGGTTCCGCTGAACCCGTTGTATCGGGAGGTTCGTTTAGCGTTGGTGGTTTGGAAAACGGCGCTTCAGATAATTTTTTCGATCGCTCTGACGGTCGGGCCGGCCGAAGTTGCGTTTGGCCAGATCTCAACCGATGGCACGACCGGACGCGCCGTCAGCTTGGCCGGGCCGGACTATGCGATCAAGGCAGACCTTGGCCGTCATGTCGGCGCCAACCTATTCCACAGCTTCGGTCAATTCCACATCGGCACCGGTGAAAGCGCGACATTCAGCGGCCCAGAATCTGTTCGCCGTATCATTTCGCGGGTGACGGGCGGCGCCAGTTCGACAATTGACGGTCTGCTGCGCGCGACCATACCCGAAGCCGACTTTTATTTGATCAACCCAGCCGGACTGATGTTTGGGCCCAATGCCCAATTGGACATAGGCGGATCCTTTTGGGCCGCCAGCGCCAATCATATCGACTTCACCGACGGTAGCCGCTTTTCCGCGACTAACCCAGACGGCGGATCGTTCACTATCGCCGCGCCAGCGTCGTTCGGGTTTCTCGAGGGGGCCGCGCCGGGCGGCATCGCAATGAACGGCGCGTCTTTCGATCTTCGAGACGGCCGCGGCCTATCGTTGGTCGGTGGCCGAATAAATTTGCAAGCCACGTTCATTGAGACGCCGGGCGGCGACATCCGCCTCACTGGCGCCGGGCCCGGAACAACGGTCGCCGTCGACGCCGTCAGTGCTACTGACGCCATTGATACGAGCGGCAGCATCGACATTGAGGGCGGTGCGCTGCTAGCGCCATCGACCCGAACGCAAAGCGGCAGCGTTGGCCTCGCTGCCAATTCCATCGAAATTCGGTCGGGGTCACGATTTCCGCGGGCGCGTGTTCGCAGCGATACGCGAACCGCCATGGAGGGCGGCACCGTGACAGTCGCCGCCGGCACGCTCGTGGTCGAGCATGCGTTCCTGACCGCCAATAGCCACAGCGCCGGAAATGCCGGAACAGTCGATGTGTCGGTGAGCGGCCGTTTTCTGCTGGACGGCAATGTCGCGCCGACCGAAGCCGTTGAGCTGCTGGGCCGCGCTGGCCTTGACGCCCGGTCCGTGCGGGACGCCACCGGCGACGCTGGGACAGTAAGCGTACAAGCGGGCCGGTTCGAAATCATCGATCGGGGACGAATTCGGGCGACGGCGGAGGGCAATGGCGACGGCGGTACGATCCGGATCACCGGCGGCCATGTGTCGATGACAACCGGCGCCCGCATCGAAACGTCGACGTTCCGCCGCGGCGACGTCGGCACAATAATCGTCGATATCGATGAGCTGACCCTCTCCGGCGGCGCCATCATCAACGAGATCAACGGCGTCAACCGTGCCACCGGCGGTGGCGGCCGCATGGACATCACGGCAAATACCATTCGCCTGGATCGGAACGGACGCATTCTCACCGATGTGCTCGGCCCGGGCAATGCCGGCCCCATGACGGTCAATGCCGACCATATTGTCATCGATGGCGCCAACGCCGATTTCAACCCCTTCTTCAATTTCGCCGACAGAGGTCCCTATGTCGGCATCGGTTGCCGCGCTCTGGCCGGTGGCGGCAATTGCGGGCCGGTTCGCGTCCACGCGAGAATCATTGATATGCCAAGCGGCGGCCTGATCGAATCCTCCGCCTTCGGCGGTATTAATCGACGGTTCCAGGGTGGTGACGCCAGCACCGTCACGGTAACCGCGGACGAACGGCTGGTACTCGGCGGCGGGCCGTTCAACACCACCAACAAAGGCAGAACCATCCATCAATCTCAAATTCGCAGTAAAATTTCTTCGAACGCGCTCGGTCGGGCAGGCGAAATCATCGTCAACGCCGGTGACTTGATCATTAAGGACGCCGGTCTGATTAACAACGGTACGTCGGGATTCGAGGACGGCGGCCCGGTTACCATCACCGCCGACACCATCACCATAGATGGCCAGTTCCCGGCAGATATTCGTAAGTCCGGACGGGATATGGAAGGCAATGTCTTTTCCGGAATCGTCACCGAAAGCGTTTTGGTCGACTGCTGCGATCAGCGATTCACCAACGATGTTACTGTGCCCGGCGACGCCGGCACGATTGACATCACCGCCAACAAAATCGAACTCCGCCGGGGTGGCACGATTACCAGCAGTTCGGGCACGAACAGCAGTGCCGGCTTCGTCGAGATCACGGCCGACACCATTTCGCTGACCGACGGCGGATCGATCACCGTTGCCGCGTCGGCCGCCGGCGACGCCGGATCGATCGCCATTTCCGCCGGTGTCTTAAACATCACCAAAGGCGGCGTGGTCTCGGCGTCAACAATCGACAGTGGCGGCGGCAGCATCGCCGTTACGGCGCGGGATGTTATCGTCTCTGATCAGGGCCGGATTGCGTCATCCAGCACCGGCATCGGATTCGCCGGCGATATTCTGGTTCGGGCCTCGGAAAAACTGCGGCTACTTGGCGGCAAGATTACCGCGGAAGCCGCAGAAGGTAACGGCGGCAACATCACCATCGAGGTCGGCGACCTGGTCGAACTCAACAAAGCCGCCATCACCACCACGGTCGCCAGCAACGTCGGTAACGGCGGCAATATAGACATCGATCCAAAGTTCATCGTGCTTATCGACAGCCGTATCATCGCCAATGCATCGGCCGGTGCCGGCGGCGCCATCCGCTTGACCGCCGACAACATTCTCGCTGACAGCCAAAGCGTCATTTCAGCATCATCCGACCTTGGCATCGACGGCACGGTGGCAATCGACGCGCCGGACACCGATCTCACCGGCGGGTTGGCGACCTTGAGTGCTGAGTTTCTCAATGCCGCGGCGCTGTTGGCCCAGCAATGCGCGGCGCGTGGTGGGCAAACCGTCGCTTCATTGACCGCGGCCGGCCGCGGCAGCCTGCCAAGCGGCCCAAACCAGTACCAGGTCGCGCACTATTTCATCGGATCGCAAAACGGCGCGAACGCCGAGCCGCCGAATCCCGCGATGTCCAATTTACTCAGCCATGCCAGCACAATTGCACCGGGAAAACGCAGGGACCGGAAATTCCAAGTTTTATCGCTTCGCTGCGAAACCTAGAGCGGCTCTCGACCTTTTCCGCGTTTATCAGCTCGTCTCAACTTTTCGGGATCATGCCGGGGCGGCACAAAACACGACGACAACGCGGTCGTTCCTTGACCACGCATTCCGACGCCGAACGAACTGTGGTGTGGGTTACTTCTTTTTCTTTCTTGGCCCCAAAACAGAAGCTTTTTGCAGCGCCGACTGCAATTCGCCGTTGCCGTGGGCCTTTTTTACGTCTTGAAGTACTTTGACGACATCGCCGACGTCAACGGGCCCAAGTGTCGTTTTGGTCGTTCCTTTGATAACCATCGGGCGTGCGCCATAGCGCATCGTGATCCAGGCCTTGCCCGAATCTGCATCGCGCGTCACCCAACTCTTCGCATCTTTTGCCCCGGGCTTGTACGCTTTCGCCTGAGCGATTTGTTTTTCCAAGCCAGCAAGAAAGTTCTTGTTCACTTTATCCATGACGTCGCGTTTTTCTCGCGCCTTGGTGATTTTTGGCGGTTTGCTGGTCACTTGATATTGTTCGAGGAGGCCCATCAATACTTCTCCTGGGAATTAGTCGAATCATTCGCCCAACCATAACCGATGAACGGTGCAGTTGCCTACGCATAATTACGGGAATTACGCACGGGTTGGTGGTTGCTTGATTTTTGGCAATGTCGCCGTGTAGTGCCGCTCGACGTCTGTCGTTCTGGTTCAGCTCTGTCGGTCCAATGGCGGATGCGAACTGCTTCTACCCCAACGGTCAAGCTGTCCCGGTAATAGCCGACCATGAGCGGCGTCATCGTCACTTCCCGCAACCGATCGATGACCGCGCCATGCCAATTCGCGCAAACATATCGCGGTCGCAATCAAATAATACATGAATGGTTGAAACGCGATGCCGATAAAAAAGCTGCCCACGAGATAAACGAGAAGCGATTGCCGGGTGGCAGAAGCCAGTCCGGCGATCCAGACGCCTTCCTCGCTTTTTGGCGGGTCTGAGCTGGATTGGTTTAGGAACCTAATAGTCAAAAATATTAGACAACCAAAAACAGCGAGACCGATAAAACCGTGCTCGCCAAGAACTTCAAAGTAGGAGCTGTGAAACGCCCTACCTTTCATCTTGATGGTATGGTCAGGGTTCAAAGGATGGGGAATTTCGATCTCATTTATCCGATAGGCATCGAAACCACCGCCGTGAGGATTTTCTGATACAAACTTAATCGTCCATTTCCAGACAGCAATCCGTCCAGCATTGGAAGATTCCATTTCATAATCCTTGATCGTCGACATCCGGTATTGCCATGACTGGTCGACAAAAAATGTGGCTGTTCCCGTCAGCAAAATCAATCCGATCAGATGAATGAACTTACGCGACGAACCGAACCATCTCAGGGTCATCAAGACACACAAAGAAACCAGTCCCGTCCTCGACGTGGTCCCGATCGCGGTAAGGACTGCAACGGCTGAAAACCCGTACATCATCAATCTTGAAAATAAGATTCTGGGTAGTATTTGTGAATTGTCAGCGAAGTACAGCAACAAGGGTATAATCGAAACAGCCGTCAGGGCAACTGTACTGCCCTCACCCAGTCCTAGGTTGGACGAGTAGAGCCCCAGATATACGCCGTAGCCACCACCGGAAATTGCTGTTTTGATGCCAAAACTCAACAAGGTACCGCCGACAGAGAAAAGGATCGTCAGCAGCAACGCTTCGATCTGAACACGTGTTCGAAACAAATATGGTACAAATATCGTAAAACAAACGACCTTGATCGCCCACCCCCACTTTACTTCCGCCGCTCCAGGTGAAACGGCCCAATGCAACGTAAGAGTGATCCAGCCTGCGAACAGAGCCAAAAATACGAACACAATATTAAATCGGGGCGGATTTTTGCGGTCGAGAAGCAGATAGGCCGCAAAGGTTGCTATCGCAATAAGATAAGAAATAGATATGCCGCTCAACAAAGAGTAATCAATGCGCTGCGGACTGAATATATCCACCCACACATATCCGAGGCCGAGAATGAAGGGATTGAACACGCCCATTCCGAAAAATGCGAGAAATGAAAATAGCAGAATCAGATCCCTCATAGCGCTTGCACTTCGGACTTCCGTTGCCTGCGCCGAATGGTCGCGATTTGAGAGGTATAGACCATTCTTGGCCTACCGCTGGTCGGTGTTTCTTGATTCATGTTCCTGTGCCGCGTTAGCGTCAATATTGTCAGGCTGCGAACGATTCCTAAAAAAACCATCAAACTCCAAAATAAATGCGCGAATCGCGACAAATATCACCAAACAGCAACTAATTAAAATTGCAACCGCATCGATCATGACCTGAACATCATTTCGTTCGCTAACAGGATTTTCATGTAGTCTAAACCTCCAGAAATGATATCATTATTTCTACATTATTGCAGAGTTATTTGGCCGGTGTACTCCAAGAACGACCCATTTTGCGGGTCGCCAATCTTCTTTCCAAATCTGAGTTTGGCGGCGAGACACTCAAGCACGTTCTGGCAGTTTCCAATAATTTGTCACTTCAATCGATGGAGATTTCACGATCCTACTCATGACGCGGCGGCTTGATAATACGGAATTGTTTCCAAGAATCGTCTGACCAAGCGTCTCCGGCAATTGCGTACATCGTAATACTTGAAATGTAGTTTCGATGCTCGGAATTCATATAGTCAAATGCCGCATAATAGCGCGTCCTATTTTCATTTGCATTGACATTAAACATGGAAATGCCAATCTCCTCCGTCTCAACGCCGATTTCGCTCAAGACGGTTGCTTTCGTATCCGTCACGGAGACTGGTGCATTGGAAATCTCAAGATCTGCTTCCGCTTGAAATTTCTTAATGAGCACCAGGGGAAGGGCTCGAGCCTTGTCTCGTTTGAAATTCCTAGTGAACGGATTGCCTTCAGCGTCCAGTGCCTTTCCAAATTTGTTGCTATCCGAAATGTACATGTCCTCTGAACCGCCGCTTCCATGGTCGCTCATGACAATGATCATTGAATTGTCATAAGCACCAATACTTCTCAATTTATCAAAATAGCGTGCCAATTGCTTCAAATTCGCCTTGGCTTGATTGATATAATTTTGCCGATTATATTCGAAAGAGTCTTTAGTGAATTTCAGATTCCCGTCAACAATTAGAGGTCGATGAACACCCGTTGTATGGTAATATTTGAATGATTTTTGCTTACTTGTTTTTTCCGCCTTTAATACTGCGTTATTCACGAAAATATTTGTTGTATACTTTTCATCTACGGAAACCAATTTCTTAATTTTTGGCAAAGGTAACCTAGAAACTATGTCAGTTATAAGCCAATTACCATCATTGAAAATATATCGCTTGGCATAGTGTGGAAGAAATCGAAAAATAGTTAACTCAAACAAATGCAGTATTTCTTTGGCTTTTTTCTCTGTAAAATTTTCGTCTGAGTTCACGTTATCTGCTTTTTTCACTATATTGCGAGCTAATTCTTCACTAAAGTAAATAGATTCGTTACCCCAGCCAAGCCATGGATATAACTCAACGGCGTAACCAAGGTCCATTAGCAACTTCGGTATCGAGCGATTGAGATATTCGTTTCTCAAGTAATCATCTTTCGGATAGGAGTTATCATATATTGACCCTGTGAGAATCGATGGTATCGCTAGCTCCGTAAAAGTACTTCCGGAAGTCGCGTTTCGAAAGTACACAAATCCATCAAATATATCTCCATAGCTTGTTTCCGATTTTACTATTTCTAAGAATATGTCGGATTGAAATTCGTCAAGTAATATTAATATTATATTTTGATCTATTGAATATTCATACTTCGTACCTTCGATAACATTATAGTTTTTTGCCATATTCCTGTCTGGCTGCAATTTCCTATTACTATCTTCAAAAGCCATTCCCATCAGTTGCACGCAAATAAAAATTATTGATATATATCTTGAATGCCAATATATATTTTCGAACTTCACAATAGCTATCAGAATTGACAACAACCATATAGGGCTATCGACTATTCCGTTTGACCAGTATTCCCCCCAATTTATGACGCGGCCGTCAAGCGGGCCATAATTCCACGCCAATATATTGCTTTGAAACCAAATCAAGACTGACAATGTCAAAAGAATTGAAATGCCATTTCTATATTTCTTAACAGAAAATGTTTCGGAAATCAGCAAAAGGCACATCGTCAGTAAACCAATAGTGGCTGTTGAAATTGTAATGATAACTCCAAGTGAAATTTCATATTCTGAAATGTTTCCGACGTATATGGTTGCCGGTATGGAAAGAAAAATTGTAAAGTTAAAAAATAGCGCAACAATACTTGAAGTCAGAAGTCGCGATCGCCGAGTTTCGGGACGGGTAATATTTCTATTTCCGCTCTTCGCAATCCCACTAATTGACAAAGATCTGTAACGTTCTTTGATCCAAGCGAACATGAGATGTCACCTTTTATCGGGCTTTTGTCAATGCCGAGCATATCGTCAGGGCCGAGTTTGTGTCACGTCGAAAGCGCGTTCTCAAAATCTCGTCACGCAAAGCCGATCATTGATGACAATGCTTCTATACGCGAACGACTCGGTCGGCCTTTGACGTTGGTGAGCAGCATCCTACGCGTCCGCAAACAGTCATTCTCCAACTTGGATCCGATGGGCGAACCCGCTGGCGAATTGGCAAACAGTTTGGATCGCGGAAAGCCTCAACGCCAGACCACCGTTGGGGTGCATTCTTTCGACGTGATTCCATCCGTTGTATCAATCGATGGGGAGTTCATTCGGCGTCGTGACAATGCCGAACCTGAGAGCCCATTACTCAGTTTTGATGAATGCTCAGTTCTTGGTGCCAGTATCTAATGTTGTGGAGCACCAACTGGATTTGCCGACAAAGTGTTGATGTTTGCTAACCCGAACTGGGCCAAACCTTATCTTCGCCGTTCAAACTAAGCTTTCCAAGGACTTCAGCTAGCGCTCCAGCCATCATCTTCACAATGATGATATCATGCCCAATCGCTTCTGGCAGCAGGTCTTGACGTACTTCCAGCCTACAGCTTTAGCCGGCCCCAGACGCGGGCGCTTGCCTGATTTACCGAGCGAACGGCCGCGGCAACGTCGATGGTCAGCACGTCGCCATGCTCGACGATTGTATTACCGTCGACGATCACGCGATCGACGTCGTCGCCGGTCGCCGCCAGCACGAGGAATTGGAACGGGTCGTAAGCGGGCGCGGCCTTGGGCGTATCGATTTTCACCAACACGATATCCGCTTTGCAGCCCACCGCCAGACGCCCGAGATCGGGCCGGCTTAGGGCATCGGCGCCGCCTACCGTCGCCATGCGGAAAACGTCCTCGGCGCGGCCGGCTTCGGCCGAGTTTTCAACGACTTTGCAGATCACCGAAGCCATCCGCATCTCGTTGAACATATCAAACGGATAGGTATCCGTACCGAGGCACTGGTGAATACCCATATCCCGGTACTTCTGAATGGAGTTGATCACGCCGCCGCGGCGGGCTTTGACCCACGGCATGTGGCAAATTGTGGTGCGCGAATCGCGGAGCGCCACGGCCTCGTGCGGCGCCATGCTGTTTATGTCGCCATCCGCCGACATGACTTGGCCGTGGCCGATGATGAAGTCTGGTCCCAGCAATCCGGTTTCCATCATCAGCTCGACCGGCGTCTTCGATTCGGTTTCCCTCACCCGGGCATATTCATTGGGCGACAGGCCGGCGTGAATCTGGATCGGCAGCTTTAGCGCATCCGCGACCCGGCGGGTCTCGGTCAACAGCTCGCGATCGCATGTATCGATCTGACCCGGTGCCAACAGGGTGCGCAGCCGATCTTCGTAGCGGCCGTTCCAAGCCTCGCAAAACGCGACACAGGCTTCGAAGCGTGGACGTCCTTGCTTGGGATAGTCGCGATAGAACACGCCGGCATCGCCGTCTTGTCCATAATACCGGGTCCGGTATCGCGGCCCTGAATAGCAGCGCAATCCAGATCGGCCGGCAACGTCGGCCACCCGCTCGGTTATCACAATATCGCCATCGCCGCCGATTTCGAAGTCATAGCCCAACTCGACGACCGTTGTGGATCCGGTTCGGGCAAGCTCTGCAAAGGCGCATTCCGCCGCCGCGACCTGGGCCTCGGCGTCCGTAGCCTTACGGACCGCCGGCAAAATCTTGTAAAGCGCGACGAAATTCTGTGCCGATGCTTGGGCAGAGGAGCTGCCGACCTCTTCAATGTGGCCTTTGGTGTATACCGTATCCGTGACGTGCAGATGGGCATTGACCAAACCGGGAATGACCAAGCGTCCGGTCGCATCAATGGTCTGATCGACCACGCCATCATAGCCATTTCCGACGAATACAATTTCGTCGCCTTCGAAAACGACAACAGCGTCCTCGAGGACAGCATGGCGACCATCTGCCCACGCGATTACCGTACCGTTTTGAATGACAACGCGCATCTAGATGTGGAGTCTCATAAGGTTATTCAGATCCAATCCTGATCGGCTGATTGGTGTTCTACGTTTTATGCCAGCATGTGGTCTGTGCCAATTGTAATGATGCAGCCAGTGGGGCAGCTCGTGCTTTCGTTGCTCGGAAGTGTGATAGGCACGGGCATAAGCCCATTCTCTAAGACTTGACTGAATGAAGCGTTCGGCCTTGCCGTTGGTTTTGGGCGTGTAGGGTTTCGTATAGATATGTCGAATACCAAGGGCCTGGCAGAGCTTATTGAAGGCCCCGGATCGATAGCAGGAGCCGTTGTCAGTCATCACGCGGTCGATTTTGATGCCGAGGCCGTTGTAGTAGGCGACCATCGCCGTGAGGAAGGCTATGGCGCATTCCTTCCTCTCACTCTCGCGGACTTGCGAGAATGCAAGGCGGGAATGGTCGTCGATGGCAACGTGGACAAATTCCCAGCCAATGCCCCGAGCACTGCTCTGACCGTGGCGATCGCCCGTGATGCGATGGCCCATTCGATTGAATTTCCCCAGTTTCTTAATGTCCATGTGGATTATCTCACCGGGGGTTTTGCGTTCGTAGCGGCGCACCGGCTCGGCCGGTTCCAGATCCCGCCAGCGGTTGAGGCCATGGCGCACGAGAATGCGACCGACCGTGGCGCGGGACAGGCCGGTTTGGTCTGCAATACGGTCATAGATCCGCCTCTCTTTGCGCAACGCTATGACCTGCTTCTCGCGTGCCTCAGACTTCCGGTTCGGGCTTCGCAAGGGTCGCGAGGAGCGATCCTGTAATCCGTCCAAGCCGTATTCCCGATACCGATTACGCCACTTGTAAACGGTGCGCTCGCTGACCCCCATGGCGACAGCAACATCGCAAGGACGTTCGCCACGCTCAAGCCGGGCATTCAGTATCTCTCGACCTTTCGGGGTTAGGCGGGCATTCTTATGCATGTTCATTCGGTCCTGCTCCAGAAGCTTTTGTCTTTGCAAACTTCAGCTTCTCAGAGCGGGATCGAGTGAACAACCTATTGAGAGCTCACA
>Ga0315336_1000164_pt1 | contig 275536 bp, 268 predicted proteins | sample ASW5metaG_FD_204512 | JGI IMG/M metagenome (GOLD analysis project Ga0315336, IMG submission 204512) | Ammonia-oxidizing marine archaeal communities from Monterey Bay, California, United States - ASW #5 | ecosystem: Environmental > Aquatic > Marine > Intertidal zone | place: USA: California... | reverse complement strand
GCTTCGATGAGAATGCGCTCATTAAACTCAAGTGAAGGAATTACACGCAGCGCCAACGCCAGGTCATAGTTGAATGCCACCTGGACATAGCGCAGTCGATGATCTAGCCGTTCTCGCACTATTTCTTCTTGCTGCCCGTGAGTTCGCCGGCTATGCCCGCTAAATCAGAAGGCATGAATAAGACGATCTTTTCTGAGGGATCGGAAGCAATGTCACGAATAGTTTGCAAGGTACGCAAATGCAAAGCTCCAGGAGTCTTAGAGAGCCTCTCAGCGGCTTGGGCTAGGTTATCTGATGCAGTGAGCTCACCTTGTGAATTAATGATCATAGCGCGGCGTTCTCGCTCCGCCTCAGCCTGTTTGGCCATTGCCCGTTTCATTTCAGCCGGCAACTCCACCTCTTGAATTTTTATCGATTCGACATCGACACCCCAACCACTTGTTTCAGCATCCACAATTTCTTTGATGCTATTTGCGATTTGTTCTCGTTCAGTAAGCACATTATCCATCTCACTATTACCGATCACATCGCGCAATGCAGCTTGTGTGTATTGGCGTACGGCATAGATGTGATCTTCAATTTCAATGATCACGTCTTCAGGATTTACCACTTTGAAATAGACAACCGCGTTGACCAACATTGGAATATTGTCGCGCGTCATTACTTCCTGGCGCGGAATATCTGCCGTTTTAATGCGCATATCTACTTTTCGTATGGATTGTATTACCGGAATAATTACTGTTAAGCCCGGATTTCGTAGCCCGCCATATCGTCCCAGTGTAAAAACTACACCTCGCTCATACTGGTAAATGACCTTGATAGCCCCCAGTCCCAATAGTAAAACAATAAAAAATACGGCTCCGATTGCACAGCTCATCAGAACACCTAAATTTTCCATGCGGCCTCCGCTTGATTACATTGAACTCTGATTATAAAAGCAGCCGTGCCACTTTGGTTAACTATTCGCCAAGCGCGCCCGATGCATCGCTCGCCAATAATTCGGAGAGGTATGTAACACTCTGGGCAACCATCGAATCCCCGTCCGAATCAGCCTGGCTCCCAATTTATAAATCCGGTCTCTAGTAGCTCCCCAGGACAGGCCAAATCCACTTCGTAATTCTGGTGGCAGCGATCCCGCTGCAAAGACAGAAGTAATTGGCCAGGCTAATCGGGTCACCGAACTTAATAAGCTGCGTCCAACTTCTCTCCCTGCCGCAGACACCCGAATTTCACCACTCGCCATTTTCTTCGTCATCCAATGCTCAAATTCACTTCTACTTTCTGGAATTAAATGTTCAGGTATGCCCATTAATTTAGCAAAAAACCTGCTTTCTAAATAAAAACTATCCCATTGATCATGGCTAAGATCCGGCAGAAAAGTCCGATATGCATAATGCATAGAATCGATCAAGGTGGCAAAGACCCAGAAAAGTAATTCAGGATCATTGGCCCCATATACTTCGCCATCCAATTCACCCTCAACTGTTACATGGCGTGCATATATACGTTCCAGCGCCTGCCTTGATTCTGCACATGTGCCAAAAACGATTTGCTGTTGGGCTTTAAGCGTTGCAATAGCTCTAGTAAAGGCTTGCTCTCGAAAATTGCTGTGCTCCGCTACGCCTTGTGCCACTTTAGGATGCGATACTTGCATGAGTATGGCTCGGATTACGATAAGACCCAAAACGACTTCCCCATTGAGCCGCCAGGCCATACTCGTGGGTCCGAAAAATCCATTTACAGGGTCTTCAATTTTGGCCTCTTCGGCCTGGAGATGTGCCCGATAATCTTTAAAGGAAATCAAAGCTGATTTTGACATTAATTGATCATAACCAGCCCAGGCTATCAAAGCGTATCAATAGCCCTCAATATTATCGATCAGTTCCTCTTTATCCAACTATTTGAACAATCATTTCTCTAAGTCGTGCTTTATTATCAAAATCGATAAACACGATTTGTTGCCAGGTTCCAAGTGTTAGTTTCCCCCCAACAATAGGTATCGATAAGGATGGTCCCAATAACGCTGCTCGTACATGGCTATGGCCATTGCCATCTCCCCAGCGCGCATTGTGTTCATAGTGCCGATTTTGTGCTGCAATCTCATTGAACATACGCTGAAAATCTGCTAGCGCCCCTGATTCGTATTCAATTGTGGTTATTGCACTTGTTGATGATGCTGTAAATACGCTAAGTATTCCGGCAGAGATTTGGCTGTTCTCCAGTTGTTCCTTAACCAGCCCAGTTATGTCGTGGCTGTCACCATCGCCTTGAGATTCAATTTGAAAGGTATATGTTTCTGCTGCCATTTATTCTGAGTCAGAGCCAAAGAACAATGTGTATTGATCCTTTGCAAAACTATCCAAGTATTCACCTGCAGCCGCCATTTCTGGGCTATTCAATCCTTTCTTGAAACTTTCCTTATCCGTAAATGTTAATACCGCCATCATGTAATAAGTCTCCCCTTGCAGAGCGGCCCTTATATAAGTAAATTCAGTCCCAACCAGCCCAGGCACTTTTTCGATCAATGGAATGTGACCTTCGAAATATTTCTTTTTGAATTGATCCCGATCTTCCGGTTCTTTATAAAGCGCAACTAATTTCATAACAAGTGTCTCCTACCGCATTTATTTAGATAACAATCTGTGGAGCCAATCCCATATTTTGCAAAATAATGGTTAAGACAATCGCGATAACAACGAAAATTAATACGCGAATTCCGATTTTGCGAAGTTCCGTACTTTGTTGGGCTTTGAATAAAACAAATGCCATCACTCCCATACTCAATGTCTGGCCTACCCACCAAGCAATAGCGGTTGATAATCGAATAGTGGCAATGGAGTAAAGTCCAATGACAAGCGCAGCCCAAACAAATGCCCCTAGCTTCAAACCAAAGATCCAAGCGCGCTTAATGTCTTCAATCTCAAATTTAGGCATTAGCCATTCAATCAAGAGCACGAGCAATAAGAAGGAGGCATAGCCAATGGGTATGCGTGCGAAAGCCTCCAGCGGGCCGAGTAAAAATGGGGTTTTCTCAGCATAAATCCAGGCCAATAAGCCCCCATGCAATAGAAAATCCCAACCAATCGCCGCCAGCCACGCAAGACTGATTTCTGAAATTTTTCTTTTATTCATTGTTCCTTTCTTCTCAAAGTGGTTTAAAGAACTCAAATGGCTCTTTACAATTTCTGCATGTATAGATCATGCGACATGCTGTCGTTCCAAAGCTGTTTTGCAAACTCGTATTCTTAGATCCGCAATACGGGCATTCCACGGGTTCAAGCAATATTTCCGAAATATTCCCGTGATGGTGCCCAGGCGGAGTGATACCAATTTTCCTCAGTTTCTCTCTTGCTGCAGCGCTAATCCAATCAGAAGTCCAGGGTGGATCATGGCGCACGGACACTTCTACTCTTGATGCGCCCGCTGCGGATGCTTTTTCTATGATTTGCTCAGTCATCACCTCATATGCCGGGCAAGCGGCAAAGGTAGGCGTAATCGTTATTCGCGTCGAATTATCTGTAATCTCAATTTCCCGGATGATGCCTAGCTCAACCAAGTTGACCACGGGCATTTCGGGATCAGGCACCTCCGCCAGGGCATCCCAAAGCAGCTCCCTAACCGCATCGTCGCTTGCCACCTGAACCTGCTTTGTCACCATGTCCCCTCGGGTTCTATTCGAGCTACTTCTTGCATATCTCCTAGCAAATTCTCAAGATGCTCTGTATGAACGGATCTTGTTAAGATTGGCGTGTCGGAAATGTCGGGAATTTTTAGCTCGCAATCGTCTCCAAGAAAAGGTTCAACTTGTTCTCTCCATTGGTTTTCAATATCCGCGCTTGAAAAAGTAATACCCTCACCTACTAATTCAGCCTCTCCTTCAATTTCTACTCCTAATTGCTTTGTGTAAGGCCACAGTGCATCCAAGGCTCTTTGGCTGCGCATGGCGCTTTCTTCAGTGCCCAAAGCCAATCGCTTCATCCAGGCCTGACTATGTCGCAGATGATAAGTTTCTTCTATTGCAATCTTATTCGCTATTTCCGCCAGCGTTTTTTCTGAACTGTTTTTCAGATTGCCTAAGCGCACACTTTCTAGACTGTCAAATAAATATTGTCGCAGCATAGAAAAAGCCCAATCTCCATTTGGTAATTCGAGCATCTGTATGTTTCGAAATTGTTCTGCTTTTCTAAAAAATACTTGCTTATCGGGCGCTTTTTCTACATCCTCATCTCCCTGAACAGCGCTTAATTCAAGCCAGAGTCGAGCATGTCCAATTTCATCTAAAGCTAAATTTGCGAAGGCAATGTCTTCTTCAAGTATGGGTGCGTGACCCGTCCATTCAGAGAGCCGATGCCCGCAAATTAATTCATCATCAGCTAAGGCGATTAAGTATTTGGCTAAATTCGGATTCAATCTTCCTCCAAACGGCCCTTGGAATGCAGCTGCCGCATCATCGTAACTGTGTGGTATTCGGAAGAATTTTTATATGATTTCTCTCGTGCAGCCGAAAACATTGATTCAGCCTCTGCCTCAGCATTCATTAAGCTTGCCTCAGCTGGAAAGAGCCACCACCATAATGCCTTGCTGTCCCCCCACTCGCTTTGCCCCTTTTTTAGCGCTTGCAACGCCGATTTAGCCTTAACCGAGCCCAGTAATTCACAAGCTGATTGCTCGTGCGGTTTTGCAAACACCAGGATTTCGCGTTCTTCAGAAAATTCTACTGAATCCGGCAGTTCAGCCTCGGAAGCTAGCTGTTCTAGCGTTACTTTGTAAATCGCAGCATCGGGCACAACAAACAAACCAACTGCATCGGGCCGTCGCATAAACACATCTCTTGCATTTAGTAAGGCCATTTCTAAATCAGGTGCGTGTACCGTGCCATTATGTTGCCAGGGTTGCTTCCCGTTCATTTTCTGAAACACCATGAAGCGTGGCCATTGCGTGTCTGCCATCATCAGTTTAGTTCCGACTGGCGTTGTGCATAAGCAGCGGCTGCTTCTCGCACCCACAATCCATCATCGTGAGCCTTATTGCGTGCCTCGAGACGTTCCTTATTCATTGGGCCATCCCCTTTAACCACGCGCCAAAACTCATCCCAATCTATTGAGCCAGTAATCCAATTTTTACTTCCCTCGTCATAATGCAAATCAGGATCTGGCAGTTCTAATCCGCAAGCCTGCAAATCGGGCACCATTTGATTAATAAATTCTTGCCTCAGTTCATCATTTGTGCGTGTTTTTATGCCCCATCGGATAAGTACACCGCTATTGGGAGAATCCGAGTCATGCGGTCCGAACATCATTAATGTCGGCCACCACCAACGCGTAATCGCGTCCTGAATCATTTCACGTTGTTTCTTAGTCCCTTGCGAATATAGGATCACCATTTCCTGCCCTTGCTTCTTATGGAAGTTCTCTTCCATACAAATACGCACCATTGCTCTTGAATAGGGTCCGTAAGAAGAGCGCGCCAACATAGTTTGATTCATTATCGCAGCCCCATCCACCAACCAACCTATAGTTCCAATGTCAGTCCAATTCAAGCTTGGATAATTAAAAATGTTGGAATATTTAGCCTTTCCTGTGAGCAACTGATCCAGCATTTCTTCGCGGGTAGCTCCCAAGGTTTCAGCAGCATGATAAAGATATTGACCATGACCACCCTCATCCTGTACTTTCGCAATCAGGATAAGTTTTCTCCGCAAAGAGGGCGCCCGTGTAATCCAGGTCCCTTCTGGCAACATGCCCACAACTTCACTATGCGCGTGTTGAGAAATCATGCGAATAAGCTGTCGCCGATATTCCTCTGGCATCCAATCACCTGGCTCAATTTTCTCACCTCGCTCAATTCTCGCTTCAAAATCAGCCAATTTTTGTGGATCTTCGTTTAATTCAATGGCTACTTGTTCAACATCTGCACCATACATCAGGCTGCAACCTCCTCATCCTTTCGCTGAACTACTTTATGCTCATAAATAATAATTAGCCCAGCTCTTGCTAGATTCATGGATTCCACAATCATAGTTTTTAAATCCTGCTCAGAAACTGTATCTCCTTCTAAATCCAGAAAGAAATCCTTACCCTGAAGAAAGCCCCCATTGGTGAATTCCACTTTGAAAGCGAATTTCACGCGATATTGCGAATTCGGATTAGGTTGATACATGCGTCATTTACCTTTTAATAAGTTGACTAATCGACCTTTGGAATCTCGCCATCCTTCCATTCTGGTGCATCGTCCTCAGCCCATCTCCGTCTCAATTCTTCGTAATTGGGTGGCCGTTTTTCACTAAACGAATTCACACCCTCCCAGGTTTCAGGGCTAGTGTTGTGAATTGCGAGCCAATCTCTGCCATGCCCAATGGTGTTATGCCAGGAGAAATCGCGCCAAAAATTAAGTTGTTGCTTGGTATAGCGGGTCTTTTCTGCAAATTTTTCTTTTATTTTCCTTGCAATTTCACCCACCTTGGCATCTAATTCAGCTCTAGGTACCGACCAATTGACCAATCCCCATTGTTCGGCCTTAGCAGCTGGAATCTCTTCATTTAGAAACAGTATTTCACGCGCTCGTCTGTCTCCTACAATCAACGGAAGAAATTGCGTTGCTCCGGCCAGAGCTACACTGCCGTGGCTCGTGCCTACCTGGCGAATATAGATGTCATCCGCAGCCACAGCTAGATCACAGCTCATGTTGAATTCGTTTCCCCCACCCACAACGATGCCATTCAAGCGGGCGATTGAGGGTTTGCCTAAATTGCGTAATCGCTCGTGAACTTCAATGAAATCTCCCATCCATTTCCAGTAATCTCGGGGCCTTTCAAGAAATTGTTTCTGCTCATTCAGGTCAGCACCGGTGCAAAACGCGCGCTCGCCCTCACCTGTTAAAACGAGAACCGCGATTTCATCGTCCCAAGAAACATCTTTAAATGCGATGCTCAATTCGCTTAGCATTTCGTGATTGACACAGTTAAGTACGTCTGGGCGATTAAAGGTCACAGTTGCGACCCCATCGTCTTTTTCGTAGCGGATCATATTGAAGTTTAATGATGAAGTTGGAAGTCCTACATATTTTCTATTAGCCATAGCTATGATTATATCTAGGCGATATTCGCATCTAAGGCATTATAATGCGCCGTCCCCGCCACCCAATTCTGTAGGCCACCGATGCAATCAAGAAATATACCCATCCTTTCAATCGCCCTAGCTCTCTCTCAATCAGGGCCCGGAGTTATTGCCTTGCTTGGTGGCATAGTTGGTGTATCGTTAGCGCCAACTCCTGCTCTAGCTACTTTACCCATAGCGCTTATGGTAGTAGGAGTGGCTATCTTCGTCATTCCCGCATCCATTATCATGCGCCGCATTGGTCGCAAAAAAGGCTTTATGATCGCTGCCTTTGTCGCTAGCCTGGCCTCTCTTTTAGCATTCTATGCGTTAGACATTAGTAGTTTCGCATTATTTTGCACAGCGACATTACTATTTGGAATGAATCGGGCCTTTGTGCAGCAATATCGCTTTGCAGCCGTTGAAAGTGTAAATAAGGAATTTGCGGGTCGTGCGGTTTCATTTGTTCTTGTTGGTGGCCTTTTTGCGGCCTTTCTTGGCCCTGAAATTGCCAAACGAACTGAAGGATTGCTAGAAAACAATATTTATGGCGCGGCCTTTCTCGTGGTTTCCGTGCTATACATTCTCGTTATTCTAATATTAGCCTTTATGGAGGATGTGTCCTTCGCTAAAAATACGAAATCAGGCCCCACGCGACCCTTGCTTGAGATAATTAAGCAGCGCAATTTTGGAATTGCTGCGATGGCTGGAGCGGTAAGTTTTGCAGCCATGACCCTGGTGATGACCGCCACTCCTATTCAACTCAATGAAATTAGTGGTTTTGAATTAGTTCATTCTGCTGGTGTTATCCAAGGCCATATTATCGCCATGTATTTGCCTTCCCTGTTCACTGGAATCCTGCTTGAACGGCTAGGCATATTTCGCATCATGGTTTCTGGTGCAATCATTTTGTTGGGTGCCATGTTTGTAGGATATTTCAGCGGCTTAAACTTAACGCTATATTGGATTGCTTTGGTCCTTCTAGGCTTAGGATGGAATTTGCTTTTCGTGGGCGGAACCGTCCTATTGACTCATACTCACAATGAAAGTGAGCGTTTCAAAACGCAGGCTGCCAATGATTTCATCGTATTTGGGACTCAGGCTGTCGCTTCCTTTTCCGCAGGATCCTTGCTTTTTATTAGCGGCTGGCAATTAATAACTGTAATCGGTTTTACGGTTGTGTTGGCTACTTTTGTAATTCTTCTAACTCAGCGCCAAAAATTTCCCACAGGCCAGGTTAGCGCTTAGTAACTTCCGTCCTCACCCAATTGCGCAATAAATAGGAGGCCCGATAGCGCTCCTCATGATATTCACTATGTAAGTGATCAAGGATGGCAAGAACTTTCTCGTATCCTAGTTTGGCACCCCATTCAAAGGGTCCCAAGGGATAGTTGACTCCTAACTTCATTGCCGTATCTATTGTTTCTTTGTCTGCTACTCCGTCCTGGAGGGCAAAACAGGCCTCATTAACCAATTGGGCCACAATTCTCGGCAATACCAACGCCGGACTTTCGCTCAACCATTCAAATTTCAACCCGGATTGAGTCAGCCAGTTTTCAGCGTTCTCTTTCACTTTCTCAGAGATCCATTCGTGACTCTGTAAACTTATGAATTCATCAGTAACAAAAAGACCATCAAATCCAATGATGCGTTCATCCAGTCCTCGCTCTAGGTATTCACTCAAAGCAACATCTGCGGTCTGAACGAATATTGGCACTCCCTCTGGGGCCGATTCTAGAATAGACTGCACCTCAACTAGAACGTCTTCATTCCTTCCCTCGCGCACGAATACAGCCGCGGGTTTTTGCGAAGCGCCAATCTTATGTGTTGCGTATCCTTTGCTGCGTAAACTCTCTTCCAAACTGGGAGCCCAGTTTCCTTCTGAAAACCACACGTCCCCTTCAGCTTGAACGGATTCGGTTATGCGCTCGTGGGTGGCCTGCTTGGAATCGTCTTCGTAGCTATAAAATCCTTGACCCGTTTTTCTACCCAGTGCTCCTTGAGCCAGCTTTTGCATTTGTAAAGGGTGCGGGCGATAGCGCGGCTCCCCAAATGTCTGTTCATACATCGAACGCATCGCCCCAGCATTAATGTCAATTCCAATTAAATCCATCAATCGAAAGGGACCCATACGAAAGGATCCCCCTTGCTCCACGATGCGATCAATTTGTTCAACAGTGCCGCCCCCTTCGCCCAGTATTCGCAATGCTTCGCCATAATAGGGTCTCGCGACTCGGTTAACAATAAATCCCGGTGAATCGCTGACTTCAACTGGGGTCTTACCCAGGTCGGTCGTCAAAGAAACCAAGCGTTCGATCGTTTCTTGGCTAGTCTGTGCCGCGCGCACAATTTCTACTAGCGGCAAGACAGGTGCCGGGTTGAAAAAATGCATGCCCGCTATACGGTTGGGATGCTGGCAAGCCGCAGCTATCGCAGTAACCGAAAGCGTGCTCGTATTAGATGCCAAAATAGCATCTGTAGAGCAAACCTTTTCTAGTTCCAGAAACAATTTTTGCTTTACCTGTAAATCTTCAATGGCTGCTTCAATGACTATCTCGCAATCACTGAGCGCCCCCATCTTTTTGGTCAGTGTTAATCGGGATTTGAGTTTCTGTTTTCCTTTTTTCTCCAGAAATGAATCTATATATTTCTCACCCTTTGTAATCGCATCCTCAAAGGCATCCTGAAGCACTACATCAAATCCGGAATAGAGCGCACTAAGCGCGATTCCAGACCCCATAGTGCCTGCACCTACAACTCCAATTCGCTTTCTGTCGCTTTCCATATCTCTATTTATTGACCTCGGCTATGCGCACTACCGGTGCTTATAATTTGGATCACGCTTTTCAAGAAATGCTGCCATGCCCTCAGCCTGATCTTCGGTATCGTATAGCATTCGATAATTTCGACGCTCCATCTTCAACCCTTCCAGCAGACTTCGCTCAACGCCCACCTTTGCTGCTTCTCGAGCTAATTTCACAGCAACCTGAGGTCGGCTGGCAATCTTATATGCCAAATCCAGGGCGCTATCCAAAACTTTCTCATCGGCAACAACTCGATTAACGAGATTGAATTCGTAAGCTTCTTGGGCCGAAATAGGATCGCCAGTCAGCACCATTTCCATCGTTCTGTAAGGGCCCATCGCTGCCGCCAAGCGCTGAGTTCCCCCTGCCCCCGGAATTATTCCTAATTTGATTTCTGGTTGAGCAAATCGAGCGGATTCACCCGCAATAATAATGTCGCAAGACATAGCCAATTCACACCCTCCGCCATAGGCCACCCCGTTCACGGCGGCTATCAGCGGTTTCTTGAAATTCCAAATTTCTTTCCATAATTTCCGGGTGCCACTATGCATAACTCCTACAGCCGAAAGTTTGGCCATAGCAGCTATATCCGCTCCCGCAGCAAATATTTTCGCGCCACCATGCATTACTACAACATGAATAGCCTTATCCGCTTCAATCGCCGCAAGGATTTTCACCAGTTGTTTCAATAGTTCAGGACTCAAAGCGTTTAGCTTATCGGGTCGTTGCAAACGAACAATTGAAACTGCTTCCAGATCTTCACGCACCACAAAGTTATCTGCCATCTCACCTCATTCAATATCCCGCAGATTATAAGCCCACCTTAGTTCGTAAAGGGCTTTACGTGAAGTCGCCTGTCTAGCTCTTTTGTTCTATATTAAAAGTATGCCAGCAATCAAAAAATTAGTTTCGCTCTCAAGTCACATGCATACCGAGCTCGAAAGTAGCCAGGAGTGCCAGCCTGTAATTCAAGGTCAAAAATTACCTCTGTTACCGATTTCTGAAGTCTCCCTTCCTGGTGGAAAGAAAATGAAAGTTTTGAAGACCATGCTTACTTCTGCCTGTGAAAGAAATTGCAACTACTGCGTATTTCGGGCTGGGCGCAATATGCGTCGCCAAACATTCAAACCTGAAGAGTTGGCCAATACTTTTTTGAAGGTATTCATATCCGGAGAGGTGGAGGGCTTGTTTCTAAGTTCTGGAATTATCAAGGGCGGTGTTCAAACTCAAGATCGCCTCATAGATACCGCCGACATTCTCCGCAACAAGCTCGGCTATCGGGGTTACATACACCTAAAACTTATGCCCGGATTGGAAAAAGATCAATTACGACGTTCAATGCAATTAGCCAATCGCGTTAGCTCAAACCTTGAGGCTGCCAATGAAAATCGTCTGCCCTACCTAGCACCTATGAAATCATTCAAGGAAGAATTACTAACCCCGCTTAAATGGGCCCAGGCTATCCGTGAAAATGAAAACCCGCGCAGCACTTGGAACGGACGTTGGGCGTCTTCAATTACGCAATTTGTAGTTGGACCATCTGGTGAAAATGACCTCGAACTGATCTCCACTTCCGAATATCTATATAAAAAATTGGGGCTAAGCCGTGCTTATTATTCAGGTTTCATTCCAATGCAAGACACCCCATTTGAGAATATGCCCAGGACCAACCCAATCCGGCAAAACCGTCTCTACCAATCATCTTTCCTACTACGCGATTACGGTTTCAGCCTTGAGGACATGCCCTTTGCGAATAACGGGAAACTACCTCTAAACGTGGACCCAAAAACTGCTTGGGCTCAACAAAATTTATTGCATTCACCAATCGAAATTAACACCGCCACCAAGGAACAATTATTACAAATTCCCGGAGTCGGTCCCGAAAGCATTTCTAAAATTATTCACGCGCGCAAGTTAAGTCCCATCAACTCAATCAACCAATTGAAACAAATTGGCATTGTTACCACCCGCATGCAGCCCTACATCTTGCTCAATGGCCATCAACCCGCCTACCAAAGTGAACTATTTTCCCTGCAAGACCCGATCAGCCTAGCTCCACAGTCTTCCTTCCCCGGATAAAATTATGGAGTGCTTTCCCCCGCAACCACTCCGACTCCCAATTACGTCCAACGCTTATATCTCAGCCTTACCGTTATTAGTACGCTGGCCGCTTCCTTTATATGGGGCATCAATACCCTTTTTCTGCTCGATGCTGGCCTGAGCAACACCCAGGCATTCTTAGCCAACGCGTTTTTTACAGTTGGACAAATGCTCTTTGAAATTCCTACCGGAGTTTTAGCAGATCTAAAAGGTCGCAGAGCCTCCTATTTATTGGGCACGCTTACCTTAGCTTTATCCACTTTGGCCTATCTAGCGGCCTGGCAGTTTCAAGCCCCATTTTGGGCCTGGGCCTTGGCATCTGCATTAATTGGGCTTGGATTTACATTCTTTTCAGGGGCAACGGAAGCCTGGTTGGTCGATGCCCTAAATTTCTCCAAGTACACGGGCGAATTAGATTCCATTTTTGCAAAGGGTCAATCACTCTCGGGCGCATCCATGTTGTTAGGTACGATATTCGGCGGCTGGATCGCCCAGACGACCAATTTGGGAGTGCCCTTCATATTGAGAGCCATATTCCTATTCGCAACTTTCCTTATAGCTTACCTATTCATGCGTGATTGGGGATGGCAACCTAAAAAATCGGTTTCCTTAGGTCAAGATATTCGCAACTTATTTACAACTTCGTTTGAGATTGGATTTCGAAAACCAGAAATTCGTTGGGTGATGCTAGCTGCTCCTTTTACAACCGGCGTTAGCTTCTTCGTTTTCTATGCTATGCAGCCCCATCTATTAAATCTTTATGGAGATCCTAAAGCCTATTCTGTTGCTGGTTTGGCAGCTGCTATTGTGGCTGTTGCCCAAATTATCGGGGGCCTCCTGGCTCCTCAACTACGCAAGTTATTTCCAAAAAGAAGTTGGGCTCTTTTTCTAGGAGCATTCCTGAATGCGCTCTTGCTCCTAGGGCTTAGCCTGACCACCAATTTCTATCTTGCAATCTCGCTAATTAGCGCTTGGGCAATGACATTTGCCGCCACTATGCCAATCAGGCAAAGTTATTTGAACTTGCGTATAAAGCCTGATCATCGAGCAACAGTTTTGTCATTTGAGGCCTTGTTAGGCAGCAGCGGAGGAGTTGTGTTTCAGCCAGTTTTAGGACGCGTGGCTGATTTCGGAGGATACCTGCAATCCTATATGGTCGGCAGCGGCATATATGCCTTGTCTTTACCCTTCCTGCTCCGGGCCCATCGCAATGCTCGAGCAATAAAAAAATGAAGGCCTCCAATCAATTCATTGCATTGTCAGCCCATCTTCGCTGCAATACAATTGAACTCAGACCAAGCCCATGACTAAATCAAAACGCAAATCCCCCACTAAAAAAAATTCCACGATTAAGCAATCCGTTGATTGGCTTCAAGTGGCCCGGTTAATGCTCATTTCTCGCACAATAGATCAAATCGAAGAAGAGGAATTAGCTCCCAAAGGCACAATAAATTATCAGTTTTCTTCTAAGGGTCATGAGTTGGCTCAAATACTCTTAGGCCTTCATCTGGATCATCCCCATGATGCAGCTACAGTTTATTACCGCTCTCGCCCCCTAATGTTAGCGCTGGGTCTCGAGCCTGTAGAAGCCTTTGCAGCCGATATGGCTCGCATTGGGTCTCCATCTGAAGGGCGCGACGTAGGCGTCGTGTATTCAATGCCTCCACGCAATGGAGCTACCGTATTGCCCTCCTCTGGAGATGTCGGCGCCCAATATACTCCTGCTGCTGGCTGGGGCCAGGCCATCACATATCATTCTGAAACATTGAAAAATAAATCATGGAATCGAGCCCTTGCAGTAGCCCTGGGAGGCGATGGTTCTGTGGCCACTAATGGATTTTGGGCCGCCCTGACTATAGCAACCACACTTGAATTGCCCATGCTTTTCTTTATCGAAGACAATGGCTATGGCATCTCAGTTCCCAAGGATTTTCAAACTCCCGGCGGGAACATTGCAGAAAATCTGGCCTCTTTCAAAAACCTGACTATTCTGACCGGCTCAGGAACTGAGCCCCAAGAATGTGCCAAACTGGTTGCAAAATCTGTGAATGCCGTACGTGCTGGCACAGGGCCGGTATTGCTCAAATTAGACGTCCCTCGCTTACAAGGTCACACGTTTGGGGAAGATCAAACCGCCTACAAAACGGTTGCCCAACTAAAAACAGAAGCCAAAAATGATCCATTATTGGCCATTGAAAAATTTATGGAGGGGCAATTAGATTGGCAGAAATTAAAAGCTGAGATTGATACAGAAATTCGAGCCGCACTCAAAAAAGCTTCAGCCCTTGGCGCACCCAAAAAGGGATCGTCACAAGATTATCTTTTCCACAATTCTTCCCAGCAGCAGGTTGTGCAGGTTCCTCCTGAATTTTCACGTCCCCCTCTGGGCGAATCGGACGCTCCAGAAACTAAAGGCCCGCGCATAAATATGTCGGAAGCTATCCGCCAAACAATGGAGCTTGAATTAGAGGCCAATCCGAACTTATTAATCTTTGGGGAAGATGTGGGTCCTCGCGGTGGGGTGCATCGCGTTACCCTTGATTTACAAAGTAAATTTGGCGAGAACCGTGTATTTGATACCTCACTATCCGAGGAAGGAATTATTGGCCGCGCTGTCGGCCTAGCTTTGGCTGGCCTCAGCCCTCTCCCTGAAATTCAATTTCGAAAATATGCAGACCCCGCCACCGAACAAATCAATGATTTAGGCTGGTTGCGCTGGCGAACGGCTGGAAAATTTGAAGCTCCTGTAGTTGTAAGAATTCCTGTGGGACATAGTAAGAAGACGGGCGATCCTTGGCATTCAGTGTCTGCGGAAGCCATATACGCGCATAGCTTGGGTTGGCGCATCGCTATGCCCTCGAATGCCGCCGATGCAGCTGGTCTATTACGCTCCGCTCTGCGCGGACACGACCCAACATTATTCCTAGAACACCGCGCCTTGCTAGATACGCCCTCAGCCAGACAGCCCTATCCGGGAGATAAATTTGGCTTGCAGTTTGGCCAAGCCAATCGGATTCAATCGGGTGACGCGCTAACAATCGTTAGTTGGGGCGATATGTTGCATCGCTGTGTGGAGGCTGCCCAAGATCTGGATGGCATTGAAATTATTGATCTGAGAACTATCATTCCCTGGGATAAAGAAATGATCGAGCGATCGGTCAAAAAGACCGGAAAATGCTTAATTGCACATGAAGACTCCATCACTGCTGGGTTTGGTGCGGAAATTAGCGCCACTCTCACAGAAACTTGTTTTACATTCCTTGATGCGCCCATCATGCGCGTGGCAACAAAAGACGTACCCATTCCCTACAACACAGAGCTTATGCAGGAAGTTATTCCAACAGTGGAAGATTTATCCAAGGCATTGCAGCGATTGCTAAATTGGTGAGCAAAACTTTTTCAAAAATCACGACTTTAGTAGCATTGATATTCGCTATCTCAGCATGTGCAACCGGACCACAATTGCCAACGTTAACTGAGCAGGAATTTTTGGGTCAGCGCCTTTTCACGCAAAGCTGTGCGGCTTGCCACGCACAAGCAGGAGAGGGCGTCATTGTCGGCCCCAGCCTTGCTGGAATTAAATCTGTGGCCGCAACCCGCATCCCCGGTATGGATTCCAATACATACATTGAGCAGTCCATTCTGCAACCAGATGCATTTATTAACCAAGGCTTCGACAATCTTATGCCTGGAACTTTCGGTGCAACGCTGACATCAGATGAAATTGACGCCCTAATCGCGTATTTGTTAATTTTGAAGTAATTAAGTATGCCTTCCGATTTCACAAATCCAATTTCTCTTCGAAAAGAACAGTATAAGAATGATGAAAATCTAAATTCGCGCATCTCGTTGCACGAACGCTTCAGCATAAATCAAAATTCATGGACTCGCTGGGTTTTTGAATTGCTAAACCTTGAGCCAGGAAACGAAGTGATCGAATTAGGTTCTGGCCCCGGCAATTTGTGGTTGGAAAATCTTGATCTTCTTCCAATAAAAGCAAACATTACAGTAAGTGACTTGTCTGTAGGCATGCTGCAATCCGCGCGAAAGAAGTTAACTGGACATCCTTCATTTCAATTCGCCGCATGGGATGCTCAATACCCTGCTTTAATTTCCAATAAATTCGATCTAGTAATTGCCAACCATATGCTTTATCACGTACCGAATATTGAAAAAGTATTGGCAGGCGCTGCAAGATTACTAATAAACAATGGCGTATTTTGTGCCACCACAAACGGAGCTCAGCACTTACGCGAAATTTGGTTGTGGGTTTCTCAAGCCCTACCTTCTCGAATTGATGCACTTGAGGCTTTTGATTCAATTTATGGCTTTAGCCTTGAAAATGGAAGGGGTTTACTAAAAAAGCACTTCAAAGAAATTGAATTTATTGTCCGCGAGGATGAGCTACAGATCACCGCAGTTCAACCCTTGGTCGATTTTGTTGCTTCCTCAAGCATGATGTCAAAATTTGAACCAAACGAATTGAAAATTCTGCGTGAGTATTTAGAGAATAAATTGAAACAAGAAAATTTACTGCGTGTGACCAAGAACTCTGGAATGTTCATCGCCGCCCAGCCTGTCTAGCCAATTGTCTAGCCCTATGCTAAAATCCCGCACACAAATTTTTTCTTCCGCCCAAAGCCAAGCGCACAAATTTGGGCAAACCCAAGGAAAGGAGCTTATATGCGCACTTACGAACTTACCTACATCATTCACCCAGATTTAGACGACACTGCATTCAAAGAATTAATAGAAACCATCGCCGGTTGGATTACGTCTGGTGGCGGAAAAGTAGTCAAAAGCGACGTTTGGGGCAAACGTAAAATGGCCTATCAGGTCCGCAAACAGAAAGAAGGCAATTACGTCCACCTAAATATTGAATTAGAAGGCTCTCAAGGGGCCGAAATCGAGCGTCAAATGGGCTTGCAAGAGTCAGTTATGCGCTATTTACTGATCGCCACCGAGGAAGAAAAGCAAAGTTAAATAGCTAAAATTGCGGACCGCCATCTAGGAGGAAAATTATGGCAAGAGGCTTAAACAAGGTAATGATCATTGGTCATTTAGGACGTGATCCAGAACTGCGTTTCACTCCTTCAGGTCGGCCGGTTACTTCATTCAGTATGGCCACCAGTCGTTCTTGGAAGACTTCCGATGGCGAAAGACGTTCCGAAACAGAATGGTTCAACATCGTTGCCTGGGGTTCTTTGGCCGAAATTTGTAACCAGTACTTAAAAAAAGGCCAGCATGTTTATATTGAAGGTCGCCTGCAAACTCGTAGCTGGGAAGATGCCGATGGCAATAAACGCAGCACAACTGAAGTAGTTGCACGTGAAATGATCATGCTTGGCGATCGCCGTGCAGAACAAAAGAGTGAAGAAGAAGCCGAAGAAATTGATCAAGTTGATTCAGGAGAAGAAGAGGACTTTCCATTTTAATCGGATAGACCAATAAATACTTATGGCCAAAAACGAAGAACAAAATACACCTACGCGCAAACAGCAAGTTGGCAGCGTTCGAGATCAAGCCCTTAATCGCATACTCGTTATATCCACAGGGGCAATCCTCGCTCTCGTCATAGGACTCGTGGGATGGGGATTATTGCGCGAGAATGTGCTCGACCCGCAAGTGGTGGTCGCAGTAGTTGAAGGCAAAGAAATTATTGGAGAGTCCTTTCAAAGCCGCGTCAGATTAAATCGGCAACAAATTGTCTCAGAATACCTACAAAATTATCAAAACTATTTACGCTTTGGGAGCGACCCGGGTATCCAACAACAAATTGCATTTCAAATGCAATTCCTACAATCTCAATTAGCTTCTAATCAAATTGGTCTTACCACTGTAAACCAGTTAGTTGACGATGAATTAATTATTCTAGAAGCGCAACGACTAGGATTAACCGTAAGCTCAGCGGACGTCGAAGCTGAGTTGGAATTTATTTTTGGATTCTTTCCAAACGGCACACCAACCACTGTCGCCACAGTCACTCCCTTCGCAACATCAACGCTAAGTTCAGAACAGCTGACGCTGGTCACGCAAATTCCAACTAGCACACCTGACTCTGAGATTGAAGAGGCCGAACCTTCTCCTACTGTTTCCGTTGAAGAACAAGCCCCCCAACCTACTGCCACAGCCTACACTCGCGATGCCTACGAATCCTTTTTGAGCGATTATTTCGTTCAGCAAGAAGATGAACTTGGCATGACTGAAGCAGGCTTGCGTCAGCTAGTACTTGTGAATTTATATCGCAACGAACTATTTGAATTTTTAACAGCCGATAGTCAAACCGAAGAAGAGCAAGTTTGGGCCCGGCACATTTTAGTTGAAGATGAAGAAACAGCCCAGTCCCTCCTCGATCAGCTAAATAGTGGTGCTGATTTTGGAGACTTGGCAGTTGAAAACTCAATAGACACTAGCAATGCCGCCATTGGCGGCGACTTAAATTGGTTTTCATTTGGGGAAATGGTTGAACCCTTTGCAATAGCAGCCTTTGAGCTAGAAATTGGCCAAATCAGCGATCTCGTGCAGAGTGAATTTGGCTGGCACATCGTTCAAGTTCTAGGCCGCGAAGTTCGCCCTATCGGCTCTGGTTTGCTTGCACAGCAGCAAAATGAAGTATTCCAATCTTATGTAACTGATTTGAGAGCGCGCTACGAGTGGGAAATTATTGGAGATGCTTGGACAACAATTTCGCCAGATGAGCCAGACATTCCTGGTCAATACTTACTAGCACCACAATAAATAAAAGAGCTGGCAATTGCCAGCTCTTTTTCTAATTAGCGTTGTTCTTGTGGCATGATTAGCCAAAATAAAAGGTAAGACCCGATTCCTGGAATTCCACCCGGCAAAAGGGCTAGCAAGAAAGCAAAGCGAAACCAAAAAGGGTTAAGTCCAAAAAACTCACCTAGCCCTCCGGAAACACCTGCGAACATGCGATTCGAGCGCGAACGCCTTAGTTTGCGGCTAGTACTTGTATTCATTTTCTCTCCTATCTGTCATTAATAATATACGCAACTTCCGAGCTTTTGTTGCACATCGATTTATATTATTGAGAGGAATAACGATCATCTACTTCATCTAGCTTCAAACTAATCACTTGGCTGGCAGTATCGCGGCCCATTGTGATGCCATATATCACTTCTGCAGCCTGAACCGTATTTCTGTTGTGCGTAATGATTACAAATTGAGTCTTCTCACTCAGCTCTCTTAATATTTCAGTAAAACGGCCCACATTGGCCTCGTCTAGCATGGCATCCACTTCATCCATAACGCAAAACGGCGTGGGTGATGCCTTGAGCAACGCAAATACCAACGCTGCCGCAGTGAGGCTTCGTTCTCCCCCAGAAAGTAAAGCGAGCCGCTGAGCGCGCTTGCCTGGCAGCCTGGCTTCAATGTCAATTCCTGAATTTGTTAGATCTTCTTCATCTGTCAAAATAATCTTTGCGGAGCCGCCCACAAAGAGTCTGCTAAACAACTTTCGGAATTCCGCAGCCACCACTTCAAATGTCTTTCGGAACTCGCGCTCCATCAGCAAATCAAGCTCGGCAATTACTTCTTTGAGGTTTTCTTCAGCGTCCTCTAAATCCTTGATCTGATCCGTCATCTCTTGGAATCGCTGTTGAACTGAATCGAATTCCTGTTTAGCCTCAGGATTAATCGACCCTAATCGTCTAATCTGTGCGCGTTGGTTTTTTAATCGCTCTTCCAGTTCGGGTTCAACTGCTTCAACAATTGGCAAATGTTCTACGAGTTCGCCCAAGGGCAGAGGTGTGGGTCCCGAGACTTCTTCCTCGTACTCAAACGCCACCAGCCCAAAATCATCTTCGATCCGTCCGCGTAAAGTTCCCAAAGTTTCTTGCTGGCGAGCCAAAGAAATTTGCGCCTGCGTGTGATTCCTTTCTGAGCTAGTGACCCCCGTCATCAATTCTCGCTCACTATCCTGAAGGATCTTCAATTCAATTTCTAATTGATTTAATTTTGTCTCTGTAGGTGCAATGCTAGCTTGAACTTCCTCAATTTCACCCCCCGAATTGCCTTCCAAACTATCCAAATATTTCTCATCTTCTTCAAGCTGCTGGCTTTGTGCGTCCAAATCAGCTTCCCGTTCCGTCAATCCAGTCAATTGGGTCTCAGCTCTTTCAATTTGCTCAGCATGCTCACCAGATCGGCGTTTAGCTTCCTGCAGCGCTCTTTCAGCCAATGCATTGCGCATTTCCCAGTGAGCCACCTGAGCGCGATACTCGTCCAGGGGTAACACTTGAACAGGGTCCTGCTTGTCCAGCGATTGTTTAGCACCTTCAATTTGCGTTTCAATATGGAGCTGATTCGCAATTAATTTCTCAATTTGTTCCTTCTCAGCTTCTTGCGCAATCCTTTCGGCACGCAATTGGGATTGGAACCACTCATGTTGTCGTTCTAATTGCTCATCCTGAAGGATTAGACTCTGTTTTTCTCTGCTTAGGTTTTCAAGCCGTGTAGTTTCATCGGAAAGTTTTTCTGAGACGTCGTGTATTTGTGCGTCCAGATTTCTAATATCTTGTGCCGCGGTTTCCAAACCTTGCTCATGCGCTTTGAGCTGTTTTTCTAATTTGGCTGTGTCTTTTTCTTTTTCTTCGATCTGCCTGGGCATGCTTAATGGATTTACAGTGACAGACGAACGCACCTGTGCCATGCCTTTGGATGAAAAGTATTCGCCATCCAGGCTTGCATAGGACCAATTTGAATGTTTCTCAAGTAACTTTAGCGCCTCTGATCGATCCCTTACCACCAGTACATCGCCCAGAATCGCCCGGACTAATTCTTCCATTCCTGCTTCAACTTCCACCAATTCAGATGCCAATCCCAATATGCCTTTGCCTTCCGGAACAGTATTAGCTTTAGCACCATTCCGCAGATTTGCCGGCACAAGTGCTAATGAAACATCCTGTCCGTCAATTAATGCCAGCGCCTGATTTAAGTCCTTTGAATTCCCCACAACTACGGCTTGTAAATAATCCCCCAAGGCCGCACCAATCGCTCGTTCATATTCGCCCCGAACTTTCATACTTGCGCCTAGTGTCCTGGCTGATTGGGATAATTGTTTTCCCTCATTTGAGCTCAGAATATTGCGAGCTCCTTCTGAAAAACCCGCAGCCGTAGTCTGTAATTGCACTAGGCCTTGTAGTTCCAAGGCCAAATCCGATTTCTTTTTTAGTGCCACACTATATTGAGATTCCAGGTTTGCTAAGTTTTCTTGCTCCCCTTTTTGCGCAGCCCTCAATTTTTCTAGTTGGTCTTCTAGGGATTTCTCTTCCTTAGTACTTTCAGAAATTAGCGATTGAAGCTCTTCTTTTTGCGTGACAATCTCTTCAACCTTGTTTGCGATAGTCTCTATTGTTTGTTGAAGTTCGCCTTGTTCGGAATTACGGCTTTCTTGCTTCGCAGTCAGATCTCGTTGACGCTCTTGAACATTCAATAAAGCAGCCTTGGCATCGCTAACTGCATTCAACTGAGCTTGGTGATCTCCCTGTTGTTCATCTTGGATAGATATCTGCGTATTTAGCTCAGCACGAGCTGTATCTAAGCGTGCGGTGTTTTGAACATGCTCTGTTTCCAGCCTGGCCAGCTCTTCTTCCACTTCACTTCGTCTGGCTAATCCACTTTCGAGCTCGGTATTGATGCGCTGCCTTTCAGCCTTAATCGCCAGACGCTGATCCGCTAAGGCCCGTTTACGCTCTGTAGTCACTGCTAAATCACGGCCTGATTTTTCTCGTTTGGCATGCATTTCAGCCAAATTCCGGTGCAGGCTATTTAGTTCAATTCGCATTTCCTGTGCAGTAATGCGCGCTTGATTTAATTCTGTGGTGATTTCGCTTTGTTTTTGGCGGGCTATTCCTAATCCTTCTTCCCCTGCTTCCGCAGCTTCCCTCAATGAAATTAACTCATTTTGGGATTGGTGCCATTGGAACCCGTACCAACTACGCAAATTTTCCCGCAAGTCTGTCCGCAGCAATTCAAACTCTTGCGAGCGTTTCGCCTGTCTTTCCAAGCTTCTTAATCGAGGTTTCAATTCGGCCAAGATATCGGCTACTCGATCCAAATTTCGGTTTGTTTCTTTTAGTCTTCGAAGAGATTGATCTTTTCGATTTCTATACAAACCAATCCCGGCGGCTTCTTCAAAAAGACGCCGACGTTCTTCAGAATTAAGAGTTAATGCTGTATCAACCAGTCCCTGACCAATGACTGTATAAGTCCTTTCTGCTAGTGCAGACTGGGCTAAAAGTTCATTGACATCTCTGAGTCGCACACGTTGCTGGTTAATTAGATATTCATTCTGTCCATCACGATAAGCGCGTCGGGTAATTGAGACTTCCGCGAAATCAATGGGCAGCCAACCATCGTGGTTGTCAAAAGTCACAGTAGCCGAAGCCATACTGGCCTTGGGTCGCTTTTCAGAACCTGAAAAAATCATGTCCTCAGTTTTTCGGCCTCGCAAAACGCTATAGGCTTGTTCGCCTAGCACCCAGCGAATAGAGTCCGCGATGTTAGATTTTCCCGATCCATTAGGGCCGACAACTGCCGTAATCGCTCCCGAAAACTCAAAACGAGTTTTAGTTGCAAACGTTTTGTATCCTTGAAGTTCGAGTGAACTCAATCGATAAAAAGCCATATTTTCGTTACTCATTTTGCTCAACAATCTCTAAAATATCGAGTGCTCTCCGTGCCGCCACCTTGGAGGCTTTCTGTTTATTTTTTCCTTCCCCTCGTGAAATAGTTTCCCCATTTACAGTGACCTCCACAACAAATTCCTTATCATGATCCGGACCACTTTCACTAACTATCTTGTAAGCAGGGGCGCTATAACCTTGGCCTTGAACCCATTCTTGCAGTTGGCTTTTCGAATCTATATCGCCATGTTCGCGCTGGATATTAACAATCGCATGATCCAGCAAAGGTTCGACAAAATCAGTCACGCGCTCGATACCAGCATCTAAATACAATGCGCCCATCAAAGCCTCAAAGGCTGCGCACAGCATGGCAGGCCTCGTTCTTCCACCACTTTCTTCCTCCCCCTTTCCGAGACGAATCGCTCGCCCCAATTCCACATCTTCAGCGAAAATTGCCAACCGTTCCGTGCGAACAAGCGCTGCACGCAAGCGTGTCAATTCTCCTTCCGATTTCTCAGGGAAATGAACATATAACCATGCTCCAACAACAAAATCCAAAACGGCATCACCTAAAAACTCCAGACGCTCATTGTCTTCAATTGCTTGTGGGTTTTCGTTTAAATAGGATCGGTGAGTTAAGGCTCGATGCAATAGCAGCGAGTCACTAAATTCCAGGCTCAAGCGCTTATCAAATTCAGCTGGCGCTTCGATAATTTGTTCTCCCATAGAAATTAAACCACCTAAGGATTCTAGGGAGCGCCAGCTACCCCACAATGTCGAGTAGCTCGCGTTCCAAAGCTTCCGTTAAAGGAATCTAGGGAATTATAAACTAAATTGAGTTGCGGATTGCAAGGACAGCGTTGTGTCCACCAAATCCAAAGGCATTCGTAATCGCCAAATCGACTTCGTGGTCCCTGCCTTCATTAGGCACATTATCAAGATCACAATCCGGGTCAGCTTCTAAATAATTTATTGTGGGAGGAATTCTATTTTCTCGAATTGCCTGTACACAGAAAATCGTTTCCAAAGCTCCCGTGGCTCCCATCATGTGCCCGGTCATTGATTTCGTTGACGAAATCGGTGTGGAATAAGCCGCCTCACCCAATGCAGATTTAACCGCCAGAGTTTCGGACTTGTCATTTAGTTGTGTTCCAGTTCCATGCGCATTGATGTAATCCACATCACCAGCATTAGCACCCGCCTCTTGCAGCGCAACTTGAATCGCCTTTGAACCCCCCGCACCAGTATCTGAGGGAGCAGTAATATGAAAGGCATCCGCCGAAGCACCATATCCTGCCAGTTCAGCCAATATTTCTGCGCCGCGTGCCTTGGCATGTGATTCTGTTTCCAAGATAATGGCTCCCGACCCTTCACCCATTACTAATCCATCCCGATTCTTATCAAATGGCTGAGGCGTTCCTTCCTCAGGGCTGCGCCTGGACATTGCTCCCAGCCGATCAAAAGCCGCCACCCCTGTAGCCGAGATGACCGCTTCTGAAGCACCGGCGATTGCTACATCGATGCTCCCAGACCTCAGCATCATCCAAGCCATTCCAATTCCATCCTGTCCCGATGCACAAGCTGAAGCGACCGAAAAAGCAGGTCCTTTAGGGCCATGATCAATGCCTACCAATCCTGCCGCCCCATTCGGCATCAGCATTGGAATCAAAAATGGGCTAACTGTGCGTGGCCCGCGCCCATGTACTTTTTGCACACCTTCCTCAAGTGATATCAAGCCGCCGATGGCAGCTGAAACCACCGTCCCAATCCGTCCTGCATTGGAGTCATTAATTTCTAACCCAGACTGTTCAAGGGCTTGAGAGACGGCAGCAGCAGCTAATATTTCAAATCGATCGCGTCGCCTAATTTCACGCGCTTCGAGATATTGTGTGGCATCGAAATCCTTGACCTCGCATGCGTACTTCACTAAATGATTCGAGGCATCAAATTGCGTAATCGGAGCTAAACCACTAACTCCGTTAATCGCATTTTCCCATGATTCGCTAACGCTGTTGCCTAGCGGATTTACCGTGCCCATTCCTGTTATCACTATTCTTTCATACATGTATCGCTCCATTACGCGATCTAATTATTAGTAGTATTCTTCAGCCCTGAACCTGTCAATATGACAACTACAGGCTCAGAAATCTCACCTTGCATTTGCTCTAAAGTGTCCCAAACGATAGCAGATGTAGGCTCAACATAAAACCCCAATTTTGCGAGAGCGTTGCGACCGGGAAGTATTCGATCTTCCTCCACAATATGAATGTGGCCCTTGCCATCCCGCAATTTCAAAATGAGTTCATCCCCTCTAATAGGAATTCGCACTCGCACCCCTTCTGCCAACGTGGGTCCCTCTTGTACCGCTCCGAGACCCGAGGGACCAATATTGGTTACCACCCACAGTGGGGCGCATGCGCTCGCCTGAACGGCAACGAGTTTCGGCAATTGCTCGATTTTGCCTGCAGCTTTCAGCGCTTCAAATCCTAAGGCAATGCCTAGTAACAGAGACCCATGCCCAGCAGGCGCGACAACCGTCCCAGGCGTTTGACCCAATTCATCAAAAATTTCGTAAGCTATAGTGGCAATACCTGCTAACCCAAAAGGTAAATAAGCGTGGCTTGCATACGAGATACCCTCTTGTATTACTTCCCAAATTCGATCCGCGGCCGCCGATCTTGGTCCTGGAACCTCTTCAATCTCAGCACCATAAGCTTCGATTTGCTCTCGCTTTGGGCCGGATGTATTCTCCGGCACCAGAACTTTGGCTTCAATTCCAGCTCGAGCCGCATACGCTGCAAACGAAGCTCCAGCATTTCCTGAAGATTCATCCACCGCCCGTACAACTCCACGCGCCTTCATTTCCGAAACCAACGCTGCGCTTCCCCGATCCTTAAAAGATCCAGTGGGGTTTTGGTATTCAAGCTTAAAATAAATTTCCTTACCAAATAAATCGGATCTTACAAGCGGAGTATCTCCCTCCCCTAGCGATACCTTTTCGGTTTCTGGGCTCAACCCGAAACTATTTTCATAGCGCCATATCCCGCTTTGGGTCTGGTCATCCTCGGCCAGATTCAATTCCTTGCTGACAGTAAAAATGCCGCCGCAATGGAGGCATCTATGGGGCAAGTCCGAGTCTGGGTATGGTCGCTTGCAATTATTGCAATGGTATGCGTCCACTAATCACCTTTAGCCGGAATATAGCTCCCCTCAATCCACTCCTCACCATTGGGTCCGACCTCTTTTTTCCAAATTGGTACGATTTGCTTAAGTCGGTCAATCCCATAGCGCGCCGCCTCAAATACACCATCATCCCGATGTGCCGAGGTGCAAGCGATTAAAACTGTGGGCGTTCCCGGCAATAGTCGGCCAATCCGCTGAACCATTGCGATACCGACTACATTTGGCCATTGCTCGCGAATTTCATCCGCTACCTGCTCCATCTTGGCTTCTGCCATTTCCTTGAAAGCTTCGTACTCCAAATAATCGGTTTCAAATTTACGCCCCTTAGTTGTCGTGCCGCGCACCATGCCGCTAAACGTAACGGAAGCCCCAGTAGACGGCGTAGTGATTTGAGCGATAAGTTCGTTTAAATCTAGAATTTCTTCAGTAATGGCAAAAAAAGTGGGTGGCATCTAGCCCCCGCTGACCGGGGGGAAAACGGCGATTTCTGCGCCTGAAGGTATGGCTTCCTCATCAAACGCATAGTCTTTGCCAATTGCCACTAACATCCCCGAACCTGATTCGGGTAATCCAGGCAGGTCTTCACGCAAACGTGTTTTGAATTCAGCCACGGTTATTCCGTCATCGACCATCAGTTTATGGCGATCAACTCCTGCCTTTGCCCGTAGTGTGGCAAAAAAGCGCACAGAAACCTGACCTTGATCACTCATTGCTCACATCTCCACTTTGCCCGCCAGTTTTCTTTACTAAGCGGATTGAACCAATTCTCATTGTTTTATCTGCCGATTTTGCCATGTCATAAATAGTCAGCGCAGCAACCGAGACCGCTGTGAGCGCTTCCATTTCCACGCCCGTGCGTGCTTCACATTCAGCTTGACCCTCAATTTGTACCCCAGGAAGATTATCGTCAAATGAAAATCTTACTGATATGTGGTCCATTTGAATCGGATGGCAAAATGGGATTAATTCGGCAGTCCGTTTAGCCCCCTGAATGCCGGCAATTTGAGCCACACCTAGAACATCCCCTTTTTTCATTTTATTCTCTTTAATTAGTTCGAGGGTTTTTGCGGCCATTTGAACCTCGCCTTTGGCAATGGCCACTCGTCTGGTTATCGGCTTCTTCGCCACGTTCACCATGCGAGATTTTCCGGCTGAATCAACGTGTGAGAGGCTCCGTTCAGACATTTGGCGATTATAGCATTTAGGCCTCTATGCATAAACGGACGCTGCCTCGGTTGACTATAATACGGGCGCTTTCAAACTGAGGAAATTATGCAAGAAATCATTGCTCGCTTAAAAACAGCTCAAGCCCGTGTTCAATCATTATTGGTGGGGCTTTGACCTCGTTAAACGCGAATCGGAACTAGCCGAATTAGTTAAAAAATCTGAAACACCCGATCTTTGGGATAATCCAAAAAAAGCCCAATCCCTCATGAAGCGCATCTCCGCATCGCGCAATGAAATTGATGCCTGGCGCAGCCTTGAGAAGCGCATCCTTGATGCCCTCGAATTAGCCGAATTACAAGACGCAGAATTAGAAGCTGATCTCGCAGACGAGTTGGCCGCTATTGAGCCGCTCGTCGATCAACGCGAGTTGCAAACGCTGCTTTCTGGGCCCTACGATAAGGGCCATGCCCTCCTCAGCATCAACGCCGGCGCGGGTGGCACAGAAGCCCAGGATTGGGCCATGATGCTACAGCGCATGTATTTACGCTGGATTGAATCCCACGGCTACAAGAGTCAAATATTGGATCTTAGTGAAGGGGAAGAAGCTGGCATCAAAAGTGTCACTATTCTTGCCGAGGGTCCCTACGCCTATGGCTATCTGCGCGCAGAAAAAGGCGTCCATCGTCTGGTACGCATCTCTCCCTATGACTCGTCTAAGCGTCGCCACACCTCATTTGCTCAAATTGAAGTTCTACCTCAAGTGGATGACGTAGAAATCGATATCAATGAAAAAGATCTTAAAATTGATGTTTTTCTTGCCGGCGGTGCTGGCGGACAAAGTGTGCAGAAGAACCAGACCGCCATCCGTATCACCCATATTCCCAGTGGTGTCGTTGCCTCCTCTCAAAACGAACGCTCGCAAACTCAGAACCGTGACAACGCCATGAAGGTTCTCAAAGCGCGTCTCGCAGATATTGAGCGCGAGAGAGTTGAAAAGGAAAAGGCTGAATTACGCGGGACCTACCAGAAAACAGAATGGGGCAGCCAAATCCGCTCCTATGTCCTCCACCCCTATCAAATGGTCAAAGATCATCGCACTGAACACGAAATGGGCAACACATCTGCGGTGCTAGACGGCGATCTAGACAGCTTCATTGAGGCCTATTTACGTAGTCAGGTGGGTTCCTGATCAACTTGACGCCCCCCAGCCCAAATTGTATAATTCCCATCGCTCGCCCACTGGCGAGCATTGTCTTGAAACGAAGGAGAGTGGAATATGACTCCACTGCCAAAACGAAAAATTTCTAAGGGACGCCGCGATCGCCGAAGAGCACATGATGCGCTAAAACCACGCGGCATGGTCGTCTGCAGCAACTGCAGCGAGATGAAATTACCCCATCACGTTTGCCAAAATTGCGGCTACTACAAAGGTCGCGAAGTCATGGAAGTGGAACGAGAATAGTTCAACGTTCCCTTTTTAACTAGCAAATAAAAACCCCGCGCTTGTGGGGTTTTTCTTATTTATAATACAGAGCTGATTTCTAAATAGGAGCACTATGAGCGCCAAGCAAATCGCATTTCTCTTTCCGGGGCAAGGATCGCAAAAATTAGGCATGGGGGCCGATCTTGCGAAAGCCTTTCCGATTGCTAAAGCCACATTTGAGGAAGCCAATCAAATTCTCGGCCTGTCAATCTCTCAGTTAGCCTGGGAAGGTCCTGAGGACGAATTAAACGACACCGCCAATACCCAACCCGCTCTCATGGTTCACTCTGTCGCGGCTCTGCGCTTGCTAACCGATCAATTCCCTCAGCTGAACCCTTCAGCGGTAGCAGGTCATTCGATGGGTGAGCTGAGTGCTCTTGTAGCAGCGGGCGCCTTGCCCTTTGCCGACGCCTTACGCCTTGTGCGTACACGCGGAGAACTAATGAAACAAGCCGGCCAGGATAGCCCGGGTGGCATGGCTGCCATTCTCGGCTTAGGAATTCCTGATGTCGAAAATCTGTGCGCGTCTTCGAGTAGTGAAGACGAAGTTGTTCAAGTGGCCAACGATAATTGCCCCGGCCAAGTGGTTATTTCAGGGCACCGAGCTGCCGTAGACCGCGCGGTCGCCAATGCAAAAGAAGCGGGTGCCAAACGCGCCCTACCCTTAGCCGTTAGCATTGCCGCCCATTCCCCATTAATGCTTAGTATAGAAACTGAATTTATGGCCGCTGTTGAAGCAGCCCCCATAACAGACCCTCGTATTCCCATAGTTGGCAATGTCCAAGCTTCTACATTGCAATCTGCCCAAGCCATTCGCGAGGACCTCAATGCGCAGCTCAACGCCCGCGTAAGATGGACTGAAAGTGTTCAAGCCATGCTAGCTATGGGCATAGATACATTCATTGAAATCGGTTCAGGCTCTGTATTGCTTAATTTGGTCAAACGCATAGACCGAGCGTCTACGCGCATTGCCCTAGGAAATCCAGAGGATTTCAATCAAGCCGCTGAATTGCTGGCGGCCTAGCCATTGGTATAATTCGCGTCGCATACTTAGGAGATTTAACATGGCATCATCTAATCCACAAAGTCTAACGGGCCGCATTGCAGTTGTCAGTGGTGCCTCGCGTGGGATCGGCCGAGCAATTGCGCTGGATCTGGCCAAAGAGGGTGCTTCTGTAATTGTTAATTACAACTCAACAGCCAAAGGCGCTGAAGAAGTTGTTGCAGAAATAGAAAAAATGGGGGGGCAAGCCAAAGCAGTAAAAGCTAATATCGGCCAGGCCGATGAAGCCCAAGCTCTTATTCAAGCAGCCATCGACAATTTCGAAAAGATAGATATTTTGGTCAATAACGCCGGAATCACGCGCGACATGTTGATTATGAAAATGTCGGAAGAAGAATGGGACCAAGTCATGGAAATTAACTTGAAGGGCACATTCAACTGCTCCAAAGCAGCTATACGTCCCATGATGCGCGCACGCTTTGGTCGCATTATCAACATCACCTCCATCTCGGGTCAAATCGGAAATGCGGGACAAACTAATTACTCAGCCTCTAAAGCGGGTCAAATTGGATTTACCAAAGCCCTTGCTCGTGAAGTTGCCAGCCGTAAAATAACAGTCAACGCCGTCGCTGCCGGATTTGTGGATACTGAAATTTGGTCAGGCGTATCTGAAGAAATAATCGATGGTTTTATTGATTCAATTCCCCTTGGACGCAAAGGTCAACCCGAAGAAATCGCACATGCTGTTTCTTTCCTTTGCTCAGAAAAAGCAAGCTACATCACTGGTCAAGTATTGGCAGTCGATGGCGGCTTGGCGATGTTCTAATCGGAGCCATACATGAAGCCGCGCACTCGGGCCAGAAGTATTGCACTAAAAGCGCTGTACGAAATTGATATTGCTGGCCACCCCATTGATAAGGTTCTAAAACACCTTTTTGCATCTTCAAAACTAGAAGACCGCTACCTTGAATTTGCCACACAATTGGTTGAGGGCATCGAACCTATTCGATCGGATTTGGATGCCTTCATTGCCGAACATGCACCCAATTGGCCCATCGATCAAATTTCTGTAATAGACCGCAATTTGGTTCGCATCGCGCTTTGGGAATTTGCAGTCAGCGAGGTTTCCCCCATAAAAGTAGCCATCAATGAAGCCGTCGAGTTGGCCAAAATATTTGGCTCAGACAGCGCCCCTCGCTTTGTTAATGGTGTTTTAGGCAGCTTAGCTGAGCGTCAATCCGAGATTAATTTGGCCATCAAAGCCCTGCTTCAAGACCAGCAGGATTCAGCCTCAATTTCATAAGCAAATATGGATATTCTAGGCATCGGACCTCTTGAACTAGTAGCCATTCTCCTCATAATATTTATTGTGATGGGTCCCACCGACATTGCGAAAATGGCCAACACCTTGGGCAAAACTCTGGGCAATTTACGCCGTTCCGAAATGTGGACTGCAATGCAACGAGCTCAAAGCGAATTGCGTTCCCTCCCAGATACACTAGCTAAGCAAGCAGAAATTGAAGAATTGCGCGAAATCAAGAAAGAATTAGAAAAAGATCTGAGCGCAACCACCAAAGATATCAAAGCGCTCGACCAAGAATTAGTTGCTTGGACCCGCAGAGATGGCCCTTATGATGCGAAAGCAGAAAAGGAGAAGGATACATCTGCTTCTCTAGAAGAAGAGGATCAGACTGATGGAAACAAATCATGAGAACGATTTTGCGTGGCTTGTGGTTAGTTTTAAGCTGGCCCTTCCGTATCGTAATAGCATCATTTCGTCGCATTAAACACAGCTATCAATCATTTTTTTTAGAGGAACCTGAAGACATCCCCATTGGCGATACGGTCCAAAAGGCGGTTGAAAATCCTGGAGATTTACTCGTTCATTTAGCGGCCCTACGCGGCCACTTACTACGATCCGTGCTTGCTCTGCTACTTGTATCAGCTGCATTATTCAGTATTGCCCCGAGTCTCTTAGACTGGCTTGCGACGCCCATTGGTGGCATTAGCCAATTGCAAGCGGTTGAAGTAACAGAACCAGTCGGGGTTGTCATGCGCATTGTCCTTGTTGGAGCCTTTGCCCTAACCTTGCCCTATATCATTTTTGAGTTGGTCCTATTTGCCGCTCCTGGGCTTTCCCGCCGTTCCCGTTTTATCGGTATTTTTTCAATTCCTCTCGTATCCTTGCTTTTCTTTGCAGGCATGGGTTTTGCCTATTACATAATTTTGCCCAGGGCAATTCCTTTCCTGCTAAGTTTCATGGATATTCCAACATTAGTCCGTCCCTCCTCTTACGTTTCATTCGCAACAGGAATCATGTTTTGGATAGGCATAGCTTTCGAATTTCCCCTAGTCTCATACGTTTTAGCCTCAATGGGAATTCTTTCACCCGAAATCCTTATGAAGCAATGGCGCTTAGCAGTTGTTCTGCTATCGGTCTTAGCGGCCGCTATCACTCCAACAATTGATCCCGTAAATATGTTGCTAGTCTGGGTACCCCTTGTTATCCTGTATTTCTTGAGCGTAATTTCCGCTCGCTTAGCTAGAACCCAAAGAACTCGCAGACGTGACTCTTCCTCAATTTCCTAAACTCCTAAATCAAGTCTTATTAGTAATAACCATTAGTCTAAGTCTGCTTTCCTGTGGCTCACTAAATTCCAATATTCAAACAACCGATTTCGAATTACCGGCTTTGGTTGAGACGGTATTTCAAGTCCTAGTCCCAGAAGAATCTCAAAATACGGAAAGTATTTACCTGACAGTATTAGATCCATTAACTGGGGATTTGATTAACCCACAACATAATTTAATGGAGCAAGATGGCGACAGAAGTTATCGTGTAACCGTTAATGCTCCTGTAGGGTCTATGCTCCAGTACCGTTACACATTAGGTATTGAGCACATTAGCGAAAGGGGCTTAGTTTCTAGCAATTTCACTTATCGTAGTTTCTATATTGATGGCCCCAGCCACGTTGTAACTGATGTGATTGCCGGATGGAATGGCAGTACCGTCGAATTTGAACCGGGAGCAATTTCCGGCCAAATTGTCTTTGAGACCGATCAAACACCCCTTGAAAATATTCGAGTAATAGTTTCGGGTCTGGAAACGCGCAGCGATCCGCTAGGTCATTTCACAATATCAGGACTTGAACAGGGCCTACACAATATTATTGCTCTCTCACCGTCTGGCGCATATCTTCCCTTTCAGCAAGGCGCTCTGGTTGCATCAAATTCCGAAACCCCAGCGCTAATCGAACTTCCCAAAAACCAAAAAATTACGGTTAATTTTAGCGTCACCCTTCCAGAAGACCATGTTCCGGGTGTTCCATTATTTCTGCTTACAAATCTTGAGGGATTAGAAAAAAATACTCCCGATTCATACAATGAAAATGGTCAGGCCATCTTTGTCTTAGAACTGCCCAGCATTCAAGATATTCGTTACAAATATTCCCTAGGAGATGGTTTTTGGAACGCGGAACACCTCAATTCCGGTGAATATCTCACTCGCCAATTAGTCCTCGATACAGCTATGGATGGAATCGTGATCTCAGATCATATTTCCAGCTGGACAGTAGGCAATTCCGCCCCCATTTGGTTCGAAGCTACCACTCCTCCCACGGACGCGCCAAAGGCATACATTCAATTCTTATTTAGTGATTGGACTGAATCCATTCAAATGTGGCCCCTAGGTGGCAATCAATATGCTTACAAATTGAATTCCCCTACAAATTTTGCAGCTCCCTTGCAATATCGTTATTGTCATGATGTTTTTTGCGTGCACGGGGAAGAAATTGAAACGATTCGATCGATTTCCGGCAATCTTGAAGTAATTCAATATTCTGAAGATCAAATTGAAGCCTGGAAATAACTCAATATTAATTATTCATCACAATTAACAACTGAATAAAGAGTAAATAATATCTACGCTATAATCCCGCTTAATGGAAGGTTTTGAAGCTCCAAAACTAGATCAAAGTTTGGAAAACCAGCGTGGTCAACGCATGGCCGTGTTTGTATTTGTCCTGATCCTGGTTTTACTAATAGTTGCTGGGATTTTCGCGGTTAGCTATTTGCTCCAACCAGATGCACCGACCGAAACCTTACGCGACATATTTATTATTTTGCTTACATTTGAATTTATGTTATTAGGCTTCGCTCTCGTCATTTTACTAATTCAATTAGCCAGATTGATTAACTTACTACAAAATGAAATTCAACCAATTCTAGAATCGACAAGTGAGGCAGCGAACACCTTGCGGGGAACTGCCGATTTTCTTAGCCGCAATTTAGTCAGTCCGGTATTAAGGGTCAATTCAACCATTGCAGCAATTCGTCGAGCAGCTGATATGTTGAATTTTGGACGTCGAAAATAACCGACAATAAGGAGTATGACATGTCCGATCGTGGAAATAATGATTTTGGAAGTTTCGTTTCCGGGTTTTTAATGGGTGGGCTAATAGGTTCAGCAATAGCTTTACTTATGGCTCCGCAATCAGGAGAAGAAACGCGGGAAATGCTAAAGGAAAAGGGTGGCGAGCTAAAGGATAAGACCACTGAATCTTTGGAAGCAGCTTATACACGAGCAGAGCAGAGTGCGAAGGAAGCTCGTCTCCGTGCCGATGAAATGCAAGACTTGCTCCGCGAACGGGCTGAAGATTTGCGTGGCCGTGGGCAAGAAGTATTGGAAGAGCAGCGATCACGGATTGAAAATGTGATTGAAGCGGCCAAAACACCCCCAAAGACTAGCCCAACAGCAAAAACGAAAACTAGCCCCCCTAAAAAGAAATCCTAATAAATTAATACAAAAAAGGTCGGCATAAAGCCGACCTTTTTTTCTACATAAGCAATTCAGGTAAATAATCCAATAAGTCTGAAGCCAAAATCCCTCGATTTGAATTGTAGTGCTCAGACGCTAGGAGTGCAGATTGCGCATGCACCCAAGCACCAATGCTCGCCGCTTTGAATGGATCTAGTCCTTGTGCTAACAATCCAACGATAATCCCAGCTAGGACATCCCCTGTCCCAGCACTAGCTAAAGCGGGGCTAGCAATCGGAACCACTGCCAAACGATCGTTTGGCCCAGCAATTACGGTTAAAGCTCCTTTCAATACAATTACATGACCCCATTTTTTAGCAAAGGTGGCTGCAATTTCATTCCGATTCGCCTGAATATCGTCTTTTGTTATGCCCGTCATGGCGGAAAATTCCCCTGGATGCGGAGTAAGCACAGAATTCTTGGGAAGATTATTAAACCCTCGAATTAGATTTGTGAGATGGCGCAACACATAAGCGTCTAAAACCAACGGTGGTAATTTATTTTGCGCCAATACCTCTTCAATTATTAATCGGTTCCAGCTCTTCAACGTAAGTCCGGGACCAATAAGCAAGGCTTGATATTTCCCAAGGGATTCTTCCAAAGACGGTTGCCCAAACCTCAACTCACGTGGGGTCGTCCAAGTAGCTTCTGGTAATTGACCTGCAATATTACGATCCAAATCAGAGTGATTTAGCAATGTGATTAACCCAGCACCGCTGCGTGCTGCACCTTTTGCCGCCAATAACGCGGCACCTGGATATTTCTCGGACCCTGCCACAATTAAAACTTTCCCATAATCCCCTTTGTGAGAAATTGCTTTCCTTTGGGGCAACCATTCAGAGACCAATGTTTGATCCATAACATTGCGTTCATCCACTCCCCACTCTTTCAATTCTGCTGGAATTCCAATATCAGCAACAACTAACTGACCAAGGCTCTCAATTGCCGGAAAAGTTATCATGCCCTCTTTTACAGCAGCTAAAGATACTGTAATGTCGGCTGAAATTACCTCGTTAGCCATATCCCCTGTTTGGGAGTCCATTCCGGAGGGGCAATCGATGGCAATTATTTTAGGCTTGGCACTGCTGTCTTCCAATACAGCCCCCAAAGTAGCGAGAATTTTTTTCTCTTTTTCACGCAAAGGAAGCTTGATACCAGTCCCAAGTAAGCCATCCAATAATAAGACGGAGTCATTGATTAAGTCACTAGTGGCGTTTCTATCTACGCTATCCCACACATGAATAAGCCCCCCAACCTTTTCCAAGTCCTTTACCCGATTATCATCGCGCGATTCTGACAGGAGAGCAACACAATGCCAACCGTGCTCCCGCAATATCTTTAGGGCAATTAATGCATCCCCCCCATTTTTTCCTTTGCCAACAATTGCAATTGCGCTAGCTGGTTCAGCGAATTGGGAATTAGCTATTTCAGCAATCGCCATCCCAGCCCGATTCATCATTTCTGCATAGGATAGTCCAGCCGCATTTGCAGCTTTCTCTACAGCAATCATTTCTTCCACCGAAACAAGTTTGCTCATAAATTCATTGAATTATAGGTGAGTAGTAATCCTAATATTCAAGCTGACTTAAAAAACAAAAGAGAAGCTTATGCCTCTCTTTTCATAATTGAATTAGTGCGCTGGGTGGGAATCGAACCCACACGCCTTGCGGCACACGGCCCTCAACCGTGCCTGTCTACCAGTTCCAGCACCAGCGCTGGCCGAGGTATTATAATCACCGAGTTGCGAATGTCAAGCAGAGCCAATTTTTCCACATATTTCCACAAAAAAGGATAAGCATGCGCATATTACTGGACGCCATGGGTAGTGACCAGCACCCGGTTCCTGAGGTTGAGGCCGCTATCCAGGCAGCGGAAGCATATGGTGAGCCAGTGTTATTAGTTGGCGATTCCGAAATTCTCGACCCCCTAATTGGCGATAAAAGAGACCGAATTCAAGTCGTGCATGCTCCCGAAGTATTCAAAACAACGGACGCTCTTTCAGGGCGGCAATTACGTTCGGCAAAAAATTCAATCGGCGTGGCTTACGATTTGATGAAAAACGATGAGGGTGATGCATTTGTAACTGCGGGGAACACAGGGGCAGCCATGGCGATTGGATTGGCGCGTGTGGGCCGAATACCTGGCATTAAGAGGCCGGCTCTAATTGCCCCGTTTCCCGTTCGGGATGGGACCTGTATCGTGACGGACGTGGGGGCAAATACTGAGTGTAAACCTGAATTTCTGGTGCAATTTGCGATTATGGGCTCAGTATATGCCGAATTAATTTTAGGAATAGACAAGCCGCGTGTAGGGCTGGTATCTAATGGGGAGGAAGCTGGCAAGGGCAATGACCTGGTAAAGGAAACTTATCCATTGCTCGAAGAAAGTGGCTTGAATTTCATTGGAAATGTGGAAGGGAAAGAAATTTTTGGTGGCGAGGTTGATGTTGCGGTAACCGATGGTTTTACGGGCAATGTGCTGATGAAAGGTGCTGAAGCGGCGGCTGGCTTGATGACGGATGAACTGAGACAGGCGATCAGATCTTCATTTAGGACCAGTTTGGGTGGCTTGATTGCCAAGCCGGCCTTCGATATGCTCAAAGAAAAATTGGATCCAGGATCAATCGGAGCGGTACCGCTGCTAGGATTGGACGGACTGGTTTTTGTGGGACACGGACGCTCTGACTCCAGGGCTATTCTCAACTCAATAAAATTAGCAAGACATTCTGTGGAATTAGATCTGATTAGTTCAATACGTGAAAATTTAGGAGTCGCACTTAAATGAAAACCCAGCGCAATGATGCTCTTTTTGTTCGTAACGAGCGTTTAGGATTATTTGCAAATTTGGGCGGAATGGCGCTATTGGTAGCGGCTGTTTTCGTATTGTTCAATGCACCGGGGGGCCTAGGCCTTTATTTCGTATTTCTGGTTGCCGGAATGCTACTGGTGCAGGCTGGATTAACGTTCGGCCGCTTGGGCAGACGCACTGACCTTGCGCTTGATAAAGCACTAAAATCGCTGGACGATAGTTATCAGTTGTTTCATCATACGGGACCGGTTCAACACTTGTTAACAGGTCCTTCCGGAGTGTGGATACTTATTCCAAGGCATACAAAAGGGGAAGTACATTTTGATAAGGCCCGGCAAAAATGGGAAAACCGAGGCGGCAATTTACTGAAGCGATTGTGGCGTTGGTTGACGGATGAACGACTGGGTAGGCCACACTACGAAGCGATGATTGAAGCGGGCCGATTGGATCAATTTTTGAGGGATAAATGGACATCAAAAGAAGATGTTCCGGTTAACGCGGTAGCTGTTTTTCTCAACAACGAAACATTGGTTCAAGCTGGAACCGCGCCCTTCCCTGCCGTTAATCTTAAGCGACTTAGCAAAACGGTTAGCAGAAATCAGCCAGATCAATCATTCTCGAAAGCGAGCCTAAACCGCCTGAATAAAATTCTGAGTGAATAGCTCTTGAGCAATCCTGCTCTTTTTTTGAACTTAGTCTTGCTCGCTGGGATCCTGGCTTTAACTTACATTATTCAACGAGATCGTAGCCGACATTCCAAACTTGAATTACTTTTACAGAGACAGCAGCTAAGAGAGGATTTTCTAGCTGCCATTTTGCAACTTGAACCGATCGAAAGTAATTTTCTAAAATTAGTTAAGGAATACCTGCCCCAGTACTTTCCAGAGGCCGGAATTCTGGTATGGCGATTTTTGGAAAATGTTGTCTGGCTGAACCATGACGAAATTGATTTTTCACTGGCCGAAGTAAGTGCCTGGATGGTGGGCTTGGGTGGGGTTGAATACATAGAGAAGGGGGAGACATTGCCTTGGGATAGCGAAAGCTATAGTGCAGAAGGCACTTTTTTTGCAGCGCTTATTTCTGAACAAAGTGGGTCGCCCATTGCAGGGATTAGTATTGCAATGAATAGCCGCGAAACAGACCGCTCAGCACAAGCGATCATTCAGGCAGAAGCCGATTTGCGTTTTTGCCAGATGTATTTAAATAATTTTCTATTTAGTATGGAACGAAGCGAACAGCAACGAGAATATCAGAGTATTCAGCAAGAACTCTCAATCGCTTCACAAATACAATCTGACTTACTGCCGATTGAATATCCCGAAATGCCGGGCTGGCAAATGTCGTTTTCGCTGCAATCAGCAGGCGATCTATCTGGGGATTTCTTTGATTTGATCCCCTTAGGGGAAGCGCAAATTGGATTCCTGATTGCAGATGTGGCCGGCAAGGGCTTAGGGGCGGCCTTGTACATGACTTTGTGCCGGACATTAATCAGAACCTTTGCTAAGGATTATGTACGGAGGCCTGATCTTGTGATTGCCGAAACAAATTTAAGATTGCTTGAAGATGCGCGCGATGCGCTCTTTGTGACCGCTTTTTATGGCGTGTTGGATTTCGAAAGGAACGAACTTGTTTACGCAAATGCAGGCCACAATCCGCCATTTCTGCTTAACGGCGGAAATCAGGAAAAAGCACGGGCTTTGCCACTGACTGGGTTACCCATTGGTATCGATGCGGAAGAAAGCTGGGGTGTTGAAGAGATCAAACTCGAACAGGGAGATTTCCTCTTCTTGTATTCAGACGGAATTCCTGATGCCACAAATATGGAAAATGAAACTTTTGGGAACCAGCGACTGCTTGAATATTTGCAAGCTCACAGAGAGGAGCCTGCCAACGTTATTCAAGATGGATTGCTGGAGGCTGTGGCTGAATTTTCAGCGGGAGCGGCTCAGTTTGACGATATGACCATTTTGGTATTGCAATGTGAGGCCTGATTTTAGAATTGATCCGAGTATTTTGTAAATATGCTACTTATTTGTTCAACATATTAAATTGTATGTTTCGTTTGTTCTCATAAATAGTGGGATTTCCCCTTTGTATAGGCAAGCAGGTGTATACTTTGGGGCGTGTTAGAGAAAATCCAAAACCTTTTTCATCCCGCCGCTCAAGAAGCCCTAAAAATATGGATTAATTGGCTTGGCGGTAGTTGGTTCCCTTATTTTGCAACAGGTCTTAAGTTCATCCTTATTTTCCTTGGCAGTGTTTCTATTAGCTGGGAAATTTACACTCTCGCGGCCTGCGGAAGCTTGATGTACCTTTTGTATTCGGCCCCCTATAAGCGACTTTTGGCTCTTGAGCCCGATAGAGAGGTAATTGTGGGTGAAGGGGATCTTTCAATTGAAGGAATTAGCATGATTTATGGGTCGGTATTCAACGACACTCATTCGATTGTTGAGTGCTATCCGGTTATTGCAAATGAGGCACCTCAAAAAGGAGAAGTCGTTTCACGAAATCTCAGACTTCCATTCACAACTGTTAGACAGGGACGAGAGCGTGACAATATGGCCGTCCTGCCTCCTAAGGGATTTGGCATGTTTGCGATAGGCGTGTCTAGAAATAATGGCAATGCGATTTCGATTCCTGTTGGAGAGGGAAATGAGTTTCGAATAAATATGGGCGAATGGGGACTTATTAATATCGCCATTTTTTCTCGGCTTGAAGGTGAAACCGAATTCAAAAGAATAGATCGAGATTATTGGATTGCCTATTTAGAAGATGGACGGCTAACAATCACTCCCCATGAGGAACTACTTTCTCGATTGAAGGTTGCGCAAAAAATTATGGAGCAAGATAATAATGAAAATAATGCTCAAAGAAAACGTAGTGATCAGCTACCTCCACCAACAGAAAAAGAAATTTCTGCCACACTTCTAAAAATTATTAATGCCGACCCTAAACGTACCCAATTGTCCACAAAAGAAAACACCAAAAATTCCCTGTAACATCAAAATTGATCTTCATAATACAGTGTAATATATAAGCGTTTATCCTCTATTTCAAACCGATTCTGGGCATTAACAAAAATCTTGAGCTCAGCAGAGTTTCAATTTACAGGGAAAATCAATTAATACAAAAAAAGAGACCTCAATAAACATTGAAGTCTCTTTTTACTTGATTATTTTGTTAGCCGTTGAGGAATTTCTCGAGAGCTTCCTTGCTGATGCGATAGGCATTACCCAATTTTTTGGCGCTGATTTCCCCAGCGGCAATTGCAGCATCTACATCCTCTTCTGTAACTTTGAGAACCTTGGCCGCTTCTGCGGGGGTCATTACATCGGGGATATCGTCTGCAGCTGCGCCACCTGCGGCAGCAGCTCCACCCCCACTGGCAGCGCCCTTGAGGGCTTCACCCATGACGTTGCCAATGCCTAAGCCAGCTCCAATGCCAGCGGTGAGACCTGCGCCTCCACCCTCGTTTTGAGCGGCATCGCGCATGGCGTCTGCAGCCTGTAATTGGGTATAGGTGGCGGTATCTAGCAAGCCCATATCGCGTAAATCTTCAGCCGACTCTTTAGACGGCGTAACATTGGCGATAACAAAGGCTTTTAGAGTGAGACCACGTGCTTCAAAATCGTCGGCCACTTTTGCGCGAACACCAGCACTAATTTCTTCCTGATTGGCGATAATGTCCTGAATGGTGCGATAGGTGCCCTTCATTTCTCCGAGCATGTCAGAGAGAGAGCGTAGTAAGCGCGAGCGCAAATCGTCTTCTATATCATCCAGAGAATAGTTGCCCTGTTGGCCAACGACTTGATTTACGAATTGCTGGGGATCACTAATCTCGAATGAGTAGGTGCCGAAACCCTGCAAAAGTAACCATCCCAGGCCTACGCCGGGGGTTTCCATCACTATAGGCTGGGGAGTGCCCCATTTTTGATCGAGGAACTCTCGCATGGACACGAAGTAAACTTCTGCCGTAAAGGGAGTTCGATCTCCAAAGGCTTTGCCAATTAGATCGACCAGGATGGGAATATTGGCTGTGGCGATGGTGTGCCGACCGGCATTGAACACATCCAGGGCTTTGCCATCGCGGAAAAAGACTGCGGCTTGGGACTCGCGAACGATTACTTGCGAACCGATGCGAAAATCGCCGGAACCACTATCGGGGATGCGATGGACAAGTTCGTCCTTCATCTCCTTAGGGTATTCAACTACATCAAATATACGTGCCATGTTTTCTCCTCAAAATCCTAGTTGTTACTCAGCAGCCGAAGCCATTATGGCTTCAGAGCGTTGTTCAAAGGCGCTAACTAGTTCGCGGCTAACTGTAACCAAGTGGCTGACAGCAGCGGGCAATCCTTCTTCGCCGATGGAGGTATTTACATTATCAACCGCTCTTTCGACTTCATCGGAACTACTGAGTAGGGCCAGATCGAAATTGTATAAAGCGGCAAGTTCTTCTTCGTCAATTTTTACGGCATCAAAGAAACTAGATTGTCCATAGGATGCAGTACTTATTTTGTCGATAAATGTTTGAACTTTCATGGCTGCATTCTCTAAATCATCGAGAAATTCTAAATTACTCTGTCCAGCCAAATCTTTTTGGATTTCTGTAATACGCTTCCATAATCCTTGAAAGCGATCTGCCGTGCTTTCGCGTAGTAATTTGTCTGCATTGCGTCGATTCTCGCGCTCAATGTAGCCCCCAAAACCAGGAATCTTGCTGGCAATGCGCTTGATTGGATCCTGATCTTCTGTAACTTTATCGTAATGATCACCCATTTTTACTCCTCAAAGGTTCTTTTAGAATAGGCGTTGGGATTATACATTACAAATATTTACAAAATATAAACAGGCAGAAAATAGAGTTAGATGCTTAGGACTTTGCCTAGATACAGAGGCTTGCTCAAGAATTCAAAATTCGTAAACAGCAAATGATTAGCCAATGGTAGAATGCCGAAAATGCCCAATAGAGAGTCTTTAGAGGAGAATCAATGCCTGGCCGCGAATTTGAAATGCTGATCAAACTATTCGGAGATAGCCTCGAACTTAAGGGGAATTCAGTAGCAATTAATGACAAAGAGGCGGTTAGATCCACCATGCCGGATCTCGTACGGCAGGCGGCATTGGGCGAGAAGGATGAGGCGGGAAGAGCTCGCTATTTAGTACGGCTTATTGCTCAAGAATTAGGGGCCTACCCGGCGAGCATTCATGAACTGTATACGGCTAGAGGGCGCGAAGAAGTGCCTTCAACATTTACCGTTCCAGCAATGAATTTACGCGTACTCTCTTTTGATGCAGCCAGAGCTGTTTTTCGCGCTGCTCAGCGGATTGAGGCCGGTGCCTTCATTTTCGAGATCGCAAGGTCTGAAATAGGCTACACCGATCAGCGCCCCGCTGAATATGCAGCCAATATATTGGGAGCGGCAGTGGCAGAGGGATATGTAGGACCCGTATTTATTCAGGGAGATCATTTTCAAATATCAGCAGCGCGCTACGCGGCTGACCCTGAAAGCGAGATTGGGGCCGTTAAGGAACTAGCTCAAGAAGCCATTGACGCGGGTTTCTTTAATATTGACGTGGATACTTCTACTTTAGTTGACCTCAGCAAGGAAACGGTTAGAGAACAGCAGCAGCTTAATTCAGAGTTAACCGCCATTTTTACGAGCCATATTCGGAAAATTGAACCTAAAGGAATTACGGTTTCGATTGGGGGAGAGATTGGCGAAGTGGGAGGACGGAATTCAACGGTTGAGGAATTGAAAGCCTATGTAGATGGGTTGATCTCCTATTTGCCGCCCGGACTAGAAGAACTGAGCAAGATCAGCGTGCAAACGGGGACATCGCATGGAGGCGTGGTGTTGCCTGACGGAACTGTGGCTGAAGTGGCCGTTGATTTTGACGCGATGTATGAATTGAGTCAGTTGGCACGCAACGATTATGGCTATGCCGGAGCAGTACAGCATGGCGCTTCAACCCTGCCAGAAAGCGCTTTTGGCAAATTTGTTGAGGCGGAGGCCTGCGAAGTTCATTTAGCAACGAATTTCCAAAATATGGCTTATGACCGCTTGCCAGCTGATTTGAAAGCCCAGATTTACGCTTATTTAGATGAGCATCACGCAGATGAGCGCAAAGCCGACCAGACTGACGAACAGTTCTATTACAAGACCCGTAAACGGGCGATTGGACCCTTCAAGCAGGCTTTTTGGGACATGGATGGGGATTCTCGAGAAGCGATTGGTCAGGCATGGGAGAAGCAATTTGAACAATTATTTGGGCTGCTTGCTATCGGAGAAACGGCTCAATATACTGAAAAATTTGTGCCGGCAACTGAAATTGAGCCGAAACTAGAAGATTATTTGGGGACTAGCAGCGAAGAAGAAGACGTCAGCGATTTGGCTGATTAGGATCTAATTGTCCAAAATCGATCAGGGTATGCCGCTTACCCGGCGCTATCAATATGTGCCACGCGTGCTGATATTCTTAGAACGCGATGCGCAAATTTTATTAATTAAAGGGGCTGCCGACAAACGTGTTTGGCCAAACCTGTATAACGGACTAGGCGGCCATGTTGAACGCGGGGAAAGCATTCTTGAAGCAGCAGAACGCGAGGTGTTTGAGGAAAGCGGTCTTAGCCGCAATCGACTATGGCTATGCGCAAGCGTGAGTATTGACACGGAAGCGGAGACAGGCATTGTGATGTGGGTATTCCGAGGAAGGGCTGGCGAGGGCGAGCTTAAGGAATCTGCAGAAGGTAGTCTGGAATGGGTAGATCGGGACGGGATTGAAGCGCTTGATTTAGTGGTGGATTTGCCCGTGCTTATACCGCAAGTATTTTCACTTAACGAGGGTGAGAGCCCGATTTGGGGGCATTATTGGTATGAAGAGGATCAGTTCAAATACAAATTTAGCTAGCTTGCTTGTGCTCAAAAAATACCAATCGGGTATTGCCATAGGTGCGGCGATCGAATTCTTCTAAATGTTCTAAATCTATAGGATCATGTTCGCGCTTGTTAATCTGGACGATGACCCAAGCATCATCGACGAGCAAATTATCGTGATTAGCGTCTACAGCATGCAGCGCTTTTCTCCACATTTCTTTGTATTGCGGCGGGGCAATATATACGTAATCAAAGTTGGTTTTATAGGCCTGGCTGAGATATAGAAAGGCATCTGTGCGCCTGACCTGCGCTTTCTCCGCTAGCTGCGTATTGGCCAAATTCTTTTGAATGGTTTGAATTGCGGCGGGCTGACTATCGATAAACAGGGCCTGGCTAGCTGCCTGACTAAGGGCTTCAATGCCCACGCCGCCTGTTCCGGCAAAAAGATCCAGGAAATTAGCACCGGGTAGGTCTTCTCGGATAATGTTGAATAGGGCTTCTTTGACGCGATCGGTAATGGGGCGCGTTTTATCCCCGGGTACTGAGAGCAATTTACGGCCGCGAGCGCTACCTGCGATGACACGCATGCTGTTTATTTGCCAGCGATGCTGGTTTCGGTGCGGGCGCGTTCAATACGATTGGTTTGGCGGAGAGCACCCGCTTCCATACGCTTGCGCTGAGCGTCGGTTTCAGGCTTGAGAGGGGGCACGGGAGCGGGCTTGCCGTCTTCGTCTAGGGCGACATAGACGAGGTAGGCGGTATTGGTGTGACGGTGGCTGCCGGACTTGACTTCTTCAGCGGTGACGGAGACTTCGACTTCCATAGAGGTGCGACCGACATAGCTGACCTCGGCGATGATGGTGATGAGATCGCCAATGTAGATGGGCTCTTGAAAGGTCAGGCGGTCGACCGTGACGGTGACTGTGCGTTGACCGGAATGGCGCATGCAGGCTAGACCACCAGCTTCGTCGACGAGCTTCATGAGGTGGCCACCATGGACGTTGCCAGCGAGATTGGCGTTCTCGGGATTCATGAGCTGCGAGATGATGGTGCGGGAGGCGGATACGGTACGGGGTTTGGCTGAGGTCATAATTTTTCCTATTCGACGTCGTTATAGGTCCATTTACGGTTGACGAAGAAACTTCCTATAGTTGCTTTCAGCAACGATTCTGGAGTTCGCGCCGCGAACTCTACACTATTCAACATCGTTATAAGTATAACGACGGTTAACAAAAATGTTCCAAAATAGAACTTCGCCGATAGCAGTGGCGAGAGCGAGGTTGTGGGAAAGGGTGTCCACATCCAAGGGGAGGACGGGGCGGTAATAGCTGAGGAGTCCCGAATAGAGGTCTGTGGCCCAGATGAATACGGGGGTTGATCAGCGCCTGCGGCGCAGATTCAGTAGTTTGCTACGCAAACTCCACACTTAATCAATATCGTTACAGGTGAAGCAGCGATTAATAAAAAAAATCCTATCGTTACCATCGGCAACGATTCTGGAGTTCGCTGCGCAAACCCTACACTTAATCTATATCGTTATAGGTGAAGCAACGATTAATAAAAAAAATCCTATCGTTACCTTCGGCAACGATTCTGGAGTTCGCTGCGCAAACCCCACACTTAATCTATATCGTTATATGTGATTTGTCGATTGACGAAAAAATTCCAGAATAGCACCACAGCAATTGCAGTAGCAAGAGCCATATTATGGGCTAGGGATTCGGGGTTAACAGGCAAGGTATCAAAGCGAAGCATGAATCCTTCGTATATGCGACTTGCGTATATGAATACGGGTGTCCTGATAATCAAACCAACAATATTGATGGCAAGGTATTGCGCGCCTTGCTTAACCACCGATTTAGAGCGCGAGTCGGGAAAGGTCCAATAGCGGTTTAAGAAGAAATTGCTGGTTACAGCGGCGGCAAAGGATAAGCCCTGGGCTAATGTGGCCACCAGGCCGAGAGGGCCGGTGAGCAGATTAAAGGTGGTGAAATCGACGATTGAGCCAACGACCCCCACCCCAGCGAAGCGGAGGAAGCGGGAACGTTCTTTTGGGTTTGATAGGAAATTTGTCATTGTGTGACTTTTTCTATGAATCTAACCTGTGTTGAAAGATGACTGGTCATACTCTGCTGTAGATGGTTGTAAGGATTCATGATTCTTTTTTCGTGGGGTCTCTGACCCCACACCCCGTCAGGGGCAGTCGTCCGCCCCCGAACCCCCTGACAATATAAAACTGACAATAATGCTTTCACGGAAGGCTAGATGGACAGTTCTCAAATGCTTGGCAAGAACACTACAAGAGTTTAGTAAAGACCATTTCGGACCCTTATTTGGAATCTGCTTTGAAATAGTCAATGGTCTTTGTGAGACCGTCTTTTAGCGAGATTTGAGGCTCCCATTTGAGGACTTCTTTGGCGCGACTGATATCTGGCTGACGGCGTTGAGGATCACCTGAAAAGCGCATTTCCTTCAGATAGGTTAATCCGGCACTTTTGCCGATTAAGGCGTCGATTTCAATGGCGAACTGTTCGATGGTGATTTCTTCGGGGTTGCCGATGTTGACGGGATAGTGTTCTTTGCTCATCAGCAATTTGTAAATGCCATCGATGAGGTCGTCTACATAGCAGAAGCTACGCGTCTGCTGGCCGTCGCCATAAATAGTTAATTCTTCCCCTTCCAAAGCTTGCTGAATAAAATTGGCTACCGCACGACCATCATCAGTGTGCATGCGCGGTCCGTAGGTGTTGAATATGCGAACAATTACGGAATTGACACCATGAAAGCGATGGTAGGCCATGGTGAGGGCTTCAGCAAAGCGCTTGGCTTCGTCGTATACAGAGCGCTCACTAATGGGATCTACATGGCCCCAGTAGCTTTCCTTTTGGGGATGCTCTTGCGGATCGCCATAAATTTCACTGGTGGAAGCGAGCATAAAGCGGGCATTATTGGCCAGGGCTAGACCCAGTGTATTGTGCGTGCCCAGAGCGCCCGCTTTCATTGTTTGAATGGGTAAATTGGGGTAACCGATGGGCGACTTGGGGTTGGGGCTGGCAGGCGAGGCGAAATGCATGACGGCGTCCACCTTGCCGGGGACATGAATGTAATTTGAGACATCATGGCGGATAAATGTGAATTTGTCATTGCCAATTAGGTGGGCAAAATTTTCAGCTTTACCTGAAACAAAATTGTCTAAACCAACCACTTCGTGGCCCTCAGCCAAAAGGCGATCGGCTAAATGTGATCCTAGAAATCCGGCAACACCGGTAATTAATACTCGCATAGCAGCTCCCAAATAATTTCGAAACCGAATTTTAGCATTCTAAGCAGCGGGATGTTGTTGTTCTATCGCATTGATATAATGCCAGCTTGTTCCAGAAGTACTTAATTAACTTCTCAACGCATAGATAAAGAGAAAGATGAGCGATCAATCTAAAAGCAAATCAGCAGAATTGAGTCTGGAAGCGCAAATTGAAGCGCTTTTATTTGTTGCACCTGGAACAGTCTCAATCAAGCATATGGCCGAAGCGTTGGAACTAAAGCCACGCGCAATAGAAAAGGGCATAAAAAATCTTCAGATTGAGTTGGAGCGGCGAGGATTGCGCCTGCAGAAACATCGCAACGAATACAAAATGGTAAGTGCCCCGCAACTATCGGAACAGATTGAACGATTTCTCAATCTCGAAGCAACCAGCCGATTAAGCGCTGCCGCATTGGAATGTCTGGCGATTATTGCTTACCAGCAATCCGTTACACGGCCACAAATTGACTCGATTCGTGGGGTGAATAGCGATGGTGTTATTCGCACACTGCTGAGCAATGGTCTGATTGAAGAGGCTGGGCGGACAGAAGGACCGGGCAGACCCATTCTTTATGTAACTTCACCCGATTTTTTACAGCACTTTGGATTAGCAGAAATCAATGAGCTGCCACCGCTGAAAATAGAAGAAAGATTGGACGAATTAGACAAGCAAGAAAATGCAGATAATGGAGAGCAGGAATTGCTCAAGAGCTGAGACGGCAGCTCGAATAATTGGAAATCAACGAAAATGGCAAGCGAAAGATTACAAAAGATTCTGGCAAAAGCCGGTCATGGCTCGAGGCGATCAGCTGAAAAACTGATTGAGGCGGGGCGTGTTCGAGTTAATGGCAAGGTGGCACAGCTGGGCCAAAAGGCAGAAGTGGGCGTAGATGAAATTCGGCTAGACCACGAATTAGTGCATGGTGCTTTAGCCAAGGTCTACATTGCCACAAACAAAAGACGAGGAGTGCTTTCCTCTACAGGGGGCAATGACCAACGGCCTAAGATTACTGACCGGATTCCAAATAGCGACAATTTACATATTGTGGGCCGTTTAGATGCCGATAGCGAAGGACTGATGCTGCTTACGAATGATGGGGAATTAACTAACCAACTGACCCATCCACGCTATAGCCATGAAAAAGAATACAGAGTCTTGGTTTCAAAATCTCCAAAAGACGAACAACTGGCCTCATGGCGCAGAGGTATTGTTCTGGAAGACGGCCATCAATCACGACCTGCGAAAGTTTCAATCTCAAGACCGAATGGCAAAGGGGCTTGGCTGAAAGTGGTGATGATGGAAGGCCGAAAACGGCAAATTCGAGAGGTAGCTCAGAAATTGGGGCTGCATGTAGTTAAACTAATTAGAGTGCGTATCTCTTCGCTCGAGTTGGGCACTTTGAAATCTGGAGCCTGGCGTTTTCTTGAAGATGAGGAAATTAGCGCATTGAAATCTCCACGGAAAATTGCTTAAGCAGAAATTTTTATTATCGATTTGTTGATAAAAGCGCAATAGAGTAAAGAAATGCTTCAAAATTGGAAAAAAATCTACCTCGAATTCCCGCGCCAATTTTGGTTGGTTGTGGGCGTATCTTTTATTGACCGAGTTGGCGGCACGCTTTTGTTTCCATTTTTTGCGCTCTATATAACGCAACGGTTTAGTGTGGGGATGACTCAAGCAGGCATTATTCTGGGCTTGTTTTCAATTTCAAGTTTGGTTGGCGGACTCGTTGGTGGTGGACTAACTGACCGCTTTGGTCGACGAAATTTGATTATATTTGGGCTGGTTTTTAGCGCCTTAAGCACGCTAACTCTGGGATTTGTACCTGATTTCGATCTACTCTTTCCTCTAGCCATTGTGATCGGATTCTTATCCGACATTGCGGGTCCAGCACACCAAGCCATGATCGCCGATTTATTGCCAGAACGCCAAAGGCAGGAAGGCTATGGAATCATGCGGGTGGTGGGCAACATGGCCTGGATCATTGGTCCAACGATTGGTGGCTTTGTGGCAAACCGATCCTTCCTAGCACTGTTTATCACTGACGCGATTGTAAGCAGCATAGTCGCGCTGCTCTTCTTCCTGTTTTTAAAGGAAACCAAACCGGAAGATGTAGAAGGAGAAGAGCCTCAGGGCTTGGGGGCAACTTTTGCCGGCTACATTCAAGTCTTAAAAGACATTCCTTATGTGGCCTATATAGGTGCCTCCATATTGATGGGAATTGTTTACATTCAGATGTACAACTCGCTATCAGTTTTCCTGAGAGACCAACATGGAGTATCGCCGCAAGGATATGGCATTATTTTGACTACTAGCGCTGTTACCGTAATTTTTTTCCAATTTAGAATGACGCGCTTGATAAAAACGCGGCCGCCCTTCTTAATGATGGCGATTGGAACCATTTTCTACTTAATTGGATTCGGCATGTACGGAGTGGTGGGCGTATTCGGGCTGTTTATGGCCGCTATGGTGGTGATTACAATTGGAGAAATGATTGTAGTGCCAACAGGATCAACATTGGCTGCTAATTTCGCTCCAGCGGCCATGCGAGGCAGATATATGGCCGTGTTTAGTTTTGTTTGGGCTTTGCCAGCAACAGTAGGTCCAGCTGCGGCCGGATACATTTTGGACAATGCCGCCAATCCGAATTTACTCTGGTTTGCGGGTGCGTTGCTGTGCGCAATTTCAGCATTGGGATTTTTCGGATTGCACCTATGGCTGGGCAAGAGAAAGCGGTTTTCGGGCGAGCTACAGGGAAGTACGGCAGAATAAATAGAAAGCTTAGAATTTGTGAAGCAAGAGCTTAGCGTTTGCGCGTGATCTAAGGCCTGACGTAAAATACCGCCTAGCATTCGAATCCAGATAGGAAAATTAAATGGCGAAAAACAAGGCTGTCGAAAAGAAAGCAACAGCGTGGTTAGACCGGCCGGTAATTGCAGGCTTACCAGTGACTTGGGAAGTTTTCCTTTTCGCCATTATTTTGCTGCTGGCATTCCTGACACGTTTCTATGATTTGGGAACGCGAGTGATGAGCCATGACGAAACTTCGCACGTTTATTTTTCCTGGCAACTGTTTCAAGGGAACGGCTATTCTCATTCAGCGCTGACGCATGGACCTCTACAATTTCATCTGATCGCTTTTTCTTATTTCCTATTTGGCGATAGCGACTTTAGCGCGCGTATTCCGATGGCGCTTTTTAGCATTGCAACAATTGCATTCACATGGAATTTCCGGCGCTATATAGGGCGGATTGGCGCATTGATCGCTGCCACAATTTTACTGATTTCACCTTACATGCTGTATTACGGACGCTATGCGCGCAATGAAGCGTTCGTAGGACTCTTTGGAGTTATTTCACTATGGGCGATACTGCGCTATTTGGATCTGGGCGAGAAACGCTATCTTTACTTTTTAACCGCAGCGACGGCCCTGCATTTTGCAAGCAAGGAAACCAGCTTTATTTACGTAGCGCAAGCTTTGCTATTCCTGGGTTTTCTTTTCCTGTTGAGACTCAGCAAGCGAGTTTGGGCGAAACCCAAATTTAGACAATATTTTTTCATAGCCATGGGCGCCGTAGTTCTATTTGCAATCGCAGGTGGAATTCTTTTTACGCTTAGCGATCCAAGCGACATTGCTCAAATAAGTGCAACTGAAGTTGCCGAACCGGTTGTTCCTGGAGTCGAGGGAATAACAGGGGATACAAGCGCTTTGCCGGGCAATGTACTATCACTTCTGGGGGCAGCGGTACTGGCTTTAATTGCGGCCCTGCAATTCTTGGTGCGCGGTTACGGATGGGCGGCACTGCGAGAAGAACGCAGCTTTAGTTTGATGCTGCTACTTTTTACGTTAACACTGCCTCATTTGGCCGCATTTCCGATTACCTGGCTAGGTGGAAATGCACTGGATTACAGTACACCAGAAAATCTAGCGCTGATCATTACAGTGATATTGGTAATGGCAGTATTGTCGGCAGCGATGGGACTGACCTGGAATTTCCGGGAGTGGCTGATTAATTTCGCCATTTTTTACGCGATATTCATCCCCCTCTTTACAACTATATTTACAAACACGAATGGCTTCTTCTCAGGATTAGTGGGGTCATTGGGCTATTGGATTGATCAGCAAGCCGTACAGCGAGGCAACCAACCCCCCTACTATTACTGGGGTGTGCAAATACCCATTTACGAATATTTGGCAGCGTTTGGAACCTTTCTAGCGGGCTGGATGGGTATTCACAAATGGCGAACCAGGCAAAAAGAAGTAGCGGCAAAAAATAAAACTGCCTCCAGCAATTTAGAAGTATTTGAAAGCCGACAAATTGCACTCGTTTTCTTTGTATTCTGGACCGTTACTAGCTTGATGGCTTACACGATAGCGGGTGAAAAGATGCCCTGGCTGACTTACCATATTGCCATTCCCATGATCCTCTTGAGTGGATGGGCTTTCGGCCGCTTAATTAATCGCTATGATTTTGAAAGTTTTCGAAAGAAGCAAGGTTGGCTCAGCATAGGCGCTTTGATTGTATTCTCTCTATCATTGGCAAGCCTGGCAGGCACGCTTCTCGGCTCAAATTTACCGTTCCAGGGTCAGGAAACTTTGCAATTGCAAACAACCTATCAATTCATCTTTCAACTGGTGCTCTTTGTGGGCAGCGCTTATTGGCTGACTTACTTATTGACAGGTTGGTCTAGACGGCAGGTGCAATTGAGCTTAGGCATCCTTTTGATGGTGGCACTGGCCAGCCTGACGACGCGCACGTCATTCAGAGCGGCTTATATTGAGTATGACAATGCAACGGAATATCTCGTGTACGCGCATATGGCGCGTGGTCCGAAAGAAATAATGGAACGCGTTGAAGAGCTCTCGGCGCGGATTGAAGACGGCAACACCATGATCGTGGCTTATGACAATGAGACGTCGTATCCATTTTGGTGGTATCTGCGTAATTTCCCCAACCAACGATTTTATGGCGAATCACCGGGGCGTGATTTGATCGATGCTGCGGTAATTTTGGTGGGGGATACAAATTACGGAAAGCTCGAACCAATTGTGCGCAACAATTATCACGAATACGAATACATTCGGATTTGGTGGCCTAATCAGGATTACTTCGACTTCACTCAAAGCGCTGTGGGTTTCGACTTTGCTCAGGAAACGGGATTATCAGCCGAAAATATGGGCACATTTGATTATTTGCGACTTGTTACAGCACGAATTTGGGGTTATTTGGGAGACCCCGCAACGCGCGAAGCCATCTTTGATATTTGGTTGAACCGAGATTACGAAGATTATTTTGCTGCCAGAGGACAATCAATTGATTTGACGAATTGGAATCCATCGCGGACGATGCGCATGTATGTACGCAAGGATGTGGTGGCACAAATTTGGGACTTTGGCGCAGAACCGGTAGCAGAAATTAATTTGACAGATCCCTACGAAGGCAAAGGCGTTGAGTTGGCGGCTGCACAGGTTGTTGAGCAGGTTGGAGCGGGAAACATTCAATTTAACTCCCCACGCGGGATGGCGATGGCGCCAGACGGGACACTCTTTGTGGCAGACGCGAATAACCATCAGATTGTTCATTTGGCAGCGGATGGCTCATTGATAAATAGCTGGGGTGTACAGAGTGATGCCACTGACCCGGACCCCGCATTGGGTCAATTCAATGAACCCTGGGGCATAGCGGTATCTTCAGATGGAGAATTCGTTTATGTGGCGGATACCTGGAACCACCGCATTCAAAAATTTACTAGTGCGGGCGTGCCTTTGACAAGCTGGGGCATATTCTCGCAGGGCGAGGAACCAACCGCTTTCTACGGACCACGAGACGTATTGGTAGATAATGATGGCAACGTATTGGTGATGGACACCGGCAATAAGCGCATCTCTGTTTTTGACTCAGATGGAAACTTTATTAGCAAATTTGGATCATTTGGATTCGATTTAGGCTTCTTTGATGAGCCGGTAGGTCTGGCACTAGATCGGGAGCGCAATCTGCTGTATGTAGCAGATACATGGAACCAAAGAGTGCAGGTTATTTCCTACAGCAATGGCATCTTTGACCCACTAACAAGCTGGGATATCTCTGGATGGTTTGGGCAATCTCTGGAAAACAAACCGTATCTAACGGTTGGGTTCGGAGGCACAGTATTTATTACAGATCCGGAAGCAGGCCGAATATTGGCTTACAACCCTGATGGCGAGATTGCTTACTTCTGGGGCGGCTTTGATCAGGGAGCGGTATTTATTGGGGTTGCGCAAGGTATTGCAGGATCAGCCGATAGCAATGCCATTTGGATCACAGATAGCCTGAATAATGTCTTGCTTAAATTCGAAGTGCCGCTAGGCTAGATATAGACTCTATTAGCGGACTAAATATATTGTATTGGGGGACGTTTGAGGATGATCTAAGTTAGGCGCTTTCAACTAACTTGGCGCGCTTTACATCACGATTGCGCTTGCTGGGATCCAAAGTGCGCTTACGGATGCGCAAGTTTTCGGGAGTGACTTCCAACAATTCATCATCAGCGAGAAATTCAATACTTTCGTCCAGGCTCATGTCACGAGGAGTGACAAGGCGAACTTCTATATCGCGGATCTGCTTACGCATATTGGTGAGATGCTTGGTTTTGCAAACATTGACTTCTAGATCGCCGGGACGCTGATTTTCGCCAACGACCATACCGCCATAAACTTCTACTCCAGGACCCACAAAGAGCATGCCGCGTTCTTCAGCGTTCTTGAGGCCGAAGGTGGTGGTGGTGCCTGCTTCCCAAGCGATAAGGGAGCCACGGGCACGGGAAGGAATGGCTCCGGCAGTTTCCTTATAAGAGTCGAATATGGAATTCAAGATGCCCATACCTTTGGTTGCGGTGAGGAATTGATAGCGAAAGCCAAGTAGACCCCGCGTGGGAGCGATAAATTGCATACGGACGCTGGAAGAGCCCTCCTCACGCATGTCTTGCAGGATTCCTCGGCGCTTGCCCATCATTTCCATGACCGCGCCCGAACTTTCCTGAGAGGTCTCAATATAGACGCGTTCAAATGGCTCAGTTTTCTTGCCATTTTCATCTTCCTGGACAATCACTTCGGGACGGGAAACCTGGAATTCATAACCTTCGCGGCGCATGGTTTCAATAAGGATGGCTAAATGCAATTCGCCACGTCCCGAAACTACAAAGGCATCCGCGCTATCTGTTGATTCTACGCGCAATGATAAATTACTCTTTAGTTCACGGTCTAATCGTTCAAAAAGATTGCGGGATGTACTCCACTTGCCTTCTTTACCCGTAAAGGGCGAGTTATTGACGGAAAAGATCATACGCACGGTGGGTTCTTCAATGGCGATACCCGGGAGAGCGATAGGAGATTCACTATCGGCTAGTGTTTCACCAATGGAAACTTCTTCCAGACCCGACAAAGCTACAATGTCTCCGGCAGCGGCCGACTGAACTTCTACGCGACCCAAGCCTTCTTGCTGATAAATAAATTTAGGTTTCTCGCTGAAATGGTCGCCATTCATATTAATTCTTGTAAGAGTTTCGCCTAAATTAACCTTGCCGGCAAATATGCGGCCAACTGCAATCTTTCCTCGGAAATTATCGTAGTCTAGCGTAGACACGAGCATTTGAAGGGGCGCATCCATATCGACATTGGGAGCGGGAATATGTTTGATGATGGTTTCAAAAAGGGGCAGGAGATCAGCTGCCATTTCAGGCGTATGGCCCGCTTGATGTTTAGTTGCAACTGCATAAATTACGGGGAAATCAGCTTGTTCGTCACTGGCGCCTAACTCAATAAACAAATCGAATGTTTCGTTTAGTACGCGATCGGTATCGGCATCTTTGCGGTCGACTTTATTGATGACGACAATGACACGATGTCCTAACTCAAGGGCCTTTTTGAGCACGAAACGAGTTTGAGGCCGAGGACCCTCGGCGGCATCTACTAGAAGCAGGACGCCATCGACCATATTCAAAACACGTTCGACTTCGCCACCGAAATCGGCATGGCCGGGTGTATCTACAATGTTAATTTTTACCAGGCTGTTCGTGACAGGGTCTGTAATCGTAATGGAAGTGTTTTTTGCAAGAATAGTAATGCCACGTTCACGTTCTAAATCATTGGAATCCATGACGCGTTCGACCAGCTTTTGATGTTCATCAAATACCTGGGCTTGACGCAGCATGCCATCGACCAAAGTAGTTTTGCCGTGGTCTACATGGGCAATAATGGCGATATTTCTAAGATCATTTCTTGGTTCTTTCATCGTAATATCCTTGCGCAAAAAAAGCTCTGGCATTTCGGCCAGAGCCACAACTCGCGAATTCTATCAAAATAAGTCTGATTGTGTGCAGCTATTTAGGGGGCAAGGAAGAAGCAAAATTGACGCCCCGATTGACCCACTGATTGAGAATATCGTCTTCTGAGAGACCTTCTGGAGCCACATAAATCCAACCAGACATGGGTTTGCCGGTGAAATCAAATGCTTTTGCAAATGGTTGGGCCAGAGCTTCCGCATTGCCCTCTGAACCTACTCTAACGACCATGCGATCGCCAATTACACCGCAGGCCACATTTCCGCCAATCATGAAGCTCATACCGCCAAACATATTTTTCTCGTCAAAGTTGTGGCTACCCTGCTCCATTATTTCGCGAATACGATGGGCCAAGCCTTCATCGAAAGCCATTGAAACCTCCTATACTAGCTGATTGGGATTTTAGCATCCAAATCCTGAAATATACCCTCATGGTATACTGGCCTTCGCAAAAAAAAGTGAACCTCCATCCAGGAGATTTTCCCAAAAATGAAGTTACATGAATACATTTCAAAAGAATTATTTGCCTCGTATGGCGTACCCATACCTAAAGGCAAAGTAGCGGCTACCCCGAAGCGAGCACGGAAAATCGCAGAGGAATTAGGTGGCCGCTGTATCGTTAAGGCACAAGTTTTGGTGGGCGGGCGCGGAAAAGCAGGCGGCATTAAACTTGCCAAAAGCGCTGCGGAAGCAGGGCAATTTGCTACGGAAATATTGGCCATGCAGATTAAGGGATTACCGGTTCGGAAGGTGCTGATTGACGAAGCGGTTGATATTGAAACCGAAATTTATCTGGGCATTACCAATGACCGCGCTGCCAGACAGCCTGTGATAATGGCTTCTGCTGCAGGCGGAGTTGACATTGAAGAAGTGGCGGCAAAGACTCCCGAAAAGATTATCCGAGCCCACGTAAATCCGTTGATTGGGTTGCAGGCTTACCAAATTCGTAATTTAGCGGTGGGCATCGAGCTGGACCGAGCGCAATGGAAAGCATTCCAAGTTGTGACGCAGGGACTATGGGATGCCTACAAAAATAGTGATGCGACGCTGGCAGAAATAAATCCATTGGTGATTACCAAGGAAAATGAATTGTTGGCAGTAGATGGAAAGATGTTGATTGACGACAACGCGTTGTTCCGACACGCGAAGCTCGAAGAAAAAAGAGACAAAGATATCGAAGAACAATCCGAGATAGAAGCGCGGGAAAACGAGCTGACCTACATCAAGCTGGATGGCGAAATTGGCTGCATGGTCAATGGGGCTGGGCTGGCGATGGCAACGATGGACATTATCAAATTGAATGGCGGGGAACCGGCTAATTTCCTAGATATTGGTGGTGGTGCAGATGCCAAAAAAGTGGCGGCTGCGTTACGAATCATTCTACAAGATCAGAACGTCAAAGCCGTGCTATTCAATATTTTCGGGGGCATCACGAGGGGCGATGAAGTGGCTAAAGGCATTCTTGTAGCTATGGAAGAAATACAAACAGATGTCCCGATGATTGTGCGCTTGGCAGGCACAAATGCTCGAGAAGGGCAGGCCCTTTTGGCGGATGCGGACATGATAACGGCCGGAACCTTGGCCGGGGCTGCTAAGAAAGCAGTGGCTGCTGCACGAGGAGAAAGTAAATGAGCATCTTAGCCAACAAAGATACACGTGTGGTTGTGCAGGGAATAACAGGCCGTGAGGGCAGCTTTCATTCGAAACTGATGCTGGAATATGGCACCCAGGTGGTGGCAGGTATGCGACCTGGAAAGGGGGGAGAATGGGCTCTGGATGGCAAAGTGCCCGTATTCGACTCTGTGGAAGTAGCTGTGGACGCGACGGGTGCGGATACGAGCATGATTATTGTGCCAGCATTTGCGGTTCCGGATTCCATTCTGGAGGCGGCAGACGCGGGTATTGAGCTAATCATTTGTCTGACTGAAGGGGTTCCAATCCAAGACATGATGCGGGTGCGGGCCTACCTAGATTTCAAAAATGTAAAACTTATTGGTCCTAATTGTCCTGGATTACTAACTCCTGGAGAAACTAAGATTGGATTTATTCCGGGAAACATTTCCATGCCGGGTAATGTGGGCGTGGTTTCGCGATCGGGCACACTTACCTATGAAGTTTTGCATGCATTGAAAGAGTCCAACATGGGATCGAGCACATGTGTTGGTATCGGCGGAGACCCGATTAAGGGGCTCAACTTCATTGATGTGCTGCAGCTTTTCGAAGACGACCCACAAACTGATCAGGTTGTAATGATTGGCGAAATTGGCGGCAACGATGAAGAACAAGCAGCAGCTTTCATAAACGAGCGGATGACTAAGCCAGTAGTTAGTTTTATTGCCGGCAAGACGGCTCCTCCGGGAAAACGAATGGGACATGCAGGAGCGATTGTTCAGGGCGGAATGGGAACGGCTGAAGACAAAATCAAGGCGCTTACTGAAGCGGGAGTCCAAGTTGCAGACCATCCAGAGCAGATACCGAGTATGTTGAATTAGCCCAACGTTATTAAAGTAAAAGAGCGCAGCAAGCTGCGCTCTTTTTTTGTTGGCGTATAAATTTACTTATTACTTTCGATGTAATCGACTGTCGCACCGACAGTAGTAATATTCTGAGCATCTTCATCAGAAATCTCAATGCTCATTTTGTCTTCAAGAGCCATAATTAGCTCAACAATATCCAACGAGTCGGCTTCCAACTCTTCGCGGAAACGGGCCTCGCGGGTAACTTTGCCATCGTCAACACCTAGTAATTCGATTATGGTCTCTTTGACCAATTCGAAGGTCTTGTCACTTTCGGCCATACTTCTTCCTCCTGGTTCATAAAATCGGGCAATTTTACCGTCCTACAGGGCTGTGTCAAGTTTTGTTTGACACGCTAATTTACGGAAGGTACACTTGCTTTTCACTCACAGGAAACACCCCTAAATGGCGAAAGTTACGAAAACTAGCTCAAGAAAAAGTGAGCATATTCGCGTTAATCTTGAAGAAAACGTGACTTCTGGAATTACAACCGGTCTCGAAAACTATAGATTGCCTCATGAAGCGCTGCCAGAGATTGATTTAAATGAGGTTTCTTTGCAGACTCAATTTCTGGGAAAAGAACTGACAGCGCCATTATTGATATCTTCAATGACGGGGGGAAGCAAGGATACAGAAGCAATAAATATACGTTTGGCTGAAGCGGCCCAGGAGAGCGGGATTGCTATGGGCCTAGGCTCCCAGAGGGCGGCTTTAGAAGATGATGAGTTGGCTCGAACTTTTCAAGTTCGACGAGCCGCGCCAAACATATTGCTGTTTGCAAATATAGGTGCAGTGCAACTCAATTATGGATATGGACAAGATGAATGCAAACGTGCGGTCGAAATGGCTGAGGCGGATGCACTTTACTTACATTTGAATAGTGTGCAAGAAGCTGTTCAGCCCGAAGGGGACAGTAATTTTTCTGGATTACTAAACAAGATCAATGAATTGAGTAAAGGGCTCGGTGTCCCCATATTGGTAAAAGAAGTTGGCTGGGGCATATCCGGAGCTACGGCCAAGCGCCTCATTGAGGCAGGTGTTGCGGGCATTGACGTGGCTGGGGCTGGGGGGACATCCTGGAGCCAGGTAGAAATGCACCGAGCAGAACGCGACAGCCAGGCAAGGGTGGCGGCAAGCTTTATTGATTGGGGCATTCCAACCAGTGATGCGCTTGAGCAAATTCGCGCGATTGACGCAGAGATTGAACTAGTGGCCTCAGGTGGATTACGAAACGGAGTGGATATAGCGAAATGCATAGCTCTGGGAGCTAATTTAGCGGGGATGGCCAACCCTTTCTTGAAGGCAGCGGATCAATCAACTGAAGCAGTCATCGCGGAAATCGATGAAATCAAGACTGTATTGAGCATTGCAATGTTTGCAACTGGCTGCACGACGATTGAACAACTGGCTGATATTAATCTTAGCAAGGTTAACTAAACCCAATATATGGTCAGCACAAATGCAATTAACGAATTAGAAAATTTCCGCGAAGCCATGCTGCCTGCGATAGAGGAAGTTCTTCAAGCTGAGGTCGATAAAGCAGGCGGATCAGGAACTGTTGAATTGCGCGAAATGCTACGCTATCACCTGGGGTGGGAGGGTGAAGGATCTGGGAGGAAAGCGCAAGGAAAGCGAATTCGCCCCTTACTAGTATTGCTGGCAGCCGAGGCCGCCGGGGGTAAATGGGAAGATGTCTTGCCATCGGCAGCAGCGGTAGAGCTACTGCATAATTTCTCACTGATTCATGATGATATTCAAGACAATAGCTCCATGCGCAGAGGGCGCCCTACCCTATGGACAAAATGGGGTATTCCTCAATCGATAAATGCAGGGGACTCATTGTTTGCACTAGCACACGATTCATTGAAAGGACTAAAAAAGCATTCTACAGACGTGTATGCCAATTCAATTGAAGTCTTGCCATTGACCTCGCTGAAACTTACCCAGGGTCAGTATATGGATTTGGCATTCGAAGGAAAAGAAGAAGTATCCATTCAAGAATACTGGGAAATGGTTGGCGGAAAAACTGCGGTACTTTTGGCGACTTGCGCGGAACTCGGTGCGATTGGAGCGCAGGCCTCTAAGGAAAGGAGCGCTCATTTCAGATTGTTCGGCGAAAAATTAGGACTCGCATTTCAAGCACATGACGACATCCTGGGTATTTGGGGATCCGAAAATCAGACGGGAAAATCGAACCATAGCGATTTACTTTCGAGGAAAAAATCCTTACCAGTGTTATTTGGTTTAGCAAAAGGTGGAAAATTTGCTGAGATATGGCCGAATTGGAAGCCAGAAGAAAGTAGCGTGAACGAGTTAGCAAGGGCTCTTGAAAATGACGGTGCGCGTGGACAGGCTACTGATATGGTCGGCGCATTGACCCAAGAAGCATTAACTGCGCTAGATCTAGCTAAACCCGAAACAGCGGCTGGAGAAGCGCTAAAAATGCTGGGTTTCGAGCTGGTGCAGCGCAATTATTAATAATTCTAGAAAGATTAGCCTAAATAAATTCCATAAATACTTGATTGCCTAAGTTTCTTCCCTTTGGAGTCAGCATTAGATTATTTGAGCCATTGACCTGCCAGCTGACTAATTCTTTTTCCAATAACGATTCAATTTGTTGACCATAAATCGATTCCAAGCTGGTGTCGAAACGCGTTTTGAATGCTGAGCTGCTGATTCCGTTTTCTAATAGGCGCAAACCCATCATCATGGTCTCAGCCATTTCTGTGCGACGATCGATAGGATTACACTCAAAAGTGGCGGCGGTTCTGGGATGGATGAGGTCGTCTTGATTTTTTGATAGCCGTTTAATGTAGGCTGAAGGTGCTAAGACGTTGCGGGTGCGCTGGCCATCGATCCAGCCATGGGCACCTGCGCCCAGGCCGAAATAGGGCTGATTCTTCCAATACTGTAAATTGTGATTGCATTCATAAGACTGCTCATTATTAGATTCTTTGGCCCAATTGGAGATTTCATAATGTTGAAAACCCTGGGCCTGGAGCTTGTCTTGCGCCATTTGATACATTTCAGCGGCTAGATCCTGGCTGGGAATGGCAAACAATCCGCGATGATTAAGGGCGGTAAAAGGAGTGCCATGCTCAAAGCTTAGCGAATAGAGAGAGAAATGCTCCGGGTTGAGCTGAATAGCTAAATCCAGGGTGCGTTGCCAGCGATCCAGTGTTTGGCCGGGGAGCGCGAACATGAGATCCAAATTGATGTTGTCGAAGCCAGCAAGACGAGCATTTTTGATCGCATCGATGGTCTCTTCAAAACTATGGGTGCGTTCCAAAACGCGTAATTCTTCAGGATTGGCAGATTGCGCGCCAATACTTAATCGGTTTATGCCTATTCCTCTTAATTCTTGTAGATATGGACGGGATATCGTGCCCGGGTTGGCTTCCAAGGTGATTTCGGCAGCAGAGTCCAGATCGAAATTTGAGCGGATGGATTCGAGGATTTTCCGAATCTGATCGGGTTCTAATAGCGATGGAGTACCACCCCCAAAGAACACGGTGTGGATTAATTGTTGATTATCGGCGAGCGATTCGATTTCGGTATGGAGGGCCTGCACATAAGCAGGGATTAGCGCTTCTTGCCCAGAATATGTGTTGAAATCACAATAGGCACAGCGGTGCTGACAAAAGGGTATATGGAGGTAGAGGCTGCGAGGCTCCATGTGAGCAGTATATCTCCCTCACTCCAATTAATATTGAGCTTAAAGACAGCAAGGTATAATCCGCGCGCTTATGTCAGAAAGTTCCAACCTCCACTTGAAAACATGTCCACAGTGCGGAACGCGCTCGGCGGAAACTGCCAAGAAGTGCTCCGTGTGCGGCCATCAATTTACCTCTGCCAAGCCTGCCAGCGGCAAGCGTTCATCTTCAAATTTGAGCAGCGGCGGTGTTCCTGAATTTCAACTTTCGCTACCGCTAGCGATTGGGATGCTGGTATTGGCGATTGTGGTGGGCGGAGGATTGACTTTCTTCGGGTTGTCGCAAACGGATCGCCTAGCCGAACCTACTGAAATACCGAGCGCCACTGCAACGGCTTCCTTGACACCCACAGGAACGCCAGAAATTCCGACGCAAACTTCGACGCCGGTACCCACATTGCCACCCTCCAGCTATACAGTGCAGCAGAATGACACATGCGGAAGCATTGCAGCGATATTCAATGTGTCGGTGCAGAGCATCGTGCTGCAGAACGCTCTGGATGCCAATTGCAGTTTATTTATTGGACAAGTTTTGCAAGTACCGCAGCCCACTTATACGCCAACACCCGAAGCATCACCCACGCTGAGTGAATTGCAGGCCACGATTGAGGCATGTGATACGGATATTCATGTGGTGCAAGAAGGCGACACGCTGAGCCTGATCGCTCAATCCTATGGGGTGCCGTTGGAGGCCATTCAGCAATGGAATGGGTTGACTTCGGATACGGCCTTCCTGGGACAGCGATTGGTGATCCCGTATTGTGAGCGTGTATTCGTGGGTGGAGCGACGGTAACTCCGACAGCCGCCCCGCCCTACCCGGCAGCTGAATTATTGCTGCCCATTGACGGAGATTCATTTGATCTCGGAAACGATGTGGTGACCCTGCAATGGTCTTCCGTGGGTGCGCTCAGAGAAAATGAGGCTTACCAAGTTACGATTATTGATGTGACTAGCGGGCAGAATGAACGCATCGTCGAGGAAGTGATTGACACGAGTTATTCGGTGCCAGCCACGATGCGGCCCAGCGATGGCCAACCCCATATATTTAGATGGTTTGTTGTGCCTGTAGCGCAGATAGGCGTTGATTCAGAAGGATTACCGGTTTACACGCAGGGTGGATCGACGAGCGAATCGAGAGTATTTACCTGGTCTGGCTCGGCTGGACCGGCCCCAACGACAGAATAAAAAAAAGCTCCCGTAAGGCGGCTTTTTTTTTATAAAGAGAATGACTAGCGTTTGGCTAGTGTTTTATAAGCGCGTTCATCTGCGCCCAAAAATACTTGGCGCGGGCGAGCGATTTTCTGCTCATCGTCGAGCAACATTTCCTGCCATTGGGAGAGCCAGCCAATAGTGCGTGGTATGGCAAACATGACTGGGAACATCGAAACTGGTAATCCCATGGCCTGATAGATGATGCCGGAGTAAAAATCGACATTGGGATAAAGTTTGCGCTCAATGAAATAATCTTCTGAAAGCGCAATGCGCTCCAATTCAATAGCAATATCAATAAGCGGGTTGCGGCCGGTTACTTTGAACACATCCTCAGCCACTTCTTTAATTATGGTGGCGCGAGGGTCATAGTTTTTGTAGACACGATGACCAAAACCCATGAGGCGTGTCTTCCCCTGCTTTACTTTTTCAATAAATGCAGGGATATTCTTGATGTCTCCAATTTCATTGAGCATGCGGAGCACAGCTTCGTTGGCACCGCCGTGTAATGGGCCATATAAGGCCGCAGCGGCTCCAGCCATGGCTGAATATGGATCCACATTTGAGGAGCCTATACTGCGCATGGCGTTGGTGCTGCAATTCTGCTCATGATCGGCGTGCAAAATAAAGAGCACATCCAGAGCGCGCTCCAGAACAGGATCGGGCTCATACTTTAATTCCGTCATCTTGAACATCATGTTGAGGAAGTTGCCGGTATAGCTCAGATCATTATCGGGATAAGCAACGGGCAATCCGCGGCTATGGCGATAACTGAATGCTGCGATGGTGGGTACTTTGGCGATCAAACGTTGGATTTGAGTTCTGCGAATTTCTTCATCGCGGATGCGATTGGCGTTGGGATAGAAAGTTGAGAGGGCAGCCACTGTGGAGATTAACATTCCCATGGGATGTGCATTGTGGCGGAAATTATGCATTAATTGACGAATATTTTCATGAATGATGGTGTGATGCATAATCTCGTAGGTCCAGGCATCCATCTCATCTTTATTGGGTAATTCGCCGTTGAGGATCAAATAAGCAACTTCGAGATAAGAACTCTTCTGGGCTAACTCATCGATGGGATAGCCACGGTAACGAAGAATGCCGTGCTCTCCATCCACCAGGGTAATCGTGCTTTTAGTAGAAGCTGTATTTTTAAAGGCAGGGTCGTAACTCATCATGCCAAAATCCCCATCTTCGACTCTAATCTGACGAAGATCCATAGCACGGATCGTGTCTTCCCAAATTGGAAGTTCATACTGCTTGCCAGTACGGTTATCCGTTACGGTTAATGTATCTTTAGCCATCATTCCTCCGATGGGTCTCGTGATTAGAATTTCAAGGTTGCAGTGGTTTCTGCAACATGTTTTGCCGAATCGTTTAGAGCTGCTGTTTCTTCTTTATTCAAATCGTATTCAATTACTTTTTCAAGCCCATTTTTGCCAAGCTGGACCGGAACTCCAAAGAAAATATCCTTTAATCCGTATTCACCCTGAAGATAAACAGAAGCGGGAACAATTAGATTCTTGTCTTTCAATATTGCCTCAGACATCTGAGCAATGGCTGCTGAGGGAGCGTAGAATGCACTACCCTGTTTCAGCAAGGCTACGATTTCGCCGCCACCTTTGCGGGTGCGAGCGACTATGGCATCCAAGCGATCTTTAGCAATCATCTTGTCCAGCGGGACTCCAGCAACATTTGAATGGCGCGTGAGGGGAACCATGCTATCGCCATGGCCACCCAGGACATAGCAATTAATGTTTTCGACACTGACCCCAGTTTCCATAGCGACGAATGCGCGCATACGAGCCGAATCGAGAATGCCAGCTTGTCCGATGACGCGCTCGCGAGGCAATCCACTTGATTTCATAACAACGTAGCACATGGAATCGAGGGGATTGGTCAAAATAATGTAAATGGCATTGGGGGAAAGCTTCAAGGTTTCATCTGTGGCTTTCCGGACGATGTCTGAATTGGTCTTGAGCAAATCATCGCGGCTCATACCGGGTTTACGGGGCAGGCCAGCGGTAATGACGATAATGTCTGAATTTTCTGTGGGAGCATAATCATTGCTTCCGGTGATGCGAACATCTTTGCCAATGACAGGCATTGCTTCTTGTAAATCGAGGGCTTTGCCCTGTGGCATACCTTCAAGAATGTCGACCATAACCAGATCGGCCAATTCCCGTTCGGCGAGCCAATGCGCAGTTGTGGAGCCTGTCATACCTGCGCCGATGATTGATATTTTCTTTGTCATTCGATCTCCATTGATCAGCCCTAAGGCTTCTTTTTGGGTAAATATTTGAATTTTAAGCGGGAATTATGCGAAAAATAATTATAACATTGGTAAATAAAAAATCCCCTCGCTGAAACAGCAAGGGGATTGATAATTAGGCTTCTTCTAGCTCCTCTAAATGTCGAGTAGCTTGAATTGCAGCCGCCGCCCCCATGCCGGCAGAGGTAATTACTTGTCTGAAATGAGGATCAGCCACTTCACCAGCAGCATAAACACCGGGAACATTGGTTTCCATATGGGAGTTGACCACTAAGTAGCCCGCATCGTCCATTTCCAATTGGTTTGCAAACATAGCCGTATTGGGTAAATGCCCAATGAAAATAAAGACACCATCTGTTGAGAATTCCGAGAGTTCGCCCGATTTCAAATTTTTGAGTTTGACAAAATCCACAGTGCCGTCACCCTTGCTTTCAATTGATTCGACTGCAGTATCCCAAATGAAATCGATTTTTTCGTTGTTCTTGGCACGTTGCTCGAGAATTGCACTCGCTCTAAGCTCATCCCGACGATGGATTACGGTCACTTTGTTAGCAAAACGGGTCAGAAAAGAACCTTCTTCCATGGCACTATCTCCCCCACCAACGACGATTACTTCTTTATCTTTAAAGAAGAATCCATCACAAGTACCGCAATAGGATACGCCTTTACCGGTGTATTTCATTTCACCCGGAATATCTAATTTACGCGGGGATGCGCCGGTTGAAATCACAATGGTATCTGCGAGGTATTCACCTGAGTAGGTGGTTACTCGATATGGGCGCTTGGAAAAATCAACAGCTGAGGCGGTATCAAAGACAACTTTTGCACCGAATCTTTCGGCTTGCTTTTGAAAAAGCTGCGTTAATTCTGGTCCGGCAACCCCTTCTGGAAAACCAGGGTAATTTTCTACCATGTGGGTAATGGAAACCTGACCACCGAGCTCTTGGCCTGTAAGGATTACCGGATTCAATTGAGCTCTGCCTGCGTAAAGTCCGGCTGCAAATCCAGCTGGGCCAGATCCAATAACTAGCATCTTTACATGCTCGCTTTTTCCAGAACCGTTACTTTTTGACGATACTTTCATTTCATCCATAGCACCTCTTTCAATTCATATCCAGCGCTTAGACGCCGCAATATATGAAAGCTTACATTCATTGCGCAGGACCTGCTGCTTTAATTTCCTCAGAAGTGTTTTGCGCATACTGCTTGAAATTTTCAGCGAAGCTAAGAACTAATTTCTTAGCCTGAGCATCATAAGCCGCTGCATCTTGCCAGGTATCACACGGATTGAGGACTTGACTGGGAACTTCTGGAACGGTCATTGGGATTTGGAGCCCAAATGAAGACTCGGTTTGGAATTCAACCTTGTCCAATTTGCCATTCATGGCGGCAGTGACCATGGCGCGGGTATATGGCAAATTCATGCGCTCGCCAACACCAAAGGGTCCACCGGTCCATCCCGTGTTTACCAGCCAAACCTCAGAATTGTGAGCGCGAATTTTTTCGCCAAGCTGCTCAGCATAAATACTAGGGTGAAGAGGAAGGAAAGGCGCTCCGAAGCAGGCTGAGAATGTCGCCAGCGGCTCATTGCCCAAGCCCTTCTCAGTGCCAGCTAATTTGGATGTGTACCCAGAAAGAAAATAGTACATTGCCTGGGCGGTAGATAATTTTGAAATGGGTGGAAGCACGCCGAAGGCATCTGCTGTGAGGAAGAATACTTTATTGGGATGGCCAGCCAAACCACTTTCAATGCTGTTGGGCAGGAATTCCATGGGGTAGGAGACACGCGTGTTTTGCGTATATTTGGCATCGTCATAATCCATTGCGCGCGTGGCTTCATCCAATACGACATTTTCTAAGATGGCCCCATAGCGACGAGAGGCATCATAAATCAATGGCTCATTTTCCTTACTTAAGCGAATCAACTTGGCATAGGAACCACCTTCAAAATTGAAGATACCGTCGTCACCCCAGCCATGCTCGTCATCGCCAACAATCTTACGATCAGGATCTGAAGATAGCGTAGTTTTTCCGGTGCCAGAGAGACCAAAGAAAAGCGCAGAGCTGGAATCTTCACCGACATTAGCTGAGCAGTGCATACCGAGAATTCCCTGCTGTGGCAAAAGGTAATTAAGCACAGAAAATATGGATTTCTTTATTTCTCCAGCGTAGCTAGTGCCGCCGATGAGGACCAATTTTTCAGCAAAATTGACAACGATAAATGTGCCGGAATTAGTGCCATCCATTTCTGGATCGGCTTGAAGTTCGGGGGCGGAGAGAACAGTGAACTCTGGGATGTGATCTGCTAATTCTTCATTAGGGCGGGGGATAAACATATTGCGGGCAAAGAGACTGTGCCAAGCATATTGAGTGACCACGCGGACGGGCATGCGATAATCAGCATGTTTACCGGCCCAGACATCCTGAACAAAGGCATCTTTACCCTGATAAAAGGCCAATACTTTTGCTTTTAGCCCCTCATATTTTTCCTGGCTTATGGGGACATTGACTGAGCCCCAATCTACATTTTCTGTGGCTTTGCCATTGTCTACAATAAATTTATCGTTGGCAGATCGGCCGGTGTGCTCACCGGTTAGAGTGGCGAAACCACCCGAGTATTCGAAGCGCCCTTCCCCACGCTTAACTGCCTGCTCAATGAGCTGGGCACGTGAGAGCGACCAGAAAACCTCTTTCGTTCCTTCGATACCGTGCTTATCCAAACCGTGCTTACTAGGGAATCCGTCTTTCGCGGACATTACAATTTGCTCCTCAATCATGTGTCTTGTGAAATTCAAGACAATTAATAATTAGCGTAATTATAAATCGTTTACGAGATTAATAAATCCGAGATTGCTATGCTAAAATCGCCCACAATAAATATCTGGGAGCGTTGATGTATTCATTTGTATTATTTTCACACAGCATATTGAGATGGGCCGTTCTCCTCTTGGCCATATACCTGGTTGGCCGAAGTGCAGCGGGGTGGATTAGATCAGAAGAACGCAGTGATTCAGAGGGACGACTAGGAACAATATATGCAGGCATTGTAGATTTGCAATTTCTGTTAGGACTAATTCTGTATCTGGGTTTGAGCCCCATTATGAAAGCGGTTTTCAGTGATTTTGGTGCCGCCATGCAAAATGATGAGCTGCGCTTCTTTGCAGTTGAACATTTGCCCTTCATGATCATTGGTACGGCTTTCGCGCATATTGGCAGCCGAGTTGACAAACGAGACACGGATGCCAAAAATAAATGGCGCAGCAGCACCATTTGGTTTGGGCTTTCACTAGCGACTTTTCTAGCAGGAATTCCCTGGTTTAGACCATTCCTGCCCTTCTAATATGCCAGAAGCCGCTTCATTTGATAGACTGCAAGAGATTGAAAAATTAATTGGGAGCTCCTCAGCAATAATTCAACTAGAGGGGGTTGGCCCCCTCTTATTAACTGGGGAAACCAAACAAGAATATTTACAAAGACAAACTAGCAACAATCTTGATCTGCTTGCAGAGGGGAAAGCGATAGGTAATTTACTGCCAAATGCGAGCGGGCGTTTATTGGAAATATTTACTCATTTTATGCATGATGGGGAAATTGCAATTCTTACCGAGGCCCATCGCGCAAAGGGTGTGCACGACTTTTTTTCACGGCGAATATTCTTCAATGACCAAGTTGAGTTAATCGATCAAAGCTCAAATTGGGCAGTGCACTGGTTGATTGAAAGCGCTGAAGCAACGCATAATGTAGAACAACTTTTGAGAGAACAACTTTCGAGTCCAGGAGATATTCGATCTATTGAGATTGAAGATCACAAAATGAAGGCTATTCGCCTAGCGGATATATTGGCTGCGCAAACGCGCAGGAATTATCTATTGTTAAGGCAGGACCCTGCCGCAAGCTATTCGAAATTCATCCGAGAACTTGGAACAAGGGAATTAAGTGATCAATCTTTAAATGCGATAGGTGTGCTACTTGGTGAGGCAGGTGAATTTGAACTGCGCGGGAAATTTACACCCTTCGAATTGGGGCTAGATAATTTGGTATCTGGAGACAAGGGCTGTTACACAGGCCAAGAAGTGCTCGCGAGACAGGTTACCTATGACAAGGTGGGACGGTCGCGATTTCTATTGTTGAGCTCCACTGAATTGGAGGCGGGTGACCCAATCATCCACAGCAAGCAACAGATTGGCGCTGCAGGGTCTACGTTTCAAATGCAGGATGGCGATTGGGTCTCACTAGCTGTAATGAAGAACTCTGAGCTAAAGCTGCTGGATGAAGTGACTATTCGGGGAGGAAATGAGAGCAGCACAGCCAAAATCATTCATATATTTAGTTAGATTGCAGATTTTCAAAGTCAATATCATTATTTCTAAGTAATTCTTTCATTTTATCAAGTTTTCGCTTGACAATCTTTATATTTCCGACTATATTCTTTTACATAATCATTTAGTAAAGCTTATTAGCCTGGATGAATAATTATGTTAACTGATCGGAGCGTTGGAATATCTGATAACAGGCAAGGGACGAAACTGGGAATTGGGAAACGGCGGATATGAATCGACTACCAAATGAATGCCCTGTTTGCGGTGGAGAATTCGTGGTTACCTCAGTGCAGTGCCGCGAATGTGACACTCATCTGACGGGTCGATTTCAGCAGAGTACCTTCGCGCAGGTAAGCGAAGAGCAATTGGCATTTATTGAGCTATTTGTGCGCAATGAAGGCAAAATCACGCGCATGGAAAGCGATTTGGGGCTTTCTTACCCCACAATTCGCAACCGCTTGCATGGTGTCATTCGCGCATTAGGCCACGAACCCAACGATGAATTCTCAACATTGTCTGAAGATGAGCGCAAGAAAATTTTGGACGACTTGGAAAACGGAAAGATTGATTACGACGAAGCGCTACGCTTGATAGAAACAAGGGAAAAACAATCATGAATAGAATCGAAATTGATGCCGCGCCAAAAAGCGAAATTCACATTGAAACCGTAGGTAGAGCCCTGTATGTAAAGTCATGGGATTTACCCAAGGCAAGGATTGACTTCTTTGACGACCAAGATATCTACGAGCAGAAAGGAAAACGAATTACTCTTTCCTCTAGCAATGACTGCATTTTGCGCGTTCCGGTGGATAGCAGCGTGATAGTGGGGCATATTGGAGCGGATGCGAATATTAAGGGAATAACAGGCAAATTACGGGTTGAAAACGTGGGCGGATCGATCCATTTGAAGCGATTATCTGATGTGGAAATTGTACAAATTAATGGGAACCTGACAGCGCGCGACATTGCGGGAGACATTCGAGTGGATGAAGTAATGGGGAATGCTGCTTTCAAAAATATTCATGGAAAACTTCAGGCAAAAAACGTTAGCGCTAATTTTGATTTGCGTAATGGTGGCGAAAACGTGAATGCTGAATCAATGGGCAATGCGAATATTCGCACGCTGTTGCCGGCCAATGCAAATTACAAAATCAAGTGTGCTGGAAATGCCTATTGCAAAATTGAAGAAACAGACAATTTGCAGGCGTCTCTAAAAAGCGGGGCTGAGCAAATTCTGGTTCAAACTGCAACAGAAAATCAAAGTTTGCAAGTAGAAAAACACGTGGTCAAACTAGGTGATGGACGAGCGCGGATAAATTTGGATGCGGGTGGCCATATTGATTTTCAAGTTGGAGATCAACACGAGCCACACTTTGAATTCAGGTATGAATTAGATGACGACTTTGACAACATGGTGGGGGAGATTAGCGATCAGATAAGCGTGCAGCTCGAATCTCAATTGGAATCTTTAGAACAGCAACTTGATTCTCTGAGCGATCACATCCAAAGCGCCAGTAGCAAGGGGCTGCGAAAAGCGCAGCAGAAAGTGGAAGAAGCCCAGAGGAAATTGGAGCAGCGAATTAGCGCTCGTGGGGCAAAGGGTGCGCGAAAGCCGATTATGGGTGTTGGGACTCTCCATAATCATGCAGAGCCTGTTAGTGAGCAGGAGCGCATGAAAGTGCTTGAAATGGTTCAAGAAAAGAAGATTTCCGTGGATGAAGCAGAAGCATTACTGGCAACTTTAGAAGGACGTAAAATTGAGGGCAAGGCCAGCGAAACTAAAGCTGAGGAAGAAAATGAAAGCTAAAAAAGAAAGAATGAGCATTTTAGAACGCCTCGAAAAAGGAGAAATCTCTCCGGATGAAGCGGCTGAAGCCTTACAACGAGATCCAGAAGAAATATTGAAAAATTTGGATAGCCCCATGAAAATTCTGGAGGCAATTGAAGAAGGAACAATTAGCGCGGATGAGGCTGCAGATGAACTAGGCAAAGGCTCAACTGAATTTGACGGGCATGCATTCCCGCCATTGCCAGATATGCCGGAAATGCCGCCACTGCCCGACTTTGATGCGATTCGAACCGGAGAAAAAGTTTTCGGAGGCTTTCAAATCAATTCAAAAAATCGCAATCTCGATCTCGGATATATATGGACTGTGTTAATCATGCTGGGCTCCTTCTTCATGGTGCTAAGTGGATTATGGATGAACAGCCGGATTAATTCGGCGGGTGGTATGGACATATGGTTCTTCGTAGCCTGGTTGCCATTTCTGATTGGATTGCTGTTGGTGGCCATTGGATGGTCGACGATGAACAATCCGTTTCTAAAAGTTGACATCCATTCAAAGAAATCGGATGAGCGTATTAAATTCCAACTAGGCTTCCCATTGCCCAAACGCTTTTTTGGCTGGCTAGTAAGGACATTCGGCAGCCGCAGTTCACAATTTAGCCATTTGGATTTTGACGAATTGCTAGATAAGATGGAACGTGGAATTTCGGATGAGCCAATCTTGATTCATGTTGATGATGAAGACGATAATATCGATATCCAAATTGGATAGATGGAGTAATTATGGCGAGTAGCGAAGAACGAATCAAAATCTTGCAAATGATCCAGGATGGAAAAATCAGTGCTGATGATGGTGCCAAATTACTAGAAGCACTGAATAAGGGCAGCCGGGGATCGAGCTTTTCTCGCAGAACGCTTAGATCGGCTGGAGAATCGCGTTATTTGCGCGTGCGAGTGACCGATATGAATTCAGGTCGATCTAAGGTTAGCGTGAATCTGCCGCTTTCTCTGGTAGACGCAGGCATGAGCATTGCTTCCAATTTTGCGCCTGGTATTGCAAATGCAGACATCATGGATGCTATCGATAACGGAATGACGGGCAAGGTAATTGATGTCATTGACGAAGATGATGGCGAGCATGTTGAAATCTTTATTGAATAGTGGGGAACATTAATGCAGCCAGATCAGAAGGGTTTGACGAAGGGCTAGACTTTGAGAATATATGCCAAGGCCCCCTACCAGACAGCGCACTGAAGGGTATTAAACTATTCAATGAGCGGCTTTATTGGGAAGCTCACGAAGCACTAGAAAGGGCTTGGCTAGAAGAAAGCGGAGCAGCCAGGCATCTTTATAAAGGTGTATTGCAAGCTGGGGTGATGTATTTACAAATCCAACGCGAAAATTTTATCGGCATGGCAAAGATGTACGAAAGAGCATCTCGGTGGTTGAGTCCTTGGCCAGAGTTTTGTCGTGGCATCCATGTGGGAAAATTAAGGCGGGATATTGAAATTGCTATTAAAAGCGCGGGCCAGCTTGGCCCAGATAAATTGGGAGAATTTGATCAGTCGTTATTCAAGATTTTGGAAATGGAAAAAAGTTAGACGCCAGTAAGAATTGCCCGAGCTGGAGCCCCGTCGCTACCCTCTAATTTGAGGGGTAAGCAAAAAAAGTTGTAGCGACCTCTGGAGACCTTCGATAAATCCAATCCTTCAACAATAATGACACCAGCCTGCAACAAGACTTTATGGGTGGGGGCGGTATCTTCGAAAGGTGCAACAGATAAATAGTCTACGCCGATGAGCTTTACCCCTCGATCTACTAAATAGTTAGCGGCATCCTCATTTATAGCAACATAATCTGTATTGAAAACTTTATTGGGAGCGGACCATTGCTTGGAATTACGCGTTCTTATAAGTACACGGCGGGTACGCGGAGGAATTTCGGCATTTTCCAAAACTTCACGGGTAATCATGTCCACGTTATCTTTCAAGTGGACGACATAGGCGCGGCCTATTAAATTTTTGAGCTTAAGCGCTTCAACAGTTTTTCCGTTTTCTATGAAATGATAGGGAGCATCGACGTGTGTCCCTGTATGGACCCCCATATTCATGCGACTCACATTGGCATTAGCGCCGTCTTCGATTTTACTGACGCGAGATATTTCAACATCTGGATCACCGGGCCATACCGGAAGCTCCGAGGAAATCGTGAGCGTTACATCATAGGTGCGCAAATCCTTGCTCCATTGGTCATTTTCAAAACCAGTTTGGAGTATATATGAGCGCCGAGATAGATGCCATTTCAGCTATTCGGCAGTTTAACTAGAAAAGTGGGAAGTGGTCAATGAATAGGACTTCAAGGCATCTCGATCTAGATTGACACCCAAGCCAACTGATTGTGGAATATCAATGGTGCCATTGCGGTTCAATTCAAATATTTCTTCTGTAATATCTTGTTCGTAATAGCGATTGGTGGCCGATATATCGCCAGGTAAGGTGAAACCAGGCAGGCCAGCAAGGGCCAAATTGGCTGCCCGCCCTACCCCTGTTTCAAGCATGCCTCCACACCAAACGGGAATCCCTTGAACGTAACTCAGATCGTGAATACGAATGCCTTCAAGCAAGCCACCCACGCGACCTGATTTGATGTTAATTATTTTGCAGGCGGCCATTTCTAACGCCTGGCGAGCGTGACGGGCGGTATCTATGCTTTCGTCCAAGCAAATGGGGATATCTATTTCTTTTTGTAATTTACTGTGATCCCACAAATCATCTTCGGCAAGGGGCTGTTCCAACATAAGTAGATCGAACTCTTCTAATGATTTTAATTTCAATGCATCTTCAAACGAGTAGGCAGAATTTGCGTCGACCTGTAATTTTAGATCGGGGAAGGCAGTGCGAGCGGTTTCGACCACATCGAGATCGCGACCGGGCTTTATTTTCAATTTGACGCGCGGATAGCCTTGCGCAACATAGGTCTCAATCTTTTCTATCAATGCAGCTGCGCTAGGCTCTAAACCCAAAGACACTCCAACGGCTACCTGCTGCTTGGACACGCCTAACAATTCAGCTAGAGATTGGCCTTCTATTTTTCCTTGCAGATCCCATAGAGCCATTTCGAAACCAGCTTTGGCCATAGGATGACCTTTTATATGCGACACAGAGCGTTTAAATGCGGCAGGATTGAGATCATCTAAAGCTAGGATTACTGGAATTATTTCCCTTTCAGCAATTTCCTTCACCGTTCCAACGGTTTCATAGGAATAGCCTGGATAGGCATCGGCGGGACATTCACCGATCCCAGTTATTCCACTCACAGTTATTTCGACAAGCACACAATGGCGTTTCTCGTAGCGACCAAAAGACGTTTCAAAAGCATGCTTTAGGGGCATGGCAAGCTGATGTAGACGTATTTCCTCAATTTTCATGGGGCAATCAATCTCCTAGTGTGGCCTGGCCGTCGCTGAGTACATAGAAACTGCGGGGATGTTCATTGGCAATAAATATGAAATCCGAAACAATGTATCCAATTGGGAACAGCCGTTCAAATAGATCGCGACTATGAAGGCGCCATGCAACGGCCAAATCTAAATCATCATTTTTTATGGACTGATAATTTGAGGGGATTTCTACCAAGACTATCTTGGGCCGATTTTGGGGACTTGGATCAATCTCAATCGTTTTATCTGTAGGCTCAGGAAGCGACTGCTTGCTCAATTTGGATTCATTTAGAAGGATGGCACCAGCTGAATAAATATCATTAATTGCTAGAGGTCCTCGCGGATTTTTACTAAGACGAGAATTGACTCGTTCCGAGTTTAACCACCATTCAGCCAGGAAACGGTCTGACTCAACACCCTGATTGAGTTCATCTTCAAGTTCACCATAGAGATTACGAATATATGTTTTTGAGACCGCCCCGAGTTTCACAAGGTTGAGGAATGCATTCTTGCTCATGAGGGGATCAAAGGTCCAAGTTATAAGCTCGACGTCTTTTTTACGGGCCATCTGCCATTGCGCTCGTTTGAGGGCAAAGCCTATGCCTTGACCTTGATATTGCGGATCAACAGCTAGCATGTGCGAGCTTTGTTTTGGTTTTTGATCGGCCTCATTTACACCGGGGAATGAAAATGTAAACCCGATTTGTTTTTCATCTGCATAGGCACCCAGGACGATGCCGCCACTATGCGTAATGGCCATGAGCAAGTGGGCGGGCACTACACGGGTGCCCCCCCATACTTTGGCTTGTAATTTTTCTACAGCTAGTAATTGGCTTGCTTCTGTTAATAGCCTGATTTCTGGAGTCATTGGTTGTTAGCAGCCCCTCTGAGCAAACCTGCCCAAAATTGGCTGCGCCAATTCGTATCTTGCAAATAATCTAAGCGATGGGACAACCTGGAAGGCAAGATGCCAAATGTCTTTGTTATTCCATCCAGGGAGGTGACATGATTACTCGCGAGATAATCCACCCATACTGAGGAAATTGGAAGGCGCGGAAACAATACTCTTAGGCCGTTGGCTAATATGCGGTAATAGGAAGGTCGCAAAAAAGAAATATAGCGCGAGCGATCCATTGATGACATCATGAGCTTTAAGACATCGTTGATGGTCAGATGCTCAGGACCTCCAATCTCAACTACAGCATTGAGACATTCATCGTGCTCAATGGACCAGGCAAGACAGGAGACCAGATCCTCAATCCAAATTGGCTGCAAGAGCGAGTTTCCATCACCTGGTAAGGGCAGGATACCGGGGGCCACACTAAGCAGCTGAGCCAAAGGATTGGTGAAATTGTCTCGTGGACCGTAGGCCAGACTGGAGCGGATGATGGTGAAATCCAAGCCCGAATTGCGGATATCTTGCTCGACAATGGCTTTCGATTTCAATAGGGCAAATGCAGATCCGCGATCGGTATCTAAATGGCTCAGCATAATAATTCGATCAACAGCAGCATCTTGGGCAGCAGCAATTAAATTTCTTGATCCATTGACTTCCGTTGCAAACCAATCAATGCGTTGATCAAACCAATTGACCCCAGCCAAGTGATATATAGCTTTCACACCGACCATAGCCGCACGCAAGCCGCGTTCATCGTCCAAGCTGCTGATGGCGACATCAACGGGCACACCTTGAGGTAGGGCTGGGGATGCTGAAGAGGGCCGCAAAAGCACTCGAATTTTCTGGCCCTCAGCATGAAGCCGCCTAATTAAGTGGCTGCCTACAAAGCCAGTTCCGCCGGTAATAAGGATCATCGAGTTGTTTTACCACAAGCTGTTTGGGCAAATAATCTGGTTGGCACGCCCCTTGCAACAGTAGTTGGTAATGAACAAGCAAAACATGGAAACGCAATTTGATGGCTCACGCATTGGTTTCTCAGTGCGGCTGCCAGCGGATCAATTGATTAATGGAGCGCTAGACAGCGTATTACCCAAATTAGAACTCTTGGGAGGCGCGTGGACGTTATTAAAGGCGCCTGAAGGGCGTGCTATTCCAGAAGAAATTGTTAATGGATTAAGCGCAAAGGGAATACAACCCATCATTCACGTTCCTGTGGAAATAGACGCCAAAATTCGCCCAGATGAATTTCTATATGAACTGAAAGCTTATGCCAATTGGGGAGTGAAATACGTTAGCTTCTTTGATCGACCAAACTTACGTGGTGCCTGGCCGAAAGCGGGCTGGACACAAATGGGTCTAGTAAATCGATTTATGGATGCTTTTCTACCTTTGGCACACGCAGCGATTGAAGCCGGGCTAAGCCCAATACTGCCAGCATTTGAACCGGGCGGGGACTATTGGGATACCGCGTTCTTACGACGTTTCTTAGAGCGATTAGTGGAAGCCGAAGAGGAAGAAATCCTAGCGAAATTAGTGATTGGAGCCAGAGTAAGCGGAGGTCACGGGATTGATTGGGGAGCAGGCGGTCCTGAAGTGTGGCCGGAAGCAGTGCCTTATTACACACCCGAAAATAGTGAGGATCATCGCGGCTTCAGAATATTTGATTGGTACAACGCAATTATGCGTGCAACAGTTGAGCGCGAATTACCTATATTACTTTTCGCATCCGGTTCTGCGAGCGATACATTGACAATGGCAAGACGAATAGCTATTGGTCTGGATGAAGGGATCAGCAAATTGCTGACAGTTCCTGAAAATGTAATTGGACTGATCTTCGATGAGATTAAAACTGAAAGCGATGAATGGTTTGGAGACGACCATACTCCTAGCACGCATGGAGAAGAATGGATCATGTGGAAAACGGGGCGTAAAGCGGTAGAGCTTGCAAAATCTGCGCCCGCAAATGAATCACGAAGAGGTAGGACAGCCAAAAACAAAGATAAGGAAGCGCATTATGTATTGCTGCCCACCTATTCTTGGGGAAAATCAAAATTCCATTTGGAAGCGATCAAACCATTCGCCAAGAAACACGGACCAAAAATCGGCTATTCATTAAGCCAGGCGCGGAAGGCCGCACGCGTAACGATTATTGGCGGAAGCCACATTTTCAAAACAGAGATTATAGAAATGCTGCAGAACTCAGGATGTGAAGTCAATCACATTGTTGGGGATGGGCAGCATATAAGCGAACAACTAGCCCAGTTATAGAGGTTCTCATGGATGATAAGACAAAGCAAAATGAAAAAGATTTTCTGCAAGGCCCGGTGATCAAAGTATTGGGATTGGGTGGCGGGGGTAGTAACGCGGTCGACCGCATGATTGAACTAGGCATCGACGGGGTTGAATTCCTGGTTGCAAATACGGACCATCAATCACTGATGTTGGCCAAGGCCGGAACGAAAATTCAATTGGGTCCGAAATTAACGCGAGGGCTAGGAGCCGGCGGAAATCCAGAAACTGGACGCGAGGCAGCCGAAGAGAGCCAAGCTGATCTAGAAGAGGCATTGCGTGGAGCTGACATGGTGTTCTTGACGGCTGGTATGGGTGGCGGAACAGGAACGGGGTCAATCTCAGTGGCGGCTGATGCAGCTAGGGCCGTAGGGGCCTTGAGTATCGCTATTGTGACCACTCCATTTGGGTTTGAGATGGGCGGCCGACAGAAGAATTCCCAGCAGGGATTGGCAACTTTACAACCAAAAGTCGACACATTGATTGCCATTCCTAATGACAGACTGCTTTATGTAGCCGCTCCCGATTTGCCGTTGGATCTGGCTTTCAGAATGGCTGACGATGTATTGCGTCAATCAGTGCAGGGGATTGCAGAATTGATTACCCAGCCAGGAATCATGAACGTGGATTTCTCGCATGTCAAAAACTTAATGAGCCGCGGTGGTGGAGCGATTATGGCCATCGGCCAAGGCGAAGGCGAACACAAAACGCAATCTGCTATTCAACAGGCTTTGAATCACCCCCTGCTGGAAAGTATTTCATTGCAAGATGCCTCGGGTGTGATTGCCCACTTCTCAGGCGGGCAAGATCTTTCTCTGCATGAAGTGGGTGATGCTTTTGGGCAAATTCGCGAAGAGACAGGTAGCCAAGTTGATGTGGTTATGGGTCTTTCAAGCAAGGATGAAATGGAGGGGAAAGCCCAAGTTATTTTGGTTGTCACCGGATTGGGCGCAAAGAATCATCCCGAGACTGAAATCGAGCCAGCTATCAGCCAAGATGTTGAACAAGTGCCAGAATTAGCGGTAAGTGAGCCCAGCATTGATGAGGAAGCCATGGTCGCTGAAACTGTGATCTTGAACGAGACGGCAAGTTCTGAAATCAAGGATACGCTGGAGGATACTGAGCCGGCGATTACGAGGATCAATCTGGATGATGAATTGCCAGCAGCCGCATTAAATAATTTAGATATTCCAGCATTTCTACGCAAGAAAGCAAAATTGAATTTAGCCAGCGAACTTTCTGCTTAACATAGTGAGGACAAATGAATGATCAAGCGATTGCATCTATTTCGCAACGAGTTGCCAAAAAATTTCCTGAATTCTCGGGACAACGTCCGCGAATTACGCAGCAAAAATCAAGCCAAAATTCTAACTATTTGCTGACCTACTCATCTAAGGCTACAGGTCCTGGAGGCAGGCAAGTAAGACGCAGCGTAAGGGTGGTTGCTAGCGAGCGCGGGAAGATTATCAAGATCAGCACATCAAAGTAATTGATTTGATGACAGGCATATTTAGATATCTAGAAGTTAGTTTTTGGAGACTTGCCACAGGAGTGTTGAGGGTCTCGAAGCCGCTGCTTACGAAGTTACTCTCTCTTCACAACTCGAATAATTCGAGCAATCCGAAATCGAGCCTACGAATGGGCAGCATTTTCTTTGGAATCCTATTGCTGGGTTTTGCTAGTAACAGTGCGTTGGCTCAATTTGGAATCTCAAGCTCAGGAAATTTGGAAAATGAACATTCAGGCCGCAATCTCTTAGTTGTTCTTGTTGCGGATATGGAAGCCGATTCCGCTGAATTGATGGCGATTTGGCACGTTGCTCAGACTGGCAACGAGTTGATTTGGAATCCGATTTATCCATCGCCTTTTGATGAGTCTGGGGCTCCTTATGCTCAGGAGCATAAGGAGCTTTTTATAGAATGGAATTCCGAAATGGACTGGAATGAATTGTCGCCTGTTCAAAATTCAAATTTGATTTGGGAGACGAGCGTTGTATTAGACAGAGCTGGTTTGGACGCATTGGCAGGATCTTCTAATTTAATTATTGCGGATGCGATGCCGAATTCCTGGGAGAATCCCCAAATGGCCTTGGCCGATCATGTACGGCTAATCCAATCCTGGTGTGAACTTGTTCCAACAAGCGATGTGCTTGATTTAGCAATAGCACTGAACATGGATCAGGCTGGGATTGCTAGCGATTTGGGCCAATTTGAATTGATCTGGATATGGGACCAGCTATACGCAGGCCGCGATCGGGTCAGTTGCCTGCATCCATGGGCGGAAAAATAGACGGCTTCAACTAAGCATCACTTAATAATCCACTTGGTAAAATTATTTTCTTATGTCTTCCCAAGTTCAATTAGACAATATAAATATCGAAAATGGCTCTCTGATTGCAAAAATCACGAGATCAGTGGCTACGGGTATGGTCCTGTTTCTCTCGAGCTTTGCAATTGCAATTGTTGCTGTAAATGTCAGCTACGCAGGCAAAGTTTTTCCGGGCGTGCGCATGGCGGGAAGTGATTTATCCGGACTGGATGCGATTGCTGTGGAAAGTCAAATCTCAAACAATTTGGATTTCCAAGGCGAAGATCGGATCAGCCTTATTTTTGGCGAGCAGACATGGGATTTCAGCCCAGCACAACTCGGTTATCAAATAGATATTAAACAAAGTGTAGCTGCGGCCATGGATATTGGGAGGGAAGGCGGAATACTTAGACGACTCAGCGAACAATTACAAAGTTTTCGCGGTGGCTATGACCTGGAAATGCGAGCGGAAGTTGATGGACTCGTGGTTCACTCTAATCTGGAAACGATTGCCAAGCAAATTAATCGGGAAGCAATAGAGGCGTCGCTTAGCATCGAACAATTTACAGCTTCGGGCCAAGACGGCCAAATTGGGATTGAATTAGACACTGCGCAAAGTGCCCTAGCGATTGGGGCGCAACTATTACTTAGAGAAGGTGGGAGTCAGGAATTAATTGTTGTGGAGAGCGTGCCGCGCATCTTGGAAGTTAGTGACCAGGTGGAACTGGCCAATACGATTCTTAGCAGAGAATTGCAAATTTTTCCGGGTGGTAATTATGCGGACAACCCGGATGCATGGACTATTTCAAGGGATCAATTAGGCTCTATGTTGAGCGTGGAACGCGTTGAGCAAGCAGAGGGTGCGTATTATCAAATTGGCGCTAATAGCCAGGAACTTGGTGCGATGTTGGCTGCCTGGGCTCCACTAGTTTATGAAGAATCTCAAACTCCACGGTTCATATTTAATGATGACACTCGATTACTCGAAGTTATTGAAGGGGAAGTTATCGGACGGACCCTAGAAATTGATGCCAGCATTGAATTCATCAATTCTGAATTAGCGAAGGGAAGCCATTCAATTGAATTGCAATACGATTACTCTCCGCCAGCAATCCGCGACAATGTTAGCGGCGCGGAACTCGGCATCACGGAACTGGTTAATGCGGAAACCTCATATTTTTATGGCTCCAGCAGCGAAAGAATTCAGAATATCCAAACAGCCTCTGAGCGATTCCACGGATTACTTGTAGCGCCGGGGGCTACTTTTTCAATGGTTGAAAACATTGGTGATATAAGCCTTGAATCGGGATTTGCCGAGGCGTTGATTATTTATGGTGATCGCACGATTAAGGGTGTTGGCGGAGGCGTTTGCCAGGTTAGCACCACTCTTTTCCGCAATGTATTTTTTGCCGGATTTCCTGTGGTGGAACGCAGCCCACATGCTTACCGTGTTTATTACTACGAGTTAAATGCGAGCGGTGGAATTGATCCGCTAGCTGTGGGGCTAGATGCGACGGTTTACTCTCCAATAGTTGATTTCAAATTTGTGAATGACAGTGAGCATTGGCTGCTGATGGAGACCTACGTAGATGTGGGCGGACGCAGCCTGACCTGGAAGTTCTACTCTACTTCTGACGGAAGGGAAATTGAGTGGGACAGTTCTGGAGTTACGGCGGTGATAGATGCTCCAGATCCTATATATGAAGAAAATGATGAATTAGACAAGGGAGAGGTTGAACAAGTTGATTGGGCTGCTGATGGAGCGATTGTGACAGTCAATCGAACAGTAGTCCGAGATGGGGAAATAGTATTCGAAGATGAATTTAAAACAAAATACAGTCCCTGGGCCGCTGTATATCAATATGGACCTGAGACACCAGGTTACCCACCTAAGCAGCAAAAGCCCGTAGAATAGCGATATGAAAAGTTGGACAATTGAAGGCGGGCAACCGCTAAAAGGTGAAGTGAATTTAAGTGGGGCGAAGAACTCGATTACCAAGCTGTTGGTAGCGTCTCTGCTGAGCAGTGAGCCGAGTGAATTCAAGAATGTGCCAGATATTGGCGACCGACAAATCACACAGGAAATTTGCGAGGCGGTCGGTGCAAAATTTGAACGCACCAGCGCGCATGGACTGAAAGTTCATACGCCAGAAATAAGCTCGGACCGAATTTCCAAGGAATTAGGAAATCGAAATCGATTAGCAATTATGATGATGGGACCCTTGCTGCACCGTAAGGGTCGCGCAGAAATTCCGGCAGCCGCTGGCGGGGATCGGATTGGACCCAGACCCGTAAATTTCCACCTTGAAGCGGTGGGCATGATGGGGGCGACTGTTGAAAACAAAGATGGGGTCTATATTATTGAGGGTAACGAACTGCATGGCGCAGAAATTGAACTGCCCTACCCCAGCGTAACCACAACTGAAAACCTGCTGATGATCGCCACGATGGTGCAGGGTCGCACCACACTGCATAATGCAGCCATCGAACCCGAGGTCATGGACCTGGTCAAATTCTTGCAGAAAATGGGCGCGATTATTGACTATAAAGTTGATCGAACTTTTGTTATAGATGGCGTAGAAAAATTGATGGGCGCCGAACATCGCTTGATCCCTGATCGCATTGTGGCAGCCTCTTTGGGAGCCGCTGCTGTGGCCACAAAGGGTGATGTATTTGTTCGCAATGCGAAACAACGCGACATGCTGACTTTCTTGAATACATTACGGCGCATTGGCGGGGGATTTGAAGTGCAGGATGAAGGCATCCGATTTTTTCGCGAAGGACCATTACAGGCGATTCATCTTGAAACCAGCGTGCATCCCGGGTTCATGACAGATTGGCAACCACCCTTCTTGCTGCTATTAACCCAAGCTGAAGGGATGTCAGTGGTGCATGAAACCGTGTTTGAGGACCGGTTTGGATATGTGCACGCCTTAAAAGATATGGGCGCTGAGATCGGGCTCTACGATTCGTGCATGGGAAGCAGCTGCAGGTTTTCGACGAGCCGCTACAAACATAGCGCTGTAATTAAGGGACCTACAAAATTAAGGGCTGCTGAAATCAATGTGCCGGATTTGCGAGCCGGTTTTACTTATTTAATTGCGGCGATAATGGCCAAGGGCAAATCAACGATCCATGGAATTGACCACATCACAAGAGGTTATGAACATCTAGCGGATAGTCTGGCTGGGTTGGGCGTTGGAATTGAGGAAGCAAACTAGGCTTGAACTAGAGGAGAAATTATGGTTAGTGCAGAACTCATTGAAATATTAAGGTGCCCAAATTGTGTGCAAGAGAGCGAAGGCAATCTTGAATTTTTTAAGGATCACTGGTTCATTTGCGAGGAATGCGGACGCAAATATCCGGTTGTGGACGATATTCCCGTGATGCTGCTGGATGTCGGGGATCGATACATTAAAACGGCGAAGAAAGATTTGCCGATTCCGCCACCGCAGGAAGACGCTCAATAACCCCAATAAAAATTCAAGTTTGGCTGGATCAATTATCTTCTGGGGATGAGGAATTAGCCGCGAAAGCAGCCCAAGACCCTCCGGAAGATGATGCAGGCGCTTTGAAAGGCCTTGAAATCATATTGAAGAGCACTGATAGCGATGCCCGGTATTGGGCAACTAGCGCTCTGGCTAAAATTCCTAATAAGCAAGCGGGGGAGATATTAGCAGCGTTGCTTGCGGATAATGATGCGACTGTGCAGCAATGCGCAGCATTGGCACTAGCGGGTAATCCTCAAGAAAATGCGATGGACGACCTGCTTTCACAATTGAGCAATCCTTCTTCCCAGATGAGACGTTTGGCAGGCAATGCGCTGATCGCATTGGGTGATAAGGCTATTCTGGGATTACACAAGACGTTAGAGGATGGCGTTGAAATAGCTCGAATCGAAACTGTACGAGCACTAGCTCATATTGGAGACCAGCGCAGCATCACGCTTCTATTTCAATTACTAGATCAAGACTCTACAATCGTGAAATATTGGGCCGAGGAAGGGTTAGATCGCCTAGGAATAGGTATGAAATTTTTCTCTCCAAATTAATTTACGGTCGGATATGCTTGAATGATGAGCACACATTTAAAGTCCCCCACCCTAGAGATTGGCAAAAATAGCAATATTGATCAATTCGGATTCGGTACCTGGAATCTGCGGGGCAGATCTGGGCAAGCAGCTATCGAATACGCGCTTGAAGTGGGATATCGTCATTTAGATAGTGCTGATTTGTATAGAAATCACAGAAGCGTGGCAGCAGCGATTAAGAATAGCGGACTCAATCGAGAAGAAATTTTCATTGTCAGCAAATTGTGGAGCAATAGCCTTGAGGCTGACCAGGTGGGCCCAGCTGTGGAGCGCTTCTTAATGGAGCTGAACACAGATTATTTAGATCTACTGCTAATCCATTGGCCAGCGGGTTCGACACCCATTACGGATACTTTGAAAGCAATGCATGCGGTGCGTGAGGCAGGCGGGATTACGCATATTGGCGTATCCAATTTTGGAGTGGCCGAGATGCAGGAAGCGCTGGATAGCGGAGTTCCGGTGTCGAATAATCAAGTTGAATTTAATCTGCGCAGACCGGCTAATGAAGTTCTAGACTTCTGTTTGGCAAATGGGATCTCAGTAACGGCATACACGCCCTTATTGCGAGGAAGTTCGGGGCAGGAACGGATTATTGCGGAAATAGCCGATAAATATGAGGCGACACGCGAACAAGTACTGCTCAACTGGCTGATGGCCAAACAAATGATTGTTATTCCACGCTCCACGAACAGGGATCACATTCGGGAAAATTGGGAAGCTCTAGGATGGGAAATGGACGCAGAAGATGTAGACAAGATTGAGCAGGCTCTATAGGATGACTAACCGGCTGGCGAAATCGAATTCTCCCTATCTGCTGCAACATCAAGACAATCCAGTGGATTGGTATGCCTGGGGCGAGGAAGCCTTAGCTCGGGCGAAAAAAGAAGATAAACCAATATTCCTGAGTATAGGTTACGCCGCATGCCATTGGTGCCATGTGATGGCGCACGAATCATTCGAAGACCTGGCAACTGCTGAAATAATGAACAGGGACTTCATCAACATCAAAGTGGATCGTGAAGAAAGGCCGGATATTGACGGGATCTACATGGATGCGGTTGTGGCTATGACAGGCTCAGGTGGCTGGCCTATGAGCGTTTTTCTCACTCCGGAGGGGGAACCCTTTTTCGGCGGGACCTATTTCCCACCCACATCAAGACACAATCTGCCCAGCTTTCAAGATGTTTTGGCGCATGTCACGCGTCTGTGGGCTGAGGACCGAGAGAAAGTATTCGAGGTGGGCAACAGCTTGCTTGAAAGAATGCGGGCGAGCGTATTACCGCTTGCCAATGCTCAAGGATTGGCAGCAGAAACCTTAGATCAGGCCGCATTGAAACTAGCCCAAAATTATGATTGGAATACTGGCGCTTGGGGGCAGGCGCCCTTATTTCCACAAGCGATGAGCATCGAATTTCTGCTGGGCCGAGGGGCTCAGGGTGACAAGTTATCGAGGGATGTGGCGTTGCATGCGCTAAATGCGATGGCAAAGGGTGGCCTTTATGATGTCGTGGGAGGGGGTTTCTCGCGCTATAGCGTTGATAACGAATGGCTAGTGCCTCATTTTGAAAAAATGCTCTACGACAATGCGCAATTGGCTCGAGTTTATTTGCATGGGTATTTGCTAAGCGGGGATGAGTATTTGCGAAAGGTAAGCGAGGAAACGTTGGACTTTGTAAGCCGTGAATTGCGAGATGAATCTGGAGCTTTTTATTCAAGTCTGGATGCCGATTCTGAAGGGGAAGAAGGCAAATATTATGTTTGGAGTTTTGAAGAGATTGAAGGACATATCAATACGGGCCAGGAATTCGACTTATTTAAAGCTGCTTTCGGGCTAAAAGAAAGCGGCAATTTTGAGGGACAAATTGTGCTGCAACGCGTTATTGATGACAAGGAATTAGCCAAGCAATATTCGATAAGTACTGAGGACGTAGGCAAATCACTGGATAGCAGTCTTAAACTGCTCGAGAAGGAAAGAAAGGAACGGATTAGACCCGCGACGGACGACAAAGCTTTGACTGCCTGGAATGGACTGATGATGATTGCTTTTGCAGAAGCGGGACGCTATTTGAATCGTGAGGATTACATTGATATCGCGCGGGCCAATGCGGAATTTTTACTTAATGAACTTCAATCTAAGGGGCGCTTATTACGTTCATGGCGAAAAGGAAAGGCGGCGCATAATGCTTATTTAGAAGATTATGCAGCGCTTATTCTTGGATTACTAGCGCTTTACCAAAGCGACCCGCAAGCGCGCTGGTACAACGAAGCCGAGCGCCTAGCCAATGATATGTTGGCGCATTATGCAGATGATAAGGGTGGATTTTTCGACACAAGCAATGATCACGAAATCTTGGTAAGACGTCCTAAAGAGCTGCAAGATAATGCGACGCCGAGCGGGAATGCTTTGGCCACCCTGGCACTTTTTCAATTAGCGGCTTTCAGTGGAAAGGGCGAATGGGTGGATGTGGCCACAAAAGCTGCCAGCGCACTTCAGGATGCGGCAACCCAATATCCCTCAGCGTTTGGACAATGGTTGCAGGCTATGCAATTTGAACAAGCAGGGGGACATGAAATTGCGATTATTGGAGCCCGACAAGAACGGGAAGAGTTAATCCAAATTGTGTGGGGAAGCTGGCGACCCTTTGATGTGATGGCGGCGGCTGAGGCGATTGAAGAAGCAAATGGCCCCGCCCTACTGCGGGACAGACCCATGATAGATGGACGAGCCAGTGCTTATGTGTGCCGCCAATTTGTGTGTGAGCGGCCGGTCAATGAACCCCAGGCGCTGAGAACTTTGTTAGTCGAAAAGTAAGCGCGCAGACCTCTCAAAAAACTAATTTATTTCAGTACTAGTTCCACGGGGCAGTGGTCGGAACCTTGAACCTGATCATGAATAGTGATGCTTTTGACTTGGGGCATTAGGGACTCGGACACTAGAAAGTAATCGAGGCGCCAACCAATATTATTGGGACGAGCTGTTTTCGAGCGCACGGTCCACCAGGAATACTGAACTTTTTCAGGATTCAAATTGCGAAATACATCTACTAAGCCATGTTCAAAATAGCGGCCCAACATTTCACGCTCTTCCGGCATGAAACCGGAATTCTTTTTATTATCTTTGGGACGGGCTAAATCCATCTCTGTATAGGCCGTGTTGTAATCTCCGCAGATGACCAGTTTTTCCCCTTTTTTGTGCATAGCAACGATATGTTCAAGCAAGGCTGCGTAAAATTCGAGTTTGTATTCGACACGATGAGCACCGCTAGTGCCGCTAGGGAAATACACATTGAGTAACGTGAAATCCTTAAATTTAGTTTGGACCACCCGACCTTCTGCATCAAATTTAGGTTGACCAAACCCGATTGTATTTTCTAAGACGGGAGCTGAAGCAAAAGTTGCAACTCCGCTATAGCCCGGTTTCTCAGCGGGATTCCAAGCAACTTCCAAACCATCAAACAAGGCCATTTGGGCATTGGTTAGCTGGTCTGGCCGAGCCTTAATCTCTTGATAACATATGGCATCCGCTTTTTGCTTGGCTGACCAAGCCCAAGCGTCTTTTTTGAGATGAGCGCGCAGCCCATTTACATTCCAAGTAATAATTTTCATGATTGTCCTCCGGGAAATTATTGTAACCGCCGAATGAATGCGAAAAAAATGCCTGTGCTAAAATCCAGCCGATATGTCTAATCTAATCCAACCCGTAAAAGGGACAGTCGATTACTACCCAGAAGCGATGGCTTTACGATCTTGGCTCTACGGCAAGATTCGTGAGGTTTCCGAATCTTTTGGCTATAGTGAATATGAGGCGCCCTTCTTGGAACGCCTGGAACTCTATGCAGCCAAATCTGGCGAAGAACTTGTAGAAAAGCAATCGTATGTATTCTCTGATCGGAGTGGAGAACGAATTACTCTGCGCCCCGAATTAACCCCGAGTTTAGCCAGGATGGTTGCGGCAAAACAACGGCAACTAAACTATCCCTTGCGATGGTGGTCTTTTGGCCCATTCTGGCGCTATGAGCGACCACAAAAAGGGCGATCGAGAGAATTCTTTCAATGGAACATTGACCTGATAGGTGCCGAATCTGCTGAAGCAGATGCAGAAATCGTGGCCATTGCAGCTACATTCCTAAAAAACCTGGGTTTGCAAGCAAGCGAAGCCATGATTCTAGTAAACCATCGCGAGCTGATGCAAAGCGAAATATTGAAAATTGGTTTCGACGAAATCCAGCTAGAGAGTGTTTATAAGCTGATAGACCGTAAAGAAAAGTTGCCTGAGGAAAAGTGGAAAAATTATGCCAAGGAATTATCAATAAACGGCAAGTTAATCACTGCTTTGGAAGGGTTGCTAGCTAATAATGAGCTTTGGAAGAAATCAGAGGATTTGCAGGCCTTTTTTGAAAATATTGAGAGTATGGGATTGAGTGAATATGTAAAGTTTGCGCCACACGTGATTCGAGGACTGGATTACTACACAGGCATCGTCTTTGAAGCCTGGGATACGGCTGGAGAATTCCGTTCCATATTTGGAGGCGGTCGCTACGATGACTTAGTCAACCAGGTTGGCGGGGAACCCGTCCCAGCGGTTGGATTCGCGGCAGGCAATATGGTGTTGTCGCTTATGCTCAAGAAACTAGGGCACGCACCGGAGCACAAGGAAACACCCGCAGAAGTATATGTAACGCTTTTTAATGAAGACACACTGGCAGCTTCTTTGGATCTGGCGCAAACAATAAGAATGGCGGGGATCAAAGTTGTCAGCCACTTAGAAACTGACAAATTGCAAAAACAATTTAAGCGCGCGGACCGGCTGGGGGCAAGTTTTGTGCTCATATTGGGACCGGATGAAATCAGTTCGGGGAAAGTTAGCGCTAAAAATTTGGGCAGCGGCGAGCAATTTGATGCTGATCAAAAGGAGATAGTGGCACTTCTAAAAGCCCATCTCACAAAATAAGCGCATGATAAAATACCAAGTCTTGGTGGATGTAGCTCAATCGGTAGAGCACCGCACTGTGACTGCGGTGGTTGCGGGTTCAAGTCCCGTCATCCACCCCAATGATCGGCCTTTTGGGCCGATTTTGTTTTAGGAGGCCATGAGTTTTCACGTAGAAAGCTTCGGACCAAGTAATCGAGACAATTTCTTCGAGTTTCATAACCGCGTGGGTGGAGAATGTTTCTGCACCGCTTGGTGGATGCGGACTTGGGAAGAATTTATGGAGGCGGATGCTGTACAAACGCGTGCTTTTCGTGAAAATTTGTTGGGACAAGGCGAGTATGACGGCTATTTGATTTACGATAAGAACAAAGTAATTGGATGGTGCCAAGTGGGACAGAGAGACCGATTAGCAAAAATTCTAGAACAATTTTCGCTAACGATTAATCCACTAGTTTGGGCCATCACTTGTTTCAGAATTGATTCTGAATATCAAAGACGAGGGGTTGCCTCCGAGCTATTGAAAAATGTGCTGGATGAGCTAGGTAAAAAAGGCATTGAAGTAGTAGAAGCCTATCCAAAAATTGATACAGAGTTAGCGGGAGATCAACAGTGGACGGGGCCGAAAAACATGTACGAGCGTGCCGGATTCTCGTTGATTAAGGAAAATAATTCGAGAGCGGTTTACTCGATCAAGCTTAGAAAAGTACCCTTGAGCGAGCTTTCCCATAATTGATGAATAAGCGCGATTCAATTACAAGGCAGGCCCTTATTGTTGCTGATGTGGGCGGCACCAAAACGAATGTGGCCAGAATGGACGGGGCAAGTTCTGGGGATATCGTAAATCTTGTTGTTAGCTATCAAAACAGCAACTATTCCTCGTTTTCAGAAATACTAAGAGATTTCCTGAAAGAGTCGGATACAGGGAAAGTAAACCTTTGTGTGGCCGTTGCCGGACCCGTGGCGAATGAGCGTGTGGTGATGACCAATATTGATTGGGTCATTGAGCGGAGAAAACTACTTGACGAATTTAATCTGCAAGAGGTCTGGTTATTGAACGACCTGCAGGCTGCAGCTGAGGGATTGGGAGAACTGGACGATAGGGATTTATTGTTACTTTCTAAAGGTGAGGGACGGAAATTAGGTAATCGGGCGATTATTGCCCCAGGCACGGGCTTAGGAGAAGCCTTTGTTAGCTATGAACAAGGACGTGCCTATGCCCATGCCACCGAAGGGGGTCATGCTGATTTTGCCCCCAGAACGGAGGAACAGAGCGCTCTACTGGAATTTTTAAGGGTGAATAGGGATCAGGTTAGCCTTGAAGATGTGTGCTCGGGGATGGGAATAGCAAATATCTATGCTTATCTAGTTAGTACATCTGAGTTTCAAAAAGACGAAAAGCACGAGGCGGAATTGGCTGGCAGCCTGGATCTACCCGCAACGATTTTTGGACACGCAATGGACGCAAAGTCGAAATGCAAGGTTTGTAGTCGAGTGCTGAGGCTCTTCTTAGAAATATTAGGGGCAGAGGCAGGTAATTTGGCACTAAAAACTGGTGCTACGCGGGGAATTTACATTGGCGGTGGGATTGCTGCAAAGATTAGCAAGGCATTTGAATATCCAGAGTTCGCGAAATATTTCATGGCTAAAGGGCGTCGGAAGGAATATATGGAGCGAATTCCGATTTGGCTAGTTCTCAATGAATACTTGCCATTAATCGGAGCTGCTCATTATGCGATTCAAAAGATAAAGGATTAGGTGTGTAGATGCCCAAAGCAATTTGGAATGGACAGGTAATTGCGGAAAGCAATGATACGGTTATGGTTGAAGGCAATCATTATTTCCCGCGCGATTCCATCAAGAAAGAATTTTTCTCAGATAGCCCAACGCATACTATTTGCCCCTGGAAAGGCCAAGCAAGCTACTTTAATGTAAATGTTGAGGGGGATGATAATGGCAACGCAGCGTGGTATTACCCTGAACCCTCCGAGGCCGCAAAAGTAATAAAAGATCGGGTCGCGTTTTGGCGCGGCGTAGAAGTTGTGCCTGATTAATAGAGGGAAATTTGGGTAGTTGACTTTTTTTTCTCAGCATGCTAAAGTGATCGGCGGGTTGGGGGCAGACCGCAATATATTCACCAAGTAGGTTCGAGCTCCGTATAAAACCGCATCGGGGCTCATTGCATGTCGGGTTGGACAGCGCGGCCTTCATATGAGATTAAGGTTTCCGCTGTAGGCTTACGAATGGAGGCAATTGCGTAAGTATGACAATAAAAACATTAGACCTAGTTGACAACGATGCTACTGAAACAGATGCCATTGCCGGCCTACTTGAATTAGGTCGAGACCAAGGCTACATAAGCATTGATGACGTTGTAAAACAAATCCCTGAAGACCAGCGACAGCCCGAATATTTAGAAGAAATATTTGAGCGGATATTGAGTGCTGGTATTCAATTATCAGACGAGAAAGATTCTGAGAGCAACAATGAACTTGAAGAATCTGATAAAGAAGACGGACCTGTTTATAAGGCTCCGGAAGACCCACTAGCTGAAGCAGAAGTTAATGATCTGGTGCGCTTGTACTTCAATGAAGCGGCCAGTGTTCCCCTGCTTACGGCAGAAGAGGAAGTCAAGCTAGCGAAATCAATTGAGCTTGGAAGAACTTCCCGCGAAAAACTAACAGAAGAAGACATCAGCCAGGAAGAACGCGAGAAACTGCTCACGCAAATAACAGATGGGTGGGATTCTCGACAACATTTAATTGTGGCTAATTCGAGGCTGGTGATTAGTATTGCGAAAAAAAATATGGGTCGCGGATTGCCTTTAATTGATTTGATCCAAGAAGGCAATATTGGCCTGATGCGTGCAGCAAAGAAATTTGATTATCGGCGAGGATTCAAGTTTAGTACCTATGCAACCTGGTGGATTCGCCAAGCAATAACGCGAGCGATTTCAAATAAATCGCGCACTATTCGCATTCCGGCTCATATGGGAGACAAGATTTCAAAATTGATGCGCACAAAGAACTTGATGAAGCAGCAACTACATCGTGAGCCTTCAATGGAAGAGCTGGCAGAAAGTTTGGAACTCCCTCCTCAGGAAGTTGAGCTGATTATCAAAGCGGCTTACCAACCGCATTCCTTGGAAACACCTATTGGGAATGAGGAGGATTCGGTATTGGGCGAACTGATTGAAGATGAAATGGCTCCCTCCCCCGAAGACAGTACGACGCAGACGATGATGCAGGAAGATCTTGCGCGAGCGATTGATGAAACATTGCCATTGCGGGAAGCGCGCATATTGCGATTGCGTTTCGGGATGGATGATGGCAAGATCCACAGCTTAAGTGATGTAGGCCGTAAATTAGGCGTAACACGCGAACGCGTGCGACAAATTGAAGCACAGGCATTGAGGAAACTGCGTGATCCCCGTGTGCGACAACGGTTGAGCGATTACGTAGGATAAATCCGTTAGCCAAATAATTAATAGAAGACAGTGGAAATTCCACTGTCTTTTTGGTTAACGGCTGAGGCTATAATTTCGTCTTGCAACTATGAGTGAAATACTAATTGAAAAAGGTCCTGACTTCTTCTGCTCCCTTGAATCCAGAAGCATTGCGGAAGATTTAGTGGGCAGCGCTCCAAGAGCTGACTACTGGTTCATGCTGGAATATGACGGCAAGTGGGGGAAGAAGGCTTTTGCTGAGAGCTCGATCTTCGGTGAGCTGACTGATTTTCGCCAGAAAATTGATGCGCTGGAGCGGTCTCGATTATTATTGGTCAAGCAGGATGGCCCACAACACGAGGGCGGAAGTTTCTTTGTAGCGCTGAGCAAAAATAATGATCCAGAAATGTTCCAATTTCCATTTTCTGACTATGCGGAATTGAATGATTTAGATATTGCTGACATCGTTAGCAGCCCAGAGAAATATCAAAAATTCAAAGTGGATGATCCCATTTACTTTGTATGCACCAATGGATTGCGAGACAAATGCTGCGCGCGTAATGGAGTTCCCGTTTACCAGGAATTGAGCGAGGTATTAGGCCAACAGGTTTGGCAAAGCACACATCACGGGGGACATCGTTTTTCGGCTAACATGCTGAAAATGCCACAAGCATTATCTTTTGGACAGCTTGATATGGGAAAAACCAATGAAATTCTAGGAGAGATCGCTAAGGGCTTGATACCAGCGAGACACTTTAGAGGCCGCACGACTTTATCTCAAGTTGAGCAAGCTGCAGAAACGCTGACCATGAATGCGATGGAGAACTGGTCTGAACTGGCTTATCGCGTTGACTCGATTGCTCAGGACGATGGCAATGAGTGGGTAGCTCAGGTAAACGACCAGACTACTGATGCGAATATGGAAGTGCGGATTAATCGACTAGAACAAGACAATATGATGTATGTATCCTGCGTTGGGGAGAAGCAAGCACCCCAAGTGAAATATGAATTGATATCGATAGCACCTGCTACGTAAAGGAGTTGGAGTGAAAGCACTATTAAAAGAATTGCAAATTTCTGAAGTAAATCCGGGGGCTAGCGTGGGTGACGGAGCCTGGATTGAAGACCCGAAGGGCACGCCGCTGGTTTCATACAATCCCACGACTGGCGAAGAAATTGCAAAAGTCATTCAAGTATCTCCGGATGGCTATGAACAGGTCGTTCAGGCTGCCAGCGAATCTTTTAAAGTCTGGCGCGAAGTTCCGGCACCTAAGCGCGGAGATATTGCACGGGATATTGGAAATGCGATGCGTGCAAAGAAAGAAGCCCTGGGCGATCTTATTTCGCTGGAAATGGGGAAAATTCGAGCGGAAGGACACGGGGAAGTTCAAGAGATGATTGATATTTTTGACTTCTCTGTTGGATTGTCGCGGCAACTGTATGGCCTCACGATGCACTCTGAGCGGGAACAGCATCGCATGTATGAGCAGTGGCATCCACTAGGTCCTGTAGGCGTTATCACTGCGTTTAATTTCCCAATGGCGGTGTGGTCTTGGAATGCGGCGATTGCAGCGGTTTGCGGTAACCCAACCATTTGGAAGCCTTCAGAACAAGCACCTCTTTCGGGTATCGCAATTCAACATATATGCAACGAAGTGATGGCGGATTATGGATACCCGGGTGTTTTCAACCTTGTAAATGGTTCGGGTAAAGAGGTTGGAGAATTAATGCTGAATGATGGCCGCATTCCCCTAATTTCTTTTACTGGTTCTACCAAAGTAGGCCGCCATGTTTCTGAGACTGTGGCGCGTAGATTTGGGCGGACGATCCTTGAATTAGGTGGCAACAACGCCATAATCGTTGATAAGGAAGCGGACCTCGATTTGGCAGTGCGCGCCATTCTATTTGGGGCTGTAGGCACAGCGGGACAACGCTGCACCAGCACACGGCGCATTATTGCGCACAAAGATATTGCCAATGAACTTTCGGAAACTTTAGTGGATGCCTATCAGCAAATCACTATCGGAGATCCACTAGACGAGAAAACTTTGATGGGTCCTGTGATAAACGCACAAGCCATTGACCAAATGAAAGCAGCGGTGGCAAATGCTTCTTCAGAGGGCGGACAAGTAATTACCAGCGATATCGAGCTTGATATGGACAAGGGAAATTTTGTCAGCCCCACAATCATTCGCATGCCCAAGCAAAGTAAAGTGGTGCAGGAAGAAACTTTCGCACCCGTACTTTACATCATGGAATATGAGACGATCGAAGAAGCCATACAAATTCACAATGACGTACCGCAGGGACTTTCAAGTGCCATATTTACGGACAGCTTAAGAACCGCTGAAAAATTCCTTTCTGCAGGCGGATCGGATTGCGGAATTGCAAATGTAAACATCGGTACTTCGGGTGCAGAAATTGGTGGCGCGTTTGGGGGCGAAAAAGAAACGGGTGGCGGACGAGAATCTGGATCTGATGCCTGGAAGAGCTACATGCGCAGGCAGACTAATACAATTAATTGGTCCAGTGAATTACCGCTAGCCCAGGGCATTGAATTTGGCGGCGATTAGACAACCAACTTATAAATAAGGAAAAGGACGCACTATGTGCGTCCTTTGTTTTATAACGATGAAACCGATTGCCTATTTTTACCCTCCAGGCCACCAAGGCCATTATCAGGATCAACATCCTGAAAGACCAGAACGCGTGGAGGTCATTCGGGATCGGCTGCGAGCGACTGGTCATTGGGAGCTTGGCTCCAAAATTGAAGCTAAGGAGATTGGAGCGGAACTGCTGCGGCGGGTGCATAGCGCCGAATATCTGGATGCATTGGAACGGCTTTCTGCTGCAAATCAGAATTTCGACGGGGAGACTTATCTCACTCGAAAAAGCTGGGAGCTAGCTCTGCAAGCGGCTGGGGGCGCGGTCGGCTTGGTAGATGCGATTTGGGAACGACGCGCAGACAAGGGTTTCGGATTCACGCGACCACCTGGACACCATGCCACAATTGACCGAGCGATGGGTTTTTGTTTAGTAAATAATGTTGCCGTTGCAGCTGAATACTTGATCGAAAACAAGCAAGCCAAGCGGATCGCCATCCTGGATGTGGATGTCCATCATGGGAATGGTACACAAGATATTTTTTACAATCGAGCAGATGTATTTTTTACTTCCATGCACCAGTCACCTCTCTATCCGGGTACTGGGTTAATTAACGAGTTGGGCAAGAACAAGGGCTATGGCTATACGCAAAACTTACCACTACCCCCCTACTCTGGCGATGAAGCTTATTTAAGTATTTTGGATAAATTGATATTGCCTACATTAGAGAACTTCGGAGCAGAGATGTTGCTGATCAGTTTCGGCTTTGATGCACATTGGCGTGATCCGCTGGCCATGATGCAGCTTAGCGCTCAAGGATATTTAGAAATATTTAGGCGATTGGTTAATTTTGCAGACGCGCATTGTGGTGGTAAGTTGGCTGTGATATTAGAAGGCGGTTACGATTTGGAAGCTGGAGCGGCTTGCGGCCAAGCTGTAGCACAAGCATTGCTGCGTGAGGAATTTGTTGACGAGCTGGGCGAGTCCCCGCAGCCGAACAGCAAAGATTGGACGCAGGTACTAATTGAGGCGACAGAAACTTGGAGTGAAATACAACTGTAAATGGACATTGCAATCATGATTGAGGGGCAAATGGGACTGAACTGGGCCCGATGGAAGGCAATGGCCCAAGTAGTTGAAGCCAGTGGATATGCAGGACTATATCGCTCGGATCATTTTACTAATCCTTCTCCTCCAGACCAGGATTCCCTAGAACTGTGGACCTCATTGACTTGGCTGGCTAGCCATACTAAGCGGATTGAATTTGGTCCACTGGTGGCCCCCTTTACTTTTCGGCATCCGAGCAATGTGGCGCGAATGGCAAGCGCTGTAGATGAACTTTCCAATGGCAGATTGCAACTAGGTTTGGGTGCAGGTTGGCAGGAACGCGAGCATCACAATTACGGATTTGACCTAGGCAGCGTTTCTGAAAGGCTCCAACGATTTGAAGAAGGACTAGAAGTGGTTTCTAGACTATTCAATGAGGAGGAGGCCAATTTCAATGGAGACTTCTTTCAGATTGAGGAGGCATTGCTGCGACCCAAGAGCCGCAATGGAACGGGACCTCGAATTGTTATTGGTGGCAATGGCATGCAGCGAACTCTAAATCTGGCAGCTCGTTTTGCAGATGAATGGAATGGAGTCTTTCTTCCTGTTAAAGAATTCAACAAGCGAAATTTGAGGTTGGATGAATTGCTCAAGAAAGAGGGGCGAGATAGTACGAAGTTTAGGCGCAGTCTCATGATGGGTTGCATGTACGCAAAAAATGAAAAGTTGGCTAATAAAATGGCTGCGACCCGAGGTGCTAATTCAGCCAAACAATTACGAGATGAGGGATTTGCGGCTGGTTCCGCGCCATGCCTAATTGAACACCTGAAAACTTACGAGGAGGCGGGCTGCCAGCGTGTAATGTTGCAATGGCTGCGATTGGACGATCTTGAGGGAGTGCAAGAAATGGGTGAAATGTTAAACAAGGAATTTCAAGGATAAACCATGAATGTTTATAAAGCGATTCGATATAAGCGGGCCGTTAGGAAATTTTCTGACGAAGAGATTAGCGATGAACAGGCTCGGAAAATACTAAATGCGGGTAGACGTGCGCAATCGTCCAAGAACACTCAACCCTGGCAATTTATCGCAATTCGTGACCGAGCTATTTTGAAGGAACTCTCAAAAGCGGGGATGTTTGCTGGACATATAGCGGGAGCCAATTTTGCAGTAGCGATTCTGACGCCAGATCCAAAGAAAAAAGCGACGATACTCTTTGATGCCGGCCAGGCAGCCGCTTATATGCAATTAGCGGCCTGGGAGATGGGCATTGGATCTTGTCTTGCTAGCGTTTACAAACAAGATATAGGTAGGCAAATACTTGGATTTCCGGATAAATGGCATTTGAACGTTGCAATATCTTTTGGATATGCAGCTAAGGAAGAATCCATTACAGCGAAACCAGGCCGAAGAGGCCGGAAAGCATTAAAACGCAGCGTACATTGGGATCGTTGGTAAATGCAAAGAGCCCTCAAATGAGGGCTCTTTTTTTAGTAAGTAAAACTATTTATTGGACGCAATACGTATCGTAAATATCTGTTAGGGCGTTCCAAAGTGCCTGGCTCATGCCTTCGCAGGCTTCCAGAGCTTTGTCCATATCTTCAGCAGACAAGCTGTGCATAAGGACTAAAAGTTTTTCCGCCTCATGCTGGTTATTGGTGTGCTCGATAAAGTATTCCTCAGCTGATTCTGGCAAGCTAAAGTGGTCGCGAAGACCTTTGAGTTTGGTTGTGGCTGTTTCAGGTTGCTGGACCTCAAAGGCAAACATGGCACCCATGGTACTGGCCTTTTCTTCAAATAATTGATCTGAAGAAGCGACCAATTCCTTAATGGCAGGCAATTTCGGTGTTGAAACTTCTGTGTCGAGGGACTTGGCAAACTGATCCCAAAGCTCAGCATGTTCAACTTCTTCGTGGGCAGTTTCGCTGTCGCCTAAGGTTTTCCAACCATTTGGCAAAGTAGCAATGAAGGCTCCATACTCTTTAGCGTAAGCTTGCAGAGCGACTTCGGGTAATTCACCTTTTTCCCAAGCCTGATAAAAGGGGTGCTTGAGTAGTTTCCACGGTTCTATGCGTGAATTAAGTTCATTTTTGATTTTCAAGAGGGACTCCTAAGTAATAGTAATAACTTAGTTTATCCGAAAATAGCTTTTCTAGAGGAGACGAGCTGATACATAATCGGCCAAGCCCAGAAGGGCTTCTTTTTCCGTCTGCTCGGGAAAATCCTTTATTGCTTTGCGGGCATTTTCTTGATGCTCGTTGGCCTGCTCTAAGGATTCCGCAATCGCATTGCTGTTACGAACATTTGCGATTAGATTCTGTATCTCATCTTCTGAAAGCTGCTCGCCTTCAATTGCTTTTAGCACAAGGGAATCACTTTCATTTTCCTTTGCATATAGAAATATTGGCAAGGTTAATAAGCCATTGGACAAATCATTAGTTACTGGCTTTCCAATGGTGGCTGAATCGCTGGAAAAATCCAAAATATCGTCAACAATTTGAAAAGCCATGCCAATTTCGTAGCCATATGTAAGCAAAGCTGCGGAGATTTCTTCTTCAGCTCCAACTATATAAGCGGGAGCCCTTGCGGCCAGCTCAAACATGGAGGCTGTTTTTGCATAAATTCGTTCGTAATAGTCATCTACTTGAGTAAAGGTGTTCAACGAAAATGCTTGGCTAATTTCACCATTAACAATCGTAGAGAGGGTCTTGGCAAACATGCGCATGACATCAATTGAACCCACTTCGGCGGCAAGATAAGCTGCCTGGGAAAACAAGAAGTCTCCAGCGAGAATAGTGGCGGAGGAATCCCACTGGGCGTTGACCGTTGGATTTCCTCGACGAGTCAGCGCTCCATCGATTAAATCATCGTGGACTAATGTGGCGGTGTGCAATAATTCTACGGCTGCACCCAAAGTAATAGCGCGCTCCTGATCTACGCCTAATAACGCGCTGGTGAGGAGTGTCACAGTAGGCCGAATTCGCTTACCTCCGGCCTTAATTAACTGATCTAGCGCAATGCGAAGTTCTGGCCGATAGCCATTGGCTTGTGAGCGCATACATTCTTCTACACGGGGGATTAGTGCTTGGACTGGGAGAGAAAATTCGAGTGTGGTCATAACGTCTTCTCTATTGCAAATAGTCTTTGGGCGTTTTGTGTGCTGTGTTGATAAAACTCTTCAGGTTGCATGCCTTTGACTTCAGCAATCTTATCAGCCACATAGCGGACATGGGCAGGTTGATTTTGTTTCCCTCGGTACGGTTCAGGAGAAAGAAAAGGACTATCTGTTTCAACTAGTAATTTATCGAGGGGCGTTTGCTTGACAATGTCGCGTAATTGATCGGCTTTCTTGAAAGTTACAGGGCCGGTGATGCCAATAAAGAAATTATGGGCCAATATTTTTTCGGCCATGGCTGGACTGCCTGAAAATGAGTGCAAGACTCCTGGTCTTTCAGCTAAAGCGGATTCCTGGTCTAGTCCACGCTGCCATTCGCAGATAAGATCTGAAAGATCATTATCAGATTCGCGATTGTGCAAAATCGCAGGCAACTCTTTTTCAGAAGCCAAATCAAGCTGCTGCTGTAATAACCTCTTTTGATTATCAGGACTCGTTTTGTTCCAATAATAGTCCAAACCAATTTCTCCAATGGCGATGCATTTCTGACTATCTGCCAAGGTGCGAAGCTCTTCTAAGCTAGCGTCTGTCCAAGTTTCGCTTTCTGTGGGATGGACCCCCACCCCGACGAAAATCGCATCAAAACGCTCCCCTAGTTTGAGGGCAGCGCGGCTACTTTCAAGGTGAGTTCCTGGATTTATTAGCACGCTTACTCCATTTTCCTCTGCTGCAGCTGCGACTGCTTGGCGCTTCCCATCAAAATCTGGATAATCCAGATGGCAATGGGTGTCAATCAGCATTATTTCTTTAATCCGGCGATGCGCAAGCCATCATCTAAAATTGCCTGCACTTTGTCACCGTGGGTCGTTTCTGTATACACTCGTAATTTGGGCTCTGTACCAGAAAAGCGGACGAGTAGCCAACCACCATCTTCGAGATTGAATTTGAAACCATCCAATGTTTCAAGGGAGGTTACTTTCAAGCCACCAATTGTTTCGGGATCCGCCTTGAGGATGGTGGCCTTGCGCTCTTCGCGATCTCCACTAAATAGAGTGTCTATGCGATCGTAATAATGGGCACCGACCTTTTCGAAAAGCCAATCCAGCAATTGCGTGGGAGTTTTGCCAAGCTTGACCATCAGATCGAGAATGTAGAGACCGGCAAGAATGCCATCGCGCTCAGGCACGTTGCCTTTGAACGCATAGCCACCCGATTCCTCACCACCAATCATGGCGTCGGTCTCAAGCATCTTTGGAGCCACATATTTGAAACCTACACCGGTCTCGTGGACAGGGACATCGTAGATTTTGCCCAGTTTATTGAGCATATCTGTAGTCGAAAGTGTTTTTACAATAGGGCCGCGCTCACCGCGCACTTCCAGCATGTAATAGGCCAACAGTCCGAAAACTCGGAGTTGATCGACAAAGTTTCCTTTTTCATCACCCAGGCCGACCCGATCCGCGTCCCCATCCGTGATCAAGAGCACATCAGCATTGTGCTGCAAGGTCGCAGCAAGACCCGCATCCACATTGGGTGGAATCGGTTCGGGGCGCTGCATTTCAGGATAAATTGGGTTGCGTACGGCATGTATCTCTAATACTTTGGTCTTGCCACCAGCTAACAATTCTGAAAACCAACCCGCACCATTCCCCCACATGGGATCAATGAGCACGGTCAGGCCAGCATCTTTAATGGGTTGAAGATCGATGAGATCTTCTAAGTGTTTAACATATTCTGGTTTGGCATCAAATAGAGTGACCATGCCAGCTTCTTTGGCGTCTTCGAAGGGCATTTGCTTTACTTGGGCCACATCATCGGGAATTCCCGATTCGATTATCAGAAGGCCTTCCGGCGCAATGGCACCACCGTGCTCATCTCTCACTTTGAAGCCATTATCTGTGGGAGGATTATGTGAGGCTGTAATGTTGACGGCACCGGCGGCTTGCTTGGCCACTACTGCATAGGAAATTACAGGGGTTGGAGTAGCGGACTCGGTGAGATAGACCTTAATGCCATTACCGGCAAGAACTTCAGCAACTGTTGCTGCAAAATTTTCAGAATGGAAGCGCATATCGTAGCCAACTACTATTCCAGCGTCGCTATTATCTAAACTATTGATATAGGAGGCAAATCCCTGGGCGGTTCGGCGAAGGGAATTAAATGTGTAATCTTCCCCAATTCTTCCTCGCCAACCATCGGTGCCAAATTTGACTTTAGAGGCCATAATTTCCTTTTTTACAGTCTAAATAAAAGTGATTTTTAGTACAAACGATTATAACAGTGTTTGTATTTGAGCCAAAAACCCAACGGTATAATGCGCTGATGCCAGACAAGCGCAAGATGGTTTACTTAGATTACGGGGCAACTACTCCTTTAGATGAACGAGTTTGGGAGGCGATGCTGCCTTATTTTAGGGAGCAATTTGGCAACCCTGTTTCAGTGCATCATTTTGGCCAGCAAGCCGAATTTGCGCTGGAAACTGCTCGAAAAAGCATTGCAGACAGCATCAAAGCCAGGCCAGATCAGATTGTATTTACCTCGGGGGCAACTGAAAGCGATAATTTAGCCTTGCGCGGTGTGGCCTTTTCTGAAAGAAGGAAGCGTGGAGCAAAGCATATACTGATAAGCGCTGTGGATCACGAAGCAGTGCTCGCAACAGGTCGACAATTAGAAGAGTTGCACGATTTCGAATTAGAAATTATCCCTGTAAACGAATTTGGGGCGGTTGAACCAGCTGAACTTGAGAAGCGCATCCGGAAAGATACGGCCATCGTTTCAATCATTATGGCCAGCAATGAGGTGGGAACGATAAATTCAATTGCAGAATTAGCTAAGGTTTGTAGAGCCAAACAAATTCCCTTTCATACAGATGCCGTTCAAGCAGGTGCTTATCTAAAATTAGATGTGGAAGCGCTAGATGTGGACTTATTAAGTATGGGTGCCCACAAATTTTATGGACCGAAAGGAATCGGGTTCTTATATGTGCGCGAGCACGATTTGCTAGCAGGCATTCAAACTGGCGGAGGCCACGAATTTAACCTAAGAGCGGGAACACAGAATACGCCATATATTGTTGGCATGGCTAAGGCTTATGAACTTTTGCAAAGCGAATTAGAAGAGCGCAATCAGTATCTACTCAAGCTCAGGGATCGTCTGATTGGCGGAGTTCTAGAAAATATTGAGGAAGCCCAACTTACCGGCCATCCTAGTATGCGTTTGCCAAACCACAGCAGCTTTGTATTTAAGGATGTGGATGGCAATGCACTATTAATGCAATTAGATCAGGCGGGCTTCGCCTGTTCATCTGGATCAGCTTGCAAAACTGGGGACCCCGCCCCATCAGAAGTTTTACTAGCACTTGGATTAGAGCATGAATGGGCTTTGGGTTCATTGCGGGTAACCATTGGGATGCACACTAAGGAAGAAGAGATTGATGCATTCCTGGATCAACTTCCAGCGGCAGTAGAAGCCTCTAAGCTAACTGTGGCGGCTTAATGACAAAGAAAGTTGTTGTGGCCATGAGCGGGGGAGTGGATAGCTCGGTGGCAGCCGCCCTATTGCAACAAGAGGGCTACGAAGTTGTGGGGATGATGATGCGGCTGTGGAGCGAGGAAGGACGCAGCGCACAAAACCGGTGTTGCACACCTGAATCGATGGGAATTGCTAGGCAAGTCGCTGGGCAATTGGGGATTCCTTTTTATTCAGTTGATGCGCAAGATGTCTTTCGGAATACGGTGGTTGAATACTTTTTGGACGGGCATCGCGCCGGACAAACACCAAACCCATGCCTAGCTTGTAACCGCGAAATTAGGTGGGAGTACTTACTCAATCAGGCTTTGAATATTGGGGCAGACTTTATGGCGACAGGCCATTATGTGCGCATCACGCGAGAAGCAAATGAGCCTGTCCGGCTTTTTGAAGCGGAAGACCAAACAAAAGATCAATCTTACGTGCTAAGTGTGCTGAACCCAACTCAATTGAAACATGCTCTATTTCCCTTGGGCGATTTGACCAAAAAAGAAGTCACCCAAATTGCCGTTGATCTAGGGCTTCCAGCAGCAGAGTCAAAGGAAAGCCAGGATCTCTGTTTTCTGGCGGGCGGTGATTATCGAGATTTTTTACGACGCAATAGCCCTGAACTCGAACGTCCAGGTCCGATATTGGATGGGAATGGCGAGCAATTGGGGGAACATCAAGGGTTGGTCAATTACACAATAGGCCAACGCAAAGGCATAGGCGTAACTCGAGACGTACCGCTTTATGTAATTGAAAAACGGCAGCAAGACAATGCGTTAATAATTGGGGAGCGCGATGAATTAGGACGCCAGGTCTTACATGCGGGAATAGCCAATTGGGTCAGCGGTATCGCGCCTGAAAGCAAATTCAAGGCGGATGTGCGCATTCGTTATTCTGCAAAAAAAACTCCTGCAGATATTAAAATTCACGGGGACGGGAGTTTTTCATGCAATTTCCTGGAACCTTTGCGAGACATTACGGCAGGACAGGCAGCAGTGATCTATCGCGATGGAGAAGTTCTAGGTAGCGCAGTTATTCAATCAAGCGAATTTGTACTTCAAGCTGATAAGTTGGAAGCGGAAGTGCCAGCATGACACTGCCTGCATACGTTTTGGGGGCGGTAATCGCCAGCTTTTTTGGGTTTGCATTTCACTTTTGGCGAGGGGGAAATGGTTGGCGGATGGTGCTCTACCAATTTTTAGCATGGCTCGGATTTTGGGGCGGACATTGGATTGCTGGGGCGCTGGGATGGGAATTTGCAAATTTGGGTGCTCTAAATATTGGATTAGCGATTGCTGGTTCTTGGGTGAGCCTCGTTGGCGGGTACTGGCTAAGCTTAATGCAGCCTAGTAACTAGTATGACTGAAATTAATCAAATCGAAGCAAACGACCTAGTTCAATTGCAAGGCTTTGAGGGGAAAACCAAAATAATAAAGCTTATTAAGGGCCAAAGCCATCAGAGCAAAGATGGTGTGATTAACCATGATGAAATTATTGGTTTGAATTGGGGCGAAACCATAGCCAGCCACATGGGCAAACGGTTTTTTTGTCTTAGACCGGCTCTGGACGATTTGCTGCGATCAGTAAATCGAAAAACTCAAACACTCTATCCTAAGGATATGGCCTACATATTATTATCAATGGGAATCGGACCCGGCGATGAAATTGTTGAAATAGGCACAGGATCTGGGGCGATGACGATTGCGATGGCGCATAGCGTTGGAACTTCAGGCAAAGTGTTCACATACGAACGACGTCCAGAAATTCAGCAAACAGCCATAGAAAATGTGGAGCGATTGGGCTACTCTCAACAAGTGGAATTTGTGCTGGGGGATGTAGTGGATGGAATCGGCCAAAGTAACCAGCGCGCCTTGTTCGTTGATATGCCGGATCCAGAAATGTATGTAGAACAATTTAAGAATTGCTTACAAATTGGTGGCTTTTTTGCCTGCATATTGCCAACCACAAATCAAGTTAGTGCTTTATTACTTGTACTAAAAAGAAATGGATTCGCACTTTTTGAAGTCTCTGAGATTTTGCACCGCTATTACAAACCCGTTGCGCGTAGATTACGGCCAGCAGATAGTATGGTGGCTCATACTGGGTTTCTTGTTTTTGCCAGACATGTAGATGAGAATGAGCTAAAGGATAAGCTATGAGACGAAAAAGAAGGCCTGGGCGACGGCGAAGGCAGCATGGCGGCCCTCCTCCCAAGAAAACGGGAATTCGAAGACCGCCTAGACAATTGAATCCCCGCACGCAAAGGGAACTCAAGCGTGCAAATGGCTTAATGCGAAAAGGCGAGCATGCCAATGCAGCCCAGGTATTTATTCGGTTGGCTGAACACTCGCAAGACCGAGGTATCTTGAGACCTTCGGGCCGACTTTTTGTGCAGGCAGCCATGGCCATGATGATGGCCAACCAGATTCAGGATTCCCAAGAGCAAGCACGAAAGGGTTTGCTTCTTCTAGCAGCAAACGGGCATTGGCCTGATTTTGTTTTCGAAGGAAATCGGCTTTTGGAATCTTATGACGCCATTGGAGAGACAGAGGCGGCAAAATCAATTGCTACTTTACTAGCAGAGCGAGAGTCGAAATCTAAAGGCTTATCTGAAATCGTTAGCAATTCTGCGAATAAATTACCTACGAAGTGTCCTTATTGTGGGGCCTCCCTGAGCCTGCAACAAATTCAAAGTGGTGGCGAAAAAGCAACTGAATGCAAATATTGCGGGAGTATCGTCTTGCCTAAGGAATCCGCTAAAATTTGACGGTTCAAAATCACCTCGATTCCTTATCTGCTACGGAAATTAAATCAAAACTTGATCAGCACCAGGGAGTACCTTATCTATTCCCTAATCCTGAGCTGTATGTCAAAGGACCGGCCAGGGATGCGGCCGTTCTGATCCCCTTAATTCGAAGCGAAAATAACTGGGAGTTGCTATTCATTCGCCGCACCAAGGTTGATGGCGATCCACATAGCGGACAGGTTGCGTTTCCAGGTGGGCGGCGAGATGAGGATGATCGATCAGTACAAGAAAATGCCACCCGCGAAGCCAGGGAGGAGATTGGGGTGCAAGCCGACGAGATCGAAATTTTGGGGAAGCTTGAACACATGGTCACAATTTCGAATTACAAACTCACGCCAATAGTTGGGTGGCTTAAAAATTGGCCGATATCTCTGATAGCGCAGGAAACTGAAGTTGCACGAATATTCCAGATATCGCTCACTTGGCTAGCTAATGCGGATAACCTGCGCATTGAAAACCGTGAAATACGGGGATCAGACTTGAAGACTCCGATCTATTACTTTGAGGAGTTTGACGGCGAAAAGCTATGGGGTGTTACGGCACACATTGTGGTTAATTTTTTACGAGCACTTAGCTAGCATCCAAAGTAATTAAACAAAAAGACCCATCATGTCTGATGGGTCTTTTATATTATTAGTTAACTTTATTGGCCGTCGGAAGATCCATCTGAGCCATCAGAAGCAGCCTCTGCAGCTTCTCCTTCGGCACCTTCTTCGCCTTCTTCACCCTCTTCACCTTCGAGGAGTTCATCGTCTTCGACCTCGTCAACGATTTCTTCCAAGGATGGAGCAGTGGCAACAACCAGCAATTCTTCAGGATCGCTGAGGACTGTCACATCGGCAGGAACAACCAAGTCCCTAACCAAAATTGTTGAACCAAAACTGGTTAGCCCTGAAACATCTAATGTTAGCCGTTCTGGCAAATTCTGAGGCAAAGCTTCAACCTCTAGCTGTTCCAAGCCAGTAACCAGCAGGCCGCCCTCTTCTTCAATAATTGGAGCAACACCCTCGACCACAATTGAAACACTAGCGCGTACTGTTTCTGTTAGAGATACGACTAGAAAATCAACATGTTGTAGTGTGCCACGCACAAAATCAATTTGATAATCACGCACCAAAGTTGTGTGCTCTTTCCCGTCTACATCAACCGTAATAAGTGTTGATGAAGAGGCTTCCTTGAGCAATTTAGTGGCTTTACCTAAATCTAGAGTTACCGGGATAGGTTTATCGACAGATTTACCGTAAAGTATTGCCGGTATTTTATCTTCCCGCCTAAGATGAGCTACTTTTTTTCCAAATCGGGTCCGTATAGACGCCGATAATCTAACTTCTTCCATTAATTCTCCCTTTGAAACGCCTCTCACCCATCTGGGTTACCTTCGCTCCAATTGATTCGCTAGCGCTCTCTTGTATTGACTGTTTGAACGCTGGCGGATTTTAGCGCGTGACTTCAATCTCGTCAATCCATCAATTTTAGCTGGCACAGTTCCTGCAACTATGGTGAGTAATGAAATAAAGGAGCACGACATGTACATCATTAATCAAACAGATACTTTGCTTGCGATCGCTTCAATTCTTTTTGCAATTGGATTGCTCACAATGGTATTGGGGCTATTTGTCCTGATCGTGAGAGCGATGAGCAAGGATATGCGCGCAATTAGTGCACATACTGCACGCATTGCCAGCAAGGGCATTGCTGAGGATATGACAGCACTTGTAGGAAATACATCCTCGCTGATGAGTTCTTTGACCTCAATGGTCAAGACTGCAGCGGGAATCGGGATTTTCCTGACTGTTGCGGGCATGCTACTGATGGGCGCAGCTTATTGGATCTTTATGCAGATCCAATGGCCACTCTAAGTAGTAACGCATGCAGCCATTCAGCGCAAATCTCAAAAATACTTTGGCTCAAGATAATTGGGCACGAGTTTTTCGGGGCCTGCTGTCTAACCCAATCCTTTGGGAAAGACTACAGGAGGCGGAATATGGTGAGAACGCTCTGGAAAAAGCAGGAACCCATTTGCAACGATGGACGCCGGCCTACTTCGCACTTTTGGAAATGGGCCTTGAAAAGCAGTTTGATCAGCTTAAAGATGCCGAAAGTGAATTAGATGATGAGCTTCGTTTTGCGGGCTTAGCCTTGCTGGATGGCTTGAACAATAGTAAAGACGCTTGGTCAGATGATGGCATGGAACTTCCCAACGCCCTACTGGCCGCCATTGGATTGAAGGAACGCTATAAGCTCAGCCAAGATAGCGAAAGTTTTGCAAATGATCTTGAAAGCATCCCAAGAGCTCAGCTCCATTTGGTATTTAGTTGTCTGGGATCACTTTTTCGGAAATCGCAATCTTTTCTGGAATTATTGAGCACTCTGCATGAGAAAAATATTTTGGCAATTGGATTGCGCGCTTTTTTTTCCTTGCCAGAGTCTATTGAAGAAATTCAAAAACAATTTTCAGAAATCATAAGGGCAACCAACGGAAATCAAGCCGTTCAGCTACTAGAAACTCTAGCAACATTTGAACCTCTAATTGCTAAAAATTTAGCGTCTAGTGTAGAGATCAAGGTTACAGATAACATCGCATCAGAAAGCTCTTCACGGCTCGAAGGCTTGAGGTTGGAAGCCCAAAGGCAAAAAATTGCCGGTGATACTGGGAAGTCCCTGGAGTTATTAGAAGCAGCATGGGAAGCAAGCAATGAGGTTCAGGCTGAGCTAGCCCAGCAAATATCTGGAACGATTGATAAATATCAGCGAGACGACTCCGGCACTGAGCTACGCAAATCATTTCAAATTATTGAGGGAGTTCAGGCAAAATCTAAGCTTCACAAAAACAGGGAAAATGAATTTGCAAATGTGCAGTCTCTACTGAAATCGGCTCAATCGGCACTAGATGTTGAAGATTTGGGCAGTGCCCATGACATGACTAGGCAGGCTTTCGAGGAATTGAAGCAAGCGAACAGCGGCCAGGCCAGCAAGCAGCTCTACAGAAAACTGGGATCACTTTACGGCCAGTTAGGCGAGAATCAAAAAGCGATCGAAGTTGCTGCAATTATTTTTCGAATTTTTCCAGGACCGAACGAAGCATTAGACCTAGCAAAGCTGCATAGCAGAGCAGGTAATGCAGATCAAGCGTTGGACTATGTACATATAGCGCATGGATTGGACGCGCAAAACCTGGACACTCAAAAAGATTTAGCCAGGGTATTGGCGGACAATGGCGATGCGGAGAAAGCATTTGAAATTTGGCAAGACTGCGTAAGCGATTTCGAGGACGCCAATGAAAATGAAATCGCGGCATTTGCTCAAGCAGCTATAAAAAGTCATCATCAAGAAGAGGCTGAAACAGCAATACAGTCTTTGATTGCGCGCTTCCCTGAGAATCCGATTGGTTACCAGATGGAAGGTCAATTGTTGAGGGTGAAAAGCCCGGACGCCGCTATTCTTGCTTACGAACGAGGTCTGGCTCTCGATCCCTCAAATGAAACTGCGCTCCTGGAATTGGCGGATATTCATCACAGGACTGGAGAAATTAAGACTGCAATAGATGTACTGCAACAAGGTAGCCAGCATGCCATTATGGCGAGCTATTTCTACGCACTAGGCAAATATTTGTTGGAAGCAAACCAGGAAGAGGAGGCAATAAATGCACTTTATCGTGCATTGAATTTAGCCAAAGAAGCTGATATAGATCAAGAGTTATCTGAAATAACTATTTTGTTAGGTAAAACTCTTGTAGATATTGACAAGAGCGATGAAGCAACGACATTGCTTGAAAAGGGTCACCAACGGCTTACAGACGATGTGCAAATTGCTAAGGAACTAGGAAGACTTAATCTGGCCAACGGAAATCCGCGGGAGGCTATAAAAGTATTTGAGAAAGTTCATGGCAATCTTCGTGATGACCCCGACTTAGACTTCTATTTAGGTCAGGCCTATGCCCAATTACCCAACGAACTAGATCAAGCTGAAATTATTTTGCAATCGGCATTAAAAAGCAACCCGAAGCATATTGAATGCGCAATTGAAATTGCACAAGTTGCAATCAAGAAAGGTAATTATAAGGAGGCTAACAAGCGTCTCCTAAATCTGGAGCGCAAAGCTAAGGATATAGCACCAAACTTGATGGCTCAATTCCAATTAGCCAAGGCAAGATTGCAACAAGCAAACGGAAATGTTGCTGAGGCGCTGAAGATTACGGAAGATCTAAAAGCAGATCATCCAGATAATCTTCAAATTCTTTCAGCTTTATGTGACATGTATCGGGCAGGAGGGCGGGAAGAAGAGGCGTTTCAAATCGCTAATCAGCATTTTCTGACCAGGCCTAAGACAGCTAACACATTACTATGGTTCGCTAAGCAAGCCGAATTATCTGATCACGCGCAAGAAGGCAGAGAGGCTTTAGAGCAGGCGATTAAGCAAAGCGTTGATACTCCGAAAATTCGCGAAGCCCTGACACATAGCCGCTGGAAAAGTGGAAATTGGCAATCGCAAAAAGCATTTATGAGAGACATGAATGCGGAACTCGAATTTAGTAGCGAAAGCCTGATTCGTCTTTCCGTCTTTTTTAATGAGCAAGAAGCTTATCAAGCCGCATTAGATTGCCTAAAAATTGCTGTTACTGATGAAACTATGGACCAGGCAGAACTATTTAGCGAGATGGCCGAGCTTTACATAAAGATCGGAAAACCTAAAAAGGCGCTGACAGAATTCGGAAAAGCAATCACTCAAGCTCCACAGCGAAGCACTTATCAAATTCGGAAAAGCGAGTTATTGGAAGATAGTGGCGATAAGGGCGCGGCATTAGCTACGATTGACGATTTGTTAATTAAGTTGCCCGAAGATCCAACATTGCTTACAAGAAAGGCGAAATTGCTAGTGCAAGCTGGAAATGTACATGGTGCTTTATCCAGCATGTCCAGCGCCATAGCTGCTCAAAAAGAAGCCGATGATCATTTGTTACGGAGTGCAGCCAGTTTGGCAATGGACACGCTTCAATTTGATCAGGCAATGCATTGGATAGATCAAATAGAGGAAAAGATCGAAATTGATAACTTGCGTGAGATCAGAGGGGAAATTGGACTCAAGCAATACTCTAAAGCTGAAGAAATATTAATAGAGAACGAAGAGGATATTAATAATAGCCCTGCTCTATTAGCACTGCGCGCTTCCATTGAATTCGGAAAGGGTAATTTTCAAGCGGGTATGGCTAGTTATCGCGAATGTTTACGCGAATATGGAAAACAAGCCAGTATAGAAAATAACTTTGAAGAGTTTCTTATTGCTGAATGTTGCTCGCAAGCCCGAGATTGGACGACAAGCCGAAAACTATTTTCTAGTCTGGAAAACAAGCAACCTGATTCAGCGTTAATCAAATTAGGTCTCGCAGAATCACTTACAGCGCAAGCAGAATGGGTGCAATTATGCAAAAAGCTCGACATTCGTACACATGCACCGGAAAGCAGAGGAAATGAAGCAAAGCAATTAGCAGGGATTACACAGCTAATAAAAAACGCATCTGCAAGGGCGATAGGAAAAGAATCGGCGATCGTTCTACTGGGATTAAAAACAAGAGCCAGGCTGCGGCTGGATCCTACAAACTTCACTGAAACACTGCCGGATTTTTTTCCTTGCAATGCAGAAGAGGCCGCGGCACTTGAATGGTCATCGATGTCCAATGCTTTATTAGGTAAATATCAACAACGCACGGTGCCTTTCAAAGAAGCGAGCAAGCTACTCCAAATCGCTAGTCTTAGTAATATGAACGCCGATTCTAAAATTGCGGCAGGTCTAGCGCAGGGAGCTGCTGAATACGGGGTTGGACAAGCCGAGTTACTCGCATTACAAGCTATTGCCTCTGCTAAGAATGGTGAACGCGAGGAAGCAATTGGGCTAATGGCTGCAGCACTGGCGATATGGCCCGAAGAAGCCGGATGGCATGCACAAATAGCTGAGTGGAATACAGAAATTGGTGATGCAGTTAATGCTGCAAAGCATTGGATACTAGCCCGGGACATTGAAGAAGATAATTCGAGTTTTCATTTCCAAGTTGCGATGACATATAAGGATTCCGGCAAAGGCGAAATGGCTTTTGAGGAACTATCCATTGCTGCGAAATTGGAACCCAATAACGAAGCCATATTAATGGAATTAGCGGAGATGAATTTCGAACAAGGAAAAGTCAAAGAAGCTAAGCGGATTGTTGATCGGAAAATAAACTCGGAAAATTTATTGGATAGAAAGTATTTGATTAGCTCGAAAATTGCTTTGAAAAACAAGAAAACAAACGAAGCGTTGAGCCAGATCCAAGCTGCTAAAAAAATAAATCCGAACTCTAGCGAAATTATGGCTCAGTATGCAGCCGTGCTGGTTGAAGCGGGTCAAGTCCACCAGGCTGTCCGATTACTCAATTCTGCTTCTAAGCATGTGGACAGGCCCCTAGCCTTACTCATCAGGGCAGCTGGCATAGAAGCTCGAAACGAGCCGACCAATATAGTGATTTCAAAATTAGAGAATTTGGCGAAACAATTCCCCAATGAAGCTATTGCACAGCGAGAGTTGGCACATTTATTTGCCAACGAGGGAGATTTTACTGCTGCTAATACGTGGGCAGACGAGGCGATTGCGCGAGCACAGGCACTTTCGCTAATTGAGCAGGCCAAATTACATCTTTTTTCTGCAAAAGTAAATCGGCATTTGGGAAATTTAGACAAAAGCTTGCGATTATTAGAAAGCGCTTTGTTGATTAGCGATGATAATGCCGATATTTATTTGGAAATGGGCCACGTATTTAGGTCCAGAAGACAACTGCATTCAGCGAAAAGCGCGTTTGAAAGAGCCGCAGAATTAGAGCCAGCAAATTCGGACCCATTCTTGCAACTAGCTAAGTTGAGTAAGAATGCAAAAAACTACACAGACGCAGAAAAATGGCTGCAAAAAGCCGCTAAAGCTGATCCGAAAAACCTTGAGGCTCACAAACAATTGGCAGCTATCACAGCGGTAAATCTAGTAAATAAAGCCAGCAAAGTAGGAATTGGATCATGAAAATAGACAAACTTGAAATAGCAAAGGGAATACAAGTCAATCGTGCACAAATGTTATCTATTTTGCAAGTAGCTCTAAATAAAGGCGAGACGCGGTTTGCGATTGATGCTAGCGAAGAATGGCTTAGCAATTATCCCTATGACCTGCACATCGAGTACTTAAGGGCGGCAGGACTTGCCATGTCTGGTAAGAAAAAAAAGGCCGTGCAGATCCTGATCCGATTAGTCGAACTAGACCCAGAGTTTATTGAAGCCTATCAACTACTTCAAAAGATGTCGCGGAGAGTACACGCTGAATTAGCGGAAAAAGCCCGATCGGCCATAACTGTACTAAAGGGTGCTCAGGCTGTCCCCAACGATATTGCACTATGGGCGCAACATTTATTGCGCTCACGAATGGCAATGGCTAAGGATAATTATCAGGAAGCAGAAGGCCACATTCAATCTGCTTTGAAAGCAAATCCAAATTCGCCATTACCTGCGATCACCCATATTCGGATCGCGCGTGATCTGGAATTTTCATGGCTAGCGATAGACAAATTGGTCGAGCTATATCGTGGGCAATGGCCAGAAGCACTGCATTTGAAATTGACTGATGCAGAACGAATGATTGAAAGCGGTTTAGAGGATGAAGCCGTTGAGTTATTGCATGAATGCGCGGCGCTGGATGTAACCGGGCAAGTGGCAAAACGCTTATGGGGGCACGATTTCCGTTTTCAGTCCCTTTGGGCTCAGGAGCTGGGTGTAGCGCTCAAATCATCCGTGCCAGCGCGAGTTGCAGCAGGATTGGATTGGAATCATCTTGATTCAGGACGAGCTGCGATAACCGAAAAACGCGGAGTATTAGTTCAAGAGAAAAAATCCGCACCAAAAAACAAGAAATCAACTGGATCTATTGACCTGCTCGATAATGAGCCTGAAACGCCTATAAACCTTGAAGAGTTAAATCAAAACACGCAATCAGAGTTGCAGTTGAATGCTGATACAAGGTTCCCTAGTTATTTGGTTTTAAGTTCCAAGAGTGCTCTAAAAAATCGATTTGGGCGCAAAGCATTTAATGAAATTGACGCGGCGTTGAGGCATTTGGTCACGAGCACATCCGCATTGTCAAATTGGGATGCATGCATGGTTTATGTTGACGACGTAGACAGCCTGCGCCGCTATCAATTGGATCCGGTAGACCCAAGCAACCCATGGGAAATCAAGAATCTGATCGCTGATCTGGATGAAGCTCTGCGTAGACAAGGGGAAATGATTGGAGCCATGCTGATTGTAGGTGGCCCACAAATTATCCCTTTCCATCATCTGCCAAATCCAGTTGATGATGATGACAAGGATGTTCCTTCGGATAATCCATATGCAAGTCTTGACGAAAATTATTTTGTACCTTCCTGGCCAACCGGACGGCTGCCTGAGGGTCAGAGTTCTGATGCTAGTAGTCTGATCAAAGGGATTCAGGAGATGGCGTCTAATCGAGTGCTGGATAATGGAAAGGTCAAACCTCGTTATGACTCTTTGGAACGGATTATGAAGTTCCTGCGCATAAAACGCGGCCCGGTTAAGAGTTTTGGATACAGCGCAGAAATTTGGCGACGGGCATCCAATTCTGTTTACCGACCCATTGGCGAAGCCCGCGCGTTATCGATATCGCCCCCGACAGCTAGTGGCAAACTGCCCAAAGCGGCAACCTTGCCTCTGGAACTGGCTTATTTCAATCTGCACGGATTGGAAGAGACAGCGGACTGGTACGGCCAGCGAGACCCAATTGAAACGATAGAAGGACCGGATTACCCAGTGGCTTTAAGTCCTGGCGACATTGTCAATAGCGGCCGAGCGCCTCAAATCGTTTTTACAGAGGCGTGTTTCGGTGCAAACATTATTGACAAGAGTTTAGAAGATGCGATCGCTCTAAAATTCTTGGCGGCGGGGACTAAAGCAGTCATTGGCTCTACATGCACATCCTATGGATCTCTGAGCACCCCACTCATTGCTGCCGATTTATTGGGCCAAACATTTTGGAAATTGCTGAATGAAGGCCACCCAGCAGGAGAAGCATTGCGCAGAGCAAAGATTGCTTTGGCTAAATCCATGCATCATCGACAAGGTTACTTAGATGGCGAAGATCAAAAAACGCTGATCTCATTCATTTTGTATGGCGATCCTCTAGCTCAGACTCAAACGAGCCAGATTTCTGCTAAACGCATATTGCGGACTGAATTTGAAGATACCTCTGTCAACGCCGTCTGCGACAAATCTCGATCGGGTTCGCAATCAAAACAAGAGCTGCCTGCTGAAACTGTAGACACTGTACGCGCGGTTGTGGCTAAATACTTACCGGGAATGGCGGAAAGCCAAATTACCCTGAGCCATGAGCATACGCAATGTGAAGGCCACGATTGCCCGATTCCTCACCATCAATCCAGTAGCTCAAGCACTTTAGCCCCCAATCGACATTTAGTCACTTTGAGTAAACGGGTTCCGGTGAATAGTAAGCAACATCCGAGCTATGCCAGAATAACGATGGACTCGAATGGCAAAGTTGTGAAATTGGCGGTTTCCAGGTAATTTTCAACCCGGATCATACAGGTTCTCCAAGGGCGTGAGGCTTGCCACCTCTATGCTAAAATCGCGCAATGAGTGTAAAGGTAATTGCGCGCAATCGTAAAGCAAGCTTTGATTTTGAATTGTTGGACACTTTTGAGGCGGGAATCGTCTTGTTCGGCAGTGAAATTAAAGCTATTCGGGCGAGCCAAATTAGCATAAAAGAAGCTTATGTGAGAACCAACGGGCGTGAAGCCTGGTTGGTCAACTCGCATATTGCCCCCTATCATCCGGCTAGCCGAGACAACCATGAATCCACGCGTGAAAGAAAATTACTGCTACATGGCCGAGAAATTGACACACTATGGGATAGCGTGAAAAGAAAAGGACTCACGATTGTTCCCTTGCGCGTTTACTTAAAGGATGGCTTGGCCAAAATCGAAATTGCTGTCGCCCGTGGCAAACAAAAATACGATAAACGACAAGCAATTAAAGAACGAGATATTAAGCGTGAAATGCGACGCGCTTTGCGAGAAAAATAAACTATGCCAGCAGAATCCATGATTGCTATTACTGGAAACAACCTGAGCTTAGCTGAAGTTAGCTCTGTGGCTGACATGGGTAGCCAAGTTGAATTAAATGAAAATGCACGGGAAGGGGTTGAAGCGGCTAGTCAATGGGTGGCAGCCATCGTTGAGCGAGGCAAGCCAGTCTACGGAATCAACACAGGATTTGGCGTATTTTCCAATCGGACAATAGATAAGGCTGATATCCAAGCGCTAAATCGAAATTTGATAATTAGCCATGCCGTCGGAACGGGGCCTGCCCTGCCAAACAATGTGGTGCGGGCTGCGATGCTGATTCGGGCAAACACCTTGGCTAATGGCAATTCGGGTAACCGCGTTGAAATCCTTGACACGCTAATTGCGATGCTAAATCTGGGAGTCACGCCCATCATTCCCTCCCAGGGATCGCTGGGCTCTTCAGGCGATCTAGCTCCCTTGGCTCAACTAGCATTAACGCTTTCGAGGGATGAGGAAGATCAAGAAGGCGAATCTGGAATGGCACTAATTGGCGAGCGTGAATTATCAGGAAAAGCCGCGATGGCAGAGCTGGGAATTGAGCGGCCCATCTTAGGGCCCAAGGAAGGGCTAGCGATAACCAACGGAGCCACTTTTTCGGCAGCAATCGCTGCATTAGCCCTAACTCGATCCATGCGATTAATTGAATTGTCTGAAATGGCACTGGCCATGAGCCTGGAAGCGCTGCGTGGGCGATCTGCGGCCTTTGATAAGCGCATACACAAAGCTCGCGGGCACAGCGGGCAGATAGCCGTGGCGGCAGCAATACGCAAATTGATAGCTGGGAGCACATTGATTGATAGCGGAGAGCAGGTGCAGGACGCTTATTCGCTTAGAGCTGCACCTCAAGTGCAAGGACCCGTGCGCGAGTGCATTGAAAACGTTGGAGAAATTATTTTGCGCGAAATCAATGCATCTACAGATAACCCGCTCATATTTGGAGAAGCAGAGAGTATTTCGGGTGCTAATTTTCACGGACAGCCCGTGGCCCAAGCGATGGATTTCTTAAAAATATCGCTTAGCGAGCTGGGTGCAATAGCGGAACGACGAATATTCCTCTTGACCGATGGGAATGCTAATTTTGGATTACCTGCAATGCTGGTGGCTAATGAGGAGGCGGCTGGGCTCAATTCAGGGGTGATGATGCTGCAATACACGGCCGCGTCGCTGGCATTGGAAAATCAATCCTTAGCTAGCCCAGATTCCGTACTTTCTTTGCCGAGTTCTGGCGGGAAGGAAGACCATAATGCGAATGCGATGACAGCTGCCCGGCATGCAGCGCAAATCCTGTCTAACGTTGAACATATAGTAGCTACTGAGCTATATGTGGCAGCCAGAGCTTTAGATTTACGATTAATGGAAAGCTCGAAATTAAGACCTGGAGACGCAGTTGCAGCCGCTCTGCAGGCTATTCGAGAGGTGGTCCCATTTCAAGGAAACGATGCCCTTTGGGGTCCAGAGCTAGAAGAACTCAAAGAAAAGGCCCTTGCAGGGCAAATCCTTGTCGACTAAAAAGTTTGACAGGGGACATTTATTTGATAGAATTGATAAATAATATTGGTACAAAACACGGAGAGCAATATGGCACTCGCAGACGTTGAACGAAAAGAAATCATTGCACAAGATGTACAGTCCGACGAGATTGTTCTGACCGAGGCTGCGGCTGAGGCTGTTAGAGGTTTACTTAGTGATCGTAATCTTACTGATCATGCGCTACGCGTATTCATCGCTGGCGGTGGTTGCTCCGGCTACCAATATGGCATGGCCCTGGAAGGCGAACCACGCGATACAGACATGGTAATTAGCCAGCACGGTGTACAGGTCGTAGTTGATGACGTTTCCGTGAATTATCTGCGCGGCGCAACGATTGATTTTGTGAATGACGTAATGGCGAGTGGTTTCAAAATTGATAACCCGAATGCATCATCCGCTTGTGGTTGTGGCAACAGTTTCCGCACAGATGGTGAAGACGCTCCTGAGCATCACCATGCTGGTGGTTGCAACTGCTAATATTATTTGAATCGCAAAGCAAAGAGGTCAGCTAAGCTGACCTCTTTTTATTTAATTTCGAATAACTAGCGATCGCGTAAGAATGAAATAATGGCGCCAAATAAGCCGAGCAGTCCAATGAAGGTGATATACATGCCAATAGGAATGCCGCCGGGTTGAAGAGGGGCACCATCCGAAAAAGATAGTTGAGCCAATGGCTCAGGGGCTGTAAATGTTGGCAGGCGTGTGGCGGGGATTTCCTGAATAAATTGAGCGGCTAATGTTGGATCAATTGTGGGAGTGACGCGAAGTGTAGGTGTGGGAGGCGGTGCCACGATTGGTAATTCTGCAGCTTGAAATATAGTGACTAGTGGTGAGTAGACCCAGGCCAAACCACCCTCCGTACCTTGATAATTTATCTGGACCCAGAGTCCTGCGGCAGAACGTCCTTTGGCAGAGACTAATTGCCCTGCAACCAACACACCAACCGCTGAGTAGTCGGTTCCTGGACCCCCACGCACATTAATCTGCTCCTGATCAGCATTGACAACGATGTAGGCGCCAATGGCAGTTCCGGTCACAGTTGGAATGGCAACCGTGGGTTGCTGTGCAGATGCTGGCACGCTGGTGAGCCCTAGAAAAGAAGGCAACACGACCAGCGAAAGCAAAAGCGCAAATATGGGAATTCGGAGAATTTTCATTGATATTTGATTAAGACTGAGCGATTATAATCTACCAGAATAGCGATGACGACAAAGATATATCACGGAAATTTAGACGTTACTGATGTGGCCCAGGCTATCGCCAATTTTTTCCATAGAGGTCCACTAATGACCAAGGTCAGCACCAATGGCAATAAAGCAATGGTGCAAATATCTACGCATAATCAACGACTCTCTGGAGGAGCAACCTCCCTTGGAATCGGTCTGTCCCAAGTTGGGGACAGGCTGGAAGTGCGAGTTGGTGATCAATCTATGTTGGGGGTATTGGGAAGTTTAGGAAAAAGCGCATTTTTAGCTATACGCAATCCCCTCAACCTATTGGGGAGGATTGATGACATCGCTCAGGATATTGAGCATTTCGAATTGGATGACCAAGTTTGGAAGGTGATTGACCAACTCGCTCAGGATGCCGGAGCAAGCCACAATTTGACTGAGCGTCTGGCTAGACTGGCTTGCGAATATTGCAAAACTGCTAATCCTGTGGGAGAAGGACGCTGCATCGCTTGTGGGGCCCCTCTGGGCGGCGTGCAGCCACATACCTGCGGGAATTGTGGATACTCTGTAAATAGAAAGGATCGAAACTGCCCAAATTGCGGTGTACAGGTGGCAGTAAGCAAATAAAGAGAACTTAAGCAATGATAAAAATACTGATGAATAAGAAAACCATTACTTGGTTGCTTCTTAGCCTGGTCGCTATGCTTGCGGGATGTTCCAATTCGGAAATTTCCCCCACTCCTGAGCTTGAAATTGCGCCGCCAACCAAGCTACCTGCAGCAACGGAGACAAGCACATCGGCAACTGAACCCGACCCCACTGCAGTTCCCGAAGCTTTTGAAATGGCATTAACCGGATTTAACATCGGAGAAATTATTCCGGATCGATTTGCTTGTTTGGGTGAAAATATTTCTCCTGAAATTAGCTGGAATGCAGCTCCTAGCGAAACTCAATCCTTTGTTTTCATATTCGATGATCCAGACGCTTCCAGCAGGGCCTGGGTGCATTGGATACTATTCAATATACCCAGCACGGTAAGCGGCCTTCAAGAAAATATCAGTCCGGGAATGTATCCAGAAGGCAGCCTGAGTGGGGCAAATAGCTGGGGCGAATTGCCTTATGGAGGCCCCTGCCCCCCCGTAGGCAGCACACATGAATATGTGTTCGTGCTATATGCACTTGATTTATTTTTAGACTTAGATGAGGGGGCTAGCAAGGCTGAAATATTGGCCGGAATGGAAGGGCATATATTGGCGGAATCCCTCTATACAGGCCTGTATAGTCGTTAATTTTTTGGATTGCGCCAACGCAGACCACTGCGCTGAATAAAAGAATCTAGTTCCGGTGGCCCCCAAGATCCAACCTCATATTGGGGCAACTTAGTGGCTGGAGCAGCTTGCCAAGCTTCGGTGATATTAGATACGAATTGCCAAGCAGACAAGACCTCATCACTGCGAGTGAACAAAGTAGCATCCCCATTCATACTATCCATTAACAGACGTTCATAAGCAGCCGGACTCTGATTGCCAAAGGTTTCCTCGTAGGAAAAATTCATCTGAACCGCTTCAATTCGATTTTCTGCACCAGGAACCTTGGCACCAAAGCGCAGGGAAATACCTTCATCGGGCTGTAGGCGCATAATAAGGATGTTGGGTGCCTCGCCCGCTAAATTTTTCCATCCAAATAACGACAGTGGGACTTGCTTAAATTGGACAGCAATTTCTGTGACACGCCTAGCAAGCGCTTTGCCTGAACGCAGAAAAAACGGCACACCAGCCCAACGCCAATTTGCAATCTGTAATTTGGCAGCCAACAAGGTTTCTGTCTTTGAATTTTTGGCAACCCCTTCAGATTTTAAGTAGGCTGGCATTGCGACCCCATTGTGAGTTCCAGACTTGTACTGCGCCCTAAAGGTGTTTGCAAGCGCATCGTCTCCAATAAGAGGATCTAAGGAATTCAAAACTTTTACTTTTTCATCGCGGACTGCATCGGCTGTAAATGTTGCAGGGCTTTCCATGGCTGTGAGGGTAAGTAATTGAAGCAAATGATTTTGGAGCATATCGCGCACAACGCCCGCGCCTTCATAATAGCCAGCGCGGCTGCCGACGCCGACACTTTCAGCGACTGTTATTTGCACGGAATCTATATATCTCCTGTTCCATAGTGGCTCAAAGATGCCATTAGCAAAACGAAATACAAGGATATTTTGAACTGTTTCCTTGCCTAGGTAATGATCAATACGATATATCTGATCTTCGCTAAACACTTGATGAACTTGTTGATCCAAATGCTCGGCAGAAGACAAATCTTGTCCATAGGGTTTTTCCACCACAATGCGCGTCCAGCCCATTTCACAATTGGCCAAACCCGCAGCGCCAATTTGATCAATAATTTCAGAGTATGCAGATGGTGGTGTGGCTAAATAGAAAAGACGATTATCTGCCCCTAGATTATCCAAGAGCTGACTAAGTTCCTTGTAGCCCTTTTCTGCTTCAAATACTGAGGCCACATAGTGTAGGCAGGGTAACAAGCGCTCCATCACCTGCGGATCAACAGGTTGCTCTCTAGCAAATTCTTCTATACCCGCCAGCATCATGGCTTGAAACTTTGCATCGTCCCATTCCCTGCGAGCAAACCCGATGATATGCACCTTGTCGGGCAATTGATCTTCAGCAGCGAGCTGATAAAGCGCGGGGAGGAGCTTACGCCGAGTTAAATCGCCTGTGGCACCGAAAATAACAATGCCGATGGGTACATTGGGTTTCTCTGAAGAGGAGAAAAACGGCTCGCTCAATCTTCTGCCTTTCGAACGGCGTGTCCACCAAATTGTTGGCGCATGGCCGCGAGAACTTTGGCTGAATAACTACTTTCTTGGCGACTGGCAAAGCGTTGCATTAGGGCGAGCGTAATCACGGGAGCGGGAACATCCTGATTGATGGCTTCAAAAACCGTCCAGCGGCCTTCACCGGAATCGGCGACCCAATCGTCTATGGCGGCCAGTTCCTGATCATCTTCTAAGGCCAGGGCGGTCAGATCTAAAAGCCAGGAACGAACCACTGATCCATGCCGCCAAACTTCAGCGATTTGGTGCAGATCTAATTCAAAATCTTCTCGGGCGCGCATGATTTCAAAACCTTCAGCATAAGCTTGCATCAGGCCATATTCAATACCATTGTGAACCATTTTGACAAAATGACCGGATCCATTGGGACCTACATGGCCCCAACCTTTGGCTTTACCTGGAGCAAGTGACTGGAAAACTGACTTCAACTCTTTGACAATTTTGTCGTGGCCACCAATCATCATTGAATAGCCGCCTTCGAGACCCCAAACCCCACCACTAACACCTGCATCCAGCATATGGATGTCTTTACTTTGCAAAAACTCTGAACGACGCATGGTGTCGTTGAAATTAGAATTGCCACCATCGATAACAATGTCACCGGGGGACAGCAATTCGCTTAACGTTGCAACACTTTTCTCCACAGGACCGCCCGCGGGAATCATAAGCCAGACAATGCGCGGCGCTTCAAGTTGATTAACCGCTGCTTCAAGCGAATCAACTGCAATGAGATCCGTTTCTTTGGCTAAGGTTTCAGTGACTTCATTATTGCGGTTGAAACCAACTATCTGATGGCCGTCTCGCATCAAGCGACGAGACATATTTCCACCCATTTTGCCAAGACCCACCATAGCTAACTTCATAATGTTCTCCAGTCTAACTCCTAGCTTAGGCTAGGGTCTTGCTGCGCTCTTCAATGGTGGCTAATAAGGCGTGAATAGCCTTGCTAAAAGCAGCCACTCCGTCGTTTTCCAATTGGGCAGTGGCATCATCGAGGGATATTCCCAATTGCTCAAGCGAAATAATTACTTCGTTAGCCGACTCTAATTCCGTTTCAATTTTATGGGCGGGATGGCCATGGTCTTTGAAAGCTTCTAATGTTTTGGGAGGGATGGTATTAACACTTTCAGGGCCAATTAATTCATCTACGTAAAGCACATCGGAATATTCAGGATTCTTGGTGCTAGTAGAAGCCCACAGGGGGCGTTGTTTGCGAGCACCTGCAGCGGCCAATACTGAAAAACGTTCGGTTGCGAATGTTTGCCCAAATAATTGATAAGCCTGTTTCGCATTCGCAATCGCGACTTTACCCATAAGATCTAGAGCTGGCGGAGTTCCATTTGCGAGCAACAATTTGTCAATTTTTGAATCAATGCGGCTCACAAAAAATGAAGCCACTGAAGCAATATTGTCGATTGACTCACCCATTTTCAGGCGATCTTCCAAGCCAGCAATATAGGCTTCCATTACCTCGATATAGCGCTTTTGTGAAAAAATAAGCGTGATATTGATATTGATTCCCGCCGCTATGGACTGTCGGATAGCGGGCAAGCCTTCTCTGGTTGCAGGAATCTTGACCATTAGGTTGGGCCTGGCCACGGCTTCCCAAAGGCGCGCGGCTTCAGAAATGGTTTTTTCAGTGTCCCGCGCATAATCTGGATGCACTTCGATGCTGACATAGCCATCTCCAGCTTGAGTCGTTTCGTATAGCGGCAGGAATAGATCTGTGGCCGCTTGAATATCTTGGATAGCCAATTGATCGAAAATGGCGTTAGCATCCAGGCCGTCCTTGGCCAGGCGCTCGAGTTCCCCGTCGTAATCGCTGGAATTGGCAATGGCGTTGTGGAATATGCTGGGATTGGAGGTAACACCGTAAATTGTGCCGTCCTCAACCATGGTCTTCAACTCGCCGTTGGTGAGCAAGCGGCGCTCGATGTTGTCATACCAAATCGATTGACCAAGGGCATATAAGTCTTGGGCGTTATTTGTCATCAATTCTCCTCATGAAATTCAAAAAATTTTACTGGTTGGGACTCAAAACGATCTTTCATCACGTCAATTGACTCAGGATTATTATCCACCAGCGTAAAATTTCTATTTAACTCTAGCGCTGCAGCACCCGTAGTTCCACTACCGCCAAAAAAATCCAGGATCGTATCTGCGGGATTAGATGATGCAGAAATAATTCGCTTGAGAATGGCTACAGGCTTCTGAGTGGGGTAGCCTGTCTTTTCTTTCCCCGTGGGACTCACAATGGTGTGCCACCACGTATCAGTGGGGAGCTTGCCCTTCTTGGCTTTTTCTTCACCCACCAGGCCGGGAGCCATGTAGGGAATTCGGTCGATATCTTCACTATTAAAAATATAATTGGCTGGATCTTTTACGTACATGAGGATATTGTCATGCTTGGCTGGCCAGCGTTTTTTGGGCCGAGCACCATAATCGTAAGCCCAAATAATTTCATTCAAAAATGACTTGCGTCCAAATATCTTGTCCAGCAAAAGCTTGCAATAGTGCACTTCTCGATAATCAACATGGAAGTAAAACGAACCATTGCTAGAAAGAAGCCGATAAGCCTCAATGAGCCGAGGTTCAAGGAATGCTAAGTAATCATCAAATTGATCATCGAAAGCTTTACTTCCAACTACAGTCGTTTCGTAAGTATTGCCGCCAAAACCCTTGCGATCGCCTTGATTGTTTTGTTGGGTCTTAATTTGAGTGCGGGTTTGCTTTTTACCCGTGTTGAAAGGAGGGTCAATATAAATTAATTGAAAACTGCCTGCGTCCAAAGTTTTAAGGACCTCTAAATTTTCCCCGTGGATTACTTTGCCTTGAATATCAGCCGACATTTAGCAATTTTTTCGCTTTGACAATGATATTTTCCGTTGTAAAGCCAAACTCCTGCATCAATTTTGCAGCGGGTGCTGAAGCACCATATTTATCTAATGTGATTAGATCACCATCGTCCCCGATCCACTTGTGCCAGCCCTGACTGATGCCGGTTTCCACCGCGAGGCGTTTGCTAATGTCAGGGGGCAAAACTTCATTCTGGTAATTATTAGTTTGCTGTTCAAACAATTCCCAACTGGGCATAGAAACCACCCTAACCTTAACACCCTCTTTTTCTAGCGCGAGTCCGGCATCTAATGTGATCGCCAGCTCTGAGCCCGTAGCGATTAATATTATTTCTGGGATACCTCCACCCAAATCCGCGAGGACATAAGCGCCTTTATGAAGGCCTTGGGCAGAGGCGAATTTTGATCTATCGAGTGTGGGCAGCGACTGACGGGTAAAGGCCAGGGCTGTGGGACCATCGCGGCGTAATATGGCAGCTTTCCAAGCTTCGGCGACTTCATTGGCATCAGCAGGACGGATAACGTTCAAATTGGGAATGGCGCGCATAGCGGCCAAATGCTCGACCGGTTGATGCGTGGGGCCATCCTCGCCTACGCCCACGCTATCGTGAGTAAAGACCCAAATGCTTGGGTATCCAGATAAAGCTGAGAGCCTAATTGAGGGGCGCATGTAATCAGAGAATACAAAGAAAGTGGCGCCAAAGGGAATGATGCCCGGCGCGAGGCTGAGGCCATTAACGATGGCACCCATGCCATGTTCACGAACCCCGTAATGAAGGCTGCGGCCAGCTCGATCTTGCTCTGAATAAGCTGGAGCGGAATCAATAAATGTTTTGGTTGAAGGATGAAGATCAGCTGAACCGCCAATGAGATCTGGCAATTTGTTAGCGATGGCATTTATTACTTTGCCAGATGAAACCCGCGTAGCCATCCCTTTAGGATCTGTTTCGAATATTGGAATATCCACATCCCAATTTTTGGGTAGTTTGCCTGCTAATACTCTCTCTAGCTCCAATCTATTTTCGGGATGCTCGTTGACATAATCTTTGACCCGCTGGTCCCATTGTTGCTCATGGTTTTTGCCCAACTCAAGAGCCTGACGATAATGTTTGAGAGCCTCTTCCTGGACGTGAAATTTCTCTGCAGGCCAATTGACCTGTTTACGAGCAGCTGTTATTTCCTCTTCACCTGGTGGTTCACCATGCGCTTGCGCGGTGCCTGCTCGATTGGGTAAACCAAATCCGATTTGGGTGCGAGCAATTATCAGGGAAGGACGTTCATCCTGCTGAGCTTTGCGAATGGCGCTATCGATCGCTTCAACATCATTACCATCTTCAACTTGCTGGGTGTGCCAGCCATAGGCATCGAAACGAGCCTGGCGATTTTCACTGAAGGTGAGATCTGTGCTGCCGTCAATTGAAATGTGGTTGTCATCGTAAAAGTAGATTAATTTTCCTAGCTTTAGATGGCCGGCCAGAGATGCGGCTTCTGAGGAAACACCTTCCATAAGATCCCCATCAGTAACAATTGCATATGTGTTGTAATCGAATATTTTGTGATCTGCAGAATTAAAACGGGCCGCAAGAATGGTTTCAGCAATCGCCATGCCGACCCCATTACCAAAACCCTGACCTAAGGGACCGGTGGTGTTTTCGATACCTGGAGTATGTCCATATTCTGGATGCCCGGGGGTGAGACTCTGCCATTGCCGAAAATTCTTGATTTCGTCTAAAGAAAGCTCATAACCAGTGAGGTGTAAAAGGGAATAGAGGAGCATGGACCCATGCCCACCGGAGAGAACAAAGCGGTCGCGATTAGCCCAGGTGGGATTGCCAGGGTTATGTTTTAGGAAGCGTGTCCAGAGAGTGTATGCAAGCGCGGCCGTACCCATTGGTAGGCCTGGATGGCCTGAATTGGCTTGATTGATCGCATCGGCAGATAGAAACCGGATCGTATTAATTGCCATATTTTCGAGTTTCTTATCTATTATTGATGCCATGAAATCTCCATTGGGACGAGCGTGTCTATTTTACCGTAGAGGGTTTATTCTCTAGGCTGAGATATGATTGAAAGATGACGATGACTGACGGCGTTTTTCCTGAATTGCGCGATTGGCATGCCACGCGCAACGCGCTACACGCTTATACCAAAGTATTGGGGTCGATTAGAGCCCATTTTAGTGAACCGCATCCGTCCTGGTGGCATGGGAGTTTGTTGCCCTACACTTCAGGATTGAGTACAACAAATATCCCCCACCCTAGCAAGACGGATCAGACTTTTTCTATTAGCCTTGAAATGCGCAATCACTACGTGCTTTACAGTAATAGTGAAGGATTTGTGGAACAAATTCGGATTAGTGATGGTATTGCGCCAAAGGAATTGTTTGATCAACTTGCAATAATGATGGAAGCGGATGGAATCGATCCACAGATCGAGGTTAAATTTGAAGATTTGGATCAGCACGATTATTCGATTGATAAGGCGGGAAAATACTTCTTGGCATTGTCGAGGGCAAGCAAAATATTATCGGAGATAAAAGAAAAAAGCTCGTTGGACAGCAGCCCTGTGCAATTGTGGCCCCATCATTTTGACCTTTCTCTAGAATTATTCGGGAACAAAGAAATTATGGAAGAAGGGAATGAGGGCGGCAAGCCCTATCGAAGCCAAATAGGCATCGGGTTTGCCCCATTTGATGAACAACACGACTACCCTTATTTTTATGTCAACCCGCTCCCATTTGACAAGGAGATCACCAAGGCACAATTAGCGCATGGAGCAACTTGGCACCCTGAGGGATGGCACGGAGCATGCTTGCCTTATGCGAAATTGACTAATGTGAAAAATGGTGAGCAGGTGCTTGCGGAATTTTTAGAAGGGGCGATAGAAATAGAACGAAAACTTATTATTTAGCTGGCAATTGGGATGCCAATAAGGATTTCTTCGTTTTCTAGCTGAACTGGATAGGAAGGGATATCTTCGATTGCAGGAAGTGCGGCGACTTTTCCATTGCTTATTTCAAATCGAGCGCCATGGCGGGGGCAGATGACTTGGCCTGCTTCAACATCCCCATTTTCTAAATCTTCCCCATCGTGGGAGCAGATATTGCCAATGGCAAAATATTTACCGGCGATATTGAAAAGAATTATTGCAATATCGTCGATTTCCAAGAATAATTTCTCACCATTCTTTAGTTCATTAGAATTTGCTACAACGACAAATTCTAGATCACTTGCATCTAGCTCTTGATAATTGAGGGACATTGCTATTTATTGGGGATTGCGGTTTAGGAGGCGGCTAATTCGTCTAGAGTTTCGACTTCATCCAATCCGTAAACACCACCCTTTAGTACTTTCAGAGAAAGTAAAGCGCATTTCAAACGAACAGGACCTAAATCAATACCTAACAAATCCAAGATATCTTGTTTGGCCAATTTGCGAACATCGGCAATTGCCATGCCCGTTACTTTTTCCATGAGCATATCTGCCGAAGCCTGAGATATCGAGCAGCCTTCACCTGTGTACATGGCTTCCGTGACCATTTCGTTGTCGTCAACACGGAGGTCAATGCGAATATGGTCTCCACAGACCGGATTATCGTCATGGTATGAGTAGTCATTCGGATCTAACTTGCCCTGAAAGCGGGGATTCTTGTAGCGATCGACAATTTCTTCGCGGTAGAGGTCGTCCATGTTAGGCGAATATTTCCTTTACTTTATAGATTGCTTCTATAAGTTTATCAATTTCTTCAGTGGTATTGTAAATGTAGAAGCTAGCTCTGGTGGTTGACTGGATTCCAAATTTTTCATGGAGCGGCATGGCACAGTGATGGCCAGCTCTGGTCGCGACGCCATAACGATTTAGAATTTCGGAAACATCGTGCGGGTGAGCATCGTCCATTGTGAAAGCAGCGTTTGAACTTTTGAATTCCGCTTCGGGACCAAATACATGCACGCCGGGTACTTCTTCCAGGCGTTCGAGCGCATATCTGGTTAATTCTCGATCGTGCTCTTCAACTGCTTCCATGCCAATTTCACTTAAATAATCGATTGCGGCTCCCAGACCAATTACTTCTGCAATGGCGGGGGTGCCGGCTTCAAATTTGTGGGGAATGCTGTTGGTTGAAAATTCGCGTAGTTTTACGCGCTTGATCATATCTCCACCACCAAGGAAGGGCGGCATGGCTTCGAGCAGCTCAGCTTTGGCATAGAGCACACCCAGGCCAGTGGGACCGCACATCTTGTGGCTAGAAAAGGCCAAGAAATCGGCATCCAAATCAATGACATCGGTCGGGATGTGGGGAACAGATTGTGCGCCATCCACCATGGCCAATGCACCTGCGGCATGGGCCATTTCAATAATTTCTTTGGCCGGCGTAATTGTTCCAGTTACATTGGACATCTGCGAAAAAGAAACTAGTTTGGGTTTCATTGCTAGTAATTCTGGGAGCGCGGATAGGTCTAATAAACGATCTTCACCTACAGGAATAAATTCGAGGCGAGCTCCGGTTTGTTCTGCAATCATCTGCCAAGGAACCAAATTGGCATGGTGCTCCATTTCAGTGAGCACGACAACATCGCCCTCTTTCAAATTGGCACGCCCCCAACTAAAGGCAACTAAATTGAAGGCCTCGGTGGCATTACGTGTGAAAACGATTTCCTTTGATTTTGCTCCGCCGATAAATTTGGCGATCTTAGCGCGAGCATTTTCATAATCGTTGGTTGAAATTTCAGCCAGAGTGTGCACACCGCGATGAATATTGGCATTTTGATTACGGTAGTAATCGTTCATCGCTTGAATAACTACTTCTGGTTTTTGGCTGGTGGCACCTGAATCTAAATAAACAAGCGGGACCCCATCACTAATTTCTACATCCAGAATTGGAAAATCGGCACGAATGCTGGCTACATCAATCATTGGGGTATCGCTTCCTTGTTCATATGGCTATTTACGAGTTCTGCGTTTGCGTTTCAAGGCTGGACGAATTTGTTGTGAATGAGGTGGACACCATAAAACATGGTCTGGCACCATCCAGCCATCGGTTAGATAAACATTTTCTTTAAATTGCACTGCCACGATTTTGGGATCTACCTGGACGACAACTCCGGCTAGCCAATCTCGAACACGGTCTCCCTTATCATTTTCATGGTCGCAAAATACTTCGACCTTATCCCCTACTTTATAAGAATTTTCAACACCTGGAGCTTTGGTAAAGCTCAATTCAGTCAATGTGGTCCTCCTGCGCGAATGCCGCGTCTCACTATACACTTATTTCATTTTTTGAACAATAGCTTCTTTAAAACGGGCGCGAACGCCTTCATAGGGAATGCGCTGCATGATGGGATCAAAAAAGCCTTCCACGATCAATTGTCGGGCTTCTTTCTCTGGAATTCCTCTTGTTTTCAAGTAAAACATTTCGTCTTCGTCGACATTTCCCACAGTGGCTCCATGGGTGCAGCGTACATCGTCGGCCATGATTTCAAGCCCGGGGATCGAATCGGCTCTAGCATCTTTGCTCAGAACCAAATTGCGGTTGGCCTGGAAACCATCAGTTTGCTGTGCTTCAGGGGCGACGTAAATCATGCCTTGCCAAACAGAACGGCTAGTGTCTTCCAAGGCCCCTTTAAAAAGAAGATCGCTGTTGGTATGAGGAGCATTGTGATTTTGCTGCGTGTCATGATCGAGGTGCTGGTCTTTATCGGTAAAGTAAAAACCGGACATTCGGCCTTCTGAGCCTTCCCCATCCAAATTTATTTCTGAAAAATTCTTGGTCAGTTGACTTCCGAGCGCGCCAAATATCCAATCTAATTTGCCATTATTGGCAACTCGGGCGCGTTCATGCGAAAAATTCCAAACATGCTCACCCCAGGATTGCAGCTCAATAAAACGCAAATTAGCGTTGTCGCCAATAGATAATTCAACATTGCCGGCATGCATACTTTGTTTATCTAGAGTCGGAGATGCGGCTTCATGAACATAGGTCGCACTCGCGCCATCCTCTAGGAAGACGACAATATGGCTGAAATAGGCTACGTTTTCTCCGGGTCCCCAAAGAACACTGTGCAATGGTTCTTCAACGTGTACACCCTTGGGAACATAGAGAAAGACACCCTGCTTCGAAAATGTTGTAGCCAAGGCGGCAAATATGCCTTCTTCTGCTTTGACAATTTTCCCTAAGGCTTTGGCAAGTAATTGGCCATGATCCCTAGAAGCGGTTTCTAAATCGGTAAAAATCACACCTTGCTTGGATATTTCATCGCTGAGCTCAATGGTAGTTCTCTCAGGGGAAAAAACAATTTGACCCCCATGTCCTGCGCCAGCAATGGGGTCGAGCAAAGACTCAGGAATATCTGCCAATGCAGATGTATCTTTTGAGGCTAGTTTAAAACTTTCAACCTGAAGGCGCTTAATGTCTGTGCGTCGCCAAGCTTCTTCGGCCGTATTGGGAATTTTTTGGCCAGAGAGCGTTTTCCAACTAGATGCACGCAATTGATCCACAAAAGCGCTTTCCTGGCTGCCATTGGCCCAAACCGGAATTTGATCCTGCTCAAAAGAAAAACGTTTTTCTTTGCTGGCAGCAGACGCAGTTCGTCTAACAACCCGCTTTTTCTTTTCTGCCATTTAAATAATTCCTTGCATTAACCGATGGAACCTTCCATTTGAAGTTGAATCAAGCGATTCATTTCAATGGCATATTCCATGGGGAGCTCTTTGACTAATGGTTCAATAAATCCGGATACCACCATTGATGCGGCTTCTTCTTCAGTCATACCTCGGCTCATTAGATAGAAGAGCTGTTCTTCGCCTACTTTCGAAACTGAGGCTTCATGACCGATATTTACATCTTGGGCATCAATTTCAATGTAGGGATAGGTATCTGAGCGTGAGGTCTCATCTAGCAATAGTGCATCACAAACTACATTAGAGCGGACATTTTCGGCCTCAGGGTGAACTTTGAGTAGCCCACGATAGGAGGCGCGACCCCCGCTCTTACTAATGGATTTCGAGGTAATTTTGCTGCTGGTGTTGGGAGCATAATGAATGATTTTGCCGCCAGTATCTTGGTGTTGATGGCCGGTCGCGAAGGCCAAGGAAAGAATTTCGCCATGGGCACCCTCCTCCATCAAATAACAGGAGGGGTATTTCATCGTAATTTTTGAACCCAAATTTGCGTCCACCCATTCCATGGTGGCATCTTCGTGCACAATAGCACGCTGAGTAACCAGGTTGTACATGTTATTGGACCAATTTTGAATTGTTGAATAGCGGAAGCGAGCCCCTTTCTTGACGATTATTTCGATGACACCACTATGAAATGAATCCGTAGTGTAAATTGGGGCTGTACATCCTTCAACATAATGCGCTTCGGCGCCCTCATCAACAATAATAAGAGTACGTTCAAATTGGCCTTGATCGGCCTGATTAATGCGGAAATAGGCTTGAAGCGGCATTTCTACTTTCACGCCAGGGGGTATATATACGAAAGAACCACCAGACCAAACTGCGCCATTCAAAGCAGCAAATTTATTATCTTCAATTGGTATTACTTTTCCAAAATATTCCCGGAACAATTCGGGATGATCTTGTAAACCTTGTTCAATGCTTTTGAACAAAACACCTTGTTCTGCAAGATGTTCCTGAATGTTGTGATAAACCATTTCTGATTCGTATTGCGCCCCCACCCCAGCTAGGAATTTTTGCTCGGCTTCAGGGATGCCTAACTTCTCAAATGTTTTTTTTATATCATCTGGAACATCGTCCCAATTTTTACTTTCTGCTTCAGCTGGCTTGGTATAGAAATATATTTCATCAAGGTTTAGCTGACTCAAATCTGCGCCCCATTCGGGCATGGGTCGATTTTCGAAGTGGTTCAAGGCTTTAAGGCGAAAATCTAGCATCCACGCAGGCTCATCCTTCTTTTCAGAAATCTGTCTTACAATTTCTTCGTCTAGACCTTTGCGTGTACGAAAAACTGGTTTGGCATCATCAACAAAATCCCAGCGGTAATCTTCGATACCTTCTAATAATTCGTTATCGCTTTTCTTATTTTCAATTGGTTTTTCTATAGCCACAATTTGCCTTCCGTTTGCTTAGGCTGCAACTTGAGTTGAGTGCTTCTCGCGAATCCAGTCGTAGCCGCGTTCTTCGAGTGTGTGTGCCAAATCAGGACCACCCGATTCGACCACCCTGCCATCAAAAAGAATATGGACATGATCTGGTTTGACGTAATCTAGAATGCGTTGGTAATGCGTAATTATTAGGGCTCCAAAATTTGGTCCACGCAGGGCTTGAACACCCTCAGCAACATTGCGAAGGGCATCAATATCTAGACCCGAATCAGTTTCATCAAGGACCGCAAATTTAGGTTCCAGAGTAGCCATTTGTAGGATTTCGGCTCTTTTCTTTTCGCCACCGGAAAACCCATCATTAAGGTATCGGCCGGCAAAAGCATGATCCATTTGCAACATATCCATCTTTGCCTTTAATAGCTTTCGGAATTCTGGAATCGAGATGCCTTTGTCTTCTGGGTCTTTGGCTTTGCGATGTGAATTCAATGCCGTACGCAAGAAGTTTGCGACAGTTACTCCAGGAATAGCTACTGGATATTGGAAAGCAAGAAAAACACCTGCATGGGAGCGCTCGTTGGGATTAAGCTCAAGAATATCCACATCACCAAAAAGTGCTGAACCGCCGGTTACTTCGTAATTGGGATGACCCATTAGGGTGTAAGCCAAAGTAGATTTGCCACTACCGTTGGGACCCATGAGAGCGTGAACTTCGCCTTGCTTGATGGTTAGATCAACCCCACGTAATATTTCTTTATCTTCAATGGTGGCCTTGAGGCCACTAATAACTAATTCAGCCATTAAGCTGGATGCTCCTTTATTTGAAAATGCCATGCCCCTTGCGCACGGAAGCGCCTTTCGGCGCGTAATAGGAATTATAGCAGTTTTGCATATTAGGGTCAATATTTATGACAATTCCCATAAATATTGACAGGGAAAAGTAGCAGTGCTATACTCGTTCGAGTTAAATATTTAGATGTAAGAGACGAATTTATATGGTGGCAACACGCGATTTAGTACTAAAAACCATTCAACGAAAACAGCCGGTGAGCATTGTTGAATTAGCCGATGCGGTTGGAATCAATCCGATTTCAGTGCGACATCACATTAGCAATCTTGAAGAAGGTGGATTGGTGGCCTCGGAAGATAAGCGGCATGGCGTAGGTAGGCCATTGCGCCTGTACTTACTGACAGAAAAGGGCCATGAGCATTTTCCTACTCAATCGCTTCGTCTAGCCAGTTCCTTGATTCAACAACTCAAGGAAACGCTCCCAGAACGAAAATTGGATACGCTATTTCGCGATATTGGGGCGCGTATGTATGAGAATGAATCTAAAAATTTAGAACCATTGAATTTGGATGCTCGACTGGATCTCATTGATCGACAGCTAACAGGGGAAGGATTTACGGTGCGGATTGAACGCACCGAGAGTGAGATTCGCATCCATGAAACCAGTTGTCCCTATTTCCACGTTGGACAAGAACATCATGAAGTTTGTACAATTGACCGCGAATTAATAAATACCGCTTTGGAAAGCGAATCAGAGCGAACCGCATGCTTATTGCATGGCGATTCTCAATGTACGTATGTGATCCCATTGGATGCAATTCCAGTGGGAATTCAGTAAGAAGGATTAAGGAGATTATTTAATGAGTCCAGCCACAGCACAAGATCCCAGCAAGCAAGCAATTTGGGAAATTGAAAGTAGCAATCCAGAATTAGCTGGCCAGGTAGAGACCGCACTGCGTGAAGTTGTGGACCCAGAAATAGGCTTGAATGTAGTTGAGCTGGGTCTGATCCGGGATGTCAAAGTGGAAGAAAAGAATTCTGCGCATGTAACGATGATTATGACGACTCCTTTTTGTCCATACGCACCTGCTTTGCTTGAAATGGCACGCACAAAAACGGAAGAAGCCCTAGATAAGAAAACTTCGATTGCCATGGGCACCGAACTTTGGGATTTATCCTTTATGGAAGAAGGTGCAGGGGCGGATTGGGGATTATTCTAAGCTGAGAGCGATAAGCATTGAGGGCGCAATTGCGCCCTCTTTTTTATTAAGGCTGCAAAAAGAATTCAAAGATTACTTGATTAGCATTTATTAGCTGGCTGGATACAGCGGAAATCGCACCTTCTTGCGCACCGGGCCAAGCATGACCTGCATTTTCAAGGGTGATGAGCTGGGTTTTCCCGTGCGGCACACAATTTTCATAATTTGCTATGCGAATTAAATCATCAGCCTCAAATTGAACGGTCGGTTCAGCACTGCAGCCATTCGAGTTTGCCCAAAAAGACATTTGCTCATCCACTGATAAATCGATGCGATCGCCGGTAGTGTTTGGCCCATGGCCACCCTCATAGAGCACGTTTTGATCAAAGCGACCATGGATGGCCAAATAGTGGATGCTTTGATCAGGTTGCTCTGGAATGTAAAATGCAGCTCCTGATTCCGAATAACCGCCGAGACTTCCAGCTATTACAGCTGCACCGGCAAAAATGTCGCTACGCTCGGCAGCCAAGCGGTTGGCCATCATGCCCCCATTGGATAAGCCAGACACAAATACTCTTGCAGAATCAATTGATAGCACTTCACCTAACTCCTCTATGAGAAAAGTGAGGAAAGCAACGTCGTCAATATTATTTTCGAGTGCATAGGTACAGCAATGGCCTGAGTTCCAAGTTCGCAGAACTTGGCTGTTTTCAAAACGATTAGTTCCATTTGCAAAAACTACAACAAACTCAAATTGATCCGCTTCTTGCTCGATAGCAATACTACGAGCAAATTGAGCGGCACTGCCTCCACCGCCATGCAACATTAGCAAGAGAGGAAAGTTTTTGGTCGAGGAATAACTTGCGGGAAGGTATAGAAAATAGGGGCGGTCGTAATCATCCATTTGGCGTGAAATTTCATAGGCACCAGCAACTAAATTAGGAGATAACGATTCAATTGCTACGTATTGACTAGGAAGCTTTTGGCGGCCATCAAAATTACAAGCGGCGAGCAAGAAAATAATAATTGTATGAAGGCAAATCAAGATTTTTCTGGACTGATTCATGGGCAAATAATAGCACCGGCTCCAACGAGTGTGCTTGCCTGCCATATGGAGGCTAAGCTATAATCCTGAAGTTCGGGGCGTGGCGCAGTCCGGTTAGCGCGCTTGCATGGGGTGTAAGAGGTCGGAGGTTCGAATCCTCTCGCCCCGACAACGGAGCCATCTAAGATGGCTCTTTTTTTTTGTGCTGGCCTCGTGTTAGAATAATTATTAACCTGAAGGAGGCATTCAAATGAAGAATCCAAAATTTCAAATATTCAATGGTTCGAATGGGCAATTCTATTTCCGCCTACGTGCTGGAAACGGCGAGCCCATATTAGCCAGCGAGGGCTACACTTCTAAGAGTGGAGCTAAGAACGGCATCGAATCAGTAAAAAACAATTCACGAAATGACGCACGCTTTAACCGCAAGGTAGCCAAAAATGGTCAGTTTTTCTTTAACCTTGAGGCTGGCAATAATGAAATCATTGGTAAAAGTGAAATGTATAAAAGTAAGCGCAGCCGCGATCATGGTATCGACGTAATTTCACGCATTGCCGCAAGCGCCCCGGTGGACGATACAACCGACTAGGGATTTGAACTTGAGTAATTGGTTTAGTTCGTGATATAAACCATTATTATTTTCATTTATCCTGAGGAGGAATCATGAGACTTTCAGCCCCAACAAAGAACGTGTTTTATGTTTCAGTAGTTTTAGCTGTCCTTGCACTTTTAGGTGTTCTCGGTGTTGTTGACCAGCTTGGTGGAAGCACCGGTGCATGGTTAGGCATTGCAGCATATGTACTACTTGCTGCTGGAAACGTTCTAAAAGGTTTCTAGTCCCACTTGATAGAAACGCAAAAGAGCGTCCAAATGGACGCTCTTTTTTTTTAATATTGAACTACCTTTTATAGCTTGGACGTGCAAGCGGGACAACGCGTGGCCTTAATTGAGATTGTTGAAAAGCAATAGGGGCAAGCTTTTGTCGTAGCCTCCTTGACTTCTTCTTCTTCCTGCATACGGTTCATGGTCCTAATCAGCATGAACATAGCTAAGGCAACAACCAAAAAATTGACTAGGGCATTAATGAACACGCCATAATTGATCGACACTGCCCCCGCATCAGAGGCTGCATCTAGAGTAGTGTAAGGTCCAGCCACACTGCCCTCTTCAAGTACCCAAAATAAATTCGAAAAATCTACATCACCAAGCAACAAACCGATGGGAGGCATAATAATGTCATTTACCAGACTGGTGATGATGACTCCAAAGGCGACACCCAAAATGACACCGACTGCAAGATCGACAACATTGCCTTTCATGGCAAACTTCTGAAATTCTTTAATCATGCTCTACTCCTCAAGTCTATAATTTCTGATCATCAAGTTTTACCGGATTGCTAAGCGCACCTAATTTTTCAATACTTACTTCTACAACATCTCCATCTTTCAAGGGACCAACTCCAGACGGTGTTCCGGTTAGAAGCAAATCTCCAGGTTCCAGAGTCATGAACGAAGTTACATAGGCGATTAGCTGACGAACCCGAAATACCATATCGCGTGTTGAACCCATTTGACGAAGCTCGCCGTTTACCATCGTTGTTATGACGGCATCCGCTGCATCAAACTCAGTTTCAATCCAAGGCCCCACGGGACAAAATGTGTCAAAACCTTTGCCGCGGGTCCATTGCTTATCACGGCGCTGCAAATCTCTGGCGGTAATATCATTAGCGACGGTATAGCCCAATACATTTTTCAAGGCGTCCTCAGGCGCTACCCAGCGGCTCTGTTTACCAATAACCACGGCCAATTCACCCTCATGTTCAACTTTTTGTGACTGAGGCGGAAGCAAAATGGTTTCATGCGGACCAATAATGGTGGATGGGGGCTTAAGAAATATTAGCGGCTGCTCGGGCAGATCATTATTTAGTTCTGCAGCATGCGCCGCATAATTGCGACCCACGCAGACAATTTTGCTAGGTTCAACCGGTGCCAAGAGCTTTAGATCTTTCAGCTGCATTTGAGTGACACTGCGCCTGAAACTTTCGTAGGGCGTGCCAACAATTACGCCAACTTCGTCGTTGTTGACCCATCCAAAGCGAGGGGAGCCGTCTTTATCTAGAAATCGAATAATGCGCATTAGGATCTAGGTCTTACTTGATAAATTTTTATAACTGGATTTTTCTCGTTTTTCATAATCATTGATTTCATCGGGGATTTCTAATCTTAACAGATTCAAGAGACTTTCAAAAATGGCGGCCATTAGAAGAACTTCTGATTCTCCTTCTTCGGCCGCCCGAATTTCTAAAACAGTTTGCGCTTTACGGGCGGATTCAAATGAGGGCGCGCCCACCAATGCGCCTGTTGAAAGCCCAAATTTTTCAGCTTGGTTCAATGCAGCAGCAAATATCTTTGAACTCCCCTCTAAATCGAGCACTAGCAAAAAATAGTCTTGACTCGCTGCAGCCAGGGCCTTTGCTATTTCAATCGGTTCAGGTGGCTGAAATTGGCTACGCAGCCCAAATTTTCCGAGCTCGTCCAAAAAGAATTGAGCATGGCCCCGATACCGATAAGGGGACAAGAAAATCAGGGTGTCGGTGTTTTGGATTTTAGCTGCTAATTGGGCTGCTGACTGAAAATCCAGCAAACGGCGTGTACGTTCCAAACTTTGTGCAAAACCCTGGAATCCGCTATCCATGACTGCTTGAACAGAATTATCGTCATCCTCTTCTTTGGTATCCAGATGCAGATCAGACAAGACACGATCTTTAATTTCGTCTTGCAATTCCGGGAAACCAGAATAATTAAGCGCCTGCGCAAAACGCACCACTGTGGCTGCATCGACGTTTACTTCGTGAGCTAATTCTGATGCGGTCATAAGTGCGGCCTGGATGTATGAATCCAGTATATAATCCGCAAGTCGCTTGAAACTTTTTGAGAGTTTCGGGCGCGCCTCCCGAATTCGTTCGGTGTAAACTGCAGAAGCCATATTTACAATATAGCATATACAATTGCAGTTCATGCAAATATTGCAATCCTAATTGCAATAAGAACGGTTCGGCGCAGATATAATTTTGAGATTGGGCGGGTAGCTCAGTTGGTTAGAGCGCTTCCTTTACACGGAAGAAGTCGTAGGTTCGAGTCCTATTCCGCCCACTTCCCCATCTAGATGGGAGCAATTATGAGTAAATGGGAATACATGGAGCTACGGATCACGCACGACGAAGTTGAAGTCGTGGATGACGAGCTGCAAGCGCGCGGCGAACGGAAAAATGATCCGTTCGAGTATGTGAGGCGCATGGAAGCTGATGGTTGGGAAATTGTGACCAAATCAGGGGCATTAGACGGCGAGTTTAGTGTTGTATTGAAACGCCCTCTCTCAGACTAACTCAAGAATTTGGAAAGATAATGTTTACTGCAACGATATGGTCTGTCTTTTGGGCTTCACTTTTCTCGGCGGTAGTTACCGGATTGGGAGCTCTCCCCTTTTTCCTAATAAAAGAGATTCCCAAACGCTGGTTAGGGATATTTAATGGGATAGCGGCTGGACTGATGATGGGGGCAAGTTTTACATTGCTAAATGAGGGGATAGGAATTAATGTGGGTCGCACGCTAATTGGCATTCTATTTGGGGTCTTGGTGATTTCCATAGGCCATCATTTTTTAGATACAGGTGAAGATATTAATATTGCCGGTTTCTCCGGAGCTGATGGCATGAAATCTTTGCTCATTATTGGCGTGATGACATTGCATTCATTCTCAGAGGGCGTCGGGATTGGGGTCTCATTTGGTGGCGGTGACACTTTGGGAAATTTCATTACGACTGCAATAGCTATTCACAATATTCCTGAGGGTCTGGCTATCAGCTTGATACTTGTTCCGCGAGGAACATCGCCCTCACGCGCCGGATTGTGGAGTATTTTTTCAAGTATCCCCCAGCCATTAATGGCGGTGCCCGCATTCTTGTTAGTAACTATTTTTGAACCCTTCCTAGCATTTGGTCTAGGGCTGGCTGCAGGGGCCATGTTGTGGATGGGATTCGCAGAACTCGTTCCAGACACACTTCGGGATGTGTCCCCCAATGTGGCTGCAATCGCAATTACATTGTCTATTGCTGCAATGCTGGCTTTTCAATCGTTCATATAGCTAATATTTAGGACATTTGACCCTGTTTGATGAGGACATCCGTAAGCGAATTTAGCTGGGTAAAAGTCTATACTTCAGTCATAGTAAAACGCCGGAGAAAATCGGTCTGTTTTTGCGAGAATGGCTTGCGGGATAAGTCTGGGTAGACTTAAAGCCTTGTAATACAAATTCTTTTGCAAAAAACAAATTGGTTATAAGGGTCTCATCCTCAGGCCAGAGGCGAACTGGTTGGAGATTAATGAGTACTTCTTAGCTTCGGCGTTTTTCTTATTAAGAAATTTATTGTAAGCAACAATTCTGAGTACTTGACCCACTAAATGCGAAGAGACTACAATGCCTGCGCCGACACAAGGAGCTGCTGATGGATGATTTCCTCTTTCACGGATCGCTGGAAGAATTAGATTCAAAAATTTACGAGCTAACTCAGCTTGAAAATGAACGCCAATACAGAAGACTAATTCTTATTCCTAGCGAAAGTACTGCCCCCATCGCTGTTAGGGAGGCATTATCTTCCTCATTCCAAAATATTTATGCCGAAGGGTATCCGCCAGAAAAAACAAGGCGAATGTCAGAAAATTCAATTTTAGATTATTCCACGCGCTTGGCCGATTATCGACGATTTTCAGATCCGCGTTATTACAAGGGCGTCGAATACGCCGACATCATCGAAGCACTGGCTCGTCGACGATGCGCAGAATTGTTCGCGGCAAATGGAGTTGCGGCTAAGCAAATCTATGTAAATGTGCAAGCCTTATCTGGAGCTCCTGCTAATAATGCGGTTTATCACGCGCTGGTCAAGCCGGGCGAAACAGTGATGGGGATGAATTTGTTGCACGGGGGCCACTTATCACATGGCTCGCCGGTAAATCGATCAGGAAAATATTTCAACATTGTTCACTACACAGTTGATCCTGAAACGGAAAGGATTGATTACGAAGTGATGGCCGAATTAGCAAAAAAACACCGGCCAAGAATGATCATTGGTGGATTTTCATCTTATCCGTGGGCTGCAGATTGGGAGGCTATGCGAGAAATTGCGGACTCCGTAGATGCATATTTGATGGCCGATATAGCCCATGTTGCAGGCCTAGTGGCTGCAGGAGTTTATCCCTCGCCGATGGGACACGCGCACGTGATTACCTCCACAACCCACAAAACATTGAATGGACCACGTGGTGCGATTATTATGACCACATCCAAAAAGCTATCTGAGGAAATTGACCGCGCAGTTTTTCCAGGTGAGCAAGGGGGACCGCACGTAAACGTTTTTGCCGGATTAGCGCTTGCGTTTAAGATTGCGAAAACTACTGAATTTAAAGCCTTGCAGACACAAGTTATTCAGAATAGCGTAGCCCTTACTGCACAATTGGAGAAACGTGGATTGCGGATTGCATTCGGCGGTACCAATACTCACTTAAGCAATGTGGACACAAAATCGATAAAAGGGCCCACAGGCACCACGCTTTCGGGAGATATGGCCGCTCGTATATTAGATATAGCGGGAATAGTTGTAAACCGAAATACGATTCCTGGGGATCGTTCGGCGCTCAATCCGTCGGGAATTCGATTGGGTACCCCCTGGATTACGCAACGAGGATTCAAAGAAGCTGAATCAATTGCATTAGCGGACATCATTGCGGACGTATTAGAAGCCTGCGTGCCATTCAGAGAACGATCTGAGAGCCGCTTAAGCCAACGAGCAAGGATTGACTTTGAGACTCTTGCGCAAGCTAAGTTAAAAGTGCGGGATCTGGCTGTAAGTGCGGGAATTGACTTTGAACCGGCTTCAACTGGCTATCCGCACTTTTATTATGTGGATGATCAACCAGAAAATAAAGGTGAGTGGGTTGGATTAGAGATTAGTGGAAAGGAAGCTAGCGCCCTACTCGACATGCTTGTTTCAATTGAAATTGACCGCATTCAGTCCGAGCAAGCAATTGATTGCTGGTTGGCGATGCCAGACGATGATGACTTAGCTGCGACTATTCAATTAGTTAATAAAGGCACTTACCTATTGGGAATTCCTGGCAAGAATTATGGGATAGTGGCCGAATGGCTGAGATCTTTATCTGATGGATATGTAATGATTGACAATGAAGATTTGGCAAGAACTGCACCGGGTCCGGTGATTGTCAATGAATCCAATATAGCAGTTGCTGGTCCCGAATCATCCGCCAAAGGCTCCTTGAAGGCTTTTTATCTGGGCCAGCAAAAAGAAAAATCAGATCCACTACCGCTTTTCAATTTCGAGAGCGACGATAATGCAACCTTAAAACGGACACCCATCTTTGATGAGCACGTTGGATTGGGCGCAAAAATGGTGCCTTTTGCGGGATGGGAGATGCCAGTTCGATATAGCAGTGTTCGTGAAGAACATCTGGCAGTACGTGAACGTGCGGGTCTTTTTGATGTAACCCATATGGGGGTTTACGACGCGAGTGGTGCGGCCGCCTCAAGCTTTCTTCAAGCGGTTTGCGCTAATGACATTTCCGCAATACGTGTGGGTCAATCTCAGTACACACACTTTCTCGATACAGGGGGACAGGTGTTAGACGACCTTATTGTCTATCGCGTGGAGAGCGAGCGCTATTTAATCGTAGTTAATGCTTCAAACGATGATCGAAATTGGAAATGGCTTACGGCGGTCCGAGATGGCGAAGTGCAAATTGATACGGAAGTTCCGGGAGGATTGGTATCGGGACGGACAGTTCAATTGAGAAATTTGCGTGCTAGTGAATCTGGAAAGGATCAATTGCTGGACCTTGCTCTTCAAGGCCCAGCCTCAAAGAAAATTCTTCGTAGATTAATTGACAAGCAATTTAGACGCCGCTTCCTACGATTGCGACGTTATCGGTTAATGAAGGCTAAGCTAAAAGGGGTAGATGTCGTTATTTCAAGAACGGGATACACCGGGGAAACGTTTTCTTATGAAATTTTCGTACATCCCGATGAAACGGTCAAAGTGTGGCAAATGCTGCTAGAGGCTGGAGACAAAGAGGGAATTCTGCCTTGCGGATTGGCAGCCAGGGATTCATTGCGAATTGAAGCAGGACTGCCACTGTATGGGCAGGAATTAGCTGGCCCCCTTTCAATGAGCCCAGCTGATGCGGGATTCCGAGGATCCATAAAATCTTATAAGCCCTGGTTTATTGGTCGGGACGCGTTTATGGCCAAAGAAGCAAAGCGAAAACGAGAAATAGTGCGATTCCGCTTCCCCAAGAAAGGCACTCGACCAGCGCACCAAGGGGATCCGGTTGTAAATGAGAAGGGAAAAACAATTGGAGAAGTGAGTAGTTGCTCGCTGGATAAATACGGAACCTTAACCGGCCAAGCTTATATCAATAAACGTTTAGGGAAGAAGGGAAGCAAAATCTTTGTATATCAAGGCCAAGCAAAAAATAAAACGGGGGAATGGACAGGCGAAGCAAGCGAAGCGATTGTACTCAGTCGGTTCCCCGAATAGGTGCTGAAGGGCTTATTTGTTGCCTTGCCAGACAGAAAAGTCTTCCAATATTGAGCCACCTACAAATTCCCGAATGAGGGAATTGTCAGGAATATATTCAGCTTCAAGGGGTTTGAACCACTCCAGAAGTGCTAGTAAGCGTTTTACTTCGATGAATTGGAGCGAATCCTGAGGGACCTGCCTAAGTAGCGGCTCAGCTAATGATTTCAACGCCGAGAGTTCATAGACCAGGGCTGAATTAAATACTAAATCTGCATTGCCCTGGTAGGGGAAAATATTGTCTCTCTCCCCACGTCTTACTGATTCCCACCTTTGGATCGTATCTTGAGCACTGTAGCCCCGATCTCTAGCATCACGGACGATGCGTCGGATCAGCCGCGTGTCGGTGGTCGAAACTCGGTTATGGCGATCAAGATTTAGCTGGGTGAGCGCAGAAAGATAAATCCGAATGGTTTGATCGTCTGCAATTTGTGGGAGCAAATTTGGGTTGAGACCATGAATTCCTTCAATAATAATGATTTGATCTTCATCCAGACGATAAGACTCACCCTCCTCTGCCATTCCAGAAAGAAAATTGAAATGTGGCAGTTGCGTTTCTTTGCCAGCAATCAAACTTTGCACATTCTCATTGAGCCTAGCCCGATCGACGGCGTCTAAATGTTCAAAATCAAATTCGCCATGCTCGTCTTTGGGAGTTTTATCGCGATCTACAAAAAATCGATCCATCTCCAAGGGAAAAGGAGAGAGTCCGTAACCCAAGAGTTGTACAGATAAACGTTTAGCAAATGTAGTTTTTCCTGAAGAAGAAGGGCCAGCTACCAGGACTACGCGAGCCTCTTTGGCCCGTCCGGCAACTTCCCCTGCGACAGCTGCTACTTGTCGTTCATGTAAAGCCTCGGATACTAAGATAATTTCTTGAATGCGACCCTCTAAGATCGCATCGTTCAATAAGCCAACATTTTCAATTTCGAGCAAACTTAATAATTCACCATATTCTCTAAATGCTCGCAGTATGTTCGGTTTCGTTTCAACCTTGCGCAACTTGGTGGGCGTGGTGCGGCTAGGAAAGCCTAAGGTGAAACCATCTTCCGCTTGATTGAGAGAAAACCAGCGAAGTAGGCCTGTACTGGGAAGCATATAGCCGTGGTGATACTCCAAATAGCCATCCATCTCATACATTACTAAATAATCTTTTGCGCGATGGTGGAGCAGCCTGACCTTATCCTGCAAGCCTCTATTTTCAAAATGTGCAATCGCCTCATCTAGAGGTAATTGTTTGCGATTGAAGGGTACATCTCTAGCGACCAGCTCACGCATCGCATTTTCGAGACCAATGAGCTCAGACTCAGCCAGCGGATCGCGGCCTTCGATTTGACAAAAATAACCGCCGGAAAACACGGAATGATCAATCGACAACTTGGCTTCAGGAAAAAGCTGATGGAAAGCTGCTTCTAATAGATAGGTCAGCGAGCGGCGGTATATGCGCATGCCATCTGAGCTACCCAAGTAAACCGGGTTGACGGTTGCTTCGAAGGTCACAGAGAAAGTTAATTCTCGTAATTCGTTATTTACAACTGCACCGACGATCAGGGATTCTTCGTCCTCTGCTTGGACTAAGCCAAGAAAATCCCCTACTAGTGCTCCTCGAGGACCAGAAATAACTCGGTCATCCGATAGATGTATCTGAATCGAATCGTGAACTTCCCCAAATGAAAATTTCTTTGTTTTGGTCATCAGTAGTGGGGCATTCTACCATTCAGGTTTTGGCAGGTAAGCATGAACACTTTGCACTCAAATTGAGTAGCACAATTAGCATTGTCTACATTTATTTCACGGTAGCACCTAGCTATAATGCACTGGAACAATGGAGGATTAATTGAAAAATCGATATTTACTTGCCCTAATGCTGGGGATTGCGCTGCTAATATCTGCGTGCTCAGGCGACTCGGGTAGTACACAAGCAGATTTAGCTGATAGTCCCGTTCAGCCAGCCGCTACACCGGAAAACCCTGTAGCGGGAAGCCCAGGTCTTGGAGATCCATATTTCCCTGGCTATGGAAACGGCGGCTATGATGTTGAACATTACCTGATTGATCTAGACGTTGATATGGATACTAATTTTATTGATGCGCGAGTATTGATAAACGCCATTGCAACTGAGGACTTGAATCAACTAAACCTAGATTTTGTCGGAATGACAATCAATGAAATCATAGTCAATGGCCAATCCAGTACATACGAGCGTTCCGGCAGTGAATTAATCATTGATATTGTGCCAATTGCTAAGGACCAACGACTTGAAATCGAAGTTAACTATGAAGGAACTCCAGGCGAGGGTATAGATACATCGGAATTATCGGGATATGAATTGGGATGGAGTTATTACGGCGAAGGCATATATGTGGCTGGGGAACCTAGCGGTTCGTCGACCTGGTATCCAGTTAATGAACACCCGCAGGATAAAGCACTTTATAGTTTCGAGATTACTGTTGCTGAACCCTATATTGTTGCGGCCAATGGCACTCTGCAGGATGTTGTAGAGGAAGACGGCGGCAATACCTATCATTGGACAAGTGCTGATCCGATAGCTAGCTATCTGGTTACGATCGCGATTGCCGAATTTGAGATCGAAGAAGAGCGAGGACCTAATAATCTTCACATCCGCAACTATTTTGGAAAGGACGTGCCCAACTTCGTGCGAGATGATTTCAATCAGCAAGCCGATATGATCGAATTTTTCAATGACGTATTTGGCCCCTACCCCTTTGAAGCTTATGGCGTAGTTGTGCATGACCTTGATTTGCGATTCGCTCTTGAAACTCAAACGCTTTCTGTTTTCGGGCGTTCATTTACCGGAACAGAGGTTGTATCGCACGAGTTGGCCCATGCCTGGTTTGGCGATAGCGTGACACTCGAAACCTGGGATGAAATTTGGCTAAATGAAGGTTTCGCTACTTATGCCAGCGTTCTTTGGGCTGAGCATGCAATTGATAGAGAGGCTGCGGACGAATTTATTAGCGGCATGTATGAAAATATGGCCCCGGGCGAATCCAACTTTGCTTTGAGTAAATCAGAACTTTCGGGTAGTTTGCAGAATATTTTGCCGAATACAAACTATCCATTTGATATCGCATCGGAAGCACTCAAGGAATTAATTGGAGATGCGATAAGTGATGAAGACTTCGCTGATTTCGAAGGTGCAACATTAGACAAACTTCAGATGGCTGCATTGATCAGAGATCTTTCGATTAGTAGAGTTCAATTGACTGAATCGCGATTCGCGCAATTTTTCGAAGCGATTGGAGAAGACGAGATTGCAGCTGAATTTTCCGGTGGTTTCCCCGTTCCTGGAGATCCTGGGGAGGAGGACCTTTTTCACGGTGCTGTATATCAGCGAGGTGCACTCACATTGCATGCTTTGAGACTTGAAATAGGAGACGAAGCCTTTTTCAATGCTCTGCGAGGTTATGGAGAAAAATACCGATACAGCACTGCTAGTACCGAGGATTTTGTTGAAATTGCCGAGGAAATGAGCGGACAGGATCTAGACGATTTCTTTGATGCTTGGCTCTACACGCAACCCATTCCTGACATTCCAGAAATGGATTTGTTTTACGCAGATTATGAAATTGAATAAAAAAAAGGGCGCCGCTGGCGCCCTTTTTTTTAGACTTCCACTTGTTTTGGAAACTCGCAACATAACACCAGTTGCTTTGCAGCTTGGACTTCATCCAAGCGACCAAAGGGAGTTTCATGAGGGGCCGACGTGAGTATTTCAGGATTTTCTCGAGCTTCTTTAGCGATTTGTTTCATGGCATCGATAAAGAAATCCAGCGTTTGCTTGCTTTCAGTTTCAGTAGGCTCAATCATCAATGCTTCACGCACAATGAGGGGGAAGTAGTTGGTTGGAGGGTGGAGACCGAAATCCATTAATCGCTTGGATATGTCCAAGGCGTGAACATCTTCAATATCTTTCCAGCGACCTTCTAAAACTACCTCATGCATCGTAATGCGATCAAAGGGAATTGTGTAATCCTTTTTTAATTTTACAGCGATGTAATTAGCATTCAAAACTGCATGCTCTGAAACACGGCGTAAGCCTGTTGATCCTTGCATCAAAATATAAGTAAAAGCGCGCACCATCATGCCAAATTGGCCATGAAAAGCTTTCAACCGGCCAATACTTTTTTCTGGTTGCACCCAACCGTAAAGGGGCGCCTGATCCTCTTGTCCTTCTTCCACAATGCCTGAGATAGGACCGGGTAGGAAGGGTTTTAAACGCTCTACAACTGACACAGGTCCGGAACCAGGTCCACCTCCGCCGTGGGGCGTGGTGAAGGTTTTATGCAGGTTGTAATGCATCACGTCGATTCCAAGTTCACCAGGTTTCACGATGCCGAGCGTGGCATTCATATTGGCGCCATCACCGTAAACCAGTCCACCGGCGGCATGGACCGCCTCGATTACTTCGATGACATGTTCCTCGAATAGACCCAAGGTATTTGGATTAGTCAACATGAGGCCTGCTAGCTCATCGTCACATTCCTGCTTTAGCAATTCCAAATCTAGGTTTCCGCGTTTATCTGAAGGAATTTCAACTACGCGATAACCTGACATAGATGAGGTAGCGGGGTTGGTTCCATGGGCCGAATCAGGGACGAGAATCTTATTGCGTTTATTGTCTCCGCGATCTGCATGATAGGCTCTGATCATTAGGACACCGGCCAATTCACCTTGTGCCCCTGCTGCGGGTTGCAAAGATGTTGCAGTAAATCCACCAATTTCACTCAGCCATTCCTGGAGAAAATACATGATGGCTAAGTTGCCTTGCATCATTTCAGTGGGCTGCATTGGATGAGAGTGAAGGAAAGCAGGTATTCGGGCGGTTTCCTCGTTTATTGTGGGGTTGAACTTCATCGTACAAGAACCAAGCGGATAGAAACCAGTCGAGATACTGTGATTCAGTTGAGAAATGCGGGTGAAGTGACGGCTAACATCCAATTCAGATAATTCGGGGAGTGGCAATTCTTTGCGTAACAACGCTGCCGGCATTTTGGATTTGGGAACATCGGGCAACGGAACACGGACACCCACCCGCCCTTCTATACTTTTTTCATAAATTGTTGTTTCAACCATTGGGCAACTCCTTCAGGGATTGCGCCAGAAAATCAATTTCTTCGCGAGAGTTCATTTCTGTGAAAGCCAAGAGCATAGAATTCTCATGGCCAGGATAGGTTCGTCCTAAATCGTAACCACCAATGATGCCTTCTTCGAGCAAGGCGGCGTTTATTTGGCTGGCTGGAGCTGGGAGTTTTAGGGCGAATTCATTAAAGAATGTTTGGTCGGGGAAGAGCAATTCATAGCCCTCCAAATTTCCCAAGATATCAGCTGCATAATGAGCTTTGTGATAGCTAGTCTCAGCAACTTGTTTCAATCCGGATTTGCCCATAAGGCTTAAGTAAACAGTGGCGGCAAGCATCATCAGCCCTTGATTAGTACAAATATTAGAGCTGGCTCTTTCGCGGCGAATATGTTGTTCACGGGTACTGAGGGTGAGAACATAGCCCCGCTGCCCATTTACATCTGTGGTTTCACCAGCAATGCGTCCAGCAAGACTGCGTACATATTTCTGTTTGGTGGTGAGGATGCCCAAGTAAGGGCCCCCAAAACTAAGCGGAATTCCCAAGGGTTGGCCCTCTCCAGTGACGATATCAGCACCCATGTCACCCGGGGTTTTGAATAAGCCCAGACTAATGGGATTGATAGAAATACAGAGTAAGGCTCCGGCTTCGTGCACCTTTTCAGCGAGTTCAGAATAATCATGTATGCGTCCAAAGAAATCAGGATTAGCAACACATACGATGGAAGTTTCTTCATCAATGAGTTCCATAATGGCTTGCAGTCCTGCGACAGGATCAAGATCCTCCCCGACAATCTCGAGATCAGAATGGGCTTCATAGGCATGGACAACTTCGCGATATTGGGGATGAATTGCAGGAGAAAGTATCACCTTTTTACGTTTACCGCGATGAATTCCACGGGCCATGTTGACCGCTTCGGCCAGGGCTGTAGCACCATCGTAGTGGGAGGCGTTGCTGGCTTCCATACCCGTGAGGGCAATCATCAGACTTTGATATTCAAATATGGCCTGCAAGGTTCCCTGGGACACTTCGGGTTGATAGGGTGTATAGGCCGTATAAAACTCACCTCTGCGCAGGATTGCGTCTACTCCAGCAGGTATGTAATGGTGATAAGCACCTGCTCCTAGGAAACTGGCGTACTCTTCAGCCGTTCCATTGCCCGCAGCAATGCTTTTTACTTCTTCTAAAGCTTCCATCTCGGTATGCGAAGGAGGTAAATCTAAGCTGGGAAAACGGAAATCTGAGGGTACATCTTTGAATAGCTGCGACATTTCCTTGACACCAATGGCCTGCAGCATGGCATGGCGTTCCTTTTCGGTATGTGGAATAAACACTAGGCGTCCCTTTCCTCTAGGTATTTGGTGTAAGCGGCCGCATCCATTAACTCATCTAGTTCTTCCTCATTAGTCAGGCTTATTTTTGCAATCCAACCGGCCTCATAAGGATCCGAATTAATAGTTTCGGGTGCTTCACTTAACCCTTCATTTTTAGCAACTAGTTTGCCAGAAACAGGCAGATAGAGATCAGCCGCTGCTTTTACCGATTCAACAGTGCCAAAAAGGGCTCCCTTTTCGGCTTCAGCATCGGCGTCCAGACTTACTTCCAAATAGACAATGTCAGATAGTTGATCCTGCGCGTAATCTGTAATCCCGATTGTGGCCTGGCCGGCTTCAAATTTAATCCATTCGTCGTCTTTGGTGTACTTCAAATCGCTAGGTACATTCATGTAAACTCCTAAAAAAAAGGCGCAACCCTATTCGGATTACGCCTCTGTATGCTTGCCTGAGAGATTAGGGACGATTAAGTCCTTGCCCCGTCGGCGCCGGACAAACCGGTCTTTCCAGAGCGGCACGCAAGTTGGGTCCTTGGACCTGAGAGTTTCGGTGCAATATTGCGACCTTGCCCCTTCGGTGTCAGTCCAAATACTGAGGACTGAACTCTCCCCAATCTGCGGTAAGTTGTAGAGCCATTGTAAATGGCCTTGATGCTAAGCGTCAATAAGTCTAGGCCCAACCTTGTTTGCGAATTAGATCGGTAACTACAGGAATTTTGAAATCATCGCCCTGGTAAGCCTTATAGGCATAGTAAAAGGTACCCAAGATCATCACAAAGACCAGAGGAATTAGACAAATGCCGATGATTAAGAAAGAACCAAATACGGCTAAGAAAACCATAATAAAAATTGCTACGCCCCAAATCAAGGATTGAATAGCATGGAATCGGATATAAGGATTGTCCTTTTTATCTTCCATAAGTAATGCGATTACGGGCACCAAGGGGGAAAAAATATAGGAGAGCGCGGCCCACAAGCGATCATCGTCACTGGGACTCACAACAGTACTTTTCTTTTCAGCCATGAAATAACCTCCAAATAAGTAATTTAATTGATTGTAGTTGCAAAGCTCTCTAAAATCCAGCAGACAATAATGACCCCTACTAATTGGCCGGGCGGTCATGCTAGAATGGCCGCCATGTCTGCCAAAGCTAGGAAAACTCGAGCCATCTTTATGGGATCACCAGATTTTGCTTTGCCAACTTTGCGTATATTAGATCAAGGCTACGACATAGTCTGTGTTGTTACACAACCAGATAGACCCTCAGGCAGAGGCCGCAAAGTGACTTCCCCTCCCGTTAAAACTGAGGCGATCAAACTCGGATTAAAGGTTATTCAACCGATAAGTCTAAAAGACGAAAAAGTTTTCAATCAACTACGAAGTGTTGAGCCAGACATAATTGTGGTGGCAGCATTTGGACAAATTCTGCGCAAAAATGTTTTAGAGTTAGCAAAACATGGATGCATTAATGTTCACGCTTCACTACTTCCCCGATGGCGCGGGGCAGCACCCATTCAAGCAGCTATTTTGGCGGGTGACGAAGCGAGCGGCATCACAATCATGAAAATGGACAAGGGCTTAGATACGGGTCCAATCCTAAGCCAAGAGTCCATCGCGCTAAGCGAAGATGAAACTGCAGGTTCCCTTAGCGACAAATTGGCTGAATTGGGCGGGATTTTATTGATGAACACCCTCCACGATTATATATCTGGAAAAATAACTCCTGTGGAACAGAATAATGAATTAGCGACATTTGCGCCCAAATTGGAGCGGTCAGCTGGTGAGCTAAATTTCAACCTACCCGCTCACGAGTTAGCACGTAAAGTTAGGGCCTATAATCCGTGGCCAGGAACCTATTTCCAGAAAGATACCGAGCTGATTAAGGTACATTCGGCCGAGACTTGGGAAGACAAATCTGGAACGGTAGGTCAGCTGGCGATCATGAATAATTATCCGGCGGTACGAGCTCTGGACGAATGGGTGCTATTGAAAGAACTGCAAGTGCCGGGAAAACGCGGCATGAATGGCGCTGACTATTTACGGGGGGCTAAGGGTTGGGAGGGGATGGTTGGAGTGGAATACTAAAGCTTGAATAGGCCAGCTCTATTTATGACAATGGCATTGAGAATGGCAATATCAAATCACTATATAAGGAGAATATTATGAATAGCAAAGCACTCATTGCTGAGGGAATTGGTACATTCGCACTCGTATTTTTGGGCGCAGGAGCAGCGGCCATAGGCATCGGGGGGCTTGTTGGCGTCGCCTTGGCTCACGGGATCACTGTCATGGTTTTTGCCTATGCGTTTGGGTCAATATCAGGATCGCATATCAACCCAGCAGTAACCTTTGCGATGGCATTATCGGGCAAATTGGCTTGGAATGAGACGATAAGCTATTGGGTGGCTCAGTTGTTGGGAGCCGTAGCCGCTGCAGGGACGCTTTTCTATGTATTGGGCGGTAGCCAATCGGGACTTGGGGCTACTATTCCAGCAAATGGTGTTAGTTTTGGGCAAACCATTGTGCTCGAAGCCATCCTCACTTTTTTCCTGGTAAATACAATAATTAGAACAACGGCCTCCAAAGAAAATAGCGGATGGGCTCCGATTGCGATTGGTGCAACATTAGTTGCCGCAATTCTTATGGGCGGTCCGTTAACAGGTGCCTCACTAAATCCTGCTCGAACCTTCGGACCGGCATTTTACGCCGGCTCTCTCGACGTTTTCTGGGTGTATTTGCTGGGAACTTTTGTTGGGGCAGGTGCTGCAGCAGGCCTGAATCGCTGGCTGAGTAATTAATCGTTTCTTGGTGATTTATTTATAAATAAGTATGAAAATCCTGTGTTTTGGTGCTGGGGCTATCGGAGGCTATGTCGGTACTAGCCTAGCTCTGGAAGGGCATAAGGTGGGATTTCTAGAAAGAGCCCATAATATTGCCAAGCTGCAATCCAATGGCTTTGAGCTAGAGACCGAGACCGATACGAAACAATTACGCTCGCCAACCTTATTCCCCACGGTGAAGGAAGCGATGGTTGATGGCCCCTATGATTTTGCCATATTAGCTCTGAAATCCTACGATACCGCTGAAGCTCTAGATAGCCTCAAGGGATTTGAAGCAAAAGCCCCACCGATACTCTGCCTGCAGAACGGAGTTGACAATGAAGCATTGATCGCGGATCGTCTTGGACAAGACAAGGTGATCGCGGGAACAGTTACAACTGCCATTGGAAAGGCTGGTCCGGGCAGGCTAAAACTAGAGCGCAAACGGGGAATTGGTGTGGGTGCAAATCACGAGATGTCTGAAGCAATTGTTAACGCAATGAATCAGGCGGGCTTGAATGCCAGACTTTACAGCAACGCAGCAAGTATGAAATGGTCAAAGTTATTGACCAACTTATTAGCTAATGCGCAGTGCGCGATTTTAGATTTGAATCCGCGTGCAATTTTTTCAGCAAAAAAGACATACGATATCGAAGTCAAAATTCAACGGGAGGCAATGCAAGTTATGCGCAAATTAAAACTGCCTGTTGTTGATTTGCCGGGCACTCCTGTTCGGGCCTTAGCAATCGGAATGGGCAAGCTACCTAACAGAATATCTCAACCATTAGTCTTGAAGTTTGCTGGAGCGGGTCGAGGGGACAAGATGCCCTCTTTACATATTGATCGCTTTGGCGGCCGGCAAAAAAACGAAGTTAATTGGCTAAATGGTGCTGTAGTGCGCTGGGGTCAGAAGGTGGGCGTTGATGCACCAGTTAATTTAGATTTAACGGACAAACTTGAGGAGTTGATTGGTGTCTGATAAGCCCAATATTCTTCCTTCCAGCGGGCCGGTCGTTTGGGAGCCATCCGAGAATGACGTTAGCAACGCTAGGCTAACTGAATTCATGCAAATTCATGAGATAAGTGATTTCGATGAGTTGATGCAACGCTCAACCGAAGATATTGCTTGGTTCACAGATGCCATCTTGAAATTTTTGGATATTCAGTTTTACACGAATTATTCAAAAGTGGTCGATTTAAGCAATGGGATTGCGATGCCGGATTGGTGTGTGGGCGGAGAGATGAACATCGTGCACAATTGTCTGGATAAATACCTGGGTACAGATGATGAAAAGCAAACCGCTTTCGTATTTGAAGCTGAAGATGGATCAAGCAAAACGTTCACCTATCGCGAATTATCAGATCAGGTTTCTCAGGCCGCCAATGGATTGCGAGGTTTAGGCCTAGGTAAGGGTGACTCAATAGGACTCTATATGCCCATGGTGCCTGAAATTGTGATTGCAATGTTAGCCATAGCCAAAATAGGCGGCATTATTTTGCCATTGTTCTCAGGCTATGGCGTTGAGGCGGTGGCAAGCCGATTAGCCGATGGACGTGCTAAAGCCCTCTTTAGCGCTGATGGATTCTTTCGCCGAGGCAAAGCGATTGATATGAAATCTGTTGCGGATCAGGCTGTTGAACAAGTAGCGAGCATCCGCAAGATGGTGATTGTTCGAAATGCAAATATTCAAACGGATATGCATGATGAGCGCGATTATTGGTGGGATGAATGGATAGGAGACCAATCGACCGATGCCGAAACCGAACGTACTCGTGCTGAAGAGCCACTGATGATCATTTACACCTCCGGGACAACCGGGACACCCAAGGGAGCTCTACATACCCATGTAGGATTTCCGATTAAAGCGGCTCAGGATATGGCCTTTGGAACCGATGTACATGCTAATGAACGAATTTATTGGATGACGGATATGGGCTGGATGATGGGTCCCTGGCTAGTATTTGGAGCGCTATTACTGGGGGCCAGCTTTGTTATTTACGATGGCGCGCCAAATTATCCCGGAACGGATAGATTGTGGGAGCTGGTGGCTAAACACCGGATAAATATGCTGGGCCTATCCCCTACCCTAGTCCGAGCATTAGCTCCGCATGGTGCCGACCAAGCTAAACAACATGATCTTTCCGAATTGCGATTATTTGCTTCGACGGGTGAACCCTGGAACCCTGAACCATGGAAATGGCTATTTGAAGATGTTGGGGACGGAACGCGGCCAATTATCAACTATTCAGGCGGAACAGAAATTTCGGGTGGCATTGTGATGGGTAATCCGATCTTACCGCTAAAGGCGACCGCTTTTTCGGGACCCTGTCCTGGAATTGCAGCGGATATATTTAATGAAAATGGAGAATCAATTGTAGGTGAGGTTGGTGAATTAGTAATAAAAGCACCTTGGATTGGAATGACAAGGGGATTTTGGGGTGATCAACAACGATATTTAGACACCTATTGGTCGCGCTGGAAAAACGTTTGGGTGCATGGTGATTGGGCAGCTAAGGATAATGATGGTCTTTGGTATATCCTAGGACGCTCAGATGACACAATCAAAGTTGCAGGAAAACGCTTAGGCCCAGCCGAAGTTGAATCCGTTTTAGTTGCGCATCCCGATGTGTTGGAAGCAGCAGCCATTGGAGTGCCTGATGAGATCAAAGGCAGCGCATTAGTCGCCTTTTGCGTGTTAACGACCATAGATAAAGAAAGTGAACATTTGCGGAATATTTTGAAATCCAACCTTATTCAAGCGATGGGCAAAGCTCTGGCTGCTAAGGATATTCATTTTGTTTCCGACATTCCAAAAACAAGAAATGCAAAAGTCATGCGGAGGCTGGTGCGGGCGGCCTATCTCAGTGAGAGTTTGGGCGATAATTCTTCTCTAGTAAACCCAACTTCTCTTCAAGAAATCAGAGAAGTTCGATAGCGCTTTAATGTCCATGAGTGCCTCAATAATTGCCACTTTTTTTGCCTTGGCGGCCGCCTTCACCTGGGGGACTGGAGACTTTACGGGTGGATTGGCTTCGCGGCGTATTGGTCCTTTCAACACGCTGCTTATTTCGTATTTTTTTGGATTTGCAGGGTTGATCACGCTGGCATTAATTTTCTCAGAACCGATGTCCTCCAACAGAGATTTATTGTGGGGTGCAATTTCGGGGGTGTCTGGATTGACAGGCTTCCTTTTCCTGATGCATGGATTTACCGTCGGCAGAATGGGCGTAGTTGCCCCTATTTCGGCGGTGCTTTCTGCGGCCATACCCGTGGCCTATTCAGCAATTACTGATGTATTGCCAAGCGCTGTGCAGATGCTTGGATTTGCAATAGCAGCAGTAAGTATTTGGCTCATATCGGGCCAAAATGAGAATTCGGAGCGTCCAACAGGAGTCGTTCCCGCTCTTTTTGCCGGAATTGGATTTGCTGGATTTTTTATCTTCGTGGATCAGATCGGATCAAATGCTGTTTTCTGGCCGTTGGTTGCAAATCGATTTACTGCAATCAGTCTAATGCTTATTTACGCATTTTGGAATAAACGCATTATTTTCCCGGAAGTAACCCCATTGCAATTACTGATACCTGCCGGATTATTGGATGTGATTGCAAATGTATTTTTTCTCAGAGCAGTTCAAACAGGCCGATTAGACATTACAGCGATTCTTGTCTCTCTTTACCCGGCAATAACTGTGCTGTGGGCTCGAATATTTTTGAGAGAACAATTAGTTAGATTGCAATTTGTAGGGCTGGGCATGGCAATTCTTTCCATTGCGTTAATTACTATTTAATTTTCCAATTAATTGGAGCAATTCCCCGATCAACCAAGTAAGCGTTGGTTCGGGAAAATGGTCGGCTGCCAAAAAAACCACGAGAGGCAGAGAAGGGCGAAGGATGAGGAGATTCGATAACTAAATGTCGGCGTCGATCAATTATGGCTCCTTTGCGTTGGGCATAAGCCCCCCAAAGAATGAATACAAGATTTTCAAGCTCACGAGATAATAACTGAATCGTTGCATCAGTGAATTCTTCCCAACCCTTGCCTTGGTGAGAACCTGCTTTTCCCCGCTCAACAGTCAGCGAGGAATTCAAGAGCAGAACGCCTTGCTCTGCCCATTGGGTGAGATTTCCATTTTTTGATAACTCAATACCGAGATCAGTTTTCAATTCTTTGTAGATATTGAGAAGCGATGGCGGAACACGAATCCCATCGTTGACCGAAAAGGCTAAACCGTTGGCCTGACCGGGACCATGATAAGGATCTTGACCAAGCACTACAACTTTCACCCCTTTTACGGGACAACTATCAAACGCGGCAAATATACGTGATCCGGCTGGATAAATGCGATTTCGTTGATATTCCTCTCGAACGAAATTCGTCAGTTTAATAAAATAAGGTTTTTCAAATTCGGCATTCAATATTGCCTGCCAACTCGATTCAATCTTTACCTTCACAATTCACCTCTAATACACCATTTTACAATCAGAGAATAATTTATGGGACAATGGAGCAAGAAATCAAAACCATAGTTAGGTGAAAATAAATGCCTTTTGCACTGAATGACGAACAACTGCAATGGAAACGAATCGTCCACGATTTTGTTTCTAAAGAAGTGCAACCCAAAGCCAAAGAAGTAGATGAAACGGGCGAATTCAATTGGGAAGCCACACGGAAAATGGGGCCTCTCGGATTGTTGGGGCTGAATGTTTCGGAAAAATATGGGGGTTCCGGAATGGATGCGATTAGTGCGGCAATCGCAATTGAAGAATTAGGCTGGGCTTGCGGGAGTACCGCGTTAGCCATTTCCGCCCATAACGCGTTGGCCAGTGCCCCTCTGGCAAACTATGGCAGTGAAGAGCTTAAAAAACAGTGGTTGCCGAAAGTAACGAGCGGGCAAAACCAGCTCGCCACGCTAGCGTTGACTGAGCCAGGAGCTGGCAGCGATCTCCAAGGTGGGGTGCAAACACAAGCAAGCAAGGATGGCGAGGAATGGGTCATACGTGGAAGCAAAATGTGGGCAACCAATGCAAGTATCGCTGACTTTATTGTTACCTTAGTGCGTACCAATGAAAGTGGTGATTCGCACAGCTTGAGTCTGATACTTGTACCCACTGCGACAAAGGGACTGGATATTGGCCCAGCTGAGAAAAAGATGGGATTAAACGGATCGCCAACCCATGCAGTAAGTTATCAAGATGTCCGCGTTCCCCTGAGCAATTTGATTGGCGAGGAAGGAAAAGGATTGCATTACACCTTGGCAGCCCTTGATGGCGGCAGAATTGGCATTGGGGCCTTGTCTATAGGCCTAGCACAAGCAGCGTTAGATGAAGCGATCAAATATTCCAAAGAGAGAAGCACATTCGGAAAAGCGATCAGCACAAATCAAGCAATTCAGTGGATGCTGGCCGATGCAGAAACAAATATTCATGCCGCCAGACTTATGGTTTACCGAGCCGCAGAGCTAAAAGAAGAGGGGCAATCATTTTCAAAAGAAGCTGCTATGGCTAAATTATTTGCAACTGAAATGGCTGAACAAGTGTGCCGAGACGCCATCCAAATTCATGGCGGCTATGGATATAGCCAAGAGTTTCCTGTCGAGAGAATATATCGAGATGCTCGATTGATGACCATCGGGGAAGGCACGAGCGAAATTCAACGTATGGTGATTGCACGCCACATGCTAGGCTGACACTAATCTAGGAGAGTTGAGCTTGCGATCAATTCATCCAACGTAACGAAATCATATTCCGCATTATCAATGATGGGACCCATAATTTCAGCATCTGGGAAGCGAACATGAAACAAAAAGATATCTCCATTCTGCATGGAAATCCCTCGATTTAAATCATCGGGGGCGCGACTCCAGCCTATGGGGATTAAACCCAATTCCTGCGTCATATCTAAGAAAGGCACATTGAATAAACCGTATGGTGCACGCGCATAGGGCCGAAAAGCTCGATTAAATGCATCGGGTCCCAGCAACTCGATAAATGCCATTTGCCATTCCTCAAAATCTGCGATCCAGGCTTCAGAATCCCAGCTAGCAAGTTCTTCTAATTCGTCATGGGAAAACGAATGGTAGGCAATTTGATGCCCGTCTTCCACTAGCTGTGAAATCCTTTCACCCCCCAAATTAATAGCTGCCTGTGCAACTAGGAAGTATGTTGCATGCAAATCGCGTTCATTTAGGACCAATGTGATTGCATCAAAGGGTATGCGCCCATAACCGTCATCAATAGTAAGGGCCACCAAATTTGAGTCAGCGACTGGAATCCGGCTGACCAATTCACCAGCAGGGAGCACGCTCCATACAGGTTCAGGGGTCGGACTAATAGTCGGGGAAGGTGTTGGGCTCGGGGTGGCTGTAGCCAATGCAATCCCAACAGTTGCTGTGGTTAGTGACTGCTGCTGAATATCTTCAAATGGTTTAGATTGCGCTGGGGAACACGCAACTGGAATTAGTACAAGGATAATTCCAATCAAGACGAGACCGGATTTCATTCGCCATTTCCCACCAATTCAGACCATTTTCCATGGATACCATCTTCGGTTACTCCGTAGAAAAAGCGATTATTTTCATCTGCCTTTTGAACGAGATCGAAGCGTTTTTGTTTAAATTGACTGTATTGGCGCAAAACACCTAAATCTTCAGCCCAATTTACTTTCGCCTTGGTGATGTCGGTAGGTAATTCAGCGTATTGTTTTATGGCGTAATGCCAAAGTTTACGCGCGGATTGCTCTGTCACATTTTTGACGACATTGCCATTGCGCAAATCTCTAACGGTGTAATAAGCAGAACCATCTCGGTCTTCAACACTTACCACTTCAACCCCAGTTCTTGGAGCCCCTTGGTCGGAAGAATCTTTGGCAATTTTGCCTTTCTTAGGTCTAGCGGATTTCTTGGAAAGAACGGGCTTTAGTGCCGCTTGTTGTCCGGTAACCAAACTCACAATTTCATCACGGACAGCCAAATTTGTTACCGTCTCGCTGCGGATATATATTTTATTGTCATCAATGGCGTAAGGTCGATCTTCACCACGCGGAACCAGTACTCGTAGCACAGTGGCTGCGCCAACTTTTTGGCTGTCAACTGTGCAGTCAATGGGAGGGCTGATGCGTTTACCAATTTCGCGATCAAGTTGCTTGGTAGCTTGACTCGGATTCTTTACTCCCACGATTGCATCTTTGGGATCGGAAGTCATACCAATAAAGATTGTGCCCCCATTGGTATTGGCAAAGGCACAAATATCAGCAATGACCTCATATAAATTGCCACCGCGAATGGTCATGCTGGTGTGGAAATCTTGCACTATGCTGCGACCTTCTTCTCTGGCCTCGCTGACAAAATCAATATCAGGTTGATCTTTCTTGCGCCGACGTGGGCGTGTTCTTGCAAAATCATGGCTAGCAAATAGTTCTTGGATCGACTTGAAGGAAAGATCGCTGAGCAGCATTTCAGTTACTCGGCCCCCTACCCCTAAATTAGTTGATCTTTTGGGATCGTCCTTTAGTCTATGTGCATCTGAACCCTGAATGCAGTGCATTCTGCGGGGGTATTCTGGTTTCTTTCCACTAAAGAAATTAGCTGTTGAATAGCGACCACGCTTTTCAAGATCAGTAACTTCTAAAGCTACAAGATTTGGATCTTGAGTATAAGCAATCTTGGTTTGGCCGCCAAAAGCAAAACCGCGCATGGCGATGCCATTGCTCGAATTTGCGTGTGCGGCAATCGCTAAACCACCTGCTTCTGAAATGGCTGAGTAAGCGCTCAGAACATCAGCAGACGCTCCCACTGTGACTGAGCCTTCGTCTAATTGATCTGATGGGATATTTAATTCCAAGAGAATATGTTCAATTTCTCTCAAGGGCTTATCCGGGGCGAATAAACCTAGGATGTGAAATCCGAATGAAGCCGTAAATTCAAATCCAGGTAAAACTAATATATCTTTGAGTAAATCTTCGTATTCCCCTAACTTGGTTGCTTCTGCCGGAAGGATGCGATCTAACTCTTTCAGCATTCTTAATTGTTCGATTTCTTCTTGCATCCGACGGAAACCAACCACTGTGTTGTGATCTGTGAAGGCAATCGCATCAAGTTTTTTTGCCTTAGCCTCACGGAGGATATCCAGGTAACTTATTTCGGGATTTTGATAATCACTTGATGCAGGAGTATGCAAATGGAAATCCATGGCATACCATTTTCTTTTACTTGTATTTGATTTTCTATTCAATTTCTTCTCGTTTATTAATCGCTTAACCCCATGGGTATCACGATTTAATGTTTTGGTTTAGTTGATTTATTATTTCATCGGCCATGAAAGGCTTTTGCAAAAATGCATTGGCCCCGGCCTCTTTAGCCTCATAGGTTAAATTTACCCCTGATAGGGCCAAAATGTATAGATCTGAATGTGTAGGATCTAGGCGAATATCTGCAATTGCTTTGAGGCCGTCTATATCACCCAAATGGATATCCATAATTATCGCATCCGGGAGAAATTTTGCAACCATCTCATTTATTTGATCGAAGGAGTTTGGGGCCGAAACATTGTATCCTTCGATGGTTAGTAGTTCTTTTAGTAATTCTGACAGATTAGGTTCGTCTTCAAGTATGAGTATTTTTTGCAAGTGGTCCCCAATAACTAGGACTTTATTTTATTCTTGGTCTTGGCTGAAATGCTTTTAATCGGGCCGGAGCCATTTAGGGGTTTGCTAAAAGCGTGCATTAACACATCATCCATTGTTTTTACAAATTTGAAGTTCAATTTCTTTTTCACTTCTTCCGGAAGGTCCTCTAAATCAATTTCATTTCGTTCTGGAAGGATTATTGTTTTGAGCCCAGAACGATGGGCTGCCAACATTTTCTCCTTTATACCTCCGACTGGCAATACTTGCCCGCGCAATGTGATCTCGCCGGTCATACCCACGTCGGACTTGATGGCTTGACCCGTGATTAGCGACACCAGTGCGGTCACCATGGTTACTCCTGCTGAGGGTCCATCCTTTGGCTGGCCACCCGCTGGAACATGCATATGGATATCAGTGGTTTCAAAAAAGTCGGCTGGAATTCCATAGCGTTCGGCTCGTGAGCGAACAAACGAGAGGGCTGCTTTGGCGGATTCCTGCATGACATCGCCCAAGGAACCGGAAAGTTGGAAACCTTTCTTACCCGGCATACGCGTCGCTTCAATAAACAGAACGTCTCCACCTGTGGGTGTCCAACTCAAACCCGTGACCACGCCGGGGATGGAGGTGCGCGTACTTATTTCCGCCATGCGATAAAAACGGGGGCGACCTAGAAATTCTGTTACTAATTCAGGAGTAACCGAAACCTTCTTTACTTTGCCTTCAGCGATGCGTGTAACAATTTTGCGGCATACACTACCGATTTCACGTTCCAGATTGCGAACACCTGCTTCGCGCGTATATGAGCGAATAATTTTACGTATAGCGGCGACACCAAAACTGACTTCTTTTTTACGCAGGCCATTTTCGCGGAGCTGCCTAGGAATTAGATAACCCTTTGCAATTTGGACTTTTTCTCCTTCGGTGTAACTGGAAATATCAATTATTTCCATACGGTCGCGAAGCGGCCCAGGAATGCGTTCCAAAGAATTAGCAGTTGTAATAAACATGACTTGCGAAAGATCGAAAGCTACCTCGATATAGTGATCACGAAACTCAGCATTCTGTTCAGGATCCAGCACTTCGAGCAGAGCCGATGAGGGATCGCCCCGATAATCTGAACCAAGCTTGTCCACTTCGTCCAACATGAAAACGGGATTACGCGATTCAATGCGGCGCAGACCCTGCATAATGCGCCCGGGGAGAGCCCCGATATAGGTGCGGCGATGACCGCGGATTTCAGCTTCATCACGCACTCCACCTAGCGATATGCGCACAAATTCCCGGCCCATAGCACGGGCTATCGAGCGGCCCAAGGATGTCTTACCAACTCCTGGCGGACCTACAAAGCAAAGTATGACACCCTCGCGCGATTGACGAATAATGTCCTTGCTAGGCTTGGCAGCAAATTCATCCTTGCGTTCATGCCTCAATCTTCGAACTGCGAGATATTCCAGTATGCGATCTTTCACATCCGAAAGACCATAATGATCCTGTTCCAGAACTTTGCGCGCGTGTGCAATTTCAAGATTGTCATCTGAGCGTTTAGCCCAAGGCAAAGCAATGAGCCATTCAAGATAAGTCCGAATGACACCATATTCAGCAGATGAAGAATTTAAACGCGACAAGCGATCCAATTCTCGACGAGCCTGCTTTTGGCCCTCATCGCTCATTTCCGCTTGGTCTATTTTTTCACCCAAGTCTTCGGTTTCAACGGATTGGTCGTCGTCGCCAAGCTCCTTCTGAATGGTACGCAATTGTTCGCGCAGGAAATAATCGCGCTGCATACCTTCAATTTCTGAACGAGCTTCATTTTGAATACGCTCGCCAATTTCAAGCACCTCAATTTCGTGCGTCAGGAAAGCGACCAATTTTTGCAATTTTTCGGTTAGGGAATCTAGCTCAAGTAATTGCTGAGCTTCGGCTAATTCCATGCGCTGAAAATTTGCGACCAAATATGTAATTTGCAAGGCGCTTTCAATATCTAATATTGAAGCAACTAATTCTTGGGGAATACTGGAAACGAGTTCGGCAATACGCTGAAATTGATTGCGGACACTACGGCTCAGGGCTTCTACTTCCAACCCGTCTTCTTCAAACTCGGGTATTAATTGAATCTTAGCTCGCAGATAGGGCTTTTCTTCGGTAATTTCTTCGACTTTTAATCGCTCGATGCCTTGAACTAGCAATCGAATGGTGCCATCTGGTGCGCGAAATACACGATGTATTTCAGCTACAGTGCCGATTGAATACAAATCATCTGGACCGGGTTCTTCTAAATCTGCATCTTTGGATGCGACCAGCCCCACCAGCTTGTTGTCCGCCACAGCGTCTTCAATCAATTTGATCGAGCGCGGTTGGCCGACAGTAAGGGGGACACCTGTTTGCGGATATACGACTACGCCGCGCAAGGGGAGAATAGGAAGTTCATCAGGAATTTCACGCTCATCATCTGCTGGGTCAGAGCTCGATTTCTTTTTAGTTTTGCCCTTGGCGACCCCTTTGATGGATTGTGGATTTAGAACAACGTCACTCATGACTTGCAAATCTTCACCAGTCATCCAGTTCCACATATTTAAAAATTCAAATAGCCAATTGTTTTGTGCCATATGATTGCCTTCAAACAATAAATTACAGGGCGGATTTTGCAGCCGCGATTACATCCTCGTAATTGGGTTCATCACCCAATGCAGGCATGTAATCGGAATAGACTACTTTGCCTGCGCGGTCTACAACAAATACTGCTCTACGTAGGATGCGCCTTTCTTTTATCAAAGCCCCGTATTTTTCACCAAATTCCGCATCGCGAGCATCAGATAGGGTTTTTACACGCTCCACCCCAGCAGCCCCACACCAGTTTTTTTGTGTAAAGGGCAGATCGTGGCTGATAGTGAGAACCGCTACATCCTCTCCCAATGCGGCTGCTTCTTCATTAAAGCGACGAGTTTCTCGATCACATACGCCAGTACTTAAAGAAGGAACGGCTGCCAAAATGCGCACTTTTCCAGTTGTACTTTCAAGCGCTTTGACATCATTCCAGTCGTTATCTATAACAGTAAAATCTGGAGCGATACTATCCAGCTCAAGGTCGGGTCCAACAATCGTTACACCTTTCCCGCCAAGCTCATAAATTCCGGTTCTTTCCATGCTTGCTCCTAATCAAATAGCGAATCTATCCATTCTACCCAGCCTTATAGGCATGTCTCCATCAGAATTACATCAGAGTTAGGACTATACTTCTTTAGGAAAAAGTGCCTGATAATTTCATGATTTAGAAAGGATTAACTATGACAAGCGTTTCCCGCCGAGAATTGTTGCGACTTATTTACGTTTCAGCAGGAGCATTAATTGTGGCCAAGTGTGCGCCAAATGAGATTAGTGACGGAGGGAGCCCGCTGAGCACAGCAACTTCTGCATCTTCTGCAACTCCAAACGCTCAAACGGATCCTACTACTGAAACAATTCCGGCTTCAAAGGAAGCCACAGTAATCGTAATTGGAGCTGGGGTTTCAGGCCTAGCAGCAGCGCGAACGCTTGCAGATGAAGGAGTTAATGTCATCGTCTTAGAAGGGCGCGATCGCATTGGCGGCCGGGTATGGACAGATCACAGCATAGGGACGCCATTGGATTTGGGCGCTTCTTGGATTCACGGCACTTTTCTTAATCCGCTGACAGCGCTGGCGGATCGGATTGGCATCAAACGAGTGGAAACTGATTACGATAATCAGATCGTTTTTGGCAAGGATGGCAGGCAGCTAAGTGATGCGGAATATACGGAAATGGAAAGTCTTTTTTCAGATCTACAATCATTTGCGTACGAATGGACGGAAGAATTAGATAATGATGTTCCTTTAGCAAGAGCAATTGAGGAATTTCTTGAGCGTCGCAATTTGAACACGGAGCAACTAGAAAACCTTCAATTTTCCATTACGAATTTAATCGATCTGGATTACGCTGCGGCTCCGGATGACCTTTCTGCTTGGTATTACGATGATCAGAGTGAATATTTAGGCCCAGACGTTCTGTTTCCTGAGGGCTATGGAGCTATCCCTGATTATTTAGCACAAGGCTTGGATATTCGATTAGACACTATTTGCAATGAAATTAATTACAACAGCGAGGGCGTTCAAATCTCTACAAGCCAAGGCCTGTATTCAGCTAATAAAGTGGTGGTCAGCTTGCCGCTCGGGATTCTCAAATCTGGAAAAGTAACTTTTTCCCCTGTGCTTCCTAAGAAAAAGCTGAATGCGATGGCAGGACTGGGGTTTGGTGTTCTCAACAAGGTCTATTTGGAATTTCCCAGCGTATTTTGGGATGAAGAAGCCGATGCATTGGGCTATGTCTCAGAACAAAGAGGCCGATTTAATGGATGGATCAATTTCGTACCGGTAAATAGGAAGCCGATATTGCTCGCTTTTAATGGGGGCGAATTTGGGTTTGAAATTGAGGACTGGGGGGACGCTGAAATAATTGATGGTGCCATGAATGTCCTCAAAACAATTTATGGCAATTCGATTCCGGATCCGATACGCACAATTATTACTCGCTGGAGTAAGGACCCGTTTGCCTTGGGTTCATATTCATATATCAAGCCAGGTTCCACAGGCGATATTTCCAATTATTTGGCCGAACCCGTTGGCGAATCCTTGCATTTTGCAGGAGAGGCTACTCATCGAGAGCATCCCAGCACAGTGCATGGAGCTTATATGTCGGGATTGCGGGCAGCTGAAGAAATAATTGATGAATTGTGAAATTAGACAGCTGGGCGCGTATCCATTTGCCAATTTGTAAGGAATCGAGATGGGGAGCCGATGGCTAAGGCTACCCAACCTTGCAGGGTTAGCCCCCATACATCAGTTGCGCGCACTGCATAATCAAAAATCTTTACATATTGGCCCGCTGTTAGGCGGGCTGAATTCTTGGTAAGTTGGCCGTTTCTGGGGGGCGATTTATAGGTGTCCAAATCCGTTAGGGTGCGGACTTCGCGAGGGAGCGATGGAAACATTTCAATGCGGTCTAAGGGAACATATAGCTGTTGCCGAGCAATCAATATCGAGTAAGCACGGTAGCCGCTACCGAGAAGATGCATTGAACCTTTGTTGGATATGGCCGTAAATTGATGGACGAACTCAGGATTATTCTCATAATTCATTCGCGAAGAACCGGGGGGTGGATTGAGATGACGAAAACTCATTACGGCAGCACTTGAGCCGGCAACTTCAACAATTTCGAGCACACTACCCCACCAAGCCAAACTTTCCACTTTTGGTTCTTCCAATGTGCCAACATTATTCCATCCACCAGCTTTGCGCAGGAGGGCTTTATATTCGGACGAATCCTCACCACCATTTAGGTCGGCAACGAAATCAAGCCACTCTTCGGGCAATTTGAAACGATCCTTGGTGTGGCCCTCGGGGGTAGTTGAAAGGGAAACTGTGGCAGGTGGAATATCCCATGTGCCCTTGTCGTCCTTTTCAACCCAATCCGCATTCTCTGATCGGGGCTTGTAATTCCACCAAGCAGTATCCATATCAGCCTTGCAGCGCGCGTATATTTTTGGCATGCGATTATTTTACATTTCTTCGGAGGATGAGGCTCTGATATTATGCTAAAAGGAATATGAGTACTCTAAGACAAACTATAGCAATCACACTGCTAATTGCGGCGGGAATAATCATTCTTTGGGGCGTGGAATATTTGGCCACAAGATTGTTTGGGGGCTTGTAAACGATTTAATTATTCAGTTCAATACTAGGCATGAGCGAATACTTGAATAATTACCATTGAATGAGTATTTGTTGGCAGCAAATCTAATCCCATTACAATCGTTTTGAAAAATTATTCAATGGGACCAAGCCTCATGAATATAAACAGAATATTCAGCAGATGGGTCATTACTTTTGTGTCTGCTCTGACAGTAGTAGCCTGTCAGAGTTCAATTACAGGTCCAAGTGAGACTGCCGCCCTTGATCTGCCTGTTGCAACTGAAGTATTAGAACCAATCGAAATTGAGGAAGTAAATGATATGCCCCAATCAAATGATCAAATATTTGTAGAAATACCTGAGCGTTCTGGGCCAAGAACAGAGACAAGCGGCAGCGTTCCACACGTGCAAATCGGCGTAGAGCCGGTTGAGGCGGTAAACGAAGAACTTTATCGGCTGGCCTTTGCTTTACCAGGAGTTGAAAATCGAGCGACTATTGTTTCTTTACCGGGCGCACGCGGTATGTGGTTGGCGGATGAAGTTGCCATTGTTCATCCAGAAGTGATCGTTTCAGGGCGCGAATTTGCTCACATCCATCCTGACGGAAGTTTGCATGTTTCATTGCCATTCGAGCGCGCACTGGAAGCAGTAGAAAAAGGATGGGCGGAAAGACATCCGTGGGCTGATGAACGAGATGGCTGGGATGGATTGGTGATGCTATTTACTCCGCAATCCATGGAAGAGTTAGATGTGACGATTCAGCTAATCATTGATTCGTACAACCATGTTACAGGTCTGGATATTCAGATCAGCGATTTGAATCCATAAAAAAAGAGGACAATTAATTGTCCTCTTTTTAGGTTCGAAATTCTGCTGATTAGCTTGCGTAGAGTTTATTGGTAATGGGAAGTCCAAACACTGCCATGCCTGCACCCAAGCCCAGGAATGCTACGCCTAATCCGATAATCAAACGGGTAATCTCAATACCCATATAAGCCATGTTCAAGCTGTTTTGCAATGTCAAACTGGTAATGTATGTTCCGCGACCGGGGTCATCGCGATCCATTTCTGCGTATGTCTTGCCATCGGTAATGTTCATGGTGTGAGTTTGAATTACCTGTGCTTGATAGTATGCTTCCACGCCCGTGTCGATTTTGGCTTCGGGTACTGTTACTCCCTCTGGGGCTCGAGCACCTTCATAGGTCAACAAAATTTGCGGATCGGCTCCAGTAATGTTTTCGGATGCCAGTGTTTCAATCAAATTGGTGCGAGTCTGGTTGCCCTCGATCAACAAAATAGCTCCAGCGATTGCAAATAGCGCTGCCAATACGATGATGCCTGATCTCATTACTTTCTTGTTCATGTTCTCTCCTTAGCTTGTTTCTAAAGTTGTTGCCAAAATTGTTAATTACTTTCACCCTCATAATAGTGAAATAGTTCACACTCTCACAGGGACATTTGATCAAGATTAGAGGGTCAATTGTCCTATATTTCACATACTTGACTAGATAAAAAGATAAATACATAGATTTACGACCTGAATGAGGGTCGTAAAATAATTAGCGGTCGCGTGAGCTAATTATTTATCCGGATGGCTTTACTGAATCTTTCGAATGAATATTTTATCTATAGCGAACGGTCGGACCTATAATCTTAGAGTGAATAGATTACTAAAAATCTTCTGCTTGGTCCTCGCTATAGCTCTGGCTGGCGTTCTCATTTGGGAAAGGGACAGCGAGACCTATATCGAAGTGACTGCTACCCCAACTTCCAATGGCTTAGCGACTGCCACCCCAATTGCGACTGAGACAGCCACTCCCCTAGCATCCGTAACTACCGGGACCATTTGCAGCAGACAGCCCGAAATAACATTACTTTTGGTGGGCACGGATTATCGCCGGAGGGATTATTTTGCGGGACTGGCAGATGTAATTCGGATAGCCCACATCGATTTTTCAATACCCCAGGTGAATGTAATCGCCCTTCCCCGCGACCTGTTAATCGACCTGCCTGTTGAGTATTTCGATGTTGAAGGACCATTCAAACTTTCGCAAGCTTATTTCTTTGGAACGCCAAGCGGGGCGCATTACAGCGGAGAGGATGATGGGGCAGGAGCTCTCGCGATTGCTATCGAGCAAAATTTTGGAATTACGATTGATCATTACTTAGTAATCGACTTTGCAGCATTTCGAAGATTTATCAATGCAATTGGTGGAATTGAGGTTTATCTGCCAACTTCAATTATTGATAAAAAGTTCTCCTTTCCTCAAGGAGAACAGCACTTGAATGGTCAGGAGGCACTTGTAGTGGCCCGGGCGCGCAAGCAATATGGCGAGTTTTTTAGAATAGATAGCCAATCGATCATCATGGATGCTATCTTCAAGCGATTGAAAGAACCTGTGATTCTGTTTCAATTCCCCTCGCTCTTGATTGAATTTCGAGAGGCAGTGCTGATGGATTTTAGCCCTGTGGATATTTACAGCGCGTTTTGTTTATTGAGCCACCTGACTGAAGAGAATATTCGCTTTCATGCACCTGACGAAGACTTGTTTACGGAAGACAGAGAGTTCTTACCTACTTTAGCGAATAGATCGTTTATTTTGAGATGGGACGCAGAATTTCTTGCGTGGATTGAAGAGCGATTAGCATCCGATCAATAAGTTCGCTTAAGAATCCCCCTTATGCTTAAGTCTTGATTGATGAGATGGATATCCCCGTTTCCAAGTAACCTTGTTTCTGAGCATTGGACACTCTCTAGAAGGCCAGAGAAATCATTCTGTAAATGAATACAAGAATCGATCATAGCTTTGAGACTTAGTTTCAAACCGCATAGGTCCGATTGCAGTGTATCTAAGAAAACATCTGTAAATCAGGATGTAATTACACGCACATATCATTTTGAATTGAATTTCTGTGTTACATTGCTCTTACAATGAAATTCGCCTGAGGATAAGATAAATGTCTAAGAATATTTACTTTTCAATTATTGTTACGGTGTTCGTATCGCTATCCGCTTGTACGTCAGCTCCCGAACCAACGCCAACGCCTCGACCGACAAACACGCCTTTTCCTTCAGTTGGAACAGATATCAGTATTGTCTTACCAGAGGGAAACGTTGATGGGGGCAAAGCGCTGAATGGTTGGTGCGTCCTATGTCATAATAATTTAGCATCTAACCGGGGCCCAGATTTCGCCTCAAACGAAGAAAATCTATCAATAACAGACCGAGCCGCTGATAGATTATCGGATCCCTCTTATTCCGGAAACGCCACAAATGTTGAAGAATATCTAATTGAGTCGATTGTGGACCCAATGATATATCTTGCTCCGGGTGAATGGGAAGTGGAAAACCTAATGGGTGGCGGTGGAAAATTTGGAGATTTTGATCAATCCCTAACTGCTCAAAATGTTGCAGATCTAATTGCCTGGATGTTCACAATAGAATAATCCGTCTAAGATTGATAAATTTATCCATGCCCTAGTGAGCTGACAATGGGTTGGATACTGAGTTTTGATTTTAAATTAGGTTGATCAATACTTCTAGCTACAGATCCTGAGTCCACTCACCCGAACGCATGATTGGCTCACTATTGCCATCTTGAGTAGTGCCATCGACATCCATTGCTCCAGACCCAATCATGAAATCTAGGTGCAGTTTGCTGATATTGCCGCCGGCGGCTGTGAATTCCTTATCGCTCAACTCCTCACCGCCGCTCATACTGGATTTATATGAAGACCCAAGAGCAATATGGTTGGATGCGTTTTCGTCAAATAAGCCATCGTAAAAAATTACACCCGATTGAGAAATGGGTGAACTATTAGGGACTAGCGCTACTTCCCCGGTAAAACGGGCGTTTTCATCCACAGCAAGCGCATAATTTAGGTATTGTTCCCCTTTTTCGGCTGCGGCATGAACCACCGCTCCTTTTTCAAATCTGAGGGTGAAATCCTCAATTAGCATGCCGCCATAATCGAGTGGTTTGGTGCTGCGAACTTCTCCATCTACCTGCAACCTATGGGGCATAGTGAAGACCTCCTCGGTTGGAATATTGGCTGTGTAGGTAATACCAGTTTTTGTCCGATCACTGCCACTCTCCCATATATGACCGGCAGGGAGACCAACCGTAAGATCCGTTCCGGGGGCGGAATATCTCAGGGCGGCATATTGCTTTGCGTTCAAATAATCTTTGCGGATGGCTAATTTGGAGAGGTGCTCATTCCAATCGGAAACTGGGTCATCCCCATCGGCTCTTGATAATTGAAATACCATTTCCCAAAAGGCTGGCATGCGTTCTTTTGGCGACAATGCGGGCAAAACCATATCTGCCCAAGCTTGGGTTGGAGAACGAACCGCGCTCCATTGGACTTTGCCGCTGGTGACTGCTTCGATGTATGGACTGCTGGAATGGGTATTGGCCTGGCCCATTTTCTTTATTTTTTCGGGATCCAGCCCTGCTAGATAATCGGGGGCTAAGCCCTGGATGCTCAACAGAGCATCACCCCGATCTGAAAATTTCTGGACTGCATCCATGGCGACATGATCGTTGGCTGCGATGCTTTCATCGGAGCCATACTTTAGACGCAAAATATGTATTTGTTCATCAAAATAAATAGGCGTAACCAATTTTGCGCCTGCCTGGTAGGCCGCTTGGGTAATCGCGCGCACTAATGGAGCGGCTTCATAGGGAGGATTCCACATCAATATGCTTTGATCAGGTTGCAAATTTACCCCTACCCTAACAATGACCTGCGCGTATTTTTCTAGCTTGGCTTCAAAGTTCATGCTAATTCCTTAAGGGCGTTGGACCGGGTTTTATTGTAATAGTTAATCCCTCACAAATTGCCATTCACCCAAGACGCAAATTGGGAGCCGTGATTGGATTGGGCGTATGGATGGGAAAAACAGATTTCTTATCGTGACAAATTCGCAATTGTTACATGACATGTGCCCCGTAAGGCTTTAAAGGTTTATAGGTAGCCTATATATATGCAGTTTTATATTCATCCACACAAGGCAATTGAAAAAAGGCTGGGGAACAGTCGCTAACGAGGATAATAATATGTATAAAAAATTCAAGATTTTTTTTGCATTTCTAATTTCGCTTACACTGATCTTGTCCACTGGGATAATTGAAGCTCGTGCGGGTTCATTTGCAATAGTTAGTTACACATACACAACCAAAAATAAACTAGTTATCCGATTGAGAACCTATGGCGATTTCAATTTGGAAAGCCTGACAAAAACTGTGGATATTGGTGATGATTCTTTTGATCTGATTTGTGATGAAGACCGAGTAAAGTCCGGGTGGCAATATTACAAATGTGTTCTTTCAGGTATAAAAAAATCCGTCGGACTGGAAGTTTCGATGACAATCGGAAATCGAACTTATGATTTAGGCAAGCCTGGTCTTTCATACGAAAACAAATCGAAAAGGTCTTGCTCGAGTGTCTATGATAGGGAAGTCAGTACAGGGAAATGGATACGAATTGGGGAATATTGTGCAGATGGACGGCCGGGTTTTGGAGATTTAATTTTCTTCTACAATCCGGACAAAGGGGATCGTTGGATGTACGATTTCAATCCTTCAGGGACTTATGAGTGCAATGCCCCATTTGGCATCGGATATTACTATGACGATTGCTAGGATCAATCAAACTAGAATTACATCTAAGCTCCCCAAAATTCAGCTTCCAGTTTTCTAATTGAGACGGTCTTTAAGGAATTGGGCAATATCCCCTCTAAACTAGCGCCCTCGGCAGGACTCGAACCTGCAACCCCCGGATTAGAAGTCCGGTGCTCTATCCGTTGAGCTACGAGGGCTTTGAGGCTAAATTATAGCGGCGGATTGTCTAGGAAGCAGTGGAAACGGGGCGCATTCCGCGATAAACACGGGCACCTGAGAGGGTTTTCAGAATGGTGTTTGGGGGTCGATCCAATATAGTGCCCAATTCGTTTGAGCTCAAGGGCAAATTTGCATTTTTTAGGAATTCTCTAAAGATGGCCTCGACAAGGGACAATCCCTTATTCTCGTCTTCATTTTGGTTCATTTTTTGTGCGAGAAAGTATTGCAATGCATTGGCCCGGCTTACTTCAGCTGTGACAGGATCCACCACATCTAGTTCATTTTCTTCGCCAACTTCCTGAAGTTGTTTTTCTAAATCCTCACCTAAAAGGCCATGCAAATAGGCATTCCATTCTGGATCGTGTTCTTGCCACCATTGGAAATCAATGTGAAAAGGAGTTTCCAATGTGGGTTTTAGCAAGCTTGATATTGGCTTTTCGCTCATTGCTCCTGCCCCTGATGTTTCATTCGAAAGTGCAAGTGGCCAACATGCTCAACTTCGGGATGGGCGGCCAGGATAGCCAAGATCGGTGCCGGGGGGCAGCGTTTTACAACGTTAACCGCTGCATATATTTCAGCGGCATGGGCATGCTGCTGAGGATTCAATTTGGTCAGCTCACGAATGGAGGCCAAGATGGCTCTTTCTAGATTTTGCTGTTGCTTTTCCCAAGATTGATCCAGAGTGCTGATATCCGAGGGCAGGAAAACCATCATACGTTCATCAAAAGCACTGACGACCGTCTGCTTCAGGGTGGCGTATACAACTCCGCCATCTGCGCCGATTAGGGCAGTACGCACCCATTCTTTACTCGAATGATGCGTATCTGCATCCACTAAAATTTCACCAGGCTTTTCCCCGCGTCTTACTTTCACATAGCTTCCAGGCATGAGCCCATGCTGGGTGTACCATTTGCGCAATCCATCAACATAGCGCTCAGCCCGCACAACCCAGCCCGGATAGCGTTCGCCACTTTTGGCGTCCACAAATTCGAAGCGAACGCGGGGTGATTCATAGGCAGTAGGGAATAATTTTTCCATGCTCTTAGTGAGGGGCAAAGAGCCGGAGCGCCAATGAGGGAAAATTAATCTCACTTCAACAGAGCTGGCTTCTTCAATACGTTCTTCAATCGGAGAATGCTCATCATGCAAATATTGCTCTAATTCCAGCATTTCTTCTGAGAGCATTTCGCGGTCATGCGGGACATCTTCATAGCGAAGAAATAATGGGGTCTGTTGGACATCTTGTGGTTCCATTTTGCGAAGGAACCAAGCAACTTCTCCAGCGATACCGATTTCATCGAAGCGCTCATCGTCTTGCAAGGCTAGATCGAGTGAGAAGGAAGCCAAATTCGGATGAATTCCATCAGGGCCACCGATCTCGCTCAATATCTCTTCTGTTCCAAGGGGACCTCCGGCGTTCATATCCAAGATCGCCTCAGCCAAATTTAGCTGACCATCAGAAAAATCTGCTGTCAGTGCCTTTAGGAACCAGCGGCCAGCTATATAAACAAATTCTGCATTTTCGCGAAGGCTGGCTTCAATTGTGCTGGCTACGTAAACACCATGCTCAGACAATATTTCTTCTACTGGATCCATCTGGTTATCAGGTTCCAATTCAGCCACTTCATTTAGAGCATGATCGGCCAACTCTGACGCAAACTCCTGGCTAGTTTGGTCTTCAAATTCAACTTCTATTACTGAATATTTTGTCCCCGGTAGGCTGTTAGCGGCACGAATTTTAGAAACAATGCCACTTTTATCTTTTAGTTCAGGAAATCTTAATGCTTGCCCAATAGTGAAACTTTCTTCAGGCAAATAATCTGAGATCGACTGTTCTTGATTTGAATTACTTTCTTGCAAATTAATGTGATGACCCACAATTAGAGCCGCTAATGCGAGCGGAATGGAAGGCTTTTCTTCTTCCAATAAATAACTACTCAGCATATCCAATTCGGATGCGCCGATTTTCATTTTTTTCCAATACTGGGGAGTTAAAAGGTCTTGTGTTTCTGTCATTCCACTCAATTTTTTCTGTCCAAAACTACTTAGGAAAAAGCTTTGGACAGGCGCAGGGTATTATACACGAGCCCCCGAATATCAAGTTATGTGAGAATTAAATGGAAAAGAAAAATTGGATACTTTTGCACAAAGTGCACAATCATGGCGAATCCGAAGTGATCCGTGGAATGCTGGAAGCGCAGGATATTGACGTATTGTTAGCCCAAGAAGGGGCAGCTAAGGCAATTGGGTTAAACGTGGGCACTTTGGGTGAAATCCAAATTCACGTCAAGGCAGAGGATATAGAAACAGCTCAAGAATTACTGCAAGATTTTCTTTCTGGTAGCTAAGGAAAAACTAGATTAATCCAATCTAAAGGCTCGACAGCAACACCATTGGCCCATATTTCCCAATGCAAATGGGCACCTGAAGATCGGCCAGTATTACCTACTCTTCCTATTAGTTGGCCCGATTGAACACTATCGCCAACAGAAACAAGTATTTCAGATTGGTGTGCATACATAGAAACAATGCCCCAGCCATGATCTAAAATAGTCAGATTGCCCCTTAACTCAACAAGCTCAGCAAATATCACGGTCCCAGGTGCCGGAGCCCATATTTCAACGCCGGTACCACCCCCAAAATCAACGCCAAAATGATAACCAAAGTATGAACCTTGGTTATAAGAGCGAGAGATCCCAAATTCGGAATTTATGACATCAATATAAGGATGCGGTGCACCCCAAAATCCGGTCCATAATTTTTCTGGGCTGGCATGATTGGCAATTTCAAGTAGCTGTACCTGTTCGCGAGCAGAGAGCTCGGGATTAAGCAAGCTCTCGTCAACCGTGAGTGTTTCGCGCTGATAATTCCCTCCATCCACTCGAATCACTTGCTGCGTAGAGAAAAAGGCATTTTCATCCTGACCCGTAAGAGTAAGCGTATAGTTTCCTTCGCCCGATGAAAGCGAAATTCCTTGAAGAGTTACTTGTACGCCATCGCTTTCTTCAAAGAAATTAAGCTCATGATCGATCAAATTGCCGCTTAGCTCCAAGCTGGCATTTGATTGCACCCGGATGACGGCCGTCTTGCCGGTTACAAAGCCCGGATTTTCAATGCTTACATTTTCAATGGAAGAAGGGAGATTGGATGGTCCTGACTGGTCTGAACGCGGGGTAAATAGAATGTCTCCCCCCAAGGCTTCCCATGTGCCGATTAATTGGTTTTGTGAAACAAGCGACCAGGGGTTCTCCCCGCTAGCAATGGCTAACTCAAGCAAACTCTGTCCATGTGCTAGAACTGAGCGGGCAGAGTCAGTGTTTTCTCCCCTTTCGCTAGCCAGCAGTGCAGAAAATCCGTAATAAAGTTGATTGGGGCTTGTGATGCGATTCAGGCGAACAAAGCTGGCCTGATCCAGCCAATATTGTCTACGAAGTCCCAAATAAGAATCACCAAGTTGAACGTCATCTAGTATGAGAGTGCCATCTATCCAATCAATCCCTGGGAGTCGTAAAGGATCGCCCACATTTAGCGCATCTGGATTATTTATCCCATTTTCTGAAATTAATTCAGCGACTGCTATGTCAAATCTAAGCGCAATGCTAGAAAGGGTGTCACCAGGCTGAACCAAATAGGTTGGGCCCAACGAATCGCCTTCTTGAGCCGCCGCTTGAGTTGTAGAAATAAATAATAAGATCGCAACAAGAATTACTTGTTTACTTCGGTTCCAATGCAAGCTGATCTCCAATCTTGAACTCTGAAATGCGTGAAATACGACATTCAATGACGTATTTTGCCTTAATTTTAGGAAATAGGATGGATCGCCAAGCATAGGCTTTTTGGATATCCACCACTTTTAAATCTGTATCCAGCCATATTATTGCCAAATGAAAAAACATACCAAACATATGTACGGATGCTGAAGCACGAGATTCTGAAGGAAGAATGAATACTAATCCCTGATGATCCGGCAATGAATTTCGCCAAGCCAGCCCGCGCAACTTGCACCAAAAACTAACGCATTTATTTAAATTAAGCTTGTTTTTCAGAGCGCGGCTCTGATTTTGCAATCGAAACTCTAGGGTCATTTAGGAGAATTTCTTAGGCTGTTTCTTTGGCTAGAACGGCTTCTACACGATCTACCAATTCTTGAAGACTGAATGGCTTGGATATGTAATCGTCAACTTTTGCAATTTGCAAGCCCAAGACTTTATCAATATTTTGAGCCTTAGCGGTAACTACAATTACAGGAATATCTTTGGTGTTTTCATCGTTCTTTAGCTGCTGATACACCTGCCATCCATCCATTTCCGGCATCATAAGATCCAGTAAAACGAGATCTGGAGTTTGTTCTCTAATTAATTCAAGCCCTTTGGCACCCCCATTGGCTCCATGCACTTCATAGCCTTTCCTAGTTAGGATAAGCTTAATCAGGTCGATCATTTCTGGTTCGTCTTCGACACAGACTATTTTGAGTGCTGGGCCATCGGCCATGAATCCTCCACCATCATTCGTTACTATTAGCATCCAGTTTACTCAGTTTACCATGATAGGTAGCTAGGACTTTTTAGTACAAAAGTACCATTTTTCAGCTTATCGAGGAGACTCCCTAGGCTATAATCGCGCCGCAATCTAAGGAGATGGCGATGATAGATGCAAACGATATGCGCAAAGGCGTAACCTTTGAAATGGATGGAAATCTGTATAAGGTGCTGGACTATTCTCATCACAAACCAGGTCGTGGACTAGCCACTATTAAAATCAAAGCCAGAGATATGCGTAGCGGAGCCAACATTGATAAAACGTTTAGCTCTAGTGAACGAGTACAGGACGTGCGATTAGATTATCGCATGGTGCAATATCTATATCCTGAAGGCGATAATTTTGTTTTTATGGATCTAGAAACGTTTGAGCAGCCTTCGATCCCTGCAGCTGTTCTTGGAGATGTAGTCAATTATTTGAAAGAAAACACCGAGGTAAAGCTAACATTTTATGAAAGCGAACCTCTGGACGTCGAATTGCCGACCTCTGTTGAATTGACCGTAACTCAGGCTGATGCAGCTATAAGAGGGGATACGGCAACTGGAGTGAATAAAACGGTAACCACGGAAACTGGATTAAAGGTCCAAGTTCCTGGATTTATTGAGGAAGGGGATGTGCTCAAAGTGGATACGCGTAATGGAGAATACGTAACGCGCGTCTAGAACTGATCATGATTACACCAGCGGGCAAAGAATGCCCACATTTCTTTGGGGATTATCACCGGGGTAAAAACATTGAAGCCTGTCGATTACTAGAATCGGCTGGGATCGATTGGGAGCCATCACTTTGTGAAAAATGTCCTGCCCCAGAAATCTTGCAAGCCAATGCATGTGAATTTCAAAAATTATCTCCGACTCTTGAACGCCCTTTATTTTTCATGAGTCCGCAGATCCAAATAGAAGCTTATTGCAGTAAATGCGAATGCAAAGTGGGAGAGCCCCAAATTGGCTGTGGTCAATGCCATCCCCTTCCAGAAATATTCATTTCAGAATCCTAAAAAACATCTATTTTATTCGCGAAAGAATATGCTAATTCAGCGTATCTAGGCTGAGTTACTAGGGTTATATGAGGGAACACCTGCTTGGAGGCTGTTAGTGAAGAATAAGAAAGTTGTTATTACTGGTTTGGGAACTGTCAGTCCATTGGGATTAGATGTTGATAGTACATGGAATGCTGCTAAATCAGGAACAAGTGGGGCGGACAAAATAACTTTGTTCGACGCCAGCGATTTTAAAAACAAAATAGCCGCTGAAGTTAAGGGGTTTGAACCTAAGGACCACTTTTCTCATCGTGATGCAAGACACATGGATCGCTTCTCACAATTTGCGGTGGTCGCTGCCCAGCAAGCCTTAGCAGACAGTGGATTGAAAATCACTGATGAAAACCGATTGCGCATAGGTGCCGTGGTGGGATCTGGCATAGGCGGAATACGGACTTTGCAAAGTCAAGTAACGGTGATGGATAGAAGCGGGCCTACACGTGTTAGTCCCTTTATGGTTCCGATGATGTTGGTTGACACAGCAGGCGGAATGATTGCAATTCACTTGCAGATTCAGGGGAGCAACATCGCAGTAGTAACTGCTTGTGCAACAGGCACAAATGCTATTGGGGAGGCTGCAGAAACCATTCGTAGAGGTCAAACAGATGTGATGTTTGCAGGTGGTTCCGAGGCAGCGGTCGCGCGAGTTGCAATGGCAGGACTGGGTTCAATGACCGCACTAAGTACGCGCAATGATGATCCCACGCATGCTTCGCGGCCCTTCGATAAGACCAGAGATGGCTTTGTTATGGGTGAAGGTTCAGCGATCCTCGTTTTAGAAAGCGAAGAGCACGCTAAAGCGCGCAGCGCCGAAATTTATGCAGAAGTGGTTGGCTATGGCAGCACGAATGATGCCTATCATATTTCGGCTCCCTCTGAGAATGGAAGAGGAGCAGCGGACTGCATGCGTATGGCTTTGAAAAGCGCAGATTTAGAACTGGGCGATATAGATTACATCAATGCGCATGGAACGAGCACTTCGCTTAATGATAAAAGCGAAACGGCAGCGATCAAGAATGTGTTTGGTGAACAAGCCTATAACATCCCCGTCTCCTCAACAAAATCAATGACAGGCCATTTAATGGGCGCGTCTGGAGCGCTAGAAGGGATATTTAGCACCTTGGCTATCCGTGATGGCGTCATCCCACCCACTATCAATTACGAAACTCCTGATCCAGATTGTGATTTAGATTATGTGCCTAATAAGGCTCGCGAGAAAGATCTTCAATATGTGATGTCAAACTCGTTTGGATTTGGTGGGCATAATGCAACAATTATTTTGGGCAAGTACAACGGAAGTAACTAATTATGACTGAGCAATACGCGCATATTACGGGTTGGGGAATGTCGGTGCCAGAACGCATACTGACCAATGACGATCTGGCCAAAATGGTTGACACTAACGACGAATGGATACGAGATAGAACCGGGATCCAGGAGCGCCACATTGCAGCTGATAATGAAACAACGGCTTCTCTAGCAAGCGAAGCTGCGTTAAATGCCTTACGGATGGCGAAGGTGCCACCGAGTGAGATTGATCTCATTATTGTGTCAACATCTTCTCCCGAGCATCTCTTTCCGTCTACAGCAAGCCTGGTTCAGGATCGCATTGGAGCGGAATTTGCAGGAGCATTTGACTTATCGGCGGCTTGCACTGGATTTATTTTTGCACTTAATATGGCTTCGCAATCCATTCGCAGCGGCTCAGTCAAAAATGCATTGGTCATAGGTTCGGAAACCCTTTCGAGAATGGTCGATTGGACCGACCGTAATACATGTATATTATTTGGAGACGGTGCTGGTGCTTTTGTGCTCCAAGCTCATGAGGAACCAGGCGGAGTGCTTTCCTCGATCATGCGATCAGATGGTTCTGGTGGAGATTTACTTTCTGTTCCCGCTGGTGGCAGCGCGGCACCAACGACAAATCAAACCATATTGGAAGGCCAACACTATATTCAAATGAATGGCCGGGAAGTTTTCCGTTTTGCTACTCGCGTTATGGCCAATGCGTCTAAAGAGGCCATTAGCAAAGCCAATTTGGAAGTAGAAGATATCAACATCATTATTCCGCACCAGGCCAATTTAAGAATTATTGAAGCAGCTGCACGGGGGTTAAAACTCCCAATGGACAAGTTTGCAGTAAATGTAAACAAATATGGCAATACATCTACAGCATCAATCCCTTTAGCTACGGTAGAAGCCGTTGAAGAAGGTCGGCTGAAGCGGGGTGACAAAGTCGTATTTGTCGGATTTGGCGCTGGATTGACATGGGGAGCATTGACTGTTCAATGGACGGGACCGTTTTCTACAGAAGAGCCATTCAAGTTGGCACGTTATCAAAGAACGGCGAGGCTACGCTCATTTTGGCGCCGGATTCAACGTTTCTTTGCAGGCATATTCTTTGGACGCGGTAGAAGCGGATAATTAAGTAGCCTCAATCTTTCAGTAAGAATCGCGTTAGAACTAGCGGCTACAAGAGTGACATTAGGCCAGATTGGTATAATCCGGCATTCTTATTATTAGACTTCATATTATTCCCTGGAGGCACGTGTGAATACAACCCGCAGCAGAGCTTCTCTTGTTTACCTGCTGTTCTTTGCGGCTTTGATATTTTTTGTTTTCTTTAATTTTCAAGCCCAAAGCAGCCAGGAAGAACCCCTAACTATTAATCAGATAGCTGCCGACATTCAAGGCGGACGGATAGCTCGAATTGTTACGGACGAAAATATCCTTCGCGTAATTTATCGGAATGGGGAAGAACGACTTTCTCAAAAAGAACCTACTTCTACAACGGTTGAGCAACTTACCACTTTAGGGGTAACTCCCGAATTGCTCTCTCCTGCAAATGTGAGCCTTGAAATCCAACCACCGAGTGCCTGGCTAGGAATTGCTACGGCGTTGGGATATTTCCTTCCATTTGTGATTTTGGCTGGCGTATTTTGGTTTGTATTCAGACAGGCTCAAGGCAACAACAATGCAGCAATGTCCTTTGGTAAATCTAAAGCCAAAATGTTTGCAGGCGATCATCCCACAGTAACTTTTGAAGATGTAGCAGGAGTCCCTGAAGCAAAAGAAGGCCTACAAGAAATAGTTGAGTTCCTGGAAGAGCCAGAAAAATTTATTAACTTGGGAGCTCGAATTCCAAAGGGCGTTTTACTCGTTGGTCAACCCGGAACTGGAAAAACCCTGTTAGCAAAAGCTGTTTCCGGAGAAGCGGGAGTGCCATTCTTTACAATCTCAGGATCTGAATTCGTTGAAATGTTTGTAGGTGTAGGTGCTAGCCGAGTACGTGATCTTTTTGATCAGGCGAAACGCCATTCACCCTGTATCGTATTTGTTGACGAAATTGACGCAGTTGGTCGCCAGCGTGGAGCCGGACTGGGCGGAAGCCACGATGAACGCGAACAGACATTGAATCAGATGCTGGTCGAGATGGATGGTTTCGACACCGATACAAACGTGATCATGATAGCTGCAACCAACCGACCTGACATTCTTGACCCCGCATTACTAAGACCCGGACGTTTCGATCGCCGCGTAGTGCTGGATGTTCCTGATGTCCGCGGGCGCGAGGCTATTCTAAAAATTCATGTACGCGGGAAACCGCTAGCCAAGAAAGTCAAGTTGGCTGATATTGCACGTGGAACCCCAGGCTTTGTAGGCGCTGATTTGGAGAACCTCGTAAATGAGGCCGCCATATTAGCAGCTCGTGCAAATAAAAAAACCATTTCTCAAGCAGATTTCCAGGAAGCAATTGAACGCTTAATTGCAGGACCAGAACGGAAGAGCAAATTGATAAGTGATGATGAAAAGCAAGTGGTTGCTTATCATGAAGCAGGCCATGCTATCGTGGCAAACGCTCTGCCGAATTGCGATCCTGTACATAAAATTACTATCGTGCCACGCGGTATGGCAGGAGGCTATGTTCTAGCATTACCCGAAAATGACCGCACACTTATGAGCCGCGAAAAGATGCGCGACGACCTGGCTTTTGCCCTGGGTGGCCGAGCCGCTGAAGAATTGGTGTTTGACGACATCACCTCAGGCGCGCAAAACGATTTGGAGCGTGTTACTCAAATGGCACGTAATATGGTTACCCGGTTAGGAATGAGCAAGGAACTAGGACCTCGCGTTTACGGCAAGAAGGAAGAACTCATTTTCCTAGGCCGTGAAATTTCAGAACAGCGCGACTATTCGGAAAGCGTTGCTGAACAAATTGATCAAGAAGTTTTTAATTTGGTTACCGAAGCCCTGGAAAGAGCAGGGAAGGTTCTCAAGAAACACCGAAAGATATTAGACAAAGTAGCTAAGAAACTGATCGATGTTGAAACTCTTTCACGGGAAGATTTCGAAAAGATTTTTCCCACTCCAGTTGAAAAACGCAGTGGAACCCCATTGCTTGCTAGTCCAAACGGAGCATAAACAATAAAGAGCGGGCAGACGCCCGCTCTTTTATTTTAAAACGATTTCCCATCCACGATCTTTGGCAATTGGTAGCAAAAGATTGTCCGGGTTTAGAGCTACAGGTCGGCCGGTCATTTCCAGCATAGCCAAATCTCCAGGCGAATCTGCATAAGCGGAACTATCTGCAAAATTTATAGATACACTGGCATCCAAGAGCCTCATTTTCGTTTGAGTCGCTTTACGATCTGCGATACAAACCTTGTCCTGGACTCGACCTGTGTAACAACCATCGATCACTTCAAATTCAGTTCCCACAGCTAAGTCCATTCCCAATTGTTTGGCCACGAAACGCCCTAAAGGCGCTGGGCTGGCTGATACAAGAACCAGGTAATCGCCCTGCTGCTTATGTCGATCGAGAATTTCTAGAGAATGCGCATGCCAATGGCCTGTAAAATGATGCTCGTACATCCACCGCCAAATATCTTCGACCTCATCTTCTGCCAGACCACGCAGAAACCAACCTAAATTTGCGGCCCAGGGTTCTCTAAATCCCGTTTGCGATAGCAATTTCGCTTTATGCAAGAAGTAAAGAATGGTGTGATAAGCCCAAAATTGAAAATAGGTGAAACGCTTCTCACCACGATGCTTAAAGTAATCTAAAATTCCTGCCCAAGTGCGCACACTGGTTAAGGTTCCATCCAAATCAAAAAATGCTGCCTTTCTTGAACTCATAATTTGTTTTGTTCTTCAAGGTTATTTCGAATGTAAACTTCAATACTGTCAACACCTTGGATAGTATCCTGATCAAACCATTTGATTAGGGGATCATCTTTCTTAAACCAATTTGCTTGCTGGCGAACAAAAGCGCGTGACTTCTTTTTTATTTGCTGGATGGCATCCTGGCGAGTCATTTCACCTGCTGCAACCTGCGCAAATTGAGCATAGCCTATTGCGGACATGCTAGGTAACACGGGGCTTAATCCCGAAGCGAGCAGTTGCATTACCTCATTCTCCCAACCTTCAGACAGCATCGTTTCCAAGCGCTTGTCAATGCGCTGATAAAGACTTTCTCTGTTGCGAATGAGCCCAATTTGAATAATTGAATAAGGCGACGTTTTTTGACGGGATTGCTCTGAAAAAAGGCGGCCACTTGAATAAATAACTTCGAATGCTCTTACGATGCGGCGCATATTGCGTTGGTCCATGCGGCTGGCCACCTGCGGATCAATACGGGCCAGCTTGGCATGTAAAGCTTCGACGCCAATAGCTTGGCCCCATTGTTCGAGAGCATGCCTAAGGGCCGGATTGGCAGGAACAGAGGGAGGCAGCCAGCCTTGAGTAATGGCACGAATATACTGTCCGCTGCCACCCACCAGAAATGGCAACTTGTTCTTAGCATGAATTGCATTTATAGCCACATTAGCTACATTTTGAAATTCGGCTAAGCTCCATTCTTCATCGGCATCCAAAATATCTATTAAGTGATGTGGAATTGCTTCCATTTCAGCTTGACTCGGTTTGGCAGTTCCGATATCCAAACCGCGATAAAAAAGTCTGGAATCTGCAGAAATAATCTCGCCATCTATTTTTTTTGCAAGGGCGATTGAAACGTTCGTTTTTCCAACAGCGGTTGGCCCAAGAATTACAATTAATGGCAGTTTAGGAGAAGGCATTTTCGAAGTGTCGGAATTTAGTTTCTTCGTCTTTAGTGCGAACCAGAGCTAGAACATCAATACGCCAGTCACCATTGAAATCAGCTATTGTGAGGAGATAATGTTGGGCGGTGGCTAATATACGGGCTTGTTTCTTGATAGTAACTGCTTCTTCCGGAAACCCATATTTTTCCGAACTACGCACCTTAACCTCAACAAACACCAGCAAATTACCTTGGCGCACTATGAGATCAATCTCACCGTACTCAGACCGATAATTTTTTTCGACAATTCTGTAACCCTTATTTTTGAGGAATTCAGCCGCTTGCACTTCGCCCCACTTCCCTAAAACTTGATTCCTATTTGACAATACGCACCTATTAATTCAAATGCTTGGCAAACCAAGCGAGAGTTCGTTGCCAAGCATCTTCAGATACTTTGGGGTGAAAAGCTTCTGGACGGGAATCATTAAAGAATGCGTGATGGGCATCCGGATAAATATGGATTTGATGCTCAACTTTATTTACTGTCAATTCTTTTTCGAAATCCTGTACCATGCTGACTGGGATGCCAGCATCTAGCTCGCCGTAGAGTCCCAAGATAGGGGCTGAAATATTTGCAGTATCACTGGCTTCAAGCGGCCGGCCGTAAAAGCAAACAGTTGCCCCAACTTGATCATCTAGGGCGCTTGTGGACAATGAAAGCGCCGCACCCATACACCAACCGACTAATCCAATCTGCTTGGGGTTCACATTATTGCTTTCACGCAAAAATTGCATGGCGGCCGAAATTTCAGCAGTCGCCTTTTTACGATCCAAGGCCATGGCCAACTTTCTAGCCTCATTTGGTTCTTCGGCTGTGTGTCCTTCATAAAGATCGGGAATTAGGCAGATATAGCCCGCCTCTGCGAAGCGACGTGCGACATCAAACATATGTGGAACTATTCCCCACCATTCCTGAATAGCTACAACAGCAGGAAAACTACCGGCCCCTTCTGGGGTAACCAAATAACCTTGCGCTTGATGATTTTTTGAAGGAAAGCTTACTTTCACTGGATCAGCAGATTTCATGTGGCTCCAAATTAGTTGGATTTAGGCAGTATATCGCAGTCAATATCGGGGGGTAAAATGCCAGTATGCAAGGCACGAGATCCCTACCGGAATTTGAACGAATGAGTTTGGTAATGGCGGTCATTCTCTTGGCGTATGCGTCTGCTCAGTTCATAGACACACCCACACAAATAATCACAATTGACATTGCAGGCCTGTTTCTTAATTTAAGCATTAATCTAAAAACAATAACAACAGTAATGGCTGCAATATTGGCTGGTGCTGGAATCGATTGGATTCTTCAAGATGGCAGGAACACTGTTGCTGAGCGGGTTGAGCATTGGATGGTCCCTGCCCTAACTGCCTGGATAATTAGCTTACCGCTGAGTAATTTACCGCTTTCCAGAGATTGGTGGTTCGTTTTTATTGGAGGTGGATTGCTGCTTAGCTTGGTCATTATTGCTGAATTTGTTAGTTGGAATACAGAACATGCCTTTTTTAATTACGCATCAATTAGCTTGTTAGCGCTTTCCTATACGTTATTTCTAATGTTGGGAATTAGCATGCAAGCACTTGAAATTCGCCTAATTTTAATGCTCCCAGCCCTATTCGCCTCGGCTGGTTTAATTAGTTTACGGGTGCAACTTTTGGGGGTCTCCAGAAATTGGTCTTTTGTAAGCCTCGTGACGATTGCCTTTCTCACCGCTCAATTTGGTGCCGCATTAAATTATTGGCCGGTTTCATCGCTATCTTTCGGAGTGCTTCTCTTAGGACTGCTATATGCACTGAATGGAATATTAGGATCAATTTCTAATAAAGCATCATTAAGGAAATCGCTAATTGAAAACTCAACCATAATGGCTATTTTTTCAATCATCGCCTTATTCCTGCCTTAGAGTCTTCAAGGCGGTCCCGTTTTGAATTCGAGCAGAACCAGTTTACAATTGGTTGGCTGTAACTCTCTGCTTAACCGAGGGTTAACAGGTTCACGATCCGAAATAATGAGGAGATTAAATACATGGATCCTTATCGTGCGTTCGGCGCGCTAGGTCTCGCATATTTACTGGGAGCAGTTCCTTTTGGTTACATTCTTGTAATGATCAAGACGGGTGAGGACATTAGAGGAATTCAATCAGGAAGAACAGGAGGGACGAATGCGATGCGGGCAGCAGGATTCGGGACAGGCTTAGCCACTGGGATTCTTGACATACTGAAAGGATTTTTTGCAGTATCCATTGCCAGAATCTTTGTGCCCGACAGCCAACTGATATGGGCACTTGCCCCAGTAATGGCGGTTATCGGCCATAATTATTCAATATATATGGTGAGTGTCAAAGATGGAAAGATTCGATTAGGTGGGGGTGCTGGTGGCGCAACAGTGCTGGGCGGGGCTATGGGCCTTTGGCCACAATCCTTCCTCATTATTTTTCCGATTGGAATTCTAATTTTCTACTTTATTGGCTATGCGTCAGTTACTACAATGAGCCTGGCCGTTATGTCACTTTTGGTTTTCGGTTGGCGGAGCTTCGCGCTAGGGCAACCTTGGGAATACATGCTTTTCGGTGCTATTTCTATCTTCTTATTACTATACGCATTGCGCCCAAATCTAAAAGCGCTACGAGCTGGTACGGAGAGGTTGCATGGATTTAGGGCGCGGGGAAAGAAAAAAGCAACAAGCTGACTTAATATTTATGTGAACTAATTATAAAAAAGCTCGGAACCTTCCGGGTTTTTTTCGTAATAGTGGCGGTACAGCGCGGTCAAATTGTTGTAATGCAATTCTTCGGCTAAGCCGCTAATCAAGACTCGACTTTTACCTGCATCCTCAACAGTTACATTCTCTAGATGGTCTAAGGGGTATTTAAGACGGCCTGCCTTGCGGACTTCTTTGCGTATAAAACTAAGGTAATCCTGGCTGCCTTTGAGTGCGCCTTCAATCTCACCGCGCAAGACTATGTCGCCATGGCCAGGTACCAAATTTTCCAAACCCATTTTGGCGATTTGCTTTAGGGAGACAAATAACTCATCTATATCACCATCAACTAGATAAGGAAGAGGCATGTAGGAATCGCCAGAAAACAAAACTCGATCTTCTTCCAGGAACACACCAATATTATCGGGACTGTGCCCTGGTAAATGCACGAGTTGCAGAGTTTTCTTGCCGACTGCCAACTTTAAAATTCCTTCGTCAAAGGTTATTTGCGGCAATCTAAGGGAAAGTTCAGCCAATTGAGAGTTTTTCTTCTTTTCTTGTTCAAAAGAAGGTAATCCTCTTTCTACTTGAAGCTCATAACATTTTGCGTGCGCAATTACTAACGCATCGGGGAAAATAGCATTGCCCCAAGAATGATCAGCATGGTAATGCGTATTAATGATGTAGCGAATAGGAACTTGGAGCTCTCTTTCTGCGAATTGCTTAATTTTTAAGCTTTCTTCTGGGACTAGTGTGTCAATTAAAACAGCCATGTCAGGGCCGGCAACAATACCCGCCGTAACCTGTGCATATATTTCACTCTGAAAAAAATAAACCCGTTCAGCTACTCTTTCTTGCTGCAAATTGGCCTCCGAAGCAGGAAGGATAGCATAGGCAAATATCTCAGTCAAGAAATGTGATTTATTTCACAACATGAAAGTAGAATTCAACTCTTGGGATACATTGCATTTGTTGCGCGATCATCATTTGACTTGGCTCTTGTAACTCTGTATACTGCCAACAATTAACAACTGAATAGTAAATGACCGGAGGAGTAAGATTCTCCCCCACGATAGAGAGGAAGCCAAAGGCTGAGAGGCTCCTGGGAAAAGAGAGACTGAAAGTCGCCGGACAGAAAATGCCGCAGAAATTGCAATGCAAGAGTAGATCGGCACGGGATTGCCCGTTATAGCAAAAACCTAATGATTGTTAGGGATTAAGTGTGCTGGGATAACCAGCAAACTGAGGTGGTACCGCGGAAATGCGCTTTTTTCGTCCTCTGGACAGAGCGCATTTTGTATTTAACGAGCGGAGCAAAGATGGCTAAAGAAAAACAAAAATTCAGTTTGGCAAAAACATACGATTTTTCAAGTGTGGAAGATCGACTCTATAAATGGTGGGAAGCGCAGGGATATTTCCAACCTCGGAATGGTCCTACAAGCGAAGATTTTGATGCCAACGTCAAACCTTTTGTAATTTCAATCCCCCCACCCAACGTTACTGGAGAGCTACATCTGGGGCATGCTCTATTTGTAGCTATGGAAGATTTGATGATTCGCCATCAACGCATGCGAGGTGTGCCTACATTATGGGTGCCTGGTAGTGATCATGCGGGCATAGCTACTCAACTCAAAGTAGAAGAAAGCATTTTACGAACGGAAGAAATTACCCGCGAAGAATTAGGCCGCGAAGAATTCCTAAAACGCACTTGGGCCTGGAAAGAAAAATACGGTTCCTTGATAACCAATCAAATTCGTCGCTTGGGCGCATCTTGCGATTGGAGCCGAGAACGCTTCACTTTAGATGAGGGTCTTTCGGTTTCGGTACGCGAGGCCTTTGTTCGCTTATACGAAAAGGGGCTGATTTATCGCGGGCCACGCTTGATTAATTGGTCCCCCGGTCTGCGTACAGCCGTGTCGGATCTCGAGGTGGAATATAGTGAAGAAGAAGGCTTACTCTACTATTTCAAGTACCCGATTAAAGACAGCAAAGAATATATTCCTGTAGCAACCACTAGACCAGAAACCATATTAGCTGATACCGCTGTAGCTGTTCATCCAGAAGATGAACGGTTCAAAAAATTTGTGGGGCAAACAGCATTAGTTCCCATACTAAATCGGGAAATCCCGATCATTGCGGATGATTATGTAGACCGTGAATTCGGAACTGGTGCGCTCAAGATTACGCCAGGGCACGATGTAAATGATTATGAGATTGGCCAGCGCCATAAACTCAAAATACTCTCGGTGTTGGATAAAGAAGCTCAAATAAATGAGGTCGGTGGTCCTTACAAGGGCATGGATCGATTTGACGCGCGAAAAAAGATGTGGGCAGATATGAAAGCCGCACAGCTAACTATCAAAACTGAAGCGCACCAACAGCGAGTTCCTCGATCCCAGCGTGGCGGTGAGATCATTGAACCTATGATCTCTACGCAATGGTTTGTAGATATCAAACCTCTGGCCGATCCGGCCTTAGCCGCTGTGGAAGAGGGACGAATAAAAATTGTTCCAGAACACTTCACCAAAGTCTATAGAAATTGGATGGAAAACATTCAAGATTGGTGTATTAGCAGGCAACTTTGGTGGGGCCACCGTATTCCGGTATGGTATGCGCCGGACGGCAGCATGTTCTGCGCGCGCACAGAAGCCGAAGCCCTAGCGCAAGCCAAAGAAGAATTGGGGGCTGATGTGGTTTTAGAACAAGATCCAGACGTCCTAGATACCTGGTTTTCATCAGGCCTTTGGCCATTTTCGACCTTAGGTTGGCCAGAAGAGACCGCTGATTTCAATTATTTCTATCCAACTGCGACCCTGGAAACCGGATATGACATTCTCTTTTTCTGGGTAGCGCGCATGATCATGCTGGGCATTGAATTCACGGGTAAAGAACCTTTTGACACCATTTACTTACATGGCATTATTCGGGATGTACAGGGGCGCAAGATGAGCAAAACTCTGGGAAACGTAATTGACCCCTTAGAAATCATGGATCAATTTGGAACGGATGCCTTGCGCTATACACTTCTAGTGGGTTCGACCCCGGGACAGGATGTAAACGTCGACCCTGAGAAAGTTGAAGCCAATCGCAATTTCATAAATAAATTATGGAATGTGGGCCGCTTTGTACTCAATGCGATAGAAAACGCACCCGATACGCCTAGCGAAAACACTGATTGGACTATCGCGGATGGCTGGATATGGGCGCGCATGAAAAGACTAATAAAAGATGTTGATCGTTTGTTTGCCGGCGATCAATACGGAGAAGCTGGTCGCCACATCTATGAATTTTTTTGGAGCGATTTTGCAGATTGGTATGTGGAAGTAGCCAAGCTGCAACTTGAGTCGGGGGGAGACAGTGCCTTCCAAACTGCTAATGCGCTTGTGCAAGTGTACGAAGTATGCCTGAAATTACTACATCCTTTTGCTCCATTTGTCACCGAGGAACTATGGGGACATCTGAAGGAAGCTGCAAAAAGTAAGGGCATACTGCCTATAAATGGTGATTGGGGCGAGGCCCTTATTGTGGCTCCTTGGCCTGAGCAAATGGATGATGAGGGCTGGGAAAGCGAGCGATTGAAAACATTTGCTTATTTGCAAGATGCAATTAGGGCTATCCGCAATGTTCGTTCCGAAAAACAAGTAAAACCAAGCACTCTACTAACGGCTCAACTATTCTCTGAGCAATTACACGATGAGCTTACTTCCAGCAAGGTCATGATTGCAGATTTAGCAAAATTAGAGATTAGCAAATTGGAAATTTCAAGTTCAGGGCAAGGTGCAGAAGGTTCCGTTGGATTGGTAGCAGGGCCCATCGAAATTTTCTTGCCGATGTCTGAAATGGTAGACAATGAAGCAGAGTTGAAACGTTTATCAAATGAACAAAAGCAAGTTGTCAATCAGATTGAGCGCCTGGAAAAACTGCTAGCATCAGACTTTGCCAAAAAAGCCCCAGAAGCCGTTGTGGCTAAGGAGAGGGAAAGATTAACAGAATTCCAACAGGTGGCTAGTAACATCGCTAATCAATTGAGCGTCTTAAGCGATGGAGGCCAAAAATGAGCAATTGGAATGAAAAAATCATCACAGAATTTCGCAAAAACAAAGGCAAAGTAGGCGGTCACTTTGAGCACACACCGCTACTATTACTGCACTCTGTAGGAGCGAAAAGTGGCAAGGCACGGATCAACCCAGTGGCTTATATAGAAGATGAGGGTCGCTTGATTGTGATTGCATCGAAGGGCGGCGCAGATAGCCATCCAGATTGGTATTTCAACGTGAGAGCAAATCCATCAATAACTGTGGAAGTTGGAACTGAGCAATTTGAGGCCAAGGCCGCGATTACCAGCGAACCAGAGCGCAGCGAGCTTTACGCCAAAATGGCAGCAAGAAATTCTGGTTTTGCTGATTACGAGAAGAAAACTTCGCGGAAAATTCCAGTAATTGCCTTGGAGCGTATTAATTAGCCCTTCTAATTTAGAAACAATTCAAAAAATTCGAGCGAATAAACTCGAATTTGGATATTTTGAAAGCGGAAAGGGACCGCTGGTCTTGATGCTGCATGGCTTTCCTGATACAGCCCACACCTGGTTGGGATTGATGCCACAGATTGCTGATTTGGGATTTCGAGTTGTAGCTCCATTTATGCGCGGTTATTCACCCACGCAAGCAGCCCCAGATGGAAATTATTCGGCACAGGTATTGGGCCAGGATATATTGGAATTGATTTCCGCGCTGGGAAGCAAGACCGCAATCGTAATTGGCCATGATTGGGGGGCATTAGCCGCTTACTCAGCCGCAAATATCGATGCCAGCAAGATTAGCAAATTGGTAACACTTGCTATTCCTCATCCGCGGGCATTACGCTCGGATTTCAAAACCCTGCGAAAAGCGAGTCACTTCTTAACATTTCAACTTCGGAATCGCAGCATCAAACTACTAAGAAAGAATAACCACGCCTATGTAGACAGGATCTACCGTCTTTGGTCTCCAGATTGGGATTACTCTGCTCAAGAGCTAAGTAATATCAAAGCTGCTTTTTCTGAACCAGGTGTAATTGAAGCGGCTCTCGGTTATTACTGGTCCTATGCCGAATCAAGGCGAATACCCGCCGCAAATCGTCCCACTCGAAAGCTGACAAGTGTGGCAACAATGACATTGGTTGGCGAAAATGACGGGGCCTTGAATTTGGAGGTTATGCCAGATACGCGCGACGCATTCACTGGGGATTACGAATATAGTGTTGTTGTAGGGACTGGACATTTTTTACATCGAGAAGCACCAGACACCGTATTCGAACACATCAGAAACTTTATTTCTTAGCAATAGTTCGAAAAAAAATTTGGCCGGGAAATTATCAGCTAGGATCAAAACGACTGGGGCTTCTGCAGTCTCTATATGGAAATAGCTGAAGCGTTTAATTTGTGACTAAATTTTATTGGGACGACTTTTGAAAGCGTGTCTTCTGCAAAGCACATACGATGGGCCATCTGCATCATTTGCTTGATCAATTCTTCATCCTCATCCGATTCCATGCTCATTTCAATCTCAAAATTTTGCGCTTCTCCGTTTTTATCTCCGCGTAATATTGAGCCGCTCTCTAAGAAATGTGCGGTTACTAGCACTTTTTCGTTGCGGATCGAGAGCTTCTTGCGCTGAGCAATATTGGACACTTGCGAGAGAACGCAAAGCGCCATGCCTGCCACAAAATAAGTTAATGGCGTGGGGGCCGTACCTTCTCCGCCAGGCATATATTCGCCTTCATCAGCAACGAATGTGAAGACTCGAGTATCTTTTTGGCCAGCCTTGGCTTGCTTGCACCATCCTTCAATTGTGGTGGCTTCAGCAAAAACCTCGATATTACGTTCTCCGTGGTTATCACTCATTGATCTTCTCTCCTATGAACTGATCAGTCACTTCCAATCGTATAATTACAACATGCTCGATTTTCGCAAGCGACTCGCAGACCCCGACTTGATTATTCTAGATGGTGCTATGGGCACAATGCTAGAGGATCGAGGAATAAGTACGGAAGGCCCAGCATGGAGTGCGCGCGCCTTACTAGAAGCACCCGAATCCATATCAAGTATTCATCGCGATTATGTTGAAGCGGGTGCGGAAATCATAACCGCGAATACATTTCGCACTCAACAACGTAGCTTAGGAAAACAAGGATGGGCCGGCAGGGCTCTGGAGCTTACTCAAAAAGCCGTTTTCCTTGCCAAGGAAGCCGCTTTGCAAAGCGATATGGATGTGTTCGTAGCCGGGTCGATGGCCCCGCTGGAAGATTGTTACCGACCGGACTTAGTTCCCTCACGGATGGATTTGGAGACAGAGCATTTGCTACACGCGGAAAATCTGGCGAAAGCAGGTGTGGATTTCTTCCTCATTGAAACTATGAATAGCATTCAAGAGGCTGTTGCAGCCGGCAAGGCTGCAACGCAGGTGGGATTGCCATTTGGGATTAGCTTTGTTTGCAATGATGCGGGAAAATTACTTTCGGGTGAATCGCTGGGCGACGCTATGGCAGCGATTGAGCCGAACATGCCGGATTTTGTGGGGATAAACTGTGTCCCTTCTGCAGTGCTAAATCACAGCATCAACAATTTAGTTGCATCCACTAATCTACCCATAGCCGCTTACGGGAATATTGGTTACCACGAAGATTTTCTATCTTGGCACAATACAAGAGATTACAATTTTGAAGAGTATAGTGAGGAAACTATGAACTGGAAATCGCCCCAGCTAAAACTTTTGGGCGGATGTTGTGGAACTCAACCGGGGCATATCCATGCGCTTCACTCTGCTCACAACAAGGAAAAATAAATGAAAAAATGGCGTAAGGATCGAACGCGAATGGCCTGGAGCTTGGCCTGGGCATTTGCAGTAATTTTTCACCGCGTGCTGATTCCACTGTTACAGGGAAACGATTTTGAACCGACCGAATTTGTAATAACCACCGCTTATTTTGGATTCATCACATTCTTACTAACTTGGGTGTTTTTTCTTTTCCCTGCAGGGGTGGTGGCAATATTCCTTTTCATATTTGGGGCGCTTGTCGAATTATTTGTCTTTCAAGTAATCTTTGACCCCTTGCTAGCGGGGCTTTTCTATGTAGCCATGTTTTTTATTCCGCGATGGATTGCTCGCCGGATGTTTGCAGATCAAAAACCCACAGAATCTTCTAGCAGCGAAAATAAAAACAAGTGAACGATCATTTTATAGATATCTATGCAAAACATGGAGATCGATATCACGAACTGATTGCCGCCGAGGATATCGACAAAAATCTTGATTCCGCTTTATTCGGACTGGAAAATTTCAAGGGCAAACGAGTATTAGATTTGGGAAGTGGAACGGGACGCATCCCACTGTTATTGAAAAATCAATTGAGTGAAATCTTAGCTATAGATTTATACGCTTCAATGCTAAAAGAACAACAGATACATCAGCATAATGTTCCTGATTGGGAAATTACTCAAGCTGATTTAAAGTATTTGCCAGTTGAATCGAATTGGGCCGATGTAGTAACTGCTGGTTGGGCGATAGGTCATTTCTGTAGCTGGTATGCATCCACATGGAGAGACGAAGCCTTTCGTGCAATAAATGAGATGGAGCGATCTGCTAAGCCTGGGGGACTATTAATAATTATGGAAACAATGGGAACCGGAACAGAGCAAGCCGAGCCCCCCACTCCACAACTAGCTGAATATTATCAATGGTTAGGAAAACACGGATTCATGCTTCAAACTATCCGTACGGATTACGAATTTGGCAGTGTTCAAAGGGCAGTTGAATTATGCACATTTTTCTTTGGAGATGAGATGGGAGAAAAAGTGGGGGCAAATAATTGGAGCCGAGTACCAGAGTGGACCGGCATTTGGCATGAGCGATTTTTTTAATCTGATTTCCCATTTCTAAATTTCTTTTGCCATTCAAATAATTTGTTTAGAGCCTCAATGGGTGCGAGCTCATCAATTTTGAGTTTTTCTAGTTCCTCCAAAATGGGGCTACTTTCTGGAAAAAGGGCTACCTGTTTAGCCTTAAATGTGCCTTCTTTCTTAGATTGTTGAGCACCCTCTTCCAATTCGCGCAGAATCTCACCAGCTCTTTCTACGACTGGCTTTGGCAAACCGGCAAGTTGGCCAACGTGAATTCCGTATGAGCGATCCGTTCCTCCTTCAACGATGCGATGAAGAAAGATTACGTGCCCATCCGCTTCGCTGACCGCTACGCTGTAATTCCTTACGCGGGCTAACTGATTAGCAAGCTGGGTAAGCTCATGGAAATGGGTTGCAAAAATTGTCTTTGATTGAAGTTCGGGACTATTGTGGATAAATTCGACGACGGCCCAAGCGATAGATAAACCATCATATGTGCTGGTTCCGCGACCAATTTCGTCTAAGATTAATAGGCTGCGCTCTGTCGCATGATTGAGGATGTTGGCGGTTTCAACCATTTCCACCATAAAAGTTGATTGACCAGAGTGAATTTCATCCTGGGCCCCAATGCGCGTAAATATGCGATCTACTAAACCGATGCGCGCTTGCCGAGCGGGTACATAGGAACCCATTTGAGCAAGCAAAACTATAAGCGCAACTTGGCGTAAATAGGTGGATTTTCCGCTCATGTTTGGGCCTGTAATAATTCGAACGCGCTCAGATTCCTCAAAGGTGGTGTCATTAGGAATAAAGGCCTCACCTGGCGGCAAATTTTTCTCAACTACCAAATGACGACCATCGCGAATATCGAGGATGTCCTCTTCTACAACGTCGGGCCGTACTAGGCCTTCAGTTGCCGCAATTTCTGCTAAGTTGGCGAGCAAATCTAGGGCAGCCAGAGAACGCGAAGCCTCCAACAAACTGGACGAATGTTTTGATAATTGGCCACAAAGCCGCTCAAATAGCTCAGTTTCCATGGCCACAATGCGTTCTTCGGCGTTCAATACCTGGCTTTCCATATCCTTCAGTTCGGGCGTAATATAGCGCTCTGCATTCACTAAAGTTTGCTTGCGTATATAGTGTTCGGGAGCAGATTCGGCATTAGCTTTCGTTATTTCAATGAAATAACCATGTACTTTGTTGTAGCCAACCTTCAGGGTCTTAATCCCCGTGGCTTGCCTTTCCTGACCTTCCAGATTTGCAATCCAATCGCGTGCACCTTTTGTTGAGCTAAGTAGTTGGTCGAGTTCATTTGAAGCTGATTGCTGAAAGATACCCATTTTGCCTAACACGGCAGGGGGTTCTTCAGCCAATTTACTGACCAACAATTCTTCTACCTGCTCATTAACATGCAATTTCTTGACGAGTTTCAATAGCGGATCGCTATTATCTGAAACCAAATCAACAATATCGGGAAGTTTTTTTAGTGTTTCCCTTAGCGATGCTAAATCACGAGGTTGAGCATATCCATTTCCAATTCGATTTGTGAGCCGTTCTATATCAGCTAATCCCTTTAGCTTGGCACGAAAATCTGACCTCAGCAATCCTTGATCAAAAAATGATTTGACGGCATTTTGACGAGTTTTTATCGGGTCAATATTAAGTAAGGGCTTATTTATCCAAGTACGCAACAGGCGCTTTCCCATAGGCGTGATGCAGCGATCTAAAACATCAAGCAGGGAGCCTTTAGAGAAAGAGCCCCGTAAGCTTTCCGAGAGTTCTAAATTGCGCCGGGTGGCCTGATCTAAGACCATAAATTCTGAGGTTGAATAGAAATTGGGCGATGAAAGGGTTGCCAATGAAGCCGATTGAGTCTTTTGCAAATAATGCAGCAGTGCCCCAATGGCCTCAACTGAGGCCGATTTTTTATTGAGTCCAAATCCGTCTAAGGTGCTGACTTCAAATTGTTTCTTGATCAACTCTCTAGCTTGTCCAATTTCAAAATGCCAATTAGCGATGGCCGTAGTATGACTTTCGATTGACATCGCCAGCGAGGACTCTTCTCCAAGAATTATCTCGGCTGGATTTAAGCGGCTAATCTCAGCTAGTAATCCAGATTCATGCTCAAATTCTGCAGCTTCAAATTCGCCAGTACTCACATCTGCAAAGGCGAGACCATATATATTTTCGTTTTGGCTAATCGCCAGGATGTAATTATTTCCCGCACCAGGCAGCAATCCAGGTTCGATAATGGTGCCGGGGGTAACAATGCGCACCACTCCCCGTGGCATGAGACCATTAATGGGCTCTTTGCCAATTTGTTCGCATATGGCAACGTGGTAACCACGTTCGATTAGCTTGGCCAAGTAGTTTTCAGCTGCGTGATGCGGGACTCCCGCCATGGGCACCCGATTACCTTTCGATACATTGCGCGAAGTAAGCACAATCTCAAGTTCACGAGACACTAATTCCGCATCCTGATCAAACGTTTCGTAAAAATCCCCCAATCTGAAAAATAAAATTTCGTTTGGATGTTTAGACTTGATGTCCAAATATTGCTGTCTTACTGGGCTGATTTTCTTATCTGCCATTAGCAGATTTTAACGCAACGCGTAAGGAGCGATTTTTAACTTTATAATAGGATTTACTGAAATGCTAAAAGGAGGTCCCTCATAGCCAGCGTAACTTACAAAAATGTCGTAAAAAAATTCGGGGATGTGACTGCTCTAAATGATCTGAGCATCCATGTAGAGGACAAGGAATTTTTAGTCTTGGTTGGACCTTCTGGATGTGGGAAATCAACTGCGCTTAGATTACTTGCCGGATTAGAAGATCTGACCGAAGGCCAAATCATGATCGGTGACCGAATTGTAAATGATGTGCCGCCTAAAGATCGAGATCTCGCAATGGTTTTTCAATCCTATGCCTTGTATCCGCATATGTCAGTTTTCGACAACATGGCTTTTGGACTAAAACTTCGAAAATTAGATAAAGACAAAATTCGGGAACGAGTATCTGATGCAGCAAAAATCTTGGGTATTGAAGAATTACTGGATAGAAAACCCAAGCAATTGTCAGGTGGGCAAAGGCAACGCGTAGCAGTTGGACGAGCGATTGTGCGCGACCCAAACGTTTTCTTATTAGATGAACCTCTTTCCAATCTGGATGCAAAATTGCGCGTCCAAACACGTGCAGAAATTAGCAAATTGCATCAGGAATTATCTACAACCTTCATTTATGTGACTCATGATCAGGTAGAAGCAATGACCATGGCCACGCGCATTGCAGTAATTAATTTCGGTGTCTTGCAACAAATCGATGCCCCACAGACTCTTTATGATTTCCCAGCTAATAAATTCGTTGCAGGCTTTATTGGCTCACCATCCATGAATTTCTTTAATTCTAAGATAGAAAAAGCCAAAGGGAAGTTAGTTGTTGATACCGGCAGCCTACAAGTTGTGATTCCAAAGAATCGTGCCAAAGCCTATGATAAATATATTGGCAAAGAAGTGATTTTCGGAATTAGACCGGAAGATATTCACAATACGAAGTTCCTGCCAACAGACATTAAGCCTTCAAAAGTTAAGGCGAAAGTTGATGTCGTGGAACTTATGGGCAATGAGGTTGTTGCTTATATGAAGAGTGGCGACGATGATTATATAGCCCGTGTGGATCCGCGCTCTGAATTTCATTTCGGCGATCAAGTGGAAGTGGCCTTCAATTCAGAAAACATTCACATATTCGACAAGGATAGCGAAAAAGCTATTCGCTGATCAAATCTTTATAGCAACCTGAAATAATAGGAATGCAGAGGTTAGTGACAAGGAATATGGCATGCAGTCTGCAGATATTAAACCCTTACTAGTTCAAAATTCGAGCAAGATCGTCTTATTAATTTTGGATGGTTTGGGCGGTATCCCTATGAAACCTGGCGGTCACACGTCTCTTGAAGCAGCGAATACTCCCAATATGGATCAATTGGCGCAAAACGGTTCCTTAGGGAGCATTGTTCCCATTCGTCCAGGAATCACTCCTGGATCAGGTCCCGCTCATTTGTCATTATTTGGCTACGACCCCATCGAACATGCAGTGGGGCGTGGGGTGCTAGAAGCGAAAGGGATTGGAATAGAAGTCCGACCCGGAGATGTGGCTGCTCGGGGTAATTTTTGCACTTTAGACCAGGATGGAAATATTACAGATCGCAGAGCGGGCAGAATCAGTAGCGACGAAGGGGAGCGATTAGTAAAAAAACTTGAAGGCATCAAAATGGATGGCCTAGAGATAACGGTTCGACATCTCAAAGAATATCGATTCGCATTGGTCCTACGTGGGGCAGCGTTAAATGCCGGCATTGCAGATACTGATCCTCAAGTAACCGGACGAGCTCCCCTCGAGCCCAAGGCGAATGAGCCAGCCGCCGTAAAGACCGCACTTCTTTTCAAAAAATGGATCTCGGAAGCCGAAAAAATTCTTAGTGAAGAGAAAGATGGAAATGGGGTTACTTTACGGGGATTTGGTAGCGATCCGCAATTGGACAATTACAAGGATCTATATGGCCTTAATGCCGCATGTATTGCTGTCTATCCCATGTACAAGGGAGTTGCCAAATTAGTGGGCATGGACGTTATTGAATTTGAGGGAGATAGTCCTGCCGATGAATTTGGCGCATTGAAGAATGTCTGGGACGATTACGATTATTTCTTTGTCCATATCAAGAAAACAGATAGCATGGGGGAGGACGGCGACTTTGATGGCAAAGTCGGGGTTATTGAAAGCGTGGATCAGGCCATCCATGCGCTCACAGAATTAAATCCAGACGTCCTGATGATCACTGGGGACCACTCCACACCTGCCAAGATGAAAAGCCATTCCTGGCACCCGGTTCCATTCCTACTTTGGGCCCCAGAGCGAGGACTGCCAGACACGCAGGACAAATTCGGGGAACGCAATTGTGCAGCAGGCGGACTGGGTCGTTTCCCGGCCTACGAAATCCCCGCACTGGCTCTGGCGCATGCGGGCCGGCTCCGAAAATATGGGGCATAACTTTGCTAATCTCATCTTGAATATTCGCTAAATATAAGGAGAAATCAATGGATATAGTAATGGTTGTATTGCGATTGTTTCATTTATTTTCATCAGTTATATGGGCTGGCTTTACCTTTGCAATGGTGCTATTGGTTGCCCCCGCCTTTGCCCCCTTAGGTCCAGAAGGAGGCAAGATGATGCTACGAATTTCTGGAACACGAAATTTCCAAATAGTAATACCCAGCGCAGCAGGCCTGTCTGTCTTAAGTGGATTGTTGCTTTACTACCGATTATTTGGTCCAATGGCTCCATTAAATACGGGAGCAGGATTAGCTCTAACCGTTGGAGGAGCAGCAGGCGTTCTCGCTTTTATTGAAGGACTCCAGATCAGTCGGACCCAAAATGCATTACGCGAAGCATCTAACGCAGCAGAAAAAACAAAACCATCTGAAAGCCAGATTGCCGAAATGCAAAAATTACAACAAAAACTAGGCAAACTTACAGCAACAACAGCAATCCTCATGGTAATAGCACTGACAGGAATGACTCTTAGCGAATATTTCGCAATCTAATCCACGATGCCTTTGTTCAGCGCCGAATTAACCCGTTATCTCGACAATCTTGTTCCGGACCGACCAGCGGGAATGCTCGAAATGGAAGCCAGAGCTGCCCGAGAAGGCTTTCCAATTATTGGACCAGCCAGCGGCCAGGCCTGCTATGTTTTGGCTCGTTTAGCGAATGCAAAAAGTGTTTTCGAACTTGGATCAGGCTATGGCTATTCAACAGCCTGGTTTGCTAAAGCAGTAAAGGAAAATGGGGGCGGGGTTGTCCATCACGTCGTGTGGGATGAGCAGCTTTCAAAGGAGGCCCAAACGAATCTTGATGGACTAGGTTTTGATGGAATTGTTAAGTATCAAGTTGGAGAAGCCTTGTCTGCGTTGGAAAGGGAAAACTCAAAGCTAGATTTAATCTTCTGTGATATTGATAAAGAAGGCTATCCACAAGCAATTGAGCTTTCAAGTCAAAAATTAGAGACTGGTGGACTTTTCATCATTGACAATATGCTATGGAGTGGTGCTGTCCTAACAGATAAGGATCAAAGCCCGGCCACGCAAGGAATTAGAAAGGCCACAGAATTACTAGGAAATTCTGACGAATGGGAATCGAGCTTATTGCCGATTCGCGATGGCTTAATTGCGGCGATTAAACGCTAACGAAAAAGTCCGTTTAAGAGGACTTTTTCTCATCACGGAAAACGCGCCAAAGTACTGTTCCTCCGAGTACTGTGAGGCCACCAATAACAAAAACCACATCTCGCCAAAAACGGATCGGGAATAGACGAATCAATGTATCCGAGAATAAGAAAAGCCAAGTATCCCCTTCAAAGAATATTGAATGAAAACCCGTAAAGAAAGCATTGAAACTCAATGCAGCGAAAAACAGCAAACCCGCCAATAACGCCAAAGTAATTTTTCCAGCGTTGGACAGCATGACTCTGAATTCTTGAAGCCATTCTGCCTGATAGCTCCAAATCGCCGTAATTGAAAGTCCTAACAGCAATCCATACCAAACTTTCAGAACTACCTGAGTCAATTCTTTTACGTCTTCCATATGGCTCAATTCACGCTCGTTGTATAAGGGTCGGCCATCTGAAAAGGTTTGATCAGCTAAATATGAAATATCGTCATTGTTAAGCAAATAGGCCAAGGCCAAGGGTCCAAATTGGATGCGCTCTTGCTGAGACATTCCATAACTATCGGCGGGGAAATTTGGAGTTTGATATTCGAGGCGCACGAAAGATTCTGTGAGCACAAGTCTCACAGCGCTTAGCAGGAGGGCCAATGGAATAGCAATCCCAAGAATTATTGAGATTATTTTCTGCGTATTTTGGGATGGCTTCTTCATTGCAAATCCTCCAAGTTACCCGCAAAAACAAAGTTTAGAACCATAGCATTAACAATAGATTCGATAGGCGCCAAGTCATCTGTCAGCACCTTAGCGCCGGATTCAATGGGTTGCTGATTACTGATTGTGCGCTCAATAGCCGTAACAAGTAGAGGATGGGCCTCAGACTGATTTAGTAAGTCCAAGTTTTGTGTGAGATTCACGAAGCTGGTAGATTGAACAGTGGCATACACAATGCTATTGAAAGTGTTGGGTACATCCATAACATGCACGCTAGCATACACTTCTCGCAATGTGGCCACCAATGTGTTGATTAGTGCGCGGTCTTCAGGAGCTCGCCCGACATTAATTGCCAAAGCGCCATTCACGGTCAGTCTGTCTTTGGTTAATTGAAAAAACTCAACTGTGGTTAGATGCCAGGGAATATAAGGGGGTCTATAAGCATCAATCTCAATCAGCGAATATCGATCCTCAGAATTTCTCAAACCCCAGCGACCATCTTCAGCAATAGGATTCAAATTGGGCATGGTCATTCCAAAGAATTCCTGACCTACAGAGATTATTTGGGGATCAATTTCGTAACCATCAATAGGAATGGAGCCAAACACTTCGGTAGCCTGGAACGCACTGGTACCCGCGGCTAGCCCGATAATTGCTATGGATTCAACTTGATCCATTTTGAATGGCGGTTCATTAAAAAAAGGGGCCACTAAAAACTGCGACCAAGGCCCTGCGTAATCAAGTTGGTCGGGTGAATAAATTGAGTGAACGCCCTGCCCTTCATTTAGGCGTAAGTAGCGAGTATTTCCACTTTCGAGCACTTGTATATAGTTATACGCAGATTCAGTTTCAAAAATTTGCCCTGTGGATGATTTGATTGCGGCGTTGGACCAAAGCCACGCGACTATACCCAAGCCAATTGGTAGAAGCAGCCATTTAGCAGAGGAGCGAAAACCTCCAATTCGGATCAGAGCGAATAAGGCAATGGTCATTAGATAGAAAGAGAAGATCAGGAAAGTCCGCGTTGTTCCGAATAATGGAATAACAAGCAAAACAGGCAAAAAGGTGCCAATAAATGAGCCGAAGGTAGATAGTGCATAAATGCGCCCAGATACCTCACCTGCTTCTTCGGTTTTCTTAACAGCCAAACGGATGGCGAAGGGAGAAACCATACCTAGAAGTGTTATGGGAATGATAAACAGAACTAATACCGACGTAAATGCACCCAATAACAAGCCAATATTTAGAGCATCAAATGCATTGGCTGCGGTGCTTAGTACGGGTTTGGCAATTAGGGGAACCAAGCCGCTCAAGAAAGCACCCCACAATATGATTTGATAAAACAAGCCAAATTCGGGGCGCCGATCTGCCCAACGACCTCCGACAAAATAGCCCAGGGTTAGAAAGAGCAAGATCAGGCCAATAACGCTGGCCCACACCAGATTGCTGGTGCCAAATACCGCACCCAACAGACGCGAGGCACTCAACTCGACGGCCAGTGTGGTCATCCCAGTTGAGAAAACAGTGAAATATAGGAAACGATTACTCATAAAATTCCAGTGGCTATTTAGCCCGGCGAATTATATCCGCGAGGCTATTCTGCAAATACCTTTTATGCTAGCTTGTTCGACAATTGTTGATTGCGTATAATTTGAATGTTCAGAAATACCCCATTAATTCCTGCCAGGAGTATGTATGACAGAAAGCATGAGCGGTAGCGAAATCCGCCAAAGCTTTGTTGACTTTTTTAAGAAAAAACATGGCCATACAGTTGTGCCATCCGCATCTTTAGTTCCCGCAGAGGATGCGACACTCCTATTTACAAATTCCGGCATGGTGCAATTTGTGGACGTGTTTCTAGGTACAGGCCAGCGGAAATATTCTCGAGCTGTAAATTCGCAAAAATGTTTGCGCGTTGCAGGTAAACATAATGACCTAGAAGAAGTTGGTACGGATGATACACACCACACCTTTTTCGAAATGTTGGGCTCATGGTCTTTTGGCGATTATTACAAGGAAGAAGCCATCACATGGGCGTGGGAGTTGCTCACAGAAGAATGGGGTCTTCCAAAGGAACGGCTGTACGCTTCCGTTTTCAGAGATGAAAAAGCCGAGATACCAACAGACGAAGACGCAGCCAAAGAATGGTTAGCACGGCCCGGATTCGTGGCAGAGCATCTGAATTATCTAGGACGCAAAGATAATTTTTGGGAAATGGCAGATACTGGTCCATGTGGGCCTAATAGTGAGATTCACTATGACTTGGGCGAAAATTACGGCGATCTGACCTATATGGACGATGGCCAAGTTGATTTGGATGGCCCCCGATTTGTTGAGTTATGGAATTTGGTATTTATCCAATACAACCGCACTGGACCAAAACACTTGGATCCCCTACCTGCAATGCACGTAGATACGGGTATGGGATTCGATCGCATCGTTTCTGTTTTGCAGCAAACTGATTCAAATTACCTAACTGATCTATTTAGACCCATCATCGACAGTATTCGAAAACTGACAGGTGATAGTAAGCAAGAAATGGAAGAGCAATTCACTCCATATCGAGTGATTGCTGATCATGCACGAGCAGCAGCCTTCTTGATCGCTGATGGTGTAGTTCCTGGCAATATGGGCCGCAACTACGTAGCACGCATGATTATTCGGCGGGCTGCCCGGTTCGGTAGCAAAATTGGGCTTAACGAACCATTTATGGCTGAAGTGGCAAATGCAGTCATCAAGGAATATGGGGAGGCTTATCCCGAGCTCAAAAAGAATGCTGCCAGTATTCGAGACTATTTGCAGCGTGAAGAAGAGCGTTTTCAGCGGACTTTAGAAGGCGGTCTCGCACATTTGGACAATTTACTGGCGGAAATTTCAAAAAATAATAAGAAGGTATTGGATGGCGAAAGTGCTTTTGATTTGTACGCCACTTTTGGGCTGCCACTTGAAATCACCCGTGATATTGCGCGAGAACAAGGGCTAGATGTAGACGATAAAGGTTTCCAAAACGCAATGGAAGATCATCGTGTTGCATCAGGGGCAGGAGAAACATTCGCAGAGCTGGGTGGCAAGGAAGCAGAGCTTTATGGAGAAATATTGAAGGAGTTGCAAGGATCCAATTCCTTAGGCAAAGAGGGTGTTGAATATGATCCGTATTCAGATTTAAGTACCGAGGGAAAACTTCTGGCAATTGTTCAGGACGGAAAAAGCAAGAAAAGTGTTTCTGTAGGCGACCAAGTTGACATTGTGATGCCTAAAAGCACTTTTTATATTGCCTCGGGTGGTCAAATCAGCGATACAGGAATTATTGCTTCAGCAAACGACCAGGATTGGCTGATAAAGATCAGTGACGTGCGTAGGCCAGCAGCTGGGGTCGTTTCCCATCGAGGAGAGGTCATTCAAGGGGAGCCCAAAGTAGGAGACTTGGCACGGTCAGAAGTTGATGCCTCGCGCCGGCAGAACATTATTCGCAATCATACGGCGACCCATTTACTTCATGCAGCACTTCACCAAGAAGTTGGTGAGCATGCGCGCCAGGCGGGCTCTTTGGTGGCACCTGATCGATTGCGATTTGATTTCAATCACAATGAAGCGTTAAAAAAACAGCAAATTGAAGCTATTGAGACACAGGTAAATAACTGGATTCTTGATAATCTGCGATTAACGATTGAGTACAAACAATTGGATCAGGCCCGCAAGGAAGGCGCAATAGCGCTGTTTGGGGAAAAATATTCTGATGAAGTAAGAACCATCCAAATTGGAAATGGGCTAGCGTTTTCATATGAATTATGTGGCGGCACGCATGTCGAAAGCACCGGAGAAATAGGCGCTTTCGTTATCGCAGGTGAAGGTAGTGCAGCTGCGGGCATCCGCCGCATTGAGGCTCTCACAGGAAGAGCTGCACACACATACTTGAATGCTCAACGTATGGCTGCGTCCAAAGTGGCATCTAATTTCGGGGTGAGCGTAGAAAAAATTGAGCAGCAAAGTCAGACTCTAGTAGATGAATTAAAAAATGCGCGCAAACAACTGGAAAGTCATCAAACTGCACAAGCTTCTGGATCTTTCGAGAATCTAATGTCCAATGTCGAGAAAGTAAATGGTATTCCTGTATTAAGCGCACGTATGGACGGATTAAGTGCCTCAGCTTTAAGAGAGTTGGCCGACCAGTTTCGTGAAAATAATCCTAGCGGCGTATTGATGCTTGCTGGCGTAAATAATGACAAAGCGTCCCTCATCGCGGCAATTTCCAAGGATCTAAATAAAAAAGGACTTAAAGCTGGCGAATTGGTAAAGGAAATTGCTGAAGCCATTGGAGGATCTGGGGGAGGTCGTCCGGATTTGGCGGAAGCTGGGGGCAAGGACATCGAAAAACTTGACGATGCACTCCAACTGGTTGAGAAATGGGTAGAACGCAAATCGGCATAAGTAAACTGTGCGCTATTTAGCAATAGATCCAGGATCAGTCCGCATTGGTTTGGCAATTAGTGACGGTGCCGGCCGCTTGGCCCGACCTTTAGACATTTTGAAGCATGTTTCGCGAGCAGAAGATTCTGAAAGAATTGCTCAGATTGCCAGCGAGCATCAAGTATCAAAAATCTTAGTTGGTTTAGCTACCAATTCCGAAAACCGCCCTACCCTGCAAGGAAGAAGCGCAAAACGGCTTGCTGCAGCCATACGTGATGCGAGTGGAATTGAGGTCGCAATGTGGGACGAAAGCTATTCCAGTTTGGATGCGCAAGCTAATCTTATTGAGGTTAAAGGAACTGCAGCAGACCGATATATAGATGATCTAGCAGCCGCTCGATTGTTACAAGATTATTTAGATGCAAATCAGGACGAAAACAGTAATGCGAAATCCTCATAAATCGTTACCCATTCTTCCAATAATCCTACTCCTATTCATCGGGTCGCTTTTTGCGACAGGAATTATTTTCACAGTAGAGCAATTTAGCCGCCTCGAAACGCGTTTCGGACCCGCTTCAACAGATCTGGGTGGACTTGAACGAATGCAACTGAGTTTGAGTCTGGTGCTAGATGGGGAAAATCTGTTCAATGATGGATTGATGCCGAATTCTGAAATTGAGTTCAACATTGCCTCAGGTGAGGGAGTTAACAGCATCTTGCAACGTCTCGCGGAACTGGGTGTAATTTCAGATCAAGATTTACTTAGAAACTATCTCTTGTATAGTGGTCTAGATACTCAAGTTCGCGCAGGCGACTTTGTCATAGATGGAGAGGCCAACAGCATCGAAATTGCCCAAAGTTTATTAGTTCCAAATCCCGGAAAATTATCCCTGACTATTTTTCCTGGCTGGCGCTTAGAGGAAATTGCCGAGAGCCTTCAAGAAGCCGGATTTTCATTTGACAGTGACGATTTCCTAAGAAATGATTGGGCTTCGGCTGACGATTTCGATATTCTCTATTCACTACCAGAGGGACAATCTCTTGAAGGATATTTTCTATCCGGTACCTACCTATTTGACCGGGATGTGAATGTCGAGATCGTGATAAGCGCATTATTGAAAGCGAGTAGTGAAAGCATCGATGATGAATTGTTGGATCAGCTCGCTGCCCAAGGATTATCTTTACATGAAGCGCTAACTTTAGCGTCGATAATTGAACGAGAAGCACGTATAGATGATGAAAAACCGCTGATAGCCTCTGTATTTCTTAATCGACTATCCATTGGCATGCGCTTAGAGGCAGATCCAACTGTTCAATATCCTTTGGGCTATGACGAAGGTAGCGAAAGTTGGTGGACCGCACCCATATTGGGAGAGCACCTGAGCCAACAATCTGCCTACAACACGTATCAAATTGATGGGCTTCCACCGGGACCCATTGCCAGCAGCAGTTTAACAACACTATTAGCGATTGCCTTCCCAGCTGAAAGCGATTATCTGTTTTTTCAGGCAGCCTGTGATAATAGCGGTGTCCATGTATTCGCATTTACTTTTGAAGAACATATAGCCAACAATTGTCCGTAGGCATTATTTTTGACTGGGTCAGGAAATCAAGGTAAACTTTTGCAAATTCCTTGATCATCAATCAGCGAAAAAATAAATGAAATCTCCGATCTCAGAAAAACAACGCGTCTACAATGACATTATTGGGACGATTGGTAAAACACCAATCGTCAACCTGGGCAATTTGGCTGCCTCTTTACCCAATCCACTTTATGCAAAAATTGAATTTTTTAATCCTGGCGGTTCGATAAAAGACCGTATTGCAATGAATATCATTGTGGATGCTGAAGAAAAAGGTTTGCTGAAACCAGGCGGAACAATTGTCGAAGCTACCTCGGGCAATACAGGGGTTGGGTTGGCTATTGTTAGCGCTATTCGTGGCTACAAGTGTGTCTTCGTTATGCCGGACAAAATGAGTTTGGAGAAGATCCAATTGTTACGTGCTTACGGTGCAAAAGTTGTCATAACCCCAACGGCGGTTGCGCCGGATGATGAGCGATCCTATTACAAAGTTGCGGATCGCATTGTTGAGGAAACCCCAAACTCGATCTTAGCCAACCAGTATCACAATCCTGAAAACCCAGTAAGCCATTATCAAAGTACGGGTCCAGAAATATGGGAACAGACCGAAGGTAAAGTGACGGATGTAGTTATGGGCATGGGAACAGGCGGCACGATTAGTGGCGTAGGTCGCTATTTGAAAGAACAGAATCCAGACATTCAAATAGTCGGAGTGGATGCCACGGGCTCAATTCTTAAAGAAATTTGGGAAAACGATGGTGAGATTCCCGAAGGTGTTGAAGCCATAACTTATAAAGTTGAGGGTATAGGTGAGGATTTCCTTCCCAGTGCCACCGACCTATCTGTTGTGGACAACATTGTGCGGGTGAGTGATCGCGATTCATTTTTATGGACACGCCGATTAGTTAGCGAAGAAGGAATTTTCGCAGGTGGTTCTTCAGGAGCTGCAATTGCTGGAGCCGTTCACTACGCTGCAGACCTGCCTAAGGATCGGCTAGTGATCGTTATCTTGCCAGATTCGGGATCGCGATATCTTTCAAAAATATTTGATGACAAATGGATGCGCGAAAATGGATACTTGGATTCTGAATGGGGCGAAGTAACCCTGCGTGAGGTGCTTCAAGCCAAACCAAGTAATGAATTGGTATTTGCCGGCGATGAAGAAGATGTGCACGCAGTTATTGAAAAGATGAAACACCACGACATATCTCAATTGCCTGTATTGGACAAGAAAAAGAATTTGGTTGGCATGGTTAGGGAAGTGGATCTGCTTACCCATTTATTGGCTGGTAAAAATGGGGATGACAAAGCTAATTTAATCAGCGGGATCATGCAATCGGCGCCACCTTCACTAGCCTCTTCAACTTTAATGGCTGATGCTATTCAAGACATCGTAAAACATAATGTTGTTGTTATTACAGAAGGCTCAGAAATTTCTGGAGTTCTTACCAAGATAGACGCTCTCGATTTCATACAAGGCTAATGAGTAATTAAGTTTGAAACTTCCAAAGCTAGAAATTCTGCCTGTACAGAATCTCCTTCTACATGAATGGCATGACGATCAACGTGCAATTCCACTTAGCAAACATCTAGAAAATAGCGGAGTTCTGCGCAATCCTCCAATAGTTAGCCCTCTGAGCGATGGCTCGGGTCGTTATATGGTCCTTGACGGAGCCAACCGCACGACTGCTTTAAAGCAGTTGAATTATCCGCATGCACTCTGCCAGGTTGTCGATGCTGACCGAGTTGGTTTGCAGCTAAAGAAATGGAACCACGTACTATGGGGCTGGGAACCAGAGTCATTATTAGCTTCAATAAGCGATATTCCGGATACTACGTTACGGGAAATTGATGCGAATATTCGGCGACCGCAGCGAAAATGGCCAGAAAAAACATTGATATGGCTTCAAACACCGGATGAGCGAGCATATGTATTGCGCAGCAAACCCAGCGACCTAACGGGAAGAGCTGAGATTCTGGCTCGGGTAGCCGAAACTTACGTAAGGCAAGCCAAGCTTGATCGGACGACAGCACAACGAATTAGCGAAATCAACGAGAGTTATCAAGAATTGACAGCAGTAATTGTTTATCCACCATTCAGCATAGATCAAATATTGATATTATGCGGCTCCGGCATTTTATTGCCCCCAGGAGTTACACGATTCACCATTTCCCCGAGGGCGTTACGATTAAATTATCCATTGGAGCGCTTGCGCGAGAATAAGTCTATTGAAGAGAAGAATGCTGAATTGGAGGTATGGATCAGTCATCTAACTGATTCGAAAGGTATTCGCTATTATTCGGAACCGACCGTATTGTTTGACGAGTAATATTGGAGAAATTAAAAATATCGGTTTATGTGCGCCAATAACTTGCGCAGGATTTTAAGCTTTTTCTAGCGCTTGTTCCAAATCAGCAATTAAGTCATCGACATGTTCAATTCCAACTGACAACCTAATTAAAGAGGGGCTGACCTCTAATGGCGATCCTGCTGTGGAAAGATGCGTCATTGCCGCAGGAACCTCAATAAGAGATTCAACGCCGCCTAAAGATTCGGCTAACGCAAATATCTTCGTGGTTTCCACCAGTTTCCTGGCCCCGGCTTCCCCTGAATTAATTTCGAAGGACAGCATTCCTCCACCATTGCGCATTTGACGCTTCGCAATTTCTACTTGGTCATGGCTGCGCAAGTAGGGATAAAAAATGTGACCCACTTTGGGATGCTCCACCAGAAAATCAGCAATGGCGGTTGCGTTTTCGGCATGCCGATCCATGCGAACATGCAAAGTTTTTATTCCTCTCAAGACAAGGAAGCAATCCATTGGGCCTGGCACAGCACCAACTGCATTTTGAAGATATGCGAGTTTCTCAGCATATTGATCATGGCTTGTAACTATGGCTCCGCCGACTACATCAGAATGACCGCCCATATATTTGGTCGTTGAATGAATCACAAAATCTGCACCATGCAATAAAGGTTGTTGAAGATATGGAGTAGCAAAAGTATTGTCAACAGCTACAAGTGGCTTAGACTTTGAAGCCTTAGCAACTTCGCTAAGAGCGGCTAAATCGACAACGCTCAAGTATGGATTGGTTGGCGTCTCTAGCCAAAGTAGACGGGTATTGTCCTTGATAGCGGCTGCCACTTCGTCCAAATCACACATATTCACATAGTCAAATTCAAAACCATAGCTCTCCCATATTTTGTCAAAGAGTCGAAATGTGCCTCCATAGACATCATTACCGGCCAAAATATGGTCACCCGGTTCAAATAAGCGAATGAGCGAATCTGTGGCGGCCATGCCCGAGCTGAAAGCAAGCCCATGCCTGCCCGATTCAAGTTGTGCTAAGCAAGCTTCTAGTGCAGCACGCGTAGGATTCCCAGTTCGCGAATATTCGTAGCCCTTAGTCACTCCCACCTTCTCCTGAACATAGGTTGAAGATTGATAAACCGGAGTCATTATGGCACCGGTTGAAGGGTCAGGTTCTTGGCCTGCATGTATTGCCAGTGTTTCTATTTTCTTGGACATTAAGCCTCCAAAGCCCGGCAATTGTAATCCAAGCGAAAGATATAATTCATGTGGATATAGCATGAGCGAAATATTTTTTACTGACAATTCTGAAGTGCCTCTACCACCGGATGAGGTAAAAATAATCAGTCTGGACGCTAAGCCCAGACCGGATGGACAGCGAATTGCTGTCATATTTGAAGTCACACCTTTTCAGGTTAAACCCAATATAGAATTACGCATAGAGGACGAATCCGGAAACGAGCATGCCAGACTTAGCGTTGTCGAAGCTATAGACCGCAAAATGGATTTTACGATGCATCTTAGAGGAACGGATACATCTGGCAAATATATTCTGTACGCCAGATTGTTTTATGCTGATATTGATAAGTATGGAGCCGAGGAAGGGGAAAAGGCACAATCAGGTCAAATTCTTAAAAAAGCCAGCCAGAATATTGATACTCGAACTCTTGAAATAATCATTCCATAAAACTCACCCTTTTGTCTCATGGCGATGACCAAGTCAAATTGCTTTAATACAAGCAATGTCAAAACCAAACTCATCCGATCTATTCGATAATCGTCGCAGATCGGGGAAATTCAATCTAGTTGTTAGCCTCTTTCTGTTTCTGACTGTCTCCTGGTTTACTTGGCCGCTACTGACTAATGAAATGGGTTCACCCATTGAAGGTCAGGCAGCCAGCCAAAATCACCTTGAGGCCACAGCGACTCCCTTTCTGATAGCACCCACAGCAACAATCAGCCCGCTACCAAGCCCAACCTTGGAGCCTACGCCGGACTTGGCCGCTGAAATAATAGCTAATGCCAACGACCAATTCATTTTAAGTATGAGCGAAAATGGACTCAATCACCTTTATCTTTTCGACCACACAAGTTTTGAATTGCGCCGCATTTCCCAAGGCGGCTGGCATGATGAAGCCCCCCAATTGCATCCTTCAGGTTTGAAAATGGCTTTTTCATCTAATGACACTGGAAACTGGGAAATAAAAGCGATGAATTTGATTGACGGTTCAATTGCTACTTCCTTAATAGATGGTCAATATGTAAGTAATCCATCATGGTCAGGGGACGGATCCTGGATCGCATATGAAAGCTATGTAAATGGAAACCTAGATATCTATATTCGCGAGCTGGATGGCAGTAGCGAATCCCTACGATTAACAACGCATGATGCTGTAGATCACAATCCGTCCTGGTCTCCAACTGCTAATCGGATAGCGTTTGCTTCGGAACGTAATGGTACTAATCGAATATGGCTACTAGACATTGACGATGAAGATGGCGATCGAATTCATATGCTATTGCCAAATCAAGTAAGCGAGCAAATCGATCCAGCCTGGTCCCCGAATGGACAGTATCTGGCCTGGTCAGCTTTCGTAGATGGCTACTGGCGGATTTTCATATTAGATATAGAGGGGGAAGATGCAAGACCCATTGAAATTGGGCTAGGAAAGCAGGCAACTTGGTCTCCTGACAGTACACATATTGCCGCCATCGCAGAAGGTGTGACGGAATCCTTCCTATTGGCTTATGATCTCAACGGTCAGTTAGTATTTCCAGCAAAATCTTTACCGGGAAGAATTTCTGGCATCGCATGGGGTGCTAGTTTTGCAGATCAGTTGCCTGAATTAATCGATCAAATAACCGAGAATACCGGTCTGGATTGGACAGCAGATGCCGATAATGCTAATTTAGAATTAGTTTCAGTTTCATCGGTTACGGTTGAATATCCGAGACTAATAGGCCCAGCCCAAGTAAGTTTTACAGCGCTTCGTGATACTTTGGGAGAGCAATTGGGCTGGGATGTGCTTAGCCATCTTGATACCCTTTACTTGCCATTAAACATCCCAGCTGATCCACGCTTGGCCGAAGATTGGAGTTATACCGGTCGTTCAATGAAATTGCTAGAAAGCCTGGTTTGGACTGATTGGATGCGACTGGCCCTTGAGACCATCAACGGCCAGGATTATTGGCGAATTTATTTAAGGCCGGTTGATGAGCAATCTCAATGGGGTAGAGCTATTGTCTCAACGCATAATTTGGTGACATATGATGGGCAGCAAGATGCATCAGTAGACGGCTTGTGGATAGATGCCACGCAAATGTTTGCGGATTTCGGGTGGCAACGCATGGCGGCGCTGGGCAATTGGGAGGAATATTTTCCGGGTATGCGCTTTACCCAATTTATTTTTTCTCAAGAGAATAATTGGCAACAAGCCATGAGCCAAATTTACCCGTCCTCAAAATTAAAAGAATTTCTGGAAAACTAAGTGTTAGGGAAGATAGTTAATCAATTAATTTTGCTCACCATCCCATTTCTAGCATTGATTGGATGCCAAAGCCCCATTGAATTCCCCCAGCCTACTTCAGTCATTTTTCCGACTCAAACGGCCAGCCCTCTTCCGCCAACAGCCACAGCAACATTGACAGCTACGGCGATTTTGCCCTCCCCTACACCAACAAGAACACTGGCGCCCTTTCCGGCAGAAGCCCTTTCGGAAAGTAGTCGAAATGTATCTGGAGGCAATGTAAAAAGCTCAATAGATTTGGTTCCACTAGCAATTAATCCGAATGACCACTATTATTTTTCGCATCCTGTCCCCGTCGATTATCTTGGGGAACGTTTACCTAGTTCTCGTTATGGCAACGATCAAAATGCTGAAAATGGTGCCGGACATACCGGCCTTGATATCGGACTCGATCACGGAACACCCATTTTGGCGGCTGGTATAGGTGAAGTTATTTTCTCTGGATATGGCTTGCTTACTTGGCCTGAAAATTTAGAAGATCCCTACGGCCTATCAATTGTAATATTGCATGATTTTGGATTCGATGGGAGAGCGATCTATACGGCTTATGCCCATCTATCGCAAGCATTTGTAGAAGAGGGTGATCGAGTTGAACGAGAAGACGAAATTGGTCGCTCAGGAGATACTGGATTTTCGTCCGGACCCCATATTCATTTTGAAGTGCGCATCGATGGAAACTCCCATGACAACTCGCGCAATCCCGAACTTTGGCTTGTTCCCCCCGCTAATGAGGGCGTGTTAGTGGGCACAATTTTGACTACATTTGGGCATCCCGTTTTAGGACAATCTATAAAGCTAACCCATTTAGAAACTGGGCGCATTCGATGGGCCTATAGCTATTCAATGTCGCACAATATTACAGGGGATGATTACTATAATGAAAATTTTGTTCTGGGGGAGCTAACAGCGGGAACTTATGAAATCGCTGTTTACTACGTCACTGGTGTGCAGCGATTAGAAGTAAAAATTGAGGTTGGCCAAACTACTTATTTCGCTTTCAACGGAAGAAATGGGTTTGACCTAGACAAGCCCCCTCTTGATCTTCCCCCTAATTTGCCTAACTAAAGACAGCCTGTCAAGGCCTTGACACATCGAACGGGTGTGCTATACTTTTGTGCACAACTGTTCTAACCTTGGAGGTCAAATGGCAGAGAAGAAAGCACCAACAAAAAAAGAAGATAAGCGCCTCAAGGCACTTGAAAAGACGATAGGCGAAATCGCTAAACGATACGGAGAGGGCGCAATTATGCGCCTCGGGGAAGCCCATAGCTTGAAAGTTGAAGCCATTCCAACCAGTGCCCTTTCCTTAGATATGGCATTGGGAATTGGTGGTATTCCCCGCGGAAGAGTGACCGAAATTTATGGTCCCGAATCCTCGGGAAAAACTACGCTGTGCCAACATATTGTCGCTGAAGCACAAAGATTAGGGGGAACCGCTGCATTTATTGATATGGAACACGCGCTAGATCCAAAATACGCTGAAAAATGCGGAGTTGATGTTGAAACACTTTTAGTGGCCCAACCCGACACCGGTGAGCAGGCACTTGAAATAGCAGAAGAACTTGTTCGATCAGGTGCGGTAGATGTCGTAGTGATCGATTCAGTAGCGGCACTGGTTCCTCGTTCTGAAATTGAAGGAGACATGGGTGATGCCACAATGGGCATGCAGGCGCGGCTAATGTCCCAAGCATTAAGAAAACTTTCAGGCGCAATAAAACAAACAAATACTGCCGTCATATTCACTAATCAACTGCGTCAGAAGATCGGGGTCATGTTTGGGAATCCCGAAACCACAAGCGGCGGAATGGCTCTAAAATTCTATGCTTCCGTACGCATGGATGTAAGAAGAATTCAATCGATTAAGTCTGGAACGGATGTTATCGGCAACCGCACAAGGGTGAGAGTTGTAAAGAATAAGGTCTCTGCCCCCTTCCAAACTGCCGAATTTGACATTATGTATAATGAAGGCATCTCTCGCAGTGGAGATGTTTTAGACCTTGCCGTTGAGCATGAAATTATTACTAAACGAGGATCCTTCTATTCCTATGGGGAGGACAAACTAGGTCAAGGCCGAGAAAAAGCTAAAGACTATTTGCGCGAACACACAGATATTTTTGCTGAAATTGAAGGAAGAATCCGCGATTTATTGACAGTTGATGATTCTGAAGATGAGACACAAATTGAAGATTCAAAATCTGAGGACACTACAAAAGAAATTGTCCCCGAAGAATTGGAAAGCGTCCCCGCCTAAACTTCTTTCAACAATAAACACCCCCGCCTTAATTAGACTTATCCTAATTAGCGGGGGTGTTTTGATTCTCGCGGCTTGCAACCGAACCTCAACACTTGAACAATCTGATTACTTTATTGCACCAAGTCTGGATGCTCAGGCCAGCCCTCTAGTATTGGAAACATCAACATCCTTGCCTGCAAGCCCAACTCCACCATGCGAAAACCGCATGGTTTTCCTTCTGGATGTTAGCGTGCCGGATGGAAGCGTTTTTGCTCCAGGAGCTCCAATCGAAAAGATTTGGCGAGTCAGAAACGAAGGAAGTTGTACCTGGAGCCGAGGTTACACCATCCAAATCGAAGATGGGCCCCCGCTGGGTGGGATAACAGAACATGTCATTCCTAGCACAGCTCCCGGAGATATTGCAGAAATTACCGCCAATTTCACAGCACCTAATGAAGCTGGAAACTACCGCAGTTCATGGCGAGCTCATGACATAGGCGACAACTCATTTGGAGTTCTTATATATATTGAAATAGTTGTCAGCGAGGACTAGGATGAAAGCAGCGCAGCACCCAAGAGCGATCAGTTTTCAAAATATAATTTCGGATTTTGGACTAAGTCACCAAGTGCTTGAATTTGAAGAAAGTACGCATAGCGCTCAAGATGCGGCGGATGCGATTGGTTGCAAATTGGGCCAAATTGTGAAGTCCATCGTTTTCAAGGGGACTCAAAGCGGAAATCCGATTGTGGTCCTCACTTGCGGTGACAACCTGGTTGATATAGAAAAAATTCGAAAGATTGCAAATGAGGATTTGGAGAAGGCAAATGCTGAATTTGTTCGAGAAAGTACCGGCTACTCGATCGGCGGTGTTCCCCCCTTTGGACATACTTCCGCTTTTCATATTTATTTCGACGAAGACTTCATGAAATATGAACTATTATGGGCAGCAGCAGGTACTCCGAATGCCGTGTTTCCAATCTCTCCTCTTGAACTGAAGCAAATAACAAAAGCAGAAGAAGCGAATATACGGATCGAGGACTAAATGCACGAACGAATGGAACGTCAATTTAGTATTCTAAAACTCTATATACCAATTCGCGGACATATTTTGGATGACCTCGAAGACGGTGATTTAGATTTTGAACAAGACAAGCTGGGTCGGTTATCAGATATTTTTATTCAACTTGGTGAATGGCAAGCGGCTTATTTGGCAGGATTTCGAACCTTCACTCAGGATTTTAGTTACCGCAACGATGTTCCCGAACGCGAAAAAAGCTTAGCCCTGTTGCGCGCCTGGTATGACGGGATGGATGAGGAAATTGAAGCTGCCATTGAAGCGATGAGTGCAGAGGATATTGAGAATCGAGGGATTGAACGGGGTGGCTGGCAAGCCTCTGTCGAATGGAATTTACGAATTTGGCAAGAATGCTTACTCATTTTCTATACCAAAGCGACGTTTTACTTCAAATTGATGGGCAAAGAATTACCAGATAGTTTAGTCAAATGGATTGAATAAAAAAAGGCGGCCAATTGGCCGCCTTTTTTGTTTGCTATTATTTAAGTACCCTCTTCCCAAGAATTCAAATACTTTTCTTGTTCATCGGTCAAAACATCAATTTCGATACCCATATTCTCAAGTTTGATGCGCGCTATCTCGCGATCAATTTTTTCAGGCACCCCGTAAACTTTGTTCTCTAAGCTATCGGCATTTTTGAGCATATACTCAGCACTCAAGGCTTGATTAGCAAAGGACATATCCATGACGCTAGCTGGATGGCCTTCAGCAGCGGCCAAGTTGATTAATCGTCCGTCACCAAGTACGTGTAACTCACGACCATCGGGCAACTCATATTGATCTACATAGGGGCGAACCAATCGTTTATCTATTGCCATTTCAGCCAATGCAGGAATGTTAATTTCAACATTGAAATGACCCGAATTTGCGATAATGGCTCCATCTCTCATAGCTTCAAAATGATGCTTGTCAAGGACATTAATATCGCCGGTAACGGTTACAAATATGTTTCCGATCTTGGCGGCTTCAGCCATTTTCATCACGCGAAAGCCGTCCATAACGGCTTCAAGAGCCACCATTGGATCGACTTCGGTTACGACTACATTGGCTCCCATGCCTCGCGCACGATCAGCTAATCCACGACCGCACCAACCATATCCAGCAACAACAAAGGTTTTACCAGCCAATAATATGTTGGTCGCGCGAATAATTCCGTCGACAGTGGACTGCCCTGTTCCATAGCGATTGTCAAAGAAATGCTTGGTCATCGCATCATTTACTGCTACAACGGGAAACTCTAAAGCGCCATCGGCAGCCATCGCTTTTAGACGTATGACACCGGTAGTGGTTTCTTCTGTGCCGCCAACGATTTCAGGGAGTAACTCTCTGCGATCTTTGTGCAAAGTACTCACCAAATCCGCGCCATCGTCCATCGTGATGTGAGGTTTGTGGTCCAGTGCTGCATTGAGGTGCTTGTAATAGGTTTTGTTATCTTCACCCTTGATAGCAAACACGGGAATTTCATCGTGGGATACTAGCGAGGCTGCCACATCGTCCTGAGTTGAAAGCGGGTTGGAGGCCGTAAGAACTACATCGGCGCCGCCTTGCTGCAAAGTGCGCATCAAATTTGCTGTTTCACTGGTTACGTGCAAACAGGCCGAAACGCGTAATCCCTTAAGTGGTTGTTCTTTCTTAAAACGTTCATTAATTGTACGCAGAACGGGCATTTCACGTTCTGCCCAGCGAATTCGATGCCGGCCGCCTTCAGCCAAACTACTGTCTTTTATGTCGTGATTTTCCATATTGACTCCAAAATTTACTAATTTGAGTTGATTAATACTGACATTGAATCATCATCGGCGAAATTTTCTTTGTAACGTTCAACAAAATTTTCGACCGTGTAATAATGAGTTTGTGGCCCTTCATTCTCCAAACAAAACGTAGCCGCCAGTGCCCCAGCGCGCCCACAAGCACGCCAATCTAAGCCGTGGCGGTATGCGGTGAGAAAGCCTCCTCGAAATGCGTCCCCGCCCCCTGTTGGATCTAAGATTTGTGTCTCGGGCACCGCATTAATATATTCTTCACCCTCACCATGATACACAATGGCTCCTTTGGGACCCAAAGTCACCACAAGAAAATCTAGGTGCCCCAGTATTTCCTTTAGGCTCAATCCAGTCTTATCTTTTACCAGCTCAAACTCGTATTCATTGGCGAACATGCCATGGGCCGATTCAACACCAACCATCAGCGTTTCTCCATCCACTCGAACAATTTGCTGGCTAGGGTCGTAAATGTAGGGAATGCCCAATTCATTGCTTTCCTTTATTACTTTATCCATAGCTGCAGGATCGTTAGGTGACACCAGGATCAAGTCTGGCGGCTGCTCAATGTCTCTTAAAGACATACTGGGTGCGTCTGCCATAGCTCCTGGGAAGAAACTTGCAATTTGTGCGTTGGATTGATCAGTGGTTGCAAAAAACGAGGCGGTTAGTTTGTCATCCATCACTTTGATATTTGAAATATCTACGCCTTGCTTAGTTAGCCATTCTCCGTATTCGCCAAAATCGCTCCCGGCTGTGCCCATCACACTAGCTTGCCCCCCAAGCAATGCCATTGTGTAGGCAATATTTGGAGCAATGCCGCCACGTCGTTTAATTAACGTATCGACCAAAAAAGATAAACTAACTTTTTCTAGATGCTCAGGTAAAAGGTGTTCTTTGAAATGCCCTGGAAAAGACATCAAGTAGTCAAATGCGATTGACCCTGTTATTAGGATTTGCATATCTTTCTCTCTCATTTAGCCTTACACAGTAAAAAACGCCCTCACAGAGAGCGTCCTAGACCGTATAGCGGGCAAAGTGTAGCATGGCTACATTTGCTTGTCAAAGCCCGAATTTTCGATACACCAATGCCACGCTAGAATAGGTAATATGGATATCAGTAATTTGACATTGACTACGCTTAGTAACCTACTTGGCGTCTGGGGCATAGCCTATCTAATTGCATTTTGGCTGGCAACAATATTTTGGACTTACAGGGATGCGCGTTCCAGATTAAAACGCCCATCAGCCCGGTTTTTAGCTGCCTCTTTGTCAATCGCGTTTTTTATTCCCGGAGTTTTAATCTATTTAATATTGAGACCGCGAGCCACATTTGACGAACGCTATATTCAAATGCTTCAAGAAGAATCGCTACTTAGATCGATAGAAGCCCACGAAATTATTGAGGATTAATAAAAGACCTAATCTTTGTCCGTCTTCTTGAAAGGCGTCCAACCAGCATATTCGGCCTGATTTCCAAGCAATTCCTCTATACGAAGGAGCTGATTGTATTTTGCTGTCCGATCCGATCGTGCAGGGGCTCCCGTCTTGATTTGGCCCATATTTAAAGCTACTGATAAATCAGCAATGGTTGCATCTTCTGTTTCTCCGGATCGATGCGAAGTAACAGCGTTCCAGCCGGCGTTTTTCGTGAGATTAACGGCCTCAATCGTTTCGGTCAAAGTTCCAATTTGATTAACCTTTACTAATAACGCGTTACAGGATTTCTCCTCAATTGCCCTACGAACCTTTTCTGGATTAGTAACTAATAAATCATCACCAACAATCTGAACTTGATCCCCAATTTCTTGAGTTAACAATTTCCATCCATCCCAATCTTCTTCAGCAAGACCGTCTTCGATGGAAACGATGGGATATTGGTCCACCCATGATTTCCAAAAATCCACCATTTCTTCGCTGGTATAGCGAACTCCTTCACGGCGCATGTTGTAATCACCACTTTCCTTTTCGTACAGTTCGCTGGCGGCTGGATCCAGGGCTATCGAAATCTGATCGCCAGGAGTAAAACCAACTTGTTCAATAGATGCAAGAATAATTTCAACTGCTTCAGCGTTGGTTTTTAGATCAGGGGCGTAACCACCTTCATCGCCAACCAGGGTGGTTAAACCGCGTGACTTCAATTCAGTCCTAAGGGCGTGATAAATTTCAACCCCCCAACGCAATCCTTCAGAAAAGGAATCCGCACCTAAAGGCATGACCATAAATTCTTGCACATCGGTTGATTGCCATGCACTATGCGCTCCTCCATTGAGGATATTCATCATCGGCACAGGTAACAACTTGGATTGATCATTACCAATTTGGAGGTACAAAGGAACTTCATTACCCACTGCAGCGGCCTTGGCAGCCGCTAAACTTACCCCAAGAATGGCATTGGCTCCCAATTTGGCCTTGTTTGGGGTTCCATCCAGCTCTAGCAAAGTTTGATCAATTTCACTTTGATCTGTAGACTGCATGCCAATCAGTTTTTCGCGGATAGGGCCATTTACGTTGGCAACGGCATTGGACACACCCTTGCCCATAAAGCGCTTTTTGTCTCCATCACGGAGTTCCAGGGCTTCATGAATTCCAGTTGAGGCTCCTGATGGAACGGCGGCTCTTCCAAGCGCGCCACCCTCCAATTCAATGTCCACTTCAACAGTTGGATTTCCACGAGAATCAAGTATCTGACGCCCAATAACATTTTTTATGGATAACTTACTCATATGAATTTATCTGTGCCTCTAAATTAGTTTGACATTTATACTTGCCCTCTCTATACAAGCTGCTACAAAAGCAACAAAGAGAGGATGTGGTTTGGTGGGTCGAGAAAGAAATTCGGGATGAAATTGGGTTCCAAGCATAAAAGGGTGTTCAGTTAGTTCAACAATTTCAACTAATCGATTGTCCGGCGAAATTCCTGAAAGATGCAACCCATTTTCTTCAAATTTCTCGCGATAATCGTTGTTGAATTCGTAGCGATGACGATGGCGTTCGTCAACAATTTTTTCATCGTAAGCTTTACCAGCCTTAGATGAGGATTCCAATTCACAAGGATATACACCCAGCCTCATTGTGGCGCCCTTATCTTCAATATCGCGTTGCTCTGGCATTAAATCTATGACTGCATATGGAGTTTTGGCATTGAATTCAGTCGAATTTGCGTCAGCAAAATTTAGTACATTGCGTGCTATCTCAATGACAAGTAATTGCATCCCCAAGCACAGACCCAAATAAGGCACTTTATCTTCTCGAGCATATTGAGCTGCGTTTATTTTGCCCTCAATTCCACGATGGCCAAATCCTCCAGGAACAATTATTCCATCAGCTGATTTAACCCCTTCCCAAGATTCGTCATGTTCCAAATCCACTGAATTGATCCACTCTATTTCGACGTCCACACCCAATGCCATTCCTGCATGGACCAATGACTCGCGCACACTTATGTAAGCATCGTGTAGTTCAACATATTTACCTACTAAGGCGATTTTGCAGATTGGACGATCGCTACTTATTGCGCTAACAAGTTTTTCCCATTCTCTCAATTGCGGTTTTTTGCGCGCTTCCAAGCCGAGAATTTCCAGGGTTAGTTCTCCCACACCTTTTTGTTCAAGCAGTAGTGGCAACTCGTACATAACAGAAGCGGTTTGCATGGGAATAACCGCGCGCTCCTCGACATCGCAAAACTGTGATATTTTGGCCTGCAACTCTGCCTCAATGGGATGATCTGCGCGTGCAATAATGATGTCTGGGGTAATTCCGATTGATCTAAGCTCCCGCACAGAATGTTGCGTTGGTTTGGTCTTCAGTTCACCAGTAGCGCCGATATATGGCAACCAAGTAACATGCATGTAACAACAATTATCTGGACCGACATCGGCCTTCATTTGTCGCAAAGCTTCCAAAAATGGCAATGATTCTATGTCTCCAACTGTGCCCCCTACTTCTACAATTACAATTTCAGCGTCCAACTCTTCAGCAACTTCGCTAATACTTTCCTTGATTTGATTGGTGATGTGCGGAATGACTTGAATGGTTCCTCCCAAATAATCACCTCGGCGCTCTTTGGCAATTACTTTTGCATAAACCTGTCCAGTCGTTACATTACACACCTTGCTTAGGTTTTCATCTAAAAATCGCTCATAATGACCCAAATCAAGGTCTGTCTCACTGCCATCATTGAGCACATAAACTTCACCATGCTGATAGGGGCTCATAGTGCCTGGATCGACATTAATATAAGGGTCTAATTTTTGTATTGCTACTCGAAATCCCATCTCTTTCAACAAGCGTCCCAAGGCGGCTGAAGTGAGACCCTTGCCTACAGAGCTAACCACCCCACCCGTCATAAAAATGTATTTTGTGTTCATTGATTTTGATAACCAAAATTAGATGAATAATGCTTTAAAGAAAAACGGGGACGGTTACTGAAGGGCACCCGTCCCCGAGACAAACTTTCAAACTGCAATTCGGCATTGCTAGCCGACATTCGCTACGTTCTTCATAATTATTTTGGAAGTTTACCATAGGCATATCTTGTGGAAGTTTTTAGGGGAGGCCGAACCTATAAGCGAGTGTTAAAATTGATTTACCACCTGCTTATTTCTTGAGGTGGCAGAGGTGTTTAAGATTATGTTGAAATTTTTTAAAGGAAACACATCGGCAAGCCCCTACTTGATTGTAGGTTTAGGTAATCCGGGGAAAGAGTATCGAGATAATCGGCACAACGTTGGATTTCGTGTCATTGATGAATTTGCTAACCGGAATTCTTTCGAACTGCGTCGAGTTCGCTTCGAGGCAATAATTGAGAAAACGATATTTGAAGAACGTTCAATTGTGCTTGCCAAACCTCGCACTTTTATGAATCGGTCTGGAATTTCTGTAGCCGCTATGGCCAGATTCTACAAATCAGCACCTGAACAAATTTTGGTCATTTTTGATGATGTGGATCTTGATTTTGGGCGTATTCGCCTTCTGCCGCGTGGCGGATCTTCGGGCCAAAAGGGAATGAAATCAATAATTGAACGCTTAGGAACTCAGGATTTTCCTCGCCTTCGCGTCGGCGTTGGCAGACCCAGGGGAAAGAAAAGCACCCCAAATCATGTTCTCCAAGATTTTTCAAAACAAGAAAAGGCAGAATTGCCCTTTGTGTTGGATCGGGCTGCAAAAGCCGTAGAGGAATATCTAATTAGCGGCTTGGATGCAGCAATGAACACGTACAACCAAAAAAATGATGAATGATCTACTAGCCCATATTAGTAGACTCGATTCATTTACCCAACTCGTTGACACCGTTGCTGCTAATCCACAAATAATCAAATTAGGATTAATCCGCAGTGCCAGGTTACCCATCGCAGCTGCCTTGAGCCAAACATTGCAAAGAAATGCCGTTTTGCTAAGCCATCGCCGTGATCGAGCGATTAATCACTTTGATGAATTGGAACTTTGGTTGCCAGATGCTGTGCCCCTCTATTTTCCTGAGCCTAGTTCCCTATTTTATGAAAACGCTCCCTGGAGCGAAACGGCACGACGGGAAAGGCTGGCTACTTTGGCGGGATTAAAGTCTTCTGCAATATCTAGTAAGCCTTTTTTTCTAAGCTCTTCTATTAGGGCTCTTATGGCCAAGACGATTCCAGAAAGCGAATTCTCTGGAGCTAGCTTCCAATTATTTGTAGGTCAATCAATCGAACCCATAGAGTTTTCGAAACAGCTGGTTCAAAACGGTTACGAATCTGCACACTCTGTTACCGCCGCAGGGTTTTTTGCACGCCGAGGTGGACTCATTGATGTCTGGCCTATGCAGCTAGACCGCCCTGTACGCATAGAATTTTTCGGTGATTCAATTGAAAGTATGCGTCTATTTGATGCGGCGACACAACGTAGTGTTGGAAAAATTGAGTCGAGTTCAATTCCTCCTGCTAGAGAATTTCTATCAGGATCGCTTGATGAAAGGGCCGCGGAATCCTATTCTGAGTTTCATATTCCTGTACTTCATCCCCAAGCGGGAATTATTCTGGACTATATCGATGCTGAAACACTGGTTTTTGTAGACGACAAAGAAGCAATACTAGCTAGCTTAAATGAGTATGAGCAACAATCTGTAGAATTTCGTAAGCAAGCCATTGAGCAGGGTCAGTTGGACGCCGATTTTCCCATCCCATATTTCAGCACTAGCGAAATTGAAGATTTATTAGCAAGCAAACTTGTAATTGAATTTGGGCAGGTGGGGAGGGCTGAGTCGGATCACGCATTATCAAACGCATTCCGTCCCGGACGACGCTTTGGCGGAAAACTTAAAGATCTTAATTCCGCAATAGGTAATTATTTAGACCAGGGAGAGGATGTCTTTGTACATTCGCGCCAAGCGGTGCGACTTCAGGAACTTTGGGAAGAGGAATTTTGGGAATCGGAGAAGACACCACAATTTACAAATTCAAATTTGGGATCGGGATGGAGTCTGGAAAGTGAGGGACAAAAAAGTATCCATTTCCTAACTGATTCCGAAATATTTGGTTGGGACAAGGCGCAAATTAGACGGCGACCAAGATTAAGTAAGCAGGCCCCAGAAAGCTCGTACCTAGACTTACGTATTGGGGAAACTGTTGTCCACATTGATCATGGTGTAGGAATATTCAAAGGGCTTGTTAAACGCGATATCGAAGATGTCGAAAGAGAGTTTTTGCAAATTGGCTATGGAGGAGATGACCAGCTTTATGTGCCGGTTCATCAAGCGGATCGTGTAACGCGTTATGTGGGCGCTAGAGGAGACTTGCCACAATTAAGCCGTTTGGGCGGAGCTGAATGGCGCACAGTGAAATCTAAGGTACGCAAGGCTGTTGAAGCCATTGCAGAAGACTTGCTCGAGCTTTACGCTAAGCGTGAATCAGTGCGAGGACATTCGTTTCAACCAGACAGTGCTTGGCAAAAAGAACTTGAGGCTTCATTTCCTTACATGGAAACTCCAGACCAATTACGGGTGATGGCCGAGGTAAAGACAGACATGGAAGCCGACCAGCCCATGGACCGCTTAGTTTGTGGTGATGCCGGCTACGGGAAAACAGAAATTGCCTTACGCGCCGCTTTCAAAGCGATGATGGATGGCAAACAAGTTGCCTTGCTTGTACCTACTACTGTGCTTGCGCAACAACATTTTGAAACGTTTAGTCAGCGGCTTGCAGCATTCCCGGTTCGCGTAGAAATGCTATCTCGATTCCGTACTCCGAGTGAACAACGAATTATTGTGAATGACATTGCGACCGGTGACCTTGATATCGTCATCGGAACACACCGGATGATCCAACAGGATGTAGTTTTCAAGGATCTAGGATTACTGATTATTGATGAAGAACAGAGATTTGGAGTTTCTCACAAAGAGTATTTAAAGAAAATGCGTACTGAAGTTGACGTGATGACAATGACCGCTACTCCAATTCCTCGGACGCTTTATATGGCGCTAACCGGAGTACGAGACATTTCAACGATTTCAACACCGCCTGAAGAAAGGCTTCCCGTGGTTACCCATGTGGGCCCTTACTCGCCCGATTTGGTCCGACAAGCAATTCTCCGCGAACTCGATCGAGGCGGACAAATTTTCTTCGTCCACAATCGTGTGCAAACCATTTCAGCGATGTATGCACGGCTTGCCAAATTAGTGCCGGAAGCAAGGATAAGCATTGCGCACGGTCAAATGAAGGAAGGAGAATTGGCTAAATGCATGCAATCTTTTAATGAGGGCGACATTGATGTATTGCTTTCAACGACAATTATCGAATCTGGATTAGACATTCCTAATGCGAACACATTAATTATTGACAGGGCCGATACATTTGGACTTTCGCAACTGTATCAATTGCGCGGCCGCGTTGGTCGCGGTGCCCAACGTGCTTTTGCATATTTCTTCAAACATGCTCAACGAGCAGGCAGTGAGGAAGGTCGCCAACGACTTGAGACGATTGCTGAAAACACACAATTGGGAGCGGGCTTTACAGTTGCAATGCGCGATCTAGAAATTCGAGGCGCTGGCGATTTATTAGGAACTAGGCAGCACGGTTTAATTGCAGCGGTTGGCTTTCACTTATATACCCGTTTGCTAACTAAGGCCGTTGAAGATATTCGCAAATCAGGTGCTTTAGGATTGGATCAGGCAGCCACTCAAATAACCCTTTATCATCCAATGATCAATGTTGATTTGCCACACGAAGTAGGCATCCCAGAAAATTATGTACCTGATAAAGGTATGCGCCTTAAACTATATCGCCGCTTAGCTGACATGCACGACAGTAAAGAGATAGACGCGATAGAGGAGGAATTCAGTGATCGCTTTGGCGTGGTTCCCGAAGAAACTGCAAATTTGTTATTTCAACTCAAAATAAAGGTGCTTGCCGAAAAAGCTGGGCTTTCTAGTATTGCGCGCGAGGGAAATCGGTTGGCATTGCGTTTCCCAGAAAATTCGTTTTCTGACAGCCTTAAGGACACATCAGCAAATTCCTTAAGAAAGAAGAAGACAAAGCAAAGGGCGATTTGGCTTCAAGGCGTGGCAGATCAAAACTGGAAAGAGCCTTTGCTTGATACTCTCAAGAATTTAAGTGCACATCAATAATTTTTTAGCAACTATCTCTATTGGGCAAATGCTACAAAATCAATCGTCAATTCAACCTCTTCGTCAACAGATGCGACAAAGGGAACTGAGGGAATTGTTAGACCATAATCAGCGTACAACAGAACAGTACTGGCAAATCCTGAGATTCGTACATCTGATTCGATTGTCACCTGGGCTGCAAATTGAACTTCTCTAACTACATCGCGGATAGTTAGATTGCCGAGAATATCAAATGTATAAGACTCGCCTACCGCAATTACTTGAGGAAGGCCTTCAATAATTAACGCCTCAAATGTAATAAATTCAAATTCATCTACATCAAGTATTTCATTACGCAATGCCCGATTACGATTTTCGCTATCTGTTGATAATGTTCTAGCATTGACCTGAATCAATCCCAATTGAGACTCTACGGGATTAGATGCATCAATCAATATTTGGCCAGCCACTTGATTGGTTTCGCCAATAACTCTCTTATCTTGGCCTCTCAATATTTCATTCAGTGCAAATTTCACGCTACTAGTAGATTGGTCGATTTCATAAATTCCGCCTAAAGTTTCAGCAGATTGAGATGAAGAATCCACTTCGTCTTCCTCTGTAGCAGCCGGCTCGGACTCACCTTCTGTCTCGGCTTCAGTTGCACTTTCTGCAACAGATTGAGTCGCTGCTTGCGTGGCGATATCAATGGAAACCGCTTCGAGCTCTCCTGATGGAGCCGGGGATGGACGCAGAACATAAGCAATAAGACCAATTGCCAATGCAGCGAAAACTGCTGCGCCAATAATGATGGGATTGCGAGGCTTGTTCATCAGGTTTCTCCAAAGAAGATAGTCGCCAGACTATATCAAAGGGGCATTAATTGAGTATGAACGATTATTGAAATGGTTCTATGAAAAGGTACCGTCAAAAACATGGTTTCACCCTTATTCACTCTGCCTGACAACCAATCTCCTTTACAAACCGATTTTGCCTAGGTAAAATCTGCGATTGTGTGAAAGAAGTAACAATTAAGGTCTGTGAAATTATATGAGTGAAAGCAAAGACGAATTAAAACTAAAAGATATTGTTTCGGGCAAAGTCAGCAAGATTACTTTGTCAGGAGCACTTGTAGAAATTGGTAGATCTAAACCAGCTGTAATTCCTATATCGCAATTAAAGAAAGAAAAAGTAAAGCGCGTTCAAGATGTGGTTGAAGAAGGCCAGGAAATTAGCGCTTGGGTTCGACGTATTGATGAGAAACTCGATCGAGTTGAATTGACACTGATTGAACCCCTTACTTTGGAATGGCGTGATATTAAAGCCGGCATGAAAGTTTCCGGGAAAGTCGAGAAACTTGAGAATTTCGGTGCTTTTGTAAATATAGGGAGCGAGCGCCCTGGCCTAGTGCATGTTAGCGAACTTTCACACGATTATGTTCGAAATCCACAAGATGTCGTTTCTGTGGGTGCTGAAGTGGAAGCGCAAATTCTTGCTGTCGACCGAAAAAAGAAACAAATAAAGTTAAGTCTAAAAGCACTTCAAGAGGATCCAAAAGCCCTTATGGTTGAGGAAATCGAAGAAGACAATGAACCAACTCTCACAGCGATGGAAAGCGCATTAAGAAAAGCAATGGATGCAAGCGAATCCGGCGACCCTGCGGCAAATGAGAGTACGAAAAAATCCAAGAAAGAATCTGGCATGGAAGACATTCTTGCCAGGACGCTTGAGCATCGGGCTACTACGAAATAAATTTTGCATTACCGATCCGCCCGAATTCATTTGTTTACAAGCAATTTTTCCATCATCCAATTTCCCTGATAACTTGCAGATAACAGGTCATATGCTTTATTTTCCGCAAATTGACTACGCTGCGAATCACCCAATTCTGTATGAATTCTAGAACGCAACATTTGTAGGCGGGCATGTTGCTCAATTATTATGGGGTATTCAAGCATTTTGATTTGTGAGCGATTTAAATCTTTTAGAGCCTTGCTAGCAGCTCCTCTCCATAAATAGAAGACGGAACTCATAATTAATCCTTCAGCGTTTGACCATTTAGGCAATTTTGATTTCATCAAAATTTTGCTTTCAATATGTGACTTATCGGCGAGTTTAGGATCTCCAATACTCAAATAATAAAGTAACCGACTCTGGAAGTAGGTAAATTGATCCTTCACAGTCATCTTGGAAGTAAATTTAGACACTAAATCCAAGTATTTTTTGGCTCCTTCCAAATTGCTGTGAACCAGAGAGCACTTTATCAACAGATTCAAACTCCGCACCTTCAGGCCAGGTTTACGTGTTTTCTTGAGAATTTCCAAAAGCCTTTTCTCATCCTCAAGTAATAGTTGACCCATATCAAGATTGGATTGGATTTCAGCCAATGTCATTTTGTGAGTTGTATACATGGGAATTTTCTTATGCAAATAGAAAGCACGGCTAGCAAGAGCATAAGTTTTTTGCCATGCAGGCTGATTTTTTGCGAATTCCATAACGGGAAGAATTCTAGTGATTAAATTATTGCTCAATGGCAAACAAGAATGTGTTGCAAGACTAAAATGAAGAGCTGTCAATAGCTGCTCCTCATTTTGAGAAAAAATAGAGGCAGCATCCCGATTATCTAGTTGACGGATCCAATATTTCACATTTCTCTTACAACTTTGGACAAAATGATGTGGTGGGGATTGAAATTTCATTGAATCCAATTCAATATGTCGTTCTGCAAAAAACTATTAGTAAGCACATGGATGCCGAAATGGGGATCGAGCTTCGACCCCTGCATTTCAATTAGCGATCTTTCAAGCAATACCTGAATTTCTTCGTCTAGCGTTGCTTCTGATAAACCACCAATTTCAAAAAGTTGATCGTACTTCGCCCCAAATGAACCCACTAGGGGCATGCCTTGAAGTAGTTTGCGCCCCGATTTACTCAAGCTATTCCAGCTCTGCTCATAAATAAATCGATACATTGCTTCCGTTTTGCTTCCAGCGATTTTTGAGAAAGAATGAGTTATTCGATCCAATGGCAATCCTCGAGTCAGCCCCGCAGCCAACCGAATTGCAAGTGGATTTCCTCCTGTGACTTGATAAATCGAATCGCTCAAATGGGTCATTTCCGTATTTGAAATATCCTTATTTGCAATTATTATTCTTTCTTGAATAAGTAAATTCGCTGGATCTTTTTCAATTTCCCCCAGCGAAAATTGAGTGATATTGCTGTTTAAGGGCATCGTTGCTCTGCTAGTCACGATAATTTTGCTGGGCCGCACAAACTGTTCTAGGCGCAGCGCAAAAGAAGGCGGGACTATTTGTTCGTCCATATTGTCGATAACAATAATGCGGGGGGATTCCCTTAAAGTCTCAGCCAATTGAAATTGCCAATTGCTCGTTCTCCTAATTTCGGGAAGAAAGGCATTTGCAAGACGTTGAGTGAAATGATCCCAAAAATGATCCTCTTTCTCGTGCAACCACTCCAAATCTATTGGTTCCATGCGCAACCATAAGTAGTCTTCAAACAAGGGCACGTTTGCCAACTCGATTAAGGTGGCATTCAAGAGCGCACTCTTACCAATACCTCCCAGACCAGTAATTGCCATGATCCAATTCGCATTTGGATCAAGGATCTTCTTTTTAATTGAGCAATATGTGAATCAGTACCGAATAGACGATCAAAACGTGCGGGCGGAAGAGAAAACAGTTTACGTTGCTCCATTTCTTTTGTTGATTGAGATACACGATTAGAGGCAATAATCGCCAAATCATTGATGGCCTTGGCTTGTTTTCGATTAATTTGATCTTGACTAAAATTATTTGATTGAGCTATTTCTGCAATACTTTTCCCTCCAATAAAGCGTTTGACGAGCAAATCTTTTGAAAAACTATCGACATTTTCAAGTTCGACTAAAGCCGACTCCAATAGTGGCTTCATTTCATAACCATAAAATTTGGAATCCTCGCTGCTTGGCTGGTGCCAACTGCGCAGAAATTGATGTATTGTTGTACTGATTTCTTTTATTTTATTTTTATTCATATATGCTCTTCATTTTATGCTTCATTCTAATTGCATTAACAGGTCTAAAGATGCGGATGGTCTCGAATGGTAGAATTTGTTTTCGCAACGGGTTGGTCTGACCCAAGGAGAAAATATGTTTGGAGCCACCGAATTAATTATTATTTTAGTGATAGTTGTAGTTCTTTTTGGCGTCGGCCGACTCGGAAAAATAGGCGGGGAATTAGGCACTGGTATTCGAGCCTTTCGAGATGGCATTTCTGGTGACGAAGATGAAGATGTCGACGAAAAGGGCAAGGAATAACTATTAAAATTACAGGCAATATTGCCTGTTTGCCATTTGTTCCGAATTCGTGTTAGAGTATGCCAATATTTTTCCAGAAGTAAATTTACTAGGAGGAAGTAATGCAGAAACCCATGAAATTGGCCATTGTGCTGATGTCTGCTCTTCTCGTGCTTACCGCATGTGGAGGATCTGGCTCAGATCTTGATGGCCGCGAAGTAACCATTGCAATTGAAAATGCTTATCTGCCTTTCAACTATGTTGATGCAGAAACCGGCGAACCTGGTGGCTGGGATTATGCCGCTTGGGACGAAATTTGCAATCGAATTGGCTGCACACCCGTATATGTTGAAGCATCTTGGGAAGGCATGATTCAAGCTGTGTCTGACGGCCAATATGATGCCGCTGCTGATGGTATTACCATCACTGCAGACCGAGCCGAAATTGTTGACTTCTCGATTGGTTACGTGAACATCGATCAGCGTTTGCTAGTTCGTATAGACGAAGATCGCATCAGCAGCATCGATGACATTGTCAACGATCCAAGCTTATCTTTGGGTACACAGACAGGTACAACAAACTACGAAACCGCTGCACTACACTTGCCCGAAGATCGTATTCAGGCTTTTGAGCAATTCCCCTTTGCTGTGCAAGCTTTGCTTTCGGGAGACATTGACGCAGTAATCATCGATGAAACTGCCGGACAGGGCTATTTGGGAGAAAATTCCGACCTGTTGAAATTGGTTGGACCCTCGCTATCCGGTGATCAACTTGGGTTTATTTTCCCCAAGGGTAGTGATCTCGTAGAACCTGTAAATGAGGCTATTCGCGCAATGATCGACGATGGCTTTATGGCCGAAATCAATACCGAATTCTTCGGAGATGGATTCACCATTACCTATGACGACATTGGACCTGGTGCTTACGGAGAATAATTTCGTAAAAGATTGTTAGTCCGATTACAATGTAACGGTGTGCAGGGAAAATCCTGCACACCGTTCTTTTTATCAATGACTTATTGGGAGCTTCATGGATACGGATACTAAATCTAGCCAAGTAGTAAGCCAAAGGAAGGATCCATTAGGTGAACGCTTAGCCGAACTTCCTTGGTGGGTAGTTGCAATTATTTTTATTGGAATTGCGGCTACAACCACGATAATAAATCAGGAGAATTACCGACAAGCGTTTGATTTCATCCTTATAGGTATCCGTGTCACAATTGAAACTACATTGTGGTCCTATTCATTTGCTCTAATGATTGGCCTCATTGCGGGCCTGGGAAGGATTTCAAAGAATGTAGTCTTTCGCAACTTGGCAACACTGTACGTAGAACTTATTCGTGGAGTACCCATTCTTGTATTAATCTTTTTTATCGCACTTGTACTCGTACCAAGTGTGGTTGATTCAATTCAAGCCTACGGATTGGGCTTGACCGAAAAAGGATTTCCATTAATCGGCGAGTTTTTAGGGCAGATTGATAACAGTGCGTTTTCAATGAATGTGCGCGCCATTATTGCTCTTTCAGTAACTTATGGCGCCTTCATGGCAGAAATTTTCCGCGCTGGAATTCAAAGTATTGGTCGTGGCCAGATGGAAGCGGCCCGCTCTTTAGGCATGAGCTATGGACAATCAATGCGCTACATCATCCTGCCGCAAGCAATCCGCAACGTTCTCCCTGCCCTTGGAAATGATTTCATCGCCATGGTCAAAGATTCCTCACTGGTCTCTGTCCTAGCAGTTAGGGACATCACTCAGGTTGCGCGTCTCTACGCAGGGCGCACTTTCCGATTTCGGGAAGCATATACTGTGCTTGCAACTCTCTATTTATCAATGACATTGGTGCTCTCATTTTTTGTGCGCCTCATTGAAAAGCGATACAACACGAATGACTAAATCAGACAATATTATTGAAGTACGAAATCTGCACAAACATTTCGGTACCGTTGAAGCATTACGTGGTGTGGATCTAACGATTGAACGCGGCAGTGTGGTCGTGATAGTCGGTCCAAGTGGATCCGGAAAATCAACTCTTTTGCGATGCATTAACCATCTGGAAGTTGAAACAGCCGGTGAAGTTTGGGTAGATGGACAGCGCCTCACCAAGGATCAGAAACAGATCAATGAAATTCGGGCAGAAATCGGCATGGTATTTCAACTTTTCAATTTATTTCCGCATCTTTCGGTGCTGGAAAATATCACACTAGCTCAAAAAGTTGTACGTGGTCGCAAAGATGAAGAGGCGTACGAAATAGCCCAGCAACAATTAGTGCGTGTTGGTATCGCCGAAAAGGCAGATGTGTATCCTGGACAACTTTCTGGTGGCCAACAGCAACGTGTGGCGATTGCACGGGCCCTCTCCATGAATCCCAAGATCATGCTATTTGATGAGCCCACCAGCGCTTTAGATCCTGAGATGATCAAAGAAGTGCTGGATGTAATGCTCGATTTGGCTAAGGAAGGCATGACCATGATTGTGGTTACACATGAGATGGGATTTGCTCGAGCTGCGGCCGACGAAGTCATCTTTATGGACGAAGGATTAATTGTCGAGCGCGGAAAACCCAGCAAGGTTTTCAAGAATCCAAAAGAAGATCGCACGAAACTTTTTATATCGCAAATTCTTCAACATTAGCATTACAAATTTGGATGAATTGTTTTTGCCTTAGCCAAACAGGTGATCGCTCTTAAATGTCGACACTAGGTCTTTGATTCCCGTATGTTTGCTACGCGCTTCTATAATCAGTATTGAGGTGCTCACATGACAATTCTTGAAAATTACAACTCATTTTCAGGCCGCCATTGGGAAACTGGCAGCATACATAATGCGCTAGCCCACCAAGGGATAAAAGCCCCACACACAGGTAAAGCTTATTCTGAAGAATTCCTGTTGGGCATGAGTGGTGGAATTAATTTCGGCTATTTTACGTTTCACTATTCTGGACTCCCTCCCCAATTGGCTGTCTTGACCCGGAACACTTTTGATCCATTTCAAACAATTTTGGAACGATTGGGTAGTAGCCAGGAAGTTTTGCAAACTTCTACAGCAAAGAAGGGCTTGAGCAATTTAATTCAGATTTTAGAAGAAGGCAAAACAGCAATTGCATGGGCAGATGCTTATTCCTTGCCATACGAGGCTAATAAGGACCGGGCAGATTATTGGGCAATGCAACCCATTGTTGTTTACGGAATCGACGATTCAACAGCTTGGATCGCCGATCGGTCTGCGGTTCCTCTACAAATCAAAATTGATGACTTAGAAATTGCTCGCGCTAGAGTGAAAAAGGATAAGTTTCGCGCAATTAGCCTTGATGCCCCCAACGAGGGAAAACTAGTAAGTTCTGTAAACATGGCTATTTGGCAGTGCATCCGTATTTTCACAGAAGCTCCACCGCGAGGTACGCGCAATAACTTCGGCCTAAGTGCATATGAAAACTGGTCTAAGATGTTGACAAACACACGCAACAAACAAAGTTGGTCGCGATTTTATCCAGCGGAATCAGGTCATTTTTCAGCAATTGCAGGACATGGCCCCTTTCCTGGTCTCTTGGATGCAATATTTGCGTGGGGCGATCGAGGCGCAGAGAGAACCCGCTACGCAACATTTTTGTCGGAAGCGGCCTTATTGCTTGAAAACCCAAAGCTTGAACAAGCGGCTGAGGAATTCCTAAATTGTTCGATAACCTGGCAGAATTTAGCTGCAGTACTAGGCACTAAAGAATTGCCTAGTTTATTTCGTGCAAATGAATTAATTACGAAACGAAATGAGCTTTTCATATCTCAAGGTGCATCAGCGCTTGAACAAATTAAAGCCATCAATGCAGAGCTAAGTCAACTCAAAATTGAATGGCCACAAAATGAAGGTTCGGATCCAGATGCGATTGCCGCCCATCGCTTGGAAATTCAAGAAGCAGTAGATCAAATCCATGCTGTGGAGACTAAGGCCATTCGAGCTCTAACTGAGGCAATGTCCTAGAACGACACTCGCAATGGAAGGTAGAATCTTCTTATGAGTTCAAATTTAGGTTCGGCGATCGCCAATCCAAATATCGCTTTCATTAAATATTGGGGCAATAGCAACGATAAGTTGAGAATTCCATCCAATAGTTCCATCTCGATGAATCTGGCCGGGTTGGAAACAAATACGTCAGTAAAATTTCAAATCGATTTAGCCTCGGACCAACTATTGCTAAACGGTCAGGATGCAGAAACTAGTGCAACCAAGAGGGTCAGTTCTTTTTTGGACATTGTGCGTGAAATGGCAGGAATCCAAGAGCGAGCTGCAGTAGAAAGCACAAATAATTTTCCTATGGGAAGTGGCATTGCATCTTCCGCATCGGCATTTGCGGCCTTAGCCCTTGCCGCATCGCAAGCAGCCGGACTCAGCCTAGACGAAAAACAACTCACGATTCTGGCACGCAAAGGATCAGGCTCGGCAAGTCGGTCGATCCCGCAAGGATTTGTAGAATGGCACGCTGGTGACCAGGATGGGAACTCATATGCTGAGAGTTTTGCTCCAGCCAATCACTGGGATTTAATTGATTGTATTGCAGTTGTTGATGAAGATCACAAAGACACGGGCTCCTCAATTGGACACACAACGGCTGGCACAAGCCCCTATCAGGCAGCCCGGGTTAAGGGCAGCCTGGATCGGATTTCGATAGTAAAAAAAGCTATTCTTGAAAAAGACTTTGAGTCATTTGCTAAGATTGTTGAATACGACAGTTTGCTGATGCATGGCGTGATGCTCACATCAAGACCCAGTCTTTTGTATTGGTCAGCGGCAAGTGTACGTGTGCTTAAAGCATGCAAAAAACTGAGCGAAGAAGGAATATCCCTTGCCACAACTATGGATGCTGGACCCAACGTGCATGTAATTTGTCTCTCAAAGGAAAAAGACGACTTGGTCGAACAACTAGAACACATTCAAGGGGTCAAGCACGTATTAGTAGCTCGAGTTGGCGGGGCCGCTCGAATGGCTACGAAATAATTTTGCTAATCCATTGCTTAGTAAGCCATTGGAAATCCAATTCGTCCTAAAGATATAATTTATCTATCCGCTTATAAAGGTTAATTTATGTCCCCAGTTATCTTGTTTATCGGTGCAGTTGCTTCCCTAATTTTTGTCCACGAATTAGGTCATTTCCTGGCCGCTAAGTTTAGAGGTATAAGAGTCGACGAATTTGGTTTTGGTTTTCCACCCAGAATTGTTAAATTATTTAAGTTTGGCGAGACTGATATCACCCTGAATTGGATTCCATTTGGCGGCTTTGTTCGCACTGCTGGCGAAAATGATCCGGATGTTGAGGGAGGATTAGCCGCTGCTAATCCCTGGTCACGAATTATCGTGCTATTGGCGGGTCCGGCCATGAATTTTCTAGCAGCCTTGCTATTATTCGCATTCGTCTTTGTTCAACTTGGAAAACCAGACTTCAACACAGTAATTATTCAAGAAATTGCAAACAGTTCCCCTGCCCAAGAAGCCGGATTACAAAGTGGCGACATTGTGCAAAACATTGCTGGCCAAGATATTAATAGCAGCCAGGAATTGCGCGACCAAATTTATGCAAATTTGGGATCAGAAATTGAAATTGTTGTCGAAAGAAATGGTCAGTTGATCGCCACAAGTTTAATCCCTCGAGATCCACCCCCTGAAGAAGGGGCTATTGGAATACTTATGGGCAATCCAACTCTCCCGGTGAGTGGGCTGGAAGCAATCGGATTTAGTGCGGCGGCAATTGGCGATCAGGTAAATGCACTAATTTCTCTTCCGGGAAAATTAGTTTCGGGTGAAATCAGCGCGGATCAGGGTCGCCTTGTCGGCTACAAGGGGATGTACGACATATTTACTGAAGTACGGGCAGCTGATACACCTGTAAATACAGAATCCTCTGGTGCGATTAATACCTTAGCGTTCTTCGCATCCATATCAATTTCGCTAGGATTATTAAACTTGCTTCCCATCCCAGCGCTTGACGGTGGCCGCATTTTATTTACTCTGCCAGAAATCTTGTTTAAGCGCCGTATCCCTAGCAGCTATGAGAATATGATCAATTTTGTCGGATTTGCTATCCTTATCATGTTAATGATCTACGTAAATATTCAAGACTTTGTAAATCCAATAAATATTCCCTAATGGCCGCAAGTAATCCGCAGCTTCCTGACCACGAATTTACAGAAGAAATACCCTTTGAATCCATATTGAGCATGCTCGCGGACGAAAGCAATACTTTTCCAGCGCGTGAGCTGATCCGCTTCTCAGGTTTAGAAGGCCAAGAATTGCAAGATTTCACGCAAACCTGGTCAGGAATAAGCGGACAACTTAAGACTGGAATCCTCGAAGATTTAGAACTCCTTTCAGAAGGTGACACCGTATTCGATTTTGACCAAATTGCGGCTGTGGGACTCAATGAAAGCGATGAGAAAATACGTCAGCTAGCTATTAGAAATCTGTGGCAAACGGAAGACCCAGCCCTGCTCCCCAAATTAGTTGAAGTATTTCAAGAAGATGAAAGCCCGGCGGTTCGTGCCCAAGCAGCCCAAGTTTTAGGTCGCTTTTTATATTTAGGTGAGGTTGGGCGCATCAAAAAAGAAGCCAAGCAACTAAGCGAAAATGCCTTATTTGGCGCAATGGATTCAGAGCAAATTGATGAAGTGCGCCAAAGAACGCTCGAAGCGTTAGCCTACTCAAGTGATGGACGATTGGATGGCCTTATTGAGGATGCATATGATTTTGGCGAAGAAGATTGGCAAGCTGCCGCTCTTTTTGCAATGGGGCGATCCGCTGATAATCGTTGGGTGCCCACCATTTTAGAACGCCTTGAGGATCCAAACGCTGATTTGGTTAGAGAAGCGGCCCGTGCTGCTGGTGGGTTGGAAATTGAGGAAGCTATACCGAGTTTATTAAACCTTTTGTACGATGAAATTCGAGAAGTAAGATTGGCGGCTGCATGGTCCTTATCCCAAATTGGTGGCGATGCAGCTGCAGAGTCCTTGGATGAGTACCTTGAGCGAGCTGAGGATGACGACGAAGTCGATCTTATTGAAGATGCTATCGATAATTTAGCTTTCAACCTTGAATTAGACGAGCTAAATCTCTTGGATTACTCAAAAGAAGAACTTGAACAACTGACCAAACCAGAAGAATTAGAGGATGACGAAAACATTAGCCCAAATCCTCCTGAAGCTTAAAGAAACTCTAGCTGACCAGCATTCTTTATTTAGAATTCAATTTCGCACGCCTAGTACCTTGAAATTCATCCTTGGCATTTTTGCAGCATTATTTGTAGCCCTAATGGCGGCTTCCCCGGGCTTGTCTCAAAGTGGAATCAGCCTACAAAGTCATTCGGAAAAATATTTATTTGGAGAATGGCTGCGTTTCGAGGCCCAATTTGAGAGCCAATCTCAATTGGTTGATGGACACATAGTGCTTCAAATTGAAGGCCTGGAAGAGCTATTTAGTTTTACCGCAGAAATAGACTCCAACAATCACTTTAGTACAGAGCTCTTTATCCCTATTGATCTTGATCCCCCTTCCCTGAGATTAATAAATTTCTGGTACTTGGTGGCAACTGAGGACGGCAATATTTTTGAAAGTGATCTGCAATCCATATATTACGATGACAATCGCTTTGAATGGCTTCAATTAAGTGAAAATAGTTTTTCAGTTAATTGGTTTGCGGGAGATCAAATATTTGCTGAGGCCATCTTAAGTACGGCTATGGAAGCAGTTCAAAGAGTCCAACAGGTAATTCCATTGCCCGGACCCAATCGCGTTGAATTATATATATATCCAAACCAGGATCAATTGTTGGATGTGGTCAATTCAGCCAAAATTGAGTGGGCTGCGGGCCACAGCGATTTAGCCCAGGATCGAATATTCTTGTCAATTAACCCAAACGCAGAAAGCAGCCTCGAAATTGAACGGCAAATCCCCCATGAGATCGCCCACACTATGCTTTTTGAAGCCTTGGGAGAAAATGCGTATCTTCAGTTACCTGCTTGGCTTGTGGAGGGAATTGCTTCAAATGCGGAAATGTATTCTGACCCCCTATATGCTGAATTGCTCAGCTTAGCCTTTGTGGACCAATCCCTTCCTTCATTATTCGCGCTATGTGAAACATTTCCGAGCGAATATTCGGCTGCAAGGATTTCTTATGCTGCGGCTGATTCTTTTATGGCCTATTTAAGGAGCGAATATCAAGTTATTGGGATAGGCGCTATTGTGGATGCCTATTCCAGAAATGATGATTGTATGTTTGGGCTTGAGCCGCTATTGGGTAAGAATCTTTTAGAGCTTGAATTGGATTGGCACGCGAGCGAATTCGGAGAAGCTAACTTTGGATCAGCTTCAATGGACCAATCGATTTCCCAAATCCTAATTTTGATCATGCTCGGTCTCATATTACTGGTTTGGAGGCAAAGGGCAAATGCAAATTAATGATATAGATGGGAAGAGGCAACTGCATGTGCTTGTTAAAGGAAAAGTACAAGGAGTGGGTTTTCGCTATTTTGTATTGCAATTAGTTGGCGAGAAAGCAATTACCGGTTGGGTTCGTAATCTAAATGACGGGCGCGTTGAGGGGATATTCGAGGGAATGGCTCAAGATCTCGCATCTCTTCTCGAGAAAATTAGTCTGGGTCCCTCTTCATCGAAAATAACTGAAGTAACGGAAACATGGGGGCTAGCAACAGGAAAATTCCCAAAGTTCCAAATTGCGTCTAATGCACCACAAGCGCAAGCCAATCGCTATTAATTAGCTAAAGACTTGTCCTTGCTCTTTCATTGAAATATAGCGACCCTCACCAATAACCACATGATCAAGTAACTCTATATCTAGTAGAACTCCTGCTTCCCTCACAGCGCTTGTTAGTGCTAAGTCCTCACCGCTCGGCGTTGGATCTCCGCTGGGATGATTGTGCACCAGAATAATTGACGCTGCATTGTTGCGGATGGCTGTCCTAAAAATTTCAGCTATACGTACAGGGGATGCATTCAAAGAACCTTGATAGAGCTCCTCGATATCCAACACGTGATTACGTGTGTTGAGGATGACCACTCTCAATTGCTCCTGTTCAAGTGCACTCATCTCATATAAGAGAAGCGCAGCAATATCTTCTGGACCTTGGATAATAGGGCGTTCCACGGGAGAATGAACACTCAATCGCCTGCCAAGCTCGATTGCCGCTTTAAGTGTGGCAGCCTTGGCTTCACCAAGACCATGTTGCTGCTCCACTTCGTCCAAAGAGGCGCGATGGATTCCTTGGACTCCTCCAAATTCCTTAAGCAAGCGTTGTCCAACTTGAACAGCATTCTCGCCTTTTACGCCAACTCTTAATAGAATGCCTATCAATTCGGCATTACTCAATGATTGTGGACCCAGTTTTCTTAATCGCTCTCTAGGTCTATCAGCTCGCTCCAAGTCTCTTATTCGGTATCCCCCCAATGATTTTTTGTTTTCCCTCTTACTCATACTAAAAATATACCTCAGCCAATAATTAGTATCAAGCAGTTGCTAATCGGTTGCTTATCTCATTAGTTTGACAGCCAAATTTAGCTTCCGGTATAGTCCAGCAATGCGACAAGCGGCGGTCCTACTTACATTATTTTTCGCGAGTTTGGCATGCAATCTAGAACGAGTGCTTGATCCTTCTCTGCCAACAGCAACTCCTGCGATACATATAGAAGAAATTGATATTCCAGAGGGAACAGCAGAAGCTGCTGTTCTAGAACCCGCAGACAATCAACTCGATCCTCTGACACGAGCTGATCAATTATTCTTTTTCGGAGATTGGGTAAGCGCCTTAGATGAATATGAACTAGTGTATGCCCGTTTCGCTGAGCCCGAAATACAATCTGAAGCCTTGCTTGGCCAGGCACGAACATTAATCATCCTGGATGAATGGGCATCGGCCAGAGAAATTCTTTTTGAAATTCAGAGTAATTACCCCGCTGAAGACACGTCTTGGAAAGCTCATTATCATCTTGCACAAATATATATTGCGCTTGAGGATTATGCGAGCGCCGAGAATGCATACCGCGCTTATTTAGAAACTGGCGATTCAGTCCTAAACTCCACAATCAATGAATGGCGTGGGGATTTATTTACCTTAAGCGGGGAGAGTGAACTTGCTATTGCTGCTTATCAGAGCTCTCTTAGTTATTCGCGCTTAGGAAATTTTGATAACGTGCAAAGCAAGATTGGGGACGCCTATTTTATTTCTGGAAATTTCGATAGTGCCATATTTGTGTATCAAGACCTGCTCTTGAACACCCAAAATGACTACGTAAAAAGTCAGATGGACTATTCAATAGGAAAGGTTTATTTAGAACTTGGTGAAGAAGAGCAAGCCCACAATTTGTATTTTGATGCTATTGAAAATTATCCTCTAGCATACACATCCTATTTGGCCCTAATTGATCTTGTAAATTCGGAAATTGAGGTTAGCGATCTCAACCGTGGCTATGTTGATTATTTTGCGGCGACGGGTTTGGACGCGGCTGGAGATTCGGGAGGCGCATCCGAATTGTATAGCCTAGCTATAGCTGCCTTCGATCGCTACTTGCTAGACAATCCGCAAGATCATGAAGCGGACGTTCATTATTATCGGGCGTTAGCATTAAGAGCACTGGGGGAATATTCAAGTTCAAACCGAGAATGGCTTGAGATTATAAATACACATCCATTGGATTCCTTGTACCAAGAAGCATTTGCGCAAAAAGCTCGGACAGAATGGGCATTTCAAGGAGACTATGATGTGGCTATTCAAACCTTGTTAGGTTTTGTGACCTCCAATCCTGGTCTTGGGAGAGCGCCAGAATTTCTCTTTACCGCTGCCGAAATTGCAAAATTAGACTTCAATTTGGATGCAGCTATCCAAATTTGGGATCGACTTTCTCTCGATTATCCAAATTCAAGCTATGTATATCGAGCCCTTTTCAACTCGGCTATATCCTACATCCGCTTAGACAATTGGGAAAAGGGCCAAGAATATTTTCAGAGAGCATTAGCTAGCTCAGAAAATGTCGCGGATAGGTCTCAGGCATTATTTTGGCTTGCAAAGGTTGAAATGCATCAAAGCAGCTTAGAAGCAGCAATTGATTTTCTTAATCTAACAGGCGCTACAGATCCAAGCGGTTATTACAGTGAGCGTGCTCGAGACTTAATCAATGAAATAACCCCTTTTACACACTCAACACAAACTGGTTTTACATTCGCATTGGATTCAGAAAAACTTGAGGCTGAAGCATGGATGACGCAGCGCTTCGACTTTGACCCTCTGGTTGATTTCAGTTCCATTGCTGAATTATCCAAAGATAATCGCTTTAAACGCGGAACTGAATATTGGGAACTAGGGGAATTCGAATTAGCGCGAGCTGAATTTGAAAATCTTCGTCTAAGCATTGCCGAAGATCCACTTGCCAATTATCAATTAGCGAATTATCTAATTGATCTTGGAGTCTACCGTTCCGGAATCTTTGCAATTAGACAAGTCCTAACGATTGCCGGAATGAACGATTTGGAAACGCTTAGTGCCCCAGATTATTTCAATCGGCTGCGATTTGGAACCTATTATTTAGATCTTATTGAGGAAGCGGCTCTTGATGAAGATCTCGATCCTTTCTTCATCCTAAGCGTTATCCGTCAAGAGAGTTTGTTTGAAGGATTTGTTACATCTTCAGCAGGAGCCAGGGGCCTTATGCAAATTATTCCAGCCACTGGACAAGAAATAGCCACGCTAAGTGGTTGGCCAATTGATTACAGAGATGAAGATCTCTATAGGCCACTTATTAGCATTGCCTTTGGAAGTTCATATCTTGAACGACAAAGCAACAATTTTGATGGCAATTTGTTTGCTAGCCTGGCCGCCTACAACGCAGGGGCCGGAAATGCTGCCTATTGGCTTAGCATTGCAAACGAAGACGATGATCTTTTCGTGGAACTAATTGATTTTGAAGAGACTCAGAATTACGTAAAAAGCATTTATGAGCTTTTTAGTATCTATTCAGACCTGTATTCACTTGATTAATTCTTGAATTATTCTGCTTCAATATTCGAAGAATTTTGTCCTGATGCCCCTTGTGCTACAAGGAACCATTCACTAACGTTATAGAAGCGGTCACTAGGGCTGTATAAGGGACCAATGTTTACCCCTTGTACCTGGACACTAATGGCGTAATTGTAGACTGGGAAAAAGAGGGGTAACGCAGGTATTTCGCGGCTAAAATGAATTTGGAAATTTCGGTATAGCCTTTCCCTTTGACCTTGGCTAATTGAAACACGTGCTTGCTCAAGATAAACGCTCGCACGGCGATCGGTCCAGCGCGAATAGTTCTGGCCCGAATTTGCCTCTGCTTCGTGCCAAAATGGATATGGATCGGGATCCGGAAGATTAGACATATTCAGGTCAATAAGTGCCGCCTCGTAATTACGTGGCTCAAGGTAATCACTAAGTAAGGTTTCGTAATCCACCCCATTGAGTTGAACGGCAACGCCCAACAGTGCCCACGTATCTCTTATTTCTTCCGCCATAGCGGTATGTTCAGGCGTATTGGGGTGTAGCAGCTCAAAGGACAGAAAAATGCCATCTTTAGCTCGAGTTCCCCCACCCTCGCTAGGAATACTAAAACCAGCATCTCGGAGGCGCTGGTTTGCCAGGTCCAAATCAAATGAGTAATAAGTATTGGTTTCGCTATAGGCCCAACTACCTGGCAAAATAGGTCCATTTGCGACAAAAGCCTGACCTGCCAGAAATTCATCCACAAGATACTGACGGTTAATTCCGTTTAATAATGCCTTTCGAACCTCACTCTCTTGAAAAAATGGAACTGTGGATCTATCCAGATTAAACAACACCATAGCTAGTTGAGGGAGCCTTGAACTAAAACTGTTCAAACCCGGGTTAACCAGAACATCTCCCAAAACATCTTTATCGACATAACCCATCCCTAAAATTTCGCCATCTAGATAGGCTTGATAAGCCGTCGTTGATTCTGCGAAATAACGAAAAATAATCTGATCAATAAAGGGTCCATCTAAATAGTAATTTGCTGAGGCATTGAGAACCACCCCGGCGATTTCATTTTCTTCGATGATTATTTCACCGAATGAATAGGGTCCCGTACCGACAGGATTGGAATTGAATGGAGATACCGCCAAATCACTAGGATGCGTATTGCCCAATAGATGTTCTGGAAGCAAACCTACTGCTAAATAATCTAAGAATGGAGCAAAGGGTTCCTGAAGGCGAAATTGGATGTTGTAATCATCGAAAGCAATAACTTCAATTGATCGCCAGAATTCACGCAAATCCGAGGGGATCGGTGTGTCGGGATGAGCTAAAAGGTTGGTCGTAAAAATAACATCAGCGCTAGTAAAGGCAACGCCGTCGTGCCAGAGAGTATCTTCTTTTAGGCGCAAGTTATAAGTTAAGCCATCTAAAGAGAGAGCCCACTCTTCCGCCAAATCTGCTTGCGGATTTCCTCTGTCGTCAAAGCGCAATAGGCCGCTGAAAAGCAGGGCATTGACATCCTGATCGACATTATTTGCAAAATCTAATAAGGGATTTAATCTCCCTAACGAACCAACCAGGCCTTCCACATATAGACCCCCAGAACTAGGTTCGGATGAAAACGATCCAAGCAAAGGTTGCTGGCCGATAAGCAATATGGCTACAAGGGCCATTGCTAAAACAAGCAGCCCAATTTGCCAGCGAAACCTATTCATTTATTCTTAAAAGGAATTTAGCCGGTTACTAATACCGTATAAAAGGCTAGACCAAAAAATACGAAGCTCAGGATGATAGTTACCCGGAAAAGGGTCTTCTCAATGCCACGGCGCGCAGAAAATACGCCACCTGTGTCACCACCTGTGAGACCACCAAGACCAGCCCCTTTGCTTTGCAAGACAATACTTGCGATCAGCGAGATGGAAACAATAATCATTGCAATGTTGAGCGAAATATCCATTCTATTACCACCAGATAAGTGAAAAATTCTTTGAGGATTATATCGCTATAGGGAGAAGGCCGTCAATTATTGTGCATATATTCATCCATGCTTCACTTTCCCAACCATATGTTCTATAATTGCGGTCAGCCATGGTAAATAAATTCAAACTCAATTCACCGTTTCAAGCTACGGGAGATCAGCCAGCTGCGATCAAGAAACTTCTGGCGGGATATGAAAAGGGCCAGAAACATCAAGTCCTTTTAGGCGCTACCGGAACGGGCAAGACGTTTACTATGGCTAATGTAATACAAGAGGTCCAAAGACCGACTCTTGTCATGGCTCACAACAAAACTTTGGTGGCCCAGTTGTATGCTGAATTCAAGGAATTTTTTCCTGAGAACGCGGTGGAATATTTCACGAGCTATTACGATTATTACCAGCCCGAAGCCTACGTTCCACGAAATGATCTCTATATAGAAAAGGAAACCGATATCAATGAAGAGATTGAGCGGCTGCGATTAGCTGCATCTACTTCATTATTGTCGCGGTCGGACACAATTGTTGTGGCTTCCGTCTCGTGTATCTATGGATTAGGCAATCCCGAAGCCTATGGCCGTGTGGTCATTGAAATTGAAAAAGGACAGGTGTATCGTCGCGAAATGTTATTGCGCCAATTTATTGAAGCACATTATGAGCGCAAAGAAAGCGATCTGGAATCTGGAGCCTTTCGAGTTCGCGGAGATACGCTGGAAGTAGTTCCCGCATACCAGGATAAATTTGCCTATCGGATTAGCTTTTTTGGTGATGAAGTTGAAAAAATCGCAGAAATTCACAAAGTAACTGGAGAAATAAGGCGTGAGATGAACGAAGTATCAATCTACCCTGCTAGACACTTCATTACTGAGGAAGAAAAACTGGCCGCTGCGATCAGGGACATTGAAGAAGAACTGGTTGAACGCTTAGTCTGGATGAAAAAGCGCGACAAGCTCCTTGAAGCTCAGCGCCTGGAACAACGTACTCGCTACGACCTTGAAATGTTACGTCAAATAGGTTTTTGCTCAGGGATTGAAAACTATTCCCGCCATATGGATCAACGCGCTTCGGGTACATCACCTTGGACCCTTATAGATTATTTTCCACCGGATTTCCTATTGATTGTTGATGAATCGCATATGACAATTCCCCAAGTGCGCGGCATGTTTAATGGGGATCAAGCACGCAAAAATGTATTGGTTGATTACGGATTTCGCTTGCCTTCAGCGCTTGATAATCGGCCATTAACTTTTGACGAGTTCGAAGCCAAGATGGGTCAAGTAATTTACACCTCAGCCACGCCCGGACCCTATGAACTTGACCTGGCTGACCAAGTGGTAGATCAAATTATTAGGCCAACTGGCTTATTAGATCCAGAAATAGATATCCGTCCTATTGAAGGGCAGGTTGATAATCTCCTGGGCGAAATCAATAAGCGGGTTGAATTGGGACAACGTGTGCTAGTAACTACCTTAACCAAACGTATGTCAGAAGATTTGGCTGACTATTTGCTGGAATTGGGCGTAAAAGTTCATTATTTGCATTCTGAAGTTGACACTCTCGAACGTATTGGCATTTTGCGGGATCTGCGCAAAGGCATCTTCGATGTAGTTGTGGGCATCAATTTATTGCGCGAGGGTTTGGATTTGCCGGAAGTATCCTTGGTTGCAATCCTGGATGCAGACAAAGAAGGGTTTTTGCGATCGGATACTGCGCTCATTCAAACTATTGGACGAGCGGCCCGGCATGTTGAAGGCCGCGTCATTATGTACGCCGATAAGATCACGAAATCAATGCAAAGGGCTATCGACGAAACTAATCGCCGACGAGAAATACAAGCGGCACATAATAAAAAGAATGGCATTGAGCCTATTGGAATTGTAAAAGCAGTGCGCGATCTGACCGACGAACTAAAATCTCACGCGGTGGCCGAGAGCAAGGCAGATTATAGTGTTGAAGGAGTTGCTTCTTTGCCACAGAAAGAGCTTGAGCGAGTCATCAAAGAACTTGATGCCAATATGAAGGAAGCTGCCAAGAGTCTTGAGTTTGAGCGTGCAGCACTGCTTCGAGATCAGCTCTATGACTTACGTAGCGTTTTGGCAGAGGAAGGGGATTTAAAACCTTGGGAAAAAATCCGCGTGCTGGCTGGAGAGGATTGATCCTTTGGCGGCTTCAAATAACGCTACACGCCTCTTAGCCAAAAACAATATTGAATTCACTGCACACGAACTCAGAGGAGAGAAAATGGGGGCAATTGAGGCGGCTAATTACATTGGAGTCGCCCCCAAGCTAGTTTTCAAAAGTATTGTTTTTAAAGATTTCAAAAAAGACGATTCGATCTTAGCGATAGTTTCTGGAAATCAACAAGTGGACAAAAAATTGCTTGCAAAGGCCGCAGGCAGCAAATCTGTAAAAGCTGCGAGCCTTGCTGAAGTGGAAATAATGACAGGGCTTCGTGCGGGAGGAATTTCTGCACTGGCTCTGATAACCAAAAGGTTTCGCTTTTTCTTAGATATTTCTGCACTCAACTATGAAAAAATCTACGTATCTGCTGGAAATGTCGGATTAAATGTTTCATTGTCTCCCCAAGATTTCATTCGCATTTGCCGCATTAAAGTGGCTCCAATCGCAATAAATAATGACTAGTGTCCGAATCAGCTTCCTTGATAGTAATGGGTGTTATGCCTTATACTGGAAACGCGGTTTTCGCTAACGCGCTATTTTCATCGAAACTAAGTCAAGCGAATAGATCTTGAAGTGGCTGAAAATCTTCTTCAAGAACCAGCTTAGTTTTTCAGTTCCTATCTATTTTTGGAGGAGAACCTGAATGTCTCGTAAACTATTTTCTGTACTAGCAATCTTGATGATCGCTTCGCTCGTGCTTACAGCCTGTGGCTCAACAGACGGCGAAAGCGGTGGCAATGAGATCATGGATCGAGTGCAAGCCCGCGGCAACGTTGTCTGCGGTATTCGCACAGATCTGGCTGGCTTCGGCTACCTGGATGATGCTGGCAACAATGCTGGCTTCGACGTTGATCTCTGCCGCGCAGTAGCCGCCGCTGTATTTGGCGATGCTAATGCCGTCGAATTCGTTCCTTTGTCCGCATCCGATCGTGGTCCTGTACTTCAGACAGCTGAAGTAGATTTGCTCACCCGTAACGTGACCTGGACTTCCAGCCGCGATGCGCAATGGGGCAACTTCACAACAATCATGTTCTATGACGGCCAGGGTTTCATGGTCCACGCAGATAGTGGCATCAGCGCCCCTGCCGACATGGATGGCGCCACAATTTGTGTAACCAGTGGTACAACCACTGAAAGCAACTTGGCTTCTTACATGGCAGACAACGGCTGGAGCTACGAAGCCGTTATCGCTGAAGAAACCAGTGTTGTGTATAGCAACTACGAAGAAGGTCGCTGCGATGCAGCCACCAGTGATCAATCACAGCTCGCTTCTGTACGCAGTGGCTTTGATGATCCTTCCGCTCACAACCTCTTGGACGTAACCATTTCCAAAGAACCCCTCACACCCGCAGTTCCCCACGGTGATGATGTTTGGTTCGATACTGTAAAGACTGTCATGTGGTCCTTGATTAATGCTGAACTTTATGGCGTTACCCAGAGCAATGTGGGTTCCATGGGTGCCAGTGACAATGCTAATGTTCGCAAAATGCTTGGAACGGAAGGCAACTGGGGTTATGAGGAACTTGGCCTGAGCGCCACAGCCCTCGCAGACGCAATTGCTGCTGTTGGTAACTATGGCGAAGTATATGATCGCTACATGGGTCCCAATGGTGTTTCATTCGAACTGGCTCGTGGCTTGAATGAACATTGGACAAACGGTGGCTTGATTTACGCCCCGCCAATCAAATAACTTTCACAACTAAGTTAGAACAAAGGATGCGGCCAAACGGCCGCATCCTTTTCTAAACCGACAAATGACAGAAAAAAACACTGCAGCTAGCATCCCTTTTTATAGAGATGAACGCTTTCTTAAGACAGCAGCCCAAATCATTTCAGCACTCATCATTATTCTCTTCCTTATTTTTGTTGTCATAAACTTTATTAATTCTGCAAATGCTCGTGGACTATCTTTGGGCTATGATTTTCTTTCTTCCCCTGCAGGTTTTCCAATAAGCGATCCAGCGATTCCTTATGATCCAACGGATTCATTTGGGAAAGCATTTATTGTGGGTGTGCTCAACACTTTGCGTGTTGCAGTGCTTGGTGTCATTATGGCGACTATATTAGGCACATTTGTAGCACTTGCAAGACTATCGAATAACTGGCTTTTAAGCCGCATTTCTTTAGCCTATATTGAATTCCACCGTAATATTCCCTTACTCGTGTTACTTTTTATCTGGTATACCTCGGTATTTTTGCAGTTTCCAGCAATTGAAAACAGCATCAGACTTCCCGGTCCGATATTCCTGAATCAGCGTGGTTTCTTCTTTACATGGCCCCGGCTAAATGAAAATGGTTGGATATTTACTACAGCTCTCATTATTGGGATCATAGCAGCGATCATTATTTGGTCTCGCTTGCGCAAACGACGAGAGATTACAGGCGAAGATACCAATTACGCGCGCAACAGTCTAATAGCCCTTTTAGGCATTCCTCTCGTTGGCTGGTTTATAGGTGGGGGAAATCCTTATTGGTTCGATATACCATTTTTCGAGGGCTTTAATATTACTGGTGGTTTACGCTTTACCCCAGAATTTTCGGGGCTCTTTGTTGGGCTCGTAACCTATACGGCCGCATTTATTGCTGAAGTCGTACGGGCTGGAATTCAAGCCGTTGATAAGGGCCAGCGCGAAGCCGCATCGGCCGTAGGATTAAACAATTTTCAGGTCCTAAGCCTTGTTGTAATACCTCAATCTTTGAGGATCATTATTCCTCCAATGATCAGCCAATATTTGAACTTAACCAAAAATTCCAGTTTGGCATTGGCAATCGGTTATCAAGATCTGTTTAGCGTAGGCAAAATTGCAATTAATCAGGCCGGTCGGGCTGTGCCCGTCTTCGTCTTGATCATGGTTTCTTATCTAACCCTCAGCTTAATTACTTCAGCCATCCTCAATGTTTACAATCGTCGCATCCAATTGGTGAGCCGATGAGCACTGTCATGAAAACAGCTAAACATGGGGAGTATTTACCCCCGCCGGATCCACCAGGTTTGCGCAAATGGTTGCGCGACAATTTGTTCGATGGTTGGTTTAACACCATCCTGACATTGTTATCGAGTGCATTCATAATATTTGTTGGTATTGGCATATTCCAGTGGTTAGTCAACGATGTAGATTGGCGCCCTATTACGGGTTTCCCAACGCTTTATGCGGTCGGGCAGTATCCCAGAGATCAACTGTGGCGCGTAGCGTTTGGCATAACCTCCTTCGCTTTCCTGATTGGAGTTAGTTGGGGTCGCTCGGGTGGCATTCTGCGAACAATTTCCCAATTTATTGGGGGCTTTTTTACAATTTTGGCCCTGCTCCCTGTTAGTCACCCGGAATTAACCTTGGGTTATCGCCTCTTTTTCATAAGTATTCCCCTGACCATATGGATTGGATTAATTGCTGGTAGATCTTCCTTTATCAAAGGGAGAACCTTCATCATCCTTTGGTTGCTCTACCCGATACTCTACATATTAATTTTGCGAGGATTTGAGGGTGTCGAATTTTTAGATAACGTCCGCACAACTTCATGGGGTGGCTTGTTGGTCACCTTCTTGTTATCTGTAGGTGGCATCCTATTGTCCTTCCCCATTGGTGTAGCACTAGCATTAGGACGAAGATCGAGCTTGCCGGTGGTTAAAGCGTTTTCTACAGTGTTTATTGAAACCATCCGCGGCGTGCCCCTCATCTCACTTCTGTTTATGTTTTCTGTGATCTTGGCCCTCTTTCTTCCCCCTGAGGCCAGGCTAGATCGTCTTCTACGGGCATTAATGGCTGTAACGTTCTTTAGTGCCGCTTATACGGCTGAAAACGTGCGTGGTGGGCTTCAGGCTGTTCCTCAAGGGCAAATAGAAGCTGCACAGGCAGTGGGGATGAGTAATATTCAAATAACATCCTTTATTGTGCTTCCCCAAGCCATTCGGGCCGTAATCCCAGCCATCGTTGGTCAATTTATTAGTTTGTTCAAAGATACTACTTTAGTTGTAATTGTCAGTCTTAATGATTTGCTGGGTATTGGTCGCTCGATTATTAATTCCAGACCCGAATTCTTGCAAGCTCAGCTAGAAGTTTACGTATTTATTGCTGCAATTTACTGGATATTTAGTTATTTCATGTCGTTAGCCAGCCGCAGACTCGAAACGTCTCTCGGTGTTGGACAGTAGTTATTAGGAGAATTCATGGCAAAAAGTAAAGAGAAACCCATCATTGAATGCCGAGATGTCCACAAATGGTATGACGATTTTCACGCGCTTCGTGGCATCAATATGAATGTAATGCCCCAAGAAGTTATTGTTATCTTTGGTCCTTCCGGTTCAGGTAAATCAACATTTATCCGCACGATAAATCGCTTGGAAGAGCATCAACGCGGAGACATTATCGTTGATGGCATTGAGTTGACGCATGACGTCCGCAACATCGAAAAGATCCGCACTGAAACGGGCATGGTATTTCAGCAATTCAATCTTTTCCCTCACTTATCCGTAATGCAAAACGTGACATTGGCGCCCATTTGGGTACGTAAATGGCCGAAAGAAAAAGCCGAGAAAGAAGGCATGAAATTATTGGATCAAGTTGGTATTCCCGAGCAAGCAGATAAATTTCCCGGACAATTATCTGGGGGTCAGCAACAACGTGTGGCCATTGCTCGTGCCCTAGCTATGCAACCCAAAATTATGCTATTCGACGAGCCCACATCGGCATTGGATCCTGAAATGATCAAGGAAGTGCTTGATGCCATGACTGCATTAGCAGAATCGGGAATGACCATGATAGTGGTAACCCATGAAATGGGCTTTGCTAGAGCTGTGGCCGATCGCATGTTTTTCTTTGACGAGGGTCAGGTTGTTGAAAGTGGCACCCCCGAGCAAATATTCAAGAAACCTAAAGAGGATCGCACCAAACTTTTCCTCTCACAAATTTTGCAACATTAGCAAAAGAGCCCGAATTTCGGGCTCTTTTTTTATTGAGCTGCGATTAATGCCATCTGCATTGCTTCATTAGCTGCTTGTTCTTTTACTGCCGCGCGTTCCCCTGAAAAAATAAATTTTTGAGCTGAGCTAACCTCTGATGTTGCCATGCCTATCCAGACGAGACCTACGGGTTTTTCAGCAGAACCGCCCCCGGGCCCAGCAATACCGCTTACAGAAACCCCAATGTCCGTTACCAAAACACTACGAATTCCAGTTGCCATTTCAAGCACTGTTTCTTCGCTTACTGCACCAAATTGCTCGATTGTATATGGAGAAACATTAAGTAATGTCACTTTAGCATTATTTGCATATGCCGTTACCGACCCAAGATAATATTCTGAAGACCCTGGCACGTTTGTCATCCGATGGCCGATCAATCCACCCGTGCATGACTCTGCAAAGGCAATTGACCAGCCACGTTTAATCAGCGCTTCCCCCAACTGAATCTCAATTATTTTGTTCATAAGGAAATTATACATGCGCTATTTCCTTAGTATTAGAGACTAATTTTCATCATGTTAGAATAGATGTGCGATGAATGTTTCTGAGCAATTACAAGGAATATTGGACAACATTCCTGTTGAAACCGGCTGTTATCTTATGAAGGACACGGCAGGAAAAGTCATATACATTGGCAAGGCAGTTAATTTGCGCAGCCGCGTGCGCTCATATTTTCATCGGAGCGCCCAAGCCGACCGCAAAACTGCACGTTTGGCAGCCAGCATCGCGGACATAGAATGGATTGTTGTTGATTCAGAGTTAGAAGCACTAATCCTAGAAATGAATCTCATCAAGCAGCACAGGCCGCGTTACAACGTGCGGTTAAAAGATGATAAACGTTATCCATATATAAAGGTTCACTGGGCAGATCCATTTCCAAAAGTGACTGTGACCCGCAAAATGGTCCAGGACGGATCCCGCTATTTTGGTCCTTATACAAGTGTTTGGGCAGTTCACAAAACATTAGATGTATTGCGAAAAGTATTTCCTTATCTCACTTGTGATCGTGAAATTACAGGAAAAGACGAACGTGCTTGTCTCTACTATGACATTAAGCTATGCAATGCTCCTTGTATTGGCAAAGTCGATCGGGATATTTACCGCATGATGATTGCTGACCTCTGCAATTTTCTGAATGGTCGCACTGAAGAAATTGTAGGTCGAATGAAATTAGACATGGAAAGTGCATCCGCCAAATTTGAATATGAGAAAGCGGGCTCTATTAGAGACCAATTGTTAGCCATAGAAAATATTGTTGAGCGGCAAAAAGTAGTTTCGAATGATTATATTGACTCGGATGTAATTGCAATGGCGCGTTCCGATCGTGAGGCTTGTGTGCAAGTTTTCTTTATTCGTTCCGGAAAATTGATCGGTCGTGAATATTTCATGATGGAAAATACAGAAGGGAGCGAGGATTCAGCTGTGATGACAGAGTTTTTAAAGCAATTTTATGACCAGGCAGCTAATGTTCCCTCACAGGTCTTATTGCCCCAAGAAGTTGAAGAAGCTCGTGTTATCTCTGAATGGTTGCGCAAACGGCGAGATGGCAAAAAAGTTGAAATAAAAATTCCTCGTCGAGGAAAGAAAAAAGAATTAATAAATATGGCCTCCAAGAATGCCCTAGAAACGCTCAATTCACTTCAAGCGCAATGGGAAGCAGATCGTCACCGCCACACAGAAGCGCTTTCTGAGTTGCAAAAGGCTCTAAAGTTGGAGCAAGTTCCCAATCGCATTGAATGCTATGACATCTCGAACACACAAGGAACAGCCGCAGTAGGCAGTATGGTGGTCTTTGAACAGGGAATTCCTAACAAGAAACTTTATAGGCGTTTTAATATTAAGAGTGTGACAGGCCCAGATGATTTCGCTAGCATGGTTGAAGTCTTGGAAAGGCGTTTTAAGCGCTGGGAAAGTTCATTGGAGCCAAATAACAAGCCTGGGAAAAAACCAGATCGCGCTTTTAGCCAATTGCCAGATCTTGTAATTGTGGATGGCGGCAAAGGGCAATTATCTCGATCAGCTGAGGTATTCGACCAATACAATTTAAACGAAAAAGTGCTATTAGCCGCACTCGCAAAGCAGAGTGAAGAAATATTCATTAATGGCAAAGCTAAGAGCGTCTTTTTGAAACGCAAATCTCAAGGTTTGTATCTTGTTCAAAGAATCCGGGATGAAGCGCACCGGTTTGCGATTACTTCGCATCGCAAGAAGAGATCAAAATTAGGTTTAACATCTCAACTTGATGCCGTACCCGGTATTGGCCCAGCCAAGCGTAAAGCACTTTTAACTTCTTTTGGATCAATCGATAAGATTCGTAAGGCCAGCGCGGATGAACTAAGCCGAATAAAGGGAATTAGTGCTGTAAATGCTGAAAATCTAAAAAATCATTTAGCCTAGTTTGAATCCAGAGCATGGTAATATGCGCAGATGGCAAAGAAAATAAAAAAACCAAGACGAACTCTTAGTCAGAAATTATTTACATTTTTAGCGTTACTTATTATTGCAGTAATGATTCTGGGGGCTTTGGCCCCAGCCATCCTTTAAGAATCATCTAAGGTAAGAGCTATCCCTCATGCTCCCTCTTAGGAGCATGCATTTACAATTTAAGTTTAGCGAGTGATCAATACTGCTCTAAATAGCAGACCATTAATGACTGCAAAGATGGACGCGCATAAGATTAAAGACGCAGTAGAAACAAGTTTCCTGGCTATTAAAAATATTGGTGGAAAAACAAACGGATATCAAGTTGATTATTCCCAAATAGAACAAAGCGATCCATACAGTATTTTCAAACAAGAGATCGCCCCTCAGCTCAATTACTTGGGATTAGATATTCTTGAAGATCGTTCAGAAAAATTATCATTTTGGATAAATATCTATAATTTACTAGCATTGGATGCAGTGGTTTCTTTCCAGATTCAAAAGAGTGTAACTGAGGGATTCCTGGGAATCTTTCAATTCTTCCGTAAAGCTGCCTATTTTATTGATGGTCAGCGATACAGCCTCGAAGCGATTGAACATGGAATATTGCGCGCCAATAATGGACATCCTTATCTTCTTGGCCCTCAGTTTAGATCGAATGATAAAAGAAAAAGCCAGGTAATATTTCCGATAGAAAATCGAATACATTTTGCCTTAAATTGCGCGAGCAAATCATGCCCACCGATTTCTATTTATGAATCGGGAAAACTTGAGCATCAATTAGATGTAGCGGCAAGAAATTTTGTCGATCAAGAAACCTCTCTATCCTCAAAAGGGAAATCAATTACTACATCTCGAATTTTCAATTGGTACTCGAGAGATTTTGGGGGAGAGGTAGGGATTCAGAATTTTCTTATTAATCATCTTCCAGCAAATGATCCGCGACAAATATTCTTAGCGGGCTCGGAAAATTGCAAGATTCGATTTTCTAAATACAAATGGGCACTAAATGTCTAAAATCTAGCTTCCTTCAAAATGGTATCATTGCCGCTCCTTAGCCTATGAGTACACAAGTCGCACAACGCAGCAATGAAGAATGGGTATCTGATTTATCCGATCCCATTGTTGATCAAACCCTAGAAGAATTACGAGCTATTCTGTTGCGTGGATTGCGAGCAGCTCTCTCTAGCCGCATTGATTATGATCTTGAAGCAATCACTGAAGATTTTGCCCAAGATGCGTTACTCAAGATATTAAAAAATGTAGATACATTCCGTGGAGAAAGCCGCTTTACCACCTGGGCCCAAAAAATCGCGATACATGTTGCCTTTAGTGAGTTACGAAGAAGACGCTGGAAGGACATATCGCTACAAACACTGATTGAGACACCAGATGGAGACGAATTTACTCCAAAGATCCTGACAGACCCCCATCAATCTCCCGAAGATGAAGCAACCCAAAACGATATTATGCTTATTGTTGAGCGCTTGGTAGATGAGGAATTGACCGAGCGACAACGGACTGCTATGCTAGCTATGTTGCAAGGCGATATCCCCATTAGTGAAATTGCCGAAAAGATGGATACGAATGCTAATGCCTTGTATAAGTTATTACATGATGCTCGCAAGCGATTGCAAAGCCGTTTAGAGGAACAAGCTGGATTAAGCGCGTCAGAATTATTAGCTTTGTTTGATGCAAGTTAGGTAAGTGAAGACCATCGATTTGCATCTAAGAGTGAGAGAAATATGAGCACAATAAGTAAAGCAACTTTAAAGAAAATGGTAATGGCCATAGCAGCCACGCGCATCGAGGAATATGATTGCGATCTCTGCCTTGAAAAATTAGAGATGTTTGTCGAATTAGATTTATTGGATGAAAATCCAGAAAAATCGTATCCCTTGGTCAAAAATCATCTCGATTCCTGTGTGGGTTGCTCAGAGGAATATGGGGCCTTGTTGGATGCACTTAGAGGAATCGAAGCCTCGGCTGCCTAAGTATTGAAAAATTAGAGGTCCATTTTTGGACCTCTTTTCTTTTAAGCAAAATAGGCCGCGGTTATAATCGCGGCCATGTCAGAAACAGAAATGGGCGACACACAAGAGAATAAGCCCCCTAAAATCGACAATCCAGAGCTAAGTGAAACTCAAGCCAATACTCCTCAGGAACCACAAATAAACCAAGAATCAAACAACAAAGTACCTCGTCGAGGGCGTGCCAAACTATTGCTTTCTGTCCTGCTGGGTCTCATTGTGTTCCTTTCTTTGGGAGCTTTAGGTGGGATGCAATCTGGAATCCAAGCCCGCCAGAATCAAGAACAATTAGATCGAGCTGTTGAAGCTGTGGCTCAATTTCAGTTAGGTGAAGCAGATTTAGCCAATAATCAATGTGAGATTGCTCGACAGCGATTTGAGTATGTAATTCAATTGAATTCTTCATATCCTGGTGCTGCAGAAAAATTGGCTGCCTCTATGTTGTGTGTAGGTGTAGATAATTCACCTACCGAAATTGCCACATTAGCACCTACAGCAACTCTCGATGGAAGAGCTGCATCTGAAATCTATCCGCAAGCACTTGGTTATTTTGACTCCCAAAACTGGGATGCATTGCTTCCACTGTTGGATTCAATACGAAACAGCGATCCCAATTATGAAGCTCTAGAAGTGGACCGTATGTATTACCTAGCCCTACGCAATCGTGGCGCTGCGCGAATTCTATCGTTGGGCGAACTTGAAAGCGGAATTTTTGACATCAACCAAGCCGAGCAAATCGGGCCACTAGATATAGATGCAGCCAATTATCGAGATTGGGCCATCATTTATATTGTGGGACAAAGTTTTTGGGAAGTGGATTGGGGTCAAGCTGTGCAATACTTTAGTCAGATTGCCTCAGTTGCTCCCAATTTATCTGATGCAAATTTTTACACTGCGGAAAATCGTCTTTTGGACGCCCAAGTCCAATATGCCCAAGAACTTATTGCCGATGCCTTATTTTTAGCAGGTGCAAGAAGTTGGTGTGATGCTAAAGATTTACTCTCAGATGCTAATTCAAATAGCCCACATTCACCGGAGATCCAAGAGACAGCAGTTTGGATAGCGGATAAATGCGAAAATGCGAACAACTAACTTGGAGTAACTCCTGCAAATAATGCCTGATTGGATATTATTCATTGCCTTTTGGTTTCATATGCTAGTCACAGTTCTTTGGTTGGGCATCCTTGGCACAGGGAGTTTTTGGGTAATTCCAAAAATAAAAACCCTTTCAGATCCTGATCAACAAATAGATTGGATGGTATCGAGTTCGCGTCAAATCATCACGGTATCTTGGCTTGGAATATCCCTGCTCACGGTGAGCGGTCTATTTCAAATGTCGGATAATGTGAATTATGAGGGACTATTGAGTTTCGGTAATTTGTGGTCCCTTGCAATACTGAGCAAACATGTGGTGTTTTTAGTTATGGTTATTCTGACGGGGTTATTAGCAGGAAATTATTTTTCTGTACTAAAGAGAGAACAAATTCGCTTCAAATCGGGACTAGATTATTCAATTGAAGATATATTCCAGCGCATTGAACGCGTGATAAGAACTAATTTTTGGTTAGGGGCCCTAACCCTCGCTTTTACTGCACTCGCACGAATATCGTAATCCGGCACAATCCATGCACCTTATCTAGCAGGAGGTGCACAATGCCCAACCCAATTTTGTCTACCATCACCCTTTTCTCTGTGCATATTGGCTTTTCCGCCCTGTTTGGATATTGGATTTATACATTGCAGAGAAGTAGTAATTTGCGATTTCAATTAATGCCACTAAGTTTGGTGGCCGCATTACTAATAGCTGCAAATGTAAGCGCGCCCATTGGAAATAGTGCAAAAATCGTCCTTGCCGTCCTAAGCTTAATTATTATTGTAATTTGTGCCTTTCGTTTCGAAAGGCTCTCAATAAGTCCTGATTGGGCCTGGTTATACGCCGCATTTTCGATGGCTTCCATATTGCTGTGGAGTATTGTCCAGGGTCAGGCGATTCTTTCGATTGCTATGAGTCTATTTGCTTTGGTCGCATTCTTATTAGCCTTGCAAAGAGGTAACCAAAAGATCCTATAAGTTGCATTTGAGTAACCAAATAATCATATAAAACACGAGTGATTGAATAATGCACCTTTTAATAATATGGGTCTTGATGTCAATTTCTTGAAATTCATGGCATAATGTTTCTAGTGATCCATATTGAGGTGTACTGACAAAACTTAAGACATATTCCGAATAGCACAGCTTAGGTTCCCCACCCCCGGATGGGAGGGAAAAAGGGCGAAGCCGGTTTAAGTCCGGCGCTGTCGCGCAGCTGTAACCAGTAAATACTGGAAGCCAGATCGACCACCTAAGCATTTCGCAACGACCACGCCGATGGAGGTTGAATGGGAATTGATTTGTCTTTTCTCCCTGCCGGTCGCAGGGATTTTTTTTTGCACAGTAGATCGAATTTAATATTGGAGAATAAATGATTAAGAAATCTAGTTTGGCTGTCTTTCTTTTCGCCCTGTTGCTATCAGCATGTTCAGCCATAGATGTGGCAGAACCCATTTTAGTTGTTCCGGAAAACGAAATACTGGAACCTACCTCAGTAGAAGCAGTTGATCCGGTTAGCACCGAAGTACTTCAACTCGAGTTTGTGGACGACCTTGGCCATACAATCACGCTTAACGGGTACGCACAAGCAATTGTCGCACTAGGCCCCTCCTCTTTGGAGAGCTTATTTGCGATTGGTGCTGGTGAACAAATCGTTGGCCGGGAAGAGTATTCTGCCTATCCCGAAGAGGCCATTGATATTGCCAGTGTCGGCGACCTTTTCTCTGCCTTTCCTCTTGAAAACATCGTTGCATTAGAGCCTGATCTGGTTATTGCACCCCAAATCATTGCCCAAGAAAATGTAGAAGCGCTGTTGGAATTAGGTGTCACCGTGTTCTGGATGGAAAACCCAGTTGATTTTGCTGGCCTGTTCGATCAATTGAGCTTACTCGCCCAATTGACAGGACACCAGGAAGAGGCAGAACTACTTGTTGAATCATTAGCAGCAAGAGTTAGCGCAGTCGAAGATATCGTTGCCTATGTTGAAGAGACACCTAGTGTATTGTATGAATTGGACGCCACAGACCCAATAAATCCATGGACTGTAGGACCGGGCACTTTCATCGACACATTAATTTACATGGCTGGCGGTACAAATGCAGCATCCGTGCTAAGTTCTGACTATGCACAAATTAGTTCGGAAGCTGTCATAGAAGTAAATCCGCAAGTGATATTGCTTGCCGATGCCCCATACGGAATTACTCCAGAATCAGTTTCCGCGAGGGCTGGTTGGCAAGTAATTTCGGCAGTTGAAAATGATCGAGTACACGCATTTGATCCGCTGATAGTCAGCGTTCCTGGACCGCGAATGGTCCTAGGTTTGGAAACAATGGCGGCATTACTACATCCGGAGTCGTTTGAATAATATTCGAATTGGGCTGGCCTTATGGGCCAGCCCAATCTGTAATTAACTATGAAACCATACTTACTGGGAATACTTTTTTTCTTAGTTTTTCTAATTTTGAGCGTCACTAATGGTGCGGTTGATATTCCATTTTCGGAAATTGTGACAATAATATTGTCAACCTTGGGTGAGGGCGATCAATTTACACAGGCCTCAGCACCTTCTATCGCCATTATTAATCAAATCCGCCTTCCCCATACTATTCTTATTGCTCTAACAGGTGCCGCCTTGGCAGGCAGTGGGGCATCGTTTCAAGGTTTATTTCGCAATCCCCTAGCTGATCCCTACCTTATTGGCGTCGCCTCAGGTGCCGGCCTTGGGGCAGTTTCTGCGATGACACTTCGCTGGCCTGAAGATTTATTAGGCTACTACCTTATTCCAACTGGAGCCTTTCTTGGGGCGCTCCTAACGATTTGGATCGTATACCGTTTGGCTCGGGTTGGGCGAATCGTGCCATTGACCACATTAATTTTAGCGGGGGTAGCTATAGGATCTTTTGCTTCAGCCCTTACCTCGTTAATGATGTTCCGAGCCGACAACCAAATTTATCGAGCGCTTTCATTCCTGCTCGGAGGGTCCACTCTAAGTGGATGGAATCCTGTTCTAGTTGCGCTAAGCTATCTTATCCCCGGCTTGATACTGCTTTCTCTGTTGGGTCACAAACTTAATATTCTTCAATTCGGCGAGGACCAAGCCAAGAGCATGGGACTTGACGTTGAACGAGCCAAAACGACAGTACTCATCACTGCAACATTAACAACAGCCGTTGCAGTCGCGTTTTCAGGCGTAATTGGCTTTATTGGGCTCATAGTTCCTCACATTATTCGCATAACCTGGGGTCCAGATTATAGGCACCTCATTCCTTTATCCATCTTGTACGGAGCGGGTGCGCTGTTAATTGCCGATTTACTTTCTCGTGTATTGCTGGCTCCGCAATCGATACCAGTTGGCATAATTACCGCTCTCGCTGGAACTCCATTTTTTCTATGGATACTTAGAAGAGCCAAATCTGAGGTGTTTTGGTGAGTTTGTTAAACATTCAAAATATTTCTGTTTATTATGATGACCACCAGGCACTAAATGACATTAATTTGTCATTGGATGCAGGTGAATTATTGGCACTCATTGGCCCGAACGGTGCTGGTAAGTCAACCCTACTAAAAGCAATTAATAATCGTATTACCGCTCAAGAAGGATCCATACAATTCGAAGGGCAGGATTTATCTCAAATATCTAATTCAGAGCGGGCCAAAATATTGTCTTCTGTTCCTCAGGCAGGCATCATAGGGGGTGCTTTCACGGTATATCAAACCGTTATGCTTGGCCGAACTCCTCATATGAGTTGGCTAGGCCATTCAGAAGAAAGCGACATTGAGGCCGTCCATCGCGCGTTGCATTCAACAAAACTTGAAGGCTTTGCAAATCGGCGCAATGCGGAATTGTCCGGCGGCGAACGTCAAAGAGTTCTTTTGGCACGCGCACTGGCTCAAGCGGCCCCAATATTGCTAATGGATGAACCGACAAATCACTTGGATCTAAAACATCAAATGGAATTTCTTGAATATGTCAAAGGGCTAACCATCAATGAGGGCAAGACTGTAATTATGGCCCTCCATGATCTTAATCTTGTATCTCGTTTTGCGGATCGAACTGCGATTCTTGACGCGGGTCATTTGGAATCCATTGGCAATACGGGGGAAATATTAAATGCAGACGTGCTGCAAAAGGTTTTTGGGACGAAAATAGAAGTATTTCCTCATCCAAAGACTGGTGCTCCGCTTATTTATCCTTCTGCAAGCAAATAATTTGGACAGATGAGTCCAGTTAGATTGCCATTTCCATCCAAAAGAAATGCCCACTGCCATTCATCTCAAAGCAAATAATCGGATTCAAACGCTCAAGAAAATCAAAATTTTCTTTTTGTACAGCCAAATTAGCCCTTGGATATAGGACTATTAATCTGCTAACTCAGCTGCAATAAGCGTGTTCTTTAAGAGCATAGCGATCGTCATCGGTCCTACTCCGCCTGGTACAGGCGTGATTGCCGAGGCGACTGTTTGCACGCCTGCATAATCCACATCCCCCACTAGACGGTACCCGCGTTTTTTCTTACTATCCTCTACTCGATTGACGCCAACATCAATAATTACGGCGCCAGGCTTTATCCAGTCGGTTTTTACCATTTCAGGAATACCAACAGATGCAATGAGAATATCGGCATTTCGACAAATGGAAGGAATGTCAACTGAGCGCGAATGACAAACGGTTACAGTTGCATTGGCTTTTAGCATCAATAAGGCGACGGGCATGCCCACAATATTAGAACGTCCCAAAATGACGACATTTGCGCCTTCTAATTCCACATTTTGCTCTGCCAACAGCTCCATTATTCCGCTAGGTGTAGCCGGTGAAAATAAGGGAGAGCGTCCCTTTTGTGCTAGTCTTCCGGCATTTACAGGATGCAAACCATCTACATCTTTATGATAGTCAATTGCGGATAAGATCAGTTCTTCGTCTAGATGCTTGGGTAAAGGTAACTGAACCAAAATGCCGTGCACATCTTTGCGAGCATTTAGAGATTGAATTTCCTCGAGAACTTTTTCATTAGTTTCCTCAGCGTCCAATACAACACCTACTGATGTCATCCCTGCTGCTTCGCAAGCTCTATGTTTGCTGCGGACATAAACTTCAGAAGCTGGGTCTCCTCCAACAAGAACAGTTGCTAATGAGGGCTGGGACAATCCAGCACTCACGCGTTCAGCGACCTTTGCTTTAATCCCTTCGCGAATTTTGCTTGCAATTGCTTTTCCGTCAATTTTGTTTGCCTGATTGTCCATTGCTGCCATTTCTCCTCATTTCCTGATGACGCTGGCATGAAATCTCTTAGTTGGGCGATAAAATTATACTCAGTATAGAAGATCGCTAGAGTGAATTAAAATTCAGTTAGTTAGGATTTATTGACTTCATTTCCCACAAGAATAAACGAAAAAATAAATATAATTAGCATTGATATTTCGCTTTTATTGAGGAGAGTTTGTGAAGAAAACGTCAAAGATCGATTTACTCATATCCATATATATTTTTTGCATTGTAGTCGCGGAACTTATGGGTGCCAAAACTTTTCCCCTCGCTGTCGTATTTGGCTACCAATTAAATGCTAGCGTGGCAATCTTCGTATTTCCATTAATTTTTACGATAAATGACATTATTACTGAAGTTTACGGCAGGGATAGAACAAGAAGCATTATTCGCGCTAGTCTTGTGATTATCTTCTTGCTAATTATCGTTTCATTACTTTTTACCATATTGCCCCCATCAGCTCGATTTGCAGCCACCGAAGTAGCCTATGACCAAATATTTAGCCTTTCAGCTCGAATATCAGCTGCAAGCTTTACAGCTTTCCTAATTGCAGAAATTGTTGATGTGATGGTTTTTAATAAGATAAGACAAAGACTCGGCGAGAAGGCACTTTGGCTAAGAACAAACGCATCGAATTTTATAGCTATGTTTTTTGACACCACCCTTTTCATGAGCCTTGCTTTTTACGATTTCGGTTTGGGCTTTTCCGAAAACTATAGTTTCTTGATCAGCTTAATTTTGCCTTATTGGGGATTAAAAATGCTCGCTTCAGTAATTGAAACTCCATTCGCCTATTGGGGAGTAAATTGGCTTAAACAAGATAGCGAGACTGCATAAATCGCAACCTTTATTTGTTTTTGCATTGGTATCCTGTTAAGCTTTTTTCATCAGGTAAATCAATGGGATGAAATTATTCCCAAATGATATACATGTTGCGGAGTTTTTCATGTATGTGGTTCCTGATTAGCCACCCATTTTTCATATGGAAAGGACTGGCCTTTGGAGCTTGGAGAGGGCGAATGGTGCTTAATAGTTCTAATGAACTTGATCAGGATCTTTTATTGCCCCGCGATTTTTCAAGGGTTGCTCGTAATCCTCAGTCCATCCTTCTGGCATCGAAGTTTTCTTGATTTTTACGGCCGTGTTTTTGTAATCTGGTATTTTCGCACGTGGATCTACAGTCTCTAACGTTAATAAATTTACTGCAGCTTCAGCAAAATGGAACGGAATAAAGATTGTGCCTTTTGGGGAACGCTTAGTTATTAGGGCACGCAGAGATATTGACCCGCGTCTCGAGGTTATTTCTAACCAATCGCTGTCTGCAACGCCCAGGTTTGCCGCATCACGAGCATGAATTTCACAAGTAGCCTCGGGATAGGCTTCTTCAATGCCAGATCGGCCCGTCATGGTACTACCACTCCAATGATAGAGAACTCGGCCAGTGCTTAAGTTGTAAGGATATTCATCGTCGGGAAGCTCAGATATTGTTTCGAAATCGATTTCCCAAAATTTTCCTTTTCCTCGCGGGAATTCATCTTCAAACAAATAGGGTGTTCCTGGATGATCGAAGTCGGGGCAAGGCCAATGCACGCCGCCTTCTTTTTCGATCCTCGCGTAATCAATTCCCCAAAAAGCAGGGGTAACATGGCGCATTTCCTCCCAAATTTCCTCAGCATTCTGGAAATCAAATCCAGCCCGTAATTTTTTGCCTAATCTTGTTTCAATGCGCCGGCCTAGATCAGACAAAATATCCCAATCAGCTCTTGATTGGCCTACAGCAGGGACCGCCTGTCGACATCTTTGAACCCGTCGATCAGTATTTGTAAATGTTCCATCTTTTTCTGCAAAACTTGTTGCTGGCAAGATCACATCTGCCATTTCGCCGGTTTCATTAATAAAAATATCCTGGCAAACTAGGAATTCCAATTTCTCCATCGCTTGCCGAGAATGGTTTTGATTGGGCTCGCTAATCATTGGGTTTTCACCCATCACAAACATGCCTTTAACGCTGCCCTGGGAAGCCCCGGTAATCATTTCTGTCGCAGTAAGCCCAGGAGTTGCACTTAGTTTTGTTCCCCAATGTTCCTCGAATTTTTCCTGAACTTCGACATCGTCTACTTTTTGATAAGCCGTATATACATTGGGCAAACCCCCGCTGTCTGAGCAACCTTGCACGTTGTTTTGGCCGCGCAAAGGATTAAGACCCGTGCCGGGTTTTCCAATATGGCCGCACATCAATGCCAGATTGACTAATGAAAATGTATTTTCTGTTCCATGGGTACTTTGGCTGATGCCCATACCCCAATAAATCGAACCTTTTTCCGCGTTTGCGTAAAGCCGGGCAGCTTCTCTAATATCCTCGGCTGGCACCCCAGATACTTCTTCTGCCCATTCAGGCGTGAAATCTTCTAGGGACTCTAAATAATCATTGAAATCTTCAGTACGATTTTCAATAAATTCCTGATCATATAGTTTTTCCTTCACGATCACGTGAGCCATAGCTTGAAATAAGGCCACGTCTGTGCCTGGCCTTTGCTGCAGCCACAATACAGCAAAATCGGTTAATTCTATTTTCCGGGGATCAATAACGATCATCTTAGCCCCGTTTTTTCTTACAGCTCGTTTGAGGAAATTCGAAATTACTGGATGAGTCTCCGTTGTATTGGAGCCCGTCACAATAAAGGTATCCAAATCTTCCATTTCACCAATAGAATTCGACATTGCACTGGAGCCCAAAGACATTTGAAGTCCAGTCACTGATCCGGCATGGCATAAACGTGCGCAATGGTCTACGTTATTCGATCCGATTAGCGCGCGGATCAATTTTTGATAAACATAATTGTCTTCATTAGTTGCTTTGGCACTCGCGTAACTTGCGATTGCATCTCCTCCATTAGCTTTCGTAATGCGCACCAATTCATCTGCTACATAATCGAGCGCCTCATCCCAACTTGCTTCTCTCCATTCTGGTGCTGCGCTGCGCCCCATTTCTCTATTTGTACGAATAAGAGGGTTTTTGACCCGATCTGGATGATTTACAAAATCTGTTCCGAAACGACCCTTGACACAAAGCATTCCATAGTTTGGTGCAGCTTCAAAGGGTGCCTCGACCGCGTATATGTAATCATCCACAACATTGAGGTCCATTTGGCAGCCCACGCCGCAATATGGACATGTCGTACGAACCGTTGTATCGGGTTTTATCATAGTTAGGCCTTTTGGCTTATTTTGCTTTTTTTCGTCTTTTTCGTTGAGTAGCTTCAAAAATGGAATCCGGATCTACACCTTGCTCCAGGAGCATTTGCCTCTTGGGCTTTAGCGCACCAGTTGGGCAAACGCCCACACATTGTCCGCAAAATACGCAAGTAGTATCCATCATGCCAGCATTCATAAAAGTACCGATCTTTGTATCAAAGCCGCGCCCATCAAAGCTAAGGGCGAATGCAAACTGGGCATCTTCTGCGCATACTTGAACACATCGCCAACAATCAATACACTGTTCATAATCCCTTGTGTAGAAGGGATTATCATCATATAGGGGTGATTCCCTACGCTTACCACCCCCGAATCGATCGCCATCAGCATCGTAGGTTTGCATTAATTCAAGAATTTCAGGAGCCTCTTCTAAATTAACCGTGGATTTTAATAACTCCAATATAGTTTTTCTAGCTCGATGAACATCTTCGCTATCCGTTGTAATTTCCATCCCATCACTACATTGCGTTACGCAAGCAGCTGCCTGCACTCTGCCACCAGACTCTACTGAACAAATTCTGCACAGCCCATTTGCAGACAAATCAGGATGGTAGCAAATGACTGGAATTTCAACGCCCAATTTTTCTGCAGCTTGGAGCACAGTGGTTCCCGGAGCTACTGAAATTTCCCGACCGTTAACTTGCAATTGAATAGAATCGCTCATTGGACCTTTTCAGTTTCCGTCACTATTCTTTCCGGAGCCGAATAAATTCTCATATTATTCTGGTGAATGTATCCCACAAGTGTGATGTTCCATTCCTCGGCGAGAGCTACAGAAAGGCTGGTTGGTGAAGTTCGCGAACATACGATTGGAATTTGCAATCGCCGTGCCTTATTAATCATCTCACTGCTTATTCGACCACTACTAAAGAGAATCTTGTCATTAGTTGTTATCCCTTCTTTGAGCGATGCACCCGCAATTTTATCAATGCAATTATGGCGACCTAGATCCTCTACTTGAAACAGGATATTTTCTCCATCACTTAGCGCTGCTGTGTGGATGCCACCCGCTTGTTGATAAACAAGGCTGCCTTGATGAACCTCTTTCATCAGTTCCGACAATTTGGCTGGCAGGATATTGAAATCGGACTGTAAGGGCTCGTGACGTGTCGAAAGATCATCAAATGTTAATCCTCCCCCGCAGCCTGCAGTAATAATAAGTCGATCGGGTACCGTATATTCGTTTTTTATCCAGATATCCACACAGTGACTATCGGAAACATGCAGTGAATCAATGTCCTCAAATTTTCCAATGATGCCTTCATTATAGAGAAAGCCTATGGCCAACAATTCCAAATCGGATGGGGAGCACATGAAATTTGCCAGCTCTGCCCCGTTTACCGAAATGCAAGCTAAGGTTTCTTCGACCACTAGGTTTTTGATAGCCTGAGCCCCGTTTCTCCCAAACGAAATATAATCCGCGCTTTTTGCACCAATTGGGATTGACTTGCTAGAACTCTTGGAATTATCTTCTGTAGATTTCATTCGACCAGCTCTGGCCATAGTTTAATAGCGCTTTGTACAGCAGTTGAAGCCGTTTGACCCAGGCCACATATTGATGTTTCAGTCATAGCAAATCCAATATCCGCTAAATCGATTTTGTCGGATCGGGAAAGTAGTTTCTTGTCACCATTCATTGTGAGAATTTCCATCTGCCTTTGTGTTCCCAATTGGCAAGGGAAGCACTTTCCACAGCTTTCATGAGCGAAGAACCTTGCCAGATTATTTAAGATTGGCATCATTTCAACATCTTCGTCAAATACCATAATCACACCGGAACCTATAGGAATTCCATGTTCTTTGGCATCTTCATAAGTAAGTTTCACATCCAGCTTATCAGGACCTATAAAAACGCCTGCAGCCCCGCCCAAGAGAATTCCTTGAATTTCCTTATCCTGGGGAACGCCCCCAGCCATTTCAATTAACTCACCAATCGACTGACCAAAAGGATATTCATACAATCCTGCTTTCTCAACATTTCCGGAAATACAAAACAATTTTGTTCCCGGCGACTGATCTGTGCCCAAGCCATTCCACACCTCCGACCCCATATTTATTGCGGATAGTACAGCGGCCAGGGTTTCTACGTTATTTACAACAGTCGGCTGATTAAATAGCCCATGCGTTGTGGGGAATGGAGGTTTCATTCTCGGAAACCCACGTTTGCCTTCTATTGCCTCGAAAAGAGCGGTTTCTTCACCACAAATATAGGCTCCTGCCCCTTTGCGAATTTCGATATCGAAGTTCAATCCCTCAATATCAAATATATTCTTTCCCAAATAGCCTTTTGATCTTGCTTGGTGGATTGCGTTTTCTAAACGCTGAAAACTTCTGGGGTATTCTCCACGCACAAATATCCAACCATTTTCCGCCCCAACAGCAAAGCCAGCCAAAATAGCAGCCTCTATAACACTGAAGGGGTCCTCTTCCATTAGCACTCGATCTTTAAATGTGCCTGGCTCACTTTCATCAGCGTTGACAACAATGTGCTTTTCATTTTTTGCATTTTCTGTATTTCTGGTTATGCGCCATTTGCTTCCAGTTGGAAATTGGGCCCCACCCCGCCCAAGGATATTAAAACTTTCAACCAGATTGATCACATCCTCTGGATCCTGCTTCAATACTTCGCGCAATCCGTCAAAGCCCCCTGCCCCTTCGTATGACTCCAAATCATTGGGATCGACAGTGCCCACGCGGGAAAGCATCGACAATTGATCGCCAAAAACATTGACTGCGGGCTGGGATAGCTTGCCATCTAAAAATTCATTTACGTTTTGGCTACTTAGCTCTCCCGCCGCTTCAAGACCATTCAAGCCTACGGGGGCAAATTCACACATACCCAAGCAAGGAACATGCTCAAACGAAACTTCGAGATCATCAGTGTTTTCCCCAGTTTTGATCCCTAATCGTCTTTCACTAGCCTCCAAAACTGCATGGGCATTTTTTATTTCACACGCTGGTCCATCACATACCCTGATTACTTTTTTAGCAGTGGGCTTGTTGTAAAACATGGTGTAAAACTCAATTACGCCATGGATATCAGCCAATGGAACTCGCAGTTCCTCACTGATTTCTTTTTGGGTCTCAGTAGAAATCCATCCATATAGATCTTGGGCGAGATGTAAGGCTGGCAACAACATAGTCCGTTTACGACTTGATACGTCGGCCAAGAAATTAGATAGCTCACTAGTTTTTTCAGTCATGTTTACCTTATTGAAGCCGCCAACTTCTTTTCTAATTGAGCTAATTCCTGTGGATCATTGACATTTACGAAACTATCGCCCAATGGATCTATATCCTCAAATTCAATCGATTGGATTTCTCGAACTTTCAATTTTGAATGAATACTGATCATGCGCCGTTGATTGTCTGAAATTGATTGTTCAATGGCCTTCAGACCGGTATCGCGGCGATAAAGAGCATGAAAGGGTTGATAACGATCATTGAAAAGGGGAATTACAAGATCGGCATCATTAGCTTGCGAAACAATGAATTTGACTAGTTGCCTATTTACTAAAGGCATATCGCAAGCCACGACAAAAACGAAATCACCCTTGGCGGCTCGCAAGGCAGTCTGCAACCCGGCTAAAGCACCCGCACCAGGCACTTTGTCCGACGCGATTGGGAGTTTTAAATATCGATAAGAATCTGGATTATTGCTGGTGATTATGGTTTCGTCAGCAACGCCATTTAGACGCTTCAGAGCATGCTCTATCAAAGGAATTCCGGCCAATTTTACAAGACCTTTGTCTTGGCCCATCCTACTCGAAAGCCCCCCTGCCTGGACTGCTAAAGTAAGCATGCCAAATTCTACCCTTATGTTATTTTCGGCTGCCCAAGTTGTCGTTCAAGAAATATTTTTTTCATTGCTTGACCCTTGGGCTGCCAATGAAATACTTGTTTCAAAAGCAAATAAAGATTTTTTCGTATATAGAATTCTAGAACAATCCAACAACCTGTCCAGTTTCCAAATCCAGATCAACGTCATAATATGCGGGTCGTGTTGGCAATCCGGGCATCGTGCTCATTTCACCGAGCAAAGGATATAGGAACCCGGCTCCAATGGATGCGCGAATTTCTCGAATTGGCACTGTAAAACCTGTCGGGCGACCTTTCAAATTTGGATCATGGCTCAAGCTTAGATGTGTCTTAGCCATACACATGGGTAAATCATCGAATCCGAGACGCGTGTAATTCTTAATTTGCTCTTCCGCGGTTTTGGAATACTCGACACCATCGGCACCATAAATTTCTTTACAGATGATCTCAATTTTTTCTTTGATGCTCAAATCTAAGTCATAAAGAAAACTAAAATCTGAAGGTTGTTCGCATGCCCTTACAACAGCCTCAGCTAATGCCTTTGCGCCTTCGCCACCTTTCATCCAGTGGGAAGAAACAACCGCATCATACGCCCCTTCTTCTTTGGCTACTTTTCGCACCAATTCAATTTCAGCCTCTGTATCGTCTTTGAAATTATTCACGGCCACAACAACGGGAATGCCAAATCGGCGTGCATTCTTTATGTGGGTGCGCATGTTATCCATGCCCGCCTCTAATAAGTCCAAGTTTTCTTCGGTATAGGCAGGAGCAAGCGGCGCTCCAGCACTTACTTTGGGTCCGCCGCCATGCATCTTAAGCGCTCTAACGGTAGCGACCAAAACTACACAATTGGGGATCAATCCCGAATAGCGACATTTTATATTGAAGAACTTCTCCATTCCAATATCCGCTCCAAAGCCAGATTCAGTTACAACGTAATCTGCAAGCTTCAGAGCTATTTTGTCGGCGATGATTGAACTGTTTCCATGAGCAATATTGGCGAAAGGACCTGCGTGCACAAATACAGGTGTGCCTTCCAAAGTTTGCATGAGCGTTGGCTTGATGGCATCCTTCATAAGAACCGTCATTGCCCCTGCAATTCCAATATCTTCACACGTTACGGCCTCTCCAGCGTGGCTCTGTGCTATAACCACTCGTCCGAAGCGCTCACGCATATCGGCTAAGCTAGTTGTTAATGCCAAAATTGCCATAATTTCGCTTGCTACTGTAATGTCGTAGCCTGTTTCACGCGTAAATCCCTTCTCTTTAGCCCCCTGACCCACTGTGATGCCTCTTAACATCCGATCGTTTGTATCCGTGACCCTTCTCCAGGTAAGTGTTTCCGGATCAATATCTAAGCGAGCAAAGCTCGATATTTCTTCATCAGTCAATTTATTAGGATCGGTTTTGGTAATCCCTAATTTTTTCAGTCTTTTTAGCATGGAAGGAACAAAACTACGATTGCCTTCATTATCTGGTGGACACAAACGCTTAAATAATGCTTTATCGCTCTGCCTCGATTCGTGAAACATACGGGTATCAATTGCCGCCGCCACCAAATTGTTCGCAGCCGTAATGGCATGAATATCGCCGGTGAGATGCAAATTGAAATCTTCCATCGGAATAACCTGGCTATAGCCACCCCCAGCAGCTCCGCCTTTAATCCCAAAAGTCGGTCCCTGGCTTGGCTGACGGATGCAAGCGACAGTTCGCTTCATCAATGCGGCCCCTAAGCCTTGTGCTAAGCCAACCGTAACGGTCGTTTTACCCTCACCCAGAGGTGTAGGAGTAATTGCAGTTACATCTACGTATTTTCCATCTGGTTCATCACGTAGCCTTTCCAGCACAGAAAGGCGCATTTTGGCCTTATTTTCGCCATAACGCTCCAATTCATCCAATTTGATGCCTAATTCCTCAGCCACCTGAGTAATTGGCTTGAGCTCTGCAGCTTGGGCAATTTCAATATCCGAGGGTACGGGTGAAAGGGGCGAAATTTTAGTAGGTGTAAATTTTCGGTCGCTTGTGGTCAAGACTATTCTCCTCATTCATATATTGCTATGTTTTTCGATTTTCTTTCTGATCCCAAATTTTAGTGGTTATTCAATCTCGCTTATCCATCCAAAGCCCAACCGATTCCAAGGCTTTCTAGCTTTTGCTGAGAGGGATTACCAGTGGATAGGTCCCATTCCGATAATAAATAGTAGTGGTTCATCATTTCTTGCCATTCATCTTTGTCAACTGTAACTCCATCAGTTCGACCGCCCTTAAGCGCCTTTTTAAACATCTTTTCTGGCAAAGTGTCTTGCTCTCGGCCGATTCCTTCGCGCGCATTGTAGGCTCGCAATAAATTGACTCGGCGCTCTCCGAGCTCCATAATCTCGTCTAAGGTTACATCCCATCCTGTGATTGTGTTTATCGCAACCGCCAATTGCTCCATATCGTATAGGTGCCAGGCAGGTCCAAACACAAATTGGCAAACACTCACCGTATCAAGAGCGCTGTATGCCCATTGCGTACGCAATGCATAGCGAACCTTTTCTTCATTCATGCCGCGAGAAGACTGTGGATCATCTAACCCAATTTGCTTCATTCTTTCTGGATACCATTTGTAGCTTCCATCATGCTCGCTAGATTGATGATCAGAACCAAAGGGATTGACTGCATAGATTATGCCCAAAGTGGGCTTGGCTTGAGGCATATGTGCGGGTGTTTCTTGCTTTTTTGAAATAACTAGAAATTTCTCAGTTCCATTACCCAATTTTTCAGCCGCACGCACCGAGCCTTCACCGAGAATTTCACCAAAACCTTTGCGTTCTCCAATCATGCGTGTTAATTTCACCATTACTTCAGCATCACCATAATTTAGCTCAAGGCCACCTGTATCTTCTTTTCTAAGGTGTCCTTCCGCGTAGGCTTCCACCGCCCAAGCAATGGTTGCGCCGCAGGAAATCGTATCAAGCCCATATTTATTGCAATATTCGTTTGCCTTTGAGATGGCTGCCAAATCGTCTATCCCGCAATAACTCCCAAAAGTAGCCAAGGTTTCGTATTCAGGACCACCATACAATGGATCTACTTTGTGAGGACCCTCTGTAATTTCAACTACGCGTTTACAACGCACGGTACAGCTATAGCAAGTATCGCGCCCTTTTGAATTCTGAACGCCTTCATCTGCACCTCTTAGCACGGTGTCAAACATTGTCGTTCCGTCAATGGCTTCCCATCCTTCAAATACGCCACTGTTATGGTTGAAAGTGGAAAGCCCGCCGGCTTTTTGCTGTCCAGCTGTTGCATTAGCAGTCCCATATTTTCCCAAACCAGCGACATGCGATTCTGGGTAGGCCTTTGTGCCCCAGCGTGTGAGCTCCATTAAGCCTTTTTTGTCCGCAATAGTAGGTTTATTCTTGCCTCGCACAGCAATTGCTTTCAAGTTCTTACTGCCCATGACCGCCCCCATACCTGTGCGACCCATTGCGCGATTATTCATACTCATTACAGCTGCATAGCGAACAAGCTTCTCACCAGCAGGTCCAATTTGCATAATTTGAATTTTTTGGTCTTCGAGTTCTTCTTTGATTATTTCCTCAGATTCGCCTGTAATTTTTCCCCACAGATGATCCGCATCTCGAAATTCGACCTCACCATCGTTGATCCATAGATAGACTGGGGAATCAGATTTACCCTTGATTACAATTCCGTCAAATCCCGCAAACTTGAATTCCGCGGGGAAAAATCCACCACTTTGAGAATCGCCAATGCAATCGGTTAGCGGTGATTTAGCTGTGGCTGTTATCCGGCTTTGGCCAGATATTGGCGCTCCCGTGATCACGCTGGCCATCAGACAAAGCACGTTTTCTGGGCCCAGTGGATCAGTACCCGCTGGCGAATTCTTCAGCAGATAATAAAGACCCATTGCGCTGCCACCCATATATTTTCGATAAAAAGCAAGGTCTGGTTCTTCTATTTCAAAAGTTCGGCTAGATAGATCTACATGCAGAATTTTTCCGTTATACCCGTGTGGCATCAATTTCTCCTAAGCTCAACCGCCGCCAATGGCAGTGTACAAATGGACCTGGTCCCCATCTTTCAGGACTAGCGAATTGTCTTCTGCTACGTTTTCATTAACCGCTAAGCCAACTAAGTCTGCGAGATCAAGTTGAGCACGAAGATCTGCTACAGATTTACCCCTTTTCATTTCAATGATTAAATTACCCGAGTGAGCATTTGGAATCCTGTCTCGCATAATGCCGAATAATCTCACATCAATCTTCAAAAAGTTCATTCCTCATTTGATTAGATAGTTCCAATCTTATAATGTTAAAGTTGCCAACTTAGCATATTCAATTGTAATCACTGCAACGGAATAATTGTGGCGAATCTTAAGCTATCTTTTTTTCTCGAAGCTCATGTGTTTGCCCAATGGAGCAGAGTTATAGCCTGGAATCTCATCTATAGCTTTGCGAAATTTTTTATCTTCAAAAATTGTCCATATCGGCTGGAGCAATTCACCATCAAAAAAATGGATGGGGATAACTAAATCAAAACGTTCTTTAAATATGGGTACAAAATCCAGATCCAGGGCAATTGCTGCAGCTTGAATCCCTAAACCGCAATCTGCACGATCTGCTGCAATCGCAGCCGCTAAACTTAAGTGGGTAAATTCTTCATCCTGATAACCTACAACCTGCGCAGGTTCAATATTTTCTTTTTCCATGAGGTAGTCAATTAATATTTTTGTACCTGCTCCACGTTGGCGATTTATGAATCTAATGTCGCTGCGCGTCAAATCATTGATGGACGAAATACCCTTTGGATTTCCTTTTTTGACAATTAGCCCCTGTTGGCGCTCCACAAGTCCAATAACTTTTACATCAATTTTCGGCAAGTATTCTTGAATAAAAGGCAGATTAAATTCCTGTGTTTTGGCATCAAACAAATGGGAGCCCGCCAGATG